>VSSQ01000049.1_pt1 | contig 196100 bp, 170 predicted proteins | sample 4763081 | NCBI WGS metagenome assembly VSSQ01 (sample SAMN12137344, study PRJNA551015) | bioreactor metagenome | isolation source: SDC9 anaerobic chlorinated ethene degrading culture | place: USA: Knoxville, Tennesee | collected 2015-01-01 | reverse complement strand
ACAGAGCATTAGAAGCCATAATCTTCCAACTTACAGATTAGTCGGATAATAGTGAAAAGCATTATCAAACCCCGTTAAAGCCCGTAAAAATTATTGTTGACAGGTACCCGAACAATCTGGTAAAAATAAATAGCAACCCAAGGGTAACTATCATATAAATCATTGAAAATGAAAGCCTTCTGATTTTAGGCGTAGAAAGCATATGCTGACATCCGATCCGGAAGAGATATACCGTATAAACCCCCGGCACCAGGGCAATGAACAAAACCTGGTGTAAATTTGCAAGTATAAAAACAATCAAAACAGGAGTGTAAGAAAACGCAAACAGTTTGACAGCTTTAAACAGGCTCTTTTCGGAGTGGAACCTGAAAGCAATCCCCCTGATAAACAGGGAACCTGCAATGATTACCAGGAACTGGACTGCTACATAGATCATGGCCTGTACCAAAGGAAAAGAGAATCTGTAGGCATCTATATCAAGTACATTCCTGACATAGAAGAAACTCCCCACGAACTGTGATATACCACCTGCCAGTACCAAACGCCAGATATATGATCCAAATACGTCGCTGAGGGCCCTCTTTTCAAGGCTTATTACCTTCCATTCGTAACCAGGAAAAAGTAACAGGTTCTTTATCCTTTCAAAAAATGCACTCCGGCTCATCCTTAAGGTCACTGGTATTACTCGGAAGATATGAATTCAATGCCCCCTGACAAGGAGTTCAGTTTTACATAAGAAAATATCCCTGCAGGAAGGAAAGTAACCATACCCAACTGACTGATCATCGCTTCTTTCTGTTCTAAAATCCGGTTACCAGACTTCAGGCTGATCCGGGCTTTCTCCGGTATCCTGTAGTATAGTCCCCGTTTCCCTTTCAAAGGCGCTTCCCGTTGAGTAATAAACTCTCTTATTGAAGATATCTGATTCATCGATTCAATCAGCAGGCTGACCGACTCAGCTCCGGGAGTATTACGTGCAGTAATTCCTTCTGATCCTGAAAACCCGCAGACAGTTTCAAGCATTCCCTCCTGATCATTGCCCGGTGTGACATAAAAAACATGCTTTGCGATTGAGGTGCGGCTCACACCCCGGAAGAGTGCAAGATACTCCTGCTTTGTCTTTTCAAGCTGCGAAATCATGAATTCCATAGCATCCTTTGAATAGTTCACCTCCTGATAGCCTGTGATCAGGTTGAATTTGTTATCGTCGATTTTCCTGATCAGTTCAGCTGCCTCTTTTGCCAACTGTTCAGCAGACCTTTCAGATACACTCCTCTTTATGAAGACATCCTCAAACGTACTTGTATCCACACTGATCCGGCGGATAATGGTATCAACCTTTTCGAGCACTCTGGGCTGAAACAGATCAATAAACGGAGACCCGGTTCCTGATGAAAGCGGTTTACCGTCGGCAGTCAATTGCTTCCGGCCCGGCATTTTTGATGCATCAGAATATCCACTGATAAAACCCTGCTCGTTCATAGCAAAAATAAGGGATCTTCCTGACTTTGCCTTTTCATCCAACTCTACAAAATAATACTGCTCCGGGTCTGTTTCAGCAAGAACTTCAATATTTACATCAACGATGGAATATTCAACAGAATTCTTAGCAATAAAAGAAGAAAGGCCTAAATACTTCGCAGCAAAATCGGCATAAGGCCCTTTGAAAGCCTCGGTTTTCGAAACTGAAAGCTGTACTTTGATGACATTTCTCGGGAGGGCGTAGAAAATGCCATTTTTTTCAGCAGCAGGCATTCCTTTGCCAAAAGGAACTACGTTTACCTGTCCTGATATTGCTCCGGGCAGGAGAACCAGAAAGATAACCAGAATAAACAATATAGATGATACGCCTTTAATTTTCATACTTTCTGAATATTTTGCTCAAAATTAGTCAATTTTCAGTAATCAGTATGTTATTTATTACACCCGGCAGCGAACTTCCGGCATGTATTTCATTGGTTATATTATTCTGTAATTGCATTTTTACTGATAACCTGCAGCAGTAATCAAAAATCAGAAACAACCAATTATTTAAATCCAATCGCGATAAAGGTAATTTTGTAAATTTGGCAAAATTAAAAACGGAATTATGAGCGCAGTTACCGGCCGGAAACAAAGGAAGACACAAAATATTGATGCTGAAACTATTTTCCGCGATAGCCCGCAGCGGAGTTTTATAAAGGCACTGACATACCGTTTACTTGCTTCAGGGGTAATGTTTGTTGTTTTCTTTATAATTTTTCGCAGTACAACCCAACGCACGCTGAATGAAAGCCTTGGAGATGCTTCCCTGATCAGCATTATCGATTTTACTGTAAAACTGGCCATTTATTATTTTCATGAAAGGATATGGTCAGGAATCAACTGGGGTAAATACTGGAGAAGGAATTATTGGGCCAGAAGAGCCTGGAAAAGGGCTTACCGTAAAGCTCACAAATAAACTGCAATTTCTACCGGAATTTGTCCCAAGAGAACATCTTACAATTAAATTCATCTGAGAGGCCTGTATTCCGGCAATAAAAAAGCATGCCTGCACTCAAAGAGGCATGGCTGCAATCAGGTATATTATGCCAACTAGGCAAACCTTAGCGAATAAAGAGCAACTCACGATACTTGGGCAATGGCCAGATTTCATTATCCACCATCAACTCAAGCTTATCGGCGTGATATCTGATTTCATCAAAAAACACCAATACCTTTTCCTTATATGCAATAGCTTGTTTTTCAATGTCGTTAATACGGTTCACCGACTTCCTGGCTTCAGTCATTTTGATAACCTGGTTGCGGATTACGGCAATATGCTCGCTGATTTCCCGAATCGTATCCAATTGGTTCTTCGAAAGGGCAACATAAGTTTTGTTGTCAAGCACCTCTTTAAGGCCTTTAACATTATCAATCAGTTGATTCTGATAACGTATTGCAATCGGAATAATGTGATTGATAGCCAGGTCGCCCATTACCCGTGATTCTATCTGAATCTTTCTCACATAATTCTCCAGCTTGATTTCATAACGGGCCTTTACTTCACGCTCTGTTAAAACATTGTGTTCTTCAAATAACCGGATTGCCTCTTTCCGAAGCAGGGATTTCAATGCATGTGGAGTATCAGGAATATTTGAAAGGCCACGTTTTGCAGCTTCCTTGATCCATTCTTCACTGTAACTGTTTCCTTCAAACCTAATCCTTTTCGATTCTGCAATGTAACGGCTGATGATCTGAAGAATGGCATCCTCTTTTCTGGTTTTCCCGGAAATCAGTCTATCAACGTCATGCCTGAATTTCTTCAGCTGATCAGCCACAATCAGGTTAAGCGCAATCATTGGCTTTGCGCAGCTTGATGAGGAACCTACAGCCCTGAATTCAAACTTATTACCGGTAAACGCGAAGGGAGAAGTACGGTTACGATCGGTATTATCCAACAATATCTCGGGCACTCTCGGTATCCTGATGTTATTTCCATTATTCTCTCCGGTTTTTGAAAGTGCTTTTTTACCAAGCTTTTCAATAAGGTCAAGTGTCTCGGAAAGTTGTGTACCAATAAAAGCAGATATAATGGCAGGGGGGGCCTCATGGGCTCCCAGTCGCAGGTCGTTGCCTGCTGTAGCTATATAGGCACGCAGGATATCGGCGTTGGTATCAAGAGCTTTCAGAATATTTACAAGAAAAGCCAGAAATCTCAGGTTGGAGTTAGGAGTTTTTCCCGGAGAAAGCAAATTTTCGCCAAGATTGGTACTCATTGACCAATTGTTGTGTTTTCCGGATCCGTTTACCCCGGCATAAGGTTTTTCGTGCAACAGAACAGTATAGCCATGACGCCTACCGACTTTCTCAAGCAAATGCATGAGCAACTGATTATGATCAACCGCCACATTTACCTCTTCGTACACCGGAGCACATTCAAACTGATTAGGGGCCACTTCATTATGCCGTGTTCTGACTGGAATCCCCAGCCTGTGCGCCTCATACTCAAACTCCCGCATAAAATCAATTACCTTTTCAGGAATAATGCCAAAGTAGTGATCGGACAGTTGCTGATCCTTGGCACTTGAATGGCCGAAAAGCGTCCTTCCTGTAAGAACAAGATCTGGCCGTGCATTGTAAAGTGCAGTATCTACAAGAAAATATTCCTGCTCCCATCCTAAAGTTGCATAAACCCTCGAAACGTTTTTATCGAAGTAGTTACACACTGCAACGGCTTCTTTATCTAATGCAAGTGAGGCTTTCAGCAGAGGTGTTTTATAATCAAGCGCTTCACCGGTATAGGAAACAAAAATGGTTGGAATACAAAGCGTTCGGTCGAGAATAAATGCAGGAGAAGTCGGGTCCCAGGCAGTATATCCTCTAGCTTCAAAAGTATTGCGAATACCTCCGCTGGGAAAGCTCGAAGCGTCAGGTTCCTGCTGAATCAACTCATTGGCATTGAACATTTCAATAGCTTTTCCGTCGCCGGAAGGCTGAATAAACGCGTCGTGCTTTTCGGCAGTTGCTCCGGTAAGCGGATGAAACCAATGTGTAAAGTGTGTCGCCTTTTTACTCAGCGCCCAGGCCTTCATGGCAGATGCAACCTGGTCGGCAACACTACGACTGATTCTCTCCCCGGTTTCAGCAGCCCGCACCACAGAATGATATGCTTCCTGTGACATATAATCACGCATTACCTCCCTGCTGAAGGTTAATTCCCCGAAATAATCGGAAACTTTATCCGGAAATATCTCCATCTGCCTGCGGGGCCTTGTCATAGCAAGTTCAAGAGCTTTAAATCTGATGTTGCTCATATACAAAAATTAAGATAAATATGTTTCAAACAACTCAACACAAAAAAAGTTCTTATACCACTTCTGGTTTATCTTCAATTCAGATTTCCCCTTTTTGATTTGTGGTTATCAGAAATAATCAATAAACCAAGGAATGTAATCAATCCGTTAAATATCAGTAACTCAAAGCCGAATTTATAACCATTGAACCAATGGATGGAATTAACGCTGAGTATATAGCTTAAAACGGGCGAAACCAATGCAATTACCGGTACATAGCGGTCAACTACATTGCGTTTCGTAAAAAGACCGAAAGCATATAATCCAAGCAAAGGCCCGTAAGTATAACCGGCAATCGTAAATAGCTTGGTGATAACAGACTGATCGCTGATTGAACGAAACAAGACGACCAATCCAGTAAGAAAAACCGCGAAACAAAAATGAACGATCATTCTTATATTGATTTTCCTCCTGTCAGACAGATTTTTATTATTTCCTAGTTCAAGAATATCAATACTAAATGATGTGGTCAATGCAGTAAGCGACCCGTCGGCACTTGAATATGCAGCTGCAACCAATCCGATCAGAAAGACCACGCCGGCAAAGGCTCCGTGATGCTTTAATGCGATAAGCGGAAATAAGTCATCAGAACGCAGCGGCAATGTAATTCCCATTTTCTGAACATACAGGTATAACAATGCTCCAAGGAATAGGAACAAGAGGTTGACCGGAACAAGGGACCAACTCATAAGATATATATTCTTTTTTGCATCCTTAAGATTACGGCAGGTTAGATTTTTCTGCATCATGTCCTGATCAAGGCCTGTCATAACCACTGCAATAAACGCACCGCTGAAAAACTGTTTAAGGTAGAAACGTTTGTCATTAATTTCATGAAAGAACATACGGGAAAAATCGCTTCTGTAAACCTGATTTATCAGCGAGCCAAGGCCCATTTCCATATCCCGTGAGATAATAACAACAGATACAATAACGGCTGCAAGCATAAAGGTAGTTTGCAATGTATCTGTCCAGACAACTGTCTTGATACCCCCTTTGAAAGTATAAAGTAAAATCAATCCCATGAACAAAGCAACATTCACAGCAAATGGAATTCCCCAATTGTCAAATACAAAAATCTGAAGCACATTAACTACGAGAAAGACCCTGAATGATGAGCCTATGCTGCGCGACAGAATAAAAAAGGAGGCCCCTGTTTTATATGTATACTTTCCGAATCTTTGCTCAAGATAAGTATAGATAGAAGTGAGTTTACGCCCATAGTATACCGGGAGTAACACCCGGGCAATAAATGCATATCCAAGCAAATAGCCCATTACAAGAACCATGTACGAAAACCCTGATGCACCAACTTCTCCCGGGATTGAAATGAAGGTGACCCCACTGAGAGATGCACCAACCATCCCATAGGCTACAATATACCAGGGAGAATTGCGGTTACCTGTAAAATAAGTATCGTTAGTGGAACGGCGGCCGGTAATCCCGGCAATGATGAAAAGCAAAGCTGAATAGGATATAAAAACCGCAAGAATCAGTATAGGATTCACTATCAGCCTTTTAACTTAACGTTAGGATCAATTGCGTTTGCAAAGGTAAGCAAATCAGGATAAAAAAAATCAACAAGATCCGGGTGTTGCTTTGGTATTATATTTTCACCAATCATTACTGTTCTCATACCCAACCGTTTTCCAAAAATCATATCGCTGACAGAGTCTCCGGCCATAAAACTTTTCTTAAATATGATCTCTTTAAAGTGTTTTCTGGCCATTAGCCCCATACCAACAGAAGGCTTACGAAGCAATGAGCGGTCGGAAACCAGAGCCGGCGCATAAAAAATTCCGTCAATCCGGCCGCCATTCCGATCTACCACATTCACCATCTTTTCATGTATCAGCTCCAGTTGGTCAACTGTCATCAACCCCTTCCCTATTCCCTGCTGATTCGTTACAACAATAATATGACCAAATTTATCAGAAAAGGTGCGAAAGGCTTCAGGCACACCGTTAATAAAAACAAACTGGTCAGGGGTTTTTACATAATCACCCGGCAGCCGTCTGTTGATGACACCATCGCGATCAAGAAATAAAGTCCAGGATTTATCAATCTTCAAGTGCATGAAATTCGGTTTGGGCCCGGTGATAATCGGCAGGAATACCGATATCCAGGAAATAGTCATTAAAAATAAGGCCGAAAGTGTTGCCTGAATCCAGTTTACTTTCAAACAGATCCCTTTCCAGGGAAAACTTTCCAGGCATAGCCTGCGCTTTGAAAAAACGGGAAGAAATTACATATATTCCTCCATTGATATACCCTGGTTCTGGCACCTCCGATTTCTCAGTAAACCTGAGAATTCGGTTATTCAGGTCGAATTTAACCGAGCCGTACCGGGATGCATCTTCCACTTGCCGGAGGGCCATGGTTACATCCGCCAGTTGTTCAATATGCTTTTGAAACAACAAATCCAGGTTAATCCGGAAAAACGTATCCCCGTTCATAACCATAAAATGAGGTGTTTGAACCTGTGCAAAAGCCAACTGCACAGCACCACCCGTTCCCAGAGGTTCATCTTCGACCGAATAAAGCAACTCCAGGTCTTTATACCTGATATTGAAATAAGATTCAATCTTTTCGCTCAAATAACCGGTTGAAAGGATTACGCGTCTGAAACCGGCTTCATTGATATGATTGAGCAGATACTGAAGAAAGGGTTTCCCGTTGACAGGCGCCATTGGCTTGGGAGTATCCGGAACCGTTTGATTAAGACGGGTACCAAGTCCGCCGGCCAGAATGATGATGTCGGGATAAGCTATAAACATTAGTGGCGCGGAAATAAGGCTGATTCAACAAGTTCACAGATGATGTGCCCGATGGTAATGTGAGATTCCTGAATCCGGGGTGTATCGGTCGAAGGCACATTTATCAGGATACCGCATTTATCCTTCATTTTTCCACCGCTTTGTCCGGTCATTCCAATCACGGTCATCCCCACATCACCGGCAGCCTGAATGGCATTAAGAATATTTCCGGAATTACCTGAAGTCGAAAGGGCTACAAGCACATCACCTTTTTTGCCTTTTGCCCTCACAATCCGCGCATACACCTCATCAAAAGAGTAATCATTTCCAACGGCTGTCAGATAGCTGGTATTCACGTGCAGTGCTTCCGAATTCAGGGGGGGACGGTCATAATAAAAGCGGCCGGAAAATTCGGCTGCCAGGTGCTGGGCGTCAGCTGCGCTGCCTCCATTTCCGCAGAAAAGAACACTTCCGCTCATACGAAAGGCTTCTATAATGGTAATCGTGGCCGATTCAATTGATCTAAGCAGGTGATCATCCTGCAAAATCAACTCCTTTACATCGATGGAAGAACGGAAAACCTCACGAATTCTGGTCTGCATAGTATTATATTTTTGCAAAGATATGTAAAAGCACAAACGGGAATGCTTTGATCAGCCGATCAGATGGTCCATGTGGTAAGGCCGGAGTCGGTAAATTCATAGCGTTTGGCTTCAACACCAAACTTTTTAAGGGCGTTGATAACTTTAGATCTGGTTTCCCCCGGGCAATAAAAGATCATAAATCCACCGCCACCGGCACCGCTGATCTTCCCTCCAGTAGCACCGTTTTCACGGGCAGTTTCATAGAGCTGATCAATAAAGGGATTGGAAATTTCATCTGCCATCTGCTTTTTAAATTTCCATCCAAAATCCAGGATTTCACCGATTTTATCAAGATCGCCGCGCAGCAAAGCTTCTTTCATCATCACCGACTGAAGCTTCAACTGATGCATCGCATCAATGGAGCTTTGGTTATTGTTGACAACATTTCTCGACTGCGCTTCAATAATCTTTGAGGACAACCTGCTGGTTTGGGTGTAAAAAAGTACCAGGTTGTGGGCTAACTCATTAAGATAAATATCTTTAATGCGAAGAGGGTTAACAATGACCTTATCATTAGCCGAGAACTCCATAAAATTCACGCCGCCAAAAGTTGCGGCATATTGGTCTTGTTTACCGCCTGCCATATGCAAATCTGTCCTTTCTATTTCATAAGCAAGCTTAGCAAGGTCATACTCTCCTAATGGCAATTTCAGCCATTCCGCAAAAGCGCCTATAATAGCGACCACAAGTGTTGAAGACGTACCAAGGCCGGAACCTGGAGGTGCATCAACATAAGTGGATAAGGAAAAAGATAGCGGTTCTCTTATGAAATTTGCGATGATAGAGTTATAGATTCCTCTATGCAAATCCAGTGCACCGGAAATAGGCAGATTTTTTGAGCCCTCAAACTCATATGATTCTGCCTTATCTATTGAATTTAAAAATATCTTTCCATCTGAACGTGGAATAATTGTAGCATACGCATACATACTTATGGTAGCATTAAGTATAGCTCCACCATAAATATCCGAATACGGAGCAACATCTGTGCCTCCACCAGCAAGTCCAAGTCTGAGCGGTGCTTTGCTTCTGATAATCATAAAATTGTAATTAAAGGACTATTATTCGCTTTATTATACACCCATCCTTTGTAATTAACCTTAAGAAATAAAGTCCGGGTGCACTGTGTTGCAAAGGTAACTTATAATTCAGGTCAGTATTTGCTGAGAAGGAAACTTCCTCAAACATCCCTTGATCATTGTATAATTCAATTCTCAGTATTTTTCTGGAACCAGATTGAATATAAATAAAATCTTTTGCAGGATTTGGATAAACAGATAAATCATCACCCAATCTAAAATTCTCCAAACCTAATGATGAATTCAAATTGATTGTATCGCAAAACATTCTCATTCCGCAATCATTTGTTACATAAAGGCATACGTTTTGTAGTCCGCCTTCTGTAAACAGAATTTCTGGGTTCTCCAGAATAGAATAATACCCATTACCAAAATCCCAATAAAAATCACATTTGCAGTTGCTCTGATTAATGAATTTAACTTTCAGGCTATCCACTATTTTATAAGAAAATGATGGCATAACAGTCAGGCACACAGTAACTGAGTCACAGATAGTTATCGTATCACAATTGTTAGCTACCTCTAAGCAAACATAATATGTTCCTTCTTCGGTAAATGTATACTCCGGATTTTGTAGAGATGATCCATAACCCTCACCAAAAAACCAATTCCAGGAAGTCACTGACGGGTCGTCATACTGAAAGTTACAATGGAGATTGTCTAACTCAAAATGAAATCTATCATTCGGCTTATCACAAGTGTCGTAACTAATAACCAAACATGGCCTGATATTTTCATCAGGATGATCACCTGAAGCCAAAATCAGGCTCCGGTATAAGTCCTCAGTAAGAAGGCTAAGTCTTAATCCGTAACTATTATTAGGATCTTCATACATATCCCTTATTAGCTCTGTTACATCAATTCCTAAAAGATCTTGATTTTCATATTGAGTAGAATTAGTTATGACCGAAGAGGCTGTTGTAATGTATGGCTGATTAAACCAATTAATTGAATTTTCATCCCAAGGCTGAATGATTCTTTCGATTAGACAGAAATTATCTCCATAATGTCCAACATGGGTTGCAGAGTAATCATAGTAGAGGTCTAACCTGGCACTAAAATTAGTAAGTGAATCCGGCAATAACGGCAAGCGGAAATCAATAAAACTTCTGCCTATACCAAATTCGTCGTAATATGTCCAGGCAGAAGCGATTAAGCTCTGATGATTAGAGAACCCATATACATATAATGAGTTTAAATATACATCCTTATTATCCTCTAATCCAGGTCTGATTTTAATTTCCACCTGTGCATGTAACATTGGGTAAGAAAACATAATTAGAGAAATGAAAATCATTCTAACAAATAATGTTGTTTTCATAATTAATAGGATTGAAATGTGAGTAAAATATGATTTACAAGACCTTAAAAGCCCATGATAATGATTCTATCTTTTTTCAAAAGTAAGGAATAATGATTACAAATTAAAGAGCGATTTAATATTGTTTAAAAAATAAATCCATGAATATTTCTTTTTCTCATTTCTAATATTTTGTAAAAATAAATCGCTAAGATTACTTTTATAGAATCTGACTATTGCATCAGCAACCTCAGTTGGCATAGGATTAACAACAAAACCAACTTTGCCGTCAGGCACAAACTCCTCTAACCCTCCCACATTTGTGATGACCATTGGTTTATCAAAATGATAGGCAATCTGTGTAACTCCGCTTTGAGTTGCACTTTTATATGGCTGAACAACAAGGTCGCAAGCGGAGAAATATTTATAAACCTCATTATCAGGGATAAAATCATTTGACAGAATAATTCTATCCTCCACACCAAATTCCCGGATTAAATCCACATACGCCTTTGGTTCGCTGTAAAACTCGCCTGCTACCAGCAATTTAATTCTCAAATTTGCAATATCCGGATCTGACATGGCTTTGATAAGAATATCAAGACCCTTATAATCCCGGATAAATCCAAAAAACAGAATATAACGATATGAAGGATCAAGGTTCAAAAGCTTAACTGCTTCCTCTTTGGATACTGATTTCCCGAAATTATCATAGATTGGATGAGCACTGAATATCCTGGGTTTAGAAGTGTCAAAGAGTGAAATATCGTTAAGTACTTTCCTTGACATGGCAACAAAACCATCTATACCTCCCGCGAAATACTTTGCAAGCAATTTATCCCCTGGTCTTTTTTCGTGAGGAATAATGTTGTCAATAATTGTAACAACCTTGGTTATTCCGTTTTTTCTGACAATCCTTGCTATTGTACCTAAACACGGTGCCATAAACGGAATCCAAAACTTAATAACAACGAGATTCGGTTTAAGGTGTCTTAACTCTCTTCCAACCCGGATCCAATTTATCGGATTTATTGAATTAACGGCTACTTTAATATCAAGATTCCCCGCATAGGACTCCGAACTGAGCTGAGTTTTACCGGGAAATAGGAAAGACGGATACTGCAGTGAAAAAGTATAGATCACAACATCCCAACCTGTTGCAAGAAACTCTTCACCCAAGCGTTCATTAAAATTTGAAAGTCCTCCCCTCAAAGGATAAGCCGAACCAATGATCACTACTTTTTTCCGGGGTCGCTCCATCAGAATATGTTCTATCTTTGAAAAATTACAACTCTTCTTCCACCAGGTAATGATTTCTGTCGCTTGAACTGCGACTGATAAGCTCTCCGAGGAAGCCGGCAACAAAAAGTTGAGTACCAAGCACCATAGCTAGCAGGCCAAAATAGAATAGCGGCCGTTCAGTCATTTTATATCCGGCAAGAAACAGCTTGGCATAAGCCAGGTATGCGGCAATTACAAAACCGCTTAAAAACAAAAGGCTCCCCAAAGCACCGAACAGATGCATGGGCTTTTTACCAAAACGGGAAACAAACATAATGGAAATCAAATCCAGAAATCCATTGATAAAACGCTCCCAACCAAACTTTGTCACTCCGTATTTCCGCTTCTGATGCGAAACAACCTTTTCACCGATTTTCCTGAACCCGGCCCACTTTGCAATTACCGGAATGTAACGGTGCATTTCACCATATACCTCTATCGACTTTACAACTTCCTTCCTGTAAGCTTTTAACCCGCAATTCATATCATGAAGCTTTACGCCCGACATCCTGCGCGTTGCAGCATTGTATATCTTTGAAGGAATATTCTTGGTAAGTTTCGAATCGTACCGCTTCTTCTTCCACCCGGACACCAGGTCATAGCCGTCTTCGGCGATCATCCGGTAAAGCCCGGGAATTTCATCAGGACTATCCTGAAGGTCAGCATCCATGGTAATGACCACATTTCCCCCGGCCACTTCAAACCCTTTATTGAGGGCAGCTGACTTGCCGTAATTTCTGCGGAATTTGATGCCACGAACTTTTAAATCTTCCTTCTGCAATTCACCAATTACTTTCCATGAATTGTCAGAGCTACCGTCATCAACGAAAATCACTTCAAAGTCAAAACCATGCTCAGCCATTACCCTTCTTATCCAATCATAAAGTTCGGGCAACGACTCTTCTTCATTAAATACAGGTACAACAACCGAAATATCCATCTTTTAAACAGTCCCTCCCATGTTATTGTCATCAAATACACCAGGACTGCGCTTCATTACTGCTCCAACAATAAGTGAAACAATCAACGCGAAGACTGATCCAAAAACCAGACTGTTAATACTTTGCTTCAGGGTTGAAACACTCATACTCTCATCAATACCGTCAAGCGTTTCCTGTATTTTTTCATCGGGAACCTTACCAGACAAGTAATTTTCCATAAAATCCTTCTGGGCCTCGATGATTGATCGCGTATATTCCGGATCAAAGTAATTGATGAACAAATAATTAAATAATGAAGAAATTACCGTTGAAGCCAAAAGGGCAATAAAGCCAAAGAGGAACGCATCTTTAAACGAAATAAAACCTTCGCTTTGCTTGCGGTACTTTTTAATATAGATAACCAGCAATGTAATGCTTACAGCAAATCCGATAATTCCTAACAGAATGGGCCTCATTATTCCAACAGGTTTGACACCTGCAACATATTGAATCAGGAAAACAGCGACTGAAACAGAGCCAATTATCAGACCAGCTTTTAATGCAGGGTTAAAAATTGAATTTTTTGTTTCCATATGGCTTGATGGTTATTTGAAGTGTTCTGCAAATGTACAAATATGAATCAATAATATAAAATTGCTGTTTATCGGTGCCATGTTGGCAAATTATTGTATCTTTGCAGCGGGTAAGTCTTATACGACCAGCTCCCATTGAACTCCCCCAGGTCAGGAATGAAGCAAGGGTAAATGGTTGTAGCGGTGCGATATAAGTAGCTTACCCTTTTTTTATGCCCTGTCGGCAAAAAATCGTATTTTTGTGAAAATGGTCGTGTTATGTTACTCAAAATATACCCTGAAAACCCCAGCCCACGTCAGATCAGAACAGTAGCTGAATGCCTTATGGACGGCGGAATTATCATTTATCCCACTGACACCGTTTACGGGCTTGGTTGCGATATCTTCAAATCCAGGGCGGTGGAGCGCATCGCTCAAATTAAAGGAATAAAAGCTGACAAAGCAAACTTCTCTTTTATATGCAATGACCTGAGCCAGCTGGCTGACTACAGTCGCCCGATCAGCAACGAGATTTTCAAAATGATGCGTAAAAACCTGCCCGGGCCTTTCACGTTTATCCTGAATGCAAGCAACAATGTGCCAAAACTGATCCAAAGCAAGAAGAAAACAGTAGGTATCCGTATCCCCGACAATAGCATTCCACTTGAAATCGTGAAAGAACTCGGGCACCCCATAATGTCAACTTCTATTCACGATGATGATGAAATCATAGAATATACCACTGACCCTGAACTAATTTATGAAAAGTACAATCAGATTGTTGACATAGTGATTGATGGCGGTTATGGCGGTAATGAAGCCTCCACGGTAATTGACTGCACCGGCGAGGATCCGTTGATTGTGCGCGAAGGCAAAGGGATATTGATATGAAAAATATTTCGCCGGCAAATATTTTCAATCACGTTAATGCTGTTCCTGATGACGAAGAGTTGTTTGAAACCCTTGCCAGCGGTGATGTCGTGATTGAACGCATTGTTTCTCGGGGTCAGATTACTCCCGAAGCGGAATGGTATAATCAGGAAAAGGATGAGTGGGTTATACTGCTCACCGGCGAAGCCCGTATCCTATTTGAGAACAGTGGCGAAATCGCATTAAAACCCGGCGATTACCTGCTGATCCCCGCCTACCAAAAACACAGGGTAACTTACACCAGCAAGTCGCCGGAATGCATCTGGCTGGCCATACATGGCCGCATTAATGATAAAACATGAAAATTATTTTACACAATTTCAAGCCTTTACAATTGCTACAGAAAAAACTGAAAAAAATTATTTGCAAGTAAAGATAAAAGCAGTACTTTTGCAGTCCCTTAACGATTCCGTAGCTCAGCAGGTAGAGCACATCCCTTTTAAGGATGGGGTCCTGGGTTCGAGCCCCAGCGGGATCACAATACAGCCCGGCTTTCGCCGGGTTTTTTGTTTTAAACACCTACCTCCTCGTTACCGGCTGTACTTTCTGATTTATCTTTGCAGGATTCGTTTAGCTTTCAAAAAAACGTTTCCTTACATGAAAACCATAGGCACCAATACCAACCTGGCAGAAGCCATTATGCAAAACCACAACCTGCTCAGGGTTATCGGAAGATTTGATATTCAACCCGGATTTGGGGATGTCACCGTTGGCGAGATCTGCCACAAAAAAGACATTGACCCGGTATTCATGGTTGTAATCCTCAATTCATTTCTTGATGAAAGCTATTTTCCGGCGCATGATCTCACCGGATTTTCATTGAAACAACTGGTCAGATACCTTCAGAAAACCCATGATTATTACCTGAACCATCAGATCCCCTATATTCAGGAGTTAATCGACCGGTTGTGCTCCGGCCGGCAACCCGAAAACCCCGGCCTTAAAGTTGTAAACAAGTTTTTTGCCGCCTACTGCAGGGAACTGAAGGAACACATCAGCCGGGAGGAAAAAGTTACGTTTCCTTATGTACTGGATATCGAATCACGTTTCAACCATCCGGAAAATGCCGGAAGCGGAAGTCCGGATTACACCATTTATCATTATGAATCGGAGCACGACAATGTTGAAGAGAAACTGTATGATCTAAAAAATATCATGATAAAGTACCTCCCGCAGCCTTTCGATTTTGACCTGGTTAAACGGATTATAGCTGAACTCTACTGGCTCGAAAAAGATTTAAATGAACATGCCCGTATTGAAGACAAAATCATGATACCAAAAGTCAGGATGATGGAAGCGGCATTGAGACTGCACCGGAATTAAACCAGAAACTATGAAACGAACAGGGATTCTGATTCTATCTCAATCGCACATAGTACGACTTGGATTGAGGCAATGCCTTTCCGATCTGAACCTGCCCGTAAAGATTTTTCTGGCAGCCGATCTGTCATCTGCGGCCGACCTTACCGAGAACAATGATATTCAGCTGATCATCGCCGGCGAAGAGTTTATAAATGACTCCGGCTTTCCCCAGATTGCCTCCTCAGGCAAACCGGAGAGGATTTTTCTGTTTTCCGGGAAACGCAAGATCCGGGATGAGCAGAGTCTTTCACTATACATGACCCCTGTTGAAGTTGCATCAATGATTAAACCTATGCTGCAATCTCTGAAAGAAGACGAAAGCATATCTTCTTCTGAAAAAGAACTCAGCAAACGTGAGAAAGAAGTAGTGAGGCTGCTTGCACTTGGAGCCAGCAACAAAGATATCGCTGAAAAACTGAATCTTAGTTTGCATACGGCGCTGACGCACAGGAAAAATATCATCAGAAAACTGGGAATCAAAACAGCTGCGGGACTCACTGTATATGCCATCCTGAATGGCATGATTACACTGGAAGAAGCAAATCTGTGATTTTTAATCGCGCGCTTTTTGCAGCCTGACTTCTATTTGGTACATTTGCTACTTTCTTATAAACAAGAAGGAAAATTCTTTACTCTATGAAAATCACTATAGTTGGCACGGGATATGTCGGTCTTGTTACCGGAACCTGCTTCTCTGAAGTCGGGATCAATGTTGTGTGTGTAGACATTGATCGGAAAAAAATTGATAACCTGAAAAATGGGGTTTCTCCGATCTACGAGCCCGGGCTGGACGAAATGATCTCCCGGAATACCGATAAGGGCAGGTTGCATTTTTCAACCGATCTGCCCAGCTGTGTGAATGATTCGGACGTAATCTTTATTGCTGTAGGTACACCCCCGGATGAAGATGGCAGTGCCGATCTTAAATATGTACTGGATGTTGCCAGGACTATTGGCCAGCATATGAATCAATACATTACGGTGGTTACCAAAAGCACCGTACCCGTGGGCACTGCTGCAAAAGTGCGGGCGGCAGTTCAGGAAGAACTTGATAAGCGTGAACTTGGAATTTCATTCGACGTCGCTTCTAATCCCGAGTTCCTCAAGGAAGGTGATGCCATCAATGATTTTATGAAACCCGACCGGATTGTTGTTGGGGTTGAATCTGAAAAGGCACAGGAAGTCATGGCCAGGCTCTATAAACCGTTTACCCTTAACGGGCACCCGGTTATTTTTATGGATGTTCCTTCTGCAGAAATGACAAAATATGCGGCAAATGCCATGCTTGCAACCAAGATCAGTTTTATGAACGACATCGCCAACCTTTGTGAAATCATGGGTGCCGATGTAAATATGGTCCGCAAAGGTATTGGCAGTGACACGAGAATCGGCAACAAATTTATTTACCCGGGCATCGGATATGGAGGTTCCTGCTTTCCAAAAGACGTAAAAGCATTAATAAAAACTGCTGATACCGTTGGTTACCCAATGCGGATTCTGAAAGCCGTGGAAGCAGTAAACGACGATCAGAAGTCATTGTTATTCAACAAATTCATGAACTTTTTCAAAGGGGATGTGAGAGGCAAAACCGTTGCCATCTGGGGCCTGTCATTTAAGCCACAGACCGACGATATGCGCGAAGCCCCGTCACTGGTCATTATTGACCACCTGCTGAAACAAGGGTGCAGGGTAAAAGCATACGATCCGGTGGCCATGCATGAATCCAAAAGAAGGATCGGTGATGTGATTGAATACTGTAAAGACCCTTATGAAGCAACAATTGATTCGGATGCTTTGTTTCTGCTGACAGAATGGACAGAATTCAGGTATCCGAACTGGGTAGTTATCAGAAAATTGATGAAAAATCCGGTTATCTTTGACGGACGCAACATTTATGATGCTGTTGAACTGAAGTCACTCGACTTTTCATACTTCTGCGTTGGCGTTAACACAGAAAAGCCGTAATTCCGGTTTAATAATTCTTATTCAGGCGATAAAATTCATCAGATGAGAAAGAAAATCCTGGTAACAGGCGGCGCCGGATTCCTGGGGTCACATTTGTGCGAAAGGCTACTGAACGAAGGCAATGAAGTAGTTTGTCTCGACAACTATTTTACCGGACAAAAGTCAAATGTTGTCCATCTGCTTAACAATCCATATTTTGAATTGGTCAGGCATGATGTCACCATGCCCTTCTACATTGAAGTGGATGAAATATACAATCTTGCATGCCCCGCGTCACCCATTCATTATCAGTTTAATCCCATCAAAACGGTAAAAACCTCCGTGATGGGCGCCATCAATATGCTGGGGCTGGCCAAGCGCATTAAGGCCAAAATCCTGCAGGCCTCAACCAGCGAAGTGTATGGGGATCCTCAGATTCATCCTCAAACTGAAAGTTACTGGGGACATGTTAACCCTATAGGTGAGCGTGCCTGTTACGACGAGGGAAAAAGGGCCGCAGAAACCCTTTTCGTGAACTATCACAAGCAAAACAATGTCAGAATCAAAATCATGCGGATTTTCAACACTTATGGCCCCCGCATGCACCCGAACGACGGAAGGGTAGTCTCGAATTTCATTGTTCAGGCGCTGAAAGGAGAAGATATAACCTTATACGGCGATGGACAACAGACGAGGAGTTTCTGTTACTATTCAGATCTGATCGACGGCATGATCCGGCTGATGAACACAGGCGATGATTTCATCGGCCCGGTGAATGTCGGAAACCCAAATGAATTCACAATTCGCGAACTGGCAGAAAAAATAATACAGCTTACCGGTTCCGGATCGAAGATTATTTCCCGGCCTCTGCCAAGCGATGACCCCATGCAGCGGCAGCCCGACATCACCCTGGCCCGGCAAAAACTGAACTGGGAACCAAAAATTCAGCTTGACGAAGGATTGATGCATACGATAGAATATTTTAAAACCACTGTCAAATAAGGTTTATATGAAGATACTGGTTACCGGGAGCAAAGGACAGTTGGGCAATGAGTTGCAGTTGCTGGCTGCCAAAAGACCTGATCCGGAGTTTATATTTACCGATTACCAGGAACTTGACATCACCAGCATAGATGCGGTGAATCGTTTTGTAAAGGAAGCGCGTCCTGACTGGATCATCAATTGTGCGGCATACACTTCTGTTGACAAAGCCGAAGCAGAGCCTGAGGCGGCGCAGCTACTCAACGCTGACGGGCCTGGCTACCTGGCCGCAGTTGCTGCATCCTGCGGGGCAAGATTATTGCATATTTCCACAGATTATGTTTTTGGCGGCCGGAATTACAGGCCTTACCGTGAAACCGACCCGGCAGCACCAAAAGGAGTGTACGCGGAAAGCAAGGCCAGGGGTGAAATCAACGTAATGGAAGCAGCTCCGGATTCAATCATTGTCAGAACCTCCTGGCTTTATTCAGCCTACGGTCACAATTTTGTAAAAACCATACTCCGTACCGGCAGGGAAAAGGGATTACTGAAAGTTGTCGCTGACCAGATCGGATCCCCCACCTGGGCGCATGATCTGGCAATTGCCATACTTAACCTTATCGACAAAAACGCAGATGGTGGTTTTTATCATTATTCAAATGAAGGGGTCTGCAGTTGGTATGATTTTGCCAGGACTATAATCGGACTCTCCGGAATTGCATGCAAAGTTGTCGCGACCGACACGCCCGGATATCCACTGCCTGCTCCGCGTCCTTATTATAGTGTACTTGACAAAAGCAAATACACCGAAATCACGCACTGCGAAGTTCCATGGTGGTGCGACAGCCTGAAAAAATGCATAGCTTTGCTGAATGAACAGGGCTGAACTTAACAAACTGCATACCCGCATTTTTGAAGCAGCATCAGAAGTCTACTCCGAACTCGGCCAGGGACTTGATGTTCAGATCTATCATACCTGTTTCCTCCATGAACTCAGATTGAAAGGCCTGCTGTTTAAACGGGATGTTGCATTTCCCGTTTATTATAAGGGCATCAAAACAAATAAAGAAATTATTGTTGACATACTTGTTGAAAATCAAGCGATTGTGGAGATTCGTTCAGAACGGGAAATTTCACTGTTACAGCTGCACTCATTGCAATCGAAACTGAAAATTTCAGGCAAAAGAATGGGAATAATCATTACCTTTAACGCTCCGGGAGTCGTTGAAGGTTACCGGAAAGTAATGAACAATTTATAGCGAAATCAGGTTAGAGCAAACTGATTCAGGAACCGGAAAATCTGACATTATATGACAATCAAAGAAGTAGACCCAAAGATTATCGAAAAAGCAAAAGTCTGGCTGGAAGAAGATTATGACCCCGACACAAGAAAATCGGTAAAGGAGATGATGAAAAATGACCCTGCAGAGCTTGTCGAAAGTTTTTACCGTGATCTTGAGTTTGGCACCGGCGGTTTACGTGGCATCATGGGTGTGGGGACCAACCGTATGAACAAATACACGGTAGGCGCTGCAACCCAGGGTCTGGCCAATTACCTGAAAACAGCGTTGATACATGAAAGTGAAATCAGGGCAGCGATTGCGTTTGACTCCCGCAACAATAGCGGGCTGTTCGCCGGAATCTCGGCTGAAGTGCTGGCCGCCAATGGCATTAAAGTATTTCGTTTTGATTCGCTCCGGCCCACCCCCGAACTTTCATTTGCCGTCCGTTATCTTAAGTGCCATACAGGCATTGTTGTTACGGCCTCGCACAACCCTAAAGAATATAACGGCTATAAAGTCTACTGGAGTGATGGCGGACAACTGGTACCTCCTCATGATAAGAATGTGATTGCCGAAGTGCAAAAGATTGAGTCTGTCAGGGATATAAAGTTTTCAGGCCATTCTGAAAATATTGTCACCATTGGCGAAGACATTGACAAGGAATACATCAGCACCCTTGTTTCCTTATCGATCTCACCCGATATAATCAAACGGCAAAGCGATATGAAAATCGTTTACACGCCGATTCACGGAACAGGTTATAAACTTGTTCCGGAAGCATTGAAAGCATTTGGTTTTACTAACATTCAAACGGTTAAGGAACAGCTTACGCCTGACGGAAATTTTCCAACAGTTGTATCCCCGAATCCGGAAGAAAAGGCAGCACTCGAGCTTGCATTGAAACTGGCTAAAAAAGTAAATGCTGACCTGATTCTTGCCACGGATCCTGACGGAGACCGCGTTGGCGTCGGAGTAAAAGACAACAATGACAATTACATACTTCTGAATGGGAACCAATCCGCATCCCTACTGATTTATTACCTGATCCGTCAGTGGAAGATTAAAGGAAAACTTACCGGAAAAGAGTTTATCGCGAAAACAATTGTAACATCCGAATTGCTGAAGGACATTGCAGTCAGCCACGGAGTTGAATCGTACGATGTACTAACCGGCTTCAAATATATTGCTGAAATCATCCGCAGGTTTGAAGGTCAGAAAAAATTTATCGGAGGCGGAGAGGAAAGTTACGGTTACCTTGTCGGAGATTTTGTGCGTGACAAAGATGCGGTTGCGGCCTGCGCCCTTCTTGCGGAAACAGCTGCCTGGGCGCGCAATATGGGTATGTCGATGTATGAAATGCTTATCAATATATATCAGGAGTATGGCTTCTACCTCGAAGATTTAATTTCAATCACTAAAAAAGGCAAATCAGGGGCAGAAGAGATTCAGGCAATGATGGATGGATACCGGAATTCGCCACCCCGTGAAATCAACAGCATTCCCGTTGAGATAATCAAAGATTACAAACTTCAGAAAGAGTTCAACCTCATTTCAGGAGATGAAAAACCTATTGAACTCCCCAAATCAGATGTACTTCAGTTTTTCCTGAAGGGTGGCAGCAAAATAACAGTGCGTCCTTCAGGTACTGAGCCTAAAATCAAGTTTTACTTTGGCGTAAAGGGTCAATTGCCTGACAAATCACAATTTAACGAAGTAAATACCAGAATGCGGGCACAGCTCGAAGAGATGATTGCTGCCATGAAACTCAAATGATTATTTCGGATTCAGCTAAAAATTAAAGGCGACCGTTGAGATCGCCTTTAATTTTACCCACAGAGATCGGATATCAGCAACCCAGGGTTGCTACCATTACAGCCTTTATGGTATGCAGCCTGTTTTCGGCTTCGTCGAACACCACCGACATCGGTGATTCGAACACATCTTCACTTACTTCCATCGCTTCCAGTCCATACTTCCGGAAAACATCCTCACCAATAACAGTTTCGCGGTTGTGGAATGCAGGCAGGCAATGCAGGAATTTTACGTTGGGGTTACCCGTTTTCTTAACAACATCCATATTCACCTGGTAGGGGCTCAACAGCTTGATACGCTCAGCCCAGACTTCGGCTGGTTCACCCATAGATACCCATACGTCGGTGTATAGAAAGTCCACGCCTTTAACCCCTTCTTCAACCGATTCGGTGAGCGTGATTTTTGCTCCGGTTTCTTTGGCAATCCCGCGACAGGTAGCTACCAATTCTTCATCGGGCCAGCAAGCCCTGGGCGCTGCAGCCCTGAAATCCATACCCATTTTGGCAGCACCTACCATCAGTGAATTGCCCATATTATTCCGGGCGTCGCCCAGGTAACAGAAGGCAACCTGATGTAAAGGCTTATCGGAGTGTTCCATCATTGTCAGGAAATCCGCCAGTATCTGAGTAGGATGGAATTCGGTAGTTAATCCGTTCCAAACAGGGACACCGGCATACTTGCCTAACTCCTCAACAATATGCTGGCCATAGCCACGGTACTCTATACCGTCATACATCCGCCCCAGCACACGGGCAGTATCTTTCATAGACTCTTTCTTACCCATTTGTGAACCTGAAGGTCCGAGATAAGTAACATGCGCTCCCTGATCAAGGGCGGCAACTTCAAACGCACAACGGGTGCGGGTTGAATCTTTTTCGAAAAGAAGCACAATGTTCTTTCCTTTCAGCCGCTGCTGCTCGGTTCCGGCATATTTAGCCTTCTTGAGGTCTACTGACAACTGCAATAAATGCTTAATTTCCTGAGGAGTAAAATCCAAAAGTTTCAGGAAGTTTCTGTTTCTGAGATTAAATGCCATGTTATAATTGTTTTAATGGTTTCCAAATAGTGATTAAACGATAACGATCCGGGTTCCGCCATTATCAATACCAAGTTTATCCGTGCTTGTAATGATGGCATCCTTACCGCTTCCCTCCACAAAGGTTATAGCAGCCCTGATTTTGGGCGCCATACTGCCTTCTGCAAACTGCCCCTCTTCAAGATAGCGTTTGGCTTCTGCAATCGTCATGCGATCGAGCTCTTTCTGCTGCGGAGTATTGAAATTAATACAGACTTTAGGCACATCGGTCAGAATGAAAAACTTGTCAGCTCTGATGTGCACTGCAAGCAGGGACGAAGCAAGATCCTTGTCAATTACGGCATCAATCCCCTGCAACTTATTTTCTTCAACATAAAATGCAGGAATTCCGCCTCCACCAACAGCAATAACGATCTGCCCTGCGCGTGCAAGCGATTCAATTGACTTCTGATTGCTGATTACCAATGGCTTGGGACTGGCAACAACTTTACGGTAGCCCCTGCCACGAGGGTCGGCCGCAAATTTGGCTCCCGTTTCTTCTGTTATCCTTTCAGACTCTTCTTTTGTGTAATAAGGTCCAACTGGCTTGGTCGGATTATTAAACGCAGGGTCGTCCTTATCTACCAAAACCTGGGTTATGATGGAAATAATATCTCTGTCCAGATCATTGGCCATCATTACGTTTCGCAACTGCTGCTCAATTATATAACCAATAAATCCCTGCGAATATGCAACCGCAATGTCCAGTGGCATGTCCGGCAACCCATACAATTTATGCCCGGCGGTATTGGCAAGCAGAATATTTCCCACCTGTGGCCCGTTACCGTGTGTAATTACTAAATTATAATTTGACCGGATAAGCGTTAACAGCCGCTCTGCTGTTTCGTACACATTTGTCTCCTGATCATCAATTGTTCCTTTCTGGTCACTCCTGAGCAACGCATTGCCTCCCAGGGCCACTACAGCTAATTTCTTCATAAAAGTCTGGTTGGTTAATTTTGGACAAAAGTAAATACTTTTTAATGATTGGCAAGCCCCCGAATTTTATCTAAAGCTAACTAAATTAAATCGTTAAATCTAGATATCTTATAAAACCGATTTTGATAAACGGTCTGCATCCAGAAAATCATTGCCGAATATAGGAGAGTTTCCGGCAACCTGCTTCAAGTCAAACCAATCCGTAACTTTGCAAAATGAAAACCGGCAACAAATCCCTGATGTTCGCACTTATGGCAGTCCTTTTCTGGTCTACCATTGGTTCCGCTTTCAAACTGACACTGAATTACCTGAACTTTGTCCAGGTATTGTTTTTTGCCAGCTTTATCGCGGTGATTTTCCTTGCATTGACGCTGACGATAAGCGGAAAAATGAGAAATATTTTCTGCCTCAGCAAAAAGTATATCGGAATGTCTGCAATCATGGGATTTCTTAATCCATTTGCCTATTACCTTATACTTCTGAAAGCTTACTCCATTCTCCAGGCCCAGGAGGCAGTAGTATTAAACTATATCTGGCCTATGATTCTGGTGTTACTGTCCATCCCATTCCTCCGTCAGAAGATCTCCTTAATAAGTTTCCTGGCATTGCTGATCAGTTTTTCCGGAATATTTGTAATTGCTACCGAAGGACGGATTATGACAATGCGCTTTTCTCATCCTGCCGGGGTGGCACTTGCTTTGGTCAGCGCTTTTTTCTGGGCATCATACTGGTTGCTCAATCTGAAGGATAAGCGGGAAGAGACTGAAAAACTGTTTATGAATTTCGCTTTTGGATTTCTTTATATTCTTATTTATATTCTCTCTACCAACAATCTTGTACTGCCAGGTATAAAAGGTATAATCGGGACTGTTTATATCGGTTTGTTTGAAATGGGGATCACCTTTGTACTCTGGCTGAAAGCCCTGAAATACGCCGAAAACACAGCAAGGGTGAGCAATCTCGTATACCTCTCCCCTTTTCTGTCACTTATTTGTGTTTCGGTATTTGTAGGCGAAAAGATCCTGATCTCCACAATAGCAGGCCTTATTCTGATTATTGGAGGAATATTGATCCAGCACTTTATTGGAAAAACCGCGAAAGCTATCTAGAGATACCTGCTGATCGTCCTTAGCAATTCTGATGGCCTGATGGGTTTAGAAAGGTAGTCGTCACAGCCTGCGGCTTTACTTTTCTCCTTCTCACCCTTCATTGCATAAGCAGTTTGAGCAATAACGGGCAATTCCGGCCTGATCTTTTTTAACTCGACAGTTACCAGATAGCCGTCCATTCCGTCAAGCTGGACATCCATCAGGACAAGATCAATTTTAACATCTCCTGAGACCAGTTTCAATGCATCTTCACCCGATCTGGCCCATAGGATTTCAGCACCAGATTTACGCAGCGTAGCCGCCAGAAACTGATAATTCGATTCAACATCTTCAACAATTAATATCGTTTTATCCTTCCAAAGTCCCAGCGTCGCCGCGATGTTATCAACAATTACTTTTTCCATTCCCGGAAATCTTAATTAAAAAATATCATACAGCGATTCGGTTTCTGCATTCAGGTATGAGGAGTCACAAAAGAAATACAGAAATAATCTATATCTACTCGCAAAGTTACAACAATTTATCCGGAATTATAACATGTAAAAATGACGGGTTAAACATGTCATCTGATGTAAGCTAACCGAAACAGAATTTATTCCGGTATTTCTGAAACAGAATCGGATCAGCTATCGTTGAAACAGACAGGCACACTGTTCAAATGCCTATCTTTGCAGCAATGAAGAATAACAAAATTGCATTTCAGACATTTGGCTGCAAGCTTAATTTTGCTGAAACTTCGGCTATTGCGCGAAAATTCACGGCATCGGGTTACGAGATCGTCGATTTCAGGGAGGAGGCCGATTATTACGTGATCCATTCCTGCACGGTTACTTCACAGGCTGAAAAGAAGACCCGGGCAGCCATCAGACAGGCTGCCAGAAAAAATCCCGAAGCATCGGTTGCCGTGATTGGCTGCTATTCCCAGCTAAGGCCGGAAGAAATCCATAAGATCAACGGGGTGGATATCATTCTGGGCAACAGCGACAAATACCACCTCCCCGAATATATTGACAACCTGCGAAAGCATAAAGCAGAAAAAATACCGGCACCTGCCAGACCCACTGACTTTGAACCCGGTTTTTCCATTGGAGACCGTACCCGTTCATTTTTCAAGGTTCAGGATGGCTGCGACTATTTTTGCACATACTGCGCCATTCCCTTCGCCCGGGGCCGGAGCCGCAGCGCAACCATCGCTTCTACACTTGAGGTTGCCCGGCAAATTGCCTCCACCGAAGTAAAGGAGATCGTGCTTACCGGCGTCAATATCGGTGATTTCGGCCGGCAGAATAGCGAATCTTTTACCGACCTTCTCAAAGCACTTGGGCAGCTTGAGGGCATTGAAAGAATCAGAATCTCATCCGTTGAACCGGAACTGCTGAAAGATGAAATCATCGCGCTGGTCGCCCAAAGCCAGCGGTTTATGCCCCACTTTCACATACCGCTGCAATCGGGCACCGACCGTATTCTTGAACTGATGAAACGGAAATATAAGCGTGAAGTATTTGCTGACCGGGTCAACACCATTAAAATGACGATGCCTGATGCCTGTATTGCAGCGGATGTCATCACCGGATTTCCGGGTGAAACGGACGAGGACTTCAGGCAAACCGTAGATTTTATCGAAAGCCTGCCGGTATCGTATCTGCACGTATTCACCTACTCAAAACGACCGGGCACCAGGGCCGCATTGCTGGATGAACAAGTGCATGATGCCATCAAACAGGAACGCAGCCGGCTGCTCCATCAGCTCTCAGAAAGAAAAAAAGAGCTGTTTTATAACGAAAACAGGGGCAGTCATCAGGTGGTCCTGTGGGAATCAAGTATGCATAAGGGATTTATGAACGGCTTTACCGGAAATTATATCCATTGCAAGAAACCATTTGATAAAAATTCAGTTAATCAGATTGAAAGCGTCACCCTGCTCGAACCGGACAAGGATGGCATGTTTACGGTAAAAGTCAACGACCAGCTATGAAAACAACAGATTACCAAGCATTATGCAATGGCGTATGCGATATGGCACGGGAAGCCGGGGATTACATTTTGCAACAACTTAACAATATAACCCATACTGAAATCGAGCAGAAAGGGCATCACAATTATGTGACTTATGTAGATAAATCGGCAGAAGAGCTGATTGTAAACCGCCTTAAAGTCCTGTTGCCCGGTTCGGGATTTATTACCGAAGAAAACACCGCCGGCCATGATCAGCAGTTGTTCAGATGGGTAATTGATCCACTCGACGGAACCACCAATTTTATTCATAAAGTCCCTGTTTTCTGCGTCAGCATCGCGCTGATGGAAGGTGATGAAGTAGTGGTGGGAGTGGTTTATGAAATCAATCTTGATGAGTGTTTTTATGCCTGGAAAGGTGGCAAAGCCATGCTGAATAGCAAGGAAATCTCGGTTTCTCCGGTAAAAGACTTCGACAACAGCCTGCTGGCCACAGGGTTCCCTTATTATGATTACGGCCGGCTTGATGATTATGTAACGGTCTTCAAGCACTTTATGCAACATACAGCCGGTTTGCGCCGGTTAGGTTCAGCAGCTGCGGATCTGGCTTATGTTGCCTGCGGCAGATTCGAAGGCTTCTATGAATACGGACTGAATTCATGGGATGTAGCTGCAGGAAGCTTTATAGTAGAGATGGCAGGGGGCGTGGTAACCGATTTCACCGGAGGCGGCAACTACCTTTTCGGCAGGGAACTGATCGCCGGCAATCCACATGCGCATCCTGAAATGAAAAAGGTAATCGGGAAATATTTCGGTCACATCTGAAATGAAAATCATTTCCTGAAATAACACCCGACATTCACCAATTTGCTATTATCTTCGCATTAAATACCAACGCTTCACTGAAATGATAAAGAAGTCTGTGAATATAATCATGATGGCATTTTTCCTGCTGAATCTGGCAGGATTGAGCGCCCAGGACTTGAATGATACCAGCAATCCATCCGGATTGATCTATAAATTTGACATCAAGCAGGAGATTGCCCCGCCGGTGTGGCATAACACCAAAAAAGCATTTCGGGAGGCAAAAGAACTGAATGCCGATATCATCCTGATTCATATGAATACTTACGGAGGGATGGTTGAAACGGCAGACAGCATCAGAACCGCCATTCTTCAGTCGAAAATCCCGGTATGGGTTTTTATCGACAACAATGCCGCATCGGCCGGAGCGCTGATCTCAATTGCCTGCGACAGCATTTATATGCGCTCAGGCGCCAATATTGGGGCTGCTACGGTGGTAAACCAAACCGGACAGGCCATGCCCGACAAATATCAGTCATACATGCGTGCTACCATGCGTTCAACTGCTGAAGCCACCGGCCGTGACCCCGACATCGCCCAGGGCATGGTTGATCCCAGGGTTTACATCGAAGGCATTACCGATACCGGACAGGTCATAACTTTCACCACTACCGAAGCCATTCGTTACAAATTCTGTAATGCCCAGGCTGAGAGCATTGAGGAAATTCTGAGAATAACCGGCAAACAGGACTTTAAGGTTGTGGAACAACAACTATCCGCTACTGATAAAATCATTGGCTTTCTGACAAAGCCTGTGATCAGCGGTCTGCTGATTATGATCATCATCGGAGGCATCTATTTTGAGCTGCAGACGCCGGGCATCGGATTCCCGCTGGCAGCTGCAGCCACCGCAGCAATGCTCTACTTTGCTCCACTTTATATTGAAGGCCTGGCCGCTAATTGGGAGATACTGGTATTCATCATCGGGCTGATACTTTTAATGGTAGAGCTGTTTGCCATACCCGGTTTCGGCGTGGCCGGAATCTCGGGCATTATCCTGATGGTAACCGGCCTCACCCTGAGTATGATCGACAACATCGGCTTTGACTTTACAGGAGTAAGGCTGAACGGGGTTATCCAGGCATTTTTTATTGTGATCATTGCATCTTTCTTTTCCCTGATCGGATCTTTCTTTCTTACCCGGAAACTCTTCGGCGGGCACACCATGTTCGGTGACCTGGCCCTGCTCACCACCCAGCAAACCACCGAAGGTTACGTTTCGGCCGATGCGCATTATATGGAAATGAAAGATAAAACCGGAACCGCCTTTACCATGCTCAGGCCAGCCGGGAAAATCGATATTGAAGGGCAGATATTTGATGCCGTGGCTGAAGCAGGTTACATTGAGAAAGGCGAAGCGATCCGCGTCGTGAAGTACGAGAATGCGCAGCTGATTGTGCGCAAAATCTGATTCAACTTTATCAGGATTGATAAACATTCAGCATACCCAGGAAATGAAAAATGAAGCCATCAGCCTGATAACAGGCGATATTACCAAACTGAAGGTTGACGCGATTGTAAATGCGGCCAACAGCAGTCTGCTGGGCGGTGGCGGGGTGGATGGCGCCATTCACCGGGCGGCAGGACCAAAACTGGTTGAAGCCTGCCGCACCATCGGGGGATGCCCTACCGGAGAAGCCAGGATTACTCCGGGATTTAACCTGCCCGCACGCTGCGTTATCCACACCGTAGGTCCTGTCTGGCGGGGTGGTAACCACAACGAAGAAGCCCTGCTTCGCGCCTGTTATATTCAAAGCCTGAAACTGGGTGCAGAGAATCAATGTTTCACCATTGCTTTCCCGAATATCAGTACAGGTATTTACGGCTTCCCCAGGCAACGCGCCGCCGAAATTGCCATCGGCGCCGTTCAGGATTTCATCAGTACCAATCCTGCCCGGATAAAGGTAATTTTCGTCTGCTTTGACAATGAAAATTTCAGGATATACCGGCAGTTACTGGGTAGTTGAAAAAGTCAGGTTAATTAAGGTATTGCTGATATTTAATCTGCAGCGGATACATTGACTATTCACTTATAACATACTGGTTCGGTAAATATCTGTTGAAGTTACTCAACGCTTTTACGACATGCACCCCCTGCATCCGGCATCTTAATTATTTTTCGGTCCAAATATTACAGCAATAAGCCGTTCCGGGAAGATAAAGGTTTTCGGTATTTTTCATCCGGATTTGGGTTTGCAGACTCCTGAAAAGACCTATGAAAAAAATAAGGTCATTTCAACCTGCGATAGGTAATGGCATCCGAAACCGTCAGTGATTGCCATTGCAGCCGTGGATAACCCTCCTGGAAATTCCGGATACGCTGATCGATGTGTCCGGCATAATAGTCCATAGGCGTATAATATTTATGATCCGGGTAATTAATGCGGTTTACAGAATCAATCTGATTAAGGGATGCCACATCAAGCCTGAGTAACGGCAACGTACTGCTGTCGAGGTTCATCATAAAATCCGTATGGAAAAATGCCTTTCCGGCATGTTTTACATTGTACCGGGCAATCACCATATCCCAGTTGAACAATCCGGTAAAGATAATTACCGCGTAGGCCATCAGGCTGTTTTGCACCAGCAGATACTGCAGCGTTTTTTTATGTCTGAGCTTCAACAATACCGTAATAATGCCAAAAACGACGAGAATCAGGAACGCAAACACCCAAATCCGCTTAAAAGCCAGGTTGAAGTAATGTATGTACCAGAAATTTCTGACGGCCACCGAAACTGCAAGTATGATATTCTGGTAAAGCCAGATACGGGAAAGTACGAGCAACAAACGGTTTTTGGAATAGAAGTTCAGGTTACCCCTGAATAACCATACAACAATGAAAATGGAGATCAGCATAGACACGATCAGCAGCCAGGTGCCTTCGTGTACAAATTGTTTCAGGTAACCTCCATCCCATTCAAAAAACAACCAGACATGCCGGATATCAAGCACGTTCATCAGCGCCAGCGCCAGGTTGAGCAATATCAGAAGGATAATGCCTGAGCGGTATTCATTTTTCAATGCATTGAAACCGCCGGAAAATGGTTTGCGCCTGCGGGTAAGCCGGTCGGTTTCTTCTTCACTGAAAACCCTGAAAATATAATTGAGGGTGCCAAAGAAATAGAACAGGTATAATGCAAATCCCACTATCATTAACCAGAAAAAACCAGGTGAAATCCAACGAAAGATTTTTTGCATCAGGTCACTGAATCCCTGAAGAAAGTTACCGGTAAACTTGTTGAAAAACGGGCTTGCAGCGGAGTAAATCAGCATAAACAGCGCAAAGACAATCAGAGGTAACAGCCACATGGCCCCTTTCCTGAATACCCGGCCTGTGCCGGATTTACCACCGGGTTCAGCGGTGATGGCCCTCAGCCACTCCCGGGGCCCTGTCAGCATTGCCGAAGGCAGTGCAACCATTGCATTGAGCGGCACCACCATCGAGGGATATGCAGCCACTGCACAAAGCACCATCAATGAAAGAATATTGCCTGCCAGCGCCACCCCCTCTCCGTAAACCGCCACCATGATGCCGCTGATGGCTGCGCCGGCCAGGAATATAAAATGTAAGCGGTTACCCGGACTCAGACGCCTTGTCCGGATCAACATGCTTATCAGCAATACATTGAATATCAATATATTTATCCCGGCCTGCTGACCGTGAAACAGATAAGCGAACAATAAGGCAAATGCCAGTGGTAAAAGTAAAAAGGAATTTTTCATCCGGAAACGGAATTGAGTGGCACAGAATGTAAAACAGTCGCAGCATCCGGTTACGGAAAGGGCTGCAACATATTTACTTTTCCTCAATAACGATGAACAGGTCAGAATATTATTCAGGCATTGCCTGAAGCAGAAAAATACTGAACTCTCAATTTAAATATCAGGGCGGATCAACGTTAAGCGGATATCAGGGTCCTGCCACAAGGTATCAGCACCGGAGGGGGTGAGCTCAGGCAGTAACCCGCTTAAAGATGAGCCATCATTGATAAGAAAGACAATATTATTGCGATTCATAAGCAATTCGCGGATACGCTGCAGCGGAATTGCTTCAGGGGCACTGCCCTCCAGCAGAATTAACTGATCACGGCCTTTTCCTGACTGCAATCCGAGGTAAAAAGCATTCTCCCATCCGGCAAAATCAACCACCAGCATATCGTCAGGCGAAAGCACAGGGGCAAGATTTCGTGAAAACTGAACGATCCGCTGGTCTTTCAGCCTTGGCAGGGGCTTTACCCCTCCAATGGTATAAAGCATCGACAATACAATGGTTATCAGGCCGAACAGAAGCATTTTTCTGACTTTGCTGCGGTTCATAAATGAGAACCAGGGGGCTGCAAACGGTACGGAAAGCAGCACGGGGGTCATGGAAAACCGTTGATGAAGCAACAGTTTCCCGCTTACCGAATTGTAGATAATTACCAGCAGAAAAATGGCAAAAGGTAATATCCAACGAGTTTCGTGGAGGTTGAAATTCTCCCTGTTCAGCATCCGGAACATCTGCCGGGCCACGATCCAGGCAAGCGGCGGGCCAAGCGCAATCAGCCAGGAAAAAGGAAAAAACCAGATTCTGCGCAACATTGCTTCAAAATCAACCTGTTTGTTGGTACCCATCACTTCAAGGGTCCACCGGCTGTTGGCTGAAATGCTGTACATGGCATCGCCGGTTGCAAGGTAATTCTGTATCATCCAGGTCAGCGGAAAGAGCGAAGCCACCAATCCAAAAACCAGCGCCTGTTTCCAATATCCATGAATCAGTATCAGCAGGCCGAAGAGGGCAATCAGCAACCAGGCTTCATACCTGAATCCGGATGCCAGGGTCAGAAAGAAGCCGGCCAATACGAAATCCTTCCACTTCAGGTTCCGGAGCGCCAGCGACAATTGGTTCATTGTCAGGGCGATAAAAAACAACGCGGGCGTTTCGGCCATCACCAGGAAACTATAGCGGAAAACCACCGGGCTGATGGCAAAAAAGAAAGCAACCGCCACCGCTCCGTTGTGGCTGAATTCCCGCCGGGTAAAATGGTAAAGGGGAAAAAGCGTCAGAACGGACAACAAAATATTGACCAGGACGGGTGCCGCTTGCCGGCTCTGGAACAACATTATAACCAGGCCATTAAGGTAATAATGAAAGGGAGCCCACACGCCCGTAACAATCCAATGGGGATCTGCGGCCCAGGCTTCGGAGGTAAGGATGCGGCTGACCGCATCGGCATCAACCTGCTGTGAAAACGGATACAAGGCCAGTTTAACCGCCAGCGCAATGGCTGCAACCAGCCATACAGAGTATCCCGGGAAATCAGTTGATGTTTTCGCTTTCTCTTGCACCAGCGTGAATGCTAAAAATAATTCCGTTTCAGCAGCAAATATAAGCCGTTCTTTAAGTGCAAGAGAGTTTAAACATAAAAATTCATATTCTGGCTCGAATTCTTTGATCGTTTTATAAACAACGGATCAGCGTAATTCGTGAATACCTTATTTCACCAACAACCCGGATTAGTTTTCATGCCATTAACTAATGAAGCATCCGTAATTCGGATTTAAATAGCCATCTTTCGTTATTTAATCCCAGGGGAATCAGTAGTAGTGTGTTTTAAAAAGTATTCAATCCAGTTTAAAGCTTTAAGTTATTGGAAACCAGCTACATAGAAATATTTGTCATTCTTATCTTACACGAAGGATCCAGCCGGAGAGTTGAAGCCATGCAGTGATTTAAGAGAGAAGGAGACCATGGCGAGCGGATAAGAGCTCACGAAATAACTATACTAAAAATTTGGGATATTTTGAAAGTTATTTAAGGTTAAAATAAAGTATTTGAATATTTTATTTGTTAATAATTACTGATTACGTGTTGATAATTTGATATAATACTCAAGGCAACATATCGTAACTTTGTGACATTCAACAAATTTATTTAACAATAAATGGCTAAAGAAAATGAAGTGAAGCGTTATCGGGATGCAGAATCCGGCAGGTACATTACAAGAAAATATGCAGAAAAAAATCCTAAGACAACAGTGAAGGAAAGAGACAAAGTACCTGCCAAGTCCTCACTAAAAAAGAAGTAATAACCGGGGGTCTTAACCGACCCCATAATTATTATACAAAATGTCACACATCGCTAAAGCTGACAGTTTTGCTAAATGGGCAATGCTAATGATTTATATTGGAATTGCAATAATCGTTGGTTTTCTTTTTATGATGTTATTCTCAGGTATGCTTAGGGGTGGGGAATTATACATTGAAGGAGCGACAATGCTCGGCACCTTTATTGGTGGTACCGTCGGGGCTATGTGGGCTTTAGCAGGTGTTTTTCTGTACTATGCCGCTCTTATTTACCAAAAGGAAAATATGCAAATGGCATTGATAACTTCAAAGAAGCAAATTGAAAATGCTGAATTTCAAAAATTCCAATATTCATACTTTGAATTATCTAAACTTTTAGAAATGCAAGGTCGTGAATTGCCACTTCTTGATTCTGTAGATGATCGAGTACCAGATAAAGTCAATGTACTCTCTCTGGCTTCACATTTATTAGAGAGATTGATGGAGGATGTAAGGAGTGCCGAAAACGTTACAAGTGTGAATTTTTCTAAACATCATCCAAACCGAACATTATATTACGAAAAATTATCAACTTACTGCGAAACATTCTATATTCTAATTGACGAGTGTAAAAGGTTGCATGAAGTTGACCCACACCAAGCGCAGGCGTATGAAAGAATTTTAATAAACGGGCTTACTCCTGGGTATATAAATGCATTACTATTATACGGGCTAACAATGCCTGCGCATGAACAGAAATTGAAAAAGTATTTTTTTGAAAGTTATATTTGGAATAAGAAATACCTTGACTTATATTGGGATCGACGTCAAATGATTGAATTCTGGTCAAAGGTAAATTCTGATTTCACATTGAAAAAGTACAGTGGCCTACCCCACTAAATTTATTTTTAGTAACCATAGTTTATTGAAAAAAGTTGCATGCAAAATGAAAAGACTATTGAAATTTAATTGGCTTGTAAATATTGCTACTATATCAGCAATACTAGGCTTAGGTATTCTTATCTATTTTTTTTACTTAATAGTTGCCGCAGGCTTACTAATTGGCAAAGAGATCAACCTTGAAATTGCAAATAATATTGGATCATTTGTAGGTGGGCTTGTCGGATCGTTTTGGACTTTGACAGGAGTATTATTGTATTACAGTGTAATTAAAGCACAAAGGAAGGAAAGTGATCTGGCTGAGCAAAGGTATAAAGCCCAAATAGATCTATTAAATGTGCAAAAATTTCAAGCATCATTCTTTGAATTATATAGAATCTTTCAAAATCAACTTTATGTAGTATCAAATCTAGCTCAAAAACCAAATGGATTTAGTGAGCCAGAATATGCTTTTGACAATGCTTCTTATAAGGCGCACATGATGGCGAGTTTTTATTCAAAAGTTGAGTTTTCTAATCTCATTCCACTCGCCGGTGTTTCAGATCCTGAAATCTTTTACAAAGAGAAGATGACAGTTTTGCTCAACATGTTTCTCTTCATTATGAAGTATACTGAAATGCTTAACGATAAAAACAAAGAAGATTATCAAATGATAGTTATTGAACCATTAACCAATGATCAAATATTATCGTTGATTTACTTGGGAATTTATTTGAAGAACGAGAATGAAGAATGGATTAACTTTGTAAATAATAATATTGTGATTGACAATAAGTTAAATAGGTCTTTCGAGGAACAATCTGTTGAAATAATTTTCTGGAGCAAGCTCAAAGAGTTTTATAAATCCTATTCTTCACTATAACTTCACATTAAACAGAAATATGGAAAGAAACCCTTTCACTTGCAATTACTCACTGCAGCGTACCGGATAGCATCCCACATGTGGTTGTATTTGTCAACCGGAGCCTTTAGCTGAATGCCTTAGATCATCCCCCATTATTTGTTTCCAGCCTGACTCATTGCAAGGAGTTCCCAATGATTTAAAAAAAACGAAGCCATCTGACCTCGTTCTTTGAGCGGAAAACGGGATTCGAACCCGCGACCCTCAGCTTGGGAAGCTGATGCTCTACCGACTGAGCTACTTCCGCATTGTTATTATTATACCCTCAACTTGTGATCTCGTCACTGGTGACGAGACTACCGACTGAGCTACTTCCGCAGTTGAAATTTCTTTGCAAAAGTAATAAAACTTGATATTGATAAAGGCAGCGGTTGTGAAAAAATTATCGGGCCGGTGACTTCAGTTTGTTTAGCAAGTTTTTCCGTATTTTTAACGCTTAATTCTAAAACCGTCTTTATGAGTAAAAAGCCGCACCTCAGTTTCTGGCAGATATGGAATATGAGTTTTGGATTTCTTGGGATACAGTTCGGATTTGCCCTGCAGAATGCCAATGTAAGCCGGATCTTTGAAACCCTTGGCGCCAAAGTGGACGAAATTCCCATCCTCTGGATTGCCGCCCCGGTTACCGGACTGATTATGCAACCCATTATCGGCCATCTGAGCGATAATACCTGGAACCGCTGGGGCAGAAGACGGCCGTTCTTTATGATAGGTGCCATACTGGCATCCATTGCGTTGATCATCATGCCCAACTCCCCCACCCTCTGGGTTGCCGCCGGTATGCTCTGGATTATGGATGCATCCATCAACATTTCCATGGAGCCTTTCAGGGCCTTTGTTGGTGATATGCTCCCTTCGGAACAGCGTACCAAAGGCTTTGCCATGCAGAGTTTCTTTATCGGTACCGGGGCTGTGGTGGCTTCTGCCCTGCCTTACATCCTGACAAACTGGTTCGGCATTGCCAATACCGCGCCCGAAGGAAAAATCCCCCCCTCGGTACAATACTCCTTCTACCTCGGTGCCTTCGCCTTTTTTGCCGCCGTTTTATGGACCGTTCTGCGGACAAAGGAGTACTCTCCCGAAGAACTGAAAGCACACGCTGAAGCGGAAGGATTGATCGCCGGAGAAACCCATGGAGAGGAAATCTCAGAACCCGGGAAAGTCAGCCGTGTATTCCTCAACCGGAGCATCCTCTGGATAAGTATCGGACTGATTCTTTCCTACATCATATTTCACTTCGGCTTCCACCCCGAGCTCTACATTTTTTCGGCCGGCCTGGGTGTCTATGGTTTTATGATGCTGATCTCAGGACTTATCATCCGGAGCGGTAACCTCAAAAACGGCATTGCCGTAGTAATGCACGACCTCTACCGCATGCCGAAAACAATGGCTCAACTCGCGGTTGTCCAGTTTTTTTCGTGGTTCGCGCTTTTCGCGATGTGGATATACACCACCGCTGCCGTAACAAAGCACATCTATGGCACTACCGATCCCACCTCCGAACTTTTCAATCAGGGTGCCGACTGGGTAGGCATCTGCTTCGCCGTATATAACGGATTTGCTGCCGCAGTGGCTTTCCTCCTTCCGGTGATCGCCAAACGCACTTCACGGAAGTTCACACACATGGTGGCACTGGTCGCCGGCGGACTGGGGCTGATCTCAATCTATTTTATCAAAGATCCGAATCTGCTGCTGGTTTCCATGGTGGGCGTCGGATTTGCCTGGGCAAGCATCTTATCCATGCCTTACGCCATCCTTGCGGGCGCACTTCCGGCTAACAAAATGGGAACGTATATGGGCATATTCAACTTCTTTATCGTTATCCCGCAAATACTGGCAGCCAGCATACTGGGTTTCTTTACCCGCGACCTTTTCGGCGGTGAAGCCGTTTACGCCATTGTACTCGGCGGTATTTCGATGTTTATTGCAGCGGCAACCGTAATGTTTGTTAAAGACGAGCACTGAAAACCATGATGACCAACCAACGATCAGGCGGCATATTGCTGCATCCCACCTCGCTCCCGAACGAATCCGGCATCGGAACCTTCGGTGATGAAGCTTATCATTTTGTTGACTTCCTGGAAAGAGCGCATCAGCACCTGTGGCAGGTGTTGCCCCTTGGCCCGACAGGGCCGGGCGATTCCCCCTACCAGAGCTATTCAGCATATGCACTGAATCCGGTATTAATTGACCTTCAACATTTTGTCAATAAGGGATTAATCGGTCAAGACGATCTTTCAGAAGCAAAACGGAAAAACACCGGGAAAGTTGATTACGCTTTTGTGAACAGCTCACGTGAAAATATTTTCGGCAAAGCCTACCGGGCGTTTTGCGAAGCGGCACCGGACGCCGACAGAAAGGCTTTCCACGACTTTAAAGAAAAGCACAGTCACTGGCTTGATGATTATGCCCTGTTTATGGCCATCAAGGAAAGCCTGGGCGGAATCCCCTGGTATGAGTGGCCCGATGACCTCAGGCTCAGGAAACAACCGGCACTAGACAAGAGCAGACAAGAACTGGAAGAGCGGGCAGGATACCACAGATTTCTGCAGTTTGTGGCCAACTGCCAGTGGATGAAACTTAAATCTTACGCCAACGAAAAAGGCATTCAGATTATCGGCGATATCCCGCTGTATGTTTCGTTCGACAGCAGCGATGCCTGGGCAAATCCTGAAGTATTTATGCTTGACGAAGACCTGAATCCGGAAATGGTGGCCGGCGTCCCCCCCGATTTTTTCAGTGAAACCGGTCAGCTGTGGGGCAATGTACTTTTTAAATGGGATTATCTGAAAGCAACCGGTTTCGACTGGTGGATCAAGCGGGTGGCTCATAACCTGGAACTGGCAGATATCATTCGCATCGATCACTTCAGGGGGCTTGTGGCATTCTGGGCCATCCCTTTCGGCGCCGAAACGGCCATCGACGGGCAATGGATCGGAGCTCCGGCGGTTGAGCTTTTCGAAGCCCTTGATAAAAAGCTGGGAAAGCTTCCCATTATTGCCGAAGACCTGGGCGTAATCACGCCCGATGTTGACGAGGTACGGGAACGGTTTAACCTTCCGGGGATGAAAATCCTGCAGTTTGCCTTCGATAAAAGCCCGGCCAATCCATACCTGCCGCATTTCTATCCGCAGAACAGCGTAGTATATACCGGCACGCACGACAATGATACGGTGGTTGGATGGTACGAAAACCTCGATGCAGAGGATAAACTTAAGCTGCATCAGTACCTTGGAAGCATTGGCACCGGCATCCACTGGCAGATGGTCCGGCTGGCATGGGCTTCGGTATCAGCTATTGCAGTGGTCCCGCTTCAGGATGTGCTGGGATTGGGGACAAACGGAAGGATGAATGTACCGGGCACCCTGTCGGGCAACTGGCAATGGCGGTTCCTTGACGGACAGCTGCTCAGAGAGTATGAGATTACCCTCCGGAATCTGAGCACGCTGTATAACCGCACAAACAGGGTAACGGAAGAAGAAATTCCTGATCCGGACAACCATCAATAGATTCAATCAATAAGCGGCCTGCCATTCCTGTTCCTATTGAACAAAATGGCAGGCTGTTTCTATTGCTCATTTAACGGGCCGGAACAACCTGATATTCCTTATTGATAAAGATATCGGCTTTATCGCGTAACGATTGTACAACCTGGTGTTCACGCTCCAGCACCTGCATACGGTATTCGTTCTGAGGCTCCTTTCCCCTTACTACCTGGGCTTTCTTTGTCTCATGGTAGGTCAGTTCGATAAAAATCCCGAGATCAACGCCCTCTGTATGAATGGCATACAATCCGTCAACGATGATCATTTCGATACCCTTGAAATCGGTGGTAAGATGATCTACCTGCTCGGTAACGAGATCGATACAGGGCATGGTTGAAACCCTGTCATTTTTGAAATCATCGATATTCCGGTATATGGTATCCCAGTCGTACTCGCCAAGCCCGACGGCAGTTTCAATGCCATGTTTCTTACGCCATTCGGTCCGTTCGAAAGGGTGGATACGATAGTAGTTATCAATGTGTATGGGTTTGCAAAAGATTCCCTCTTTCCTGAGCATTTTGGCAATCACATGTGATAACTCTGTTTTTCCTGATCCCGATTCTCCTGAAATGGCAATGATATACTTATTTTTCCGGTTTTCCAGAATCCGCGGAAGAATGGCTTTGGCGGCATTCTCATGCTTTTCTCCGATCAGTAATACATCTCCTAACATAGCAGTGATTTTTTTATGTTTCTTAATAGTGAAAAATTTCGCTGGCCGTATCAAAATCCAGGTAAAAATCGGCCAAAGGTTTAAGTGACTGAACTACCTGATGTTCCCGCTCCAGTATTTGCATTCTGAATTCATCCAGCTCTTCCTTTCCTGAGGCAATCTGTTCCTCAATGGTATCGCGGTAGGTCTGTTCAATAAAGACCTTAAGATTGGCTTCCTCAATTTTCACGGAATACAATCCTTCGATAATCAAAACCTCAATTCCGGCAAAATTGGTGGTTAACTGATCAATCTGTCCGGTAAACAGATCAACGCATGGAAGGGTGGTCAGTTTGCCTTCCTTGAAACCTGCCAGCGTCCGGTTAACCACATCCCAGTCATATTCATCATACCCGACGCTCTCCAGACCGTGCCGTTTTCGCCATTCAGTGCGTTCAAGCGGCGGTATTTTGTAATAGTTGTCCATGTGAAGTAGTTTTACCCTGACCCCTTCCTTTTTCAACAATTTTCCCAGCATGTGGGCTACCTCACACTTTCCGGTTTCCACTTCACCCGAAATGGTAATGATATACTTGTCGGTTTTTTCAGCCATCACTTTTTCAAGGATCGTTCTGGCAGCAAATTCATGCTTTTTGTTCAGTAGTAAAATATCATTCAGCATTTTATTCAGTATTTAATTTCAGTTAGTTAAAGATTCTTACTTCAAATTAACTTTAAGTTCTTGTTCGCCGGAAAGGCTATACACCATTCCCTTAATCTCCACTTCAACTCCGCCAGGTTTGGTTCTGGCTGCAAAAATCTCTACCGCTTCCTCATTAACTTTTATTCTCAGCGAATTGCCCTGAAATAAAAAGTTAAACGCGATGGAATTCCAGGCTTCCGGCAGGTTGGGATTTATTCTGATCCGTTCCCCTCTCAGATTTAAACCAGCGTAAGCATAAATGGCAATAAGTATGGTACCCGCCATAACACCCAAATGAATACCTTCGGCGGTAGTCCCTCCCTGAATATCGTTATAGTCGCTGCTGAGCGCATCCTGATACAGCTCCCAGCTAAGCTTGCGGTCGCCGCTCATATTGGCCAGCAGGGCATGGACCACCCGGCTCAGGGTTGAGCCATGAGAAGTGCGGGCGAGGTAATAATCAAGATTTTCCTTCAGGTAATCCGGCCTGACATTATATCCCAATTCCTCAAGGATCAGCCTGACTTCCGATTCGTCAAGATTGTAAAAAGCCATCAGGGTATCTGCCTGTTTGGCAACCTTAAACTCATCCGCCGATTTCCCTTCCGCTTTCAGGATGCGGTCAAGCCGGTAGATATTACCGTATTTCTGACGGTAATGGTTCCAGTCAAGTTCTTTAAGTCCGAAATAGCCGTCGTATTGCGAAATAATGCCTTCGGGCGAAATAACTATATTCAGCTTCCGTGAAATCCGTTTCCATTCCGCAAGCTCTTGATCGTCCAGACCGAGTCTGGTTTTTACAGCATCAGCCTGATCTCCGGCAAGCGCGAGGATTTCAAAGGCTTTATCAACGGCCCACACCACCATAATATTGGTGTAAGCATTGTCGCTCAGTCCTCCTTCGGTTGAACCGTGGTATTGCTCATGAAACTCGTCGGGTCCCATCACCCCGGCTATGGAATACCGGCCGGTGACAGGATTCAGCTGTGCCTTATCCATCCAGAACCGGCAGATATCCAGAAACATTTCTGCTCCGTAATTTTTAAGAAACTCCAGATCTCCGGTGGTATGATAGTATTCCCATACATTATAGGCGATAGCCAGTGAAACATGGCGTTGCAGTGAACTGTAATCATCACCCCATTCGCCCGACAGCGGATTCAGATGAACCACCTGCGTTTCTTCCCTGCCGTCGCTTCCGCTTTGCCAGGGAAACATGGCTCCTTTATAGCCGTGCTGAGCAGCATATTCACGCGCTTTTGGCAAACGGTTGTAGCGGTACATCAATGTGGCCCTGGCTGTTTCAGGCAAATGCATATTGAAGAAGGGCAGAATGAACAACTCATCCCAGAAAATATGTCCGCGATAAGCTTCCCCGTGCAGCCCCCTTGCAGTAAAACTTGCATCAATCCGCGCGTTGTGAGGGGAGGCTGACACCATCAGATGATACAGATGCAGGCGAAGGAGCTTCTGGTCGATGCGGCTGCCTTCTATCACTACATCTATCTTCTCCCATAATTCCTGCCAGGCCTTGCTGCTTTTGGCCATAACATGATCAAAACCGGGATTAACTGAAACGGCAGCCTTAGCCTCAGCCAACGGGTCATTTACGTCGTCATGTCTGGAAGTGAAAATGGCCACATATTTGTCGAGCATCACAGGTATTCCCTGATCCACGCCGACCTCATATTCAAGAAACGCGCTGCTCCTGCCCGTAAATTGCCTGCCTGTAAGGCTTAACGGCTTCCCGTCTACAAAAACGGTATGATTTGCAGCTTCCGCCACCTTTATGGCTGATTGCACGGTTTCGATGCTGACCCAGAGTGTATCTCCCCCGATACCTTCGGTAACCGGCCTCAGATGTTGCTGGTTCAATTGCTTGTAGCGTTCAACATTGCTATTGATAATATCGCCGTCGATTCCGGTCCTGATGGTAATTGTACCGTTATAATTCAGAGGAGTAACCTGATACTGCAGAGATGCGATATGCGGATCAGCCATACTGGCAATGCGCTTTGAAACTATTTCAGAAACCTTTCCATCTGCATCCTTTACCACAATTCGTCTGCTGAAAACACCCGTCCTGAAATCGAGATGCTTATTAAAATCAAGGAATTCCGCACGTTTGAAATCAAACCATTCCCCATCGTTGATCCGGAATGTAACCGGCAGCCAGTTGGGAACATTCACAAAATCTTCATTTTCGATCATCCGGTCGCCAACCTTTGATGAAAGCCGGTTATAGAGACCCGCGATGTAAGTACCCGGATTATTCACCTGATTCGAAGTAGTTTCTTCCATGGCCCCCCTGGTGCCGAAGTAGCCGTTGCCCACCGCCAGCAGGGCTTCACGTGTGCGTTCTTTAACTGGTTCATAGGCATGGTATGATACCGACCATTTGTCATCCTCAAGTCCATGAAGAAACCAGTCATTTATACTGTCAATGGTGACCGCTTCCAGGTCTTCAACCACAACATCCGCCCCGTTACGTCTTAACTCAACAGCATTTTCCTCACGTGCAACACCGATTACCAGGCCAAAATCGCCTTTCTGACCTGCCTGCACGCCCGAAACGGCATCTTCGACAATCACGGTCCGGCCATAGGAGACGCCCAGATTATCCGCGGCAATTGTAAAAATATCCGGTTCAGGCTTGCCTTTCAGCTTCAACTCAGCCGAAACCACACCGTCAACACGGGTTTCAAAGAGATGCAACAGCCCGGCCGCTTCAAGCACCGGCGCGCAATTCTTGCTTGATGAAGCAACCCCGACCCTGATTTCAGCAGATTTCAGCTCTCCGATAAGCCTGACGGTACTTTCATACACGCCAACGCCGTCGCGTTTCAGGATTTCATTGAATGCATAATCCTTGCGGTTACCCAGTCCGCAAATGGTTTCCATTTCATGGGTATCCGAGGGGTCCCCGAAAGGAAGGTCTATACCCCTGGAGGCCAGAAAATCCTGAACTCCCTTATATCGTGGCTTTCCATCAACAAAAGGCAGATAATCGCCTGAATGGGTAAATTCCCGGTATGTTTCGCCCTTTTTCGCTTCTCTTTCCTTCAGATAATCGTCAAACATTTTTTTCCATGCCGAACTGTGTACAAGCGCTGTTTTGGTTATCACTCCATCCAGGTCAAAAATTACGGCATCAAAAAGTCTTTTTCTCATAGTTTGCTGATTATGTGCATGTTTTATATTTACAAAACCAGTGCAAAGATAAGGATAATCAGTACTGCTATTGATCCGCATTATTTATTATAATGCAGCGTTTTCCTCCTTTCTGCAACAGCCTTCAGATAAATCACAATTACACAATTTAACTCCCAGAAAGTCACTATCCGAAAAATGCAGAAAATCATTGCAAAAATCCATGAGATTTGCTATATTTGAAAGAACATTATAAACTCATTTTTCTGAAGACGCTGCATTAAACTGTCCATTTACCCCGAAGCAATATCAAAGCGGTTAATGATTTCTACAATGATCACTTTTACAGAAGTCTGAACTAATTAACCTCTTTACTCATCCTTCACTCACTATCTGAATCTGTAATGTTTTATTTTGTTGATTAAAGTTGATTTTTAAAATTCCGGCAGCATGAGCACCAAATCCAATAACCGGATAATCAAGTTCCTTCTTTGGGTCTCACTTGCTATGAATGCCCTTATGCTACTGGTGCTTGCAAATCATGTGGAAAAGAAAGGCGGGATAAGCTATCTCAGGAAAAAATTCACTCACCAATCATACAGCGAAAACACATATGAAGGCTTTTATTACAAAATGAAGACCGGTACATTCAGGGAAATGCCTGCCGATTCAAATGCAATTATCATCCTGGGCAACTGCATTGCTGATTACTGCGATTGGGCCGAAATGCTTTCAAATCCGCTGGTTAAAAACCGGGGTATAGGCGGAGATGATATTATCGGAATTTACAACCGGGTGAATCAGATAACAGATGCCAGACCCTCAAAAATTATTTTTATGCTTGATCCCAAGGATCTTACCTTTAGAAGGTCTGTTGACACTATTTCATTCTATTATGAACAAATTATCAGATCCATCCGGCATAAATGTCCTGACGCAGGAATTCTCTGCGTGAGTATGATTCCTGCAAACAATGCCTGGATCAGCAACGATTTTATTGCCGGAATAAATGAAAGAATCAGGGTTATTGCCGGGGAAAATAATGCTGAATTCATTGATGTTTATCACACATTCTGTAAAGGGACAAACAGGCTTGACAGCCTATATTCATTTGATGGAGAGCACCTTAACGGCAAAGGTTATAAACTGCTATCCGGGGTGATCAGACAGTTTATTGACGGTCAGGAAATTACACTCCCGGCAAATTAATCTTGGAAATGATTATCAACTAAAAAGCCCGCCGGAAATCCGGCAGGCTTTCACCATAATCCCATAAAGATAATTTATGGAACCAAAACTGCGTCAATCACGTGAATCACACCATTAGCGCCCTGAACATCGGTGGCGATCACATTTACAGAACCATTAATGTTAACTCCCATATTACTGACAGTAACATTCAGACTGCTTCCGTCCTTGAGTGTGGGTACACTGCCGCTCGAAACCTGGCTTGAGCGTACATTGCCCGGGACTACGTGATAGAGAAGGATGGGGGTGAGTTGCCCGGCGGTGAGTGCATCGATTCCGGAGACGCCGAGGGCAGAAAACAAGGCATTGAAAGCAGCATTGGTAGGCGCGAATACCGTGAAGGGTCCGGTGCCGCTCAGGGCCTCAACAAGTCCCGCTTTGACAACAGCCTGCACCAGAATGCTGAAGTTAGGATTGTTGATTGCATGGCTTACAACGCTTGCCGGCAGAATCACTTTATCAATGGCGTGAATTACTCCGTTGGAGGCCATCACATCGGCAATGATCACCTTGCTGCCGTCAACCTTGACATCGCTGCCTTTCTCTACAAAAACCTTCACTCCGGCCTGAGCTGGATCGGTTGCATTCAGTGTAGTGACATATCCTGTTGAGATATCTGAAGATTTTACCGAGCCGGCAACAACGTGATTGAGAAGAATCGGCGTAAGAGTTGCTGCATCCAGGTCGGCAATACCGCTGACACCCAACTGGGCAAATAAAGCGTTGAACGCGTCATTGGTGGGAGCAAATACCGTAAAAGGACCATCGCCCTGCAAAGCACTGACAAGGTTGGCCTTGGTGACTGCTTCAACCAGAATAGAGAAGCGTGCATCCGAAACAGCCACCTCAACAATATCTTTCGGCATATCTGCCGGAGGTGCAACAGTGTCATCGTCTTTTGAGCAGGATGCAAATAATGTGGTTGCCGCTATGGCTAAAATTGCAAAACGGAATTTCAAAAAGTTTGTTTTCATGGTATCAGGTTTTGTTTAATGTTTCAATTAATTTGTTAGACATTAAATAAACCCGACTCATCAGGAAATGTTTAATGTTCTTAATCAATTATTAAACATTTTGTTTTAATATGATTTCTATTGCGCTGTATTTCATTCCATTAACAAAATTATTATCGCATGAAAAACTATAATTATTAACTAAATCTTAACAAATTACACTTACAGGCTCATTTAATGAGTAAACACCGGATGCAACATTTCTTCTATTACGGTATAAATCCGGGTTGGGTAATCCTGATAAAACATCCCCTAGATATATTATTAGGCTACCTTTGCATAAAATCAAGGATTACTTCCCTGTAAATCGCTGAAAAATGAAACGATTGTCTGCCATTCTCATTCTGATCACCGCTTGTACATTCCTTAACGCACAACCTTTATTTCCTGCTGATGGCGAAGTCTATATCAAATCAACGGTCCCGCGCATCGATGTGCTGATTCATCCCGACACCCTGGCCTGGATTTATGCCAATGTGGAGTCGGATCATGAATTCAGGGCGGTGTTTGTTTTTGATAACGGAAATGTGCACGACACCATCCGCGACATCGGTTTCAGGCTCAGGGGCAACACCTCCAGGTACTCACAAAAGAAATCCTTTAAAGTTTCCTTCAATACATTTATATCCGGCAGGAAATATCACGGGGTTGAAAAACTTAACCTGAACGGCGAGCATAATGACCCTTCGGTGAGCAGGGCGGGCATTTACTGGGATATCCTCCGGCAGTGTTCGCTCGCAGGCCCGCGGTATAACCATGTCCGGGTTTACATCAACGGAAACTACCACGGACTTTATATAAATGTAGAGCACATTGATGAAGAATTTGCAAAAACATGGTTTGGCAACAATGACGGAAACTTATACAAATGCCTCTACCCGGCCGACCTCACTTACCGCGGTTCAAATCCCGACCTGTACAAGTTCGAATCCGGAGGCCGCAGGGTCTATGAGCTTAAAATTAATGAAGAGGCGGATGATTACAGCGATCTGGCCCATTTTATCGATGTACTGAACAATACGCCCCTTCAGCAGCTTCCGTGTGCACTCGAAAAAGTGTTTAATGTGCAGGACTACCTGAAAGTGGCGGCTGTGGATATAATTACAGGAAATTGGGATGGATACATTTACAATAAGAACAACTTCTACCTGTATCATAACATTGAAAGCGGGTTGTTTGAATACATACCTTATGATGTGGACAACACTTTCGGCATCGACTGGTTCGGGATTGAATGGGCGACAAGGAATATATACAGCTGGGCGCACCCTTCCGAATCCCGGCCGCTTTTCACGCGCCTGATGCAGGTGCCGGATTATAAAGCACAATTCACATATTACATGAAACAGGCCATTCAGCAGGTTACTTCCCGGCAGGACTTCCTTGACAATCTGTTCATCATCCGCGACCGGTTGCAGCCCTATGTTGCAAATGATCCCTACTATCCGCTCGACTACGGGTACACCATTGCATCTTTCAATCAATCATTTGAAGCCGGAACCGGGGCGCATGTACCGGTGGGGTTGCTTCCATACCTGCAGACAAGAAACACCTCGGCACTTTCACAGGCAATCAATACCAATTCCGCACCCATGATAAAATATGTAAGGCACAATGCACCCCTCCCCTTTCAGGAAATCACAATCCTTGCTTATGTTGAAGACGATAACCTCAGCAGGGTAATGCTTGAATATCGGGTAAACGGTGGCAGCTGGCAGCAAAAAAACATGACTGAGAACAGATTGAACAGTATATCAACAATAAACGGCTGGACGTTCGTCGCTACACTCAGTGGGCTGGATGCCGGCACACTGCTGGAATTCAAAATAAAGGCGACTGACAACAACCAGGTTACTGCTGCAAAACCCTGCGATGCCATACAGTACACCATTCCGGCACCCAATCCGATCATGCTCTATATCAATGAGTTTATGGCCAGCAACAGCTCAACCATCGCCGATGAATACGGTGAATACGACGACTGGATTGAGATTTATAACGCAGGCAGCCAGGCGGTGTGGCTGGGCGACAAATACCTTAGCGATAACCTGAACAATCCCGTAAAATGGGCATTCCCCGATACCACCATCGCAGCCGGCGGTTACCTGCTTGTCTGGGCCGATGGTCAGCCCTCCCAGGGGAGCATGCATACTCCTTATAAACTTGATAAGGACAAAGAAGAGATCGGTATTTTCGATAACGAATTATCGGGATTTGCACTTATCGATGGCATTACATATACAAACCAGTCAACCAACATTTCCATGGGCAGGGTTACCGATGGTGCGGTTGAATGGAAACTTTTTGACAATCCGACGCCCGGAAGCACCAACAGTATGGTGGGCATCCCTGAAAACCCTGTATACCGCCTGAATATTTTTCCGAATCCATGTAATACCGGCTATATTTACCTGGAAGAATTCATAACAGCTTCCATTTCCGACCTATCCGGCAGGGAGATACTTCCGGCTGTGACAAGTCAGAAAATAGATATAAGCAGCCTGAAACCCGGTATTTATCTGGTAAGGAGTACCAACGGCGGGGTTGCTAAACTTATGGTAAACTAATCAGGGTCGAAACGGGACATCAGAAAGAAACAAATACCTGAGCGGCCGCGAACGGTCATTCAGGCATTTGTTGCATTATGTCCTTCAGGATCAATCGCCGAAACAGATTCCTATGCCTCGGGCGGTTTTCATCAGCGCGGTATCAGGATCCACGAGATTGGGCTTCTGAATTGCTTCTTTCAAAGTAACAGAAGTGATGTAAGGATGACGGTATGAAACCATACGTCCGAACTCACCGGCCAGCACAAGTTCAAAAGCTTTTACTCCATACTGGGTTGCCAGCACCCGGTCGTAGGCAATGGGAACACCACCCCTTTGCAGGTGACCAAGCACGGTAGTACGTATGCTGTGCTCGCAACCGGCCTCTTTCAGTTCTTCTTCGAACCGGAAACCAACACCTCCCAGTTTTGCGTTGGCATATCCAACCTCCTGGCTTTTCTCGGCAACAAGGTCACCCTTGATATTATGCGCGCCTTCAGCAATCACGATATTCACAAAACCACGGCCTTTGTCGAATCGTTTCTCAATGCGTTCCATAACTTTCTCAATATCGTATGGAAACTCAGGCAAGAGGCAAATTTCAGCGCCTCCGGCTACTGCTGCATTCAGTGCAATCCAGCCGGCGTTGCGGCCCATAACCTCAAGAATCTGAACCCTGTTATGACTGGCGGCAGTGGTTACCAGTTTGTCAACAGCTTCGGTTGCAATCTGAATTGCTGTCTGAAATCCAAAGGTTGCATCAGTAGCGGAAAGGTCATTGTCGATGGTCTTGGGCACCCCGATGATATTCAGCCCTTTCTCAAACAAAGCCTGCGAAATCCGTTGTGAACCGTCACCGCCGATATTGATCACCGCGTCAATTCCGAGGTACTGGATCTTACGGATCATTTCATCGGAGCGGTCAACGGCGATATAAGAACCGTCTTTCTGCTTTACGGGCCAGGCAAAAGGGCCTCCTTTGTTGGTAGTTTGTATGATGGTGCCACCCTGGTAGTGTATCCCGGAAACGGCTTTCTCGTCCAGTACAACAATTTCGGTGGGTTCGCGCAGAATGCCATTGAAAGCTTCAATGCTGCCCACAACTTCCCAGTCTTTTTCGCGGGCGGCTCGCTTTACGATGGCGCGGATTACCGCGTTGAGTCCCGGACAGTCGCCGCCACCGGTAAGTACCATAACTCTGTTCATGTAGTTTCTTCTTTAAAATGAATAACTTAGGTCTTTAGGGTCTCACTTCTAAAAAACGCTGCAAAGATACAAAAATAAATAAGCTGTGAAGTCCCTGATTCACACAACACAAACCGTATAAAAAAAGCAGACATCATTACTCTTTTTGTTAATTTCGCCGCTCATTCCTTTAAAGATGGAAAAGAAAAAGAGAATTGCCCTGGTAGCACACGATAACCGCAAACAGGATCTTATAGAATGGGTAGAATACAATGCTGTTACGCTTCTTGAACATAAAATTATCTGCACCGGAACTACCGGAAAGCTTATTGAGCAACAGCTAAAGCCGGCCCTCGACAGTGAAAAATTCAGCAGTTTTGAAGTAACCAAGCTGAAATCAGGCCCACTGGGAGGAGATCAGCAACTTGGCGCAATGATCGTCGATGGTGAGATTGACCTGATGATCTTCTTCTGGGATCCGATGCAGCCTCAGCCGCATGATGTAGATGTGAAAGCATTGCTAAGGATCACTGTGTTATACAATATCCCGACCGCCTGTAACCGTTCAACCGCGGATTTCATCATTTCATCGCACCTTTTCAATGAGGAATACAGGCAAAAGGTAAAAGATTACAGTACATATATCAACAGAGAAGTAAAAATGTAATGACTGGGAATATAGCTGTAATCTTTGATATGGACGGGGTACTGGTTGATAATTTCCGGTATCATCTTATGGCCTGGGAGAAATTCTGCTCACGCCATGGAAAAAGCATTTCTGCTGACGATTTCCTTGAATATGTATTTGGCGGATCGAATGCCGATCACTTAGCCTTTATCTTTAAAAAAGAACTGCCTGCCGGAAAAATTGCCGGATATTCAGCTGAAAAGGAACTTATCTACAGATATCTTTATCACGATAACGTAGTTCTTTTACCGGGATTAAAGGAATTGCTGGCTGACCTCAAAACAGCCGGAATCCCGATGGCCATCGCCACATCAGCAGAAAGGGCCAATGTTGACTTTATTCTGGCTGAAACCGGAATACAGGAGTACTTCACGGCCATAGCCGACGCATCCATGGTCAGGCGGGGCAAACCCGATCCGGAGGTTTTTCTGAAAGCGGCTGCTATGCTAAAAACTGATCCTGCTGATTGCCTGGTTTTTGAAGACACATTAAAAGGCATTGATGCCGCCCTGAAGGCAAAAATGAAAGTCATAGGCGTTGCAACCACCCATCACAGGGCTGAGCTCACTGAAGCACACAGCGTCCTCAGCGATTTTTCAGAAATTAACATTAATAAAATCCGGGAATTATTCAGTTAACCACTATAAATTACAACAATCAGATGAACACATTCAAAAAGGCCTTTCTGTTGGTTATCAGCCTATTGGCTTTTACACTGACAAACGCCCAAAACCGCATCGACTTCACGGAGTATGATCTGGATAACGGTTTGCATGTTATCCTGCACAAGGACAATTCCACTCCCATTGTTGCAGTTACCATTTCCTATCATGTGGGCTCAAAAAATGAAAATCCTGAGCGAACCGGCTTTGCCCATTTTTTCGAACACCTGATGTTTGAAGGAAGCGAGAACATTGGCAGGAGTGAATTCGACAAAATTGCCATGAATGCAGGGGCAAGCCTGAATGCCAATACCAGCTTCGACAGGACTTTTTATTATCTGCTGCTCCCCTCAAATCAACTCGAGCTTGGTCTATGGATGGAATCAGAGCGGCTGCTTCACCTGCGCATCGACAGCATCGGTGTTGAGACCCAGCGCAGCGTTGTTAAGGAAGAGCGTAAACAGTCATACGACAACCGCCCATACGGCACACTGATGGAAAAAACTTTCAGTACTGCTTTCAGCGAGCACCCCTATCGCTGGATGCCCATCGGATCAGCCGAATCCATCAACAACGCCACCCTGGAAGAATTTATGGAATTCCATTCTGTATTCTATGTTCCCAATAATGCCACGCTCTCCATCGCCGGAGATATTGATGTGGAATCAACAAAAAAGCTTGTTCAGAAATATTTCGGCGATATTCCCCGGGGAACAAAGGAAATTTACCGTCCTGACATCGTAGAACCTGTAAAAACAGCCGAAGTACGCGATACCGTATACGACAATATTCAGTTGCCTGCAGTTGTTCAGGCTTATCATATTCCCGCCAAAGGCACTCCGGACTATTACGCACTCAATATGCTGACCACGCTGCTTAGCGATGGTGAAAGCTCCCGAATGACCAAATCGATCGTTGACAAGCAGCAGAAAGCCATGTTTGTCGGGGCATTTCCCTTTGCCCTGGAGGATCCCGGACTGTTCCTGGTATTTGGTATTGTAAACTCAGGCGTTGCTCCTGATGACTTTGAAAATGCCATCAATGAAGAAATTGCCAAAACTCAGCAGGAAGAGCTCAGCGACCGGGAATTTGAAAAACTGCGCAACAAAATTGAAAACGATTTTATCAGCCGAAATTCAACCATGGCAGGAATAGCCGAAAGTCTTTCAGACTATCACATGTATTTCGGAGACGCCAACCTGATCAATACTGAGATTGACCGCTATTTGGCCGTGACCAAAGCTGATATAAAAAGAGTTGCCAACCAGTACCTTACAAAGGAAAACAGGGTTGTACTGTATTATTTACCAAAACAAACCCTGTAATCAATAAGGAGGAAAGACAATGAAAAAACTGATCATAACTATTATTGCAACAGCATTTGCAGTACTTCCCCAGTTCCTCAATGCACAGGTAAAGACCGTGAAATCCGGCGGAAAAAAAGAAGTTCTTGACAGAAGTGTCCGTCCGCAACCGGCACCGGCTCCGGTGATTAATATCGGAAAGTACGAAAGTTTTGAGCTGGATAACGGTTTGAAGGTCTTTGTCGTTGAAAACCATAAGATCCCCAGGGTTTCATATTCCCTGATCCTGGACTACAATCCCGTGCCCGAAGGCAATATGGCAGGAATGGCCGATTTTGCCGGTCAGATGCTGCGTACAGGCACAACCAACCTGACCAAGGATGAACTGGACGAAGCCATCGACTTTATCGGTGCCGACCTGAGTACTTCTTCAACGGGAGTATATGCTTCAGCCCTCAAAAAGCACAACGGACAATTGCTGACGCTGATGGCTGATATTGTGATGAATCCTTCCTTTAAAGAAGAAGAACTTGCCAAGTTGAAAACCCAGGCTATCTCTGGTCTGAAAGCACAAGAAAACGATCCTGACGCAATCAGTGACAGGATCAGCAAGTTATTGGTTTATGGCGCTGCCCACCCTTACGGCGAATCCATGACTGAAAAATCTGTTGAAAATATCAGCGCGGATCACTGCCGGGCTTTTTATCAGGCGTTTTTCAAGCCGAATATCGGGTATATGGCTATTGTCGGAGACATCACCAAAGCCGAAGCTATGGACCTGATGCAGAAACATTTCGGAAACTGGAAAAAGTCCGAAGTCATTCAGTTTATGCCTGAAACACCGGCTTTGCCCGCATCAAACATTGTCGCCATTGTTGATCGCCCCGGAGCGGTTCAGACAGCGCTCAGAATCGGCTATCCGGTGGATCTGAAACCCGGATCGGAAGACGCAATCAAAGCACGGGTGATGAACACCGTACTCGGAGGCGGTACATTCAGGCTGTTCAATAACCTTCGCGAGGACAAAGCGTATACCTATGGCGCTTATTCACAGCTTAATACGGATAAACTCACCGGCCGTTTCAATGTCAATACGGAAATCAGGAATTCTGTCACCGACAGCGCCATCAATGAAGTGTTTTTTGAAATGCGCCGCATCCGTGAAGAGTTGGTGCCCGAAGATGAACTAAGCCTGGTTAAAAACTACCTGAACGGTAATTTTGCCCTTTCACTCGAGCGGCCCCAGACCATCGCAAATTTTGCCATCAGCACAGCCCGTTACGGGCTTGATGCCGATTATTACGCCAACTATATGAAAAACCTTGCCGCTGTCAATGCAGAAGATGTAAGAGCAGTGGCCGGGAAATATATTAAGCCCGAAAACGCATATATTCTTGCAGTCGGCAAGGCTGCTGACATTGCCCCGAGGCTCGGACAATTTACCGGAGGCAAAGCGATCAGGTATTACGATTTCAATGGCAAGGAATACGATCCGAATACTAGGGTAAAACCAGCCCCTGAAGGAATGACCGCCGAAAACGTGCTGAAATCATACGTCAATGCTATTGGCGGCGAAAAAGCCCTGAATAAAATCAAGGACATGACCATGATGGCCAGCACTACCATGCAGGGCATGACCATCGGATTTGATTTCTACCGTAAATCTCCCAATAAGTATATGATGAAGGTTGGAGCCGGTGAAATGGTTTTCCAGAAGATGGTATTTGACGGGACTGCCGCTAAACTTATTTCTCCTATGGGAGGAGAAAATAAAGTGCTCGAAGGCAATGAACTTGAAGATATGAAAGTGGAAGCCGAAATGAATCAGGAATTGCATTATGCAAAACTTGGCGTCAACTTAACCCTCGAAGGTATCGAAGAAGCAGACGGTGCGGAATGTTATCGCGTAATGCTTACCTATCCTTCCGGCAAACAATCAACCCAGTTCTTCGACGTCAAATCCGGACTAAAAGTTAAAGAGCTGAGTGAACAGGGCACTGCCACATTTGGCGATTACCGCGAAGTGAACGGCGTTAAGTTCCCCTTTGCCATCAGTCAGCAGATGGGACCGCAGACGATCGACCTTAAAGTGCTCAGCATTAAAATCAATTCAAAACTCAAAGACGACCTCTTCAATATAAATTAATTTTTTCACACCCGGATCAGGCCGCGCTAAATCAGCGTGGCCTGATTTTTTTTTGTATTATCATACAGAAATTCCATAAAACAGAGGCCCTTTACCGGCAAGGCAATTGTATGATCTGTATTTGACTGGCCGCAGATTCACGGCACTTCATAAGAATATATTAAGGCCCCATTGGGCATGCCGGCAACCGGATTCATCAATCCTGATTTCAGAAATAATCTGTTGCTTCTTCCCATCCGATTTACCTGCTGTTGCCGAATCGTCTTAATCAGGTTTAATAGTATAAGTATTTCAATGATGAGTCAGCATCATAAATTCCGGCAAATTGCCGGAATGTTTATCTTTGTCTTTGAAAGTCAGTATTCCGAAACTTAAAATCACATCAATGAAAATCAGAAATTCAGTTCTTTTCGTTCTGCTGGTTTTAACCCAGATAAGCATCCTGCCATCCTGTAAACAGGCAAAAGATTCCGGGGCAGCCGTTCAGGATCCGGGGCAGGTGAAACAACCGGAATGGAGCAAAAACCTGAGTATTTATGAAGTGAACATCAGGCAGTTCTCTCCGGAAGGCACCTTTGCCGCCGTCGAATCCCAGCTGCCCCGGCTTAAGGAACTTGGAACAGATATCCTCTGGCTGATGCCCATCCACCCTATCGGAGAGTTAAACCGCAAAGGAACCCTGGGCAGCTATTATTCCATCAAAGACTATTACGGGGTAAATCCTGAATTCGGTACGCCGGAGGACTTTAAGCGACTGGTAAAAAAAGCCCACGAAGCGGGGATGTATGTGATCCTCGACTGGGTTGCCAACCATTCATCCTGGGACAATCAACTGGTTTTGGAAAAACCGGATTTCTATAAAAAAGATTCTCTGGGAAATATGGTTTCGCCCTACGACTGGACAGATGTGGTGGCTTTCAACTATGAATTCAACGAAACCAACGAATACATGCTCGAAGCCATGAAATACTGGGTGAAGGAGTTTGATATTGACGGATACCGTTGTGATGTTGCAGAGCTTGTCCCGGCAACTTTCTGGGACAATGTCAGGAAGGAACTTGACAAAATCAAGCCGGTATTTATGCTGGCTGAGGGGGAAAAACCATGGCTGCACACGGCTTTCGATATGTCGTACGGATGGGAATTTCATAACATCAAAAATAAAATTGCCAAAGGTGAAGCCAATGCAAACGACATTGAAGCCTATCTGAAGAAAAATGACACCCTTTATCCCGAAGGAGCCTACCGTATGTATTTTATTACGAACCATGACGAAAACTCATGGAATGGGACCGAGTTTGAAAGGCTGGGTGAGGGGGTTGAGGCATTCTATGTGCTTACCGCTACCGTTCCCGGAATGCCGCTGGTATATACCGGGCAGGAGTCCGGCCTCAATAAACGGCTGGAGTTCTTCGAGAAAGATCCGGTTGAATGGGGCAACTACAGCATGACAGGTTTCTATAAAACCATCCTGAACCTGAAAAAGACCAATCCTGCGCTCTATAACGGACCCTGGGGCGGAAACTGGCTCAGGATCAACACGGATAAAGATGAGAAAGTATTTGCATTTATCCGGGAGAAAGATAACCATAAAGTTTTTGTAGTACTGAATCTCAGTTCGGAACCTGTGTCATTCACCTACAGCGGTAAAGCGCATAAAGGAAAATATACCGAACTGTTTACAGGCGAAGAAGTCCGGTTCAGAAAAGGTGAACCGGCTGAACTTCCGGCCTGGGGCTATAAGGTCTATTACAGATAAGCGCGATCCCGGAGAATTTCACCCTGAGGCAGTTTCAAACCTGTTCTGGAAAACGAATGATATATGAAGAAAACAATACTCACACTGACGTTATTTACATTGCTTATGAGTCAGGCATTTACACAGGGTTCACTCAGCAGTAGCCTGGGCAATCTCACCACCTTCAGCAGGGAAGAGCAAAGACTGATGCTGAACACCGATTTCGGAAAGGCTGAACTAACTGTGTATGAAGCAGGTATCATAAGAATAAGAATTGTGAAGGACGATTTCAGGAAGGACTTCTCATACGCGGTAGTGGCCGGTCCCGGAAAAGCCGGTTATACGCTGAAGGAAACGCAAGACCGGCTTGTCGTGCACACGGAAGCGTTGCGGCTCGACATCAGCCGCAATCCCGTGCGCTTCAGTTTTTACACCTCTGACGGCAAGCTGCTGAATGCTGACGACCCGGCTTTCGGAACAGCCTGGATAGGTACTGAAGTCACCACCTACAAGCAATTGCTAGATGGAGAGCGCTTCATCGGCCTGGGCGAAAAAACCGGCAACCTCGACCGCCGGGGTTCGGCTTACGACAACTGGAACACCGACAATCCGAGATATGGCCCCAACGACGACCCGCTTTATGTCACCATTCCGTTTTACATTGGCATGCACAACAGCCTGGTTTACGGGATATTTATGGACAACAGCCACCGCAGCCGCTTTAACTTCGGTGCCAGCAACGACCGTTTCAGCTCTTTCAGCGCCGACGACGGCGAGATGGATTATTATTTCATACACGCTCCTTCGGTTGCAGGCATCCTGGAACAATATACCCACCTTACCGGGCGGATGAACATGCCGCCATTGTGGGCGCTGGGTTATCAGCAATGCCGATGGAGTTACTTTCCCGATACGGAAGTATTGAACACCGCGCAGAACTTCCGCGACCGCAGGATTCCGCTTGATGTGATCTACCTCGACATTCATCACATGGATGCATACAAGATATTTACCTGGCATCCCGACCGTTTCAGCAATCCGGCAAAGCTTCTTTCAGATCTGAAAGCAATGGGCATTCATACCACGCTGATCGTGGATCCCGGCATCAAGGTTGAAAAAGGCTATGAAGCTTATGAAGACGGACTTCAAAAGGATATGTTTGCCAAATATCCCGACGGAGCCGTTTACACTGCCCAGGTATGGCCCGGATGGTGCCACTTCCCTGATTTCACCAAGCCAGCGGCCCGCGAATGGTGGGGCGAAAAGTTCAGGGGGCTGGTGAACGACGGCGTCACAGGTTTTTGGAACGATATGAATGAAATAGCCTCATGGGGCAACGGCTACACACCGCACCTGGTGGAATTCGACTGGGAAGGCAGGAAGACTTCTTATCGCGAAGCCAAAAATGTATATGGCCTGCTGATGTCGAAAAGCACTTACGAAGGCACCCGCAAACTGATGAACGACCACCGGCCGCTGATCCTTACCCGTGCCGGTTACTCAGGATTGCAGCGCTACACCGCCCTGTGGACAGGCGACAACCAGGCAACCGACGAGCACATGATGCTGGGATGCCGGCTGGTAAACAGCATCGGTCTCAGTGGGGTAGCCTTTACCGGGGTTGATGTGGGCGGCTTCAGTAAAGACGCTTCCCCCGCCCTATTTGCCCGCTGGATTGGCATCGGAGCGTTCAGTCCCTTCTTCAGGAGCCATACCCATTATGATACCCGCCAGGCGGAACCCTGGGCGTACGGAGAAGTGGTTGAAAATATTTCGCGCAATTACATCACACTGCGATACAAGCTGTTACCATACATTTATAGCTGCTTTCGCGAATCATCTCTTACCGGCATGCCGGTTGCCCGCAGTCTGGCGATTGATTACACCTTCGACGATAAAATTTACCAGTATGCGTATCAGAATCAATATCTTTTCGGACCATCCATTCTTGTGGCTCCGGTTGAGAGCACCCGCGATCTCGTGAAGGTTTACCTGCCGGCCGGTGAATGGTATGATCTGCACAGCGGGATAATGCTGAACGGAAACAACGAAGTAATCGCTGAATCCCCGATGCATAAACTACCCTTGTATGTGAAAGCAGGCTCCGTAATCCCCATGCAGAAACCGGTGCAAAGCACAGCAGATAATCCCGGAGAAACCTTATTCCTGCATATCTTCAAAGGCAGCAGCAACGCATCTTTTACATATTACGAAGATGACGGCACTTCATATAATTACGAGCAGGGCAGCTTCTACAGTCGCCGGATATCTTTTGATCCTGACCGCCGCGAAATAGTCCTTGAGAAGGCCAATGGATCAAAAGCAAGTCAAATCAGGAAAGTTGAAATGGTTTTCCATGGCTTTCCGGATGACACCCGGTTCTTGCTTGACGGAAAGAAACTCGCGACTTCGGAAGGCCTTACCGACCTCTTCAACGCATTAAAGCCAGGTGACCCACAATATCTGGAAACAATGCACAAACCCCTTAAAACCCTGAATGCAGGATTCACTGTAAAAGACGGAGAAATGGTCATTAAATGGGAATAAATAAGGCCTGATAAGCAATAACCTGCCTGGGGCGGAACCGGGTAGGTTATTGCTCTGAAATTTTGATTCCGCAGGTGGTAAAAAGCATTATACGATTTTCCGGCTTTCCAGTTTCAAAGCACCCCATTTCTCCAGGGCTGCCTGTAACTCAAAAATTTTGATCGGCTTTGACATATAATCAACCATACCGGCTTCAAGGCATTTTTCCCTGTCGCCCAGCATGGCATTGGCGGTAATGGCGATAATATGGGGCTGCTTTTCGGGAGGATAATTTTCCCTGATCCTTATTGTTGCCTCAATGCCGTTCATTTCAGGCATCTGAAGGTCCATCAGAATGATGTCATATTCTTTCTCATTCATAATTTTGAGCACTTCAGCCCCGTTGAGCACTGCATCTACCTCATAACCCATAAGGTTGAGCAAAGAAATGGCAAGTTTCTGATTCACCAGGTTATCCTCAGCAACCAGTATGCGCAATGGAAGCCGCTGGCTCAGGTTAACATCTATCTGGTTGGTTTGAGGTTCTGCCATTTTTCTTCTTTTTTCAATATCGGTCATGATATGCAATACCTCATCAAACAGGCCTTTGATTCTGACAGGTTTCAGAAGCCTGACATCAAAGAGGCCGGCTGATTGCTGATCGTGATCGCCTGACGAAGATAATAAAATCAGGGGAAGTTTTTCATACCTTCCCATTCTTCTTATTTTTTTTGCCAGTTGAACACCATCCATCCCCGGCATCTGGTAATCAAGAACAGCTATGTGGAAAGTGCTTTCGTTTCCGAGAATTGACAACGCAGCCTGACCTGAATCAGCGATTACAGGCTTCATCCCCCAGCTTTCAAAATGTAATTTAAGAATCTGACAATTCGTCTGATTGTCATCAACAATCAACACCCTGCGATCCTTTAACTGTACAACATTGCCTTTTACCCTCAACCTGGGCTTGGCCACCTGTGAAGTCTTTGCTTTAATGGTAAAAAAGAATTCAGAGCCTTTTCCGGGTTCACTTTGTGCCCAGATTTCACCACCCATAAGATTAACCAGGCGCTTCGAAATAGCCAGACCCAACCCGGTGCCACCGTATTTCCGGGTAGTTGAACTGTCAGCCTGAACAAATGCTTCGAACAACTGTGCTATCTTATCAGGTTCAATGCCGATGCCGGTGTCCTTGACCTGGAACTTAAGTTCAACTTCATCCGCTGATTGGCCCAGCAACTGAACAGAAATAAAAATCTCTCCGCTTCCGGTGAATTTAATGGCATTGCTCACCAGGTTCAACAATATCTGCCGCAGCCTGAGTACATCTCCCTTCAATACAGCGGGGACATCATGCTCTATAAAATAAAGCAGGTCAAGTTGCTTTTCAATGGCTTTATAAGCAAGCAGATCAAGGGTATCCTCAATACAAACCTGCAATTCAAAAGCTTCACTTTCAAGCTCCATTCTTCCTGAATCGATTTTGGTCAGGTCGAGTATATCGTTGATGATTGAGATAAGGTTTTCTCCGGAAGCCTGTATGTTTTCGGCATAATCCCGCTGAATTGCGGTCAGTCCGGTATTCAACAGCAAATTCGTCATCCCGATCACCCCATTCAATGGAGTTCTGATCTCGTGACTCATCATTGCAAGAAAATCTGATTTTATGCGGTTTGCCGACTCGGCCTCCTGTTTTGCCTGCGTCAGTTCAGCGAGGGCTAGCTTATAATCAGTGATATCATGAATTACAGCCATGGAAGCTTTCAGACCTCCATAACTGATTGATTTAATATCAAACTCACAGATCAGTTTTTTACCGCCGGCCGTAATCAGCTCAGCAATAAAATTCCACCTTCCGGCACGTTTATCCTTATAAACCAGCTCATACTCTTCTATCCGTTCTCGGTCGCTTTCCGAAAACAAAGAAAAATAGTCCCTTCTGTAAAGTTCCTCTTTGGGGTATCCCAGTATTTTTACGGAAACTTCATTGATATACAATATTTTACGATCCCTGAAAATGCAGATAATATCTCTGGTGTTATCGATGATGGCCAGAAACTTCTCCTCGTTTTCAATTAAGCTGCTGATCTGGGCCATGCGGGCAGTCATGTCATAAACCCTCAGACAAAATCCGATGTGAATACCATCATCGTTAAATACATCATAAACAAAGACATCAGCATACATCAGGCTGCCGTCTGAACGGCGCAACCTGAACTCACTGCGGTCGGTACAATTATCGAACAGGCAGTTCAGATTATTCTGATCTGCTTCCGGCACATAATCGCTGAGAAATTTACCCAGCAATTGTGCAGGCTGATAACCCAGCAGATGAATCACAGGGCCCTCCAATGAGCTGATAACGGCATCCTGATCAATGCATATCAACAGCGTATTTCCATTTGCCGGCCTTGGCTGTTTTATAATTTTTCCGACTCCCATACTTCAGATTCCAACCTTGCAATCGCAATTAATTTAAGTCTGATAAATTGCCTGATACAGATTTGTCCATATCGTGCAAAGCTATGGAGAAATCAGTTCCGGGCATACTCAAGTTTAAAATACCTATCAAACTTCCCGCCACTATTGTATTCATTTCATTATCCATCATTTAAAAAATAATTACCGAAATACTATCGTCCCCTTTCAGGACATTAATTCCGCCCAAAGGACAACATCTACCCCGATCCGCCAATATTAAACATCAATATCCAATCGAATCAGTATTTTCCTACTTTAGCATTTCAAACAAACAGATCATGAAGATAAGAATTTTCCGATTGCTCCTGTCTGCATTCATAATTGCAGGCATGGCTTCCCCAGCCCATTCCCAGGAAAGATTTACAGCCGAAATCATGTGGAAACTGGGCCGCGTGGGTGATGTTCAGCTTGCCCCGCAGGGCGGAAGCTTTATTTATGGTGTTACATGGTATGATATGGAAACCAACAAAGGAAACAGGGATATCTATAAGTTGGACCCCAATGCGGAATCACCGCGCCGGTTAACTGAATTCACCGGCAGTGAATTCAATGCAATCTGGAGACCTGATGGGAAAAAGATCGGGTTTCTTTCGGCCGAGTCAGGCTCTGTCCAATTATGGGAAATGGGACCTCACGGGGAGAACAAGGAACAGCTTACCAATATTGAAGGTGGTATTAATGGATTCATATATTCCCCTGACATGCAATTTATTGCCTATGCAAAAGATGTAAAAATTGAAAAAGACGTTCACGACAGGTATCCCGACCTCCCCCTCGCCGATGCATTGATTTACGACGATCTGATGTACCGGCACTGGGATAGCTGGCACGACTACGCCTACAGCCATATCTTTATTGCGCCATACAACAACGGCAAACCCGGAGAAGGGAAAGATATAATGCCGGGCGAGCCCTGGGACAGCCCGATGACTCCATTCGGAGGAATGGAGCAGATTGCATGGTCGCCCGACAGCAGAGCGCTGGCTTACACCTGCAAAAAACTCAAAGGCAGGGATTATGCGATCAGCACAAACAGTGACATTTACCTGTACGACCTTACTTCAGGAACCACAGAAAACCTGAGTGAAAGCAATCCCGGGTACGATCAGGATCCGGTGTTTTCGCCCGATGGCAGCAGACTGGTTTGGCGTAGCATGGCGACTCCTGGCTTTGAAGCCGACAAAGACCGTATTATGATGGTTGAGTTCAACCCTAAGGCACTGGAAAAACTAAAAAAGGACCTTAGACCCAAAACAGGGCATGCCGTAAATGTCCGGAGCCGCGTTTATACAGACCTTTCTGAGGGGTTTGACCAGAGTTCATCGCAGTTCAGCTTCAGTGCCGACGGAAAATACCTCTACTTCATCAGCGGGATTCATGCCACCTACCAGGTTTACAAAATGGAACTCGCATCAAAAAAGATTATCCAGCTAACCAGCGGAGATCACGACATACAATCATATGCTATAGATGGCAACGACCTGATTATCACAAAAATGCGCCATGACCTTCCCACTGAGGTCTTCAGAATCAGGCCCGATGGCAGTGAAGAGCAACTGACCTTCACCAACCGCCAAATCCTGAAAAATGTAAAGCTCGGGAAATCGGAAAAACGCTGGATCACCACTACCGACGGCAAGAAAATGCTTGTATGGGTTATCCTTCCCCCTGATTTTGATCCGGCAAAAAAATATCCCGCCCTGCTCTATTGCCAGGGCGGCCCTCAAAGCGCTGTGAGTCAGTTCTTTTCTTATCGCTGGAATTTCCAGATGATGGCTGCCAACGATTACGTGGTGGTAGCGCCTAACCGCAGGGGCCTGCCAACTTTCGGACAGGAGTGGAACGATCAGATCAGCGGCGATTACGGAGGGCAAAATATGAAGGACTACCTTACGTCCATCGATTCCGTTGCAGCAGAGCCATGGGTGGACGAAAAAAGGCTTGGCGCGGTAGGCGCAAGCTATGGCGGATTCTCCGTGTATTGGCTGGCAGGCAACCACAACAATCGCTTTAAAACTTTTATCTCGCATTGCGGAATCTTCAATTTTGAAAGCATGTACCTTGAAACCGAGGAGATGTTTTTTGTGAATTTTGACTACAAAGGTGCCTTCTATGACGATCCCCGCCCGAAAAGCTATGACTTTTCACCGCATAACTTTGTGGGCAACTGGGATACACCCATGCTGGTTGTACACGGAGGCTATGACTTCCGGATCCCATACACACAGGGTATGCAGGCTTTCAATGCCAACCAGTTAAAGGGCATCCCCAGCCGTTTTCTTTTCTTCCCCAACGAAACACACTTTGTACTTAAACCGCAGAATTCAATCCTGTGGCAGAGGGAATTCTTCAAATGGCTCGATACTTACCTGAAATAATAGACATTGAGCTTAAATCACAACCCACTTTCTGCGCATGGCCGGACTTCTGCAAAGGACCCGGCCATGTTCAGTTTACCCCGTAATTTGCCGCAGCCCGGTGAAACATAAGGGATAAAACCGTAATTTCACTTCAAACCCAGGGTTATGCCAAAAGCCGGCACCAACCCGTCGAAAAATTATTTCTCACGGTGGTTTTCCGGTTCTATTTATTTAAGATTTGAAGCAATTAATTTCACCATTATGAAGCCCAGTTTCACATATCACAGATTTCCATTATCGCGCATTGCCACTTTCGATGTATTGTCGGCAGGTAAAAAAAAGCACCATATCGGTGCCCTGCTCGAGTTTGATGTGAGTGAAGGCCGAAAAAAGCTCAAAGAAGCAAAAAGAGCGGGCAAGACTGTCTCGTTTAATGCGTGGATACTCAAATCGATCGGAAATGCCCTTGCAAAACACGGCAAAACGGCTTCATTTATAGCCGGCAGACGCAGGATTATAAGTTTTGATGACATCAACATTTCAATGCTTGTGGAAAAAGTGATCGACGGTGAAAAAGTCCCTATTCCTTTACTGATTAAGCAAGTAAACGAAAAATCAATACCTGAAATAACCCGGGAGATTGAAAATGCCAGAAATCAGATAATTTCAGTAAATAACATGTTGCTTCACCGCAGGCAAACCATAGCCGAAACATTCTATTACTGTTTACCCGGATTCATGCGGCGTTTTATATGGCAGTATATCCTCAGCCATCCCAAAACCGCGTTCAGCAAAATGGGCAATGTTTCAGTGACCTCCCTTGGAATGATGGGAAAAATCAACGGATGGTTTATTCCCATTTCGGTTCATCCGTTAACCTTTGGTATTGGCTCTGTAATTCAGAAAGCAATAGTTGTGAATAATGAAGTGGTTATCCGCGACATCCTTAATGTTACTGTTTTGCTTGATCACGATGTAATTGACGGCGGTCCGATGGTCAGGTTTATAAATGACCTGGCAAAATCGGTCGAAAATGCTGAAGCGCTCAGCAGTACAGGAGCGGACGCTACATCAGAAACGGATTCTTCAGTTTAAACCATGTATTATATCCTGAGTATTTCAGCACCCTACACAAAGAATACTGTATTAATTAAACTTTAATTTGATATTCTTTGTTATATACCCCTACTTTTCATGTTTATGCGTAAAAGAATTATCAGATCTGTTTTACTTCTTTTTGTGCTCATTCCCCTGGGTTTTACCGCCTGTATGCAAACACGCCAGGCAACCAGGCAAGGCATGGTTCCACTGCAGGACGCACGTTACAAAGCCCTTTCCTATAGTGGCCGTAATCTCGGATACATGCACCTCCATAGAAATGACTCTCTGCCCACCCTGTTTTTCCTTCACGGTTCGCCCAGCGACATGAGCGTGTACAATACCTATTACCAGGATTCAAGCCTTGCCGGCTGGGCCAATATCATCGCCGCCGACAGACCTGGTTACGGCATGTCTGATGCCGGAAACTCAGAAGTTTCGGTACGACGACAGGCCCGGGCAATGTGGAAGATTCTTGAAAAGGAAGGATTTCCATCCCCCCTGTATATTATAGGGTCATCCTATGGCGGAACCGTTGCCGCCAAGATGGCGATGCAAAAACCCGGAAAGGTCGACGGGCTGGTGCTGGTATCCGCTTCGCTGGCACCGGGAATGGAAACCACCTACGATATCAGCTATCTTATCAGACACCGTATTTTCCGCCGTATCCTGCCCTATAAAATCACGGTTGCCAATGATGAAAAACTGTCGCACTATGAGTCGCTTTCCGAAATGCTACCCCTCTGGCCTGAAATAAAGGCTCCTGTGATCATGTTCCAGGGAACCAGGGACAGACTGATACTGCCGGAAAATGTTAAATTTGCCCGGGAAAGACTGATCAACTCACCTTATGTGGAGTATCATATGCTTGAAAATGAAAGGCACTTTCTCCAGCTTAAATACAAAGACCTTATACTTGAAAGGCTCAGGGCTTTGATTGGCAAAAAAGCAACATCCGGGGGCAACCTGGCAGATTATAATTAAAACTGAGCGCTATAAGCAATTAACCGGTTTCGTTCCTGCACCCCGAATGCCTGATTAGCCGGGAAAACCTGAATGTATTCCATGTAAATGCGGAGGCGGTTGAGTCGCCTTGCCGGATGAAAAAGTTTTTTCCTTCGCCTATACTGAATTTTCCTACATTTGAAGCCTGTATGTAATAACATATAACACTTACAACCCTAATTCATATTTTATCAGGAAGCATCCGTGGTTTTCAGCAGCATTGCAAACAATGAAATCAGCTTTTCTTATCAGCAGAAAAAAATCACTATTTCATTAATCAGCACCTTCTCAAATATGACTAACCTGAATCTTCATCATCCTTTCCGGGAATTCCTCATCCTGCTATTATTTATTCTTCAATTTACATTCGTCAATCCGGCAAACAGCGCCAGACCAGACACTTCAGCTGTAGCGGCAAGTTATCGTGTAACCGTCCAGGTTGATAATGAATCCGGTAAAAATCCCGTCATACTGCTGCAAGACGGAGATATTGAAAAAGTATTTCAATCGGATTACCAGCGGATAGTTTTTGCTTTCAGGGGCAACGATACCATTTACAGCAGGCTCTTCATCCCTTCTGAAAAGCTGGATATCGAAAGGAACTTTGTTTCACCCTGGTATCTGGTGCGTCCTTTTGTCAGAGACTCCCTTACCCCGGATCTGGAATGGAGAGGTACTGACACCCTGAATGGCATTCCCTGTTTCGTATATGCTGATTCAATAAACAGAACCAAAGCCTGGTTCAGGAAGAAGTTTTCGTCCGGCGAAAATATTTTCAAAAACATCACTGACCTTGAGAAGGTTATCGTAAGGGAAAAGGGTTACGCTATTACCAGGACAAAAATCAGGCAGGAAATTGTCGCTGATACTTTAAAACTGTTCACCATTGATACCTTAAACCTCTATTCCCCAGTAAGTCTGTGTCTGAATGCAGATTCACTCAACCAGAATATTTCAGAAATTATGCAATGCCGGAGAAAAAAAGCGGGCAGGTATCCGGGTTATCTCAGTTTCAGAAATATGGGAGGCAAGGTAATACTTTCATTTACAATTACGCGGGAAGGTGAAATCATTAACCCGGTTCTCGAACCAGTATACTATAAGTACCACTTCAAGTATAAGACCATAGCCGGAAAGAAAAAAATCGCGCGCATCAACCGGGCTGTCAGCAAGCCGATTATCAGGCATTTGATGGAATGCGCTGAAGAAATAAAGCTGGTTACCCCTTTGTCGGGGAAAGGACCTGTAAACACTGTAATTAAAATACCCTTGAGTTTTACCGCGCTGGAATCCTGAGCTACTTTCAGGGCCCTGCGATAACATATAACGTTCCAGTACCGGCGGTAGAGATCGTTCTTATCGGTTGATCGCTATATACCCACCTTCCGGAGCCTGACCGGATCTGAAGGAAATGAACTTCTACAGAAAACAATCCCGGTCTGGTTTGGTTATAATCATGCGTTCAACTGATCAGTAACACCTGAAAATAAATCCGATTCATTATGAAAAACATTGCTTTTGTATTGATATTGTCGCTATCGACGGGAGCCATTTTTGCACAATCCGAAACTGTAAAAACAGAGATTACTGCAACCGAACTGGCTCCGGGAATTCACCGCTTATTTGTCGACAACCGCGTTTCGGTGGTTGTACATGCAGGAAACGACGGAGTGCTGGTGATTGACGCAGCCTATGAAAGAACCGGAAATGACCTGTTGGCTGCCATCAACTCCATTTCGAACAAGGAAATCAGATTTCTGATCAATACGCATATGCACGGCGACCATACGGGTGGCAATGCCGTTATTGGCAAAGGAGCCCATGTCATCGCGCATCCCGGGGTGAAAAAATTTCTTGCAGGCGGTGACAAAGCAAAGCCGGACGAAACTGCTCACGGGCTGCCCGACATCACCACCACCGGAAACATGACCCTCGATTTTAACGGGGAAACCATAGAAATCACCCATTTACCGGGCGGACATACCGACAACGACCTGGTGGTTTACTTTCCCGCTTCACGGGTAGTAGTGACCGGCGATCTGCTCTTTGCCGGGTATTTTCCTTACGTGGATGTCGGCAACGGCGGCAATCCGCTGACCTATCTTAAAAATGTTGAATGGATCATCAACACCTATCCGGATGATGCCACCTTTTCCGGAGGACACGGACCTGTCTTCAGCAAGAAGGAATACAAAACATGGCTTTCGGCACTTAATGAAACCATCGATGTGCTCCGCAAAGCGAAATCACAGGGCATGGATGCCGCGCAAATGAAGTCGGCGGGCCTGCTGAATGAATGGGCTTCTTTCGGTGCATTTTTCATTACCGGAGACCGCTGGATAGACACCCTCTACCCATTTCTGTAGTTAAAACCACTGGCCTGCAAGGGTTGTTTTTATCAATCCGGCCTTACCCGGACATTATAAGTTCTTTATCCGGTTTTTTGGAAAATTCGTCTGAATCTGCTATCTTTACCCGATACGGCAAAAGGCGGATATTGACTTTTTTGTCAAAATAAAACCATGAACCAAAATTTAACCACATGAAAAATACATGGAAACTGCCGGGGGCATTTTTAATTATCTCCCTGCTATCAGCATGCTCTCCTAAACTTGCCGGAACCTGGAGCATTCAGAAATATGAGACCTCCACCCCCGGCCAGGAGGGCGTCAGCCTGAAGAACATCGGCACAATCACTTTTGCAAAGAGCGGGAATGGTGAAAAAAATATTAGCTACAGTATTTTCGGATCCGTTGTTGAAGACAACCTTCCTTTCACCTGGACTGCTTCCGGAAATCTGATTACCATCAACAGCGAAGGATCTGAGCTGAGCAAAACGTGGATAGTCGTTGAAAATAAGAAAAAAGCCCAACGCTGGAAATCGACGGACGGGGCCAACCAGGTTCAGATCCTTGAAATTGCCAGATAACGAATGAAAACCTGCTGAATATCCTGCTGAACTGCCGGAAACCCATAAAAAGAAATACAAATGAAAAACATCACTACCAAACAGATCATCAACATCAGCCTGATCATCGTCCTGCTGATTTTCACCTTCCAGAACCTTGCAAATGTCAAAGTTAAACTGCTGTTTTTCGGCTTTGAATTACCACTGGTTATTCTGATCGTTATTGTATTCTTTATGGGTTACTTTACGGCCAGGGTTTTTCATCGGAAAAAGGACCAGACGCCTGAAGCGTAAACTTCCCGATTTTATACAAGAGCAATTGATTCCGGCACAACTTTTGGTGCTTAATCCCTGACATTCTGTTTATTGACAAAACAACAATATTGAAGCACCATGAAAAAGTCAGTGTTTCTCTTCCTGCTTGCATTGGCAGGTTGGGCATGTTCGCAGCAGAAAGAAATTACAGGCCGGCAGCAGGAATCCGGCAAGGTCGCCATCGACAGTTCCGGGTATGATATTACCATAACAGATCCGGATTTTGAGCGCTGGTATAGTATGCGGTTCTCTCCTTCACTTGACCGGAGCAATGACTACTACCGGGCATTGAATAACATCGGTGTAAACAACTGGAACGATTACTTCATGCGTGGGCGGTACAACCGGATAATCGGTTCCTATATAAACTGGAACCCCGCCATTGATTACGGCATTGAAATTAACCGTAAGTTATTCTGGTATTTCAAGTATTACGAAGAAACATTCAGGCTCCGGTTATTGCGTTAGCGCTCTTACCCTGAGTAATCAGGGAGATGCCGGATTATATTCCTGATCACTTCATCAGCATCGGGCCGGCACCATACCACCTCTTTATCTTTTCGGAACCAGGTTAGCTGACGGCGGGCATACCGGCGGGTATTGGTTTTAATTTTCTCAACAGCATCTTCGAGGGAACAGAGCCCGTCAAAATATTGAAAAAGCTCTTTATAACCGACCGTATTCAGTGCGTTTAATGATCGTTCCGGATAAAAATGCCGGGCCTCTTCCAGAAGCCCGGATTTCATCATTGCATCCACCCTGGCATTGATCCGGTTATGCAGCTCCTGACGGGGAAGATCCAGGCAGATTTTAACGGTGCTGAAAGGACGATCAATAAGGTCGCGTTTTCTGAATGATGAGAATGGCTTCCCTGTTGTAAGGCTAACCTCCAGTGCCCTCAGGATTCTGTTGGGATTGGCAAGGTCAACCTGTTCGTAATAAGCCGGATCAGATTGACGCAGTAAAGCCCTGATTGAAGCCAAACCTTCCCTTTCCAGTTTGTCGCGCAGATCCGCCCTGATCTGCGGATCACTGTCGGGCAACTCATCTAAGCCGTCGCAAACAGCCTTAATGTACAAACCCGAACCACCGGCAAGCACCACAAATCTGTTCTCCCGGAATAGCTTCTTCAACAATTCCATTGATTCTTTTTCATAGCGCGAAACATCATAGGCTTCTTTAACAGAGAGATGGCCAACGAAATGATGCTTAACCGCCGATAGTTGTTCCGCTGACGGGGCCGCTGTACCTATTTTCAGCTCACAATAGAACTGCCGGGAATCAGCCGAAACAATCCCACAGCCAAAATGACGTGCGACTGCAATGGCCACCTCAGTTTTACCAACTGCTGTAGGGCCGGCAATTACAATAAGGCAGGAAGGCAGGAAATTGGGCATCAGTTAAATTCGATATCCTGACCAAAAGTGGGTTCCGGAAGATCTTCATCCTCATTGTCAAGGATATCGTCGAATTCACTCAGGAGGGCGATCTCATCTTCGCCATCGGCTTCAAGGGGCGGAACGGGAGCTACCGCAGAAATAAACTTGCCTGTACTTTTCACGCATACAGGATATTCCGATGTCTTGTCTGCATCAAGAATCCGCATCAGTTCAATGTAAAAGGTTTTCGGATTCAGGAAGTCATATTCATATAACAACCGCTGGTGAGGATCATCAATAATATCCTTAATACGCACCTTATCCATTTCGGCAATAGGGATACGTCCTGGCTTAGGCCCCCTGCGATCATCCTCATATTCTTCCTCATGCTGGGCGATAGCATCATCCTGCATGTTGATCAGGGTGATCTCTTTCTTTTTCCTCCAGTTGCGGTCACATACAAAGAATGATGCAAGTTCGTTACCGCTGAGTTCCACCGACTGCTTGATGACCTGATGGAAGTCGGCAAAAGACTGTGAAGCAAGTATATCGAAGTCCCTGAGGAAGTCTTCCTGATCTTCGTGAAGCATTCTGAACCTATAGGCGTGCATTATTTCAGAATTTAATTTGTGTGTTGTTTACCGATGTTAAAATTAATTGATTGAAACAAAAAATCCAAATTTCAGGCATTATCTTTTGCAGGAATTAAACCATGACGTTTACCCTCCTCAAGCATAAAAGCATATGCTTTTTCGCGGTCATTTTCAAGCGCACCATCAAGAATTGCTTCTCTTATGGCATTTTTTATCAGTCCAACCTCTCTGCCGGGGCTTAAATTGAATGCTTTCATGATCATCTCGCCTGAAACCGGCGGTTGCCAGTTGCGCAAGCGGTCCTTCTCTTCAATTTCACGCAGCTTTTCCCTTACAATTGCAAAGTTCCGGAGGTAACGTTGTACCTTTTCCCTGTTTTTGGATGTAATATCAGCTTCGCAGAGGGTCATCAGATCGTCAATATCATCACCGGCTTCAAAAAGCAGCCTTCTCACGGCTGAGTCGGTAACCTCCTCCTCTGTCAGTCCGATGGGCCTCAGATGCAATGCAACCAGCTTCTGCACATATTTCATCTTTTCATTCAACGGAAGCCTGAGTTGTCTGAATATCTGGGGAACCATCCGGGCCCCTCTGGCATCATGTCCATGGAATGTCCAGCCAAGCTCCGGCACAAAGCGGCGCGTGGGCGGTTTCCCGATATCATGAAGCAATGCCGCCCACCTGAGCCAAAGGTTACCGGTATTGGGTGCTATGCGGTCAAGCACTTCCAGAGTATGATAAAAATTATCCTTATGGCCCTTACCATCAACGGTTTCAGCGCCTTTCAATGCAACAAACTGCGGAAAAATCAGGGTCAGCAATCCGCATTCATCCAGTAAACGAAATCCATCTGACGGCTTTGAAGTCATGATGATTTTGTTCAGTTCTTCGCTGATGCGCTCACCCGAGATTATGGAAATACGCGCCTTGTTTTCGGCAATGGCTTTAAATGTTTCAGGGTGGATGGCAAATTTCAGCTGGGTGGCAAAACGGATGGCCCGCATCATACGCAGCGGATCATCTGAAAAAGTGATGCCCGGGTCGAGCGGTGTCCGGATTATCCCAGCTTCCAGATCGTCCAGCCCGTTAAACGGATCTATCACCTCCCCGTAATTCTCAGGGTTCAGGCTGATCGCCAGGGCATTTATGGTGAAATCGCGCCTTCGCTGATCATCTTCAAGCGTACCAGGCAACACATCCGGCTTTCGAGAATCAGGGTGATACGATTCCTTGCGGGCTCCCACAAACTCCAGTTGCATCTCATCAAGATGGAACATGGCTGTTCCGAAATTCCTGAAAACGCTTACCGGATGGTGCCCCCTGAATGCGCGGGCAACTTTACCGGCTAATAATATGCCGTCGCCGACTGTAACAAAATCGATGTCTTTCGAAGCTCTTTTAAGAAATAAATCCCTGACATACCCGCCTATAACATAAGCAGGTGCACCCAATTCAGCGGCAGCGCTGGCAACGGCCTTAAATACAGGGCGCTCAAGATGAGTCGACAGGTTCATTTACGTAATTTATCTGGCTTCAGCCCGCAAATTTACGAAAGTATCGCAAATTATTAGGCCAGGCGAAGCTTTGGTCATTCCTGCATAGATACAACTCATAATAATCAGGGAGCTTCATCTTCAGGTCGGACAATATCTGAATATATCAGTTTACCGTGTTGAACCTTGAATATAATTATAAATAGTAACAGTCAGTAAGTTAAAATCCGGTATAATCCTGAATCAATCAGGCCCAGTAAACAGGTCTTAAAAAACATCATACAAATGCAAATTGCTGCATAATTGAACAGAAATTCAGGTTAAAATTATTTTTTCGTATTTCTTGTCAGTTAATTTTTGTTCCATACTTTTGACACGTTGATCGGAACCAAATCACAACTTAAAATTATCAGAAATGGCAAAAAGAACTATTGTAACATTGCCCGGTGATGGCATTGGAAAAGTTGTACTTGAGGAAACCATCCGCGTGCTGGATGCAGCAGGGTTTGAGGCAGACTATGTTCATGGCGACATAGGCTGGGAATTCTGGTGTAAGGAAGGCAATCCCCTGCCCGACCGCACCATTGAGCTTCTGAAAAAGCACAAAATTGCCCTCTTCGGAGCCATCACCTCAAAACCCAAGGACAAGGCTGCGGCAGAGCTTGCACCTGAGCTTCAGGGCAAAGGTTTTACTTATTACAGTCCGATCGTCAGCATGCGTCAGAAGTTTGACCTTGATATCTGCATGCGCCCCTGCCAGACGTTGCCGGGCAACCCGCTCAACTTTATCCGTCGCGGTAAAGATGGCAATCCGGAAGAACCGGTGGTGGATGTGATGATTTTCCGTCAGAATACCGAAGGGCTTTACGGAGGGGTTGAATGGACCAATCCTGGCGACCAGGTATATGACGCCTTGATGACACATCCGAAATTCAAAGATAATTTTGCATGGTGTCCCCGTCCCGAGCTGGCAGTATCCACCCGCATCTTCACAAAAAAATATACTTCACGTATTGTGAAGGCGGCTTTTGAATATGCCAAAAAACGTAGCTTTGATAAGATTACCGTGTGCGAAAAGCCAAACGTAATCCGCGAGACCTCGGGTATGATGCTGAAGATAGCCCAGGAGATGAGCAAAGCCGAATACCCCGGCATCAGGGTGGAAGATGTGAACATCGATGCCATGATGATGTGGCTAACCAAAAATCCCGAGAATTATAATGTGATTGTTGCCGGTAACATGTTCGGCGATATTGTATCCGATGCCTTTGCAGGTCTGATCGGAGGTCTCGGGTTCGCAACCAGCGCCCAGTTCAATCCTGAAAACGGAATAGGCGTATTTGAGCCAACCCATGGTTCCGCGCCTAAATATGCTGATTACGAAACCAGCATTGTTAACCCGGTTGCCATGATACTTTCGGCCGTGATGATGCTTGAGCACCTGAACGAAGATGAAACTGCCGGCCGCATCCGTAAGGCCGTGATGGAAGTTGTTGCCGAGGGAAAAGCGAGGGCCTACGACATGCTTAAGCTCCGCGGAACGCCGGAGGTTGTCAATCAGGGGGCCGCTTCAACCCGTCAGATGGCTGACGCTATCATTGCTAAACTGAAATGAACGACGACTGAAATTAATTCACTGATACTCCCCTTTGTTTTATAAAGGCAAAGGGGAGTTTATTCATCATAAAAAATAAACAGCTATGACCCCTGAGATTAAGCCTGAATTCATCAGACAGGCGCAAGAACTTTGGCCCGAACTGGAATGGATTAATGATGCCGCTCTGCGCGAAACCACCACCAACACCTGGGCGCTGGCGCTTCAGAAAAGCGTGCTTACCCCGGCTGATCTGAACAGCATTCCGTTCACCCTGCTCGCCGGTCCCGACCTTAAGGTTACCTTTATGGATCACAAACGTGCAGTGGTTCATATCGCAAAAGACTGCGGCAACCAGATGAACCTTTTCTTCAGAAATGACCTGCCGGTAAATATGGATGTGCTGATCGCAGGCGCAATCCTGGCTGACGTAGGAAAACTGCTTGAGTACGAAATGAAAGACGGGAAATCGGTTCAGGGCAGTTATGGAAAATACCTCCGTCATCCCTTTTCAGGTGTTTCGCTTGCCGAAATGTGCGGCGTTCCGGCAGAAGTCTGCCATATCATAGCCACCCATGCCGGCGAAGGAAATATGGTGAAGCGTTCCGTAGAAGCTTATGTGGTTCATCATGCCGATTTTATGACTTTCGAACCATTCCGCGAACGATTAAAAATCTGATAAACATTTAGCATCATGACGATTATTGAGAAAATTCTGGCCAGTCATTCGAACCAGGAAACCGTAAAACCGGGCGATATCATTGACGTGTTTATCGATACCCGTGCTGCACGTGACTTCGGCGGCGCCAATGTGGTAAAGAACCTGCTTGACAACGGCCTTAGCATTGCAGATCCTAAGCATACAGTTTTTACTTTCGATTGCAACCCGGGCGGTTCCGACCAGAAATATGCTGCCAACCAGCAGTTCTGCCGCATATATGCCCGGCAGAACGGTATCCCCGTGTATGATGTGGACGCCGGAATAGGCACCCATCTTGCCATCGACAAAGGGTTAGCTTATCCCGGATCTACTTTTGTGTCAACCGACTCGCACGCGAACATTATGGGAGCCATCGGTGCTTTCGGGCAAGGCATGGGCGATCAGGACATTGCCGCTGCCTGGGCCAAAGGGGCGGTCTGGTTCAAAGTTCCTGAATCGGTAAAACTCAACCTGAACGGAAAACTCCCCGCCAATGTCACCGCGAAGGATATTGTGCTTAACCTCCTTTCTATCTTCGGTGCTAACAAACTCCTGGGATACAGTGTTGAAGTATATGGTGATGCCGTTGAAGCCCTGACCCTCGATGAAAGGATTACCATTTCGTCCATGGCCACCGAAATGGGTGCCATCATCATCCTTTTTACCCCAAACGGGCGTGTGCTGGATGAACTGCAGAAACTTACCGGCAAGCGCTATGCACCGGTTATCGCCGACAGCGATGCTGCTTATACCAAAATGTTTGATATCGACATCAGCAATTTTGTACCCATGGTGGCCAATCCCGGCCATCCGCACGATAATTCCCCGCTGGAGTCGGTAATGAAAAAGAAAATCGATTCAGCATTTATCGGAAGCTGCACCAACGGACGTATTGAGGATCTAAGGATTACCGCGGAAATCCTCAGAAATCGCAAAGTAGCTCCAGGGGTTGTCCTTAAAATTGTCCCTTCAACCGACGAGATCTGGCAGCAAGCGCTGAATGAAGGATTGATCAAAATTTTCAAAGATGCCGGAGCGCTGGTTTCGAACGCCGGCTGTGCAGGCTGCGCTGCAGGACAGGTCGGGCAGAACGGACCGGAAGAAGTGACCATCAGCACCGGAAACCGGAATTTTGCAGGCAAGCAGGGCAAAGGATATGTGTACCTTGCTTCTCCGGCAACTGTGGCTGCATCGGCAGTGGCTGGTTACATCACCGATCCCTTTAATATCCCGGATCAGCCGGCCATATTCACTAAAACGGAAAGCACCAGCCCAGTAGCTGTTAAAGAAAAAACAGCCCCTGTTGAGGTGAAAACCACCGTTGAAGGCCGTGTCTGGGTTATCCGGAAGGATGACATCGATACCGACATGATCTTCCATAACCGTTACCTGGCCATAACCGATATCAACGAAATGGGTCAATATACTTTCGATAACCTGAAAGGATATGAAGACTTTGCCAAAAAAGCACAACCCGGCGATATCGTGGTTACTACCAAGAATTTCGGAGCGGGCAGTTCACGCCAGCAAGCTGTCGACTGTTTCAAGGCGCTTAGCGTTCAGTGCATCATTGCTGAATCTTACGGAGCCATCTATGAAAGGAATGCCATCAATGCCGCCCTTCCCATCCTTACTTACGTGGAAGGTATGCTGGAAGACACCGCTATGGAAACCGGCGACATGATCCGGGTGGACTTCACAACCGGTGAACTGACAAATTTATCCAAAGGCAAGTCTACGCGCATTAATAAATTCTATGATGCCCAGTTGCAGATATACAAAAACGGCGGATTACTTTAATCAACTGTTATTTAATTATCTAAGGCCGGTTATTTCAGAGCCGGCCTTGTTTTTTCAGAAAAAATCGAGGCTTTGACGACCAAATACCTAATTTCAACGGCAGAAATTTCTCAGATTCACAACCTTTGGTTACTTTGGACATAATCCGCACAAGGCACATTCATGCACTCAGCCTGAATCAGATAATTATTCAATCCTTTAAGATTGGTTAAGCGACCAAAACCGGATAAACTGAAAATAGTCGTTTCCTGGGTTTATGCCTGATCAGTTTTATTGAGCTTTTTAACCTTTTCTTAACTGACCAGAAAGTATGTTCACCCATTTGTTTTTCGACCTTGACGGTACTTTGATCGACTCGAAACCCGGTATTTTCAAGTCGGTTTTACACACATTAGAGGTCATGGGGATACCCGCTCCCCTGCACGAAGAGGAGTTGAATCCATTCATCGGCCCGCCCTTGCGCCAATCCTTCAAAACTTTATTTGGTTTCAGTGACCGCAAAGCGGAAGAAGCCACATTGATTTACCGTGACTTTTACGGGCGAGAAGGAATGAACATGTTTACCGTGTACCCGGGTATCCCGGGCGCGTTGGAAACGCTTGCGGCTATGGGACTTAGCATCAGCCTGGTAACCTCAAAAGCCGAAATTTATGCCTTGAAGATTGTGGAAAAAGCTGATCTGGCCAGATATTTTTCTACGGTCTCGGGCTGCGAAATCAATGGTAACCGCAGCGATAAAGCAGAGCTGATTACATACACCCTGCAGAAGCATGACATGTTGCCGGGTAAAGAAATTGTAATGATCGGCGACCGGTATCATGATATCAGGGGTGCAAAACTTACGGGCATCTCCTCTGCCGGTGTTTTATACGGCTACGGTTCGCGTGGAGAACTTGAAACTGAAAAACCTGACCTGATTATTCCATCTCCCGCTGATCTCACAGATATGCTGACCGGTAATGCCGGAAAGTGTTGATAAATGTTTCATGATTTTCCTGTCCGGAAAAGCATATCTGATTGATTAAATCTTATATTTGTCCGTCAAATCAATTGAATCCTTCTTTCATAAGCATGAATTGACTGCTGAAATTTCTTTTCAATCAATTTTTCATTCACTAAATTTTCATTCAAAAATGAAGAGAATCCTTACCCTTGTGCTGGCATTGTTGACTGTGGCAGTTTTTGCCAATCCGGTTGACAAAAAAACAGCTGAGCAAGTAGCGGTGAACTATTATGTTCATTACGCTCCGGCTTCCATTACTGATTATTCGGTAAGCGGAACCATTGAAAATGCCAACGACGGCATTACCACCATCTACACCTTTACTTTTACTTCGGGAGGTTTTGTAATGGTAGCTGCCGACGATGCATCCATTCCCGTTCTGGGTTATTCGCACAGCGGAACCCTTGATGCAGAGGTATACAACCCGGCTGCACAGGCATGGATAGAGAATTACAGCCGCGAAATTGCAGCCATTACAGCTTCGCGTATGGACAATTCCGCCACCCGCCCTCTGTGGGACAATATCCTGAACAAAAACATGGAGCGTGAAATAATGGATGTCAACCCATTGGTGACCACCACCTGGGATCAGGGATGTTATTACAATGCCCAGTGTCCGGTTGAGTCGGGTGCAGGCTTTGGCTCATGCGGCAGGGCATGGACCGGTTGTGTTGCAACAACCATGGCCGTGCTGATGAAATACCATAGCTTCCCGACCAATGGTGTAGGATATCATAGCTATATGCATCCCACCTATGGCATGCAATCGGCTGATTTCGGTGCAACCACTTACAATTATGCTGCAATGCCCAACAATGTAACTACAGCCAACGCCGCTGTTGCCACCCTTATGTATCATGCAGGGGTATCGGTAAACATGCAGTATGGTGCTTCAGGTTCCGGCGCTTACAGCGAAGATGTACCCTTTTCCCTTGTCAACTACTTCAATTTTGCTCCGACTGCCGAATTAAAAAGCAAAACCAATTATCCTTTGATGGCAGATTGGTACACCCTGCTCCGTACTGAACTCGATGCAGCCCGCCCTGTTTATTATGCAGGATCAAGCACTGCCAGCGGCGGTCACGCATGGATTTGCGATGGCTACCGTATGAGCGATAATAAATTCCACTTCAACTGGGGATGGTCGGGATCATACAACGGTTATTTCGCCATCGGATCATTGAATCCCGGAGGCAATAACTTTAATGACGACAACCGGGTGATTATCGGCGTAATGCCTGGAGATAACCCCGTAAGCTGGATTATCCAGAACAGCGGTTTTACAAGTCCTTCGCGCGGTATTAATTATGTGCATGCTGTTAATGAAAATGTTGCATGGGCAGCTGCTTATGACGGTTCAGGCACAGGATCAACCATCAACGAGTTTACCAGGACCATCAACGGTGGCGCCACCTGGACAACCGGCCAGATCATGGGAGGTACCACCTACGGCATCGGAAACATCTGCGGCATAAGTGACAACATTGCATATGTAGCGCTCTACAATGGCGTTGGCAATCAGAACAACACCTGCGGTATTTACAAAACCTCCAACGGAGGCGCCACCTGGACCCAGCTCCCGGGCGCCCTTCAGGGTTCCGCTTCATTTGCCAACAATGTATATTTCTGGAATGAGCAGGAAGGCATGTGCCATGGCGACGTTAAAGACAACTACTTTGAAATTTACACCACCAGCAACGGTGGAACGACCTGGCAGCGGGTTCCAGCAGCCAATATCACCAATGGCACTCCGCTCTCAGGCGAAGGCGGATGGACCTCATGTATTGAAGTTACCGGGAATACCGTATTATTTGGAACCAATAAAGGAAGAGTTTTCATTTCAGATGATAAAGGACTTACCTGGAGGGTATCAAATGCCAACATTACCGCTGCATCCAACGGCGGGATCAATGTGATTGCATTCAAAGACCCAATGAATGGTATCGTAGCCCAGACTACGGCCCCTGTTCAGGTTCGCCGCACCACCAACGGCGGAGAAACCTGGGAGAACATCACCCCGGCAGGAGCATTTCTCACCAATGACATCAACTATGTTCCGGGCACTGAAAATACCTATGTTTCAACCGGAGCAGCTACCGGGGCAACCGGTATTTCATACAGCCATGACGGCGGAAGCACCTGGACCCTGTTTGGCGGAACCGGAAGCAAACAATTTCTTGCAGCCGACTTCTTCAGCAGCAGCGTGGGCTATGCAGGCGGTTTCAACGAAAACCAATACAACAGCGGAATGTACCGCATGATCGGCGACCTTGCGACTACGATTGCAGGCCCCCAGATTGCCGTAAATCCTTCTTCAATATCAGCTACAGTGCTGATAGATGAAACTGCCACAAGCGCACTGACCATCAGCAACAATGGAGATGAGGACCTTACCTGGAGCATCGCAATTGATCCGGGCACAGCAGCCTGGCTGAGCGTGAATGAAACATCAGGAACCACAGCAGCCGGCGGCAATACTGAACTTACTGTTACCATGGATGCCACCGGTCTCAGTGCCATGACTTACAATGCCACCCTGGTGATTACCAACAACAGCGCCACAGCAACCGTAAACGTTCCTGTTCAGCTTACCGTTACATCATCAGTAACCCTTGATCCTCCTACCAACCTGCAGGCTGCCGCCAGCGGAAGCAACGTTCACCTTACCTGGAATGCCCCGGGTGGCGGAACCGGTACTGTTGAAGAACTGATCTATGACAATGAACTGCCTACCGGCGCTTATAGTTATGTTGGTTATGCCATGTCAACCCACATGTCGCCCCAGGGACCATGCCAGGTTCTTAAACTGAAGTATTATGTTACTCTTGAAGGCGGCGATGGCGCCTACGATGCAGAAGTATACGGTTGGACAGGCTCAGCTCCTTCTACCACCCTGCTCCACAGCGTATCCGCCAATGCTGTTGAAGAAGGCTGGATGGAAATCGACATAACCGCTGCCAACCTGATGGTTACCGGCGACTTTGTGGTCGGATTCGGCTCCATCAACGAAACAACTTTCGTTGGATACGATGCAGCCCTGAACAACGGCCGCTCATGGGACTATGACCACGCAGGCACCTGGGAAGCATGGAATGAGGCTTACCTGATCCGCGCCATAGTTCAGTACACCGACGGAAGCATCCGCGAACTGAGCGCTGTTCCCGCAACCTTCAACCCGGCTGTGAAACTTGCACTCAACAAAACCGCGCGCCAGAACCACAGCGTCATCAACAACCAGTTGCCTATCCCTGCACGCAACCATGCTTCACGCGAATTACTGGGATACAATGTATACCGTAACGGAAACATGATCAATGCTGCTACCGTCACCGAACTGTTTTACGATGACAACGGACTTGAGCCGGACACTTATGAATATCATGTAAGGGCTCTTTATGCTGAAGGCGAATCTGCAAATTCAAATGCAGCGGTTGCTGTAATTCAGGGAGGATCAACCAGTGGCATTATTCTTGATTTTGAAGACCTGGAAGACTTCGCAATCACTTTCGGCGAATGGACCGGCCTCGATGTTGATGGTGGTACTACATATGGTTTCGATGGAATCACCTTCCCTCATGCTTATGAGCCAATGTCGTACATCGCATTCAACCCCGCAGCCACAAGTCCTGCTGTATCCAATATGGAACCTCACGGCGGCCTTCGCTTTGGAGCCTGCTTCGCTTCAGTGCCTCCGGCAGTGAACAACGACTGGATGATTTCACCCAAAGTAATGCTGGGCGAAAACCCTGCACTCGGCTTCTGGGTTAAATCATATACCGACGAATATGGACTTGAGACCTATAACATCAAGGTTTCAACCACCGATATGAACCCGAACAGCTTCACCACCATTGCCGGCCCTATTAATGCACCAGCCGATGCATGGACATTTGTAAGCTACGATCTTGCCGCTTATACAGGACAGGAAGTATATGTTGCCATCCAATGCGTTTCGAACGACCGCTTTGTATTTATGATTGATGATGTGGAAATCACTTTTACAACCAATATCAGTAAACCTGATGCAGCATCATTCAACGTATATCCGAACCCTACAAACGGACTGCTTAATATTACAGGCGACAGCAGGATTGAAAACATCAGGCTGGTGAATTTTGCCGGTCAGGTGGTTTATGAATCAGCTGTAAACGCCAACGAATTCCGTTTCGAAACCGCAGGTATTGCTCAAGGCCTTTACCTGCTGAACATCACTACTGAAAAGGGTATCGTTACCCGCAAGGTAAGTGTCAGATAAACAAAGTTTTATCAAGTACAAAAAAACTGCACCGGAATTCCGGTGCAGTTTTTTTTTATTCAGAATAGGGGTAAAAGCGTTTTAGATTGTCTTATAAATGAGTAAATTCCTGTTACTGACATATTTATTGTTGGTTAAGGATAACCCATCCCTCCTCAATCCCTGATTAAATGGCTGTTTTCGTCCCTGAAGCAGCCATTTTTAATTGCTGATTATCCGTTTGACAAAATTTATAAATGGCCGGCTTCCGGGGATTTTCAGATAGTCCTGATCCGTTATACTAACGGAATGGCTTCAAGACTGAATTCAATTCTATAACAGAATATATTCAAAAACATTGTTGTACGGAAAAAACCTGATAATGAACTTAGAGATTCTTCGCTCCACGATGTTACGATCAACAAGACCATGCTTTAGGATTCAAAGGAGGGGGCTTGGTGGCTGCGAAACCGCTACCAAGCCCCCTCCTTAAAAAACACACGCAAATTACAGTCTATCTGATCCCGTATTTTGCGGGAGAAGAATCTCAAGCTTTTTCCCGGACAATAGTGATTCACAAAAAATCCTTCACCAAAAACGACAAGGGATAATAACGTTGAAGGCCTTACAAGATTTTCAATTACCTGAAGGTAATATTTACATCCTGTCGGGTACGTCAATGCCGAGCAGCTTCATCCCGTTACGAATCACGCCGGCGGTCATCTGCGAAAGCGCCAGCCTGAGTTGCCGGCTGCCGGGATCTTCCTCTTTCAGGATGGTAAATTCATGATAGAACTGATTATACTCCTTTGCCAAATCAAACATGTAACTGGCCACCACCGAGGGACTGAGTTCTGTACCTGCCTGTTGAACCGCCGCGGGGAACTGGCTCAGGAGTATAATCAGATCGGCCTCTTTCTGGTTAATGTTGGCATGACCGTCAAAAACAACCGGTAAAGCGGCCTTGCGAAGCACTGATCTGATCCTGGCATGGGTATATTGAATAAAAGGACCGGTATTCCCGTTGAAGTCAATACTTTCCCGGGGATTGAAGGTCATGTTTTTCCTGGGATCCACTTTAAGGATAAAGTATTTAAGTGCGCCAAGGCCCACCATACGGTATAGCGCTTCTGCCTCATCGCTTTCAAAATCTTCTATTTTCCCGAGCTCCTCTGTCATTGCCCGCGCTGTGGCAATCATTTCATCCATGAGGTCATCGGCATCGACCACCGTTCCTTCGCGTGATTTCATTTTGCCTTCAGGCAGTTCAACCATTCCATAGGACAGATGGTAGATACCCTCAGCCCAGGGACGGCCAAGTTTTTTCAGAATTAGCTTCAGCACTTCAAAATGATAATTCTGCTCATTCCCGACCACATAAATCAGTTTATCGGCGTTATAATCATCCGCCCTGAGCTGGGCAGTTCCCAGATCCTGCGTCATATATACCGAAGTACCGTCGCTGCGCAGCAGCAGTTTTTCATCAAGCCCCTCATTGTTCAGGTTGATCCATACCGATCCGTCATCTTTCCTGAACAGCACGCCTTTCTCCAGCCCTTCATCCACAATCTTCTTACCCAGCAGATAGGTCTGCGACTCATAGTAAATCCTGTCAAAATCAATCCCCAGTCTTTGATAGGTCACATCAAATCCATTGTACACCCAGCCGTTCATACGGTTCCACAAAGCCATGGTCTCCTCGTCGCGGGCTTCCCATTTAATAAGCATTTCCCTGGCCTGACGCATCAATTGCGAATTACCAGCCGCCTCCTCTTCGGTAAGCCCGCCGGCCATCAGTTCCGACAGTTCGAGCTTATAATGCCGGTCAAAAAGCACATAGTAGTCGCCAACCAGTTTGTCACCTTTTCTTCCGGATGACTCCGGGGATTCTCCATTACCAAACAACTTCCAGGCAAGCATTGATTTACATATATGGATGCCGCGATCGTTTACCAGGTTCACTTTATAAACGGTCTGTCCGTTTGCCTTAAGTAATTCCGACACTGAGAAACCAAGCAGGTTATTCCTGATATGTCCGAGGTGAAGTGGTTTATTGGTATTGGGAGATGAAAATTCAACAACAACCGGATTTCCGGAAACGGGGGGCTGAATTCCAAAAGCCCCGTTATTATAATTGTTCTGCAGAAAACCGAGCCAGTAACCAGCGCTGATCCGGATATTGAGATAGCCTTTTACCACGCCGAAACTAACCGCCTCAGGCATTGTTCGGAGTATTTCGTCACCCAGCACAGCGGCAGTAGCTTCCGGTGATTTCCGGGAGATTCTGAGCAGGGGGAATACCACCAGTGAAAAGTCGCCCTGATGGCGAAAAGCCGGAGATGTACGCTGTACGGCAAGTTGTGAAGGATCAATTTCCACGTTAAACAGGGTAGAAACGGCAGTCAGGGCTTTTGCAGTCAATATTTTTTCAATCATAAAACCGGAGTAAAAAAGTGCAGCAAAATTAAGTTTTTTTTCAACACCCCATTTTCGGGATTCAAAGCTCTGTTTATCATTTATTTATAGATGCAATGTCAAATTATCGAATGTGAAATATCAGGATTATGAGGATAAAAATAATGTTACAACTTCTTTGCATTGAATCTTAAACAATTATATTTGCAGCGGTTTTTTTGCGGCAGGTTGCCGGTAAAGGTTCTTAAAGCAGGCGCCAGTCTGCCCGGGCCCGTAAAAGAGCTGAAATACGCTACAGAGCTGAATTTCACTCAATCACAATACAAAAACCAATACCCATGAAGAAAAATGTAATCATCATCGGAGCTGCCGGAAGGGACTTCCACAACTTCAACACTTACTTCCGCGGAAACGCGGACTACAACGTTGTAGCATTTACCGCTGCCCAGATTCCTGATATTGACGGCCGCAAGTATCCCAAAGAACTTGCCGGCGAAGATCTTTACCCGGCCGGCATTCCCATTCATGCCGAAGAAGACCTCCCCAGGCTGATCAAAGAGCTGAAAGTGGACGACTGTGTCTTCTCATACAGTGACGTCCCTTACCCCAGAGTTATGAACATTAGCGCCGTTGTGAATGCAGCAGGCGCTAATTTTTTACTGCTCGGCCCCAGGGATACCATGGTGTCAAGCACCAAACCCGTAATAGCAGTGGGCGCTACCCGCACAGGCTGCGGAAAAAGCCAGACCAGCCGCCGCATCATCGAGATCCTGATGGAAAAAGGGTTAAAGGTGGTAGCAGTGCGTCATCCGATGCCTTACGGCGACCTGAATGCACAGAAGGTTCAGCGTTTTGCCACTGTGGAAGACCTGAAAAAACACAAATGCACCATCGAGGAGATGGAAGAGTACGAACCGCACGTAGTCCGCGGCAATGTGATTTATGCCGGCGTTGATTATGAGGCCATTCTTCGCGAAGCTGAGAAAGATCCCAGTGGTTGCGATGTTATCCTTTGGGATGGCGGAAACAATGACTTCCCCTTCTACAAGCCCGACCTGATGATCGGTGTTGCCGACCCGCTCAGGCCTGGTGCTGAAGTAAGTTATTACCCGGGCGAAGTGGTTGCACGCATGTCGGATGTCATCGTCATAAATAAAATTGACTCAGCCAGCCTCGAAAATATTAATGAAGTACGTGCCAATCTGGCAAAAGTTAACCCCGGCGCCATTATTGTTGACGGCGCTTCACCACTTACCGTTGACAAGCCCGAGCTTATCCGCGGCAAGAAAGTACTGGTAGTTGAAGATGGCCCAACCCTCACCCATGGCGAAATGAAGATCGGTGCCGGTGTGGTTGCCGCACTGAAACACGGTGCAGGTGAGTTGGTTGATCCCCGCCCCTATACTGTCGGCAAGCTGAGCGAAACCTTCCGCATTTACCCCAATATCGGAACCCTTCTTCCGGCAATGGGATACGGTGATGAGCAGGTTCGCGACCTTGAGAAAACCATAGAAAATACCCCCTGCGACGCAGTTGTGATCGCTACACCGATCGACCTGAGCAGGATCGTGAAGATTAACAAGCCCAAAGTCAAGGTCGGCTATGACCTTCAGGAGATTGGCACCCCCAATCTGACCGGCATCCTCGACGAGTTTGTCAAAAAACATAATCTGGTAAAATAATTCTCAGCCCCGTTAATCGGGGCTTTTTTTTTACCTTTTATCAACAAAACACCTGTAGCAAAACAGTCTTAATTATTTTTGTAAACCGAAAACCAAAACCCGATCAGATACATGAAAAACCGGAGTCTCGTATCCATCACAGATTACACCAAAGAAGAATACATAAAGATTCTTAACCTGGCCGAAGAGTTTGAAAAAAATCCAACCCAGCGCATCCTTGAGGATTTCGTTGTGGCTACGCTGTTTTTCGAACCTTCCACCCGCACCCGCCTGAGTTTCGAAAGCGCGGCATCCCGCCTCGGAGCCAAAGTAATCGGATTCTCTGATGCAACCAATTCAAGTGTTTCGAAAGGTGAATCACTCAAGGACACCATACTCACCGTCAGCAACTACAGCGACATCATCGTGATGCGGCATCCGCGCGAAGGAAGCGCCCGTTTTGCCAGCGAAGTATCCACCGTTCCCATTATCAATGCCGGAGACGGCGGCAATCAGCATCCTACCCAATGTCTTTTGGACCTCTACTCCATCAGGAAGACCCAGGGCAAACTCGACGGACTGAATGTTGCCTTTGTAGGAGACCTGAAATATGGCCGTACCGTGCACTCCAATGTTATGGCACTGTGCAATTTCAACACCACTTTCCACCTGGTGTCGCCGCTAGAACTCAAGCTGCCCAGTTACGTTAAGATGCACATCAAGGGAAACAACCTGAATTACCACCAGTACACCGACCTCTCAGAAGTAATGCCGGTCGCTGATATTATTTACATGACCCGGATTCAGAAAGAAAGGTTTTCGGACCCGATTGAATATGAAAAAGTAAAAAACGCATATATTCTGACGGCCAGCATGCTTTCCGGCTGTAAGGAAAACATGCGTGTACTCCATCCGCTGCCAAGAGTCAACGAAATTACAGAAGACGTGGATGTCACCAAACAAGCCTACTATTTCCAGCAGGCGCTCAACGGGGTGTACGTTCGCCAGGCGCTGCTTGCTTCAATTCTCGGTGTTAAATAGGTGTATCAAAAGATAATATCAGAACAATGGAAAACGAAAATATCAGAAAAGAGCTGGTTGTATCAGCCATAGAAAACGGATCGGTCATCGATCACATTCCCGCCAAAAGTGTTTTCAGGGTCGTGAAAATGCTGAACCTTGAAGATACTGATACGCAGGTGACGGTGGGGTTCAATCTCGAAAGCCGCAAGTACGGCAAAAAAGGGATTATCAAGGTCAGCAACAAATACTTCGAGGATGAGGAAGTAAACAAAATTGCCCTGGTAGCCCCAACAGCAACGTTGATTGTTATCAAAGATTACAAAGTGACCGAGAAGCGCAATGTTAAAATTCCTGACGAAATCAGAAAAATTGTGAAATGCGTCAACCCGAACTGCATCACCAACCATCAGCAGGTCGCCACCCGTTTCACGGTAATCGACAAGGAAGACCTTAAACTGCAATGCCATTACTGCGAAAAGATCACCGGTAAGAATAACATCGACATTTTATAATTTTCACAAAAACCGGATCCGCTGCTCCGGAACCAGGGGCAGCGGATTTTGTTTCAAAAATCAACAAATTATGAATAAAGTATTGTTTATCAGTAGCATGGTCATTTTATCTCTGACCATATGCGCGGTGGCACAAACTCCCCACAAAGGTGTTTTCAGAATCTATGAACCCGGGTATTACCAGAACACCATCCTGAAAGGTGTGGAAAACTATGAAAGCAGGAAGGAAGCGGCAAAACCAAAACCAACTTTCAGGCTTGACCCGGCCGGGCTTCAGATTCCTGCTGATAAATCGCTTTATACAACAGCCTGGCATATTGAGCCGGTTTCGCAGGGGAACACCAATACCTGCTGGAGTTTTTCAGCCATTTCGATGCTGGAGTCGGAAATCTACCGCCTTACGCGCCAGGAGATTAAACTGTCTGAGATGTTCATTGCTTACCACGAGTATCTGGAAAGGGCAAGACTATTTGTTGAGACCCGTGGTGAGATTTATATCGGCGAAGGCTCTGAAATGAACGCGGTAATCAGGATAATGAGCAAGGAAGGCATACTTCCGTGGTCGGCTTATTCCGGACTGAAACCAGGTCAGGAGTTTCATTCTCATGATAAAATGTTTGAAGAGATCAGGGCATATCTGAACGGAGTTAAAACCGCGAATGCCTGGGATAAAGAAACAGTGGTTTCGACCGTAAAGAGCATACTGGATCATTACATCGGCACGCCGCCCGAAACGGTCACGGTAAACGGCAAAGCATACTCACCCCGGCAATACCTGAAAGAAGTGGTGCGTATCAGTCCTGCCGATTACGTTGATGTGCTGTCCATCATGCAGCAACCTTACTGGCAGCAGGTGGAATTTGAAGTGCCCGACAACTGGTGGCATGACAAGAGTTATTACAATGTTCCGCTTGATGATTTAATAAAAGTGCTGAAAAAGGCCCTGAAACAAGGCTATACGGTTTCGCTGGCAGGCGATGTTTCCGAAGCGGGATTTATGGCCCGGGAAGCCAATGCAGCCATGGTGCCTGAATTTGACATCCCTTCGGCTGCCATTGATGAGTATGCGCGTCAGTTCCGCTTCAGCAACGGCACCACCACCGATGACCACGGAATGCATGTTACCGGTTATTACGAACAAGACGGCATTACCTGGTTTCTGCTGAAGGATTCGGGGGCCGGATCACGCACCGGCGGACCGGAAATCAACCGTAATTTCGGCTATTACTTTTTCCATGAAGATTATGTAAAACTCAAGATGATGACCTTCCTGGTTCACCGGGATGCAATAAAGGATTTACTGCCAAAATTCAGCAGGTAAATTCTGTTCGGGAAATACATATATTTCAGGTTTACAAAAGGCATCAACCTTGCCCTCTCATATCAGAAAACTAATCAGCGAAGGGGAGCATCAGCAACTCGACTTCAAATTCGGGATTACCGACTCGAAGAAGATAGCGCGCTCCCTGGCAGCCTTCGCCAATACCGACGGTGGCCGTCTGCTGCTGGGGGTAAAGGACAATGGCGCCATTGCCGGCGTAAGATCGGATGAGGAATTTTATATGGTGGAGGCCGGCGCCAGCCTGTATTGCCGCCCTGAGGTTCATTTTGAAATGAAAGAGTGGGAAGAAAACGGAAAAACCGTGCTTGAGATCATTATTCCCAAAAGCAGCAAAGCCCCTCATTCGGCACCCGACAAAGACGGAATTTACCGTGTTTATGTGCGGGTAGGCGACCAGAATTATCCGGCAAACGGCGTTCTGAAAAAAGTGTGGAAAAAACAGAAAGATCCCAAAGGGGTGTACATCGAATACGGGATAACCGAGCGTACCCTGCTCGCGTACCTGGAGGTTCACCAGAAAATAACCCTTTCGGCTTTCCGCCGGATTTCAGGATATTCACTGCCCCGTTGCGAACACATCCTCGCAGATTTTATCCTGTTGAATATCATTAAAATGAACTATTCAGATTCAGGGGTATTTTACACCCTGAATCCGGATTTCAGGCTTGAATGACCTTTGCGGACAAACCATCAACCTAAAATAATTACCGTTATCTTTATCCATCTTAAAATTCTTGATCCAAATGAATATACTGATAATTGTACTCATCATCCTCGTTGCAGCAAATCTGCTGGTAACCATTTTGCTCAGACAGAACAAATCCGGCATGGCCGAACTACCCTATAAAGTAGACACATTAAACACAAATCTCAGCCGGCTGGAGGGAAATCTGAGGGATGACTTCAGAACCAACCGTGAGGAGAGCGCTGCATCAGCCCGCGATAACCGCAGCGAGATGAGCAGTTCGCTGAACAGCTTCAAATCTGAGATGACGGAAAACCTGAGGCTCATCACCGAACAAAACCAGAAGGCACTTGAAATGATTGTGCGCACCCTGGATGAAAAAATCGGCAGCCTGATTATAAAAGTGGACGACAACAACAAGACCAACCGCGAAACGCTCGTTAGCAGTCTGAAAGACTTTACCCTTGAGCAGCGCGGCAAATTCGACGAGTTGAAAGGCGAGCAAAAGGAGCTGACCGCAAAAACAGTGGAACAACTGGAAAAAATCACCGCGAAAGTTGAAGAAAAGCTGAACGCGATCAGTCAGCAATCGCAGTCTGAAGCAAAGCAGATGCGTGAAGCCGTGGAGAAGGTAATTAAGGATTTTCAGGCTTCTTTTGACAAGAATGTTGAATCGTTCAACAGCCTGCAGCGCGAAAAATTCGGGCAATTGGAGGAAAAACAGCAGAAACTGGTTGAAAGCACGGAAAAGAAACTTGAAGAAATGCGGATTACCGTTGACGAGAAGCTGCAGAAAACATTGAGCGAAAGGCTTGGCCAATCTTTTGAGCTGGTGGGTAAACAGCTGGAGAGTGTGCAGAAAGGTTTGGGTGAGATGCAAACGCTTGCACAGGATGTAGGCGGCCTCAAGCGCGTGCTCAGCAATGTAAAAATGCGCGGCGGGTTCGGCGAAGTACAGCTGGCCATGCTGCTGGAGCAGGTGTTGGCACCGGAGCAATACGAAGCCAATGTCATGACAAAGAAGAGCAGCAGTGATGTGGTGGAGTTTGCCATCAAGCTGCCGGGCAAAGATGATATCACCGGGCAGGTATGGCTGCCGGTTGATGCCAAATTCCCGCGCGACGCTTATGAGCAACTGCAAAATGCCTATGAAAACGGCGATGTTCTGCACGTAGAAACCGCTCAGAAAATGCTGGAAGCTACCATTAAGAAAATGGCAAAAGACATCAGCGAAAAGTACATCGATCCACCTGCCACTACTGATTTTGCCATAATGTTTCTGCCTTTCGAAGGCATTTATGCCGAGGTTGTAAGAAAAGCAAGTCTGCTCGAAGAACTTCAGCGCTCGTATAAAGTAATTGTGACCGGGCCCACCACCCTGGCTGCCATCCTCAACAGCCTGCAGATGGGCTTCAGGACCCTGGCCATTCAGAAACGCAGTTCAGAAGTATGGAAAATCCTTGGCGCCGTCAAGAAAGAATTTGAAAATTTTGGCGGAATGCTCGAAAAAGCGCAGAAAAACATCCAGACTGCCAGCAACCAGATTGATGAAGTAATGGGCAAGCGTACCCGTGCCATTCAGCGAAAACTGAAAGGCGTGGAAGTACTTGGCGAAGCTGAAGCACAACTGTTTCTGCCGGATATGCCAGATACTGATAACGGTGATGATGATACCGAAAGCTAGCTTTTCTGCCAAATGATACAGCTCCCCGAAAGGTACTCTCTTGGAATTTGTTGTAGCGGATAGTATTCCACCTGCCAGATAATGCTTCAGCGGGTGAGCATATATACTGGTTGCTCCTGGGGCTGAATCAATCCGGCTTTCTGCTTCATTATCGCTATGCATGCGCCTGTTTAGCCGGCAGGCTGATCAACTGGTACACCTGACCCAAGCTCAGGGTTTCCCGGCAATCTTTAACATCGATACTTATACATCAAAAATATTCCGGCCCCCTTCATGCCCTTAATAAATCATCATTTTACAAACTAAAACATGACAATGCACCTGAAAATAAAAACCCTGGTTGCACAAAAATTTTAAAAAATTCAGATTTTTCTTTACTCTGATTGAACATTTTTCCATCCAGATTGTATTTATTACAAACAAGGTTCAATTTCAAGTTAAAACTGAATCGAAAATGAAAATCATACCGGAAATCATTCAAAAACTCAATGAAGCGGGGCTTAAGATTACGCCGCAGCGGGTTGCCGTGATGCAAACCCTGATGCGACTGAGGAGTCATCCCACAGCGGAAGAGTTGTTTGCAGAGGTTTCCAGAACCATTCCCGGTCTTTCTCCGACAACCATTTACAATACCCTTGACACTTTTGTGGACAAAGGACTGGTAAAACGGGTAAAGACCGATATGGATGTCATGCGTTACGACGCCATTACCGAACATCACCATCATCTCTATTGTGCAATATCCGACAGGATGGAGGACTATTTTGACCCGGAGCTGGATCAGATGCTGAGCGAATACTTCACTCGTAAAAAAATAGAAGGATTCAATGTTACCGATATCCGGTTGCAGCTGATGGGAGATTTTGAGAATAAACCCAAATAATCATCATAAAAAATCAACGAATTATGGAAAAACTGAACAAAATCGGCCTTGATGAGGCCAAATCTGCGAAACTGATCGAAAAACTCAACAACCTGTTAGCCAATTACCAGGTGCTTTATCAGAATGCCCGCGGGTTTCACTGGAACATCAAGGGTGAAAAATTCTTTGAACTTCACCTTAAGTTCGAGGAGTTGTACAACGACCTTCAGATAAAAATTGATGAGATTGCCGAACGTATCCTCACCCTTGGAGGAACCCCTATTCATTCATTTTCAGGCTATCTGAAAGTGGCCGAGATCAAACCCGTTGAAAATGAAACCAATGGCCCGAAATGCGTGGGCCATATTCTGGATGCATTTAAAACCCTGCTTGAGAAGGAACGTGACATCCTTGAAATGTCAGGAGACCTGAACGACGAAGGAACCAATGCCATGGCCAGCGATTACATCCGTGAGAAGGAAAAAATGGTTTGGATGTATTCTGCTTTCCTGGCTAAATAAATCACATAATTATTCATCAAACAAATTAAAAATCATAATGAGCGAAGTAAAAAGTTTTCCGCTGATCGGTGACATGATTCCCGATCTGACCGTACAAACCACCCATGGGGTGAAAAACCTGATTAATGACTACAAAGGTAAATGGCTGGTACTGTTCAGCCATCCGGCCGACTTTACCCCTGTTTGCACTACCGAGTTTGTGGCATTTGCAAAGCGTTACGATCAGTTTAAAGCGTTGAATGCAGAACTGCTTGGACTTTCGATCGACCAGATTTTCTCACACATCAAGTGGGATGAGTGGATTGAGGAGAAACTCAATGTTCAGATCCCCTTCCCCATCATTGCTGACTCAACCGGCAATGTAGCCATGGCTATGGGGATGATTCATCCGGGCAAGGCTTCAGATACGGTGCGCGCCGTATTTATGATCGACCCCAACTCGGTGATCCGCATCATCCTGTTCTATCCTCAGGAAATCGGCCGCAATATGGATGAGATTCTCCGTGCCCTGAAAGCGTTGCAGACCGCAGATGCCAACAAGGTTGCCATTCCTGCCGGATGGCCGAATAACGAACTGATCGGCGACCGGGTAATCATTCCTCCGGCAAAGGACGTTGAAACAGCCAAAAAACGTCTGAAGGAATACGAATGCTACGACTGGTGGTTCTGCCACAAGAGTCTTTAATGACCTGGCCCGGGGAAGGTTTTATCCTTTCAAAGAAAGGTAAATTGAATTGAACTTTCAGGCCTTCCCCGGGTTATTTACACAAACCTTGAATGGTTTATCAATCAGCCGCGGAATACAGGTACTCCACGGCTTTTTTTTCACAGCCTCTCATCGACCCGCGTATCTGATTTCCGGATTAAGCCCTTACGCAAATTTAAACTCCTGAAATCCGGCACGCTCAAAGAACAGGCCGACTTACTGACTGAATGTACCCCATGGGCTGTTACCCTGAAAGCGTAAATCAATGAAAATAATTAAAAACAAAATCAACAATATGGAAGACAACCCTAAAAATGAAAGCAAATGCCCGGTAACCGGAGCCACAAAGAAGCATAGTGTCGGAGCGGCAGGAACAAAAAACCCCGACTGGTGGCCTAACCAGCTTAAGTTAAATATCCTGCGCCAGCATTCAGAGCGGTCCAATCCTATGGGAAAGGATTTTAACTATGCCGAAGAATTTAAAAAGCTAGACTATTTTGCGCTGAAGGAAGATCTCCGTAAGCTGATGACCGATTCACAGGACTGGTGGCCGGCCGATTTCGGCCATTACGGTCCGTTTTTTATCCGAATGGCCTGGCACAGCGCCGGAACTTACCGTATTGGCGACGGTCGCGGAGGCGGTGGTCGCGGGCAGCAACGCTTTGCCCCGCTGAACAGCTGGCCCGACAACGTGAACCTTGACAAAGCGCGCAGGCTGCTGTGGCCCATCAAGCAGAAATACGGCCGTAAGATCTCCTGGGCCGACCTGATGATCCTCACCGGCAACGTTGCCCTCGAATCAATGGGCTTTAAAACCTTCGGATTTGCCGGCGGACGTGAAGATGTATGGGAACCGGATGAAGATATTTTCTGGGGTTCTGAAGAGAAGTGGCTTGAAGACAAAGATCGTTATTCGGGCGAACGTGAGCTTGATAACCCGCTTGCAGCCGTTCAAATGGGACTGATATATGTAAATCCGGAAGGACCCGGAGGCAATCCCGATCCACTGGCTGCAGCCAGGGATATCCGCGAGACCTTTGCCCGCATGGCCATGAACGACGAGGAAACCGTAGCCCTGATTGCCGGAGGTCATACCTTTGGAAAGACCCATGGCGCAGGCGATGCCGCACTGATCGGGCCCGAGCCTGAAGCTGCCGGCCTCGAGGAACAGGGCCTTGGTTGGAAAAGCAAATTCGGCAAAGGCAAAGCCGGAGATACCATTACCAGCGGAATTGAAGTTACCTGGACGAGCACCCCTACCCGCTGGACGAACAACTTCTTCTGGAACCTTTTTGGATACGACTGGGAACTGACAAAGAGTCCGGCCGGCGCGCATCAGTGGAGGCCAAAACATGGTGCCGGGGCCAATTCGGTGCCCGACGCCCATGACCCTGACAAGCGTCATGCTCCCGCGATGCTCACCACCGACCTTTCGCTCAGGTTTGACCCCGCGTATGAAAAAATCTCCAGGCGTTTCTACGAAAACCCGGATGAATTTGCCGATGCATTTGCCCGCGCGTGGTTCAAGCTGACCCACCGCGATATGGGGCCACGCTCCCGTTACCTGGGCCCCGAAGTCCCCGCCGAAGAACTTATCTGGCAGGATCCGGTTCCGGCCGTCAACCATCCGCTGATTGATGAAAAGGATGCCGAAAACCTGAAATCGAAAGTCCTCTCCTCGGGCCTGACCGTATCTGAACTGGTCTCCACCGCCTGGGCTTCCGCATCCACCTTTCGCGGCTCCGACAAACGCGGCGGAGCCAATGGCGCAAGGATCAGACTTACTCCACAGAAAGACTGGGCGGTAAACAATCCGGCACAGCTTTCAAAAACGCTGGAGAAGCTGACGCAGATCCGGCAGGAATTCAACAAAGCCCAGAAAGATGGAAAAAAAGTTTCCATGGCCGACCTGATCGTGCTGGCCGGTTGTGCCGCAGTTGAAAAGGCTGCCCGTGATGCCGGCACACAGGTTAAAGTGCCATTTACACCCGGCCGTACAGATGCCACACAGGAACAAACCGACACGGAATCATTCGGTGTGCTTGAACCGGTTGCTGACGGCTTCCGCAACTACCTGAAGCAGAAGTTCAGCATCCCTGCTGAAGAACTTCTGATCGACAAAGCGCAGCTCCTCACCCTTACAGCTCCGGAAATGACCGTGCTGATCGGCGGCATGAGGGTGCTGAGCGCAAACTATGACAATTCCGATAAAGGAGTACTTACCAAAAGCCCCGGCCTGCTCACCAACGACTTCTTTGTGAACCTGCTGGATATGAATACGGCCTGGAAACCCGTATCAGACGACCATGAGACCTACGAAGGCGTTGACCGTTCAGATGGTGCAGTTAAATGGACAGCCTCCCGCGTGGATCTGATCTTTGGCGCCAATTCCGAACTCAGGGCGCTTGCCGAAGTCTACGGAAGCGCCGATGCTCAGGAAAAATTCGTCAGGGATTTTGTGGCCGCCTGGGGAAAAGTAATGAACCTCGACCGTTTTGAACTCACTTAAGCCGGACTCAGAACGTAAATTCTAATGATGGCAGGAGGTTCATCCGGGCCTCCTGCCCTTTTGATAATTTCATAAAGTCTTTCAGCTCATTATCTTGCTGCAGGATTCAGATCGTGAACCGGGCATTTTTTCATCTGCATGTTTGATGGACAATCGGTTCATGCTATTTTTGTATAAAAACAACCCGGGACATGAAATATATCGGAGCGCATGTGAGTGCCGCAGGAGGTGTGGAGAACGCACCGCTGAACGCGGCAGCCATCGGAGCAAAAGCATTTGCACTTTTCACAAAAAACCAGCGGCAGTGGGTTGCTGCTCCCCTATCGGCTGAGAGCATTGAAAAATTTAATACCAACCTTGCCTTCCACGGTTTTGAGCCGTGGCAGGTGCTTCCGCACGACAGCTATCTGATCAACCTGGGCCATCCAGGAAAGGCGGAACTGGAGAAATCGCGCGCCGCTTTTCTTGACGAGATGCAGCGTTGCGAGCAACTCGGGCTCGACCGCCTTAATTTTCATCCCGGAAGCCACCTCAATCAGGTTACCCACGAAGAAAGCCTGAAAACCATTGCCGAATCCATCAACATCGCCCTTGACAAAACACGGGGCGTTATCGCCGTGATAGAAAATACCGCAGGACAAGGCAGCAACCTGGGTCACCGTTTTGAACAGATCAGGTTTATTATAGATCTGGTTGAGGACAAATCCAGGGTCGGCGTGTGCCTCGATACCTGTCACACTTTCACCGCCGGCTATGACCTTATCACACCTGAGGGGTATGCTGAAACATTCAGACAGTTCGATGAGATCATCGGGTTCGGTTACCTGCGCGGCCTGCACCTGAACGACAGCATGAAACCGCTTGGCAGCCATGTTGACCGGCACGACAACATAGGCAAAGGTTTTCTTGGAACTGAAGTCTTCCGGAGAATAATGAACGACCCCCGTTTTGACGAGATCCCAATCATCCTCGAAACACCCGATGAAGAAAAATGGGCGGAGGAAATCAGTCTGCTTTACAAAATGATAAAATAAATTTTATTGCAGGTTCAAGACATCTGAAGCACCGGAATATTTCAATATCATGAAGGATTAGTATAAATCTTATTATATTTGTTACAGGAATTTTATCGAGGGCACCTTTTGCCATCTGCCTGCTTTATCCGTAAGGACGATTAACCGGTATTCATAATTTTATCCTTTAATCATCATCACATGCTCAGACACATTCCGCTATTCATTTCATTTATACTGATTTTCGTTAACGGCATTTCCGATAGTATTCATGCGCAAACGATTACAAACAGCCTTGTGTACTACATGGAAAATGACGGCATCCAGGTGCATGCGGCTGACCGGCATGCCGGTGAAGGTTACCTGTTATCGGGAGAGATCTCCATAAGCGGGTTTGTCGCAGTTACGGATGAGGATGGAAATCCGGGACTGGTAAAAGGAATTACCGATCACATTATTTCAGATATTATTCACGAGGCAGATTCAGGTTTCACCACGGTTGGCTACAGGCAAACAGGCAGCAATATTCTGAATCTGATGCGGTGGAACGCTCAGGCAGATACACTCTGGACCATGAATCTTGAGCTTAACAGGGTATGGTACCCCAGACTAAAAAGATTGGCCAATCAGGACTACCTGATTTCAGCGACAACTATAACAGAAGCTTCGGAACCGGCTCCGCTCATGCTCAGGGTCAGCCCCCAGGGGGCCATCCTATGGTCAAAAATTTATAAACCAACTTCAAACGAGCCGGCATACGCTTATTCGGCTGCGGAGCTACCCGACGGCAACCTGCTGATTACCGGACACACAGCCTCACCCGGCAATTATAAGGTACTGCTGATTCAGACAGACGCACAGGGCAATCCACTTTTATCGAGGACATTTGCTTTTCAGAATGCATATTACAATGCCTGTTATGATGTTGTACAGGGCGAAGAAGGGATAACCCTGCTCTGCGCAGCAGAATACGACATCGCCCTTATGCGGATAGGATTTGACCTGAACCCGTTATGGAGTAAAACATTCCGGTCTAACTTTTATTCATATTTCAACGGATTTTTGGGAAACCTGATCAGAAATGCAGACGGCAGTTTATTGCTTGCCGGTTCCGGTGACTGGGGAAATTTTATAAAAACCGATAGTGAGGGGATTCCTGAATATATGCTGGATGCCTATATGTATATGGCTGACGCAGTACCTTCAGAAGACGGAGGAGCCATGTTGTTCGGTAACGGCCCGCTCATCGGAGTTAAAGCTTTTCCCGGTTACTATCCGCAAATCGGGGTGTATCGCTGCGACAGCCTCGGAGAAGGCAGCAGTTGTGTGGGGAAAAGCACGCCCTTTTTTGAAGAAGCAGAAACAGACTCCGAAGACATCCAGTTTACAGCCTATCCTGCCGGCACCCTTCATTCAAACCCACTTTCGTTTTTTGACCTTGAATTCCTGACTGAAGCAGCCTGTGTCTCTTTTATAGGCAATGCGCGAAACAACGCAACTGAATCCGGACAGATCCAGGCTTACCCTAATCCTGCCGGAACCTGGTTTTCCCTTGATCTCACTCAGGAGTTGCGCGAGAAGTTCTCACGGCTCGATATTATTTCTTCCGGCGGACAAATTGTTTATAAAACTTTTGATCCGTCAATTACCGCCGGCGCCATCCCATGCAGCCACCTGCCGGCGGGGATTTATATGATCAGGATTACCGCCGGCGATAAAAACTACACCGGAAAAATCAGCATCCAGCATTAATCTCCTGAATTTCAAATATCCAAAAGTATGCAGGTAAAAAGATTACTTATCACAGTCCTGGCAGCAATCCTGACATTACCGGTACTAAGCCAGCAGTTTACCGACCAGCATAATCAATGGAATGTTGCCAACTCAAATGGATGGACGGTAAAATCCACCGAAATGTACCGCTACTCAGGCGACACCCTTATTCTGGGAAATAATTACCGGAAAATGGTTTATCAGCCGGATTCATCCATTTCGACGGAATGGTATTATATTGCCGCCGTGAGGGAAGAAAACGGATATGTTTACGGAGTTTTCAACAGAACCGAGGAGGAGTGCCTGCTGTACGATTTCAACCTTCTGCCGGGCGAATCTGCTTATATACAAAGCATCTGGTGTTCAGGCCCCACCCAGGTCACCTGTATCGATACTGCTTCGGTTGAAATCAACGGAACATCCAGAAGGGTTATTTTCTTAAACGACACCTTTGAGGAGCGCTGGACTGAAGGCATTGGCAGCCATTTCGGGCCATTGTACGCCAGCCTGTACATGTGTGTTACGGACATATATCATCATTTGTTGTGCTATTACAATGACAATCAACTGCTCTATATGGACCCCGATGCCATTTCGTGCTACGAAACAAATGTCAGTGCTCAACAGGAGACGTTGAATCATCAGATAAAACTGTGGCCCAACCCGGCAGCAATGGAGTTGCAGGTTGAATTACCGGATATGGGTTCCGGTTACAGCGGAATTTATGAAGCAGTAAATTCATCCGGAATGGTCATCCTAAGCGGAACAACCGGAAATACCCTTCATCTTTATATAAACCTGGTCTCCTTTCCTGAAGGAATTTACCTGTTTCGCTGGCAGACTTATAATAGCAACATCACTTCAAAGTTCATCATCTCCCGGTAATGAGATACCTTCCGTTAACAAAACATATTTCAGCAGTCAAATGCTGAACCGGGCATTGTAATCCGGGCGAATGAGTTAAAATCTGCTGCATTCACATGACGGATAAGCATTCGTGTTCCATTTTACCCGATTATGGCGGCCTGCTCAACGGCTCTGATCATATAAAATCCTAAAAGACAGTCAATAATAAATTCCCTTCTGAGATTGACATCTGGTGTTTTTTTTCGTACATTCGAAACCTGAAATATCCGGTAAAATGCGCCAGTGGGTATTTTTATTGAAAAAGTGCCGGAATCATTCACTTTCAGGGATTACTTTTGGTTTTTTAAACGATACAGCATAACCGGAACAACAATTATTCCGGACACAAAAGCGTTTTTCTTAATGTGGGGACAAGCTGTTTAAAACATATGACCGCTTATTGACAACGTAAATTCAAGTTTGAAGCAATGGAAGAAAAGACGGACGACATGACTCAGCAAGCCTTGCCTGAAGCCAGAATACTGGTTGCCGAAGATGAGGATTCAAACTACAGGTACGTTGAAAAACTGCTTAAAAAGGCCGGTTTCGACCTGCTGCGCGCCAACAATGGATTTGAAGCGGTTGAGTATGCAAAGATTTACGAGGACATTGACCTGATCCTGATGGATATAAAAATGCCGGTCATGAATGGCGTGGAAGCCACCCGCGAAATCAAGCTGATAAAACCGTCGATACCCATCATTGCCACTACAGCCTTCGCCATTCCCGGCGACCGGGAGGTATTTCTGAAAGCCGGGTGCGACGACTACATTCCCAAGCCCATCAAACCTGCTGTCCTTATCGACCTGATCCGGAATTACCTGAGATTCTGACCGGTTCCGGGTTCAAAAATTCAGTTTCATTAAGTCATTTTTGCCAGGAAAAATCCGGGTATAAAGTTCAATGTTGAGAAAGGCTAACCGGAATCTCAATCCAGAAGGTAGTTCCACTTTCCGGGTCGCTTTCGAAATATACCTTGCCTTTCAGATAATTCGTGGTAAGTATCTTGATGGAATAGGTGCCAATGCCACGATTGGCTCCTTTTGTTGAAAATGACCGCTGAAAAATCTGTAGCTTGACCTCCTCCGGCATTTCTCCAGGATTATTCACCCAGAAACGGATGTATTTATCAATTAATTTGGCCCCGGTTTTGATCACAGAACCTGCCGGAGAAGCTTCGAGGGCATTCTTCATCAGGTTGATCAGCACGCGTTTGATAAGCTGGGAATCGCTTTCAAACCATGCAGAATGAGAAAAAGGATCAATAAATATTCTTTTATCCAAAGCAATCTGGTGATACGAAAGGTAGGTTGCCACATCTTTCAGTAACTGCACAGGCGAGCATCTCGTGACACTCAACTCAAGATCACCACTTTCGGCCGACATCAGGGTACGCTGCGACAGCAGTTCTTCTACAAGCTCGTTTCCTGCTTTCTTTGCCCAGACAATCGCGGATTTATATTCTTCCTCATCCTGAGGATTTTCAAGGGCCATCAGCAATCCGTTCAATCCTGCTGCGGTATTAAGTATATCATGAAAAAACATCCGCTCCAGCATCAGCCTTCGCTTTTTATCGCTGATATCTTTAATGCCCAGCATTACATATTGCTCATTGTTGAAGCGGAAAGGGCTGGCCTTCACCTCAAGGTCGAGCGAAAGCTGCTGACCATCTTCCCCGCTTAGGGTTGTAATCCTGCATTCACGGGTGACTGCGGCCCCTGATTGCTGGCACTCAAGAATGGCATTTACTGCACCGCACATCCTGCATGCCTTTGATGTTCCGCAACCACTTGCTGCAGCAACAAGATTAACGCAATGAAAAATCTCACCGGCCCGGAGCCCGATCACATCATGCTCATCATTAATACTTATCATATTAACCAAAGCATGGTTGGCATAAACCACCTGCCGGTTGCTGTCGAGGATTAAAGCTACATCGGGCATAGCCTCCGTAATCATACTCAGTTGAACATCCGCGGCAAGGGCACGATGGCTTAGCCGGATTTCCTGCTCATCAGACCTGCCGGCCGGTGCATAATAAGTATCAGGGTTCAATGGAATATCTTCTTCGCTCATTACTCTGTTATTAGTCAATCAAAACAAATCAACGGCCTGCATGATTGTAAAACTGCAGATCTTTATTGCATTAAACGCAGTAAATTCTTCATCCGGCAAAAAGATGATGCTGAATTGCATGTTTGCCGGACAAAAGTAATTATTTGCAGTCAATTTCAGGAAAGTTGATTAATTTAGATGACCGGTAGCTTTTGTCAAAACATCGCTAACCGGTTTCTAGTTCCGGAAAACAACATTCACCCTATGCACCTGAAAGACTTTTTTAACTATGACCTTGTCAGTGTCGGAAAATTTTCAATAAGCGCCTTCGATCTGTTTATCAGTGGCGTCATCGTTATCATCACCATTTTTCTGCTTCGCCTGATAAAAAAATTCTTCAACAACAGGGTGAATGCAGGAAAAATTGACAAGGGCAGCGCTTTTTCCATCTACAGTATTATTAAATACCTGATGTGGATCATTGTTTTTCTGATGATTCTTGAAACGCTGGGAGTAAACCTGAACCTTATGCTGGCCGGTTCAGCCGCGCTATTGGTAGGTCTGGGGTTTGGCATACAGCAGATATTCAATGATCTGGTATCCGGTATTATTCTTCTTTTCGAAGGCAATATGAAAGTAGGCGATGTAATTCAACTCGAAAACAATATTGTCGGCAAGGTTAAGGTGATCGGACTAAGGACCTCAAAAATCAAAACGCGCGACGACATCATCATGATCGTTCCAAACTCAAAATTTATCAGCGACCGTGTAATCAACTGGAGTCATGAGCAGGGCTCTACCCGGTTTCTGGTTGAAGTAGGTGTTGCCTATGGATCCGACACTGAACAGGTGACACGTTTATTGCTGGAATGCTCCAAAGAGGTCCCTGAAATTGACGTGAATCCGGAGCCCTTTGTCAGATTAAACGATTTCGGGGATTCCGCATTGATTTTTCAATTGCTCTTCTGGACAAAAGAAGCCTTTCGGAGTGAAAATATCCGGAGTAAGATCAGGTACAAAATCGACCGTAAATTCAGAGCCAACAACATTAAAATCCCTTTTCCGCAAAGGGATGTACACATGATTTCCGATAATAAGTAAAACCAAACACTTTTCGCATATCATTAATCTTATGGCCAGGAATACAGAAGGATTAATCAATTGGGCATCGGGCCTCCCTTTTGCCGAAACTTACACAGCCTGCGAAACCGACCGGCTTGAAGAGTACATTGAACTGCTTACCGGTACAGGCCACGGCTGGAACGATGAAATAGCAGAATTCCTGATGATTTCGAACGGATTTTTCTACAATGGCATCTATGTATATTCCCTCGGTTCGGATGAACCCCCCGATTATATGGACATGATAGCCGCCAACATGCAGTGGGACATTCCGGAAAGGTTACCCGGATGTATCATTTTCGGCCGTTCAGACGAGGAAGTTTATGTCTATAATCAGCCGGAAGATAAATTCCAGATTCTTGACCTAACGGCCTGGGATGAGTACTACGCTTTCGATACCATGAGTGAATTGCTGGAATTTGTTATTTCGGAAAGGATATGATCAGGGCTGATTCATGGATTCGCGTTGATTAAGCAAGGGAATCTTACCTTCCAAAATCGAATACAAGCCGGTTCTTAATGCTGTAAACCTTTCCGGGGATGCCCGGTATCGGGTGATTATCGGTCAGATGCTCCAACGCCAGAGAGTAGGATATATTTTTATTGAGCTTAATCAGCAGATCAAGATTGTGCGACAGGCGGTAATCGTTGAGCCGTCCGAACCGGGGCTGGTAATAGGAAGTATTGATCAGCGACAGATTTTCATTCAACTTTAATGTCAGCGACAGGTAACTGCTCAGCCGGTGATTGCGTTCTGTATCCAGGTTACCGGCAGGCTCTTCATATTCGAACATATAAGCCGTAGCTGCATAAACCCTGAAGTGGTCGGCCCCGATAATTTTGAAACGGGGCCCTGTCCCAACAAGTCCCCTGAAATCAAGACCCAGCACTTTGTTGAACTGAGCCTGTGTAAATGCCTCCAGGGTAATTGTTTTTGTGAGTTTGTAATTGTATCTCAGGTGCTGCATACCTTTATTGGAGAAATCATCTTCAGTGCTTTTGATGAGTTCATAATCCGAGAGGGCCAGGTAGAGACTTCGCAGGGTTTTATACTGAATATGCAGGCCCAGCCCTGCCTCGGTAAACTTCTTCGTGTTGCTCACCATGTTAAGAGAAAGCTTTCCCGTTCCCGACCAGCCAACTGTATCGGTTTTTATACGTTCACGTTCAATGTTCAATACCTGGGCATCTACCACCGAAACAACAAAAACTATTAAAATTGCTAAATACAAAAATGGATTCTTCATCATACAATGTTTGCCGGCAAAGATAGGCCATCCCGGTTTTCCGGCTATAATTATCATTGGCCCGCAAATATCGCCGGAATACCAGTACTTTTATCTTTATAATATTCCAAAAAAAGATCCGGCGCTGGTAATGGTCCGTGCCGGATCTTTTAACAATATATAAATCAACGATTATTTTCTGAAGCAATCGCCCCAGTTGATGTTCCGCATATCGCCCGATCGCTCAAACTCCATATGCATGCCAAAAGCAGCCGAAAGCGTACACGGGGTATGGGTATCCCCGGCAAGGTTGGCATAATCGCGCAGGGCTTCCCGGTAATCCGGATGTACACAGTTTTCGATAATGGCTTCCATCTTGGCTTTGGGCGATTTCGACCGGAGATCGGCAATGCCTTGTTCGGTAATGATTACCTGAACCGAGTGTTCACTGTGATCCGTATGCGAAACCATCGGCACAAATGCGCTGATTTTTCCGCCTTTGGCAACGGATGGACAACTGAAAATGGAAATATAGGCATTGCGTGTAAAATCGCCTGAACCGCCGATGCCATTCATCATTTTGCGGCCCATAACGTTGGTGCTGTTCACATTGCCAAACAAATCCACCTCCAGGGCCGTGTTCATCGACACTATCCCCAGCCTGCGGGCCACCTCCGGACTGTTCGATATCTCCTGAGGCCTGAGCACTATACGCTCATGAAAAAAATCAAGGTTATCGTAAACATGCGACAGCATTTCCTGCGATACCGTAAGAGAGCAACCGGAGGCAAACTTAATCCTCCCTGTTTCCATCAGTTGGATTACACTGTCCTGAATTACTTCGGTGTACATTTCGAAATCGGGAATTCCTTTGTGCCCGCCCAAAGCAGCCAGTACCGCATTGGCGATATTTCCCACACCTGACTGCAAAGGAAGGAAGGATGCAGGGATACGGCCTTTTTTGAGTTCATTCGACAAAAAATCTGCCACATTCATACCGATGCGGTTGGTCACCTCGTCGCTGCCGGCAAAACCACCGACTTCATCAGGATGATTGGTAAGCACCACCCCCGCTATTTTCTGAGGATCGACCTTTATCACCTCAGCCCCTGCCCTGTCGGAAGCCTTATAAATGGGAATCTCCCTGCGGTAAGGCGGATCTGCGACAACCAAAAGGTCATGCATGCCCCGCAGGCGTTTGGGATGATATGAATTCAGCTCAATCAGGAGGCGGTCGGCATACTGACATATGGTGGGTGAAATCCCCACCCCGGTGGTCAGCACAATCTCTCCCTGTTCCGTTACATCGCAGGCTTCAATAATGCCCCAGTTCATCTTGCCCAGAAACCCGTACCGGATTGTTTGGCCAACCGTGGACAAATGAGAATCAAAATAATCGGCTTTCCCTGCATTGATAAGATTCCTGAGGTCAGCATTCGACTGGTAAGGAGTACGGAATTTTACGGCCTCTGCCCTGGCAAGGGATCCATCCAGAGAATCTCCCGTGGAGGCTCCGGTGATCACACCGATTTTGAAAGGCTTCCCCTGCGCATGAGCTGCCTTAGCCTTCTCTCCTATGGCTACAGGAATGGATTTAACTGAACCGGCAGGTGTAAAACCACTGAACCCTACCACATCATCATGTCTGATAAATTCCGCAGCTTCTTCAGCCGTAATAAATCTTAATGCCATCGTTGTTAGTTTTTACCAGTATAAAATAGTTGTTTAAAAAAGAGTCATCCTGTAAAAAGTTCACCGTAACAGATGCCGTTACCGGAATAGTCTCCATCTTTGCAGGACATTTCCGGAGCAAAATTATCAATTAAAACAGTTCCGGAAACGAAAATTCGAAACATGTATTCATGTATTTATCTGAATATAAAACATTTGACAAGATGACGGCACCACATATTTCCCAGGATACCACCTTCAGGGCTTTGGTAACAGAACAGCATGAGGATGGCAGTTTCAGTTCATCGGTCAGATTGAAGAAGATTTCCGGGCTGCCTCAGCATGAAATCCTGATCAGGGTATCTTATTCGGGCCTGAACTACAAGGATGCGCTATCGGCATCGGGTCACAAGGGCATTACGCGCCGCTACCCGCATACGCCCGGCATTGACGCTGCCGGCATTGTTATTGAATCAGGCAGCAGTGAATTTACAGCCGGACAGGAAGTGATTGTGACGGGATATGACCTCGGCATGAATACCGACGGCGGGTTTGCCGGATACATCAGGGTCCCTGCTCCGTGGGTGGTAAGGAAACCGGACAATCTGAGCCTGAAGGAATGCATGATCATCGGAACTTCAGGGTTTACAGCTGCAAGCGCCGTTTATGAGTTTATAAATCACGGGATACTTCCCGGCGACGGAAAAATACTGGTGACCGGAGCCAGCGGGGCGGTCGGGTCTATGGCGGTTGCCATGCTGGCTAAGGCAGGTTATAAAGTGGTGGCATCGTCAGGCAAACCGGAGTTTGCAGATATGCTGAAGGAATCAGGAGCAACGGAAATCATCGGAAGGGATGCCATCGATGATAAATCAGGCAAAGGGCTGCTGCCTCCCCGCTGGGTTGCCGCACTCGATACTGTAGGAGGGAATGCCCTGTCCACCGTGCTGCGCTCCACCGCCGAAAGAGGCATCGTGGCCAACTGCGGCATGATTGCATCCGCAAGGCTTGACGTTCCCGTATTCCCGTTTATTCTCAGGGCTGTGCGCCTGATCGGTATTGCATCAGCAGAAACTCCAATGAAAAGACGGCTCGAAATATGGGATCTGATAGGTCAGAAACTGAAACCTGACAATCCCGGTAAACTCAGCAGGTCCATTGGCCTCGGGGAAATCCCCGAAGAACTTGATCTTATGCTTAAAGGCAGGCAGGCAGGCAAGGTCGTAGTAGAGATAGGCTAAACCATTGTATATATTTTTTACAAAGCGCGTTTAATAATCCTTGTATCTGACGTCCTGTCAGGCCGGAGATTTATAACTGTTTCTGAACATTTACGCTGTAAGCAGAAAATTGACAATTAATTATTTAAATAATTAGCCCTGGTGCAATACCCTATCAGTTCAGCTTTAAAAAATTTAACAGGATTATCAGCCGGCAGAGAAAAATGAAATATTTTTTACGCTTATTTGGTCATTTAGTAAATATATATTACATTTATACTACTTTTGCGCTGCTAAAATATTACTCATGACCACTCAAACCAACCTGAGCTCACAATTTGAATATATCAGCAAATTCAAACTGCTGATCAGTAAGGCGCGTCCAGAAACCCAGGGCAGCTTTACAGACTATACACTCTTCTTCTTTTCTTTTCTGAGGGAAGCGGAACTTCACCCTGTTGAAAATATCATTATATCCTCACCCGCTATGCCTGAAGAGTTCAGCAGGAAACTGCACAACTGGTTCAATGACTATATCTTACCTCAGCTCAGGCATCTTGGAGTGAACCGGATAGCCATTGTATGCGGGTCCCCGCAATGTAAAAACCCGGGAAGTCCTGTTTTTTACGGCAAAAACCCTGAAACAGGCTTGTTCCCGTCCATGCCGGAAGCCAAAGCCTGGATAGCAGGGCTGTTCAATAAATCAGGAAAAACCGGTGACCCGGGCGATACGCGGCTTTTCACCGCATACAAAATTACCGGTTAAGCATGCTTACTTTTACCCGCTGCAAACCGCTGCGACATTACCCCGGTCAATGCCAGTTGCATGGCGTGATAAATCAGCACCGGCAGTAACAGCAGTCCTGCAGAAGCCACGTTACTGAAAAGCACCTTTGCCATCACGCTGCCATGCATCAGCGATTTGGTGGATCCACAGAATAAGGCGGCTATCCGATCTTCGCGCGACAACCCAGCCCGCCTGGCAAATATCGTAATCAGCAGGTTGATAAATGCAAAAAAAACCAACAGGGCGAGCATCAGCAAAAAAATAACCGGCAGGCCGATTCCCCTGAACACTCCGGTGCTGAATGAAACGCTGAATGAGGAATATACAATGGCAAGAATAACACTCTGGTCAAAGTAGCGTGTAAATCCCTTATTTCTTATCGCAATTTCACCCAGGCGGGAATGAAGCGCAACCCCGGCGGCAAGCGGAAGCAGTATCTGGTAAGCAAGACGTGAAAACACCGGTAAAATATCCATGCTTCCTCCGCCCGCTCCCTGAACAAACAGGCCCATCCATAAGGGTGTAATCAGAATTCCCGCTATACTCGAAAATGTCGCATTGAAAACAGCCCCCGGAATATTCCCGCCGGCCAGTGAAACCATTACCACCGCCGAAGATACCGTTGATGGCAGGGCTGCCAGAAAAAACACTCCCAGCCAGAGCTCCTCGTATTTGCCTCCGGTAAAAAACTTCCTGAAAATCAGGATGAGCAGAGGAAAAATGATAAAAGTAACCGATTGTATCACCAGGTGCAGTTTCCAGTGGGCCGCGCATTTTACCAGTTGGCCGACGCTTAATCTCAGTCCGTAAAGAAAAAAGATAACTGAAATTCCATACCCGGCCAGTTGTTTGATGGAAAATATACCGGTTTTCAATCCCGGGCCCGGGAATAACCAGCCCAGCAGAATCATCAGCAGCAGCGCCGGCGTAAACCAGTCAATGCCGGTCTTTGAAAATTTCAGAGAAAACAACCTCATCGGACAAAGTTCTTATTCATCATTCACCAAAACCTAACCAATGCAAACCTACAGGATAATTTCCGAATCATTATTGTCCGGGGAAATTAGTATAATTTGACCGGAATGCTTTATAGGTGTTGGTTTCAGAAGATTGTTACAGCATACAATTTACTTTAAATATTTCGCCACTAAGCGATGCACTGAGCCTGCCGAAGTGGCGCAAAGGCACCAAGTTGCACAATTTTTTTTCTCATTTACTGATACTTAGTGTCTTTGTGGAAAATCCTTTCATCATTTTATCCGGACAATGGTGATTTCCGATCACAAAAGTACCTTATAATTTGCTTTAAGGCTGGCTCTGCATTGCTCTGCCGGGATAACCCCTCCGGACTTCTTGATTATGATACCATGATAAAGTTTAATTTTGCAAAAAAAATCAATGCGCATCGATATCCTCACCATATTCCCCGAAATGTTTCAGGGCCCGTTCACGGAATCCATTATCAAGCGGGCTGTTTCGAAGGGGCTGGCTGAAATACACCTGCACAACATCCGCGACTACGCCATTAACAAGCACCGCAATGTTGACGACTATGTTTACGGAGGCAGCGCCGGTATGGTTATGATGGTGCAACCCATCGCGGATTGCATTGACAAACTGAAGTCAGAAAGGGATTATGATGAGGTAATCTTTCTGACACCTGACGGAGAACTGCTGAACCAACACCTGGCCAACCGGCTGAGCATGAAAGGAAACCTGATTTTTCTCTGCGGGCATTACAAAGGTATTGACGAGCGGATCAGGGAGCACTACATCACCCAAGAAATTTCGATCGGGGATTACGTGTTATCGGGCGGAGAACTGGCGGCAGCAGTATTGGCCGACAGCATCATCAGACTGATTCCCGGGGTATTGAGTGATGAAACCTCGGCACTTTCTGATTCATTCCAGGATGGGCTCCTCAGCCCTCCCGTATATACCCGTCCGGCTGATTACAAAGGATGGAAAGTCCCGGAAGTGCTGCTTTCGGGAAACGAAAAAGAAATAGTACACTGGAATTATATGCAGTCGCTGGAACGCACCCGGAAAAGGAGGCCCGGCCTGCTCGGAGAATCAGAAGGTCATTGATCTTTGCGGGTGCCCTTCCTGACTATTTCAACGGCTGCCGCCATGCCCGGCGCTGAACTTCTCCTGATAAATACCAGAAACCAGGCAAGCATCAGGGCGGTAAACAAGAAGCCTGTAATAAGACCTGTATTCAGTGGCAATTGCAGGCCTTCGGGAGCAACAAGAATATAGGAAGAGATGACCGCCGTCATAAAAACAGCGGGGATCAGTGTAATTACAAAGGCCTTTTTCTCGTTCACCAGGTAAATGGTTATTGCCCACAACACTATGGTTGCCAGTGTTTGATTCGACCAGGCCATATACCGCCATATAATGGCAAAGTCAATCTGAGTAATAACAAAGCCTGCAGCAAACAGGGGAACGGTTACCATAAGTCTGTTTTTAACAGGTCCCTGGGCAAATTTCAGAAAATCAGCGATAATCAGCCTGGCGCTTCTGAATGCTGTATCGCCGCTGGTAATGGGCGCGGCCACCACCCCGAGCAGGGCAAGGATACCGCCGGTTTTGCCGAGCAGGGAATTCGATATTTCATTCACCACCCAGGCTGCATTGCCTTTATGTGCTGCCATCACTGTATTCAGTTGTTCCGGTCCGCCGAAAAATGCCATCCCGGCGGCCGCCCATATCAACGCTACAATGCCTTCGGCCACCATGGCGCCATAGAATACCCTGCGGCCGAGTTTCTCATTGGTAATGCACCTGGCCATCAGCGGCGATTGTGTTGAATGAAAACCCGAAATGGCCCCGCAGGCGATGGTGATAAAAAGCATCGGAAATACGGGAAACTTACCCGGCTCACTGTGCATATTTACAAAGCCAAAAGGAATTGCTTCGGAAATTTTATACCCTCCTGCCAGTAAACCCGCGAGAATACCCACAGCCATAAACAACAGCGATATACCGAAAACCGGGTAAACCTTCCCGATAATCTTATCCACAGGCAGCATGGTGGCCAGTACATAATAAATAAAAATCAGGGCCGTCCAGACAGGAAGGCCGAAAGCTGCCAACCCGTTGAGTATACCGGCAGGCCCCACCACAAAAACAGCACCCACCAGCAGCATCAGCAATACGGTGAATATCCGCATAAACTGCCTGAAACCGTTGCCCAGGTACAAACCTACAATTTCAGGGATGCTTTTTCCACCATGTCTGACAGATAACATACCGGAGAAATAATCATGCACTGCGCCGGCAAAAATGCAACCGAATATAATCCAGAAAAAAGCGACCGGGCCCCACATGGCACCGGCAACCGCCCCAAAAATCGGCCCCAGTCCGGCAATATTCAGAAACTGTATCAGAAATATCCTCCCCCACTTCATCGGTACATAATCCACGCCATCCTGCATACTAATTGCAGGAGTGGCACGCCCGGCATCTGCCCCGAAGATTTTTTCAACCAACCATCCGTAGAGAAAATATCCCGCGATCAGTGCGGCAATTGATAAAAGAAAGCTAATCATGGCTCAACTGAATTTATATCTATTTTAGGGCGATGTAAAAGTATTACCTTTTAAAAAACAACGAAAATAATCCGGATAATTTATTTCAGGCTTCAGTTCTTATGGTCGGGTTCCCGGGCTGTGAATCCTTTTAAAAATGCAGCGTTTTCAATAGCTACATCAAAATCATTAATTCTGATACCTGCTTTCGTTCAGCCTTAAACACAGTTTCTTTCATTTCATCCAGTTACTGAAGATGCTCAATTCCGCTTTATTACCCCCGGCTTGAGCCGGGGGTAACAAGCTGCTGACAAAAACAGGGCTTCAGCCCAAAAGGCGGCGAAAATTAATTTTCAGTCAGGTATTAGTAAAAGCCGGCAAGTCCTAAAGCCCCCTTGGTTTGACTTCTCCCGGCTTTTCGGCTAAAGCCGGGAGAGCCGGGGAGGCTGCTTTTTCCCCGGGCTGAAGCCCGGAGTAAGGCAAACAGGATTGTCTTACTATTCATCAGAAATCTGACGCCTTGATCCGGAACTCGGCTCAACCAAAGCAAGCATAATGAGATTGAACTTTAACTAAAAAGCTACCGGGATAACAGAAAATATGCTATGCAGGTACCCAGGTCAAATCAACTCCAAAGATTTTGATGCACTTTGCTACAGATAGAATTATCACTAACGGGGCATTGCTTATTTTAAACACATAGAATAAGGAATTACCGTTAAGAGCCGAGGCTACTGTGAATTAAATTTTCATTGGGCTTGCATATTAAAAATAAATTGCCGTATATTTGCACTCATTTTTGGAAAACGCAACAATTAAATACCTAAGATAATGAGCAAGAACGCATTAGTGAAGTTTGTCGAAGATACCTTCGTTCAGATAAAGGAATTCCCTGGCTTTAAAGCCGGCGATACCGTGACCGTTCACTATAAAATCAAAGAAGGTGATAAGGAAAGGATTCAGCAGTTTCAGGGCGTGGTACTGCAACGTTCAGGCAGCGGAACCTCGGAAACATTCACCGTTCGCAAAGTTTCCGGCAATACAGGAGTTGAAAGGATTTTTCCCATTGCATCACCTTTTATCGAAAAGATCGAGGTTAACAAACGCGGTGTAGTGCGCAGGGCTCGTATCTTCTACCTCCGCGAACTCAAAGGCAAAAAAGCCAGAATCAAAGAAAAAAGGGTTTAGCATTGTTTTCATAAGTGTTGGATTAAGTCTGTCCCCAGGGGCAGACTTTTTTTTTACATCTTAGTCAGGGGCAATACCGGTAAACCATTCTGTTTTTAAAAGATACAGGTTATCTTTACAGAAGTTATGTCAGGAATAAATGAATCAAACCTGCTGCATATTATCATATCATCTGCAAAAAGTAACTGATCCGGTTTATAACCGTATGCTTTTGTATCTGAGCCGGGCACTTATCCTGCTGTTCACCGGTTTATTTCTTCCTTCTATGGCACAGGTGCAGCCCGACACCCTGAAATCCGCGCAAAAGAAATCCTCAGGAAACAGGAAAGAAAGCAACGGCATTACCGACAGCGCCGCATACCATAACCAGGCCATGCAGATTTCCCGTTCCAGGGACTTTTACGGCCGGCTCGAAAAGCGATCCGATACCAGTTATTTTCTGAAGAACCTTTATCCGCTGCTTTTCAGAAAACCACCCTCCGGACCTTCCGAAGCCATCATTAACCTTTCATCCAACCTTCCGTTCTCCGGTGACAAGGGCAAAATTATCCGCGACATTCGAATCCGCAAACTTCCTGTCTTCGGATCATCAATATATGACAGTCTGCCGGGCAATGAAACCCGCATACAGCGGATGCTGAACAAAACCCATTTCTATTCGCGTGATGCAGTAATCAGGCGATACCTGATGATAAAAAAAGGAGAAGCGCTCGATCCCGTGCTGCTTGCCGACAACGAGAGGGTCATCCGCGACGCCTCAATATTCCAGGATGCCCGCTTCCTGGTTTCAGCAACACCCGGCAGCGACAGCGTTGATATTGTGCTGCTGGTTAAGGATGTTTTTCCTTTCGGGTTTGACCTGAAAGTGAATGAACCCGAACGAAGCCGGCTGCGTTTCTACAACAGGAATTTCCTGGGGCTGGGGCATCAGCCGGAACAATGGCTGGATATCGATCTGAAAGGCAGCCCGGTAATCATTTTAAGCCAGGGGGCATACAGGGTAAGGAATATCCGGAGCTCCTTCACCGATGCGTATGCGTACTGGCAAAGCAACCGTTTTCGCAAAGGCCTTGGCCTTGAGCTTTCCAGACCATTTATCACCCCCGAAACCAGGTTTGGAGGTGGATTAAAAACGGAGAAATTCAATACCCCCTACCTCCTTAATAACGAAGAATACATTGAATCTGCCGGCTATTCGCTGATTGATGTCTGGAGCGGATATGCAACCATTATCGAACGGCCGCCGGGTGCCGATGCGAACCGGTTGCAGGCAGCTGTAACCGGCAGGTATTATGACCTAAAGTACTCCGGCCTGCCGGCTACGATTGATACTGTCGCTGTTGCCCTGCATTCCGTTCAGCGTCTGACCGGTGAATTATGCCTGATCCGGAGCGGGTTTTACCTGAATAATATGGTATATGGATTTGGCAGGACCGAGGATATCCCCACAGGATATCATGCCGGACTGATCCTGGGGTATGAGCGCTCTGTCCTGGCAAAAGCGCCTTATGCCGCGCTGAGATTTTCCTCAGGAACCAGGCTTAATGGCACGGGATACCTGTTTTCGTCACTCTACCTTGGCGGGTACCTGGGAAAAGACGATTTCAGCAATGGCCTGGCAAATATTTCTTTCAGCTTTGTTTCAGCGTTAAGAAAAGCAGGCACCTTCAGGTTCCGTCATTTTGTAATTGCCGACCTCTTTTCAGGAATCAGGCGCACCAATCCTTTGACGCTAAGCCTCAACAGAAAAGACATCACGGATACTTACCGTAAGTACGAAATTAACGGGCTTCACCGTGTTACGGCGCGCTACGAAATTGTCGCTTTTACCCCCTGGTACCTGCTCGGGTTCAGGTTTGCCGGGTTTGCATCCGGGGAACTGGGCATGATTGCCCCGGACATGAAACACTTAATGAAACAGGCTGTTTATCCTGCCATTGGTGCCGGGATCAGGATAAGAAATGAGAATCTGGTATTCTCCACTTTCCAGATCAGCCTGGTGTGGCATGCGCGACCCTTAAACGGATCCGGGGGCTGGACTTTCGAACTTGAAGAACCCGATCAGGCCGGTTTCAACCGCTTCGGTATCAGTCCACCTGATTTCATGGAATTTCGTTGAAAGTTAAAGGCCTTTCTGACAATCAAAAGGTCATTGAGATAATTGTTTTCCGGTATCCGTTTTAAAAAATATCCAGTATCTCAAACTTTCGCCCGTTAAACTCAAACTGATCACCGGCTTTTTTGCCCTGTACCGCTCTGGCAAAAGGAACCGCCGGGGAAATCGCATAATATTCGCTGCCGTCGTCAAGCCTGATTCTGCCGATACCGATCGAAACAAACACTTTCTGCATACCGGTGATTACCACTGCCCCGAATCCTGCATATTCGCATGCCCGGGAAAGATCAATCTTGTCGAGCAACACGATCTCCTCCCTAATTTTTATCAGTTGCTGGGCCAGCATATCGCGCCTCGAAGACAATTGCTCCCTGTAGGAATCGTACCGGTCCTTGGGCTGTCCGTACTCATTGGCACTCTGCTGAGCTTCGCGTACAGCCGCCATCAGGTTGGCTTCCGCCTCCGTCTTGATCTTTTTGCAGACTGAGGCGATGTTCCGTTTCAGGAGGAGTTTATCCATTATTTTGCCCCGACAATTAAATGCAATGCATTATAAAACAATTATTTACTTGAAGAGCTTAACATACCCGGCACTTCCGCAGCTGTCCGGTCATCCGGATACTATACCGGCTAAAAAAATGAGTTGTTGCGACTTATGGCCCTATCAGGCTGATCATACTAACGAAGAAGCAGCATAAGCGTCAATTTCCCAACAAGATTTTGCCCATTGTGTAAATATATATATAATCCGGTTCAAAATCCAATTATATACATAACTTTTGTAAGGGGTAAAGCACAAAACTCAGTGCTTCAAAAACAAATATCTCTTTTCCTGGACTTCAGGAATGAATTCCGGGAAGAGTTTTAACCGGAAGGACGCCTGTGACCAAAGAAAAGCAAAACGCAGGGCTCCTCAATTCACGTGCCGGCCCCGCCCGGTATTGCATTAGATACAATCGCAGCGAATCTGAGCCCTGACCTTTCGCAGGAATAAACTAATTTTGCACCTTAAACTATACCCTATGAATGCACATTCCAACGATCCGGTTTACAGCAAGCAGGTGATTGAAATGCTTACCGTTGCAAACGAGTATTGTCTGTTTATGGAAAAATGCGATGACTACCCGAAAGAGGATATTCTAAGCTATTGCCGGCATATTCTTCCATTGATATACCTTAAAGGTTCACTGGTAAAACCACTTACACCGACCGAGCCGGACGATGCTGAACGCTTTGTTACCGAAGAAAGCTGGGAAAGCCTGTTCAACGCGCTGCGCAACAAATTTTACCCCGACGACCATTTCTGGATGTGCCAGGATCCGCTTGACGAGAATACCGAGATCGAAAAAAACAGCCTGGCCGAGCATCTGGCAGATATTTACCAGGATATGAAAGATTACGTGATGCTCTATCAGAAAAACCGGCATTCAGCCCGCGAAAATGCCATCGCAGGCATTGCCTCCTACTTCAGGGATCATTATGGCCCGGCCATCACCAGATCACTTTTTGCCCTTCACCAACTCGAAACCCGTGAATAAAACCATTAATATAACGATCATTTGTTCATTACAGGTATTTATTTCCCCCTGATGCTGCCGGAAACAGAAAAATCAGATATTTTTGCGGTAATTTAAAATGTTTCTAAATAAGAAGTCTTGACACTTGCAGATCTCTCACCGGGCGAAAAGGGTGTAATCACCAAAGTTAAGGGACACGGTGCATTCCGCAAACGTATCCTGGAGATGGGTTTTATCTCCGGAAAGCAGGTCGGGGTAATTCAGCGGGCGCCCCTGATGGACCCTGTTGAATATAATGTGATGGGTTACAATGTAACCCTGCGCAACAGCGAAGCCAGGCTGATAGAAATTATCACGGAGCATGAATCTTCCGATGGCCATGAACATCCTTCGAATGGCTCTATAGAAGGCGATCTGATCAACACTGCAAGAAAAAAAGGCAAAATTATCAATGTTGCCCTGGTCGGTAACCCAAATTCCGGCAAAACCACCCTCTTTAATTACGCTTCCGGATCGCGGGAACGGGTGGGGAATTACTCGGGGGTTACCGTGGATGCCAAAGAAGCGAAATTCCGCAAAGGCGATTATACTTTTGTTGTTACCGACCTGCCCGGCACTTATTCCATCAGTGCATACAGTCCTGAAGAGCTCTATGTAAGAGACCACATCACCGAGTCATTCCCCGATGTTGTAGTCAATATCATCGACAGTTCCAACCTTGAACGTAACCTTTACCTTACCACCCAGCTGATCGATATGGACATCCGGATGGTGGGTGTACTGAACATGTACGACGAGTTGGAAAATGGAGGCAACAAACTGGATTACAATCAGCTTGGAAGACTGCTGGGCATTCCGTTTGTACCCACGGTGGGTTCAAAAGGCAAAGGCATTGACGAGCTTTTCCAGAAAATCATTGATGTTTACGAAGACCGCGACACAACGCGCAGGCACATCCATATCAATTACGGAACCATTATTGAGCAGGCCATCTCACATATACAGTCGAAACTCAGGCAGCCGGGGAATTTCCATCTGCTCGACAAGGTTTCTTCGCGTTTCATTGCCATCAAACTGATCGAGAAAGACAGGGCCACCGAAGTGCTCATCGAACAGCTCGGGAATTTCGCAGAAATCATCGAAGCGGTTGATCAACAGATTACCCGGGTCGAAAATGAGCTCAATCAGGATACAGAAAGCCTGATTGCAGATGCCAAATACGGGTTTATCGCCGGGGCGCTGCGCGAAACATTTTCGGCAAATCCGGTAGTGCAGCGGAAGAAGAGCGAGGTGGTCGACACCATCATCACGCACAAACTCTGGGGGATTCCTATATTTATCTTTCTGATGTACCTGACATTTTACGGAACCTTCAAGCTGGGACAGTATCCCATGGAGTGGATTGAAAGTTTGGTGGAGGTAACCTCAGCATGGCTCGAAACCGGATTGCCCGACGGAATGCTGAAAGACCTGTTTATCCAGGGGATTGTGGGCGGTGTTGGAGGCGTGATTATCTTTCTGCCCAACATCCTGTTGCTTTATCTCTTTATTTCACTGATGGAGGATACCGGCTATATGGCCAGGGCCGTGTTCATCATGGATAAGATCATGCACCGCATCGGCCTGCACGGCAAATCGTTTATCCCTCTGCTGATGGGCTTTGGCTGCAATGTGCCGGCCATACTCTCCACCCGTATCATCGAGAGCCGCCGCGACCGCCTGATTACCATGCTGATCAACCCCTTTATGTCATGCAGCGCACGGCTACCCGTTTACATCCTGTTTATCAGCGCCTTCTTTGTCAGTCACCAGGGAACCATCCTGTTTTCGATGTATGCCATAGGGGTATTGCTGGCGATCGGCTCTGCCCTGCTGTTCAAGAAAGCCATCTTCAAGCAGCCCGACATGCCCTTTGTGATGGAGCTGCCCCCTTACCGAACCCCTACCCTTCGCACTATACTGAAACACATGTGGAGCCGGGCCGAACAGTACCTGCGCAAAATCGGCGGGGTGATTCTGGTGGCTTCCATCATCATATGGGCGCTGGGGTATTTCCCCCGCGAAACAGCCGAAGACCACACTTATGACGTACGCGTCACCACCATCCGCGACCAGTACTCAAAGCAGATCCTTCAGACTCAGCATCCGGGCGAAGTAATTGCCCGGCTGCAGGCTGAAGAAGAAACGGAGGTGAATCAGGTGCTGAATGAAAAGGAGAGCAACCGTCAACTGAACTCCTATATCGGCCGTCTCGGGCATTTCATCGAACCGGTAATGCGTCCGCTGGGCTTCGACTGGAAAATGAGCGTTGCCCTGCTTACCGGCGTTGCCGCGAAAGAAATTACCGTTGGCACACTGGGTGTACTCTACCAGGCCGGCGACGATACAGACGAACATTCCGCCTCCCTTATCACCAAGATACAGCAACAGACCTATCACGATGGTCCGCGTAAGGGCGAAAAAGTTTTCACGCCCCTAGTGGCTTTCAGTTTTATGCTGTTTATCCTGATCTATTTCCCCTGCGTAGCCGTGGTGGCTGCAATTAAAAAAGAATCCGGAAACTGGCGCTGGGCACTGTTTATCGTTGTTTACACCACCGGGCTGGCTTACCTTGCCTCACTGGCGGTCTTCCAGGTTGGCAGCCTGTTGCTTTAACCCTATGAAAGCATTTCTGCTGCAACTCAATGAAGCACAGGTGTTTTATGCTACCCTGCTGCTGGCGGTCATCCTGATCAGGATACCGCTCATCGGGGTTTATTTCAGGACCGTCAACACCCTTTTTCATGAAAACGGACATGCGCTGGCAGCCATACTGCTCAACGGAGAAGTAACCCGCATTGAATTAAAAAATGACACATCCGGCACCGCACTCACAAAAACACCCTCTGCAATCAGGGCCATGCTGGTCGCCTTTTCGGGATACCCTTTTGCCACCCTCTGCGCAGCCCTCTTTTTCTGGCTATCGGTTAACGGTTATGAAAAAGCCGGCTTGCTGATCCTGATTTCACTGGCATTGATTAACCTCATCCTCTTTGTCAGAAATACCTACGGGATAATATGGCTGCTCACCTTTTCAGGGATAATCCTGCTGGCAAACTGGCTGAACCTGCCATTGCTGACAAAAATATTCTTTCTGGTAATCAGCCAGATTGTATTTGCCGAAGCTATCATCTCCACCCTGGTTGTATTTTACCTGGGCCTCACCAGACCAAGGAAAGCCGGGGATGTTACCATCCTAGCCCGCCTCAGTCATATCCCCGCTGCCTTCTGGGCAATCCTGATTACAGGCATCGGGGCAGGCATCGCCTGGTTCGTGATGCTGCGCTTTTTCCCGCCGCCGGCTCAACTTTTTTTCTGATTTCATGTTGAATATAAACAGACACTGATCTATGGAACAATATCAGGAAATCATTGTACTCATCATCGTTGGCATTGCGGCTTCCATTGCCGGCTATAAGTTGTACCGCAAATTTACCAACCCGCTCAGCGGATGTTCCGGTTGCGCCAGCGATTGCTCAGGCTGCCAGTTGCAGGACCTGAAGAAGGAAATAGAAGAAAAGAAGCGCCTGAAAGAAGCCCGGGAACAGCAATTTCGGGTAACCGAATAGATCATTGTTTGTATTGATACTTCTGCTACATTTGCACAAGAAATCTCCGGACGGATTTCCGCATTCTGAAACGACGATATGGTAAACAAACAAGTCTTTCTCGAAACCTACCACTACTTTGATAAATCGGTGATTGTCGAGATCATAGATATTTTTCTGGATGAGTACCAGGGAAAACTGGAAAAACTTTACAACGATGTAAAGTCAAGGGATTTTACCGGGCTCCGTTTCACCGCCCATAACCTGAAAGGGGTGGTTGCCAATTTCTCAGCCCCGACGTTACTTGAAATGGTTAAAAACTTCGAGAAATCAGCCGCAGAACTGGTTGAGCATGGAGGCGCTGGCTTCGACGAAGCCGCCGCGATGCAGGTGATTGACAACATCAGGGCTTCACTGCTCGAAATGGCAGGCGATCTTTCAAAGATCAGGGCTGAACTGGTGCAGGAAGGTTAAGCCGGTTTTCAATTTATATTTACTGCTTCCGGGCATCCAGCCTGTTCAGGCCTTCAATGGCTTTGTCATCGTTTACCTTCATCCGCAGCACCCTTTCATAATCCTTGCGTGCACCGGCAAGGTCACCCATCAGTTCATAAGCAAAACCACGGTTGTAATAAGCATCGGTATACTCCCCGTCCATTTCAATCGCCCGGCTGAATGCGCTCACTGCCTCCGCTAATTCTTCCTTATAAACCAGGTGAACATAACCCTTGTTGTAGTGCGCCAGCTTGAAATTTTCGTCTATGATCAGGATTTCTTCATACACGCTGAGCGCCTTGTCGGGCTCTCCGTTCTCCTGATAATACATACCCAGCACATACAATGGGTCCGGAATGCCGGGCCTTACCCTGGCTGCGTTCCTGAGGTAGTCCACCGCCAGTTTGTTTTTGCGCTCCGCCATCAATATGCCGAGTTGTTTCAGGGCATCGTAATAATTCTGATTTTTCGCTACAGCCATCTGGTAACTGTCGATGGCTTTCAGGGTGTCACCCATCTCTTCGTTGGCCAGGCCGCTGATGAAAAATGCTTCGGCATTATCCGGGTCCTTGCGTAAACCTTCGCGCAACGCATTGAACGTCTGCTTGTAATCACTCATGGCAAGGTAGAGGCGGGCCATCTTAACATCGTAAACGCCGACACCCGGAGCCAGCTCCTTCGCTTTCTTCAGGGCATCCAGCGCACGTTGCATCTTGCCGGAATACATATACACATCCGACAGGGCTGCGTAAACATCGGGATTGTTTCCGTCGAGCGAAAGCGCTTTGTTGATATCCGCCAGGGCCTCGTTTTCCTGTCCTTTGACAGCAAAATACCCCGCCCTCTCCATGTATGGTTTTGCATCCGAAGGCGAAGCGTTTACCAGCAGGTTGAGGCGGGTAAGCTCATCGGCGATGGTGTCGGACACCTGCTGACCTGCGGCAGGGGCAGACTTTTCGGACCTTTTACACGATGAACCAAATAAGAAAAGACACACGGCAATCGCTGCAATACTCAGGAGCGACCTGTAAGAAAAAGTTGACATAATGGTCATTCAGTTACAAAACAGGGGCAAAGTTAAGCAAAACAGCCCTTCCCCCGAAGGAAAGAGCTGCTTTGAATGCGGATATCTGATAATGACAAACGCTAGCCGGCCAGATTTTTCAACGCATCGCGCACCTTGCCTTCCAGTTCTTCGGCAAGTTCGGGATTGTCGAGAAGAAGTTTCTTCACGGCATCGCGCCCCTGTCCAAGCTTGGTATCCCCATAGCTGAACCAGGATCCGCTTTTCTTGACAATATTGTAATCTACACCCAGGTCAACGATTTCACCTGCTTTTGAAATTCCCTCGCCGAAGATAATGTCAAACTCAGCCTGCCTAAAAGGCGGCGCCACCTTGTTTTTAACGACCTTCACCCGCACGCGGTTTCCGACGGCGGAATCATTCTCTTTGATCTGTGATACCCTGCGGATATCTATTCTTATGGAAGCGTAAAATTTCAGCGCATTACCACCGGTGGTGGTTTCCGGGTTTCCGAACATCACCCCTATCTTCTCGCGCAACTGGTTGATAAAGATGCAGCAGCAGCCTGTTTTGCTGATGGTAGAGGTCAGTTTGCGCAGCGCCTGCGACATCAGCCTGGCCTGCAGGCCCACCTTTGAATCGCCCATTTCGCCCTCAATCTCGCTGCGGGGGGTAAGGGCCGCCACTGAGTCAATCACAATGATGTCGATGGCGCCCGAACGGATCAGGTTTTCGGCAATCTCAAGGGCCTGTTCGCCGTTGTCGGGCTGCGACACCAGGAGCTCATCAATATTTACGCCCAGCTTCTGCGCATAATACCTGTCGAAAGCGTGCTCGGCGTCGATAAACGCGGCAATGCCGCCCTGCTTTTGCGATTCGGCCACCGCATGCAGGGCAAGGGTAGTCTTACCGGACGACTCCGGTCCGTAAATTTCCACCACACGGCCTTTGGGAAGTCCGTTCACCCCCAGGGCGGCGTCGAGCGCAATGGAACCGGTAGAAATGCTCGGCATCTCCTCCACCGGGGCATCCCCCAGTTTCATGATGGTTCCTTTACCATATGACTTTTCAATCTTATCAAGGGTAAGCTGAAGCGCCTTTAACTTTTCCAGATTGTTTTCTTTCTGATCTTTACTCATGTTATCAATGATTTATAAATATTACCTGAAGATTCTTATGATCTTCAAAGATAAGGAATCGGAAGAAACAGGTGAATACCCGGCAAAAAAAATATAGCCGGGGAATTGAACTATTCGTTATTTAAATCAGCGTTCAGATTATAAGGTCTTCAGGAAAAATCACCACAAAAGCACGGAAACACCAAATTGCACGGAATATTTTCAGATCCGGTAATCGTAATAAAAGGTAAATACCCTGCAAAAAAATATTACCGGGTGGTGAAGCTATTTGATCTAACTTGCAGCTTTAAGATTATCGTACCTTCATGAAAAACCGTCACAAAAGCACGGTTCCGGTGGTATTCAGATCTATTGTTAAAGAACGCTGGCCTGAAAATCAACCAACCCGGCTTTATCAGTCCTTCAGCACCTGAGCCGCGTGGTTTTTGGTATCTACTTTTTCGATCACTTCCTCAATCACGCCTTTTTCATCAATAATATAGGTGGTGCGGATCACGCCGTCGTATTCGCGGCCCATAAACTTCTTACGGCCCCAGACGCCGTAATCCTGAAGGATATTCTTTCCGGTATCGGAAATCAGCGGGAAAGGCAGTTCGTATTTTTCAGTAAACTTCTGGTGAGATTTTTCACTGTCGGGACTGACCCCCACCACTTTGTAACCGCGGGCAAGCAGCGCTTGATAATTATCGCGCAGGCTGCACGCTTCGGCGGTGCAGCCGGGGGTGTCGTCCTTGGGATAAAAATACAATACCACTTTACTTCCACGGAAGCTTTCAAGGCTTACCATGTTGCCTGACTGATCCTTTCCACTGAAGGCCGGCGCCTGATCGCCGGGTTTAAATTTGCTCATATTATTCTGTTTAAAGATTTTTCTGCCTGTTTAAACATTCCGGACAGACGAAGGTTTAGCAAAACCTGTAATTTTTCCCGGAAAGGTTCAGGGAAAAAAATCAATGCATCACACAGGTATTCTTTAAAACCGACATCACTGGAAGGCATAGCGAAAGAGAAGATCTCACGGGAGATCGTTGTCCTCAGGGAGCCAGAAGGGCATGCGAGCGTACTCCGACGCTTCCCCTTATAATGCTTACTTCCCCTGCATCCAGCGCCTGAACAACACATCATAAACGCTGTAAAACATCTGCCCTTCCTTGTTATAATCCGAATAAACCATTTCCTTTTGCTGTAAGGCTTGCAATGACCTCAATAAAGTTGCCGGGCTTCCAGGGTTATATTTCGAAATAAAATCTTTTGAAGTGGGATAAAAAACCTTGCCTTCATGGGCAATGGCTTTGAGCAGTGCCCATTGCTGCTTTGTAAGCAGATCCCGGTATTTGAAGAAAACAATCTCCTGTTCACTGAGCAGGCGGCGGCCTGTTGTTTCCATAGTTCATCATCCACATTTTTACCGGCAGATGCAAACACCCGGTTACAAAGCAATTGAACAGAATAGGTATGAAGGTCCGCCCACTCCATCATGGCGCGAATGGTTTCATCTTCAATCTTATGGCCTCTGTGCTGAAAGTGATGTCGAATAAAAGTAACATATTCATCAGCATCAATCTTATCAATTTTCAGAAAACCGGTACTCTGGTAAAAAGGCCGCGAAGGATCGGCGAAAAGTTGCATCATCAGATGCTGCTGGCTACCTGAAAAGATAAACCGGACATTGCTGAGAGACTGGATAATGCTTCTCAGAAAAGCATCCGCATTTTTTTCGGGATAATTCATGATTTGCTGAAATTCTTCAATGGCAATGATGACTTTCTCCGGATAAGCCTCAAGGTGACCAAGCACGGACCGGATGTGCCGTTCAGCCTCACCAGGCCTAACATCCACAGAGAGCTGAGGAAATCCGGTCAACGGGTCAAAAACAATAACCGGTCTAAGTGATTTTATAAAATCAAGCATCAGTTTACCAGGTTTCGACTGCTCAGGAATGGTGGAAAAAACAGCTGTGACCAACGCGTTTAAAAATTCCTTCAGGCTTTCTGTAGGAAGAATATCCAGGTAGATCCCCGTATGACCAGCAGGGAGCTGGGCCAGCAAATGCCGGATCAATCCGGTTTTACCTATCCTGCGAATGGCATCCAGGGTGGTTGATTTCCGTTGACCAGGTTTCTTTTAAGGGTTATGGTTTCTTCCGTGCGGTCTCAGAAGTATTCACTCCCCTGATACCCGGTCGTAATAAATGGATTTGAGATGGTTGCCATTTTATCTTAAACAATTTATATATTACAAAATGTAAATTACAATTTGCAAATAGAACTGAATTCAACAGAAATATCAATTGTAATGACTTTAAAAGTGACCATCAGGGATATAGTAAAGGAGTTCTGCATCCCATTCAAGGACTTTTTCCTGCATGATGAAACGCTTATAAGTTATGAATCCGGTTCAAAAAAGAAGATAATGCAGGAAAACATTGATCTGAAGGAAAACAAGGGGAATGCGCGGAGGACGCTGGTGTTGTTCGTGCTGCCCCTATAAATTCCAAATTCCATATTCCATGCACCAAACAAATCCCAGACACCAAATTCCAAACAAATTCCAAACAAATTCCAAAAACCAAAAACCGGTGACCAGAGACCAATGACCAGTGACCGCTAAAATTATCAGATAAAATAATAATACCTGAAACAGGTTGAATACACCGGGTCGAGAATGATCAGACCGCCGGGTTGTTCATCAATGATTTCTTTTTCGATCAGTGATTTATTTATCCGGATTACATTAGCTGAACTTCCTAATTGGTATTTGTCAATATTCGCCCTGGTGGTATGCCGGGTTTCACGATCAATTAACAATTTTAAAAATTCACCTGCGGGGTAGTCAGGTTTTCAGTGATCCCCTGGAATAAAAGGCTCATTTGCAGAACCAGGCCATCCATAGGTTCCTCAATTATGCCAGATGTGACATCATTGCCGGTCCTGAGCCACACCAGTTGTGCCAATTGCTGCACATAGTATGAATGGCCTTCGGCCATGACGGCTATCTTTTCGGCCTCGGAATCCGAAATCCCTTTCCCTGTCGATCTGAAACGCTCTGCAATGACTGGTACCCAGAAGTTGATCGTTATCCGTGATAAAAACAACAGATCACCAAATTTGTAAAACGGCAAGGATGGAGAAGTGAAAACATCCGTCAGCATAGGCCTTTTGCTATCATACAGGCAATAGGAAACCGATTGATGTGTCTGCCAATGCGACCTTAATTTTTTCTGAAAGGCCAGTGTATCTTCAAAAAACGCAATATTTTGAAATTCGTCAATGCAGATAACCAGTTTGCATTTTTTTGATTGTGCAATGTTTTCCGCAAGATCGAGTATTTCACCGGGTTGCTTTTTAAGCTCATTCCGGTTTAAACCCAAACTGAACTCCTGTTGTGAATCCGGCGAAAAACTGATCCTGGGCACCTATTGTTTCATGAATTGTTTCACGGTTAAAATAACTTCTTCCATCCTGCCGGAAGAGACCCTTATCACATTTTCCGCTAATGCTTAATAAAAGTCTTCTTCGCTGCGGATATTGAACAGATCAAGGAAGACGACCAGGATGTTTGGACTCGTGTCCTTTACTTCTGATGCTGCTTTCAACACCAAAGAGGATTTACCCCACCTTCTGGGTGAGATCAAAATAGTATTGGTGCCGGAAAGAAAGTTTTGCACCAACCGTATTTTTTCGTTTACCCGGTCAGAAAAATTTTCACCAACAGCCAGTTTACCATATATGAACGGAATATCCATGATCAATGATTTCTATCGAAGATAAGTAATTAAATTATTACTAACAAATATGTTAGTAATTCTCTTGTTACGTTATTTTCAGATCCTTCTATACCATTTATTATGTCAACAATTTCATTGTATACAACACCGTCGAAATGCCGGCATTTACCTTTCCTTTTTCATATCTGGTGCGCAGCATCCTGAACCATTAATTGCTCATAGCGGTCATAAGTCCCTGACTACCCTTATCACCCGGGAGCGGATCGCGGCACTGAACCGGAAGTCGAAGAAAAAGATCTGGCAACAGAACATTGATCTTCGGAATTAAATAGGGAATACCTTAAGGGCAAAGGTGTATTTCAAGATACCATAATGAGAATTAATTCAAAAAATGATTTATTATGTATGAAATACATTATTTTTGTCATACATAATTAATATAACCTTGCAATGTTTCTCAACAGACATAAAGAAATTGAGCGGATTAAGCAATCCCTGCAACGGGAAATTCCGCAGTTTATCGTAATCTACGGGCGGCGCCGATGTGGTAAGTCAACATTGCTCCAACAGATATTGCCCCATGAAACGATCTATTTCTCGGCTGATTTAAGAGAAAAACCGCTTCAAATTTCGGCGTTTTCCAGGCAGGTTGAGATGATAGTTCCGGGTTTTTCCAAACCGGTTTATCCTGATTGGGAAAGTCTTTTTATCAGCCTGAACAATACGTTAAAACAAAGAACGATTGTATGCATCGATGAATTCCCCTATTTGGTGAAAAACAGCCCGGAATTGCCGTCCGTATTGCAAAAAATCATTGACAACAAGGCCCATAATAACTTTCATCTGATACTTTGCGGATCTTCTCAGCAAATGATGTACAGCATGGTGCTTGAAAAAACTTCGCCACTTTACGGGAGGTGCCACGAAATCATCAAGGTGAAACCAATGGCTATCCGCTATCTGCAGGAATACCTTTCACTTTCCTCAGTGGATGCAGTCCGGGAATTTGGAGTTTGGGGCGGAGTTCCCCGATATTGGGAGGTTAGAAAGCAGTATGAAAATTTAGCCCAGTCAATTAAAAATAGTATCCTGGATCAGAATGGTTTGCTCAGCGAAGAGCCGGAGAGGCTTTTTTCGGATGAATTGCGTACCTCTGTTCAAGCCTATTCAATACTCAGCCTGATCGGCGCCGGTGTTCATCGTCCTTCAGAAATCGCAGCCAGGCTGGATAAACCCGCTACACAATTATCACGAATGTTCGGATTTTTGGTTAACCAGGGATTTATTAAGCGTGAAATACCTTTTGGAGAGTCCATGAATTCTTCAAAAAAAAGTCTTTATAAAATTGACGACCCTTTCCTGAATTTCTATTTCACTTTCCTGGTCCCAAACAAAAGCCGTCTTGAATTCGATATGATTGAGCAGGTTTGGGAAGAAATAGAACATAAGTATAATCGGTATATCTCGTCAATCTGGGAGGATTTATGCAGAAAAGCAATTCCTTTCATCGAAATTGAAGGTAAAAGGTTCAACCCTGCCTCCCGGTGGTGGGGTGGCGGCTTAAACAAAAAAACAATGGAAATTGACCTCATTGCCTCATCAACTGACCAGACAGCCTTATTAATTGGAGAAGTAAAGTGGTCTGATAAAAATCGTACCGATGAAGTTTTAGAATCTTTGAAATGGAAGGAAAGCAATATCCCATTCGCAAAACCTGAAAAAATCATCAAAGTTTTATTTCAGAAAACACCCGCATCACATCCGGATATTACAATATTGACGCCGGATGATATCGTATGTCTGGCAGATTTACCCTGATTTGAATTGGCACAACTTATTTTTAGCTTACAAAAAATCATTTTATGATCAAGGCTGTCGTGGTTGCCGGGAGTCAACTTACCACTGACGCTGTCGCGTGAATGCCTGAGGCAAAAGAGCCGGCCCTGGTCATCATTAAAGCATCCGGTATTGACCGTTTTCAGGAAAGCCTTCACCGGAAGGTGATCGTTGAGGGTATCAAAGACCTATTGAAGTCTCAGCGGCTGGCGCTGAAAACCAGTGATCAGCCCTATGCCTTGAATATCCGGAATACTATCTGTATCCAGGCAGATTACAATTATTTTACTTTCTGAATGGTCGAAATGCAAAAGATCGACAATTCAGAATTTATCAGGGAGTTTGAAAAGAACAGCCCGGGCATAATTTTCACCGCATCCACAAGTCCTGCATTTTCAAATTAATTCTATAAGCCATTTCGATAAAGCTGATGGTGGATTTGTAGTTATGATCGACGGCTCAAAGGCGCCTGCAGCTTCAGGGAAACTGGATTTGCCGCTTCGGCTTATTGGTGAAATCATGTAAGGGCATATCTTTACTGGGATTAGGGACTGGACTTGAGCGCAGGTCCGGCATGCAGGCAGCATCAGGGTTAATCAGGGTTTCAGGAATGAAAAAAAAAGGTGCGTTTTTGTGTTTCCGGGTTTTAGTGGTAAAATATTTATGGCAAATCGCAAAGTATGTTCCGGCGCGTCAGATAACGAAACTTCCGTTTTAAATCCATTCAAGCATTTGACCTGGAATAATCAGGGATAAATCAATAAAAAAGCTGTAAGTTTGAGTTGGTATTTGTCAGTGATGCAGTGTAATGTTTCAACAAACAGCGTGCAGATGTCAAGCATTGAAATGATTATCCCGGAAAGGGCCGCCGGCATCGGAAGTTTTCAGGTAGGCCGGTTGCTGCCCTTCCGGCAGAAAAGAGCGGTAGGCCCATTTGTATTTCTTGATCATATGGGGCCGGCCTCCCTGTCAAAAAATGAAAATCTGGATGTTTTGCCCCATCCTCATATCGGGCTTTCCACCCTCACCTACCTGTTCGGGGGCGCCATTATGCACCGCGACAGCATAGGCAGCGTGGCGGAGATACAACCCGGGGCCGTTAACTGGATGACGGCCGGCAAAGGCGTGGTGCATTCCGAAAGAACGCCGGAGTATCTGCGAAACGCGGAGAAAAGCCTGCACGGCTTGCAGTTCTGGGTAGGCCTGCCAAAGGAATATGAGGAAACGGAACCCTCGTTTATCCATATCGAAGCGGGCGAAATCCCCGCATGGACGGAAAATCATCTGCAGTTCAGGCTGATCGCCGGCGAGGCCTTCGGCAGAAAATCGCCGGTTCCGGTTTTCAGCAGGCTTTACTTTGCCGAAATCAAATGCAGTGTCACTCAGCAGGCAGCAATCGGCCACGCGTTGTATGGCGAATGCGCCCTGTTTATCCTTGAAGGCGCCGTCCGCATCGAAGGCAACACCTACGGCCCGAACCAGGTTCTTGTGACAAAGGAGAGCAAACGCTGCAGCTTTGAAATGGAAGCAGGCAGCACGGTTTATGTTTTCGGGGGCGAACCTTTCACCGAAGAGCGCTACATCGACTGGAACTTTGTATCCTCTGATAAAAACCGCCTGCAAACGGCCAGGGAAGACTGGATCAACCGGTGCTACCCCATGCCGCCCGGCGAAACGGAGACCGTCCCCTACCCCGGCCCGGGATAAAAGCACAAAGCATAAAACACCCTACCCCTCAGCATCCTTAGCTTTGTTTGCTGAGCGGGTTGTGGTAGGGCGGCGGTGGTCAAGCGGCGGTGGTCGAGCGGTACCGATAGCTATCGGTACGAGACCAACCTCAACCTAAACCTTGGTTGCTGAGCGGCGGTGGTCGAGCGATTCCGATCGCCATCGGAAGGAGGCCAGCCGAAGCACAACCTTAACCTTAACCTCAACCTTAACCTTAACCTCAACCTTAACCTCAACCTTAACCTTAGCCTTAACCTCAACCTCAACCTCAACCTCAGCCTTAGCCTAATCAATCCAGTTGATCAACAAGTAAAACAACATTCAAATGAAACTGAAAGACCTCGGTTATAACGAAAAAATTGAAGAATCAAGGATCCGGCAAAACCTGAAGGATTATGAAACGGGACGGGTGATTGCCGAACACCGGGAGCGGTACATCGTGCGCACCACCCATGGGGAAACAGAGGCCGAAATCACCGGGAACCTCCGGTATTCGGCGAAAAGCCGGGAAGATTTCCCCTCGGTAGGCGATTGGGTGGCCCTGATTATGTACGACAACAACACAGCGCTGATCCATCAGATCATCCCGCGCACCTCCGCCATCACCCGTAAGGCGGCCGGCCATGCCGGCGAAGTGCAGATCATCGCCGCCAACGTAGATACCGCCCTGCTGATTCAGGCCGTCGACAGGGACTTCAACATCAACCGGCTGGAGCGTTACCTTACCATCTGTTATGCCGCGCGGGTAAGCCCGGTGATTGTGCTGACCAAGACCGATCTGGTCACGGAAGAAAAGATCAGCGCCATCGCCGAAGCCATCCGGCAACGCATCCGGGAAGTCCCCGTGATTGCCGTCAGCAGCCTCACCGGAAACGGTTACGGGGCGCTTAACAACATAATGGAGAAGGGCAAAACCTATTGCATGCTGGGATCTTCGGGCGCCGGCAAGTCCACCCTGCTGAACTTCCTCTCGGGCCGGGAGGTCATGCACACCGCTGATATCAGCCAGAGCACCGGCAAAGGCAGGCACACCACCAGCCACCGGGAGCTGATTGTGCTGGAAAACGGGAGCATACTGATCGACAACCCGGGCATGCGTGAAGTGGGGATTGCCGATACCGCCCTGGGACTGGAAACCACCTTCGACACCCTGCTGAGCCTGGCGCAGCACTGCAGGTTTAAAAACTGCACCCATACGAACGAGGACGGCTGTGCCGTGCTTGAAGCGGTGGAAAACGGCACGCTCGACGGCAGCCTGCTTGAAAATTATCTTAAACTGGAAAGGGAAAAAGCCTGGTTTGAAACTACACAGGCCGAAAAGAAACGGAAAGAAAAGATTTTCGGGAAAATTCTGAAAGATTACCAGAAGAAGGATATTAAAGGGAAAAAGATTTGAGTACGGCCAACCTGACCATGCCCTTTCCGGCTGCCTGCATAGTGACGGCGCATTGCCACGCCGGATAAGATTCTTGAAAACCAATGGGATAAGGATACGCTGCACGGGCAAACAAAAAACAGGCTATGGAACAAAAGGATTATTTACTCCGTGAAATTGAAAAGCTGGGCATTGTTATCCGGGCCATTCAGCAGAAAATCTTTGGCGGCAGCGGACCGCCCGCCATCACCCCGGAGCGGCAGGAAGCCGAAGCCCGGGAAATGCTGCTTAACGAAATAAATTTCGACCTGGACAGGTTGATGCAGATGGACCAGGCGGAGTCGGAAAAGTATGTGAACGGCTTCAAGGGCTTCAGCATTGAAAATATTGAGGCTCTTGCAGCTTTTATCTCGAAGATTGGGTTCAGCAAGCAGTCAGAACCATCGCGTACCTATCTTGAAAAGGCGCTTCAGCTTTTTGAAATCTGCAATATAAAAAGCAAAACTTTCTCCCTTGAAAGGGAAAACCATATAAGCGCCCTGAGCAGTGCCCTGGCAAAACCGGATTAGCGGGGTGAATATTTATTGTTGGAAGTATCGGTGATTCGCACGCGGCATTTACCGGGCCTGATATTATTGATAGCCGCATGGCGTGAATGAAATAAATTTTTTATGCATTATCGCTGATATGTAGCTTTCTTTTGCGATTCCCGAAGGAGATTAGCTGCCTGGAATATCAATAAAGATTGAGGAGATAGTAGCGGAAGCAGATGATAGTAATTGCTTGCAAATAATTAAAAGACTAATTTGCTTGGGATATTTACGTGTTATGGGCAATGGCAGAACACCCCTTCGCTTAACACAAACGTAACAGGCAGACACACGATATTCACTTGATAACTTTTAGCGAAAGGTGTTCCATTTAGGTAAATAACGCCATTCCCAGATTTTTGCGGTGAAAAAATATAAATTTCACCGCATATATGCGGCGTTTAATTCGTATATTTGCCGCATCCTTATTTTAAAACAATGACGAAATATATTTACGAACATAAAAATTGGACGGACTTTTCGTGGAACGACAAAGCCATAAATGCTGTATTTGGCGAGGTAAAACTAATGCAGGGCAAAATCATCGGGCAAATGAACGCATTGGGATTTTCAGCCAAAGAAGAAACCACGCTCACCGCCCTTACCTTAGATGTTGTTAAGTCAAGCGAAATTGAAGGCGAATTGCTTAACTACGAACAGGTGCGTTCTTCTATAGCAAGGCGTTTGGGCATCAATACGGCAGGGCTTGTGCCTAGCAGCCGCCACATCGAAGGGGTGGTAGAAATGATGCTTGATGCCACACAACGTCACAATTTGCCTTTAACCGAAAAGCGTCTGTTTGGTTGGCACGCAGCACTTTTCCCCACAGGATACAGCGGGCCTTACGCCATTGAAACGGGAAAATACCGCACAGGCGAAATGCAGGTAGTTTCGGGAGCAATGGACAAAGAGAAAATACATTATGAAGCGGTAAAAGCAAAATTGGTAAAAGCCGAAATGGATAAATTCCTGGATTGGTTCAATAATGACAACCAGCTTGACTCTGTAATAAAAGCCGCCATTGCTCACTTCTGGTTTATCATCATTCACCCGTTTGATGACGGGAACGGACGCATCGGACGAGCCATAACGGATATGTTGCTTGCCCGCTCCGAAGATAGTGGCGAACGTTTTTACAGTATGTCGGGCCAGATTTCCGGAGAACGTAAACGCTATTATGAAGTACTACAAAAAGTGCAACATAGCACGGGCGACATAACCGAATGGCTTGAATGGTTTTTGCATTGTCTGAAAAACGCAATGCTTGCCACCGAAAACACCACACAACGCATTTTGCAAAAAGCCGGATTTTGGAAACTCCACGAAAACACAACTATCAACGAACGCCAACGCACCGTTTTGAATAAGTTGTTTGACGGATTTGACGGAAAGCTACAAACCTCAAAATGGGCGAAAATCACCAAAGTTTCTGCAGACACAGCATTGCGTGACATAAAAGACCTGATAGAAAAAGGCATATTGCAAGAAACCAACGAAGGCGGACGAAATACCAGTTACGAAATTACAGATTTTAAACTCGAATAGCCACAGCCCATAACAGCAATATAGCTTATGGCGGGCTTTTCAGCGGATTTTTAAAGTTCGTTCGTTTAATTAACTCATTACCTGTAATGAAAACGACGTCTTCGAAGCCCGCCACTAAGTGATATGCGCAAACCGTTGTGCGTCAAACAAAAACAGAAACCACGATTAATACCATGAAAAAAATTAAGTTCACTCAACATGATTTTAATGAGACAAAGATGTTAGCTGAATCAATAATGAAAACAGACCTGATTGATTCGGATTACGTCATTACTACTTCAGATGAGATATTTAAAATCCAACCTTTCTTTCATTCTGCATTATTGGGACATCAACATGATGTTACCATGGAAGAATTTGAAGAAATAATGAAAATTTATTTTCTGGTGTGGGAGTTTTTTAAATCACATCCTAACCTCCAGATAAAGCAAGTGACTGAATCCTGTTTTAATAAAACTCAAAAAAAGAATATTGAGATGTTAAGATATTCGCAGGATGAACCAAAAGAAAAGGATAAACAAGAAATATATTCGTCTGACTTACAGAACCTAAAATCAAAATCATTAATGGCTGCAATCTTTTTTAGATTTAAGGAGAGGCCAACACTTTTGAACATGGATATTGAGAAAAAAGGAGCCATAATGATCGGAATAAAAAGTTTTATTGAATGTTTTGACGATTTGACAAAATAAAGTACGAACGCACAATCGGGCAGACGACCGGTGAGCCGAAAGCCCACCAGTGCGTCCTTCGGCGGAAGCTCAGGAACCTCCACTCCTACCGGCCACCAGCAACCAGATAGTTCCGTTGTGCCCGGTTGCCGGAGTAAAAAGCATTCCGCTTGCTATTGCCGCAAAGTCTGAGTGGAATACAACTTTTTTCATGCATTATTGCTGATATGTAATATTCTTTTGTAATTTTCGGAAGTGATTTGCTTCCTGTATTATAGATAAAGATTAAGATAATGGTAGCGGGAGCATATGATTGTAAGTGATTAGATGGTTAGTTTGTTGAGAATATTTACAAGTGAGCATTAATTATTTAAGAAATGAAACAATCTATATTATTGATTTTGCTCGTTTTAAGCCTTATTAATAATTCATTTGGGCAAACTGACACAATAGTCCTGAAAATTCATCCTATCATAGGGGATACTATTGATGCCATTGAGAATCAAAGATATAGATTATTTACTGAAAATTCTGAATCTTTCAGATATGCTGTCGTTGTAAAAATAAAAAATAATGTCAAAGCATTTCTGACTTACGTAAATGACTCCATTAAAGTTCTTGATTATTCAATTGAACAAGTAATCCAGGATGGAACTCAAATAGACAGAATCTGAAATGTGAGTTCAGATGTGCAAATTGAAAATATAGAGAATAAAAAATCTGCAAAACTAAGAGTTGTTTATAATGACAGAAATATAAGAATCAGAAGACATGGCAGAATAAGATTAGTGCTTTATGATACAGAAGCAACAGAACTACAATCTAAATATGCAAAGGAAGGACTTATTTTGGCAAAACTAATTCAGGTTAATGATACACAGGGGAACCAAGTATACTTGTTAAACTACAACAAAAAGGAAGTCCAAAAATCAGCATCCCATTAAGCAATATTAAAATGATCAGGTTTAATACTCCGACTGAAAATATTCTTTATAAAGCAGTTAGTGTCAGCTATTTGACTCTTTGCTTTTTTACAACCAAAGCTTCATTCTCTGACCCCGGGTTAATCCCTATAGCTGTTGCTACAGGGATAATTGGTGTTAAGCCACTAATAAAGGGGAATAAAAAATACGATATTGACATCAATTCCAGATTTGAAATATTTTACTGAATAACAAATGATAGCAAAGGCTATACACTATCGGGCAGATGATTAATAAAGGAAAGATTGTACATTTGTTGAAAATTCTGCTGGCCGGAAAGAGATATTTTCTAAACTGTCCGCCAGCGCTAAGCCTCAAACGTTGGTTAACAGCATCCACCTGTCAGAAATTCAAACTTTACGGCTCAGCCTTTCCCTGAGAGAAGAATATCGTCATCCAATAAAGGCTTTACGCAAGCCGGCTCATGGTGGTTCGGAGAGTGTTTGTAAGTTTATCGGGCATACCGGAAGCAGGGATAATTTGTAATTTTAAATGGATGGCAGGGTGAAGTCAGGGGTGTTAGGGTTCTTAGGAGAAAACCACGGCGCTGCATTGAAACAAACAAAAACAATAATAAATGAATCTTAACATTAAAACAGGAAGTTAAAAATGTTACACAAACGACTAAAATTAAGCACCTTACTCTTGTTATTACTTGCCATGGAAGGACTACAGGCGCAGGAAAGCGTTAACACTTCAAGCGGAAATGCATTGGGAGGCGGAGGCTCAGTAAGTTATTCCATTGGACAAGTTGTTTACACCACTAACAAAGGAACTAACGGTTCTTTGGCTCAAGGAGTACAACAAAGTTTTGAAATTTCGGAAGTAATTGGAATAGAAGAAGTCAAAAACATTAATATTTTGGTTACAATTTATCCAAACCCTACCAACGATTACCTTTCATTGAATGTGAAAGACTTTGAAATTTCAACGCTGAGTTATCAACTGTATGATATTGACGGGAAACTGTTAAAAAGCGAAAGAATCAAAGGCAACCAAACAAACATTTTAATGGGAAATCTTTCATCAGCAACTTATTTTGTTAAAGTTGTTCAGGGAAACAAAGAAGTAAAAACGTTTAAAATCATTAAAAATTAAGGAGGAACTAATAATGAAAAGAGTATATGTATTATCAGTAGCCGTAATATTAACTGCAACACTTCTGGCACAAAGTCCGGATAGAATGAGTTATCAGGCAGTAATCCGTGATGCCAGTAATAAATTGGTTACAAATACAGTAGTTGCCATGCAAATAAGCATACTGCAAGATTCAACAAGCGGAACTTCCGTTTACGTTGAAACGCAAACGCCAACCACTAATGCAAATGGTTTGGTAAGCATCGAATTAGGCGGCGGAACAGTTATAAGTGGCAATTTTTCAACCATTAATTGGGCTAAAGGACCATATTTTGTGAAAACCGAAACCGACCCAGATGGTGCAACAGGAGGAACATCTTATACCATTACAGGAATAAGCCAGTTATTAAGCGTGCCTTATGCATTGTACGCAGCAAATGCCGGTACAGCTACAGGTGGAGGCAACTTTGCCCATTACATTGGTGAACAATTTGGCGGCGGTGTTATCTTTCATTTGTGGAAAGACAATGCCGGTGTTGAACATGGTTTAATTGTGGCTCTTACCGACCAAAGCACCTCACAAGTTTGGAGCAATGTTTCTTCAACTGAAATCGGAGCATCCGGACAAAGTTCATGGGCTGGTTTGAGTAACAGCAATGCTATAGTAGGTCAGGCAGGGCATACCAGCAGTGCAGCAAAACTTTGTTTAGATTTAGAAAGTAATGGACAAAGCGATTGGTATTTACCTGGCATACTGGAATTGAAAACGCTTTATAACAATTATTATACTGTTGCAAGGGCTTTTTCTCAAATTCCGGGTGCCACCCAACTCACATCAACTTACTACTGGTCGTCGTCAGAGGGCGACAGTTTCTATTCATTGTGCTGCGACTTCGGGGGCGGACTTGTAAGCCTCGACAGAAAGGACCTTCCGTTCTATGTTCGTGCTGTGAGGGCTTTTTAACGCTTTAGCTTCTGGTTCTGCTATCATTTTTGGGGCAAATTGCAAAGCCCTTTAGAAGAACAAATTAGCTCTTCTAATATTAGCAAACACTCCATAAGATTTTTTAGTAGATATTAATTCCTGAATTTTACTGTTTCGTTTTTCTGCTAATGCGTTTCTTAGGTTTTGGATCAGCGTATTAAAAACAAAATTACCGTGTCGGACAAGCACTTCCAGTACATTGTTTTTTTCTTCCGTTAAATTGCATTACGAAGTTTGAATCCAATGAATAAAAATGATCAGCGCTTCAGTCTCATAATTACTACGCCAAACTGTATCTCAAAGTTTTCTGAATATGCCATGCAATGGATGCTTGAAAATTGCATTAAAATATGATTAAACGTCTCACTTTTTTTGTCTGTGAGAATGATATGGTTTTTAAGAAGACAAAACGTCTATAACAAAGTAGTTAATGAAAAGCGACACAAGAATAAATGATAAAAAGAATAACAACCTTAAATAAGGAGTTTTACCTCAGGCAGGCTGACGTGAGAACCCGGAACTTTGCACTTACATACAATTCAACTTGTGGCATACAGTGAAGCGCTTCAGAACCACCACCTTCAGACAGCTGTAATCCGGTATCCGGCCATAATACCTGCAGCAGCCCGGACGGTTGAACTTTATAAATTGCCAAACGCCTCAGAAATGCAATTCCTGATTTGTACCTTTGAACCTGCATGCAGCAACCTGAACTTGAAAAGATGAGACAGATTATTTTATTAACCTTACTGATTTTCGTACACATGAGCTATTCGCAAACCGTGAATCCGGACATTTCCGAAACAATTATCGCTTTGGAAAAAGCCGCGCTGGAAAGGTGGAACCAGGGTGACCCAAGTGGTTATCTTGAGCTTTCGGCCGGGGATGTAACCTATTTTGACCCTTCGCTCGAACAGCGGCTTGACGGACTTGACCGCCTCAGGGAATATTACAGGCCGGTTGAAGGGCTGGTCAACGTATCCGGATACGAAATGGTGAATCCGGAAGTAACGGCCACGCAAAATATGGCGGTGCTGACTTTTAACCTGCACTCCTTCACCGCCGGCAATGTTTCGAAGTGGAACTGTACCGAAGTGTACCGACTTGAGCCGGATGGACAATGGAAAATCGTGCACACGCATTGGTCCAGCTTTATCAAACCTTAGCAGGCATCGCAGAAGAAATTTAAGCAGACGATGGGTAGGTTCACGGCCGGTGCACCCTTAAGGCCACCGTTGTGCCCGCTTGCCGGATTTAAAAGCATTCCGGGTGCCAATGCCGTAAAGTCTAATGGAATATAACTTTTTCCATGAATCATTGCTGACAGGTAGTTTTCTCCGGAATTTCCGTGGTTATTTGATCCCTGAAATACAGATAAAGCTTGATGAGATGGTAGCAGGAGCCGATGATTGCAGATGCCTGTAAGTAATTAAACGGATAATTTGCCGGGGATATTTACAAGTTTGCAACAATATTGACATGAACCATTCATGTTTAACCAGAATAAAAATGATTGAGAATGAAAGAAATAATTTACAGAATCATTCTCCTTATCTTTTTGACATCCTGTATTGTGCAAAAAGATATGGAAAGAGCAGATAATCAACAGGATGTTAAAACCATTCAATTGAGTGATCCCGACCAATTTATCGGAAAATACAAGGCGAAAGCCATGATTCTGGGAGTGTTTCATTTTGACAACCCGGGCCTGGATACCTATCAAGAAAAATTTCCTTTTAATATTTTGGAGGACAACCGTCAAAAGGAATTAAATATTCTGTTGGAGAAAATAGCGAAGTATAAACCAACAAAGATACTTTTAGAGAGCAATAGAGTAGAATCGGATAGTATTTTAAATGCTAAATACCAAGCCTATTTAACGGGGAAATATGATATTTCGAATAAACGAAGTGAATATTTTCAAATAGGATTCAGACTTGCTGAAAAATCAGGTCATGCTCGCATATATTCTTCTGATGCGAGTGCAGAATGGTTTGGCGCCGATTTGGATTGGGATAACTATGATACTGATGCTTATTTAAAATCTCGCGGACAATACGAAAAATCAAATCGATACGACTTTGAAACGTTTTACCATCTGAGTGACTCGTTAAAATCAGTTAAAAGTTTAATCGACTATATTTTGATAACGAACAATCCAAAAGACAGACTTAAAGATCATCAAGCCTATCTGACTAAAACCATCTTAGAAGGGGCTGGTGATAATTATATTGGTGCCGATGGTGTTGCAAGATGGTATCGCAGAAACCTTCGAATTTTTGCCAATGCTTATGATCTTACAGACTTTGATAAAGAAGTACGGCTGTTACTTATTTATGGCGCAGGTCATGTGTGGCAGTTAAGACAACTATTTTTAGATTCTCCTGATTATGAGTACATAGAAGTGAATGAATATTTGTCTAAATAAAATACTGTTGCTGATCGGGCAGACTCCCGGTGAGCCATAAGCCCACCGGTGCGTCCTTCGGCAGAAGCTCAGGAATCTCCTATCCTACCGGCCACCCGCAACCAGGCAACTTTGTTATGCCCGGTGCCGGAGTTAAAAGCATGCCGGTTGCCATAGCCGTAAATTGAGAATGAAATGCATTTTTTTTATGCATTATTGCTGATATGTAAATTTCTTTTGTAATTTTAAGGGGTAATTTGCTCCCTGAGTTATAGATAGGGATATTGGAGATGGTAGCGGGAACGGGTGATTTTAAGTGAGTATAAATGCTTGTAAATAATTAAATGACTAGTTTGTTGTGTGTATTTACAAGTTGTACGCAAGCCGAAAAAACGACACAGCAATAAATTAACAACTGATTAAAAAAGACTTAAAAATATGCCAACGCACAAAAACAAGAGTGTTCCAGCCCATCCCACTACCGTCCCTTCGCTTCCACACACTTGTTTTTCTTCCCCTCGCACACTGATTTCTAACATGATTATTTTACTTTTATTGAAAATCTGATTTCTTATGTTAATAGATAACAAAAACGAATTAATTAAAGGACAAGAAACAACGATATATCAGTATCTTGATAACAACATCATAAAAGACGGGAAACTTGATTTTGTAACTGGATACTTTACGATTTCTGCTCTTTCAAAACTATTCGATAAGATAAAATCACAGACACATTACCGGATTGTGCTCGGAGACTTATTTTCTGTAAAACCAACACGCCGAAACATTGTAGATATTATCAATCAGAAACATGAGGTAAATGATGTTTTTAATTTAAAAGACGACTGCGAAAAAGCAGTTAGTTTTCTAAAACAGGATAATGTTGAAGTAAAAACCGTTGACAAGAATTTCTGCCACGCAAAAACATATATTTATCACAACCCAAATATATCAAAGCACAAAGACAACTTCTATATTGTTGGTAGCTCTAACTTTACAGATGCCGGGATTGGTTTAAAACCTTCTGCTAATATCGAATTAAATAAACTAGTAAACGGCACCGACGCGGGATTTGAAAAAGCCGGAGAGTGGTTTGAATTGTTATGGTCTTCGGAATCGACAAAAGATTCGATTTCAATCGATAAAAACCAAACACAAACCTGCAAGGATTTTTTAATTTCATTAATTTCTGACTTCTTTGAAAAATACGAACCAGAGATTTTATATTACAAAACACTTTACGAACTTTTTAAAGAGGATTTCGACCAGTTTGATATTGACATATCAGCAAAACGTGACATAGCGCACCTGAGAGATACTGTTATTTTCAATAAACTATTCCTGTTTCAGCAAAAAGGAGTTATGAGCCTTATCCGTATGCTGCAAAAATATCATGGCGCTGTTTTGGCTGATGCTGTGGGTTTGGGAAAAACATGGAGCGCACTGGCTGTAATGAAATATTTCGAATTGCAGGGTTATAAAATTCTGCTTCTTTGTCCTAAAAAGCTATCCAATAACTGGCAACGCTACCTTAAAGACAGGCATTCGGTTTTTGAAGCCGACAAATTTGATTTTTTCATTCGTTATCATACCGATTTGTTCGAAAACCGCATGAACAAAGACGGCATGACATTGGCCAATTTCAAGCGTTTTCAGAAAATGCTAATTGTAATTGATGAAAGCCACAACCTGCGAAACGACGGTTCAAACCGATATCAATTTCTGATTGAAAACTTCTATCAGAATCTTGGGAACAGAGATATAAAAACGCTTATGCTAACGGCCACACCAATAAACAATAAACTTACGGATATCCGTAATCAGTTTAAATTGATGGTTGGTGGTAATGACACAGGATTTAGAGAAACCGAAGGTATTGAAATCAAATCTTTACAGCAAAAATTTGCTAATGCGCAAAAGTATTTCAATAAATGGCAGTTTAGGGATGACCGTCGGATAAGTGAACTTCGGGCAAACATACCAGAAGAAATCTTCAAATTAATTGATGCTACTGTAGTTGCCCGCACCCGACAATTGATAAAAAAACACCTGAATGAAGGTTTGCATTTCCCAAACGTTGCTCCTCCAGAAAACATTCCGGGCGACCAAATTGAGATTGGGAAATACAAAACCATTGAAATGCTTCTTGATGCCATTGAGAATGTGCATATGACCGCTTATAAGCCTGCTTTCTACATGAAGGAAACCAAAGCCAAAGATGCTTTAGAGGACGAAAGATATAGACAAAAAGCTTTGGCCAAAATTATGTACATTTTGCTTATCAAACGTATGGAATCAAGTTGGTTTGCATTGTTTGAAACAGTAAAATCTATTTATGCTTACCATCAAACTGTTTACAAGCGTGTTCATGAATACGTGAAAACCCAGACTGATTCTGAAGTGGAACAAATTGATGTAGAAGATGAATCACTTGAAATTGATGAAATAATTGCTGATGTAGATTTTGACGGAATTGATGAAATCGGAAGAAAAAAACCGATAAAAATAAGCGAGATTGTTAACCTCGATGCTTTTGAAAAAGACCTGAAGCACGATATTGAAGCATTAAAGGAATTATTTGAAAATCTCAAATTGCTGGATGAATTAATTAAAAATGAACTGGAATCGAAACCCAATCATCATTCTGCCGATTCCAAACTTCAAAAGCTAATAGAGGTTATCGTTGAATCCAGAAAAGAAAATCCTGACAGGAAAATAATAATTTTCAGTGTTTTCCGTGATACTGCAAAATATTTGTATGACCAGTTTAGACAAAGAGGCTTTGATAAACTGGCGCTCGTTTCCGGAACTGAAAATCAATGTACATACAAGGATATTGGCAGAAAAGGCAAGGACGATTTTGAACCCTTATTGGAACGTTTTGCCCCTGAAACAAAACTTTACAGGGAAAAGGACTGGGCATACATTTACGAAGAAAACAACCTGAAAGAACCTAAAAATTACGATGAGTGGAAAACAATTATTGAAAAACACGATAAAGCCACCCATCGGATTTTACAGGAAGATGTAAATATTCTGATTGCTACCGACTGTTTAAGTGAAGGGCAAAACTTACAGGATGCCGATTACCTGATAAATTACGACATTCACTGGAACCCAGTCCGTTTGATTCAGCGTTTCGGGCGTATAGACCGTATTGGTTCGAAACACAAAAACATTTATGGCGTTAATTTCTGGCCTGCCAAGAACGTTGATGAATACCTGAACCTGAAAAACCGTGTTGAATCCCGCATGGCTGCCGGGGCATTGGTTGGCACAGAGGTTCAGACTATTTCAAAACAATTCGACCAGATACTTGACGATAAAGATAAAATCATTACCAAACAGGCTGCCAAATTATTCAAGCAACTTGAAATCAGCTGGGAAGATATTGAAGGAAAAGCAGGCTCATTTGGATTCAACGACCTGTCGTATGAAACTTTCCGGCAGGAATTGTTCGACTTATTCAGCAACCGGCGTGATGAACTGGAAAAGATTCCCAACGGAGTTTATACTGGTTTCAATGCAATTATAGAATCAAAGGTTCATGCTTTCTCTCCAGGATTGATAGGTTTATTGGGTTATCCAAAACGAAATGAGAACGATAAGGAACATCGCTACAAAAATCTTGAATTGTTTTATACATCAATCGATGGCAAGTTTCATATCCTGAACAATATGGAAGTGCTTTACACCCTCCGGGAACACAGGGAAAGCAAACGTTTTGTACCTGCTTCAATTGAAAAACCCAATGAAGAAACTATTGCCCGTTTAAAGTCATTTATTGATAACTGGATGAAAAAGAAATTCGGACAGGAGGAAAACGATTTGGTAAATGATATTTTCGATGGAGGAAACCTGAAATTAAAACAATTTGATGAAGAAATTCCAGAAGAACGTTATAAAATTGAAAATTACGACCTGATAACCTGGTTTGTAGTTAGCAAAAACAAAAAATTTTAATTGTCCATGAACCTCGATTTTTTCAATAAAACCAATATACTCGAAAGTACGCTGCATTTTTTCAGTTCTGAACTCGATATTAAGATTGCCCCGGCTGCAAAATCAGAAATCAATCTTACAGATTTCCTGAAAGAACAGCTGACCGATTCGCAGCTTTTAGGAAAAGTGAAGGATGCCCGTTTTGCCGGGATGATTAATAATTTAACACTGGAAGGCAAAACTGAAGGACAGGAAACCGAACTTGCCCTGAAAAAACCATCCGATGATTATGATATGTTGCTGGTTTTCGGAATTGAACTGTGTGAAAACACAGTTCCCACAAAAACAGACATTTCACGCCTCACAAGGGCATTGAACCGCCGTTCGTTTAGCCGACCTGTGGTGTTGATTTTAAAATATGGTTCGCATATTTCATTTTCCAGTGCCGAACGAGGCCAATACAAACGTTCCGGCCAACAGGGCGAAAAAATTGGACGCATCAGCATCTTGCGGGATATCGACACCCAACTGGTTCACGCAGGGCACGAACGCATTTTATTGCAACTTCGTATCAATCCGCTTAAAGTAAGCACTTTCAAAGAATTGTATGCGCAATGGCTCGAAGTGTTCAATGTAAATATCCTGAACAAGGAATTTTACAACGAATTATTCACCTGGTATTTATGGGCAGTTCGAACCGTTTCGTTTCCAAACAGGGTTGATGACGATACAGACGACACGGTTTACAATTCGGAAAATGTTATTCGCTTACTTACACGCTTAATTTTCATTTGGTTTGTAAAAGAAAAAGGACTTGTGCCGGAAACGCTTTTTAATAAAACCAAAATAGCTGAAACCTTAAAAGCTTTCAATCCGAATGCAGAGGATAATTCCGACTATTACAAAGCTATTTTGCAAAATATGTTTTTTGCTACCCTGAATACCGAAATGCCAAAAGACGGTGGCAGCAGGGTATTCATTGATGATAAAAAGAAAAATAAAAACACAGGCTATACTGAGGAATACATGGACCACCTCGTGTTCCGTTATAAAAATTTGTTCTCCAATGCCAATGAAGGGTTGAAATTATTTGAAAATATTCCATTCTTAAACGGTGGTCTTTTTGAATGCCTCGACCGCAGAGACCCGGAAACAAATATTGAAATGCGTATCGATGGTTTTTCATCCACGCCATCAAAACAGCCTGTTGTTCCCAATGTGTTGTTTTTTGGGCGAAACGACGACCTCGATTTAAGCGATGAGTTTGAGAACAGAACAAAATACAAACACTGCAAAGCCAGGGGAATTATTAATATTCTGAACAGCTATAAGTTTACTATTGAAGAAAACACCCCGCTTGAACAGGAAATTGCACTTGACCCTGAGTTATTGGGTAAAATTTTCGAAAACCTGTTGGCCAGTTACAACCCCGAAACACGCACCACAGCCCGTAAACAAACAGGCTCGTATTACACGCCCCGTGAGATTGTGAATTACATGGTGGACGAAAGTCTGATTGCTTACCTGAAGACCAAACTGACCGAAAAAACAAAAGCCTTTCAGCAATTAGGAAACAAACAAACCAATACGTTTGGCAACGAGGGTAAAGTTGGCCAGTTGGATATGCACATTGATTTGGCTGCCGGTAAATGGGATAAAAAAGAAGAAGAACTGGAAAGTAAGCTCCGCCAGTTATTTGCATACGAAAGTGAAGAAAACCCATTTGATGGCGATACCGAAACAACCAACGCCATTATTGCCCACCTAAGCGAATGTAAAATACTTGACCCTGCCTGTGGTTCGGGTGCTTTCCCCATGGGGATATTGCACAAAATGGTTTTTGCACTGGGCAAACTCGACCCCTGCAATTATACCTGGAAACAGGCGCAATTGGAAAAAGCACAGCGCGACAAGCAGCGGGCACAGCAATTCGAGGATGAAACCTTACGGGAAGCAGCCTTAAAAAGCGCCGAAGATAAAATTGCCTACGTGGAAGCCAGCTTTGGCGAAACCGGCCACGAACTCGACTATGCCCGTAAACTCTTCCTGATTGAAAACTGCATTTACGGGGTGGATATACAGCAAATAGCCGTGCAGATAAGCAAGCTCCGTTTCTTCATCTCGCTCATGGTTGACCAGCGGGTTGACGACACAAAGCCCAACCGCAACATACTCTCGCTGCCAAACCTCGAAACCAAATTTGTGGCTGCCAACACCCTTATCCCGGTTGACAAGCCGCAGCAGCTTATGTTTAAAGACCCTGAGGTGGAGCGGGCCGAAAAAGAACTGCACGAGATACACCAGAAAATATTTTTTACCCGCAACTACAGCGACAAAAAGAAACTGAAACAAAAAGAACTGCAAACCCGCCACAGCCTGCGCAGGTTGTATGTAGAAAAAGCCGGGTATAGCAAGGAGGCCGCCGAAAAAATAACCCAATGGAACCCTTTTGACCCGCTAAAAGCAGCCCCATTTTTCGACCCCGAAGTAATGTTTACCATCGAAAAAGATAAACAGGGCGGGTATTTTGATGTGGTGATTGGGAATCCGCCGTATGGCGTTTCAATTAAAGGTGATTATCGTAAAGAGGTGGTTCTTGCATTAGGGAAAGTACCTGATTTTGAAATTTATTACTTTTTTATAAATCGTGCATTATTACTTTTAAAACATGAAGGTATAAAAGCTTATATTATACCAAATACAATCCTTTTTAATATCTATGCTCAAAACTATAGACTTCAACTTTTAGAAAAATGGAGAGTGACAGAATTTCTTGATTGTACTGATTTTAAAATTTTTGAAGGCGCAACAGTTAGAAACCTAATATCAATACTAACTAAGAAGAATGATAATGATTTGATAGGTTATAGAACAACAAAAAATGCAAATGACTTTGAAACCTTGATTAATCGAAAAAAGAAATTTATTAGGAAAGAACAATTGGTATCGAATAATAGAAATTGGGGATTATTATTCAAACTTGACAATGAAGTACTTGATGTTATTGAGAAAATTAAAATAGATAAAGTACCAACATCAGACCTTTTTAAAGAAACTTCTCAAGGTTTAATTGCATATGATAAATATCAAGGACAGGATGATGAAACAATTCGAAACAGAATATACCATTCATTTGATTCAACTCTAAAGTGGCAAAAATGGCTTTGGGGTGAAGATGTTACTCGCTATAATGTTTCATGGAATAAAAAGGAATTTATTAACTATTGTGAGGGTATTGCAAATCCACGTGAACCTAAATTCTTCAAAAGGAAAAGAATTCTGATTAGAGAAATTACTAATCCTAGGATTTTCGCAGCGTATACAGATAAAGAATTTTACCATGACCCTGCTTTAATAATAGTTTTAGATAATTTAAGTAACAATTTGTTTTTTTTATTAGGAATACTAAACTCAAAACTGGCAACTTTTTATCATTTTAATAGTAGTCCAAAAGCAACAAAAGGTGAGTTTCCCAAAATATTAGTTGATGATATTAAAAATTTTCCTTTACCTGATATTCCAAAAATCAAATCCTCAATCATAAATTCAATTGAAAATATTGTAAAAGAATTGATTAAGCCTAATAATAAAATCGAAGAATTACTTATCATTGATAACAGACTTGACCTCATGGTTTACAAACTTTACGCTCTCACCTACGATGAATGCAAAATAGTTGAACCCGAAATAGAAAAGCTGATAAGCCGGGAAGATTATGAGCGGATGAGCATTGAACAATTGTCTGAACTGTGATGGCTGTGATTAATGTGATTGACAAGAATGTAATATACGGTGACAATAAACAGATGAATTTCATGAACATCATAAAAATCAAAAAAATCACAGTTCAGACATTATGAGTATGATAAATGAGAAATATAAATATTCTGAACTTACCGGGAAAATAATTGGTTGTGCCATGGAAGTGCATAAAGCCTTAGGTAATGGTTTTCAGGAAGTTATTTATCAACGTGCTTTAGCTTATGAAATGGAATTACAGGGATTGCATTTTTCAAGGGAGTTTGAAATGCCGGTGTTTTACAAAGAAATTCAGGTGGGCACAAGAAGGGTTGATTTTTTGGTAGAAGAGGTTATCAGTGTTGAATTGAAAGCGCTCACTCAAATTGAACCGGTTCATTTGGCCCAGGCAATTAATTATTTAGAAGCTTATAACCTTGAAATTGGGCTATTAATCAATTTTGGTGAAGTTAAATTGAAATTTCACCGGCTTGAAAACAAAAAGTTCAAACTATAACATCATGACAATCAAAATAATCACATAAATCACAGTTCAGACAATATGCACAAACGGAAACATATAAAACCATTACCAATTATTGATTACAGCGGTTTTAACCCAAAACCGGGATGTATTCCGTTTGCCAAAAAACACCGGTATTTTATTATTACCGGTATTTCTATTACAGGTGATGCTCCCAAAGATTTTATCCGTTACTATCAATTTCAACGTGATAGCCGCATACGCAAAGCCAAACCAAAAACATGGCCGCTATTTCTTGCCAAACATGGACATAAGCATTATCCTATGGAGGCTATTACTGAGCATTTGCTAAACCGAATTGGAGAAGTTTTTGGTTTTGATATGGCAGAATCGGGTTTGGCATGGTTTGGTGGCCAGGTAAGGTTTTTATCAAAATACTTTTTAAACCGTCCAAATGAGCAGGTTCTCGACCATGGAGCCGATTTGTATGCAGGTTATTTGAACGACCGTGAATTCGTAGAAGAAATCGAAAAATTGCATCAATCACCTGAATATTTTACTGTTCAGTTTACCCAGGAAGTGTTTCAGCATTTCTTCCCGGAAGATTACGAAACCTTGATGCTTGAATTTATTAAATTGCTCGTATTCGATGCCCTGATTGGAAATAACGACCGGCACTTTTATAATTGGGGCATTATAAGAAATATACAAGGCAAGGAGAAACCTGTTTTTTCGCCAATCTACGATACCGCAAGAGGTTTATTCTGGAATGACCACGAAGATAAACTTAAAGTAATTTACAACGATAAAAACCGTTTGGATGCTTTCATAAAGAAATATTCTGATAGCAGTTCGCCAAAGGTTGGTTGGGATGGTTTTAAAAAATTGAGCCATTTCAATTTGGTCGAAAATCTTAAAACATTACCCTTTGCATTAAATTGTGAAACATTAAAAAACATATGCAGTGAGGCGAAACTTTATGAAGTTATCTGCATGATAGACAAAGAGTTTAGTCAATTACTTAGTTTAGAGAGAAGGGAGTTGATTAAAATTTGTTTGCAATACCGACACGATTGCATTAAGAAAATCTTTAACTTTGCATCATGCTTGAAAAGTTGAAAAAAATATTGTGGAAGGTTGATGGTATGGATTTTATTGATAATCCTGCCGGTTCGAAGGGTGTTTTTCAATTAAAATACGGAAAGCAGCTAATTGGTATTTTAACATACGAAGATAACCAATGGACTTTTAAGTATTCCGATGAGTTTAGGATAGAAAAGGGCTTAAATCCTATTATTGATTTCCCTGATACTGAGAAAATTTATACCAACGAGCAACTCTGGCCATTTTTTGCATCCAGGATACCATCGTTAAATCAGCCGTTCCAGTTAAAGAAAATTCATAAAGCTAACATCAAACAGGATGATTCGGTTGGATTGTTACGGTTATTTGGAAATGAGACAATAACAAATCCATTCAGATTATTAGCTCTATAATACTTTTTCTTAGGACATATTTCTGATTTTCCGACGCACACCGTCCCTTCGCTGTCAGGCACATTGGCAAAACGCACAAAGCCAACGCTACAACCAAATTTTGCCAAAGAGCCTTCAAGCCCATCCCGCTCAAACGCTCGGACTGATAGTCAATGCGTTAAAAATGAGTCAAATAGATTAGAAAACAATAACGGCCAGCGTACAACAATTAAGACTTAAACGCAGTCGCTGAGTAAAAAGAAAAATCGCAGCCGGGACATATCTGTGACTACCCCCGAAAAAATTTTGAAAACGTTAACAGTGACGGAGCCCAGCAATCCATTACAACACTCACAATCTACCGCTTAGGCCAATTACAATGAAAAAATCCAACCGAACTGAATGAAAAAGTTGATTTTAATATCCTTATTAACGTTTTTGTGCGCTGAATCAGCATTTTCTCAAAACAATGCCAGGCAAAACTATGACAGTTTGTGGTATTTTCATCCGTTTTCAGTTGAGCTGTTAGCCGGTGTATGGATGCCGTCCGGAAATTTTTCTGAGTTCTACTCTCCATCCGCACAGTTCGGGGGAAGCCTGGGGATAATGGTTGCAAAAAATATGAGATTTAACCTGTGGGTAATGCCCAGGCTGAACAGTCAGAAAGAAGCAATCCCATTCAAAGTCAACGATTCCGTAATTCACAACATCAAAAATTTTCACGGGGCATCATTCGGAGGATGGTTATCGTATACTTTCTGTCAGGGCAAACACTTAAGCGCTGAAGTGATTACCGGCGTGACAAAGGAAGACATCTCTACAGTAGTGGAAAAACCATATGGTAATGACACCCTGAATACTTCAGCTACAGGTCTTTCTATCGGATTAAACACCTGGATCAATACATTTTCGCGGCTGAACTTCGGTCTCAGGGCATATTACACATATGCGGCAAACAAAAAGTCTGCGCATCCCGCAAGTTCAACGGGCGGCCATGCGATGACCTTTGCAGTTGTTTACAGATTCCCAAGGCGAAGTCAGGAATTCAAAAGATGGTATTGATCATGTTAACTATTCCGGTCCATTCGGCGCCACCCCCTTAAACCCGACCGCGCACACCATGATAAAACATTATAAATCTATCAACTCAAAACTCCACCCCCACCCTATGAAAAAACTCACCCTTATCCTTACCCTGTTAACAGCAATCTCAACTTATGCCTTCGGGCAGCATGCCACCGATACCATTTCGGTGAAGAAAGTTCCGGGCGGTTATCAGTTTTACCAGGGGGAGAACAGGTTAACCCTGAGCGAGCTTATTGTAACGATCAAACCAAACGAGCAGGCTTACAAACAGATTAAATCGGCGCAGGCAAACTACACCATGGGACAGGTGCTGGGTTATGCGGGAGGTTTTATCATTGGTTATCAGCTTGGAAGGGCGTTGTGGAGCAGCGAAGTTAACTGGAGAATGGCTGGCCTGGGGGCAGGTCTGATTGTTATTGCCATTCCGGTCGGCCAGGGGTTCAACACCAAGGCCAGGCAGGCCGTTGATACGTACAACAGGGGGCTGCCGGCCACTGCCCGCCGGAACAAAAGTGAAATAAACTTATCGGCAACCGGAAACGGCATCGGATTGGTACTCGAATTTTAACCGCTTCAACCCGGGATTCAAGGAACAGAGAGGAACAAACTAAACAATTTTATAGATTTGCAAACCATTGTTGTCCGGGGAAATTATTATAATCTGACAGGAATGCTTTACAGGTGCTGGTTTCAGAAGATTGTTACAGCATGCAGGTTACTTTTAAATATATCGCCGCTAAGCAATGCACCGGGCCTGCCGAAGTGGCACAAATTCACCGGATTGCACAAAACCTGTTCTTCTCATTTATTGATACTTAGTGTCTTCGAGTCTTTGTGGCAAATTCTTTCTTCATTTATCCGGACAACGGTGATTTGCAAACCGGATAAGTGTAAAAGAAAGCAGGCAATTTACCACTCCATAAACAACAAGTACATTTCAGATTAATTCAAACCAGATCTTACAACCCAAAACTCCAACCCTCTATGAAAAATCTCTTTACCGTTTTGTTTTCCGCTCTGATCCTGGCTTCCTGCCATAAAGACCCGCCAGCACCGCCTGATCCCGGGGATGAATTTTGCGGGGTAGCTTCCTTCCTCAGTAAATCCGGCAAGATGACACACCGCTTTGAGTATGGCGCGGATCAGCAACTTACAAAAGCCATTACCTACGATACTGCCAACGGGCATATAGATTATTACGCGGAATACAGTTACGGCAGCCTGCAGATATTCAGAAACTACTTCGAAGGCGACGGCTCCCCGGCTTACACCGCCATCTACCACCTGAACGCGCAGGGCCTGCCCGGCATGAAGACCGCCGTGCTGCCCTTCCGGAACGACACCACCTGGTTTGAGTACGATTACGACGGTTACCTGACAAGATCGGTCCGAAAGATGTGGGACGGCAGTTACGACACCCTGTATTACAGCTACAGCGACGGAAAACGGACGAGGGTACTGAAGCCGAACATCTTCCCGTCCGTGGATACCATTAAGTACGAATACTATGATTTTGAACTCCCGCCAAATACTTACGCGCTGATGAACAGCGAATATGAAAGCTCATCAGATCCCGCCGAAAATGAACTGTTGCTGGGCAAGAACACCCGTCTGGCAGTAAAAAGCAAGATTTTCAGGTACATGAACGACCCGTATCATATTCTGCATTATCAATACTTCTATGATTTTGATGCCGACAGCAACCTCACGAAGATCAGGGGGTCCGTCGGATACCTGAACTCCTACACCCTGCATTCGTATGAGCTGAATGTGAAGGTGGAGTGTAATTAAGCGGGCGCTCTTCAACTGCTTGTTTATCAGACCATAAAGGACCTAACCAAAACATCAGGTCGTTTTTAAAAAACATCAGGTCGTTTTGGGGAAAACATCAGGTCGTTTTTGAGAAAACATCAGGTCGTTTTTATTAAAACATCAGGTCGTTTTGGAAAAACGTAAGCACGTCTTTGGTAAAACGTAAGCATGACTTTAGTAAAACGTAAGCACGACTTTAGTAAAACGTAAGCACGTTTTTAGTCAGACGGAAGCACGATCTCTCTGCGGCCCTCTGCGAATTATCTCTGCGTACTCTGCGGTTAAGTCTTTTTCACCGCAAAGGACACAAAGAAGGCGCGAAGGCCGCGGAGTAACTCAAGAATTCAGGTGTTCGGGTGTTCGGGTTGTTATAAAATGGGCCAATGTGGAAATATGTAAATGTGATAATGTTGCCGATCTGGTGGGTTCTATTGTGCACTGTTCCCGGCAAAGTAGCCGGGACAGGTTCCCGGCAGAGATGCCGGGACAAGTTCCCGGCAGAGATGCCGGGACAAGTTGTGGCTATTGTGGTTAATTACCTCCGTTGAAACTCCGTGGAACGCATCGGGAAGACGCGGGCGAACCGGGTTACTAATCCACTCATTGCATTCGTGCATTCGTGGCTATCTCCGTGGCACGCGTATGGAGACGCGCGCTAGCCGGGTTTGATCTGTTGTGCCCTATTCCTGGCAAAGTAGCCGGGACAGGTTCCCGGCAGAGATGCCGGGACAGGTTCCCGGCAGAGATGCCGGGACAAGTTCCCGGCAGAGATGCCGGGACAAGTTGTGGCTATTGTGGTTAATTACCTCCGTTGAAACTCCGTGGAACGCATCGGGAAGACGCGGGCGAACCGGGTTACTAATCCACTCATTGCATTCGTGCATTCGTGGCTATCTCCGTGGCACGCGTCTGAGCCTGTCCCGCCTCTTGGCGGGAAGACGCGCGCAAACCGGGTTTGATCTATTGTGACCTATTGTGGCTATTGTGGTTTACTATTATCTTTGTAAAGCCCGTAGCACACATCAGGTGATTTACGCTAGCCTTGCTTATAGCAGGTTCTCTCTGCGGCCCTCTGCGAAATAACCTCAGCGTTCTCCGCGGTTATTTTTACCGCAAAGGGCGCGGAGAAGTCGCGAAGGACGCGGAGGAACTATCCGGGAAGAAGAAGGCCTGACAAGTCGGAAGAAAACTTGTTACGTCTGGTCATTGATTGTTGCAGCCAGGCCCTGTGGGGAAGTCAATAATTACGGGAAAACAAAAAAATCATTGCGTCATTGCAGCTTGCCCCGCAGAGGCGGGGCCTTTGCGCGGGGCATCCTGCGCTTTAGTCTGGTAATACCGGCACCATTCCCTTAATCCGCATTCATCACATTTAGGTTTGCGGGCGATGCACACATAACGGCCGTGCAGGATCAGCCAGTGGTGGGCGATGGCCAGCTTTGATTCAGGAATGTATTTCACCAGCTGTCTTTCCGTTTCAAGCGGATTTTTAGCCCTGTACGTCAGGCCAATACGCGCCGAAACCCTGTGCACATGCGTATCCACAGCCAGGGCAGGCTTGTCGAAAGCCACGGAAGCAATCACATTGGCGGTCTTTCGGCCCACGCCCGGCAGCCGCTGCAATGTTTCCACATCGCCCGGCACCACCCCGCCAAAGTCATGTACCAGCATCCGGGCCATGCCCGACAAATGCTTTGCCTTGTTGTTGGGATATGAGCAGGAGCGGATCAGTTCAAAGATATCCTCCACCTCAGCCGCCGCCAGCGCAGCCGCATCCGGGAAACGCCTGAAAAACGGGGGCGTGATTATATTCACCCGCTTGTCGGTACACTGGGCCGAGAGGATTACGGCTACGATCAGTTCGTAAGGATTGTCATAATGCAGCTCCGTTTCGGCAATGGGCATATACTGCTCAAACCAGCCGATCACGGCCTTAAAACGCTCGGGTTTGCTGAGTCGGGACATCTTTCCGGGTTTACGTTTGCAAATTTTAGCTAAGTTCAGGAATCAGGCAAAGGAAGCAAAAAATATGGAACGGAACGGCAAAAGATTAACTAAGGCTGGAATGATGTGATGATGTGATGATGTAATGATTTGAGAATTTGGGAATGAGAGAATTTGAGAATAAAAGAATGTGAAAATATGAAAATGTGATAATGTTTTCGATCTGGTGGGTTCTATTGTGTTCTATTCCCGGCAAAGTAGCCGGGGCAAGTTGTGCTCTATTGTGGTTCAATAACATTTCGTTAAGTTTAAGGATTCAAAGATTCAAAGATTCAAGGATTCAAGGATTCAAGGATTCAAAGTTACCGTTAGCGCGGAGGTCTCGTCCGTGCATTGGAGCCGTTGTTTTTGAGAACGAATCCTGCATCAGAGCCTTTCGGAAGGCGCCTGCCAACAAGATTATGTTTTTTTCTTTGTAATCCCAGTAATATATGGCAGCGCTAGAAATTTTCAGCTTTCGCAAAAGCGGCCTTCTGGTTTTCGTACGCTATGATATCTAAAATAAACTAAGATAGCTAACCTCAGTACTACAGAAAAACAGGAAGCCGTGTTGTGAAAGCGTGGCCTCGCGGCCTAAGCGGATCAATGAGGAAAGGATTCTTTGAACGCCGACTTGCTCTTGATGTGTTCGGGTGTTAAGGTGCTCATGTGTTCATGTTTGCTTTGGAATATGATGATGTAAAAATGTGAAAATATGGAAATATGGAAATGCAGTTCAACTATTGTGCCCTAATGTGCCTATTGTGGTTCAATGATTCACCTGGTAAACACCATGGTACGCGCCGGAGCCAGTCCCACCTCTTTGCGGAGGAGAGCGGCTTACTAAAGGTTCAACCGGTGGTCGAGCGGCGGTGGTCGAGCGAAGCCGAGACCACCACTACCCGGCCAACAGATGTTTGTATCAAAGTAGAAAGAAGACCTGACAAGTCGGAAGAAGACTTGATAGGTCAGGTCGTTGATTGTCGCGGCCCGGCCCTGTTGGGAAGTCAGGATTTGCGGTGACGCTATATAATCTTTGCGTCGTAGCGCGGGGTATGTTATGCAGGCTTGATTCTGTTGAAGTCCGTGGCACGCGTCCGGGTGATGTGATGATTTGAGAATGTGATGATTTGAGGATGGAATGTGAAGATGTGATAATATGGAAATGGTTAATTGCAGTCAATCTAATTACGGTATAATAACCGGGACAGGTTCCCAGCTAAGGTGCCGGAACAGATTATGACCTATTGTGGCCTATTCCCGGCAAAGTAGCCGGGACAAGTTCCCGGCAGAGATGCCGGGACAAGTTGTGCCTATTGTGGTTTTTTTCTCTTCGCAGAGTCCGTGGCACGCGCAGGAGACGCACGCTGACTTCAGGTGGAACCGAGGTTTACATGCCGGAATTACTTCACCCGCATCAGGCTGAAGAGGCTGAACATCCAGCGTGGCAGGGGGCCGGGCTTACGTTTGGTAAGGTCGAGGGACCAACCCAGGCGTTTGAGCAGGGGGATTTTGTGGGTTTCCACAAATTCTATCAAAGTACCTTCGGGCGCCTGTATGTAACTGAAGCTGCCGGCGGCCTCCCCCATATCAAAAGTATCCATATCGCGGGCGCTGTCGACGGTAAAAGGAAATCCTTTTTCCTTCACCTCTTCACGCAGCTCATCCATGCCGTTGATGTCGTAGCAGAGATGGATAAAACCGGGATCGCCCCAGAGTCTGCCCTCATAAATGGAACGGGGCTGCCTGTCAAGCGCCTGCAGCAGCTCAATGCAAGAGGGGCCGAACATCGGGCTGAAGGCCCCGTCGGGCGTATGCGAATGGCGGAGCAATACCCGGCGGAAACTACCCCCGCCGCCCGCCAGCCCCTGCAGGTCGTCAAACTGTCCGCTTACATCGTAAGCCACCCGGTCGTAGCCCAGGATCTGCTGATAAACCGGCAGACTGGCTTCCATATCCTGCACACCGATCACCGCGCCATAAACACCCCCGGTGACCGATTTCTGCTTCTTAAACACATAAGGTTCGCTGCACACTTCCCAGGTGTTGTTGTACACATCTTTAAGGTAGAAATGCTGCTTCCCTTCCGGATCGGTAGTGATGCCTGTTAGCAGATTGAGGTTCAAATTCCTGAAGTAACTATAGGCATTCTGTGCATCGGCGGTTTTCAGCTTGCCGGCAAAGATGCCCAGGTCGCCCAATTTCAGCTCAAACGCGGGATACTCGGGCTTTTTTCCGGTGTGCTGCCATATTTCAAAGCCGCCGCCCCCTTCGAGGTTCAGCGCCAGGATGGCGTGCCGTTCGCGGGGCTCGCCCTCGGTGTGGGGCAGCATCAGCTCGGCCATGGCGGCCTCTTCAAACATCTTGATATCCATCCCGAAAACCCGGCGGTACCAGGCGAATGCTTCCTGAATGTCAGTGACGCCTACCCCCAGTTGCTGAATTCCGTTGATCTGTTTTCCCATGCTCTTTATCGCTTTAACTGATTACACCGGCCTGATCCGGGTAGAAAGCCTGTAATACAATGCAGGAAGGAACCTGCGTATATGCAGCATCATCAGCTCTTTGCCGCCGACATGCACCTCTTTTTTCTCTTTGCGGAGCCCGTTCAGGATTTGCCTGGCGGCCTTTTCGGCGGTGATGCCGTTGGCCTGTCCGGGGTCCATTTTTCCGTATTCATTGCCTTCTTTATCCAGCGCAAACCTGGAGATATTGGTCTGTATCCTTCCGGGGATCAGTATGCTTACGCGGATGTTGTGCCTGCTGTTCTCAGCCCTGAGGCTCTCGAAATAGCCGTGCAGCGCATGTTTGGACGCGGAATATGCCGATCGGTAAGGGAAGCCGAATTTGCCCACCAGACTGGAAGTCACGGCCAGTTGTCCGCCTCCGCCGGCGATCATATGGGGCAGCACGGCTTTGGCCAGCGCCACCACCCCGAAGAAGTTGACCTCCATAATGCGGCGGTCGTTGGCTTCGGGCGTTTCCACCACCAGCGAGCGCTGACTGATGCCTGCAAACTGGTAAAGGCCGTGGATGCGCCCGGCCAGCCCGGTAACCTCGGCCGTCGTGGCAGCAATAGCGGCAGTATCTGTCATATCGAGCACCCTGGTGATCACCGTGGCCCCTCTCCTGCCGGCTTCCCCGGCTACTTCCTGCAATCCCTGAGGGTCACGGTCGGTAAGGATCAGCTTCGGCTGATACCCGGCAAGCAGCAGGGCCAGTGCCCGCCCCATGCCTGAAGCAGCGCCGGTAATCCAGAAACATTGCTGATAAAAATCCATCCCGGAAAATTAAAGTGCGAATATACAAACTTCATCCGCGCAAGCCCAGATCATAAGACTTTTCTTTGAGGAATCACAGCGGGAAAGTAACTGGTAACCCGGGACAAATTTCCCGTTACCTTTATTACCACCAAAAGCTTTATCAGAAAACAGCATGTTATTACCTCCGGAGTTATTTATTCCGGGATCATTCCAGCTATAAAAACTTCATTCAGGCGGTACAGCTGAAAAAGTTTTTTGGTATCTTCGCTTTTCAATGATCAGATCAGTCAGGCCGGCAAAATATCGCCTCACCCTGACTGCCGGATTACCGGACACTGCCTGCTTCGTTTTCAACGCTTTATTCGTAATCATTACATCCTGTTTACAGATGAAAAAATGTACAATGATGTTCCTGCTGGTGGTTATCCTTGTGATAAGCGCCCGGGGTCAGTGGAGTGACAATCCTGCCATCAACAACGCCATTGCCCTGCTCACGGGCGAACAGGCTATCCCGAAAATCGCCACCTGTCCCAACGGGGACACCTACATCGGTTTCTTCTCCAACGAAACGGGAAATTACAATGTAAAACTCCAGCGGCTCGACAGCCAGGGTAATCCCCTGTGGGCGGACAACGGTATCCTGATCAGCAGCCACTCCTCCATGACCTGGCTTACCGACTGGGACATGGCTGCCGACATCAGCAATCACTGCATCCTTACCTGGCAGGATATCCGCAACGGCAACAACAACACCTATGCCTACCGCATTTCTCCGGAAGGCAACTTTGTATGGGGTGCCGACGGTATCGCGCTCTCTAACAATTCAGCCTTCAACGCGGCACCCAAGGTGGTGACCACCCCGGCGGGCAATGCGGTATTTGCATGGACTTCCGACAATGTGATCATAATGCAGAAGATCAGTCCGGCAGGGGCAAAGCAGTGGGGCGACAACGGCATCACCCTGAGTTCGGCCAACACCATGAACTGGCCCCAGATGCTGCCGGTGGGCAGTGACGACATCATCCTGAAATATTTTGAGGACAGCGGCCCGCCCAACGCCCCTACACGCCATGTGTTTGCACAGCGCTACAACAGCAGCGGCAATCCTGTGTGGGCAGCCCCTGCGGTAATTTCCGACGCCGGGGGTATTTCGGCCTGGACGCAGATATTCCCGTTTATCAACGACGGCAGCGACGGTTTCTACATTGCCTGGCACGACGACCGCGACAACAATTTGATGGCATCGGTATGGGTGAACCATGTGGATGCATCAGGCGTGGTGCAATTTCCGGCCAACGGGGTGGAAGCCTCCACAGCGGCTTCGTTCAACCACTTTTACCCCTACCTTGCCTGCCCTCCCGGATCGCAGGATGTTTATGTCTTCTGGAACGAAATGAACGGCCTGCAGAGCATGCGCGGCATTTTCGGGCAGAAGCTTTCAGCCACCGGCACACGGCAATGGGGCAACAACGGTATGACGTTTATCCCGCTTTCAGCCACCACTTACACCCCGCTGGAGGTGCGCAACACCCCCACCGATATGATTGTGCTTTATGAGGAAGGGCTTTCTGCCACCACAGGCATGCTGAAAGCCATGCGGATAGCTGCGGACGGGAGTTATGTGTGGCCCGGCGAACATGTCACCATCAGTTCCGTGGCATCGTCGAAAGTCCACACGGTGATCAATGAGTTCCAGGACAATCAGTGGATCATCAGCTGGGAAGACAACCGCAATGGCCCTGCCGATATTTACGCACAGAACCTGCTGCTTGACGGCAACCTTGGCTTCTGGGACCCGCAATTCGGGAACATTCAGGGCCAGGTAACCCTCAACGGAGGCACCGGTAACGTAACACAGGTGGTGATCGAGGCAGGCAACGAATCCACCCTGCCCGACCCCACAGGCTTTTACTTTCTTGAAGTCCCCACAGGCACCTACACCGTTACGGCTACCCTTGCGGGATATTATCCCGGCTCGGTCGGCAATGTGGTGGTATTGCAGGACCAGACTACAAGCGGGGTTGATTTTGTGCTCGATCCGGTACCAACCACAGGTTACATCCAGGGCATCGTTTCTCTTGACGGCGGCAGCGGAGAGATCACCGAAGCAGTGGTTTCAACCGGAGGTTTCAGCACCAATCCCGACGCCACGGGATTCTACAGTCTTGAAGCCCCGGTGGGCGTTTGGGATGTGGAAGCCAGCCTCGGCGGTTACACCGGCCAGGTCAGGGCCGGGATCGTGGTTAACCCCGGGCTCATCACCCCCGGCGTGGACTTTACGCTGACTCCGGCGCCAACCACCGGTTTTGCGCAGGGGTATGTCACCATCGAAGGCGGATACTACATTGTTACGGAAGCAACGGTAAGCGCCGGGAATCAGACCACCCACCCTTCAGCTAACGGCTTCTGGTTTCTTGAACTGCCTGTCGGCAGCTATAACATCACCGCCACACACTCCTGGACAGCCAGTGTCACTGTTGAAGATGTGGAGGTTCAGCCTGGCATGTCAACCACCGGCATCGATTTCCTGTTACAGCCCTTCAGAACAGATATCATTGTAAAAGCGCTGGATCAGCACGGCAATCCGGTATTCCCATGCGCCATCCAGCTTACCGGGCCGGGACAGTCGTATCATACCGCCATGCTTACAGAAGATTCTGTGACCATTGCTAATGCCGTTTATGGAAATTATCACGGCACCTCCATCAACGTCCCGGGGGGCACTGTTGAAGCCGACACCCTGATTGATCAGAGCAATAATTACCTGATCTTTCATTATTATATCACAGCAACAAGCGGCCAAAACACTGGCTTTTCACTCAGCGTATTACCAAATCCGGCAACGGATGACAGCCGTATCATACTGAAATCGGGCAGTGCCGGAGATTACACCCTGCGTTTCTATAAGGCGACAGGCGAAGTGGTTTCAGCCGTGACCGCCGGCCGGAAAGCTGCCGGAACCCATGAATGGCCGTTCTCTTTTATCTCAGGAAACAAGCGGCCCGGACCGGGCATTTACTATCTGGAGCTGAATGACGGAAATAGTTCTGCCACGGTAAAAGTGCTGATTCCTTAGCTGCCATTCAACAATTCCGCAGGATTCCGGTTTATGTTTAAATCAGTGCCGGAAAGCCTTTGCGTAATGATGCCGGAAGTAATTCCGGTATAATAACCGGATCTGTAACTTGTTAAATGACAGAACTCATTAAATCCTGAAAAAGTGAAAAAACACAACTTGAAACTGCACCTTACCCTGCTGTCTTTATTCGCCCTGTTCGTCATAACGGCCTGCAACCGCGGAACAAAAACCAATATTGAAGAAAATCTCCCGGCGGGCACCCATGCCGTCACGGTAATAGAAGTGATACAGACTTCCAATTATACTTACCTGCAGGTACTTGAAAACGAAGGCAAGTACTGGATAGCGGTTACCGCCCGTGAAGCGCAGCCCGGGGATGTGATCTATTTCTCCGATGTGCTGGAGATGAAGGATTTCGTAAGCAAAGAACTTGGCCGGACCTTCCCGCTGATTTATTTTGTGCAGGACCCCAACGACAGTCCCGTATCCGGACAGCAGCCGGCCAGCATGGGCAAACCCGTGAATGAACGGGTGCAGGGTATTGAAATTGAACATGTGGAAGGCAGCCTGACCATTGCCGGAATTTTTGCAGACAAAGCAAATCTGAAAGGCGATATGGTAAAAATCAGGGGACTGGTTGTAAAGGTCAACAACAACATCATGGGCAAAAACTGGGTTCATCTGCAGGATGGGACCGGGGATGAAGGAAAATATGACCTGACCATCACCACCATGGAAGCCCTGGAAGTAGGAAGCATCGCCACCTTCGAAGGAAAAATCGAAGTTGACAAGGATTTCGGCGCCGGATACAGTTATGATGTGATTATGGAAGATGCCAAAGTGTCTGACATCAAACCCGCGGCCCCCCGGTCCTGATTAGTGCATGCTTTTACTCTAAAATAACAGGGGCCGTCATCATTTCCGATAATGTGTATCATCAGACAGAAATGTCAGATCATTTCCTGCCTTTTTATGCGGATAATTTCATTTGCCGCATAATATCCCCCTGAGAAGCAGCCTTGCAGCAGGAAACCTCCTGTAGGAGCATCCCAGTCGGTCATCTCTCCGGCGACGTAAATCCGGGGGAACGTCCGCAGGGAGTAATCCGCATTGATTGATTCCAGTCCGAGCCCGCCAACAACGGAAATGGCTTCATCAAGTCCGCGCAGCGAATGCACGGGCAACCGAAGATCTTTGAGTGCGGAAACAAACGAAACGGGATCGAGAAATTCCTTCTGCGAGGTAAATGCCTTTACCAGGGCCAGGGCTGCGGCATCAAGGTTCAGGCAACGGGCATAAACCCGGGTTCCCGGTGTGGCATTGCCCAGCCGTTTTAACAGGGCTTCCCTGTCGTTCGCCGGCTTCAGGTCAAGCCGGATAACGACCGGCTGACCGGCATTAAGCACGGTCCTGATCTCCGGCACCAGCGGATACACTGCATAACCTTCCAGTCCGTATCCGGTAATCAGCGCCTCTCCCCTGCTTTTCACATCCTGAACCTGCATCACAATATTCTTGAGGGGTTTCCCTTCGTGAAACTGCATGAGTTGTGCCGGCCATCCGATATTTACCCCGCAATTCGATGGTTGAAAAGGCAATGTGATTATCCCGTATCTGTTCAGCATTTCCGTCCATTTGCCATCCGATCCGGTAACCGGCCACGAAGCGCCTCCAAGGGCCAGTACGGCGTAATCAGCATGAATCTCAATGCGTTTGTTTCCGTTCAGAAAAGTAAACCGCATCTGCCCGTTGAAATCCGTGAGTTCATGGCTGGTATGGATATGAACGCCTCTTTGTTGCAAGGAGTTAACTATGGCTTTTAGCACCTGTGCCGGGCTGATCCCTTTTTCGGGAAATACCTTGCCGCTGCTGCCGGTGTAGGTAGGGATTCCCAGTTGGCCGAGCCACTCCCTGAGCTGCTGCGGGCTGAAGAGATTCAGTGCGGCATCCATAAATCCATGGGGCGAATACTTTTCTGTAAGCTTTTCTCCTGTAAGGTGACTGGTAATATTCAATCCCCCCTTTCCGGCAAGCAGGAACTTCTGACCCACCATCTTTTCCTTTTCGAACAGATGAACTTCAAAGTGAGCTGCCAGTTGCCAGGCGGCCATCAGCCCCGCCGGACCGCCGCCCGCCACTATCGCCACACCGCGTGAATCCGGTTTGAAATTCTGATGGTTCAAAAGATCTGAATCATTGCGTTTACATTCCTACTGTAATCTCACGGGTCGAAAACACGGGAATGGCCAGCCGGAAACCCCACTGCCATTTTCCTTTATCGTTTACGGCCGTAAAGACGCCAAAGTTATACAAACTATTGCCCAGTCCGAAACCGCCTTCGATATGGTAACCCTGATGCTGCACGGCAAGAAATCCCACACTGGCCTGTTCCTGCCACAAGCGGTTACGCAGCAGGGGCAGGCGCGTAAACAGCAGGTGGCGTGATGAATAGCCCGCAAAAGCCTTGAGCCAGGCTTCATTGGTGCTGTAGTCGTAATAATTGATCAGTTGAAAAGTGTTGAACAGGTTCTTTCCTCCCACTGTCAGGGGCTGGGCGCTGAAATGGGTTAAATCGTCGTAATAGATGCGATCTGCGGTTATATACTTTCCTGATTCCGCTTCAATCTTCAGCCATTCGCCCGGACCGGTGGCAACCTCCTGCCTCAGCCCGGCGTGAAGCATTGTATAATCAGTTGTAAATGAACCGGAAGGAATGGCCCTCCTGATGCCCGCGAAAAGCTCCGGCGCACGGTTCAGGCCACGGCGCGGTACTTTTACCCCGTCTTTGATGTAGTAAAAAGGCATGGGTTTGTACGTCAGCACCATTTCAAAAATCAGGTCGCGGTGGCGCTCCATTTGATACAGCGGACTTGCCGGGATATTGGGGCTGAATGACCGGGAATCCTTATAGAAAAACGAAAAACTGCTTTCGTTTTGCAGGGGCGCGGATTCCGACAAGGTAAGCGCAGTGCTCAGGCTTGCCCCGAAAAAGGGTTGCAGGGAGTGGGCTACCCGGATGAAATCGTTTTGATACAACCGCGAAAGGTTTTGCCGGAACAGCAGGGTTGATAGCGTGTTCTCAATCGCCATGGCGCCTCCGTCACGATTGAAATCGGGGTGCAAAGAACCACCGCTGACCTTCAGCTTGTTTTTCAGGTTACCCTGGCCTTCCACCCCTACCGAAGTAGCCCACATAAAGTCACCGGATGCAAACCCGAAGGCGGGGGCAAAATCAACCACCGCCTTGTATTTTCCGGTTTTAAACCGGGTGTATGTGAAGCGGGTTCCGTATGTCAGTCCGTCAACCGTGCTGAAGCTCACTCCAAAGGGATACAACAGCCCGTTCGACGAAAACCGGTTAACGGTGTCAATCTCTGCCATTCCGCCGGTCAGCAGAACGGAGAGCGGCCGCTGTTTTGCCGGCTTTGTCAGCGCTGTACTATCACCGTCCTTTTTGCGACGGGCAAGGAGGGTATCATTCCTGATTACACTCAGCATTTCGCTGCGTGCCAGCGGAATCGGCCTGACGCTGCTCCAGAAGGCAGTGTCGGATACCCTGGCATTGGAATCGATACTTAGTTTGTAGCGCTCCACATATTGATGATCGTTCCTCAATGAATCCCTGGCCTTAAGTTCTTCCTGTTTTTGTCTGATCCTTGCCAGCCGGTAAGCTTCCGATGTGGTCGGCTCCGGGCTGGCCGTAAGTTTCTCCGCCTTCTTCTGAAGCCGGCCCCTGCGCGCCTGGTTTGCAGCCGGAAACGCGGGTAACTGCACAGATTCAGGGGGCGCTTCGGCAACAGGAATATGCGAGGTATTTACCTGCAGGTCGCGGTACCTTACGGAAGTATTATATAAAAATCCGCCTGCATTGCCCAGCAGGTCTATATCCAGCTTCATCCGGTTGCTTACCGGCAGCCACACCGAAGGCTTCACTTCCCCGAAGGTCTGCGAAAGCCGGATATCCACACCGAGCTGCTCCTCCACCTGTACGTCAATGCTGTGGATGCACCATAAGTCCTCAATGATATAAACATGCCCCCGCAAATACTTCGGCCCTTTGCCTCTCGGAATAATCCTGATTTTGCTAACCAGCGCCTTCCCGTTTACCTGTGTGCCTTCGAGGGCAAAACGGTAATGGCTGAATGCGCCGGGTGCAAAGGGCGACCAGGCGTTGCCGAAAGCGTCGGGCTTATAGAGATTTCCCGAAATATAACCTACGGCCGCCGAGGATTTGCTCTCATTATCGCGCGGAAAATTGCTGTTTATTGATTTCACCCGCTGATTCACTTTTGAAGGTGCGGTAAACTCGATCTCATTGACCGATTCTTCCAGATATACGTCACCTTCCTTAATGCCGCTCTCCTTCAGGTCTTCCCTGGCCATCCATTTTATCATACGCGATATTGACCTGATTTCCAGGCTACCGCGGATATACACATCGGCCTTGTAATATTTTACCATCCCTGCATACTGCGGCGCCATGCGGATTACCTGACGCATTATGCTGTATGCTGGATCTTCCCCGCTGCTGCTCACTACCACACCTGAAAGGTTGTAAACCATAGGTTTTAATTGAATATGCAAAGGTGCCGCTGTTTTCCCGATACTTATATGCCGGGTTTCAGCCTGATAACCCATACTCTGAAACACACAGGTGTAATCGCCTGCAGCCAGTTTCAGCTCGAAAACCCCATCCTGGTTGGCCACCGTACCATACATCAGTTCCTTGACAAATACCGTGGCCCATGGGACAGGTTCATTCGTTTCATCAGTGATGACTCCTGAAAGCACCTGGGCATGCATGGAAAATGAAAATGAAAGGGAAACTGTAAGTAGGAGAAGAATCCTGGACCACATATATAAATCAGTTAGGAATAAAAATAAATTAATACAAATAAACAGGTATTACGATGTAAAGATAAGCCGGCAATAAAAGGAAAACAAATGCATTGCCGGGTTTTAACCATATTTAACAGGAAAACGCCACATCAGGCAAGCCGGCAATGAACCCGGGATATCCGGACTCTCCGGAAATAACTACTTTTCTGACCGGGAAGAAGAAATCGGCAGTTCTCTATATCCTGAAGTTTCTGAAGATGCTCAGTTCCGGTTTATTACCCCCGGCTTGAGCCGGGGGTAATAAGTTGCTGACAAACTCAGGGGCTTCAGCCCAGAAGGCGGCTAAAGTCTATTCGCAACCAGACATTGGTAAAAGCCGGCTAACCAGAAAATTCCCCTGGCCTGGCTTCTCCCCGCTTTTCGGCTAAAGCCGGTTGGTTCAGGAGTCTGCTTTTCCCCGGGCTGAAGCCCGGAGTAAGGCAAACGGATTTATCTTATTATTCATCAAAATTCTAACGTCCAAATCAGGACTTCGGGGCAATCATCGCAAGCAAAAGCAGATTGAAGCAATCAATATCTGGACTTTGCATTTTTACTTTTAAAAACAAATCAAACATCGAATTACCCCGGGAAAAAATATATTGAAAATAAATTTTGTCCGGATAACCATTCCGGAGAAAATCTTCGTATTTTTATCAATCCGTGAACACATTGAATGAACCTGCAACGTGGTGTGCTGGTTTATATTAATTTTAACATAGCTCGTTTTTACTGCTGCCACTGCTATCAGATATCCGCCACTGCATAAACATATTTATCAATAAAGTATAACCGGCCAGGCATCCGGAACCTTTTGCCATATCCCTCACGGAAACCGGGCAAAACCGGATGGCAGTTTGATAAGCTTTAACACTGAAGATATGAAACCTAATTTTTCCTTACTGATAGCGCCGGGGTTATTCTTTACCTTCATGATGATTGTTGTATTCAGTTATGCTGGCGGAAATTCCGTACCGGATTCTCAGGTATCCATAAAACCGGGTACTGAAGAAATCTGTGCCGGGGCTCAGGTTACATTTACCGCCATCACCCCCGTACTGCAAAATCCGGTTTATCAGTGGACAAAAAACGGTTTCCCGGCAGGCAGCAACGCCCCCGATTTCACGTATGTTCCTGTCAATGGCGATATTCTTCAGGTAAATGTAACCGCAACGGGATTCTCGGCCTTGTCCGACCCATTGGCACTTACGGTATATCCGACTTATGCCGCCATATATATTTCAACCCCGGAAACGCAGGTAACTGAAGGTACACCGGTTACTTTTCATGCTGAAACCTTTAATGCCGGCGCCCACCCTGCTGTTGAATGGCTTGTAAACAGCACCAGGGTTGCCTTCGATGTTTCCGATTTTACTTATTTTCCTCAAAATGGTGATGTCTTTCAGGCGAGGCTTACCGTGGGCAGTGATGTACCCTGTATCAGCACGAATCCTGTTACTTCGAATCAACTGCTGATGTCGGTCTGCAACTCGGCGCCGGTGGCATTTAATATCTGGGGCAGCGGCGAATATTGCGGGGCCGTGGGTTTCGAGTTCGGCATAGAATCCTCCGAGCCCGGGGTCATTTATTATCTCTATAAAAAATTCGGCGATGATCTGTTCCGTTTAAATGGTATGGAACAAACAGGTACCGGCGGGCCGCTGAGTTTTTACGAAGAAGCGGGCGAATACCTGATCCTCGGCAAAAATGCCTGCGATTCCGTGTGGATGAACGGAAGCGCCATGGTACTCCCTTTCAACACCAGGACCTATCTCTCAGCAGCCGTTAACAACCTGTGCAACGGCACGCAGGTAATCTTTACTGCCACTCCGGAGCGAAGCGGCAACGAGGAATATGAATTTCTGTGGATGATCAATAACAGTCAGGCTTTCGCGGGAGGCAGTTCATACGCCTATACCCCTGAAAACGGAGATCAGGTGTCCGCCATCATGATATCGCCCTGCTTCGATTATGAAATGAACAATACCGTGGTGATGATGGTAAGGGACTGCAACGCCGCACCCGTGACCTGGTCCGGTAATATTGACGACAACTGGCACCGGCACGAAAACTGGAGCAGCGGGATTCCGGGGCCGGCATCTGTGGTGATAATCCCGGGGAACATTGAAAACTACCCCACCCTGACCACTCCCGCAATCTGTGAAAGCATCATCATTGAGAATGGCGGTTCATTTATAGGGTCGGAATACCTTACTGTTAAATCCGCCCTTGTAAAACGTGACCTGAGCAATCAACAGTTTCATTTCCTGTCGTCTCCCATGGGCTACCCGCAACCTGCTTTCGGTGGCGTTTTCACTGATAACCAGAATGGTATCTGGGCGAGAAAGTATGACGAATACAGCGGCGACTGGCGCAATCTCCCGGCAAGCGCGTTACTGAATCCGGGTACCGCTTATTCCATGCAGCTGACGCAGAACCAGACTGCCGGATTTATCGGGATACTGAACAGCACGGCAGTCACCGCCCAGCTTTTATATAACAATCCCGGAAATGATTCCGACCGCGCCGGGTGGAACCTTATCGGCAACCCCTTCCCGAGCGCCATCGACTGGGATATGGTTTCGGTAAATGCCGCGGAGCAGTCAATCTATGCCTGGAACGGTTCCCAGTATATTTCGTGGAACGGTACGATCGGCGCCCTTACAAACGGCATTGTCCCCGCACAGGGAGGCGTTTTTGTCAAAGCTGCCGGGCCGGGTTATATCTACAACCGGAGCGTCACCATCCCCCTGTCGGCAAGGGTCCACAGCAACCGCCCGTTCCTGAAGGAATATGTGGCAAATACCCTTGAACTTGAAGTGGATGGGAATGGATATAGAGATGTTACCTTTATCCGTTTTAACGAAAATGCCACCAAAGGTTTCGATGCCGGCGCCGATGCGCACAAACTATGGGGCATAGAAGAAGCCCCGCAGCTTTTCTCCCTGTCGGGCGCCTACCCTCTTAGCATCAACGAATTGCCGCTTGTTTTCAATGAAACCATTGACATCGGTTTCAGCTGTGATGCCAGCGGGGCGTATACCATCACTGCCAGCGGATTGTCAGGCTTCGACGCCTCCATCCGCCTGCTGCTCGAGGATAAAAAATCCAACGCCATTACAGACCTTACTCTAAACCCGGGATATGTATTTAATTATCAGGCCGGAGAAATTCCCGACCGCTTCCGCCTGCACATTACCGCAGGACCTGCGATTCCGGAACAGAACAGCGTATTTGTCTGGTACCACAGCAATCTACTTTCCGTATCCAATCCTTCCGGGATCACCGGCGAATTGCATTTATTTGACATTGCAGGCCGGGTGGTGCTCTCATCCCCGCTGGGCAAAGGTGATTTGACAGTACTGCCCGTCAGCCTGAAACCCGGAGTGTATCTGGCCGGGATTTCGTCAGTGAATTTCAGTATGACCAGAAAAATAATTGTCAGGTAATTTGCCGGCAACCAGGCATTTCAGACAGCCTGATCCGCTATAAAAATTTAATACTGACAGCTTATGGATGTCCTGCCTGATAATTGGTTTATATCCAAATTACTTTTGTACACCTATGCCTCTGCCGGGTTCTCAATGCCGGAAGCAGTTCATCAGCAGCATCGCTTCCGGACAGCCATCTGTTTACAAATTAAAGATGAAAATCCTGAAGCGGTGACAACACTTCCAATCCATCATTTGACATCAACGATACAGTTGTTATCTTTGCCTGAATAATTTGCCGGTAACCAAGCGCCTGGCAATCTATACGCTGTTGATGAGAAATAAAATACTGATACTGGTTGCATGCCTGATTCCCCTGATTGCTACCGCCCAATCATGGAAATCAAAACCCTTCTCCATCAGCCTGTTGAACAATGCAACCCTTTACCCGCCCAAATCACTTACAGCGGTATTTAATCAACCGATACATCCCGGATTTTCAGTGAATTATGAATTCGGGTGGCGCGAAACAATCAAAGATCCGATGTTCAGGAACATCAACACCCACGCGCTTGGCGGGCGTCAGGTCTATACAGGGAAGTGGTTCCAGAACTTCGGCCTCACCTATTATTATCATCGTTATGTTAACCACGCTGTGCTGATCACCACGCAGGCCGGTTACAGGAGATATCTGGGGAAATTTTCAGCAGAAGCATCCTTACATGCTGGGTATATGCATGCTTTTCTGCTAACCGGACAGTTTGTAAAGAATTCAGACGGCACCTGGAACAGTCAGAAACTGCCAACAAGGGCTCAGATTGCGGGTGGCGCCGGTATTGGCATCGGATATGACGCCGGCTACCATTACAATTCAAGACGGATATTCATCAACTACGACTTCAGGCTGCAAGTGCCATTCATCAAAAACTATGTCCCGCTTTTGCCCAATGGCATCCTTTCGGCGGGAATTCAGTTTACCCTTTTCAAAAACCCCGGCAGCCAAAGCAAGCCTGCCCCAAAACAACTTGAATGCCCAAAATCCTGAGCGTCATTGCACTTGCCTTGACAGGCCTTTTAATAACAGGCTGCAGCAGCGATGAAATAAAAAAGCCTGTTGCCCTGGATTGTCCGGTTGAGGAAAACCCAGCATTTCAGTCAAATACAAAAAGTATTGCCTATAAAAAAATCCTTGATGATTATGTCAGGCGCGGACTACCCGGTATCTCGCTGCTGGTGAAGGACAGTACGGGCTTCTTTATCGGTTCCTCCGGCATGGCCGATATCGCCGGCAATATCCCCATGCAGCCCTGCCACATGGCGAAAATTGCCAGCGTCACCAAAATGATGATCGGCGTGACGGTGATGCGGTTGCAGGAAAAAGGGGTCCTCTCCCTCAATGATCCTGTGAATAAATACATTCCGGAGAATACACTAAAAAAAATCGGCAATGGTAATGCACCCGTTACCATCCGCAACCTGATGAACCATACGACCGGATTTTATGATGTAATTGGCGACCGGGGATTTTACCTTCAGATTCTGAATGATCCGACCCGTAAATGGACTGCCGGCGAGTTGCTTGAATATGTTTACAATAAAGAGGCCATGTTCTCGTTCAGGCCTGCAGACACCGTTGGTTATTCAAATACTAACTACCTGCTAATCAGTATGGTAATTGAATCTGCAACCGGGGTTCCGCATGCGGTGGTTTTTCGCGACGAAGTCATCAGCAGGCTGAGCATGAACGACACACGCTACTACTGGCATGACCCTCTGCCTGAAACGGGTGTCGCCCGGGGATATTATGACCTTTATAATAACGGCAGCATCGGAGACATCACGAATTGGAACACCGGCAGCGGCAATGGTTATACAGGTGTCTATTCCACCGTCTGGGATATGTACCTGTTTGCCGATGCCTTATTTGAAAGCAAAACCTTGCTTTCTCAGCCTTCGCTTGACGAAATGCTGACTTTTCATCCCGACATTGAAGAACGCAAACAGATTGGCGTAGCCTGTTTTAAAGACTTTATCGATATCGGCAACCCTGAAAGGGATTTTGCCTGGGGCCACCGCGGAAGGGAGCTTGGCTACAGCGCCGACCTTTACTACTTTCCGGAATATAAGGCCACGATGGCGCTCATCGTGAATTACGGCACCGATGGCAACAGTTCCTTAAGACCGGTATTCCTTGAGATGCGCGATAAAATCGCGAGGACCATCACGCAGAACTGAAAAACCTCCATAAAAAAAAGGCTGCAGTGCGTTGAGCAAGGCAACCTTTCGGACTTTTTCCCGGTTCTGGCTAATTCAGCAGAAAGAGGCTGGAATTACCCGAAATCCTGTCCGGAATTACGGCAAGTGCTTTTGAGTAATTTAAAAGGTTCCGGATAACCGACTCACTCGGCGACGCATTGACCGGGCTTGTCCTGATGTTTTTGAGGTTGTGCCCTGCCGGCTGCAAAAAAGGAACCTGAAAAGAATGATGAAGTGTAAAGTTTTTGGCCATAGGCGATGATTGTTCTGTTTTTGATGGTTTCAATTAAGTAACGGCAAGATAAACCGATTATTATCTGACAAGATTCTTTTTCATCCAAATTAAAAATGCCTCGCTGAAATCACCGTAAAATCAACCGGAATGATTCCCAATCAAAAAAACAGGAGGCAATTACGCCTCCTGTCCCAAACATGAAAACAAGAAAAATTATGCAGACAACGAAATTTCTTTCTTTTCAATCATTTTCCTGAGGTTGATCAGGGCATAACGCATGCGGCCCAGGGCTGTATTGATGCTTACATCGGTCTGTTCGGCGATTTCCTTGAAGCTCATATCGGCGTAATGACGCATCATCAGCACATCGCGCTGCTCGGCAGGTAAAAAATCAATCAGGGCCCTGACATCCTGATGAATCTGCTCTGTAATCAGCCTATCTTCTATCGATTCGTCATAAATCCGGAGGTTATCAATAATGTTGAACTCCTCACTCTGACTGTCAACAACGGGGATTCTCCGCGATTTCCTGAAATGGTCAATCACCAGATTGTGCGCGATACGCATCACCCATTGGATAAATTTACCCTCTTCCTTATATGAACCGGATTTCAGCGTATGGATCACCTTGATGAAGGTATCCTGAAAAATATCATCAGCATGTTGCTTATCCTTCACAACCATGATGATGTAAGAAAAAACCTTGTTTTTGTGGCGGTAAATCAACTGTTCAAGGCTTGATTCATTACCGGACAAATACCTGTTAATCAGCTCCTGATCGCTAATTGACTGGGCATACATAACGCCTCCTTCTGTTAGTACGTGAAAGCGTAAATGTTTATCCGATAAGTGCCTCCTATAATTTAATTAATAAACTGAACAGTCAGGGATCAGAAAAATTCACCCTTTGAGCCACAAATATACGGTAATTGAATTCACAAAATCAAGTGTCTGCCCAAATTTTCTCTAATTTTGTTGCCTGAAGTGCTTACGGAAACATGAATTCTGACTATATGGCGGGCAAAACGCCTGAAACCCACATCCTTATCAAAGGAGCTAAAGTACACAATCTCAAGAACATATCGCTGGCCATTCCCCGCAATCGCTTTGTGGTGATAACCGGCCTGTCCGGTTCGGGAAAATCTTCGCTTGCCTTCGACACCTTATACGCCGAAGGGCAACGCCGCTATGTGGAAAGCCTCAGCGCTTATGCCAGGCAATTCCTGGGCAGGATGAGCAAACCTGAAGTAGAATACATCAAAGGCATTGCCCCCGCCATTGCCATAGAGCAGAAGGTAAATACCCGCAACCCAAGGTCCACTGTGGGCACTTCTACCGAAATTTATGAATACATCAAACTGCTGTATGCCCGTATCGGGAAGACCTACTCCCCTGTTTCGGGAAACCTCGTCAGGCGGGATTCGGTAACAGATGTCTGCGATTACATGACCAAGCTGCCTGCAAACAGCAGGGCTACGGTGATGTGCCGCCTGCTGCTCAAGCACAACCGTTCGCTGCAGACACAACTTTCCATCCTGCTGCAGCAGGGATTCAGCAGAATTAAATACAACGGCACCTTTGAGCGGATTGAGGAAGTAATCAAACAGGGCGCCGATGAAAATAAAAACTACTTCCTGGTGGTTGACCGCTTAACCATCAGGCCCGACGATGAAGACCTGCTGCAACGCCTGGCCGACTCGGTGCAGACAGCCTTTTATGAAGGAGATGGGGAATGCATCTGTGAAATTGAACACGGAGACGCCATCAGACAGGAAGTCTTCTCAAACCGCTTCGAAGCTGACGGCATCAGTTTCGAGGAACCTACATCCAACCTGTTCAGCTTTAACAACCCCTATGGTGCCTGCAAAACCTGCGAAGGTTTCGGGAGTATCATCGGGATTGACGAAGACCTGGTAATTCCCAACAAAAGCCTTTCGGTTTATGAGGATGCCATCGCCTGCTGGCGGGGAGAAAAACTCAGCGAATGGAAAGATGAACTGGTAAACAATGCTTACAGATTCAACTTTCCGGTACATAAGCCCTGGTACGACCTCACCGAAGAACAGCGACAACTGGTTTGGGACGGAAACAAATACTTCGGGGGGATCAACGCCTTTTTTAAATTTGTTGAAGAGCAGACCTATAAAATACAATACCGTGTAATTCAATCACGTTACCGCGGAAAAACGGTATGCCCCGAGTGCAGGGGAACCCGGCTCAGGAGCGACGCCAACTATGTTAAAGTCGGCGGAAAAAGCATCAGCGAAATTGTGCTGATGCCGGTTTCGGAAGTGCTCCAGTTTTTTACTTCTCTTGAACTGAGTGAGTTCGACAGGACTGTGGTCAAGCGGCTGCTTCAGGAAATCACCAACAGGCTTCGGTTCCTTTGTGATGTGGGCCTGAGTTACCTGACCCTGAACCGGCTTTCATCCACCCTCTCCGGCGGAGAATCGCAACGGATTAACCTTGCCACCTCCCTCGGCAGCAGTCTGGTAGGTTCCATGTATATCCTGGATGAACCCTCCATCGGTCTTCATCCGCGCGACACCCACCGTTTGATCAGGGTGCTGCAGCAACTCAGGCAACTGGGCAATTCTGTCATTGTGGTTGAACACGACGAAGAGATCATGCACGCCGCCGATCACCTGATCGACATTGGCCCCATGGCGGGGGAGAATGGCGGGCAGATTATGTTTGAGGGGAAATATGAACAACTGGTAAACGAACAGGAAAGCCTTACCGCCCTCTACCTCACCCACCGCATGGGTATCCCGGTGCCGAAAATCCGCCGTAAATGGAGGGATTACATCGCCTTGTCGGGGGTGCGGGAAAACAACCTCAGGGGAATTGATGTAAAATTCCCGCTCAATATCCTTGTAGCCGTTACCGGTGTGAGCGGATCCGGCAAAACATCGCTGGTGAAACGGGTGCTCTACCCCTCGCTGAAAAAGATGTACGGGGGCTATGGTGAGCGTACCGGACGTTTCGACAAAATCACCGGCGACTACATTAAGGTCACCGAAGTGGAAATGGTGGACCAGAATCCGATAGGCCGGTCTTCCAGGTCAAATCCTGCCACATACGTCAAGGCATACGATGATATCAGAAGCCTGTTCGCCGACCAGCCGCTGGCCAGGACCAGAGCCTACAAACCCGGATTTTTCTCCTTTAACATAGAAGGCGGGCGCTGCGAAGAATGCGAAGGTGAAGGCGTGGTTCAGATCGGGATGCAGTTTATGGCCGACATCCATCTTACCTGTGAAAGCTGCAAGGGCAAAAGGTTTAAAGAAGAGGTGCTTGAAGTAACCTACCAGGGACTGAACATCGCCGATATCCTTGACCTGACCATCGATCAGGCCATAGAATTTTTCGGCAAACACGCCCAGAGCAACAGCGTCGAAAACCGGATTGTATCGAAACTCAAACCTTTGGCGGAAACCGGGCTCGGCTACCTGCGTATGGGGCAATCGTCTGACACCCTCAGCGGCGGCGAAGCGCAACGCATCAAGCTTGCCAGCTTCCTGGTTAAAGGAGCCTCTGACAAGCCTACCCTGTTTATTTTCGACGAACCTACCACCGGTCTTCACTTCCACGATATCAGCAAGCTGCTGGCATCATTCAATGCACTCATCGCCAAAGGTCACAGCATCATCGTCATTGAGCACAACCTCGACGTGATCAAATGCGCCGACTGGGTCATCGACCTGGGCCCCGAAGGAGGAAATGAAGGCGGGAACATCCTGTTCGAAGGCATTCCCGAAGATCTTGCCAGACAGGAAAACTCCTATACCGGTATGTTCCTGCAAGAAAAACTTTTTCCTTCCGGAGAAAACTGATCTGTTTGAAAGGCCTGCCGCGGATTCAGGGAGAAATATTACACCTGCATCCTGTTACATTTCATAAATTTGTTCATAAACTGTTAAACACTGCTTTTTTTTTGAAAAGGAAGTGTTAACTTTGATTTCTGAAAAGAATTGTTACTATTTTAGTGCATTGCTGCCCAAGAGCATGGCTTTCGGGTTCATGAATGTCATATAATCATACATCTACATGGAAAATAATCCCTTGAAGGACGAATCCGGAATGTCGCTTCAGTTGTTGCGTGACGAGAATAAAAAACTCCTCGAAGCCCTGAAACATCTCGAGTACCTGAAAAAACAGGAACAGGAGCTGATCAAAGCGAAAGAAGATGCCGAACGCGAAAACAGGATGAAATCGGACTTTCTTGCCATGATGAGCCACGAAATCCGCACCCCGATGAACGGGGTTATCGGAATGACCAGCCTGCTGCTCGACACCAACCTGACCGTTGAACAGAAGAATTTTGTGGAAACCCTCAGGGTAAGCGCCGACAACCTGATGACCATCATCAATGACATTCTTGACTTCTCGAAAATCGAATCGGGGAAAATGACGCTCGAAGAAGCGCCTTTTGAACTGAGGAACTGCATTGAAGACGCCCTTGACCTGTTCGCCCAGAAAGCCATCGAACGCGGTATCGACCTGCTCTACCTGATTCAGCCCGACGTCTCCCCTTTCCTGATCGGTGACATCACCCGGCTCAGACAGATACTGATCAACCTGATCAACAATGCCATCAAATTCACCGAAGAGGGAGAAGTATTTATCTCAATAGAAAAAGTAAAGGAAGAGGAAGGTTATCAGGAACTGCAGTTCTCGGTTAGAGACAGCGGTATCGGTATCCCAAAGGAAAAAATAGGAATTCTGTTTGATGCATTTACCCAGGCCGACTCAACCACTACCCGCAGATATGGCGGTACCGGTCTCGGGCTGGCCATCGCCAAGCACCTGGTTGAACTGATGGACGGACGCATCTGGGTGGAAAGCGAAGTGGGTAAAGGCTCAACGTTCTTCTTTACCATCAGGCTCAGAACTTCCGGTATCGGAAAAACCAAGCTGTATGTCCGCGGACAGATCCCCGAACTGAAAAACAGCCGTGTGCTGATCGTAGACGACAACGAAACCAACCGTCATATCTTCACCCTGCAGTTCGAATCGTGGGGCATGGTTCCGTTTACCGCGAAATCAGGTCACGAAGCCCTTGCCATCATCGAAGAAGACGAAGAACCCTTCGACCTTGCGGTGATTGATATGCAGATGCCATCCATGGACGGACTTGAACTCGGACGGGCCATCAAGGCATTGCCTTTTAAAGGCGATGTGCCCATGATCATGCTTACTTCCCTGGGCAAAATCAACAAGCTTCCCACCGATGTCTTCGATGCCCAGTTGTCGAAACCCATCAAGCTGGCCGAGCTTTTCGAGGAAGTATTGCGCGTGATTGCCGAGGCCCGCAACCGCCGGAGCAACCTGGCCGACCATAACATCGACAAAAACCTGGCCGCCAAACTGCCCATGCGCATCCTGCTGGCTGAAGACAATATTACCAATCAGGATCTCGTCATTACCCTGCTGAGTAAGATGGGCTACAAAATCGATGCGGTGGAAAACGGCCGCAAGGTGCTCGAAATGATGGAGCGCAAGAAATATGACATTATCCTTATGGATATCCAGATGCCCGTGATGAACGGTATGGAGGCCACCAAAGTGATCTGCGAAAAGTATGCCGAACATGAAAGGCCGAAAATCATCGCCATCACGGCCAACGCCATGCCGGGCGACAAAGAGCGCTACCTGAGCGCCGGTATGGTGGATTACCTGCCCAAACCCATTAAATTCAAGGATGTACAATCGGTCCTGATCAAATGGGGAAAGAAAAAAGTTAATTAGCGGAAGGCCCGGGAAACCGGGCTTTTATTTTTTACTGAACTTTCTTACGACAGTCTGACCATCTCCCAGAATGCGAAGCATATAAATTCCGGAACTGAAGGAAGCTGTGCTGATTGCGCTCGTTTCATCCTGAAATCGCTGGCTCAACAACCTCCGGCCCTGAAGATCAAACACATCACAGGTAAAAGTCGTTGTTTGGTTACCGGCCTCAATCAGGATAAAGTCATCGTCCGGGTTCGATGAAATTCTGAAAACCTCCGACAAGAAAGGCTCATCGATTCCGATGGATTCGCACCTGTGCACTACCTCATAATAATCGGCACACCCCGGTCCGTTATTTTCAATCTGGTTAAGACCACCCACCCCAAACTCAATCCGGTCACATACACTTTGAACATGGCATTTTGTCAACAATGAATTGTTAAAGATTCGCAGGTAACTGATGCTGGTTCCGGGAATATTCTTAATACCATCAAGATTCGCTAAGGCAGCATTTTCATGAATATAAACGCCACCTCCAAATTCATTCAAACCGGTCAATGCATCAATATTTACAAGTGATCCGTTAATCCCAATCTTAAGAATGCCAATACATTTTTTAAGATTTTCCAATCCGGTGAAATCAGCAAGGAGATAATTGTTCTCGCAATAAAACCCATTGCAATTAATGTAAGTTAGATTTGAAAGCCCAAGGAAGTTTAGCAAAGAATGGTTTTCCGTCACCCATAATCCTGCCTCTATGGTAGTAATTTTTTCAAGACCCGCAAGCGAGGTCAACGAATCATTCATTTCGATTAACAATTGACCAGTCCCCAGGCTTTCAACATTCCCCAATCCTTCAATATTTCTCAGGAATGGGTTATTTTGAAGGGTTATTCCTCCCCCGACATAGGTCAGCCCCTGCAAACCATTAAGATTTCTCAGGTTTGTCCACCAGAACGGATCACCGATATACAGAAAACCGCCAATGCTTTCTACTCCGCTCAACCCCCCGAGACTGTAAATATCTTCCCCGAATATATGTACATTACCTTCAATGTGCGTGCACCATGAATAATTTGCCTGAAACCATTCAATCTCATACTGATGGGCAAAGGAAATACCTTCCGGAAAGCAGCCTGACTGGGATTTTGCAGCAACCCACATAAACACGAGCATAATCATAAAAATCGTCTTTTTCATATAATATTTATTTACAAGTATTTATACATGCAATGAAACTAATTAGCAAATATATACAATATTCTATCAATATTTCCAAACATAATGAGAGAAATATACTCCACAACTCTCTTGTGAGGATCTGCCCCAGCTGACAGCTCAGACAAATAAATCACTGTCCGATTTCCAGGCAGGTAATGACCGGAGAAAAATTAATAGGCTAAAGATCATCAGCGGACACTTATTAATTACTAGCTTCCTGCCAGATCACTCAAGCACATTACGTATTTTTGCTGTATGAGCAGAGCCTTTGTCAATGAAGACGATCAGCGCGAGGCACCGTTTGTCCCTCCCCGGGCCGACCTGCCCGACGGAGTACCCAATTATGTCACCCCTAATGGGATGGAAGCCCTGTTGCATGAAAAGGAGTTACTCCTGTCAGAACTGAAACAGCTGGTGGCCGGCGATGAACATGATAAACAAAACGCCATAGCGGTTGTAAACACCCGCCTGCTGATGCTGGAGAACCGGATTGGTTCCGCCCAGGTCATTGAGCCGGAGGAGGGCAAACCAGAGGTCGTACGTTTCGGCGCTTATGTTACTTTACAGATCGGAAATACAAAGCAAACCCAGCAGTTTCAGATAGTCGGTGTGGATGAAGCCAACCTGAAGAAAGGGAAAATTGCTTTTACCTCTCCCCTTGCCCGCCTGCTGATGAACAGAAAGGCCGGGGAAACCATCACCCTTAACCTGGAGCATGGCAGCAGGGTTTTCAGCATCATGGATATCCGGTAGGTGACCACAGGAGTTCTGGTTGGGTTATTCGTAAAACGATGTGCCGTTATTATGCCATCTCGATGGCAATCAGGACATAAAAAACCCAATATTTTAAGAAAAAAAATAATCAGTACTGATTAAAGGTTAATCCCTCAAGATGTGACTCATTGGATACTTGTAAAACAAACAGTTACACAAAACTCACCGGGGTATCACGGAGTTATACATAGACGAAACTAAAACTCTGTGAACCTCTGTGACTTCTCTGTGAACCTCTGTGAAATTATTTCATTGACTGCCCTGCAAATTGCCTGATGCATCTTTAACACCTGCACATCACATAACGAATCACAAATGGTTCTTAAGTCAATTTTTTCCGGAAAATTGACCTGCCCCTTGTAATTATTAAATTTATCCCTATTTTTGCACTCCCAAAACGACGGCGGGGTAGCTCATCCCGATAGCTATCGGAAGGTCTGAGCGCTGGATTCATATCCGTCAGGGGCAGACACAAGTTCAGGTCTCGCATGAATTGAAATAAAAAGTTCTTTTAATTGTTGATTGCTGTTGCATTCATTGAAATATTACCAAGTAATGGCGGGGTAGCTCAGATGGTTAGAGCGCAGGATTCATAACCCTGAGGTCACGAGTTCAATTCTCGTCCCCGCTACCAGGAGGAAGGTTGTCAGTTCATGGCAACCTTTTTTGTTAAATTCAGGAATGCTGATTCAAATTTGCAGAAAAATTCGACCCCTCCGGGCCGGCAATTATTATCCTGATGGCATTACTATAAACTTTTAATTCCTCCGGAGTCATTGCGCTCAAACAACAATAAGAATTCAAATCCGCCCGGGCCTGGTCATCTGATGTTAAAAACAATAATTCAACACTGATTTACAACCCCGGAAGGGCGCTTATTGAAATTTTAATCTGCTCTTTCTGTTCCCGGTTGGTTCCGTTAATGCCTGATATAAATCAGTTTTCATTCCGCTGGTAAAAAAAAGCCCCGAATCCGGAGCTTATAAGTTGCTTATCAGCTAATCGGAATAATCTGGTATCCTGCAATTCAGATTCAACATATCTGTTCTTTCTTTTCTCCTAAAATTATCAACCGCCGAAGTAAAAGTCAACGACCTGCCCGTCGACCATACCGCTGGCCCGGCCTCCGCTGCCATCGGCATAGATCAATATGGAAATATTAACGCTGATGGTATGATCGTAATCATTGGGCCCGGTCATTCTTACCGCGCCTCCGATCGACATGGTAGAAGCCGAAGCATAGGTATAACCGGGCATCAGGGTAAAATTTCCCGAAAGTGACAGGTGTGGCGCCCCGTTCATGGTAAAAATTTTATCTTCACTTCTGAAAGTATAATCTATCGCTGTCTCTGTGAGTTCAGCCAGCAAAAAACCTCCATTCATTTGGCTTGTGTTGTCGTCGAACGTAATGTTTCCTGTAATTCCGCCAATTATATGAATGTACCCACCCTCAACACCATAATGATAAACTTCGATATCTCTGTTTACCGGAATAGAAGATCTGGCAGCCCTGACTTCATTATCCCAGGCCATGCCGGCTTTAAAGATTTCTTCCACGATAACCTTAACACCAGGTCCGGCCGGTTGATCATCCTTGTCTTTACTGCATCCGCCCATTAAAACCAGGGCAATCATTCCGCTAATCAATAAAAACTGCTTCATGGGTTTTGTGCCGGAGTTTACCGTGCCGGCCTGCACTGTTAGTGTGATTAATACATCGTTCCTGAATTAATATAAACCGGGCCGGAAAGTAATACCCTGGCAAATGAAAATCTTATTAAAATGAAGGAAAATGATCGGCAGGAGCTGATCCTTGCGGAAAACAAACAACAACGAAAAGAGCATGGCCGGCAAACCTTCAATGAACAATTGGTTAGCGAATTTTATATTAATATGATATGCATCTCCTGAAGATCATCCCATCACCTCGTAACTTTCCCGGTAAACCACTCCTCTCCTTCTGAGTCCTTCTAACAGATAATTCACAAAAACCGGATTCCGGCCGAGAAACTCGGGTGCCGACACTCCTTTTTCATGATAGAGCCCCCCTGCAATCAGCCTGGCGGCCATGGTCGCGGCATATCCGGTAGTCCGGGCCATCGAGTGAATCCCGCTTGCTGTATCGTAGCGGTCATAAAGGTTCCAGGTGTACCGCTGCCTGACCCCGTCCCTGGTGCCTTCGGTGATGACCTGCATCACCGTATGATCTTCTTCTCCGGGTTCCAGTTTCCATTTCGGGAAGAGCAGCCTGGAAGTAAATTCCAGCGGGCTGATCAGGGTTCCGTTGATGTTCAGCGGTTCTTTGCTGAAAAAGCCGGTATCCCGCAGCACGGCCATTTTCTCTATATGCCCCTTATACCTCAGGGTCTTCTCTATCATATAATCTCCCTTCAACGTAGTGGCCAGGGTGCGCAAACCATCGCTGTTAAAGGCTTCCAGGGTACCGATACCCGGAAAATCAATCAGCTCGGGATCCGACAGGGCTTCGCGTACCACCAACCTGCCACCGTCGATGTAACGTGCAGGCCGGGTATACTCTTCAATCACATCTATGGGCGAAAATACCGCTTTATACTCATAAGGCCAGGTCCTGACCACGGGCAGGCCGCCTACATAAATAATGCCTTTTTCAAGATGGTCGAGCATGGAGGCCCCGCATCCCAGCAGCACATTGCTCATGCCGGGGGCCACGCCCATATCGCAGATAACGGTCACCCCCAAAGCTTTGGCTTTCTCATCGAGGCTGAACATATCCTCAGGGAAGAAGGCTATATCCACCACATTCTTCCGGCACTCAATCAGGGTTTCGAGCGTGCGGTAGCCCATATGGCCGGGCACCGCGCTCACAACCAGATCAAATCCGTTGGCCAGTGCAACAAGTTCAGGCAGATCGCCCAGATCCGCCTTAATGGTTTGAATTCCGGGAAATTCCCGGAGTTTAAGCAAAGCTTCCGCGCTGATATCTGCCGAAGTGACTTCAAATTCACCATCCATGGCAAGATCCATTGCCATCGGACCTCCAACGAGCCCGGCACCGAGTACCAATATTTTCATAGCTGTGGTTTTGGGGTTTTCAGATTAACACGGTCTTTTGTGATCAGCTGGCTGATTTCACGCGATTGCGAAACAACAATACCCATCACAACCAGTATAATTCCGCTGATTTTCTGAATATTGAACACCTCGTATAATACAAAGTAAGAAAAAACGGCCGTAAAAACCGGAATAAGATTGGTAAAAATATTGGCTTTAACCATTCCGAGTTTCGCAACAGCCATAATAAAAAAGATGTAAGCAAGGCAGGAGCCGAATACGGCAAGCTGCAGTATCGCCAACACCAGGCTTTGGGTTGGTTTTACAAGGATAAAGGATTCGAAATCGAAGAACAGAAACAGCGGCAGAAAATAGAGGGCGCCCAGCAGGTTCTGCCGGGCAATAATGGTAAGGGCGCTGTATTTGCCGGTGAGCTTCTTCACAAATGCCGAATAGATTACAGCTGAGAAAACCGCCAGAAAGAGAAAGGCAATTCCTTTGGGGGCAGCGTTAAGGCTGAGGTCGGGATTAAGGATCATGACCAGGATTCCGGCAAAGGAAACCACAATGCCAAGCCAGGAGAATATACTGGTCTTTTCGCGGGCAAACATAAAAGCCGCAAAAGGGCTGAACAATGGAATGGTGGCTATTATCACAGACGAAACCGTTGATGAAACGTACTTAAGCCCGTAGTTTTCGCCAAGGAAATAAAAGAAAGGTTGTGCAAGCGCCAGCATTAAAAACCATTTGTGATCGGCGCGCTCAATCTTTTGCTGTTTGCCCCACAGCTTAACGGTCAGCGCCAGTATGGCCGACGAGATCACCAGCCGGATGAAAATTATGGTTATGGGCTCGTAATAGCCGAGTGCAATTTTTGACCAGACAAAAGTCAGCCCCCAGAAGAGCATGGAGAGCACGGCAAAAATATAGTATTTGAAAATATCTGATTTCAAAAGCGGGGATCAGTTAAATGAGTTTCTTTCCAAAAAAGAAGCAAATTTAAGATAATACCTCAATATGCCCGAAAAATGAATTCCGCAGCCATGAGTTTACAGGAAAGAAAATAAATACCCCGCTTCAGGGATCAGGAAAGTCAATTATCTTATTATCACCAGCTTTCTGGTTACCACACCATCCCCTGTATCAAATGATACAAAGTAAATTCCGGAATCCAGATTTGAAACATTCAGGTGTCCGTTAAAACTACCGGCAACGGAAAGCACTTCCTGTCCGGATGAATTCTGAAGTCTTATCTGTTTTAAAAGGTTCAGATTTGAAAAACTGTAATTAAGCTGATCGCGGCAGGGGTTTGGGTAAAAAAGTAAATCATTGGTTTCAGGAATTTCAGCATTGGATAGCACAAAGTCACTGGCCAGTATCCTGGCATCTACTGCATATTGCCCTTCAGCAAGAATATAGCCATAATTATTGGCATCTGTTTTAATCTTCGTGTAATTCATTGTGCCGAAAGAAATGTCTTCCCATTCCGGTTCACCCTCATAATTTCGGAGAATCAATCCATTGTCACCAACACAAAAGTTTATATTGTTGTTTGAGTATGTATAATTAATGTTGGAACTGACCCCGGAATTCATGGTGGTCCAGGAATATCCTCCATCTGTCGTCTGAATAATTTTACCTTCTTTACCTGCCAATATTCCTCTGTCTTCATCAATGAAAGTAAAGTGGTTTAAGTTATATAAGGTATCCTTATAGATGGTTGTCCAGGTATTTCCGAAATCAGTCGTTTTTAGTAGCATATTGTTCCCGGGAACGGTTGAACCAGGATAATTAAAATCCCGGCACAGAATAAAGGCAGTTGTATCATTCAGCATTTTTACCGAACCATAAGCAAAGTCAACAGAATCTCCCGGAGTCGATGAATATTCTCCATTTTCAACTTTTCCAAGCAGTCCCCAGGGATAATTATTAAGCGCAAAGCCCCTGGAAATATCTATAAAATCGTAGCCATTAAAATATCCGTCAACATTGGGCCCAGGCACATTTTCCCAGGTAACGAAGTCATCAGAAGTAGTCCTGATAGAGGAGGTCACCTGATCGGTAATAAAAGTAACCAGTTGAGAGGGCGCAACACATTGAATTTTATAAAGTGTAGCTGTTGGTCCAATGCCTGGAAATGTCCAGTTTAAACCGCCATCAACACTTTTAGCCCTACTAAAATAGGAGTAATGTATTGAATAACCCGAATATCGGTAAACCACATATATACTGTTATCGGGTGAAACATCAAAGTCAAGATATCCTTCGTAATAATAATCAGGCCCCTGTTGAAGGTACCCGGTCAGTGCATTCCATTGAGAAAAGGCTGAATGAAATGAAAAGATCATCATGGTAACAATCAGCAATTTTTTCATAATAAAATATTTAAATGTTTATAATGGAATTTTTCAGCAATAATATCTACAAAGATATAATATAGATCAGAAAATCGCAATCAGTATTCTAAATTATCAGAATCAGAATAAAAAAAGTCTGTTTAAAGTGTAACAAAATTCCGGATCGCTGGTCTTTATATTACCAACAGCTTATTAATGGATCAGGTGGATCAATTGGTAGAAGAATGTAAATCGGGCAACCGCCAGGCCCAGATGGATATATACCGGCAGTATTACAAGCCGATGTATAACACCTGCCTGCGGATGGTCAGTGTAAGCGCGGACGCCGAGGACATTATGCAGAATTCCTTTATTGACGCGTTCAGGTCCATTAAGAGTTACAGGGGCAAATCTCCGTTTTACTACTGGCTCAGGCGGATTGTGATCAATAACGCCATGGATCATTTGAAGAACCGTAATCCGGATATGTTCCTGACCGATACACTGCCCGAGATACCGGAGACTGGAGATGATGCTGAAGACGGGTCTGTTGAATTACAGGTAAATGCAGTGAAAAATGCCATGGATCAGTTACATAATGATTACCGGGTTATCCTTTCGCTTTACCTGTTCGAAGGGATGGACCAGGAAGAGATCGGGGATATTCTGAAACTGAACCCCGGCAATGTAAGGACAAGGCTTTCAAGGGCCAGACAAGCGCTGATCAGCCTGCTCAGTGATTATTCCCGAAGATCACCGGCAGACAGGAATTTCTAAAATACAGAAAGCAAGATCATGAAAACCATACAGGACTTTATCCGCAATCACAGGCAGGACTTCGATGAGGGGGAACCCCGGAGCGGGCATGAAGAACGTTTCCTGGCAAAACTGAAGCTGGAAGATCAGGCAAAGCGTTCGGTGCAATACACCACCATCGGCAAATGGTTTAAAATAGCGGCTTCGGTGCTGATCATTGCAAGTTTCGGCGCGGCCATATACACCATCATGCTCAGGCCAGATCAGGCTGTGCTGGCCGGAAAAAATACCACACCGGACGAGATCCGCGAAATTGAATACTATTATACCAGTGTCTCGGATCAGAAACTTAGGACCATCAAGGAAATGGCCGGATCAGGACCAGAGGCAGAAAAAGTCAAGGCAATGATCTCCGAACAGGTCAGAGAATTAAAAGTGTCAACAGAAGCACTGAAAACCGAATACATTGAAGGGAAAAAAGATGAGCGCGTGCTGAACGCGATCAGGAACAATTACCGGGTACTCAACGGTCTGCTGGATCATGTAATCAATCAGATTGATCAGCCCCGGCATAAAATTGAAGAATCCTCAAAAAACAACCTTAATATCGGATATCATGAAACCAAATTTTGTTAAAACGGCATTGCTCATCATTTCCTTAATGGCTGCACCGTTGTTTGGCCTGGCCCAGAAGGAAACAAGAACCAAAAACATCAGTAAACAGTTTAAGGTCAACAGTGATGTTCTACTGAAGGTTGAATCCAGTTTCGGAAAGGTCAGCTGCACCGTGTGGGACAAGAACGAAATCAGTGTGGATGTTGAAATCCGGGTGGATACGCGGAATGAGAAAGATGCCCTGCGCATACTTGACCAGATAAAGCCGGTCATTACAGGATCTGCATCACTGGTCGAAATTAAAACAGAAACCGGCAGTATCAGTTCCGGAAACAAATCAACCTCATTCTCGGTTGATTACACCATCAGGATGCCGGAATCGACCAGACTTGACATCGAAAGCCGGTTCGGCAGCCTTTATACCGACGCAACCACAGCGCCTGCGAAGCTTGTGGTTGAATACGGCAGCCTTACCCTGAAAAAGTTCACAAACCCCGACTTTGAGATTATCCTGAAGTTCAGTACCGGAAAGATTGAATCACTTGGCAAAGGCAGATTGGATTTACAATACAGCACTATAAATCTGGGCACCGCCGATTTCATTGATATGGATTCAAAGTTTTCCACCATTAATATTAAAACACTTACAGGGATCAGGATTGATTCACAATATGACAACATCGGCATTGAGAAGATCTCAGGCATGGATGGATCTGCAAAGTTCACCGCAATAAAGATCGACGCGCTGATCAACCGCCTTGAGCTTGCTTTACAATATGGCGGACTTGATGTGAACAATGTAAATCCGTCATTCTCGAACATAAGCCTTGATGCCTCGTTCAACAATATTAACCTTGGAATCGCTCCATCTGCCTCTTACAGGCTGAATGCCGATATGAGTTTCGGAGGGTGCCGCTATCCGCAGAAATCCGCCGTTACAGTCACTGAGAAATCCATGACTTCAAGCCTCTACAGCGGAACCGTCGGAACTGACAAAAGCCCTTCTGCCAGGGTAAGCATCAAAGGCAGAAACAGCGATGTAAAACTTTACTGATAAATTCAAAACCAACACTGAATCAACTAAAATCACAAAACCATGAAAACCATCACTGCAAAGAAAAATCTGGCCCTTCAGGTCATCATGCTCATTGTTCTTCTGATGACCATTACCCTGACAGTTAAAGCTGAAAAACAGGACCGCAAAGTCGGGAATTTTACGAAAATAGAAGTCAGCGGCGCATTTAATGTAATCCTTACACAGGGAAATTCAGCATCTCTATCCCTGGAAGCCAGTGAAGAATTGCTTGAAAGAGTGATTTCAGAAGTTAAAGGTGACAAGCTTATCCTCAGGTTGGAAAACAACACGAGGATTATAGGAACGGAATCTCCGACGGCTTACGTTTCTTTTATCAATATTGATGAAATAGATCTGAGCGGGGCGGTAAAAATATCCGGCACCAACCCTATGAAATTCAAGCACCTGCTTATAGATGGGTCCGGCGCTACCAAAGTCGATCTGAATCTGTCGGCAATCAAATTGAAATGTAACGCAAGCGGCTCTTCCAAAATAATACTGAAAGGAGATGCAGAAGAATTTGAGGCTGAACTGAGTGGCGCTACTAAAATAGACGCTGAAGACTTTAAAACAACCAATTGCACCCTTGATTGCAGCGGAGCATCCAATTCGAAGGTTTATGTAACCGGATCATTAAAAGTCGACGGAAGCGGAGCCTGTAACATAACATATACAGGCAATCCGCAGCAGGTTGATTCTGACATGAGCGGAGCCAGTAAAATCCGTAAAGGTTAAAATCATCGATCAGTCAGAACATCAAAGGCTTCCCGGTTCAGGGAGGCCTTTCTTTTCTTTTTGCATCAGGCAGTATCAGACTCCGATCATGCCTTTAAACTCATTCTCGGTGATAATTTTTACTCCCAGACTTTCAGCCTTTCTCCGCTTTTCGGGGCCCATATTATCACCGGCAACGACGTAATCGGTTTTCGACGATACGGAACCGCTTAGCTTTCCGCCATTTGCTTCAATGACAGATTTAAGGCCTTCACGGGTAAAAGAAGTAAAAACGCCACTCACAACAAACGTTTTTCCACTAAGCAAATTTGTTTCCGATACAGCCTCATCCGCCGACTGCAGTTGAATACCTGCATCCTTCAACCTTCCGATCAGCGCTGTACCAGACTGATCGGCAAAGAAGTTCAAAACACTGCCGGCAATTTTTTCCCCGATCTCATCTACGGTAATCAACTCATCTGAAGTTGCACAGGCCAGGTTATCAATGGAACGATAGTGTCTGGCAAGTTTTTTGGCCACTGTTTCACCTACAAACCTGATTCCAAGGGCAAAAAGCACCCTTTCGAAAGGTACGGACTTTGAGTTTTCAATACCATTCAGGATATTCTGAACAGTTTTCTCCCTGAAACTGATCTTTTTCGTTTTACCATCCTCTCCGGTAACTACTTTTTCAAGCCCGAGTAGTTTATCATAAGTCAAATCGTATAAATCGGCAATATTCCTAACAAGGCCGCTGTCGAACAGCATTTCAATCTTGCCTTCGCCAAGACTATCGATATTCATAGCCTTTCTGGCGATGAAGTGAACCAGTTTTCCTTTGATCTGCGGCGGACAGCCGGTCTCATTGGGACAGTACCATGCCACCTCCCCTTCCTTGCGTTGCAGAGCTGTTCCGCATTCGGGGCAATGACTGATAAATCCCGCAGGCTTCGATTCAGGGCGACGGGCATTGTAGTCTACCGCTGTAATCTTTGGAATGATTTCCCCACCTTTTTCAACAATCACAATATCGCCTATTCTGACGTCAAGGGCTGCCATCACGTCGGCATTATGCAATGTGGCACGTTTCACGGTAGTTCCTGAAAGAGTTACGGGCTCAAGGTTCGCCACGGGAGTCACAGCCCCGGTCCTTCCAACCTGGTAATCGATTGACAAAAGCTTCGTACTGGCTTCTTCTGCCTTATATTTGTAAGCAATGGCCCACCTTGGCGATTTGGAAGTAAATCCCAGTTTCTCCTGCTGGGAAATTGAATTTACTTTAATCACAACACCGTCGATGTCAAAATCGAGCTGGCTCCTGCCATCGCCAACCTCATCAATAAAACGGATCACCTCTTCAATGCCCTGACACCTGGCTTTGATATCGCATACCTTGAATCCCCATTTGCGCAGTATATTCAGCCTTTCAAAATGCCCATCTCCCGCGATCTTTTCACCCAACAGGTAATAAACAAAGATATCCAGTGGCCGGCGTGCTACCTCTTGAGAGTCCTGGGTTTTCAATGTGCCTGCGGTGGCATTGCGGGGATTGGCAAATGGTTGCTCCCCTTCATCCTCCCGCTGACGGTTCATGCGGTCAAAACCGGCCCGCGGCATAAAAATCTCCCCCCTGACTTCGAAAGAATCAGGATAATCACCCGGCTCAAGCACCAGCGGAACAGATTGTATGGTCTTTACATTAGCTGTTACATCATCTCCCTGAATCCCGTCACCGCGCGTGATGGCCTGTACCAAAGCCCCGTTTTCATAAATAAGGCTGATCGAAACACCGTCGATCTTCAGCTCACACACATACTCATACGGCTCAGTCAGTAACCGGTTTACCCTGTTGTCAAAATCGCGCAATTCGCCTGCCGAATAAGTATTATCCAATGAAAGCATAGGATATTTATGCTTAACACTTAAGAATTCGCGGGTAATTTCCCCGCCAACCCTTTGGGTCGGGCTGTTAGGACTTAGAAATTCGGGAAACTCTTTTTCAAGGGCTTCAAGCTCTTTCAGCAACTGATCAAATTCATAATCGCTTATGACGGGTGAGGCGAGCTGGTAATAACGGTAATTGTGGGCCTGTAATTCTTCGCGTAGCTGCCGGATACGCGCCAGGGCATTCTGCTTTTCCATAAAAATCGTATCCTTTGGATTCGGGGAAAGTTAGAAATAAAATCCGTAGAAATTATGAGTTGATCTTTACAATATTATATTTGCATCCTGAAGTGCAAAGCTGCTCAATTTCCTTCAGGTTCTGCCATTTCCGCTCATTTCTGAGATTGGCTGCAGAGGCTGTAAAATAGGTATGATTCCTGAGAAAGTCCATTTGAATGATATACCATTCACTGAGGTCTAACTTATTGCCTGACAATTCCCATTCAAGCCTGAGTTTTTGTCCGATAACAAAAAAATCAGGCCTGCCAAGATAATCAAGATCCGCATCACAAAGTATCTTTTCGGCCAGGGTGGTTGCAAGTTGTGGCAACTTGGTAGCCATAATCATTGATTTCACTTCACTGATCTCATCTTCATTAAAACCGAACGAAGGCAGATACTCCTGGGCAATGGCGGCTGAGTAATCCTCATGATCCCTGAAACTTACCGTGATTCCGGCATCGTGCAGCAGGGCTGCAGCCCTGATCAGTCTGGTATGATGCTCATCAAGCCCTTCCAGGGCAGCCAGCCTTATGGCGGCGTCATGCACATCGAGTGTATGATCGGGGCTATGATAAACAATGGTCGGGGGCAGTTCCCGCTTCATTTTTTCAATGATGAAGTCAGTAAGGTTAATCAGGTTCATATCAGTTCCGCCGAATTGAGTATTAGGAAGATACAGACAAGTTGCGGGCTTTGTTATTACAAAAAAAGCTCCGGCCGGGGCTGGAGCTTTTTTCGTAATATCCCCTGCTAAAGTCCGAGTATTTCGTAATTAAATTTTCTTGGATTTATGCACATAACAGGAATCTGTGAAGAGTTGAAAATAATTTCTTCATCATAACTGCCAAGCAAAAATGTGCTGAGCCCCTTTTCAGGATTGGTCATGATCATGATAAGGTCAGCATTGATGGATGTGGCATAGTCGATTACCTGTTTCGAAAAATTCGAACTCTTCTCGGATATTTTTTCAGTATAAGATATATTGTTCTTTGCAAAATATCCCGATATCTGTTTCGCTGCACTGTAAACCGAATCATCGGCTTCCCCGACCAGATATACATGAATTGTAGCGTTGAATTTTTTTGCGATGTAGACTGCCCAACGCGTCTTTTCAAGCGGACCGGCCTCACTGGTAATTGGTAAAACAATGCTCTTAAACCCGCCTTCAAACTGTCGTTTCTGAACCACAATGGTTGGTGCAGCAGAAGATGTCACAACTTTCAGTGCATAACTGCCGGTAAGGTGTTGCAAACCAACTTTGCCATGGGTACCAAGATAAACGAGCCCGATTCCCATATCCTTGACAACTTCACCGATCTCTGTAAAAATACTTCCCTCACGTGTTAATGTATCGACCTCTACCTGATATTTTGATTTCAGCAAGGATGCGATCTCCCTGAGTTTGTCATCAATTGATTCCGGAGCCAGATTCTCATTCTTCAGATAAGCCCTGGTTTCATTATTTATGACATGTAATAAAACCACTTTGTGGTTTAAAAGCCTGGCAGCATCAGCAGCCTGGTAAGCAGCATTCAGGCAAACCTCTGAAAAATCAGTCGGAACCAGGATAATGTCATTCATCATTGTATCCATTTTCTTCGTCGTTTGTTTTTATAAATTTGGGGAAATCCTTCGAAAGTGTTACTAAAGACAAAAATAATTGATTTTTTTGATAAACCCGCCCATCCCGAAAAATTATTATTTCAATCGCCCCAACATTGGCTTATATCTGCTGGCTTCCGGAAGAAATAGTTATTCCCCTTGCTCTTCACAATATCAGACGGGGCATTCACATGTTTATGCCTTATATGCAGTTTATCCTTTAAAATCCGGGCTATACGCAATAGCCTGGTCTTTCCGCCTGCCGGCGAATCTTTACAAAGCAACATAAAAATATTTATGATTCAATTAGATGCAAAACTCAGGTTACATTGGTTGAAATTTAAGATAAAGAAACATAATACTTCATTAATTTTACGTTTTTAAGGAACAAGTAAAAAAATTTTCAACCAGGATACTCATGGAACTCAACTTTACATTCATCTCCTGGATACTTTTAGCAACATGCCTCAGCTCCGGGGGAATTGCTATTTACAGTCATCTGAAAGGCTATTCAAATCATCAGGTCTATTTCACCTTGCTGATGCTTATGATTGCCGAATGGTCCCTTATGTCGACGCTTGAATCAGCTTCAATAACCACCCAGGCTAAAGTTTTCTGGTCAAAACTGGAATACATTGGCGCAATGACAACACCGGTATTTTTTCTGCGCTATGCCATAGGGATTGCCGAAATCAGAAACCATTGGCTGACAAGAAAGTATTGGTCATTCTGGCTGCTGCCGTTTCTTGTCATAATACTTACGGCAATCAATGAGTTACATCATCTTACCTGGATAAGGTTTACCTGGAGTGAGGCAGGAAACAATATCCTCACCTACCACCATGGCCCGGTATTCTATGCTGGTATGGCATATTCCCTGATCCTAGTTCTAATTGCACAAGCTCTGATAATCAAGGCTCTTCCTGATTTGCCTGCAACATTTAAGAGACAGGCCTGGTCCATCATTATTGCCTGCATTTTCCCGTTTACTGCTGCCCTGATTTATGTTACCGGCCACACTCCGCTTGAAGGACTGAACATTACCATTTTAAGCTTCAGCATTTCAGGGTTGGTCCTTCTTTTCGGTATTACCAGATACAGAATGTTTGATATTGCCCCTTTCGCCAGAAGGAGACTTACAGAAATTTTAAATGATGCTATAATATTGGTAGATAATGATCTGAAAATTATTTACCATAATCCGGCCGCTTCTGAATTACTGCATCTGGGCTCGAAATATTTTTACAGCGACCTCAGGAAGGTTGGATGGCTGCATAACGCCTGCTCTGCTCATCTTGAATATGACAGCGATGATAAAGAAATATTAACGAATACCACAGACAACGAGTGGTATAACATCAAGATAATCAGGATATTGGACGATCATGACACATTTCAGGCAAACCTGTTGATTATCAGGAATATTAGCGCAAAAAAGAAACTTGAATTACAAACATCCAGGCTCAATGAAGAATTAACCATTTCACATAAAAAGCTTTTGGCAATTAACAGCCAAAAGGATAAAATTATGTCTATTATCGGTCATGATCTCAAGACACCCTTTCACCAGATTATCAGTCTTTCACATGTTTTAAAAGATAGCATTGACGATTTTTCCAAAGAGGATATTCTGGCTCTGCTGGATGATATTTCACATGCTTCTGAAAACGGGATGAAAACATTGCAGGACTTGCTTAACTGGGCCAACGGACAAAGGGAAAGCGTAGTGGTAAATTTTGAAAATTTGCATTTACGCCCTGTTATAGATAATATCATCCAAAGCCTGCGCTTATCAGCCGCTGCAAAGCAACTCAGGTTTATCACCAACATCCCGGATGATGCATTAATATATGCAGATGAGAAAATGGTCACTGTTGCTTTCCGGAATTTATTGACGAATGCAATAAAATTCTCAAGACCGGGAGGTAATATAACGGTTACTTATGCTAACAGGGATAACAATGCAAGAATTTTTTTTACTGACGAGGGTATCGGTATGGAAGAAAGAGATACGAGAAAAATCTTTACCGGAGGAATCAATGAATCCCGGCCCGGCACCAACGGAGAGACAGGAAGCGGATTGGGACTGATGCTTTGCAGGGAAATGATCATTAATAACAAAGGAAGCATAGAGGTCAGCAGCCAACCCGAAAAGGGCACCACTTTTATAATAGATTTGCCTCAGTCATCAACCAACGCCTCCCTGAAGAATACCATTCTTAACTAGCCTGCTTCATTCCCTGGCTTGTCCCTTACAACTGAATTATCTTCAGGTGTTTCCGGAAAATCAATTACTGTAGTTCAGGTCGTCACGCTGAGAATGAAATAATTGCTATTTTTGTACTATTAACATTCAGAACCTTTTCTGAACTCATACATCTATAAAAAATGGCGCACCTCAAATCCGGCCTTTGGCTGATCTTATGGATAATTACCTTTTCATTTCCGGCTAACGCACAACTGATCGTTACCACCCCTGCTTTTCCGGCCGATGTCGATGAGGTGGAAGTTATATTCAATGCTTCTCTTGGCAATGGGGGTCTGGCCGGTTATGCCGGCGAGGTATATGCCCATACGGGGGTAATCACTGATTTGAGTTCAGGCCCTTCGGACTGGAAATATGTAAAAACCGATTGGGGGCAGAACACGCCTGCCACCCTGCTCGAAAGAATCGGTAACGATCTCTACAAACTCACAATCGGCCCATCTATCAGGCAATATTATAACGTGCCGGCTTCAGAAACCATTCTCCAACTGGCATTTGTTTTCAGAAGTGGCGTCAAGGTAAACAACCAGTGGCTCGAAGGAAAAACGGAAACCGGAGGCGACATTTTTGCAGAAGTCTATCCGGACGGGCTCTTTACGCGGTTCAACTTTCCGGTTGCAAGCGCACTGCTATCCGAACCCGGAGAGGAAATCCTCATTGAATCAATTTCAAATGAGGCCGACTCCATGTTTTTGTTTATCAATGAATCCCTAACAAAATCGGTTGCCGGAAATATCCTGCACGATACCATCACGTCCCCTGAATCGGGAAAAAACTATGTCAGGATATTAGCGAAAAATCAGGCTGAAACGGCTGTTGATTCATTCTATTTTTTCGTTCGCCAACCTGTCATTGTACAGGCTTTGCCAGACGGTGTTGCTGACGGGATTAATTACATCAACGATTCAACGGTCACATTGTGCCTTTACGCCCCGTTTAAAGAGCACGTATTCGTAATCGGAGACTTCAACAATTGGGAATTTGAAGACGAAGGATACCTGTTCCGCACGCCTGATGAAAAAAGATACTGGATTACCTTAAACAATCTTGTAGCGGGAAAAGAATACATTTTTCAGTATCTGGTCGACGGGAACATCAGAATCGGGGATCCTTATGCCGAAAAAGTATCTGATCCATGGAATGACAAATATATCAGCCAGAATACATATCCGGGCATTCTGACCTATCCTGCAACCAAAACAACAGGGGTGGCCACGGTGCTGCAAACAGCAAAAACTCCATATAACTGGGAGGTGGATAATTTCCAGGCACCTCCGAAATCTGAACTTGTAGTTTATGAACTGCTGGTCAGGGATTTTGTTGCCAAACACGATTACCAAACACTGATTGACACGCTGGATTACCTGAAAAGACTAGGTATCAATGCAATTGAATTAATGCCTTTCAACGAGTTTGAAGGCAATTCAAGCTGGGGATACAACCCGAATTTCTATTTCGCCCCCGACAAATACTATGGTCCGGAAAATGATCTCAGACGCTTTATTGATGAATGTCACAAACAGGGGATTGCTGTAATTATGGATATGGTGCTTAACCATTCTTTCGGGACTTCTCCGATGGTAATGCTCTATTGGGATGCAATAAATAATCGCCCTGCCGAGAATAATCCCTGGTTCAACCCGATACCAAAACATGATTTTAATGTCGGATTCGATTTCAATCATGAGAGCCCTGACACTAAAGCACTGGTAAACAGGGTAGTTAAATTCTGGATTGAGAATTATAAAATAGACGGTTACCGGTTTGATCTTTCAAAAGGCTTTACGCAAAAAAACACCCTGAACAATACTAACACCTGGGGACTTTACGATGCTTCACGAATAGCTATCTGGAAAGCAATTGCCGACACCATCTGGTCTGTCAACCCAGATGCTTATGTTATTCTGGAACATTTTGCCGAAAACGCCGAGGAAAAGGTACTGGCCAATTATGGCATGATGATCTGGGGTAAAATGAGCGATGAATACGCCAACGCTGCCAAAGGCAGTTCTGCCAGCAACAATTTCAACTGGGCATCATACAAAGCCAGGGGGTGGAATGAGCCTAATCTGATTTCATATATGGAAAGCCATGACGAAGAAAGAATCATGTACCTCATCCTGAAGGAGGGCAGCTTGGCAAATCCGGCATACAGGACACGCGACACAACCATTGCCCTTCAACGTGTGCAACTGGCCAATGTATTTCACTATATGATTCCAGGGCCAAAAATGCTATGGCAGTTCGGCGAGTTGGGTTATGATATAAGCATTGATTTCAACGGACGTACAGGAGAAAAGCCCATAAAATGGAACTACACACAGGACTACCGGAGAAGGACACTTAAAAACGTTATCTCATCACTAATTAAACTGCGACAGAGCCACAATGTGTTCAGCACCACCGATTTCACCCTTTCGCTCAGTGGATATCAGAAGAAAATTCAGTTGAATCACCCTGATATGACGGTGCTGGTAATTGGCAATTTCGATGTCTTTCCCGGCTCCATGGTACCAGGATTCCCGTCGGCAGGAAAATGGTTTGAATATTTTACGGGAGATTCGATATCCGTTGCTTCTGTTTCAGATGCCGTTGAACTGAAACCGGGTGAATACCGGATATATACCAATGTACGCCTTACCAAACCGGAAACAGGCCTTGGAATCGGGGAAACCGGTGAAACAAATATGGTTATTGCTGGCTATCCCTACCCTAATCCGTTGATTGAAGGGCAGTTAATAGTTCCGGTTTTCCTGTTTGGAGATACTGATATAGAGATCAATGTTACTGATCTGACAGGCAGAAACGTCAGCCAGATATATTCAGGAAGGCTCAGTGGCGGGGAACACCGGATAAAGTGGAATGCAACCGCAGGTTTAAAACCCGGCATATATATATTATCTGCGAGGGCGCAGTCATTCTCGAAATCTTTCAGGATTGTTTTACCATGAACCGTGTTCCTTCAGGGTTATAATCATGGCCGGAGATGCTTTCTCCGGCCATTTTTTTTCTTTTTTCAATGGGCTGAATGCTGAAATCCGTCATAAAATCAACAGTAAATTTTTGCCGGCAAAAAAAAATCTTGCTGCTATCTTTTTGTCGGTGTGATTGTTAGGCTGAATTGTTAATAACTCCGCTTTTTTTTTTACATTAACCCCTTGCAGGAAAGAAAAAAGGCAGTACTTTTGCCATCCCAATTGAGGCTAAAAGCGGATAACACTGCTGAAAGAGAGAGGTTGGAAAGTTTTTTGAAAAAAATTCTAAAAAGAGTTGCAGGATTAAAAATAGTTTGTAATTTTGCAGCCCCAAACGATAATTAAGAATTGCGTTTGGTAAAATAGAGTTCTTTGAACTAATGGAGCAATACGAAAAATAAGCAGCAAAGCGGTTCACT
>VSSQ01000045.1_pt2 | contig 196253 bp, 164 predicted proteins | sample 4763081 | NCBI WGS metagenome assembly VSSQ01 (sample SAMN12137344, study PRJNA551015) | bioreactor metagenome | isolation source: SDC9 anaerobic chlorinated ethene degrading culture | place: USA: Knoxville, Tennesee | collected 2015-01-01 | reverse complement strand
TCGAGGTTTTTAACAAAAAGTTATCAACTAATACGTGTTAATTTCAGGGTTAGAGTTTAAACATGCGACTCCGCTGGAGTCGTTTGATCCAAAGACGATTTACGCTTTCTATAGACATGCGACTCCTCCGGAGTCGGCTGATAAAATGCGACATCGGTTTTTCGCACCGGTCTGCAATTCGTTTCTGTTCAATCTCCGTAATATGCGACTCCTCCGGAGTCGGTTGATCCGGAGATGGGCCGCATATTCCATAAACATGTGATTCCTCCGGAGTCGGCTGATCCGGAGATGAGCCGCGTTTTCCATAAACATGTGATTCCTCCGGAGCTGGCTGATAAAATGTAACATCGGTTTTTCGCACCGATCTGAAACCCGTTTTCTGTTCAACCTTCGTAATGTGCGACTCCGCCGGAGTCGGCTAATGTATTGGCGATTTGCGCTTTCTATAGACATGCTACTCCTCCGGAGTCGGCTGATAAAATGCGACATCGGTTTTTCGCACTGGTCTGCCACCAGTTTTCTGTTCAACCTTCGTAATGTGCGACTCCGCTGGAGTCGGCTAATGTATTGGCGATTTGCGCTTTCTATAGACATGCGATTCCTCCGGAGCTGGCTGATAAAATGTGACATCGGTTTCTCTTACCAATCTGAAACCCGTTTTTGTTCAAACTCCGTAATGTGCGACTCCTCCAGAGTCGGCAGATGGTTGAAGATATTTACGCATGAATACATTTGATTCCAGCATTGATTCATTGAACATTCGGTTGTTGTAAACGACGGCGGTCAGGCAAAGCGACAATTTTATGACTCCGGAGGAGTCAAATGTGTATAGAACAGAAGATGCCGCAAGGAAATTACGACTCCGGAGGAGTCAAATGTCTTTCAGGAAACCAAAAACCAGATGGGATGGGCGTCGAAACGATTGTAACCTGTTTGCAATATCAGGTTTTTAAACATGCGACTCCGCTGGAGTCGTTTGATCCAAAGGCGATTTACGCTTTCTATAGACATGCGACTCCTCCGGAGTCGGCTGATCCGGAGATGGGCCGCATATTCCATAAACATGTGATTCCTCCGGAGTCGGTTGATAAAATGTAACATCGGTTTCTCTTACCAATCTGAAACCCGTTTTTGTTCAACCTCCGTAATGTGCGACTCCTCCGGAGTCGGCAGATGGTTGAAGATATTTACGCATGAATACATTTGATTCCAGCATTGATTCATTGAACATTCGGTTGTTGTAAACGACGGCGGCCAGGCAAAGCGGCAATTTTATGACTCCGGAGAAGCCGGATGTATTAAACTCATACATTCCACCAGCAATCCTTGTCAATGCCCGCATTTTGCATTATCTTGCTATATTCCCTGATTGTCGGCTCTGCTGCAATCACAAAATTCTATGGCCTCCCCCCTGCTCTTTCAGAAAATAAAAACTACTTTAGACATACAAAACCCTCAAACATGAACCTTTCTTTTTTGCCCAAGTTGGTTAAATCAATTCGGTGCGCCACATCGGGGATCTTTCAGGCAACCAAAACTGAATTAAATCTCCGAATCCATTTTGCGGCTGTTTCCGTGGTTACAGCCACTGGTCTGATTCTCGGACTCAGTCAGCAGGAATGGATCGCCATCCTCTTTCTTTTTGCACTGGTAATTTCAGTGGAACTATTAAATACCTCATTTGAAAAACTATGCGATGTAATTGATCCGGAATACAACAATTCCATTAGGCAAATCAAAGATATTGCCGCAGGTGCTGTTTTGTGGTCTTCGGTTATTGCCATAATCGCCGGAATTCTTATTTTTGCACCTAAACTTCTGATCATCTTGAAATAGGCTGATCAAATTATTTAACTTCATTACATGATGCTGATTGCAGACAGTGGTTCCACTAAAACAGACTGGTGTATAATAGACAAATACGGGGATAAAAAAGTGGTCCAGACCATAGGTATAAATCCCTATCATATGAATTCCGCTGCCATCAGGGAAGTTCTGGATAAGGAACTCTATCCTTTCATAAACCCGGATTCAATTAATGAAGTATTTTTTTATGGATCAGGATGTTCTACCGATCTTAAATGCAGAACCGTTGATAATGTTCTGACAGATTTTTTTACACAGGCTTCTGTAGAAGTAAACCATGATCTGCTTGGGGCAGCCCGTGCTTTGTGCGATCACAAACCCGGTATTGCCTGTATCCTGGGCACAGGCTCCAATTCCTGTTTTTTCGATGGAAAAGAAATCACACAAAATGCCGTATCCCTTGGTTTTGTGCTGGGGGATGAAGGCAGTGGTGCCCATCTGGGTAAACAATTGGTTGTTGATTATTTCCACAATAACCTGCCGGGGGAACTTAAAACCCTGATCAATGAAGAATTCAGGCTCAGCCTGGAATCCACACTCGACGCAATCTACAACCAACCCAGGCCCAACCGTTTCCTTGCATCTTTCAGCCCGTTCATTTTTAAGCATAAAGAACATCCTTATTTTAAAGAACTTCTACTCAAAAGTTTCGATGAGTTTTTCCGAATCAGTGTCTGTAAATATGAAGGGTTTAATGCTGTTGATGTTAACTTTCTTGGCTCAATCGCCTTCTTCTTCAGTGACCTGCTGCATATCTCCGCAGAAAAATTCGGGATCAGCATCGGCAGCATCAGCCGTTCAGCCATTGAAGGATTGAGCTTATACCACATTTCTGAAAATTAAATCGTTTTAAGATATGTATCATTCTAAGCAGTTTATAACCTCCATTATTTTATCACTCATAGTATTATCAACAATCACAGCATCCGGCCAAAGCAAAAAGGCCGGAGAACTGGATAGTTACTTCGGAAAAGTGCTTCTTAAGTGGGGCGTTCCCGGTATGGCAGTCGGCATTATCAAGGATGGCGAAGTGTTTCTGCTTAAAGGATACGGAGTCTGCGAAACCGGCAAGCAGAAAACTGTTGATGAAAATACCCTTTTCGCCGTAGCTTCAAATACCAAGTCATTTACGTCTACCGCCCTGGGCATACTGGTTGACGAAGGAAAAATAAACTGGGATGATAAAGTTACAGACCACCTTCCCTGGTTCCGGCTTTATGATCCCTACGTAACCATGAACATCACCATCAGAGACCTGCTTTCACATCGTTCGGGTCTCGAAACCTTCAGCGGAGACCTGATCTGGTATGGCAGTACCCATTCCCGCGAGGAAGTAGTCAGACGTGCTTCCAATCTGAAACCTACCCATGGTTTCAGAGCAGGTTACGGTTACTCAAATATTATGTATCTCGCTGCAGGACTGATCATTGAGAAAGTCAGCGGATTGAGCTGGGACGATTTTATCAGCCAGAGAATATTCGGACCACTAGGCATGAACTCCTCAAATACCAGTATCACCAGGCTGGATTTGAAGGGCAATACCGCTATCCCGCATAATGATGTTGAAAATGAGGTAATCCCTATCAAATACCTGAATTGGGACAACATAGGGCCGGCAGGATCAATCAATTCCTCGGCATCAGATATGCTCAGGTGGATACAATTTCAGCTGGAAAAAGGCAAAATAAATGGACAACCGCTGATCAGTGAGATTTCGCTGCGTGAAATATGGTCCCCACAGATTATGCAGAAGGTTTCACCATTCTCTGAGAAAAGCTGGCCCTCCACACATTTCAAAAGCTACGGAATGGGCTGGTCATTAATGGATTATCATGGAAAGAAGATCATCTCTCATTCAGGAGGATATGATGGATTTATTTCATTTTCAGCTTTTGTTCCTGAAGCTAATCTCGGGTATGTAATCTTAACAAACAAAAACTCCAGCCTCTTCCTGCCGCTTTCGTACCGCATTCTTGACTATTTCCTTTCCAAGGAACGAACTGACTGGAGCGAAAAAATCTTTGACCTGATCGAGCAGGGGAATGCCGCTGAAAAGAAAAAGACAGAAGAAGAAATTGCCGGACGGATCACGGGAACATCCCCTGCCCTGCCTTTATCGCAATACTGCGGAACCTATACCAGCGAAATATATGGTGATGCTGAAGTTCTACTGAAAGATAATCAGCTTTATCTGGCTTTTAAGCATACACCGATTTTCCACAGCCCTCTCGTGCACTGGCATTACAATACTTTTACCCTGAAGTTTCCCGAAGTACCTTCATTACCTCAGGGCAAAGCAGCATTTATCCTCAACAGGGACAACCGGATTGACAGAATGTTGATAGATGTTCCTAATCCTGATTTCGACTTTACAGAACTCGATTTTATCCGGCAAAAACAGGACTAATGTTTGCTTTGAATATTTGCTGAGTCCGCTTCATTCCGGATCTGAACAGCATTCTTAAAAACCAGTGCATCAGAGTTTATACAATACCTTAACCCTGTCGGAGGCGGTCCGTCATTAAACACATGCCCAAGATGCCCCCCGCACTTTGAACAAACAACCTCCGTCCTTACCATTCCATAACTCAGGTCCTTATGCTCCTCAACATTATGCAATACGGCGGGTTCACTGAAACTGGGCCAACCGCAACCCGCATCAAACTTGGTTCCTGAATCAAACAACTCATTGCCGCATCCTGCACAATAATACTTTCCTTCCACAAAAAACCGGTCATATAATCCGCTTCCCGGACGCTCTGTTCCCTTTTTCCTGAGTATATAGTACTGCTCCGGAGTTAAAACTTTCTTCCATTCTTCATCAGTTTTAACAACTTTTTCCGGTAACTGAATCTTACGCTCTTTCATTTCAGCGGTTTTTTGTGTTTCATGTTTACATGCATTGAAACCCACCATCATTAAAATCACCAGATAAACATCGAATATACTTCTCTTCATCATCAGAAAACATCAGGTTTCATTGAAAAAACAATTCATCATCCGGCTTTGTTTGCCGATTAGCATAAAGAATTTAATCAGCCCTTATGTTCAGAATAAATATTCATCACATTATGGCAGAAATTCAGCATGAATAATTAAATTTACACTGAAATGAGAATTTGGGAACTGCCGTTCGCAAAAATCCAGTTTCAGTGGATGACATATGGAAAAAATGTCCGGTTATTTCTCATATGGCCAAAACATCGTTGCTAAGGAAAATCAGCGAAGGCACTCATACTCATTCAGGATTCCGGAGACTGCCAGCTCCCCGGTAATCACAAAGAATATTTGTTAAGATATCATCACAAATAATACGATACAGAATTTTGGATTTTCAGAAAGGGAACCTGATTCCCTGGCCGGAAACAAAATTTAGTTTTCACCCTGTAAAATTTGAGCGTATGGATTGGCTTTGGATCACACTTGGAGTTGTTTTAATCATTGCAGGCCTGGCTGGTTGTATCATTCCCCTGATACCAGGCCCTCCACTCAGTTATCTTGGTCTGGTAATCATCCAGCTTACACTTAATGAACCTTTCACTTACCGCTTTATGCTTATATGGCTGCTGATAACGATCGGTGTCACACTGCTTGATTACTATGTTCCAATCTGGGGCACAAAGAAATTTGGCGGAAGCCGGAGTGGAATCTGGGGGGCTACCTTTGGTTTGCTGATCGGGATTTTCTTTTTTCCACCATTCGGAATGATTGCCGGGCCTTTTATTGGGGCAGTGATCGGAGAACTGATCATCGGGAAGGACTCTGCGACAGCCATCCGGTCGGGGTTTGGTTCGTTCATCGGCTTTGTCGCCGGAACAGTAATGAAGCTCGCCGTATCATTTATTATGGCATTTTACTTCTTCAAAGCGATCATCTGAATCTATGATTAAAATCAGCGATCCCCGCAAATTACTGAATATCAGTTATCAGACCAGGGCACTCATTGTTAAAATGCTTTCGGCGGCTGGCTCAGGTCATACTGGTGCATCCCTTGGGCTGGCAGACATTTTTACTTGTCTGTATTTCAACGAACTGAATCATAATCCTGAGAATCCTGTATGGCCTGATCGTGACAGGGTGATTCTTTCCATCGGGCATGTTGCACCGGTTTTTTATGCGACCCTTGCTCAGGCCGGTTATTTTGAAAAATCAGAGTTGTTTACGCTGCGCAAATTCGGATCAAGGCTGCAGGGGCACCCGGGCCTTGATTCTCGGCTCCCCGGAATCGAAACATCCTCCGGTTCACTCGGACAAGGATTGTCCATCGCCACAGGTATGGCTATCGTAGCAAAAAAAAGTTCGTCAGATATCAGGGTATTCAGCATACACGGCGACGGGGAACTGCAGGAGGGACAAATATGGGAAGCCGCGATGGCTGCTGCACATTACAACCTTGATAACATTACCGCCATTGTAGACCTGAACGGGGTGCAGATTGACGGCCCGACAAGGGAAGTAATGCATCTTGAGCCACTGGCTGCAAAATGGCAGGCATTTGGCTGGAATGTTATCGGATGTGACGGGCACAACATCTCAGGTATTTTGAATGCATTCCGTCAGGCCCGCGCTAATTCAGGCAAACCTTCTGTTATCCTGGCGCGGACAATCATGGGAAAGGGGATAAAAACCATTGAAAATGACCACCACTGGCACGGCCGTGCCCCCTCTCCTGCCGAAGCCATTGAGTTCCTTTGCCAGATAGAAGAAATTTTCCGCGATGAACTAGCTAAAATCTGATCGGTGCTATGATTTATAACAAACGGGAAAATCGTCCGACAAGAGCGGGGTTTGGCGAAGGACTTCTTGAAGCAGGCCTTCAGAATCATCATGTATTTGCCATCGGGGCCGACATCACCGCGTCGGTGGGTGTAGATCGTTTTGCACAGGCTTTTCCTGACAGGTTTGTTTCCCTGGGCATCGCCGAGCAAAACTGTGCGGGCGTTGCTGCCGGTATGGCCTTGATGGATAAAACACCGGTTTTTACAACCTATGCTGTTTTCTCAGCCATACGGGCTACCGATCAGATCAGGATTTCCATTTGTTACAACAATCTTCATGTACTGATCGGTGGAGCACATGCCGGCATCTCTGTCGGTCCTGATGGAGCTACTCACCAGGCTCTTGAAGATATCGCTGTGATGCGGTGTCTTCCGAATATGACAGTTTTATCCCCCTGCGATGCCACACAGGCTTCAATCCTGACCCGAATGGCCATACTTGAAGAAAAGGGCCCGGTTTACCTCCGGTTTGGCCGCGAAGCAGTCGCCGATTTCACCCCTCCGGAGCTTGAAACCCGGATAGGTAAAGCGCAACTGCTTCAACCAGGAAACCACCTCACGCTGATCGCGACAGGACATATGGTGTGGGAAGCACTGAAAGCTGCAGAAATGCTATCCCTCAAAGGCATCAACGCCAGGGTCATCAACATGCACACGATCAAACCGATCGACACCGATGCCATCCTGAAAGCAGCGAAAGAAACCCGTTTGATCATCAGCATAGAAGAGCATCAGGTTAGCGGTGGACTGGGAAGCGCCATCGCAGAAGTGCTTGTCGAAAACTGCCCGGTAAGAATGGAAAGAATTGGCATCCCCGATTGCTTCGGCGAATCAGGAAAACCCGAAGAACTACTTGATAAATACGGGCTTACCGCCGAAAAAATCGCCCGGAAAGCCGAATCCATTTACCGTACTACACAAATTTCATCCTGAATCCCACGGGATATTCAATGTCTTCGAGAAATAATCCATGGGCCGGAACCGATTCGCCCGCGTCAGAACGGCTCCCGTTCATCATCAGATCACGGAATCCGGTTTCATCCAATTTCCCCTTACCCACTTCAATCAACGTTCCCGTTATTGCCCTGACCATATTCCGCAGGAACCTGTTGGCCTTTATATGATAAATCAACAAACCGGGCTCTTCAATAAAATATGATTCGGTTATATGGCAGACTGATGTACCGGTTTCGGAGCCCTTTTTCGAAAAACATGAAAACTCAGTGTATTCAGGCAATAATGATGCGATTTGTTTCATGGCCTCAAGATTGAGTTTCCCTTCGTATCTCCATGAAAAATCCGTTAAAAACGGGTTCTTCTTTCTGCTCAGGTAATACCTGTATGTTCTGGAAACGGCAGAAAAGCGGGCATGAATCCCAGTCCCCACCGGAAAAATCTGAAACAAAGCAACTGAAGGAGGAAGCAACCTGTTCATCCGGTAAACCAACTCCTGTAACTCTTCTGCATGAAATCTGCGCTGAAAACCAAAATGGGCATAGAAGTTCCGTGCATGAACCCCGGTATCGGTGCGCCCTGCTCCAGTAACGGATATTCTCTCCCTGAGAAGCATTGACAGTGCTGATTCCAGGGATTGCTGAACCGAGGGGGTTTCAGGCTGCACCTGCCATCCGTTAAATTCTTTGCCATTATAGGCAAGATGAATGAAATACCTGAAGTTGTCCATCGGGATAAAAGTACAAAATACAGCCATACTTCCGTGACCGGCTCAAAGAATGAAAAGCCGGATTATTTGAATTTAGAATAGTTATAAATTAAGTGAACCACGCGAAAAAAGGCCATTATTGTTAATTAATTCACAAAAGAATTTTTACTTTTGAAGAGGATTGTTAATCAATTCACAAGTCACACTCAATTAACTAATCAACAAAGTATTTTATCAACTAAAGTCGGAGGATTAAATGTTAACAACAGAAGCACTCGTAAAAGAGCTGGTTGAAAAAAACGGCAGAACCCGAAACAGCCTGATGCCGGTATTACAAGGCATCGTGCAACAGGAACACTACCTTTCGGAAGAAGCTTTACTCTGCGTTGCCAAAGAACTCGATCTTGCAGCAGCAGATGTATACGGTACAGCCTCTTTTTACACGTTTCTCGACACTGTGCCGAGGGGAAAAAACATTATCAGGGTCTGCAAGACCATCACCTGCCACATGAAAGGCAAGGATGAAATCGTGAACACGCTGAGCAATGCCCTTAAGATCAAGGTAGGTGAAACAACCCATGATAAAAAATTCACACTGCTGACCGCCAACTGCCTGGGGTGGTGTCACAAGGGACCAGTTATGCTGATCAACGATGAGGTTTATCCTGAACTTACACCTCAGAAGGCTCTTGAAATTGTTGAAGAGTACGCCAAAAGCACTCACTAAACCCGAATGGTCACAAACAAAAACAATATCCAAATGGAAAACAATCTTAAAAAAGTTGATATAATATTCGAGGTTGACGACAAATGCACTCCGCTCGAAGTACTGGATAAAACGCTTAAAAGATCAGCTGATGATATTATTCTTGATCTGATCGACAGCGGTCTGAAAGGCCGTGGTGGCGCCGGATTCCCTACCGGACTCAAATGGAAATTCACCAGGAATGAATCCGGTGATGTAAAATATGTTATATGCAATGCAGATGAGGGAGAACCTGGTACGTTCAAGGACCGTGAGATCCTCGACCGCGTACCGGAAAAGATTTTCGCAGGAATGACTATCTGCGGCTATGTTGTAGGTGCCAAAGAAGGTTACATCTACCTAAGGGGAGAATATAACTTTCTGTTGAAAAACCTAATGAAAAAGCTAGAGGATTTCAATAATGCATTAAAAAAACGTAACATAGATTTCAGGATTTTTTTCAAGTCCGGTTCAGGAGCTTATGTTTGCGGAGAAGAGAGTGCGTTGTTCGAATCCATGGAAGGAAAACGCGGAGAGCCCCGCAACAAGCCCCCCTACCCGACCGTTGCAGGTTACAACAGCAAACCTACAGTCATCAACAACGTAGAAACGCTTGTTTACACCACGATGATCTGCCACATGGGACCTGAAAGATTCAAGGCCCTGGGAACCAGCGACTCCAGAGGGTCAAAAGTATTCTCCGTTTCAGGCGATACACCGATTCCGGGAATCTACGAACTGGAACTTGGCATGCCCCTGCATGAATTTGTCAATGAATTCGGCGATGGCGATACCAAAGCCGTTCAGGTTGGTGGCGCATCAGGTCATTGTGTACCGCGGAAGAAGTTCAATGATACAATTATTGGTTTCGAGGGAATACCCACCGGAGGCTCAATGATGATATTCAACAGTTCCCGTTCAATGTATAATGTTCTTCACGATTACCTGGAATTTTTCACCGAAGAGTCATGCGGGCAATGTACCCCCTGTCGGGTTGGTTGCCAGCAACTGCTTAAGGGAATTGAGGCGGTAAAACGTGGGGAACGCCCGCCTGCTTACCTCGATGACCTGAAAAAACTGACCGGGACCATGAAAATCGCTGCAAAGTGCGGACTTGGTCAATCAGTCGGCAATCCCTTCAATTCAATTATTGATAACTTCAGGGAAGAGATTATTTACTAAGTAAAAGAAATAAAGTACAAAGTAAAGGGCAATGATACCCTCAGTCAATACCTTACGGAGGATATGAACCCCAAAGAACCAAAAAGCAAGCGAAACCATGAGCAAATATCTCGTTAACCTTAAGATAAACAATATGCCCATCGCGGTGGAAGAGGGCACAACCATTCTTGAGGCAGCTAAAAAGCTGAATTTCAGAATCCCCACCCTATGTAATCATCCCGACCTAACTGTAGCCGGCAACTGCCGGGTGTGTGTGGTGGAAGTCAAAGGTGCCAGATTGCTGGCCGCAGCATGTGCGACACCGGTTTCCGAAGGAATGGAAGTATTTACCAACAGTGAAAAAGTCAGAGTTTCACGCAAACATATCGTTGAACTCCTCCTTTCGGAACACAATGCAGATTGTACCAAGTGCTTCAAGAACGGACATTGCGAACTGCAGGACCTTTCCAGTGAGTACCGAATCGGCGATCATGTATTCCTCGATCTGGTAAGACCTGAAAGCAAGATTCAGGATATTTCCTCACCATCCATTGTTAAAGACGACAGCAAGTGCATCCGCTGCCAGCGGTGCGTAAGAACCTGTGCCGAACTGCAGGGTGTAAGCGCGCTTGCGGTTGTAAATAAAGGAGATCACCAGAAGATATCCACCTTCCTCAACAAACCGATGCACGAAGTGGTATGTACCAACTGCGGCCAGTGTATAAACAGATGTCCGACCGGTGCGCTAACAGAACGTAATTACATCGAGGAAGTATGGAATGCCCTCTACGATCCCTCAAAGTTTGTGGTGGTTCAGACTGCGCCTGCCACCCGTATCGCCCTGGGCGAAGACCTCGGCATCCCGGTTGGCGAAAGAGTTACCGGCAAGATGGTTTCTTCACTCAAGAAGCTTGGCTTCAACAAAGTGCTGGATACCGATTTTACCGCTGACCTTACCATTATGGAAGAAGGCACCGAACTGCTTACCCGACTTAAACGCGCATTGGTGGATAAGGACGAAAAAGTCGTTCTCCCGATGATGACATCCTGCTCTCCCGGATGGATCAAATTCCAGGAGCACATGTATTCAGACATGCTCGAAAATCTGTCTACCTGCAAATCACCGCAACAAATGTTCGGGGCAGTAGCCAAAACCTATTATGCTGACAAAATCAACATTAAAGCCCAGGATATGATTGTTGTTTCCATCATGCCCTGCGTAGCCAAGAAGTTTGAATGCGAAAGGCCGGAAATGCGTGATAGCGGGTACCAGGACGTTGATTATGTATTGACCACCAGGGAGTTAGCTATGATGATCAAACAGGCCGGTATTGATTTTAACAAACTGGAAGAAGCTCATTACGACAGTATTCTGGGTGAATCATCAGGCGCGGCTGTTATCTTCGGTGCTACCGGCGGTGTAATGGAGGCAGCTTTGCGAACTGCCTATGAAATTGTCACCGGACGCGAAGTTCCGTTTACCAACCTGAACATTCAACCGGTCCGCGGAATGGAAGGCATCAAAGATGCTACCATCAAAATCAAGAATGTAAAACCTGAATGGAGTTTCCTTGAAGGGGTGGATCTGCACGTAGCAATCGCGCACGGACTTGCCAATGCACGACAATTGATGGAAAAAGTGAGAAAAGGAGAAGCTGCCTACCACTTCATTGAAGTGATGGGATGCCCCGGTGGCTGTCTGGGTGGCGGAGGGCAGCCTATTCCCACTTCACCCGAAATCCGCAAGAAGCGCACCGAAGCAATTTATCAGGAAGATGAGGATATGCCGATCCGTAAGTCGCATGAAAATCCTGAAGTCGTTGAAATTTACAAGGAGTTTCTCGGTGAACCGTTGAGTCATAAATCTCATGACTTATTGCACACACACTACAAACCAAGGAAGAGATACTAATCTTTGATGATTTCCTGGCAAAGAGGATGGCTGAAGGCCGTCCTCTTGGCATTTTTGCAGTTTTTAATTGCACTGTTTAAGTATTTGTTTGCGTGTAGTTTAAAGAGCCTTGTTTAGAATAAGAATAAATTCATTGTTATTTTTATAACAATGTGAATTTATTCACAATAAAATTTGTTTAGCATCAATAAACTGATTAATTTTGCCGCACCATTTGTAAGAAGTTTGTGACCCCACACCGGAAGGTGCTTAATTTTAAAATGAATGAAAATCAAAGAGGTTGTCGAATTACTGAATGCCAGGGTTGTTTCGGGACAAGACCAGCTTGATGCTGAAGTGGAATATGCATTTGCATCCGACCTGATGAGTGATGTGCTCACCATTGAAACGGATAATCTGCTTTTGCTTACGGGACTTGCTAACCTGCAAACCATCCGCACTGCTGAGATGTCTGACATCACCAAAATAATTTTTGTCAGAAAGAAAAAGGCAACCGATGAAATGATCCGACTGGCCGCTGAGAATGATATGATACTGATTGAGTGTGACTACTCCATGTTCAAATCCAGCGGAATCCTGTTCAAGTCCGGTGTAAAGCCGGTATATTAAAAATAACGTGATGCATTTCGAATTTCATGTAGAGGGAGGCAATTTTTCCAAAGCGGGGTCGGCATCCAGCCAGTTGAAGAAAATTCTTAAACAGCTGAATGTTGACCCAAGGGTCATAAAAAGGGTGGTAGTCGCCCTTTATGAAGCTGAAGTAAACATTGTGGCCCACGCTTACCAGGGAATCATTTACATTGACATCGACACTGAAAAGATTGAAATCAGACTGATTGACGAAGGACCGGGGATAGAGGACATAGAACTTGCCATGCAGCAGGGCTATTCAACTGCCTCACCTGAAGTACGCGAAATGGGGTTCGGGGCCGGTATGGGCCTTCCGAACATTAAAAACAACAGCGACCGGATGTCAATAACCTCACAGGTTGGCAAAGGTACCACTGTTGAAATTATTACATTTCTGAACAACTAATTGCATAACAATGGAATCAGCTGTTTTTCACCATGCACTCAAGATCAGGGAAGATCTGTGTATCGGCTGTTCCCATTGTATGAATGTGTGTCCTACTGAAGCGATCAGGGTAAAAAACGGAAAATCATATCTTATTGAGAACCGTTGTGTTGATTGCGGTGAATGCTTCAGGGTTTGCCCTGTAAGTGCCATAATCATTGATCATGATGACTTCAACTACATCTTCGACTACAAATACCGCGTTGCACTTGTTCCCTCGGTATTTACAGGTCAGTTCCCTGAAGACATTTCACTGCGCCAGATACACAGTGTACTGCTTGAACTTGGATTTACCCATGTATATGAAGTTGAAAACGGTGTTGAAATCCTGGCAGAAGCTATAAACTCCTTTGCTGGCAAGTCCACTGATAAAAAACCACTGATTTCTTCTTTCTGTCCTGCAATTGTGAGGCTTATCCAGGTCAAGTTTCCTGCTTTGGCCGATCACATCATGTTGTTGAAGCCACCGTTAGATATATCAGCATTGCATATCAGGCATGAATTTGAGAAGCAGGGAATCCCTGAAGAAGAAACCGGAATTTTTTATGTTACTCCATGCGCTGCAAAAATAGCTGCCATTAAGGATCCGGTCGGAGAAAAGGATTCGCCCATCACCGGTGTAATCAACATGGACATTCTTTTCAGCAAGGTATACCGGCAGGTAAAGCAGCGTAACCTTCAAAGTTGCGCCTTGCCAGTCGGCAGCAAGCTGACAAAAAAAGCTACCTGCTGGTCGCTCACCAACGGTGAAGCCCCTTATGTAAAAGGAAGGTCCTTGGCTATTGATGAAATTCACAATGTGATCGAGTTCCTTGAACGGCTAGAAAATGAGGAAGTTTCCGATATTGATTTCCTTGAACTCAGGGCCTGTGACGAAAGTTGCGCAGGTGGCGTACTCACCATAGCCAATCGTTTTCTGACTGCTGAACGCTTGAGAAATCACACCGATGAATATCATCCTGAAAAAGATTTCAACCATCCTGATGCGATAAAGCCAATCGCGGAAAACAGTGACTTTCTCCTGGGAAACATCGGTATTGGTGAAATAAAGCCCCGGTCGATGATGAAACTTGATGAGAACATGGCTGAGGCAATGCGGAAAATGGAAAAAGTAAACCGCATCATGCAACTATTGCCAATGGTGGATTGCGGCGTCTGCGGAGCACCCAGTTGTCAGTCACTTGCCCAGGATATTGCCCAGGGAAATGCAACCATTAATTATTGTATATTTATTCAAAAAATACTGGAACAAAAAGGTGAACTCAGCCTGGAAGAAAGCATCAAGATAATGCAGGACATCTGGGGATTCGGGAAAACCAACAAATACCGGGACCTGAAAGGAATCTGAACATGAAAGTAAGAGAAATTGCAGAAAAACTGGGGCTGACTGTAATCAGTGGTGCTGCCGGGCTCGACAATGAGATCAATAAGGGATATTCATCCGACCTGTTAAGCGACGTTATGGGCAGCGCCGGATCAGGCGACATCTGGATTACGCTTCAAACCCATAAAAATGTGATGGCAATCGCATCATTAAAAGACCTTGCAGCCGTTATCCTTGTGAAGGGATTTAACCCTGATCCTGATATGGCAGAACAGAGTGACGAAGAAAGTATTCCGGTGCTTGGCACCAGCGAAGACACCTTTACAATCAATGGCAGGTTGTATAATCTGCTGAAACAATGAACCTGATTACAAGATGAAGGAATTCAGCGCCGACCTTCACATTCATACTGTACTTTCGCCTTGCGGCAGCCTTGAAATGAGCCCGCGAAACATTGTACGGAAGGCCCTGGAAGAAAAACTTGACATCATTGGAATCACTGATCACAATTCTACCCGGCAATGCCGGGAAGTATGCAGGGAGGCAATAAAGGCAGGCATTACTGTGTACACCGGAGTTGAGGTAACCACAAAAGAAGAAGTTCACTGCCTGGCGTTCTTTGAAACATTTGATATTCTGGAAGCATTTCAGGCATACTTAGACCGCTATTTGCCTGACATCATAAATAATCCGGAGCTTTTCGGTTACCAGGTTGTAGTTGACGAAGAGGAGAATATCTCTTATGAAGAGCCAAAGCTGCTGATTTCGGCTATTTCACAAAACATAGATCAGGTTGAAGCTGAGGTGCACCGGCTGGGCGGACTGTTTATTCCGGCTCACATCAACCGGCAGAAATTCAGCCTTACAAGTCAGCTTGGATTTGTGCCGCCCGATTTGATTGCAGATGCCTTTGAATTGTCGAAACATACATCCGTTGAAGACTTCCTGAAACAATTCCCCTATATGAGGGGAAGGACTTTTATCAGGAACTCTGATGCCCATCAACAGGAAGCAATCGGAAGCATTCACACCCGGCTGCGGATGGAACATACCGGTTTTGACGAATTCCGTAAAGCGCTGCAGGGTAAAGAAGGAAGGGAGGTGATCTTATGATGAAGGACTTTGCCATGCACATTATGGACATAGCGCAGAATTCCGTATCTGCAGGTGCTACTGAAATAGAACTGCGGATTGAGGAATCCGTTGCAAATGACAGGCTCATGATGATTATCAGGGACAACGGGAAAGGGATACCTGCCGATATGATCGGTAAAGTGACCGATCCCTTCGTAACCAGCCGCACGACCCGCAAGGTCGGGCTCGGCCTTCCGTTGCTCAAACAACATGCTGATTCCACCGGCGGTGGTTTAACCATAGAATCAGGAAGCGGAAAAGGCACGAAAGTAACGGCAACATTCGGCCTATCGCACTTCGACCGGCAGCCTTTCGGCGACATTGCCGGTACGGTTGTTCTGCTGGCAGCTGCAAATCCGGAAATCAGGTTTATCTACGAACACATTACCCCTATGGGGACGTACCGTTTTGATACAGCTGAAGTAAATAAAATGCTGGAAGGAATGTCAATATCAGAAGCTCCGGTAGTCCGGTTTCTGAAAGAAATGATCAGCGAAAATCTGAAGGAAATTAAGATTTCAGGATAATAATCAACACACAAACAAAAATTTAAACATGGGACAAGTAAAATCACTGGCTGACCTGCGTAAGATCAAAGAAGAACTGCAGGGGAAAATGAGCCTCAGGGAGAAGAGCAACAACCCTGAAAGCCTGGTACAGGTGAAGGTTGCCATGGCTACCTGTGGAATTGCTTCAGGAGCCAAACAAGTAATGGATTTCTTTATTGAAGAATTTGACAAGAGAAACATTCAGGCTGTAGTTACCCAGACAGGTTGTATGGGATATTGTTTTGCCGAACCTACCGTTGAAATTACCCTTCCGGGGAAGGAACCCGTTGTTTTCGGCTATGTGGATACCAGGAAAGCCGATGACATCATTGAAAAATATGTAAAGAACGGCGAACTCGTTGAAGGGATCATTCCTGTTAATTATGAAACCATTGAAAAGAAATAAGGAGGAGCGGTAATGGCAAAATATAAAATGCATGTATTGGTCTGCGGTGGCACAGGTTGTCATGCTTCGGAAAGCGACACACTGCTCGAAAACCTGAAAACCATTGTTGCGGACAAAGGACTTGATAATGAGGTTCAGGTGATTGCGACAGGATGCTTCGGCTTTTGCGAGAAAGGCCCCATTGTAAAGATCATGCCCGACAATACATTTTACACCCAGGTGTGTCCTGCGGATGCACGGGAGATTGTGGAAGAACATCTGATCAAGGGACGTAAGGTGAATCGTCTGCTCTATGTTGACCCCGAAAACAAGGAACACATTTCTGATTCAAAGCACATGGGCTTCTACAAGAAGCAGCTCAGGATCGCTTTGCGCAACTGCGGGTTTATTGATCCGGAAAATATTGATGAATACATTTCTCGCGACGGCTATGAGGCCCTGGCCAAATGTCTGACCGAAATGACTCCTCAGCAGGTGATTGAGGAAATGAAAAAATCAGGCCTGCGCGGACGCGGAGGCGGAGGTTTCTCCACTGGTCTGAAATGGGAAATCACCAGCAAATCAGTATCAGATATAAAATATGTCGTATGTAATGCCGATGAAGGAGACCCGGGCGCATTTATGGACCGTTCAATTCTGGAAGGCGACCCCCACTCCGTTATCGAAGCAATGGCCATCTGCGGCTATTGTATAGGTGCATCATACGGATTGGTATACATCCGGGCCGAATACCCGCTGGCCATCGACCGCCTGAAAACTGCCATTAACCAGGCAAGGGAATATGGACTTCTGGGGCAGGATATCCTCGGCACCGGCTTTGCCTTTGATATTGAGCTTCGTTATGGCGCCGGCGCTTTTGTATGCGGCGAAGAAACAGCACTGATCCATTCAATGGAAGGACTGAGGGGTGAACCTACCGTAAAACCTCCATTTCCATCCGTTTCAGGATATTACGAAAAACCGACCAACGTTAACAACGTTGAAACATTTGCCAATGTGCCTGTTATCATTAACAAAGGGGCTGAATGGTTTGCCAGTATCGGCACTGAAAAGTCTAAAGGAACCAAGGTATTCGCCCTGGCCGGAAAAATCAACAACGTGGGACTGATTGAAGTTCCCATGGGGACAACGCTTCGCGAGGTGATTTATGAAATTGGCGGCGGCATCAAGGATGGCAAAAAATTCAAAGCTGTTCAGACCGGAGGTCCCTCTGGCGGATGCCTGACTGAAAAGCACCTCGATACCCCCATTGATTATGACAATCTGCTCGCCAGTGGCTCAATGATGGGCTCCGGTGGCATGATTGTAATGGATGAAGATGACTGCATGGTATCCATGGCAAAATTCTATCTTGACTTCACCGTTGAAGAATCGTGCGGAAAATGTTCACCCTGCCGGATTGGCAATAAGAGACTTTATGAAATACTGGATAAGATCACTCAGGGAAAAGGGACCCGCGACGACATCGACAGCCTCCGGAATCTCAGCCATGTGATTAAAGACACCGCTTTGTGCGGACTGGGACAGACTTCCCCCAACCCTGTTCTTTCTACCATCGATAATTTCTGGGATGAATATATTGAACATGTAACTGACAAGAAATGCCGTTCTGGCCAGTGTAAAGCCCTATTGCAATATTACATTGATCCGGAGAATTGCGTTGGCTGCACAGCCTGTGCCCGCAATTGCCCCGTCAATGCAATTTCAGGCGAGCGAAAAGGCATTCATGTAATTGACCAGGCTACCTGTATCAAATGCGGCGCTTGTCTTGAGAAGTGCAAATTCAATGCTGTGTTTATCAAATAATACCCGGAAAGAAATGGAAACAATCAAATTAACTATAGATAATAAAGTACTTGAGGTTGCCAAAGGCACCACAATACTCAAAGCTGCAAAGGAGGCCGGAATTCACATCCCTACCCTGTGTTACCTTCATCTTAAAGACCTGAATATTGAAAATAAACCCGCCGGTTGCCGTGTTTGCGTTGTTGAAGTTGCCGGCCGCCGGAACCTGGCACCTGCCTGCGTTACGGAATGTACCGAAGGCATGGTAGTAAACACCCACAATATCAGGGTGTTGAATTCGAGAAAAACGGTTCTGGAGTTGATCCTCTCCGACCATCCGACCGACTGTCTTATCTGTGCAAAGAATGGAAACTGTGAACTGCAGACCATGGCGCAGGAATTTGGCATTCGTAAGTTGCATTATGAGGGAGAACAGTCAACGTATCGTGAGGACACCTCCCCTGCCATTATCCGTGATGTGGATAAATGCATCATGTGCCGCAGGTGCGAAATGATGTGTAACGAGGTACAGACAGTTGGCGTTCTTTCAGCTGTAAACCGCGGTTTTATGTCTGTTGTTGCCCCTGCCTTTGAGATGAATCTTGATCACAGTGTTTGCACCTATTGCGGACAATGTGTGGCCGTTTGTCCTACCGGCGCGCTCACCGAAGTTGATCATACAAATTCAGTAATCCGTGCTTTGGCTGATCCGACCAAAACCGTTGTTGTGCAGACTGCTCCGGCTGTAAGGGCTGCGCTTGGCGAAGAATTTGGAATGGAGCCGGGCACCCTGGTCACCGGAAAACTTGCCGCTGCATTGCGCAGGTTGGGCTTCAACTATGTTTTTGATACCGATTTTGCTGCCGACCTTACCATTATGGAAGAAGGAACCGAGCTGCTTGACCGTCTGACCCGCCATTTGAACGGCGATAAAGATGTTCCGTTGCCGATTCTTACCTCCTGCTGTCCGGGCTGGGTAAACTTTTTTGAACACCAGTTCCCCGAAATGATGGATATACCCTCAACTGCGCGCAGCCCTCAACAGATGTTCGGCGCCATCGCTAAAACTTATTTCGCCGATAAGATAAATGTAAAACGCGAAGACCTTGTTGTTGTATCCATTATGCCCTGCCTTGCCAAAAAGTTCGAATGCCAGCGTGATGAATTTGCCACCAATGGCAATCCGGATGTTGATTTCTCAATTTCAACCCGCGAGCTGGCCCACCTGATCAAGCAGTCGAACATTGAATTCAATGCCCTGCCTGATGAAGATTTCGACAATCCGCTCGGCGAATCCACCGGAGCCGCAGTTATCTTCGGTACCACAGGAGGTGTTATTGAAGCTGCAGTCCGAACTGCTTACGAAGTTCATACAGGAAAAAAGCTTGAGAAAGTTGATTTCGAAGAACTGAGGGGAATGGAATATATCCGCGAAGCAACCATTGACTTTAACGGACTTCCGATCAGGATAGGCATTGCGCACGGACTTGGTAATGCACGTAAGCTGCTTCAGGATATTAAAGACGGAAAATCTGAATTCCATGCGATTGAAATTATGGCCTGCCCGGGTGGTTGCATCGGGGGTGGCGGACAACCGCTGCATCATGGTGATTCTTCCATCATCAAGGCCCGTCAGAAAGCGATTTATCAGGAAGATGCCAATAAGACCATCCGTAAATCGCATGAAAACCCTTATATCATTCAGCTTTATGAAGAATTCCTCGGCAAACCGTTGAGTGAAAAGTCTCATCACCTGCTTCATACGCACTATTTCGACAAAAGCAAGGATATCAAAGTTGTAGAATAAGGGAGGATTGCCGGTCAGTAAAACAGTGACCGGCTGAACAAACAACACAAATCAAAAGAATTCAGATCATGGCAAATATTAAATTATCCGCAGAAAAGCTTGATGAACTTAAAGCTGTCTGCAAATCGTTTAACAACGATAAAGGGGAACTGATCAATGTGCTCCACAAGGCACAGGGAATTTTTGGTTATCTACCCGCAGAAGTTCAGGAGGTGATTGCCAAAGAACTCAACATCTCTGTAGCGCATGTTTACGGAGTAGTTTCCTTCTACTCATTCTTTACCATGCTGCCTAAAGGCGAGCATCCGGTTTCAATATGCCTTGGTACAGCCTGTTACGTACGCGGCGCTGAAAAAGTTATCGATGAGTTTAAACGTCTGCTTAATATCAATGTAGGAGAAACAACCCCTGACGGAAAGTTTTCACTGGCCTGCCTGCGTTGTGTAGGCGCCTGCGGGCTTGCTCCTGTTGTGCTCGTTGGTGAAAAAGTTTACGGACGGGTGGCTCCCGAGGGTGTTAAGGATATCGTAGCAGAATACGCTAAATAGTTGTTTTCATTAGTGTTTGGTAAAAGCGGCCGGAGATAATCCGGCCGTTTTTTTCTACAAAACCAGAAGATATTCATGCAAAGGAAGTATGCCCGGATCATGTATTGAAATAACGGAAGAAGGGCTGCCCTCAGACAACCCTTCTCAACCACACTCACTAAACAAAAACTAATTTTCAAGAACTTTTGTCACCAATTCGGCGGCTTCCTGCAATAATACGGCGGAGAAAACCTTCAGTCCGGAATGCTCAATCAGGACTTTGGCCTCCTCGGCATTGGTACCCTGTAACCTTACAATTATCGGAATATCAATGATTCCAATGTTGCGGTACGCATCCACGATACCCTGTGCCACCCGGTCGCAGCGTACAATGCCGCCAAAAATATTGACCAGGATAACCTTTACATTGGGATCTTTCATGATGATTCTGAAAGCCTGCTCAACCCTTTCTGCATTGGCAGTACCGCCTACATCCAGGAAATTGGCAGGTTCTCCGCCCGAAAGCTTGATAATATCCATGGTTGCCATAGCCAATCCGGCTCCATTTACCATACATCCTACATTCCCGCTGAGTTTAACATAATTCAGGTGATGCGCTCCTGCTTCAACTTCGGCTGGATCTTCTTCTGCAAGGTCGCGCATGGCAAGCAGATCAGGGTGACGGAACAGTGCATTCTGGTCAAGACGCATTTTACAATCGGCCGCCATAATCAGATTATCAGATGTTTTAAACACCGGATTTATTTCAAGCAAGGCCGCATCACTACCCATGTAAGCATCATACAGACTTTTTACAAATTTCAGCATATTCTTATGAGCAGCACCTTCAAGTCCGAAATTATAGGCAATTTTACGGCACTGAAAATCCTGCAGACCAACTTTAGGATCAACCTCCTCCGAAAAGATAAGGTGAGGGGTCTTTTCGGCAACCTCTTCGATATCCATCCCCCCTTCGGTGGAGTACATGATCATGACCCTTCCGCTTGCACGGTTAAGCAACATACTCATATAAAACTCCCTGGGTTCACTTTCGCCCGGGTAGAAAATATTCTGTTCAACAAGTACTTTGCTTACCAGCTTCCCTCCGGGACCTGTCTGCGGCGTTACCAGCGTCATCCCGATAATTTGTGATGATTTTTCCCAGACTTCATGCAGCGATTGGGCAATTTTAACGCCTCCGCCTTTTCCTCTGCCCCCGGCATGTATCTGTGCTTTTACTGCCCACCGGTCAGAGTTGGTTATCTGTTGGATTTCTTCGGCGGCTTTTACTGCCAGTTCTGAGGTCTCGGCAACAATGCCCACAGGCACCGGAACGCCGTAAGAACGAAGAATTTGTTTTGCCTGAAATTCGTGGAGGTTCATGAGGATAGGGTTAAACTGAATATTTTGTAAGTTGAATTAATCACTCTGAGTCTTAATCTTTGAGAAAATCCGGTATATTTGTCCGGAATCACTGGCTTAAACAAATTAGCCGGCTGTCAGTTCAAACAAATATAAAAGTTTTTAAGCTTAGTTACAATTACAGGTTGACACGGAGTATTATAAATTGAGAAAAAACACACCCATTTTTATTTTAGCGCATCTACCATCACACCTTATGAGAACATTCGTTCTTCCGGCACTACTTATTGGCAGCATGCTTGCCTATACCTCAAACGCATCGGCTGGTATTCCTCCTTCCGCTGCGATAAACCGGTCAGTAATAATACCACAAATTGATGGCAGAATCACAGAGGGAGAGTGGACGCATGCTACTCTGCTCAGCGGGTTCAGACAATTTGAGCCTGTATCTGATGCCGAGCCTTCTTTCGAAACAAAGGTTATGCTGATGTATGATGATGAAGCGATATATATTGCTGCCATCATGTTCGACCGGGCACCCGACAGCATCGCCCGGCAACTTGGTGAACGGGATAACGATGATCTGAATGCCGATTACTTCGGTTTTGCCTTTGACACCTATAACAATCAGCAGGATGCGTATTATTTCTTAGTTTCAGCTTCCGGAATACAGGTGGATGGCCGTATGCTTGATGAAACATACAATGCCGTCTGGCACAGCGAAGTCAGCATCACCGATTCCGGATGGATAGCAGAATTTCGCATACCATACTCCGCCATCAGGTTTCCTGGCCTCCCAACTCAGGACTGGGGATTTCAGGCAATGAGAAAAATCAGGAGATACCGTGAACAAATCCACTGGGCCCTTGAAGAAAAAGGTACCGGGAATGTTCAGGTTCACTGGGGCAGGCTAACCGGATTTGAAAATATAAAACCTCCCCTACGCCTGTCATTTACGCCATACCTTTCTGCCAACATGCAGCACAACAGTGATCCTGCGTTCCGCAGTGATCCGTGGTCTTTTGCATACAACGGTGGCATGGACCTGAAATACGGAATCAACGAAAGTTTCACACTTGATATGATTTTACTACCGGATTTCAGCCAGGTACAATCAGACAAAATTCAGAAAAACCTTACTGCGCTTGAGTTAATTTATGACGAAAACCGGACATTTTTCAATGAAGGCACTGATCTTTTCAACAAGGGAGAACTCTTTTATTCAAGGCGCATAGGTCGCACTCCGCTGCGTCATTACATGGTCAATTCCATGCTTGACAAAACGGAAGTCCTGACCCACAATCCGGTAAGTGCCAGGCTGTTGAATGCGATGAAATTCAGTGGCAGAACAGGTTCGGGATTAGGGATAGGAGTTTTCAATGCAGTAACCGGCAATACCTGGGCAACCGCTAAAGATACGGTCAGCGGCAATGAAAGGAAAATACTAACTGACCCGGCGACCAATTACAACATTGTTGTGCTCGATCAGGCGTTGCCCAACAATTCTTCTGTTTATTTTATCAATACCAATGTCACCAGACCCGGAGGCTGGGATGACTCCAATGTCACCGGAGCGGGTGCTACCGTCGGGAACAAAACAAAAACTTACTTTGCAGGACTGAGTTTTTCCGCTTCCAAGTGGAATAAAGCGGGGGCAAATCCAGAACTCTCGTGGGGTGAAAATGAAACCGGTTACAATTACGGCGTTTTTCTGATGAAAAGCCGGGGAAAATTCCAGTTTTCGGTTTACCAGAGTGCGCTTGACTCCAATTACAATATTAATGATCTGGGCATCAACCGATACAGAAATCAGCAAAACCGGGGGATTTACGTCAGCTACAGGCTTTATGAACCTTTCGGCATATTCCTTAATTTTTCACAAAGTCTGGGCCTCGATCAGATCAGGGCGTTGAACAATAAGACCAACATCAATACCTTGCTCACTTATAAGGGCAATACAACATTTAAGAATTACCTTACAATGTGGTGGGGAGTTTCCGTTTCGCCTGCGGAAAGGTATGATTATTATGAACCGAGAATTCAAGGAAGGTATTTCATTAAACCCGGCTACACCCAGGGCTGGATAGGCTTTTCGAGCGATTACCGCAAAAAACTGGCAATTGACGGTCAGTTCTATTACACCGCTGAATATGATAAGAAACATTATACCTGGTTTGAAATAGGTCCGGTGGTAAGACTCAGCAACCGGTTGTCATTCAAACATACAACGGGTATGGGTGATAACCCCGGAGATCTGGGATTTATCGGAGCATACAACAAGACTGTGTGGTTTGGCAAAAGAGATGTAAAGACCCTTGAGAATTCTTTCTCCGGCAAGTACATGGTCAGCCGGCTGATTTCAACTTCACTATTATTCAGGCATTTCTGGCAAACAGCTGATTATAGAGGTTATTACATTCTGAATACAGACGGCAGTCTGGCACCTGATCCCGACCTTGTGTACGATGCAAATTTCAACTACAACTTTTTCAGCATAGACCTTGTTATCGGGTGGGAGTTCGCGCCGGGCAGCATGCTGAGTCTGGTATGGAAAAATAATATTGAGAGTGAAAACAAGGCTTATAATATTAAATACCTTGACAACCTTGATCGATTATTCAATGCTTCACAACTGAACATGATCAGTATCAAAGCATTATACCATCTTGATTACCTGATGCTGAAACGAAGAAAGCACTGATTTTACATACCCGGAAGGCAAAAACACCCCTGGCCGGATTTCCGAAAATAGCTTGCAGCATTTCTGATCTTTTTCATTGATCAATTATAAATTCAACTGATCAGATATCAGGATATTATACTCCGGATCAGGTTACTTTTACTCCATAAAGTGATATATTACTATAACCCGGCCGGCTTACCCTGCCGGGTTCTAACCTGAAATAATCATCATTATGCTTGCGACACTGAAATTCCCTATTATGGGTTATGTCAAAATCAGACTCATTGTAAAAAACGGTTATAAGTGGCTGGCTGAACTGATCGGCGCAGAGCTTGAAATTGAAGTTACAGAGGATGATTTTGTCCTTGATTAAGTTAACAAAAGCGTTTAACCCAGCCTTTTATCCTGACTCAGGAAGGTGAACTATAACCTTCCCTGCATTGCTTTTGGTAAACAGAAAGAATATATATCCCGATCATTCAGGCATAATGTTCCCGCGCTGAATCCTGCCACATTATCAATCCTGTGTTTCTAACATGTCTTCTCACCTGAACAGGAAGACTTTCGCTTAAACTGTTAACTTTGCATCAGGTTAATTTCATTCTATGATTCAGGCGAGAGAAATAGTCAAATCGTATGGAAGTCTCAAGGTACTGAAAGGGGTATCTGTAGTGATTGATAAAGGAGAGATCGTTTCGGTGACCGGCGCTTCGGGAGCCGGGAAATCGACCCTGCTTCACATTCTCAGCACCATCGACCGTGCCGACAGCGGGCATGTGGTTGTTGACGGAATTGAAACAGGTAAACTTAATGACCGTAAACTTGCCGGATTCAGAAACCGGAAAGTGGGTTTTGTTTTTCAGTTTCACCACCTGCTGCCTGAATTTACAGCCCTTGAGAATGTCTGCATTCCCGCATTTATTGCCGGGACCGGTCGCAGGGAAGCTGAACTCAGGGCCATGGAATTGCTTGATTTTCTGAACCTGAAAGATCGCTACTCTCACAAACCTTCAGAATTATCGGGGGGAGAACAACAGCGCATAGCGGTAGCCAGGGCTCTGATCAACAGTCCTTCGGTGATAATGGCTGATGAACCTTCGGGCAATCTCGACTCAACCAACGCCAGGCAGCTGCATCAGCTCTTCTTTGAGTTGCGCGAAAAGTTCAGCCAAACCATTCTTATTGTCACCCACAATGAAGAACTTGCCGAAATGGCTGATCGCAGGCTCTTTATGCGAGACGGGCTCATTTTTGACCACAAAACCTGATTTAGCGCAGCACCCAATAAACTTTCCGGATTTTCGTTTTGTTATAGCGCTGAATGGCAAAAAGCAATACGTGATTATCAATTATCTGACCACAAAATGATTAAATATTTTTCGACCCGGCCTTTATCCGTCTTCCTGCTGGCATGTTCACTCTTTCTTGGATATGGCATAGAAGCCAATGCTCAAAGCATTGACCCCGCCAGGTTGCAGCAATTTGAAGAGGCCATCCTCCGGGGTGAGGAATTTCTGCAGGCAAAGGATTATGCAAGGGCTAAAGCCGAATATCAGAAAGCTTTAAGTATTGACCCTTCGGCAAAATTCCCGAAAGATAAGCTGGCCCAGATCAGGAAGTTTTACACAGATCCTGAAGACGAAGCACGCTTCAGTAATGCAGTTGAACAAGGTAACCGCCTTCTGCTGGCGAAGAATTTCGAAGCAGCCAGGGATCAGTTTTCGATTGCGGTCAACATTAAACCTGAAGACAAATCAAGCCGCGACAAACTTGCTGAAGCCGAGAGACTTGCCAGAGAAAGGCAGGAGATGGTGAATCAATTTGAAAAAATCGTAGCAGAAGCTGATAAATTGTACACCTCAGGAAACATGCAGGCTGCCAGGGATAAATATGCCGAAGCTTCGGCCCTGATTCCCGAACAAAGCCTTCCACAGCAACGCATCCGTGACATCGATGGTAAACTTGCGTCAGAAAAAGCGAAGCAGGATTCATATGACAACCTCCTGACTGAAGCGGATGAAGCCTATATGAACAGGAACTTCGTTACTGCAAAACTAAAGTATGAGCAGGCCCTGAAAATAAAACCATCTGAAAACTATCCCAAAAGCATGCTTTCAAGAGTTGCTGAAGGATTGACTCAACAAAAGGATGCACTGGCAAATTACCAGACCGTTATCGCGTCTGCCGACCGATTATTTCAGACAGGTGATTACGAAACAGCTCTTGGGGCATATCAGCAGGCTACGGGAATTCTGCCGGAGGAAAAATATCCGAAAACAAGGATCGGAGAAATCAACGGGTTGTTGCAGCAACAAAAGGAGCTTGAAGAAAATTACAATGATGCGGTAACCCGCGGGGACGCCCTGATGCTGGAAAAAAAATATGAAGAAGCCCGGACAATATTCCAGCAGGCTTCCGCCCTGAAACCTTCCGAAACATATCCCAGGCAAAAGATTGCAGAGATTGCCGGTCTTACAGCTGCGGCAAAAGAAGCAGAATTAAATAAGGCATATCAGGAGGCAATTTCAACAGCTGATAATTTTTTCAGTATTCCCGATTACCCATCAGCCCTGAATGCATACGGGCAAGCCAAAACAATCAAACCTGCCGAACATTATCCTGACCAGCAGATTTCCAGAATCAATGATATACTGGCCAAAGAAAAGGCGGACCAACAAGCATTCAGCAATGCCATCGCAGAAGCCGATCAGTTATTCAACTCAGGGAACTATACAGGGGCTAAAGAGAAGTACAACCAGGCACTGGGAATAAAACCGGGGGAAGCATATCCGGCATCACAAATTTCAAAGGCAGATCAGCAACTGGCCTTCCAAAAAGAGAAGGACGAACTTTACCTGAAAACTGTGAAAGAGGCTGACCGTATGTATGCTGATAAAAACGTGAGCAATGCCCTGGCTGAATATAACAAGGCAGCATTGCTTAAGCCGGGTGAAACCTATCCAAAAGAACAAATCGCAAAATTGCAGACTGAACTTGACAACCTAAGGTCGGCAGAAGAAAAATACAACAATTTCATTGCCGAAGGGGACCGTTTATACGCCAACCGGGACCTTGAAAATTCTGCCAATGCCTATAACAATGCACTGGCCATCAGACCAGGGGAAAAATATCCTTCAGAGCGTATAGCCCGGATCGGACAGGAAATGGAGAATCAGCGCATTCAGCGTGAAAACTATTCTGCGGAAATTGCAAAAGCCGACCAGATGTTCAGCGACGGAAAGTACGGGGAAGCCAGTAAGACCTATACCAGGGCGGCAGGCATCTTGCCGGGTGAAAATTATCCTCAGGAGCAGATAGCAAAAATTGAAAAAATAATCAGGGAACGTGAGTCGCTGGAAGAAAGTTATGCAGCATATATTTCGGAAGGGGATGCCGCCTTCGCTGATAAAAATTACCAGGCAGCTACCACAGCATACCAGCAGGCACTGAAGCTTAAGCCCGGCGAGAAATATCCAACCGAGCGCATTGCCCTGGCCGGTAAAGAACTGGAAACGGCCCTCCAACTATCAGCAGGGTATCAGAAGGCCATTACTGAAGGAGATATTCTTTTCAATTCAGGATCGCTCAGGGAAGCCAGGGATAAGTATGCCGACGCACTCAAACTACAGCCCGGTGAAACCTATCCTGCCAGCCAGATTGAACGGATCGCGCAAATGCAGGCCGAGCAGCTGGCTAATGAGCAAAAATTCAACAAAGCCATTGAAGATGGCGACCGTTTCTTTAATGCCAGAGATTACCGCCAGGCACAAACCCTTTACAAGGAAGCCTTGCTGATCAGGCAGAATGCGGCTCATCCGGCAGGCAGGATTGCAGAAATAGCAAAAATACTGGGAGAGCAGGAGGCAACCGACAAACAGTATGCGGATGCCATTCAGCTTGGTGACAATTTGTTGTCGCAAAATCAGCTTGATGAGGCTGTAATGGCTTACCAGCAGGCTGCGCGGCTCAAGCCATCTGAATCTTACCCGGGCAAACAGATTGAACTGATTGAACTAAAGAAATCTGAGGCGAAAACGCTCAGCGAAAACTATGCAAGTACCATTTCCGCTGCTGATGCTGCATTTGAAACCAAAAACTATTCAGTTGCGCTGGCTTCATACCAGAAGGCACTGGACTACAAGCCCGGCAGTGAATATCCATCATCAAAAATCAGGGAGATCAACGGCATACTGGAAGAGCAGAAAATGCTGGCCGACAGGGAATATTATGAAGCAATCCGGCAGGCTGATCAGCTTTTCAGCGAAGAGGATTACACTTCTGCCGTTAAATTTTATGAAAATGCTTCCGCACTCAAGCCGGGTGAAAAGCATCCACAGGACAGAATCCTTGCTATCCGAACCATTATGCAGGAGCGAACCCTGAATCAGCTTGCCACGTACAATAAACATATCATCAATGCTGACAGGTTGTACCAGGATAAAATATTTGACCAGGCGATCGACGCATATCTTGCGGCATTCAATGCCAGACCGGATGAAACCTATCCAGGAGAAATGATCAGAAAGATCAGAAAATACCTGGAAGATCATGCCATGGTTGACCTGATCAGCGATCCAACGGTAATTGATGCAGACACAGAAAAGAAATTCAGTTTCAACCCGATTGAAATGCGACTGCGGAAAAATAATTATGTATCCATCAAAGGCCGGAAAACCAGCGAAGCCGACCCTAAAGTTTACGTGAATTACGGAAAAGGCAACCAAAAGAACGGAGGCATTGTTATCAGGAGCATAACGACGGAAGAAAACGGAGATTACCTGGTGCGAGTGAGCATTCAGGACAAATGGTACCGCGAGGACAATAACTGGATAGGTATATACGCGGAAGGTGGCAGCATTGAGATTTCAAAAATGCAGATAGCCCAGGGAGATTAATCACCATCAGAACATATCCTTCATAACTTTTCCTTTATAGAGAGGATACATTTTCCTTTTGAATTCAATATCAATGCAATACAAAATCACCTCTCCGGCTTTTTAAAATTTTTCAATATTGCGGTTGAAACTTCGGAGAAGATCAATTTTTTAAGACATTTGCAGCAAGCTGCAAACTGCTGCAATTATGGAGAAATATTTTGATACATTCCGTTTGAATACCATCGGCCATGATGCTGTGTATGATACTCCTTACGGAAGGCAAAGGCTGATTTATGCTGACTGGATCGCCAGCGGAAGGTTATACAGGCCGATTGAAGACAGGCTTTCAAACGAAATAGGCCCTTTTATCGGCAATACCCATACTGAGACCAGTGAGACCGGCACCTCCATGACCAGGGCGTATCATGAAGCGCATAAGCGGATAAAAAAACACGTGAATGCAGGGCCGGAGGACGTTATTATCACCGCCGGTTTTGGTATGACCGGGGTAATTGTGAAGTTTCAGCGGATGATGGGATTGAAGATGTGTGGCCAGCTCACCGACAGCAAATGCTTCAAGGAAAAAGAGCGCCCGGTCGTGTTTGTGACACATATGGAACACCACAGCAATCACACTTCATGGTTCGAGACTATGAGCGACGTGGTTGTACTTACTCCTGACAAGGATTTGCTGGTTGACCCTGAAGAACTGCGCCGACAGTTGGAAAATTACAAAGACCGGCCGCTGAAGATAGGAGCGTTTACGGCCTGTTCAAATGTTACTGGCGTGGGGACGCCATATCACCAGCTGGCAAGGATTATGCATGAGAACGGCGGTTTTTGTTTTATTGATTTTGCCGCATCTGCGCCATATGCCGATATCAATATGCATCCCGGAGACCCGCTTGAAAAGCTGGATGCAGTCCTTTTTTCTCCCCATAAGTTTCTGGGCGGCCCGGGTTCTTCTGGTGTGTTGATTTTTGACCGGTCAATGTACAAAAGCAGAACACCTGACCAGCCCGGCGGCGGGACCGTTGACTGGACAAATCCATGGGGCGAATACAAATATGTTGATGATATCGAACTGCGCGAAGACGGCGGCACTCCCGGCTTCATGCAGGCTATCCGCACAGCGCTCTGCATTGAGCTCAAGGAGCGCATGGGCACTATAAATATTGCCAAGCGGGAGGAGGAATTGCTGGATCATGCTTTTAAAGGGATGGATAAAATTCCCGGATTGCATATTCTTGCCAATAATCAGCGTAAACGCCTTGGCGTCATCTCATTTTACTTCGAGAACATTCATTACAACCTGGTTGTGAAACTCCTTTCTGATAAATACGGGGTACAGGTACGTGGCGGATGTGCCTGTGCAGGGACTTACGGGCATTACCTTCTGGATGTAAGCTATGAGCATTCAAAAAGAATCACTGAGCTGATCAATCATGGCGACCTCTCTCAAAAGCCCGGTTGGGTCAGGCTCTCCCTGCATCCAACGATGAAAAACAGTGAACTGGATCATATCCTGAGCGCGCTGAAAGAAATCAGTATTCATCACCAGACCTGGATGAAGGATTACATGTACAACAAACACACGAATGAGTTCAGGCATATCCAGGACAATTGCCAGATTACCGATAGGGTGAACGAATGGTTCAAGTTATAACAGGCGTTCGGGAGAAGAAAATCTGATATTTCAAATCTCCACGACTGTTAATTGGCTTTGCGGAGGGTGATAAGGGTGATTTCCGGAAGAATGCCCACCCTGCCGGGGTAAGCGATGTGGCCTAATCCACGGTTCACATAAAGATAATTATCCCTTCCATCACGGTTGCCCTGTATGGTCAGGCCGGCCCAGTGTTTATACATATATCGGGCCGGACTCCACTTCATACCGAATGCTTCTATGCCCATCTGCATACCATGGGTATGCCCCGAGAGGGTAAGATCAAACCGGGGGTAGTTTTCCAGAACCTCAGCATCCCAATGGGTAGGATCATGAGAAAGCAGGATATTAAAATCACCATACTCCACCCCCTCCATTGTTTTTGCCAGATCGCCATAGCGCTTAAACCTGGGTGTCGCGCTCCAGTTTTCAACACCCGCAATCAATAAACGGGCACTGTCAATACTGATTACTTCTGTGGTATTTTGCAAAAGTTTCCATCCTATTGATTTATAAAAATCAATAAGTACATTCAGGTTCTCATCCTTCTCCTGAGGAGTTTTCCAGGATGTATAATCCCCGTAATCATGGTTGCCCAGGATGGCGTATACACCAAGCGGAGCTTTGACTTGTGCAAGAAAGGATTCGAAACCTTTCACCTCAGCGGATGAATAATTGACCATATCTCCGGTAAACACAACAATATCCGGATTTAACGCATTGACTTTGTCGATGGCCCGCTGCAACGGTGCAGCCGACATCCAGCTACCCAGGTGCAGATCGGAAAGCTGAACAATTTTCAGCCCTTCCAGGGCATCCGGCAATTCCTCTATCTTAAGAGTAACAGTGTGAACCTTAAATTTATACACCCATATGGTGCTCCCAATCAATAACCCGGCAAAAGCCAGACCTCCGATAAATAATCCCATTCGTCTGAAAAAAAGAAATAATTTGCCTGAAGTTTCAGATTTCTTCCTGAAGAAAAAATCCTTAACAAAGGCTTTGATTTGTAAAAAAAAGACCGGTAACAACGGTATCAGCATGATGACTTTGGCAATATAGGCCATCAATGCAATACCCGGCAGATAGATCCGCCAGAATTTACCCATTGACTGCAGCGGAAAAACTGCTGTACCCAGAAGAAAAAGCAATAAAACAGCCAGAGGGAACCACCATAAAACACTAAAGAACCGCTTTATATGACTCCCGAACTTGTTCAGCAGACTGCCGATATTTTTTAAAATCAGCCAATCGAATATGAAGAGTAGTACCAGAAAAGGCATGCGCCCGGCATATTTGGGCATTGAATACTGCATCAACAGGTACAGGGCTGTGATCAAAATAAATCCTGCAATAGCCGGGATCAACCACTTAAAAAACCTGTGCTGAAAAATGCCCTTCAAAATCTGTATGAATGCGGATGCTGTAATGAAAAACCGGCCGGTGAATGTATCTCCGGCCGGTGCAAAAATACGAATTATTTATTTACGACATTGATTTAACATAATTTACCAAGCCTTTGGCATCGAAAATCCCCATCAGTTTTGCAGGAAGCGGAGAAAATCTGAATTCTTTTCCGGCAATGGTCACAAAGCCGCCGGCAAAATCAATTTCAACCTTATCACCCTGCTTATAAGCATCCACTGCTTCAGGAAGTAAAATGATCGGCAATCCCTGGTTAACAGATGAGCGGTAGAAAATCCGGTTTACTGATTTGCAGATAACGGCTTTAACACCGGCATAAGCAAGTCCTACACATGGGTGCTCCCGTGAGCTGCCGCAACCGAAATTAGCGCCTGCCATAAGGATATCTCCTTCTTTCACCCTTTCGGAGAAACTGTCGTCAAATCCCTTGAAGAGATATGGCATAATTTTCTCAGCCTCCGAACTGTTGATCTCATAGGTAAATTTTCCTGCAAACATCTGGTCGGTATTCAGGTTGTCCACATCGGCATAGTTCCAGGTTCCGCTGGCATAGCGATCCTCATCCTTTGCAATATCAACCGTTTTGCTTTGCTCTATTGTAAAAGGAAATTTGTCAGAAAAATGGTCGCCGCGCGGATCTGCAATCTCGCCTTTCAGCGCCGAATATGCCACTACCGCAGGAGAAGCAAGGTATATGGATGATTCCTTGTTGCCCATCCGTCCCTTGAAATTACGGTTTGCCGTAGAAATTACGTTGTAACCATCTGCAGGGATCCCCTGACCTGTTCCCAGGCAGGGTCCGCAACTGGGGGCAAGCACATTGGCGCCTGCTTCCATAAACAAACGGATCAGTCCTTCTTCCATGGCCTGCAGATAAATTTCCTGAGATGCCGGGATGATCAGTAACTGGAATCCATCCGGAAGTTTTTTCCCTTTCAGTATACAGGCTGCTTCGCGCAGGTCCTCAATACGTCCATTGGTACAGGTTCCAATCAGCGCCTGGTTCAGTTTAACCCCCTTAACTTCGGCCAGTGCTTTCACATTGTCAACATGATGAGGAGCTGCAACCACCGGGAACAGGTCATTCAGATTAATTTCGATCTCCCTGGCATAGCAGGCATCCGGATCAGCCCATTCGCCTTCCGCTTTATAACCAAGCCATTCAGAAAGTACTTCATCGGCCGGGAAAACAGCGTTTTTGGCTCCCATTTCCGAAGCCAGGTTGGCAATGGTCATACGGTCAGAAATATTCAGTGTCTTAACGCCTTCGCCATGGTATTCAATTGACATATAATCGGCTCCGCTGGAACCAATCATTCCGATGATCCACAATGAAAGGTCTTTTGCATAAACGCCCTTTGGAAGTTTCCCGTTAAGCGTGATTTTGATGCTTTCCGGCACGCGGAACCAGGTCTCACCCTGCTTCCACAGACCGGCAGTCTCGGTGCGGTCAATGCCTGCAGCGAAAGCGTTAAAAGCACCTGCAGTGCATGTATGACTGTCGCTTCCAACCACAATCATCTTTGGCCTGGCATATTTCGAAACAATCTGGTGGCAGATTCCTTTACCTACATCGTGAAATTTTTCAATCCCCTGTTGCCTGACAATATCCCTGATCTTCTGGTAGTCGTTGGCAAGTTTGGCATTGGTCGGCGGAGCATTGTGATCAAGTACGATCAGTAGCTGACCGGGATCGGACACTTTCACCCCTCCCATCTTTGCAAATGTTCCTGCAATACTGGATGTATTGTCGTGGGTAAGAATAATATCCGGTTTACGGAATACAATGGCGCCGGCTTCGGCTCCCATGATTTTTTCTGCAAAAGTTTTACCTTTCATGGTGTTGCTTTTGATTTGTTTATGGATAATAGGAATTTCTGCCTGATTAATGCAACGAATTTACAGGTTTTCCGGCACCTTCTCCCTTCAGGCCAAAAATATTTTGCCGTAAGAGAAATCATTAAAAAACCACCGCTGAAGGTGGTTTATCATTCATGCAAGCTGCTGATACTTCAATTACATATCTCTCATCTGTTCATCAAGCCGACGCTGCTGAGCCATACGCTGTTCAAGAAGCAGAATATAATGCCTGGCCTTTTTCAATCCGTGTTGTTTCCATGCCCGGTTAGCCCATTCCAGCGCCAAAGGCAGGTTTCCCTCAACTTCACTGGCAAGTGCCATATTATAGCATGCCCGTCCGGCCACCTTCTCATCTGAATTCACAGCATATCTTTGCCAGATCGGGATGGCATCGTTCCACCTGTCCCTTTTTACATATCTGGCGGCCATTTTAAAGTCATCATTTGCTTTTCGGAAGTAGGAACGATGCTCGGCTACCCAGGTCGGTGAAATCCTTCTGGCGTATTCATTACCCGAAAAGAAACCTGACTCATTGATCGCCCTTCTTTTGGAAGGCAGTTTAGCCAACACCTGTTCAGGGGTATCCCCCTGTTCACTCCATCGCTTTTCATCATTGAAAGCATTGCGGTCAACAATCTGATGATCATCGGGTTTATAAATAGTCCAGCCTGATCTTACATTCATTCTCAGGTCGGCATAGTACTCCTTAACTATTACTTTTTTCTTATCCACGACCCTTTCCACGTCCGCTGACCTTTTGCGAATGTCGGTATCAGAGTCAAATGATTCCAGGGCTATCAGTGCATCCAGCCGGAATCTTTCACAGAGTTCATCCACCTGATTCCAGTCGAGGTAAGGGGGCCACTCACGGGTGCCGGTTCCGGGGAGGTCAACCCCTTCAATGACAACCGCAGTGAATCGCGGTCCATTGTTCAGCCCCGAAGCCAATCCTTTCAGCGTTTCCTGGGAGCCTTCCCGGTCGGCACCGATTGACTCTCCGGTTACAAATCCCTCAAGGACATTCTTAAATCCTTGTCCCTTACCGGGCAACGACCGGTTTATAATTCCGACCTGCCTGATATCAGACGGAAGGTTAATATCTGCCGGTTTCAGAATCTGCATCTGATGCGACGCTGTCCGGCATGAAGCGGAAATTATTGCCAATAAAAGGATAGCGGGATAGATTTTCCTCATAATTTTTATAATTTAAGATTTATATATTGAATTAAAATATCTCTTACCAACTACTATACCAAATTTACGTCAACTTTGTAAAAAGTGCACAGGCATTTGAAAATAAATTCAAAGAGAAATTTATGCTGAATAAAAAATATTCTTTGTGAATAAGAAATCCTTTTGTACTTTTGCACTCCGTTTGGTGAGGTGGGTGAGTGGCTTAAACCAACAGTTTGCTAAACTGTCGTACTGGAAACGGTACCGGGGGTTCGAATCCCCCCTTCACCGCAAAGAGGATGAAAATCCTCATTTTTTTTGAATTCAGCGGGGTGTAGCGCAGTCCGGTTAGCGCACCTGGTTTGGGACCAGGGGGTCGATGGTTCGAATCCATTCACCCCGACACAAGGAAGAAGTTGTCAGTAAAAGACAGCTTCTTTTTTTATGATATATGGCACCTGGGTTGGCCACGCCACGGCGGGGGATGCTTCGAATCCATTCACCACTACGCCAAAGTTGCCCGATACTGATTACCATTTTTTTGGGAAATGCTGCAATTATTTATTATCCCCGCAATGTAATCCCGTGCATATCGATAAAAAAACCGCCTCCCATGGGACCAGGAGACGGTTGTCGGAAAATTAACACACAAAAATCTTAATAGACAGAAGCAGATCACGGCCATCAAAATCGGTAACACGCTTTCTGCCTGCGCGGGAAATCAATTCAGCAGATTGCCGATTTTAAGCCCGATCGAAAAACTTCGCGGGTAAGACGGGCCGTAAATATATCCGGCATCCCTGAATTCGCCCTGATCGAAATCTTTCTGAAATGAATTAAACAGGTTTTGCATCCCGGCATAAGCCTGGATACGCGTATCCCCCGACAGCCTGGTTGTATAACTCAGTTTCATTGAGAGATCAAAGAAAGGATCTGTTTCCTTCAGCAGATCATTTTCGATGTAACCGGCATAATGCGGCATAATCATACTGCCGGTATAACTTCCGGTGACAGAAAGTCCTACCCTTTTTAAGGGACTTGCCGTGAAGGTAAAATAACCGTAATGATCGGGTGAACGCAGCAGGCCCTCGACAGTTCCGGCATCCGGATCGTCAGACCATTCAAGAGGTTCAGCATATTTGCTCTTCTGAAAAGTGAATCCGACCTGCAACTGGGTTCTGGATGAAAAAGCAGACCGCATTTCAAGGTTCAGCCCCCTGACCACGGCGCCCGAACCGTTGCGACGTTCCAGCAATTTGTTGCCGTAAGGGTCAAGACCTATTTCCGCAACAAAGAATACATCATCAAGGTTTGTGTAGAATGCCTCTGCCAGCGCGTTTACCCTGACTTCTCCAATGCTGAAATAGTAATCGAAGGAACCACTCATACTCTGTGACCTTTCTGTTTTAAGATCCTCCGCCAGCTGTATCAGCATCACTTCACCCCCTACCGCAAGAATGTGGAGGTCCTCGTCGAAGGCCTGCGGCGCCCTGAATCCTGTGCTGTACGAAACGCGTCCGTAAAGGTTTTCATTGAATGCATAGCGAAAATTGGTACGGGGGCTGAATACCGGCTTTTCGATCAGGTTATGCTTATCCAGTCTGGCGCCCAGCAGAAGGCTGATTCTATGATTCTTCCATTCATTCTGAACAAAAACGCCGCCTACATTGGTTTCCTGCAGCAGGTCCCTGTCGTACCCGGGCATCATATCATGCAGGCGGTTGTGGTTAAACTCCATCCCGGCGGTGAACTGCGAAGGCATGAACAGCGCTTTGGTTATTTCCTGACTTACCTGCAATCCTGCATTGGCCGAAAGGTCATCGGTTGTGCCGTAAGCGTTGGGGTCCATGCCTGCTCCGTAGTAGCTTTCTCGGGCAATATGCTGGGCGGCACCAAATACCTCGAATTTGCGGTTGCGGTCTTTCGAGAACAACAGGTATGCAAGACTTCCCCCGTTGAACTGATGCTCCGTCTGCTCAGTGATATCGGTTTCATGTGGTTGCAGATCAAATTTGTTGCCTCCCCGCCGGAATTCCCTGAGATTATGGTATTCCATGGTAAGTTTGCTTTGGTCGGTCAGTCGCTGATAAGCCCTGAATCCAAGACTATTGGCCCTTACAAGCCCTATTTCGGAATATCCGTCACCATTGGCATCATAATGACCACGGTTCCGGTAAGACGAATGCAGGAATATACCGGATTTATGATCCTCGCTCACCAGCGCACCATTCAGGTTGGTTGTATGATCAGGGGTCGTTCCGCCGATTGAGGTGAAATTATGACCAATGCTGAAAGTATTGACTACAGGCTCACGGGTGATAATATTGACCGTGCCGGCAATGGCATTGGAACCGTACAACGCTGATCCGCCACCCCGAAGTATCTCCACACGTTCAATCATGGATACCGGAATCTGTTCAATGCCATAGACGCTACCGAGGGCGCTGAATACAGGCCTGCTATCGATAAGTATCTGTGAATACTGCCCTTCAAGACCATTGATACGAACCTGCTGAAAACCACAATTCTGGCAATTATTCTCTACTCTTAAACCCGGCTGAAATCCAAGGCTTTGAGAGAGACAAACTGCATTGGTATTCTCCAGCATTTTTTGTCCGATTACGTTAACTATGGCCGGCGTTTCGCGCCGGTTTGATTCATTGCGGTTAGCACTGACCACCAGCTCATTCAGCTGAATAATATCTTCCTCCAGTTCAATTGTCAACTGGTTATCAGACCCGGGTTTAATATCGACTTCAATATCTTTTGGTGAAAAACCAACACCCTGCACCCTGATAACTGATTTGCCTGAAGGTATTCCGTTCAGGGTGAATTTGCCATTGACCCCGGTTACGGTGCCAATTGTGGTGCCTTTAAGTGAAATTGTAATATAAGGCAGAGGATCACCGGCATTTTTATTCAGGATTTTCCCCGAAAAACTGTATCCTGAAGGCGGGGCCTGTGAGAGTGAGAACAAAGGGAATAGGAGTGCAATCAGGTATAGGTTGAGCTTCTTCATAAGATTATTATTGTAAGTTAGGGAAAGTAATCTGCACACATCGCCCTGGATATTCAGCATATCCGGTTCTGTGCATGGGAGTCAATCAATTAATTTCCAGCGGGAGGGGCGCGCAAACCAATGCCATTGAGCAAAACCTGAGCAAGTAAAGGAACATTCTGCGCAACAGGTTTCAAAGCAACGATTAAAAAGATAACAGGCTGAGGTTGAAAAACAACCGGGGGCAAATCAAATGCATTGTCATTTACTGTAAGAAACAGAGAACCCGGATGGTGCTGGTGCTGCTTGAAAGGTGAATCAGGATTATCGTCAGAGAATGGATGTGAATGCACTAATACCATTCCGTTAACAATATGCTGGTGCCTGTAACTCAGATTGGCAGAAAAGTAAAACCCCAGCAAAAGGATCATCATGGAACTGATGAAAATTTTCATGTTAAGTGCCGCAGGTCTGATTCTGTTCATGGCGCAAAAGTAGACCGGTTTTGCGGAGTACACAATAACCAAAAGTGGGTATTTTTCTTTATAATGAACATAGTTTCATAACATGAGAACACGCTTCATCTTCAGACCTGTACTGGTTCATTCGGCCGTCAAAGTATTTGCTTACCCGGACAAGTACAGATTCTTATGGCATCATATGATCAGCCAGAATAAACGGGCTTGGGAAATTTCACCGTCCGGATACGTACAATCTCGAGCCTGAAGAACTCTCTAAAAAAATGCTAATTGCCTGTTTTTCTGACCTATATACAAATTGGCACATTTTTTATGCAGGTTAAAAGAAATGCAATTATGAAAAAAGTCCTTCTTACACTATTACCTGTGTTAATATTTGCGTTGAACGGTAGCGCCTGTACAACCTTTTTTCTGAAAAACAATGACGGGAAAATGATTTTCGGAAGAAACTTCGATTTTCCGGCAGGACAGGGGCATATACAGATCAATCAGCGGGGAGTTAAGAAATCGTCGTTTATCGCGCCTCCGGAGAAACTGTTTCAGTGGATATCGGAATATGGCAGTATTTCTTTCAATCAAAACGGCCGCGAATTTCCCTATGGAGGAATGAATGAAGCCGGCCTTGTTATTGAACAGATGTGGCTCGAGGCAAGTGTTTATCCTGAATATGATGAGAGAAATGCCCTCACTGAACTGCAATGGATACAATACCAGCTCGACAAGGCCGGTAGTGTTGAAGAGGTGATTGCCAGCGATAAATACTTAAGAATTTCGTTTACCTCTGTCGCGAAACTTCATTTCCTGGTAGCTGATGCAAGCGGGAATTCCGCAGTAATTGAGTATTTAAACGGCAGAATGTCGGTGAAAACGGGAGACTCCCTGCCCTATTCCGTACTTGCAAATTCATGTTACAGCACATCGCTTGATTATAAAAAGCAGAAAGAAACAGGCGCTGACGTCACATACTCACCGATGGAAGAAAATTCTTCAGGACGGTTCCTGACTGCTGCCCGAATGATAACCGGTGATATTCCCCGGGGTACATATCTTATAAATTACGGGTTCAGCATTCTGGATGCTGTAGCCCAGGGTCCTGCCACTCAATGGAGCATCATCTATGACCTGACCGATAGGAATATTTACTACCGGACCCATCAAAATACAGAAATCAGAAGAATAGATTTTAACTCTTTCCAGTACAACTGCAGTGTAAATCATTTGTTTATGGACATTGACCGGTTTGAAAATGCAGCGGAATACTTCTCTCCCCTGGATTTCCCTGAGAATTATAATCTTATCAACTCCGTCTGCAATGATGTGGAATTTCTGAGTAATATTCCCGGTGAGCATCGTAAAGCCATGGCCGGCGTATTCCTGGATTCGGTCTGTGCTGAATAGGAACCTCCGCGAATGCTCCCCGGAAGGCTCCTTATCAGAAACCACTGACTTCCCTGACCTCCCCTGCTGTCATATCCCCGAGCGCAACCTGATCAACCCGGACCCTGAGAAGCCTCAATGTAGGAAATCCGGCAGCTGCGGTCATCTTTCTGATCTGCCTGTTCTTACCCTCTGTAATAATAATCGAAATCCATGAAGTCGGTCCATGCCGGTCATCGCGTATTTTCTTAATCCTCGGAGGAAATTCAGGATCAGGAATAAGCTCCGCCCTGCAGGGCAGCGTGAGGTACTTAATGCCGCGTATACCGATTTCAATCCCGTTTCTTAATTTACCCAGTCCTGTTTCGTCGATCAGTCCATCCAGCTGGACATAATACTCCTTTTCCTTATCTTTTGCCCTCATCAGGTCGCAGAGCTTACCATCAGTAGTTAGCAGCAGCAATCCTTCGCTGTCCTCATCCAGCCTGCCGACCGGCATGGCACCTTCCGGAAAATCATATATTTCTCCAAGCACCCTCTTCCAGTCGTGTTCGCAACGAAACTGGCTCAGAACCCCGAAAGGTTTATGCAGAATAAAATGCCGGTGGTTTGTCATAATTATTTCCCGTGCAAAGCTACGCCATATCATTCTGTGGCCAAAACAAAAAATTGTTTCCGGGAATTAACATTCGCGAAGCTTTACGCTGAATTCAGGATCACATTTCTCCATTATTCCATATCTTTACGGTCTGTAAATAATGAATACCGCATGAAACTTTCGGTTGTAATTGTCAACTACAACGTAAAATATTTCCTTGAGCAATGTCTTCATTCAGTAGAAGCTGCGGTCCGTGATCTGGATGCAGAAGTCTTCGTGGTAGACAATAATTCCGTTGATGGTTCAGTTGAGATGGTGCTGGAGAAATTTCCCCATATAAAACTGATTGTCAATACGGTAAACACAGGTTTTTCGGTAGCCAATAATCAGGCAATCCGCGAATCATCCGGTGAATATATTCTGCTGCTGAACCCCGACACGGTTGTTGAGCTTGATACTTTTACCCGCTCGGTGGAGTTTATGGATGCACATCCGGATGCCGGCGGACTCGGCATTAAAATGGTTGATGGCAGTGGCAAGTACCTGCCCGAATCAAAGCGGGGCCTTCCGACACCGGCGGTGGCATTTTATAAAATCTTCGGATTATCAACGCTGTTTCCTAAATCAAAAGTTTTCGGGCAGTATCATCTGGGCTATCTCGACCGCGATCAAACCCATGTGGTGGATGTGCTGGCCGGTGCTTACATGATGTTAAGGCGGGAAACGCTGGAAAAGACGGGATTGCTTGATGAAACATTCTTTATGTATGGCGAAGACATCGACCTGAGTTATCGCATTACAAAAGCCGGGTATAAAAACTATTACTATCCGGGCGCACGCATCATTCATTACAAAGGCGAGAGCACCAAAAAATCAAGCATCAATTACGTGTTTGTTTTCTACAATGCAATGGTTATTTTCGCCAGGAAGCATTTTTCGCAAAAGAATGCCCGCTTATTTTCCTTCCTGATACACATTGCCATTTACCTGAGGGCAGGCGTTTCGATTATTCACCGTTTGCTTAAGCGGGTGATGCTGCCCCTGGCAGATGCTGCAGTAATATATTCCGGCTCTTTACTGATCGTAAATTACTGGGAATCTGCGGTAACATACACTTTTGGCGGGCACTACCCGCCCCTGTTCCTTTATGGCCTGCTCCCCGCTTATATCCTGATCTGGCTTTTTTCCGTGCTTGTCGCCGGAGGCTATGACAAGCCCCTCAGCCTGAGAAAGGTTTACACCGGAATATTTGCCGGCACTGTGGTTATTCTTGTCTTTTATGCATTGTTGCCTTCAGGGTTCCGGTTTTCACGTGCCATCATTATCCTATCCGGACTATGGGGGCTGATTTCCCTTACAGGGATCAGGCTTGCACTGCATTTTGCAGGATTCCGGAATTACAGGCTGGGGCACAACGAAAACCTGCGTTTCGCCATAGCCGGCAGCGGGGATGAAACCGGCAGGGTGGCCGGGCTACTGCGGAACAGCCTCCGGAACCCCGGATTTATCGGACTGGTATCAACCGGAAACCCTCCCGAAAGGGATGAGGGTTATATCGGCTCTATCGCAAATATCAGCGACATCATCAATATCTATAAAATTGATGAAGTCATTTTTTGTGCCCGGGATATCCCTGCCAACCAAATCATTGACACCATGGCCCAGTTGCGCAACATGGAGATTGAGTTTAAAATTGCGCCACCCGAGAGCCTTTCTATTATCGGTTCCAATTCCATTAGTACAATGGGCGATGTATTTATAGTTGACATCAATTCAATAACCAAAGCCAACAACCTCAGAAACAAACGATTGCTGGATTTCGGAACTGCACTCTTATTATTGCCGCTCTCCCCGCTACTGATGTGGATAATGAAAAATCCGCTGAATTTCCCCGTTAATATCCTGAAAGTTCTTTTCGGCTTCAGAAGCTGGGTTGGTTACAGCTCCTTTGAGCACAGAACGACAAATCTGCCTTCAGTCAGGAAAGGTATTCTGAATCCGACAGATATGCTCAGGATCCGCAACCTCGACCAGGAGACCATTCTGAGGTTGAACATGTTATATGCAAGAGATTACCGTTTAACAAACGATATAAACATTTTCCTGCGTTCATTCCTTCATCTGGGCCGCAAAGCCTGAGAAACAGGTAAACCTTTTCAGGCGAAGATTGTTAAATAGGCCAGCAAACCAACAGAAATCAGCCGCGCCCCGCCAGAGGACTGCGGAACAAATACAAATAAAATGGCAAAATTTGAAGTAATTATGCCCAAGCTGGGCGAAAGCATTATCGAGGCAACTATTACCAGATGGCTCAAAAACCCGGGTGACACCATTGAAGAAGATGATCCCATCGTGGAAATTGCCACCGACAAGGTTGACTCTGAAATCCCCTCGCCCGTTGAAGGAAAACTTGTTCAGGTTCTTTTTAATGAAGGCGACGTGGTTGCGGTAGGCAAAGTGATTGCCATCATCGAAACTGATCCCGGCGCTGAAACTGAAGTTGTAAAAGATGTTCCCGTAGCTGAGAAATCGACAGAAGCGGCAACCATTCAGCACGAAAATGTAAGTGCAGCCCAAGGCTCAACTGCCGTGGAGAGTTCTTCGGACAGGTTCTATTCCCCTTTGGTTAAAAATATTGCCAGAACAGAAGGAATCAGTCAGGCGGATCTCGATGCCATCCCCGGCAGCGGAAAAGACGGCAGGCTTACAAAAGATGATCTGATGGCTTTCCTGAAGAACAGGACAGCCCCCTCTGCAAAACCCGCCGCTGCTGTGTCCTCACCGGCCCCGGGCACCATTTCTGCTCCGGCAGCTCCGGCCGCGCCCAAAGTTATAGCCCCTCCGGTTGTTTCAGCCGCCGGCGATGAGATTGTTGAGATGGACCGCATGAGGAAGCTGATCGCTGACCACATGGTGATGTCGAAACAGGTATCGCCTCATGTAACTTCTTTCATTGAAGCTGATGTGACCAACATTGTAAAGTGGCGCGAAAAAGTTAAGGACGATTTTCAAAAGCGCGAAAAGGAGAAAATCACCTTTACGCCGATCTTTATCGAGGCAGCCGCCCAGGCACTCAAGGATTTTCCGGGCGTGAATGCATCTGTTGACGGCTATAAAGTCATCCTGAGAAAGAACATTAATATAGGTATGGCAGCAGCGCTTCCCAACGGCAACCTGATCGTTCCTGTAATCAGGAATGCTGACCAGAAAAACCTGCTCGGCCTTGCCAAAGATGTTAACAGCCTGGCCAACAAAGCCCGGTCGAACAAACTCGAGCCCGATGACATTTCAGGAGGAACATTTACCATAACCAATCTGGGAACTTTCGGTAGTATTACCGGCTCGCCCATCATCAACCAGCCGCAGGTGGCCATACTCGGCATCGGTGTAATCAAGAAAAAACCCGTGGTGCTCGAAACAACTGACGGGGATGTAATTGCAATCCGTCACATGATGATACTTTCTCTTTCGTATGATCATCGCGTGGTAGACGGCGCCCTGGGCGGCATGTACCTGCAACGCATGCAGCAACTGCTCGAAAGTTTCGATCAAAACAGGATAATCTGAGTTTAAAATAAACTAAATTCGCAGCACCACACGCTCAATGCTGTGGTGCTTTTTCTTTATATCAAGCCTATGAAACTTAATCTTACCAAACCCCTGGCGGTTTTTGACCTGGAAACAACCGGCACCAATGTTGGCACTGACAGAATTGTAGAAATCTCAATCATCAGGATTCACCCCGATGGCAGAGAAGAAACCCTTACCCGGAGAGTAAACCCGGGTATCCCAATCCCGGCAGAGGTCACAGCCATACATGGGATCTCAGATGAAGATGTAAAAGACGAACCGACCTTTGCCATGCTGGCTCCGCTGCTCAATCAGTTTTTAGCCAATTGTGACCTGGGCGGATACAACTCCAATAAATTTGATATCCCCCTGCTGGTTGAAGAATTCCTGAGAGCAGAAGTTGACTTTGATATTAAGGGAAGAAGATTTGTTGATGTTCAGAATATCTTTCACAAGATGGAGCCACGTACGCTGAAGGCTGCCTACAAATTTTACTGCAATAAGGATATTGTTAACGCGCACTCAGCCGAAGCCGATACCCGGGCCACCTACGAAGTCCTGCTTTCGCAGATCGAAAGGTATCAGGGTGCTGAATATGCTGACAAAGACGGAAAAATATCCACTCCGGTCATTAATGATATCAAGGCTCTGCATGAGTTTTCATTCCAGAACAGGAACGCGGATCTTGTGGGACACATTATCTTCAACGACAAAAATCAGGAAGTATTTAATTTCGGCAAATACAAAGGCAGAGCTGTAGCAGAAATTTTCAGTATCGAACCCTCATACTATGACTGGATGATGAAAGCAGACTTCCCGTTATACACCAAAAAAATCATCACCGGCATTAAACTGAGGGGATTTAACAAGAGTTCAGTGAAGATTTAATGGATGCTTCTGAAAAAAACAAGCAAAGCCTGATTCCGCAATTCAACAATACTAATATACGGGGATGCCGGCATTGTCAGCAGGAATATTTCTATGGCTAAACGAACCACCAACAACCAATCGCTGAGGCAAGTCATTGAAGAACTGATCGAAGCCTACCGGCTCAGTGACAAACTGAACCAAGCCAGGGTGATCAGTTTGTGGGACAATGTAGTTGGAAAAATGATTGCCCGCGACACAACGCATCTGTATATCAAGCATAAAACACTCTATGTAAAGCTCAACTCACCGGCACTCAGGGAAGAATTGGGATATGCAAAAAGCAAACTGATCAAATCGCTGAACAAGGCTGCAGGCGCCGAGGTAATTGAGGACATAGCTTTTATATAGTCTTGATATTCAATTTTATATCGAAGTTATAAAAACATTATTAATCCCTTCACAGGCTGTCAATTCCGGTGTTTTATTACCACAACCCTGTCCTGACATACGACTTCAGTTCTATCTTCATATCATCTATCCATATTTCAGCGTCACTGCGGTTCCAGAAAAAAAGTTTCATCTCACCGCTGGCAGGTAAAAAGGGAAGTCTCAGGCTGAGCTCTGTTTTGTCCCAGGAAAAATCAGCAGCTCCGGCCTGAACTGTAACCGGTTCAGCATGATAAAAAATCAGGCTGTCGCTATTCGTTACGGAGCATACAAGCCGAAGATCACCAGCCTGGCCCTGTGAAGTTATCAGAAACGTTGCTTTCAGATTGTATAATTTCCCTGAAATCAACTTTTCCAGTGGAAGCACAATGGCATCTGAATAGGCTGTTTCAGGGGTAACCCGGTTCACTTTTCTGCCTTCCGCAGCCATATCTGTAACGAAAATCCGGTTACCGGGCTTCAGATAGCCATCCCGTTGCTCATAACCCGTGTAATAGCTGTATTTACCTGAAACGAACGGCAGAAGACGTTCCATCACCACATACTGATTGTAAGCATTAAAACTACCGCCTCCTTCGTAACATTTACGGTAGGCTAACGAGAATCTGATGTTGAACCAGATCAGGAAAACGGCAACGAATCCGCTGAAAAGCATCAGCCAGTATTTTCGCCCGGCAAGAACCATATGAATCAGCCAGGCAAGTGGCATGGAGAGCAGCGCATAATATTCAACGAATGTCCGGTGTCCGAAACCACAACCGAAACCTGGCATGTGCCAGGATGAAACCAGGTAAATATGCAACGCAAGGATTGAAAATATCAGCCACCCATTGCTTTTCCGGGTTAAAATCATAAAAAGCAATCCTATGACCATAAAACCAAAAAGCGGGACGTAAAGTAACAGCCCGTTTTCCGGTGAGAGCATCACTCCAGCTATTTCAGGACTATTCCAGAATATAAAGCCCTCGTTCCCATAAGAGTAGTATAACAAACTACCGGAAATAAAATTCCAGTAAAGCAGCTGGGGCAAGAACACCAATATTGCAGTACACAGGGCTATAGCAAGATATAGTGGCCTGAAAAAAACTGCCAGACGGGCCTTCAGCTCAGCAAATGATTTAAGGTCCAGCAGCAGGATAACAGGCAGAAATATTACATTGCTGGGCCTGACGATCACAATCAGAGAAGCCAGGAGGCTTATCAGAAAAATATTACCGGCGCCGGATTTTGTTCTAAAACTATCGGCAGCCAACAACAGAAAGCCAAAGAGGGCAAAAGAATAAACGTGCGACATCAGGGAATCCCTGAAACTGTAGTAAAAAAGATTGGTGGCCGCAACAATCATCAGTACTGTAAGTGTCGTAACAATTGCGGAGAACCTCTTTCGCAGGAAAAGCCAAAGGGCAATCAAGCCGGCCAGGAGATAAAAAATCGCGGCCATATAGGCGTAGTTCAGGTAAGCGGTCGAAAAGCCATCTGCAGTTTCGCCGCATGCCAGTTGAATCAGGTGCGTGATGATAAAAAACGGGCTGGTTAATATTGCTACGCCACAGGTGTATTTGGTAACCAGCTTTCCTCTGTAAAAACTGAAACCGTCACCCAGCCTGACATCAATGCTATCGGGATAAGAAGATTCGTAAAATCCGTAAATAAATGCAGCCGGCAGATAAATATAATACCCGGATTTATCTGCATAAATTTCTGATCTCCAGTCTCCTGCCGGATAATCATTCAATTCACCAGCAATTCTGGCCAGTGATAGATATATGATCAAAAATAAGCCAGCGCCGGACAGCCACCGATAAATCCCGTTTTCAGATTTTCTCATTCTTATGACATAGCTGATATTACCAGGGCTTATATGACATCAATCCATCCGTATACCTGTCACCAGGGACTTATCTGATATTACAAAGCAACATTTTTTCATTTCCGATAAAAGCTTCAAGTTTATCGCCGATAGTAACCGGACCTACGCCTGCCGGAGTCCCTGTAAAGATGTAATCGCCCTGCTTAAGGGTGACAAATTTCGACACGTAAGCTATAATAGCATCAAAGGTGAAGATCATATCATGTGAGTTCCCCTGTTGAACGACTGTCCCGTTTTTATAAAGACCAAAAGGGATATTGCTCAGATCGGCAAAAGCGGTAACCGGCCGAAACCCGCTGACCGGCGCGGAGAAATCAAAAGCCTTTGCCATTTCCCACGGCAGGCCTTTTTCTTTTGCCTTTTGCTGGAGATCTCGGGCGGTAAAATCAATGCCCACCCCTATTCCGTCATAATACGTGTGTGCAAATTTTTCCTGAATATTCTTACCCACCTTGTTGATATGCAAGACAAGTTCAACTTCATAATGGATGTCGTTTGAGAATGCAGGATAGAAAAAGGGCTGATTATTGCGCAACTGGGCAGACTCCGGTTTCATAAAAAAGACAGGCTCCGCCGGAACCGGGTTGTTTAACTCCTTCGCGTGTTCAGAATAATTTCGCCCAATACAGATAATTTTCATGTGATGATGCGTTAAGTTTTATGACATGCCACCGATAATAGAATTAAGATTAATAATGCGTTCCGGCCAACGGTTTGATATCCGCAATTAGAATATTTCGATCAGATTGTTTCGGCGCCTTCGCAAACCACCCCCTGATTAACGGTGAACAATTTATGATCAGTACTAGCTGATTCAAATATCTTATTGACCCTTTCAGGCTGTGTATCCGTAATAAAAACCTGGCCAAAAGAGTTGTCGCCAACCAGTTGAATCAGTTGAGAAACGCGTTCATTGTCGAGTTTATCAAAGATATCGTCGAGCAATAAAATTGGTTTATATCCCTTAACGGCCTGCGTATAATCAAATTGAGCCAGCTTGATGGCAAGCACAAAAGATTTTTGCTGCCCCTGGGAGCCGAACTTCTTTACAGGATAGCCGCCGATAGAAAATTCAAGGTCATCTTTATGAATACCGGATGTTGTGAACCTGGCGGAAAGGTCGCGCTGAAGCCCTGATTTGAGCATTGCATCCAGTGAAGAATCGCGCAAGTCAGATGCATAGGCGATGTCAACCACATCCCTGCCATAGCTGATAAACTCAAAGTACCTGCGGAAAACAGGAAGAAATCCCTCTATAAAAACATTCCGGCGTGCAAAGATCCGGGCCGCAGGACCGGCCATTTGTTCATCCCATATTTCCAGCGATGTTTTATCATAGTATCTTTTCTCGGCAAAATCCTTCAGGAGGGCATTCCTTTGCGCAAGCGCCTTGTTGTAGGTAATCAGGTCATCGAGGTACATCCGGTCGAACTGGGAGATGACCGAATCCATATACTTTCGCCGGAGTTCGCTCCCCTCGTTGATCATATCGCGGTCGTAGGGAGATACCATCACCAATGGGAATGCTCCGATATGATCGGCCATCCTTTCATAATCCTTGGTGTTGATCCGGAACTGCTTTTTCTGGTTCCGGCGCTGAATGCAGCTCACTTCATCATTTCCGTTACCGTTGCGGACAAACTGACCGTGAATGGCAAAATAGTCTTCACCATGCCTGATGTTCTGACCGTCGATCAGGTTAAAATAGCTTTTGGTAAACGACAGGTAATAAATTGCATCGAGCAGATTGGTTTTCCCGGACCCATTGCGTCCCGTAAAGCAATTGATCTTTTCAGAAAACTCCAGCGACGCCTCACTGTAATTTTTAAAATTGTATAAAGTAAGTTTTCTGAGGTACATATCTTAAAGATTGTTTTCAACAATCGCTTTGATTCTGCCTGCCACTTCTTCCATCAGCCACAAAGGGGTGGAAGTGGCACCCGTGATGCCAATGCTGCGGGCGCCGGCAAACCAGTTATCAACATCATACGGGCTGCCAACGACATGGGTTCTTGGATTAACTTCGCGGGCAACACCTGACAGATAACGTCCATTTGAACTTTCCGACCCTGTGACAAAGATAATCACATCATGATTCTTTGCAAACTCCCTCAAACGGGGCGCCCGCTGGCTCATCTGGCGACAAATGGTGTTGTTGACGGTTACCAGATCGTTCCTGCCGGTCTGCTGCAAAGAATTATCCGAAATGCGTCGGCATATAGTAACATACTGCTCCTCCCCGGCTGTCGTCTGAGCGTAAAGATGCAATGGCTGATTGTAATCGATTGAACCTGTTTCTTCCAATTTGCTGATAAGAATAGCATTGCCCTCTGTCTGACCCAGAAGACCGGTTATTTCGGGATGGCCCGGCTTGCCGAAAATAATCACCAACCCGCTGCCATTCTCCCGGAACTGCCTGCTGCTTTTCCTCACTTTTTGCTGCAGCCTCAGCACAACCGGGCAAGTTGCATCAACTACCGAAGCATGGTGATTTCTGAGAATGCTGTATGTTTCCGGAGGTTCACCGTGGGCACGGATAAACACGGTTTTCATATCACCATTGATCTCTTCATGCCGGATAAACTCCATCCCCAGGTTGCTCAGGCGCTCCAGTTCCTCTTCGTTGTGAACAAGGTTGCCCAGGCAGTAGATGGGTTCCTCCTGCTGAAGTTTATCTTCTGCAATCTTTATTGCACGGTTAACGCCCGAACAAAATCCGGAGGAACGGTCAATCTCAATTACGGGAATTGCAGGATTCATGCTGCAAAAGTAAGCAATGAAAACGGTACTTCTACAGGCTGTTGAAGCAAAAACTACTGCAGACCGCCATCTGCGCTTTTCCTGTTATCGCTGAAATCAGACAGGTTAAACGCGACACTGAGGAAGTTTGGAGATCCGGCCAGGTGATAGGCCGAACGGGCATATGAAAAGTTAAATTTTAAGACCCTCAGGCCAATACCCCAGGAAAAACCAACGGTAGAACGCTTGCTGTGAACTTTCATTTCCTGACGGCGCTGGTAGTTGTAGCCCAGCCGGAAACTAAAATTCTTTGTTGGAATAAACTCCCCTCCGATCACTACATGTCTCATTGCCTTGTCGGCAAACTCACCTGCTTTACTTTTCGTTTTTACTTCACCTGTAAACGGATCGATTTCATCTTCAGCCGGGTCGTAGTAAGTCAGGTCCCATTTCTGAAGATTTGTAAGCAATACCGAATATCGGAATGGCAGGTGCTGTAATCTTTTTGAAATGCCCAACTGGATTTCAAAAGGGAGGGGCTCATTATTACCTGCGGTATAGGTTTTAAGCTGCGTCCCGATATTCCGGGCGATCAATGAGGCGGTAAACCCGGAAGGGGAATGGTACGATCCGGCAACATCCACGCCAAGCCCGAACGAATTATAGGTTTCAAAAGATGAATAGATGGTCTTCAGGTTGGCTCCGATACTGAAAAGGGAATCCAGGCGTCGTCCCCAGCCCAGGACCAGGGCAAATTCACCGGCCGAAAATTCACCTGCGTCTTCAGCGAGGATTCCCGTTTCATCGGTATAGGTAAAACGGCCATAATTAATATATTGCATACTGGCCGCGAAACTGCCGGCCTTCTCATAAGTTCTGGAATAACTGGCAAACCCGTAATTTATATCAGAAAAATAATCAACAAAGTTCAATGAAACGGCATTGTGCATTTCCCCGGTAATCAGTGAAGGATTGTTCAATCCGACAGATAAATCATTATCTGAAATGGCCACAAAATTGCCTCCCATAGCTGCCACACGGGGAGAATTGGGCAGGTTCAGGAAACGGTAGGTACTAGTCCCTCCGATCTGTGCCCGAACATTCAGGAAGCTAAAAACACTCAGAAGAATAAGCAGTTGTAAGGATAATTTTCGGATCACGGTATAGGATTTAATATCAGTGTGCAAAAGTAACAGATCAGCAGACAATCTGCTAACAAACGATGTCAGGAACTGATTATTGCAGAAAAAAGACAAAATCGTTTAAAAACGCTGAATTTGTAACCTTCCGGCAGAGCACCATACCCGGATTCAACTTTCAATGAAAACGCCGGCAGGTTATTCTCCTTCCGGTGTAATTAAAACACAAACAGGCTATTTCCCGATCTGCTTCCGGATCAGGTTTAGTGCGCTGCCTGCTATAAACCACTCAATCTGCGACTGATTGTAAGTATGGTTTACGCTGAACGATTCCGAAGAACCATCAGCATGATCAAGCATTAGCGTTAACGGCTTACCGGGAGAAAATTCCTTTAAACCGTTCACTGAAATGGTATCGTCTTCACGCACCTTGTCATAATCGGATTTATCAGCGAAGGTAAGCGCGAGCATTCCCTGTTTTTTAAGGTTCGTTTCATGAATTCTTGCAAAGGATTTAACAAGCACTACTTTCACCCCGAGGTGACGGGGCTCCATGGCGGCATGTTCGCGTGAAGAACCTTCACCGTAGTTTTCATCACCGATCACAATTGAACCCGCACCAGCAGCCTTATAAGCCCTGGCAACCGCAGGCACGGCTTCATAGCTTCCGGTCAGGCCGTTTTTTACAAGGTTAGTTTTTTCATTAAAATAATTAACGGCGCCTATCAGCAGGTTATCTGAAATGTTGTCCAAATGACCACGGAACCGGAGCCATGGACCAGCCATGGAGATATGATCGGTAGTGCATTTACCTTTGGCTTTGATCAGCAGGCGCAATCCTTGCATGTCATTCCCATCCCAGGCAGGAAAAGGCTGAAGCAACTGCAGCCGGTTTGATTCCGGCTTAACGGCTACCGCAACACTGCTTCCATCTTCCAAAGGTGCGACATAACCGGCATCTTTCACCTCAAAACCGTCCGGAGGGAGTTCAAGCCCCTCGGGCATATCAAGCGAAACCCATTCTCCGTCTTCATTTAACAGCTTGTCGGTGAGCGGATTGAAGGTAAGATCTCCGGCTATGGTCATTGCTGTGACTATTTCAGGAGAGGCCACAAAACCATGTGTATTCGGATTTCCATCATTCCGCTTGGCAAAATTTCTGTTGAAAGAGGTAATTATTGAATTTTTGCGTTCCGGATCATCGGTATGGCGTTTCCATTGTCCGATACACGGGCCGCAGGCATTGGCCATCACTACACCACCGATATCTTCAAAAACCTCCAGCAATCCATCACGTTCGGTAGTGTAGCGGATCTGCTCTGAACCCGGAGTAATGATGAATTCGCTCCGCACCTTCAGGTTTTTCTGCTTTGCCTGACGGGCAACAGAGGCCGCTCGGGTTAAATCTTCATAGGATGAATTGGTACATGATCCGATAAGCCCGACTTCAAGCGTCAGCGGATAATTTCTCTCCCTGACAATCTTAACAAATTCAGAAATACCGTAAGCGGCATCCGGTGTAAACGGTCCGTTGATATGTGGTTCCAACTCCGAAAGATTTATTTCGATCAACTGATCATAGTATTTTCCCGGATTTAGATACACATCCTCATCCGAGCGCAGGTCTGCCACCATTTTATCCGCCATATCCGCCACCACGGCCCTGCCGGTTTCTCTGAGGTATGCACTCATTTTCTGATCAAAGCCAAAGATGGAGGTAGTTGCACCGATTTCCGCCCCCATATTGCAAATGGTTCCTTTTCCGGTAGCCGATATGGCATCCGCCCCTTCACCGAAATACTCAACAATGGCGCCGGTACCGCCTTTCACAGTAAGGATACCCGCTACTTTTAAAATTACATCCTTGGCTGAGGCCCATCCGTTGAGCCTGCCGGTAAGTTTAACCCCGATCAGTCTGGGCATTTTAAGTTCCCACGCCATTCCGGCCATTACATCCACGGCGTCGGCACCCCCGACACCTATGGCGATCATTCCCAATCCGCCGGCATTCACGGTATGCGAATCGGTACCTATCATCATTCCTCCCGGGAAAGCGTAATTCTCAAGTACCACCTGGTGTATGATACCGGCACCGGGTTTCCAGAAGCCGATACCGTATTTGTTGGATACAGATTGCAAAAAATCAAAAACTTCCCTGTTTTGATCCAGGGCAGTATCAAGATCGGCCTGCGCCCCGGAATGCGCCTGAATCAGGTGGTCGCAATGCACAGTGGAAGGAACGGCAGTTCTGCCTCGCCCTGCATTCATAAACTGCAGAAGGGCCATCTGGGCGGTGGCATCCTGCATGGCAACCCGGTCGGGTGCAAAATTTACATAATCCTCCCCCCTGGAGTATGGCTTAAAAGCATCTCCATCATAAAGGTGGGAGTAAAGAATTTTTTCACTCAGGGTCAGCGGTCTGCCAAGAATATCCCTGGCATTTTTTACCCGTTCGGGCATGGCTGCATAAACACGTTGAATCAGGTCAAGATCAAAAAGCATAAGAATTAAAGTTCAGGCATGTTAATAATAAAGTCAGCGACAGGCGCTTGCCGTGGCAAACTCCTGAATATACCGGAATCCGGGGTTTGAAGAAAATATCACACGCAGTTAAAATCATCAGCAATAACAGCCGAATCCAGGTTTTGTTTAAGCGCTGGCCGGCTTCAGGCCTTCTTGCTTCAGGCGCCTTTATCTCCGGTAAAATAATCTTCCTTGTTTTTAAACAATACATTGAAGGTGGTCAGGCTGCCGTATATGCGGGTAATGTATTGCTGAATATTGACTTTATCCTCATCGCTCAGTGTGCTCGAATTAACCCTTTGCTCCAGTACACGCAGCCGGTCGCGCACCATAACAATTTTATGAAAAAATGCATCAATCGGTACTTCTTTTTCCTTCAGGGCAGGATCGCCCGGATACAAAACCATCCGGCCACCGGTCCACCTTTGCCCCAACGGCACAGTCTCCTGCATATCCGTAAAGCGGCGCAATACCCTGATCAGGCTCTTCTCCATTTTCTCGTAGGTAGCGATGTCCGAAGGCGTTTCAACAGCCTCAAGCACCCTCATACCAGTAAAATCACGCTGGATAATCCGCGTTCCGTTTTCGATAAAGGTGATTTCCCATGCATCGGAGCGAACCTGAATGATCACTCCTTTTCCGAACTGGGGATGCTCCACCCGGGAGCCAATGCCCAAAATCATGTCTTCCATATAGCTTTGTTACTGATTTATAACCACTTCAGAAATACCCATCAGGCTTCTGTGAATTTCAAGTGCCTGAGGTATGGCCAGGTCTAAATCGCTGTTGCAGATTACAAAATCCGACATCGCGATTTTGGATTCCTCCGGCCATTGATTTTCTATTCGTGCCATCACATCTTCCCGCTTCAGTCCGTCGCGAAGCATAACCCTTCCGACCCGTTCCTCAATGGGAGCTGCAACGGTAATTATTTTATCAAACATTTTATAAAAACCTGATTCGAAAATTATGGCAGCCTCCTGAATAATATAAGGCACCCCAGACTGCCCTTCGATCCAGTTAAAGAAATGCCTCCTCACCCTTGGATGAATAATATTGTTAAGGGTTGTAAGCCTGACAGGATCATTGAAAACCAAAGATGCAAGCGCCCTCCGGTCGATGGATCCGTCAGGACTGAGCACACCGTCTCCGGCCATTTCAACGATCATACGGATAACCTCCGGGTCACCAAGAAACTTCTTTGCCTCAACATCGGCAATATAAACAGGAATGCCAAATATGCGGAATAATCCGGCAATGGTCGATTTTCCGCTACCTATGCTCCCGGTGAGTCCGACTTTCAGCATCTGTTTCACGTTTATCTTACAAACATAATGCTTTTCAGGGAAACAGAAAAATCCGTGGCAGAGAGGATTCCTTTCAAAAACCTTCTGAATAATTACGATGTTCTCAGGAATTCTTAATTAGATTTATCCGATACGGGATATTCCAAGGGCCTGATAAAAAACCGCCAGGGATTTCCTGGAATAGTCATACAGTCATTGCAAACTCATGCAACAGTTGCACTTCTCCCCTATTTCAGTATAAGGTACTCAACCTTTTGCGGTTCAATGCGGATAATCTTCAGGAATGCCGGCACCCGGCTCACTTCAACCGGCACTCTTTCGCTGTCAGAAACCATAGACTTATCAAGGTCAACCACAACGGTTACAAGCGAGGGATCCACCCGGTTATAGTCGCGCAGGGCAACCTTGCAGGTAAGGGTTACCTTTTCGGGGAATGTGCGGTAGTTAAAATTGCTGTGCCCTGACCTAATACTTACAGGCACTTCCATACTGGTTTCAGTGAACTTTTCTACATTCAGATTCACAGTAACACTATCTGCCGATAAATTAACCGGGGGCCAGACCGGAGGAGCAAGCAGCGCAAGCCTGGCAGAAGCATCGGCTTTAAGATTACTGAAGGTCCTTCGTTCGGTTTTTATACTCCGGATAGTATCAATAATATCTTTTCTGCCTGAAATATAAACAGAGTCCGGATCAGTCCTTACGGAATCATAAAGCTGATACTGGCGACTGAAATCAAGGGAAAGCCATGGTCTGACTCCTACCTTTTTCCGGAAACTTTTTTCGAAGACAAAATGAAGTGTATCCGGCTCCACAGCCGACATTTCAAATCCACCCGGAAGCTGTTGCGCGATTGACTTCAGCATTTTTGAAGTTCTCAGGAAACCGGTATACTGATCACCCTCCTGTTTCATTCTGAGGTTTTCAAGGCTGATGGTAACCATGTTGCTTCTGGTTGAGAAAATACGCGAATACAACTCCAGCCCTTTGGCTTTCATAGTAATACTAATGACAGAGTCAGGATTGGCAATCATCACTTTTCCTTTTGGCAGATTCTCAGGTACAACCCTGAACCTGACCGGGATCTGATATTCCCTGCTAAGCTTGATCATTCCCCACATTATAACAGAGATAACGATACAGATCAAAAAAACGGAAAGCCGGTTTCTCAGCTTTCCGTCCATTGGTTTTCTGACACGTACAATTATGGCATGTAAAATCTCTTTCACCTGCAGGGAGTTTTGCTAGCGGAAACTATTACTTTCCTCTACTTCTGCTGGTTGGCCAGCTGGTCAGTGGCATCTCCGGCTACTGCGGATTTTTCAATTCTAAACCGTGTGCCATCTTCCACCTCAATGGTAAAAGTAGTTTCCTGAACTTCCACGATCTTGGCATGGATTCCGCCAATGGTAACGATTTTGTCACCCTTTTTAAGGGCTTCACGGTACTTTCTGAGATCCTTGGCTTTTTTGGCCTGTGGTCTGATAAAGAAAAAGTAGAAAACCACCATGATGAGCACCAGGAAAATCAGTGAACTGTAACCACTGCCGCCTCCTTCGGCCGGGGCCATTAATAATGCAGATGTGAACATTTGTTTGCTTGTTTATTTGGTTATTAAAAAAATCAGAATAATCAGTTTATTTCTTCAGGAAGCACCACCTGGGCTTTTATCCTCAGCACAACAGCGTTAGGCTGGGTATTGCTGATGATGGTAATGCTCTTGTTCTGAAATCCACGGCGGTTTTCACTGTCGAATTTCACCGCAATTTTATTGGATTCTCCCGGTCTGACCGGCGTTTTTGGGAATTCAGGCACTGTGCAACCGCAAGAAGTGCTCACTTTGGAAATAATAAGATCAGACTTCCCGGAATTGGTAAATTTAAAACTATACGAAACCTTTTCGCCCTGAATGATTCTTCCGAAATCATGAAAATCCTTTTCAAATTCCAATACAGGCATGTCACCGGCATCAGACTTTCCACTGGCAGTATTCGGATTTTTAACGATGTCCGCAGGATAAAGTCCATCTTCAGCATTTCTGCTGCCACAGGAAGTCAGCATCAATCCGGCAACAATTAGAGTGGTAATCAGTGTAAGCGCATTAATTTTCATAATAATCTGTTTTTTGCCTTTGAAAGGCGAAAAATATCAAATTTGTGAAGGCTCAGGCAACCTGAATCCTGAAGAATCCGGATCTGATATGCCGGAAAGCCATCAACACTGTGCCAGGCGCCAGCAGATCGCTGAGCATTCATTAACCTTTGCAAAGTTAGTCAAAAACATCTGATCAGGCGGGAGATTACGGAATTATTTAAGAAATGCCGGTTGTATCAGCATGGCATCTCCTTCAGGACGGCATCATATAAAACCGGCTTCTTTATGATCCGGAAAGATTTTATAAAACCTGCGGCAACATAAATCCAAACCATATCCAGGAGCTTAATCATGAATGTTCCTGATGACTAACACATCATAATCTCCCAGATATGTGAATCCGGCTTTTTTATAGAGAAGCTGAGCGGGCATATTATCCCGGTGGACCTCTATTTTAATCTGGTAGCCGTCAGCCCGGGCTATTTCGAGGGAGGCATGCAGCAGGCGGGTGGCAAGACCCATGCGGCGAAACGGCAGAGCAATCCCGAAATGATGAAGGTAGCTTCTCCTTTTATCATTTGTCATCCATGAAGTACCCACCACCATTCCATCATCGGTCACCAGTAATAAAAGATGGCCGCCGGCGTTCAGGGTCTGTTCAACAACAGCGGCATCGTCGCCCCTGTGTGCACCGCCCAGGCCGTTTTCATTCCAGAACTGCTCAACAGCGGTATAATCAGCAGGTTCGTAGTCCCTGATCCTGAGCCCTTCCGGTAACAGCTTTCCGGCAATCATTCCACAAGCCCCCTGCCTGATTTTTTAATTTCCCCGGAGGCTTTCAGATCGGCCACCAGTTTATCCATCATTCCGTTTACAAACTGTCGGCTCCGGGGGGTACTGTATTCCTTGGATATTTCAATATACTCGTTGATGGTTACCTTAACCGGGATCGACGGAAACTCCGTGAATTCACAGATAGCCATTTTCAAAATAATGACATCCAGCACCGCGATGCGCTCCAGGTCCCAGTTCTGGGCCCTTTCGGCAATCAGTTTGCCGGACACTTCACTTTTTACGATTGTTTTTCTAAATAGCTTAAGCACAAAATCCCTGATCAGGTCATCTCCTTCTTCATCAGGATTAATCATCAGCGGAGGCAGCGGCTTAAACTCATCCATTGACGGAGACCACTTTCGTATGGTTTTGGCGACCAGCGAAGCTGCAGTGTCAATATCATCGGCCCAATGAATATTACGCTCTTCAAAAATGCTGGTATAAACCTCATTGGTGAGCATAAACTCACCAAACATCTGCAGCACCAGCTCCTTATCTTCATGATAGGAGGCTGAAGGCGCAATCATATAGGATTCGTAGAGTTCAGAAGCTTTGAATTGCTGAAATATCTTTCTGAAAGTTTCCTGGTGATCGGCCCAGGATATTTTTAATCGCGCGATGTTGCGCTGCAGGTCACGGTTATTCCCGATTTGTTCAAGAAACCGGTTGTCAACGAAACGGGTATTCGGGTTCAGTTCCTCGGCGGTTGGCAGAAACTTCTGCCGCGCATCTTCCTGTCGGTTTCTGGCGAAATCCCTGACTTCCAATATCGAAGACAACAGGTAAATGTATAAATCGTAAATGCTCTCAATACTCGAAAGCAGCCCCTTCTCAATCTGGTTTATCTGGCCGTCCTGCGTCTGAAAATGAGCGTACAGCGATTGTAAAACCTTAATCCTTAAATGCCTTCTGCTTAGCATGAAATCGTTATGTAAATGAACTTACCGTTTCTTTTTCCGGAACGGAACCTCCGCTTTTGTGCCGGATAACAGCCGGCAAAATTACAATTTTTATTCAAAAGGTTTATCGACTGATTTCCGGCACCGGAGAAAATCCTGACAGGTTTGCGCATTCCTCCACCAATATCACTCAAAAACAGGATTAATATTCATTAAGCGGGCTTATAATTATTCCGTTCTGCCCCACCCTGTCGGTAAACCGGTTTATGAAGCTGCAATGTGCACAATTCTGTTGATCCGGAAGATGCCGTAACCTTCAGGACACCCGTTTTTTGGATAATACACTGACAATAATTTCATATACTTCTGCTGCTATTTCCACAAAAACAATGCAACAGAATATTCAATACCTGCTGTTCAAAATTATACACCCGGGAAAGAAACGGCTAGACTGACCTGCCGGAAGACACTTCCAGGATCAGTTCGGAACTTCTGCTGCTTCTTTGGCTTAACAGACACAAATGGCAGGAATGATCGAGAAAAAATCAATCAATATCAAGTTTACCTGAATAATGCCCTGGATTAGGGTAAATCATGCATTCAGCAAACAGACAGTTGGGGAAATTTTCACATTGAGCCATTATTAATATCCTGATTATCAGTATTAATTAAACCATTAAAGACTAATAATTAGCGGATTGAGAAAGATTGTGGACTTTTTTTTGTTTACTATCCCCGTAGATAATTGCAATTATTTTAATATTTTTGCGTTTACATCCCAAAAATCTCAGATAACTGCCATGGAAGAATCCAGCAACAGAAATAATGTTGATGTCTACACCAATATCATCAAAGCCGGAAAAAGGACATATTTTTTTGATGTAAAGCTGACCAAATCAGGTGAAAAATACCTCACCATCACTGAGAGCAAGCGGCGGTACGACGAGGAGCAGGACAAGTTCATCTATGAGAAACATAAAATCTTTCTTTACAGGGAGGATTTTGAAAATTTCATCCAGGGGCTGTCAGGTGCAATAGCGTTTATTGATACTGATGGCAAAGGGTTGGATTCTGAATTGTCAGCTGCGGAAGCAAACAATATACCTGATCTGAGTGCTGAAGATTTTGGCCTTTAGAAATAACACTGCTGCCAGGAAAAAAACATGATTCCCGAAATTTGCTGAAACCGGACAGTTAATCCATCGTTTGATCAGTATCGGGTCATGGCAGCCAATGTGCCGCCGGAAAAATCAGAAAGATAACTTCTTATGAATCAGCTTTAACAGTTTGCATTAAACTGTTTAACGCTACCGGAGATACTCTCTTGTGGCAATCAGGCTACTGCCGGGGAATTACTGGCCATTATGTTATATTTATCAACACCCTGCCTGAACACCTCAGATATATGGAATAAAAAATTGTACCTTTGTGGGGCTTTCATGAAAGGCATAAAATCAGAACTAAATACCTGAATACAAGATCATTAACTGAAATGGGAAAGATAATCGCCGTTGCCAATCAAAAGGGAGGAGTCGGGAAAACTACTACTGCCATTAACCTGGGTGCAGCATTTGCCGTGCTTGAATACCGCACATTGATTATAGATGCTGATCCGCAGGCCAACTCCACCTCCGGTGTAGGATTTGACCCCAAAAATATCAAAACCAGCATCTATGAATGCCTCATGGACGAGGTTGAGCCATTGAACATCATCCTTTCGACCAGCACGCCCAACCTCGACCTGCTTCCGGCACACATTGACCTGGTTGGCGCCGAAATCGAAATGATCAACCAGCCCAACCGCGAGTTTTTGATGCGTAAGGTACTTCAGAAGGTAAGGGAAGAATACGATTTCATTGTAATCGACTGCTCTCCTTCCCTGGGGCTTATCACGGTCAACTCACTCGTTGCGGCTGATTCGGTTATTATACCCGTTCAATGTGAATATTTTGCACTTGAAGGCCTCGGAAAACTGCTGAATACCATCAAGATAGTTCAGCAGCGCCTCAACAGGGAGCTTGATATTGAAGGGATATTGCTGACCATGTATGATTCAAGGCTCCGCCTCTCGAACCAGGTGGTTGATGAAGTAAAAGCCCACTTCCAGGATATGGTGTTTGAAACACTGATCAACCGGAATACAAAACTCGGAGAAGCCCCGAGTTTCGGAGAGACGATCATTATGCACGACATCAACAGCAGCGGGGCGATCAATTACCTGAACCTGGCTCGTGAAATTCTCCAGAATAATGAACTGACCCGGATCAAAACATCTGAAAAACAAATTGAACCTGAAAATGAATCCTAAAAAGAAAGCCCTTGGCCGGGGCCTGAGTGCCATTCTTGAAAGCCCGGAAACCGACATCACCTCCAGTGATATCTCGGGCAATTTTGTCGCGGGGGCCATCGCCTCCCTTCCACTCAGCCAGATTGAAGCCAATCCCTTTCAACCGCGTGAAGATTTTGACCAGGAAGCCCTGAACGAACTGGCAGCCTCCATCAAGGAACAGGGCATTATCCAGCCCATCACCGTCAGAAAAATGGGGTATGACAAGTACCAGCTTATCTCAGGAGAGAGAAGACTGAAAGCCTCCAAACTGGCCGGAATGGATGAAATCCCCTGTTACATCCGCATTGCAAACGACCAGCAGATGCTCGAGATGGCCCTGGTAGAGAATATACAACGCGAAAGCCTTAACGCCCTCGAAATCGCCATCAGTTATCAGCGCCTGATCGAAGAGTGCGAACTTACCCAGGAAGAACTGAGCCAGCGTGTCGGCAAGAACCGGACAACAGTAACCAACTATATCCGTTTGCTCAAACTGCCCGCTGAATTGCAGGTGGCTATCCGGGACAATAAAATTTCGATGGGTCATGCCCGGGCTTTAATAAGCATTGATGACGAACAAACGCAGGTAGCGATCCTGAAGAATATCATCACCAAAGATCTATCCGTCAGGGAAGTTGAAGAGATTGTCCGTAACCTGAACAAACAACCTGCAGCGCGCAAGGAGACGCCGGCAAGGGAATTGCCCCGTGAAATTGAAACGATCCGTGAAAATATTGCGGGAAAACTTGACACAAAAGTTAATGTCACCCTGAACCAGAAAGGCAAAGGAAATATCGTAATCAGTTTCAATTCGCAAAAACATCTCGAACGAATACTTGCAGAACTGCTTTCACGTTAATAATACACTAAGCAGGCCGGGTATGTATAAACCGTTCCATAAAACTGACTTCTGCAATATAAAAACAACCGCACTGGCTGCGGTTTTCTTCGTTTTTATAACAATTGTCGGCTGCCCGGCTGCCGCGCAGGAAGATGCCATGTACTTCCCGCCGAAGAAAGCGATGGACAACGACACGCTGGTCAGGGCCCTGCACTCCCCGCACAAAGCGACCATCTATTCACTGGCATTACCCGGCCTTGGACAGGCCTACAACAGGAAATACTGGAAAATCCCCCTTATCTACGCAGGGTTCGGCTATCTCGGGTATTCGATTAAAATTAATAATGATGAGGTGAAGAAATTCACCGAAGCTTACCGTTATGTCTCCAATGGTGAAACATATCCGACTGACAATGCATATGTAACACGATATCCGAATACCAGCGATCTGCTCCGGGGACGGGACTTTTACAGAAGGCGGGTTGAATTAAATATTATTTACAGTGCTGCCTGGTACATCCTGAATGTGATTGATGCCGCGGTGGATGCGCATTTTTTTGATTATGACATTTCCGACGACCTTACCCTCAGGATTGAGCCGGCGATTATCAGTCCATACAGCCCGGGCCTTCAGGGAGCCTCGGGTGTGAGACTCAGTATGAATTTCTGAATTTAAATCTGACGAAATTGAAGATTGCATTATCAGGATATGGCAAAATGGGCCATGAAGTTGAGAAAGCCGCGGTTGCAAGAGGTCACGGGATCCTTATTGCCATCGACACGCCTGACGGCTGGAATTCTGCCGTAAAGTTGCTGGAGCCCTGTGATGCCGTGATTGACTTCAGCACTCCGGCTGCCGCAGCCATAGCTGTAAACCGGTGCTTCGACCTTGGCATTCCGGTAGTTTCGGGAACCACCGGCTGGGCCGATGGCCTCAGCGCAGCAATTCAGCGCTGCCTGTCGGGCAATCACTCCTTTTTCCATGCACCGAATTTCAGCATAGGCGTCAATATCTTTTTTGAAATAAACAGGCAACTGGCCCAACTGATGAATCCATACAGCACTTATCGTGCTGCCATTCATGAAATTCATCATATTTATAAAAAAGATGCTCCGAGTGGCACGGCCATTGCATTGGCTGACGGTATTCTTGAAGCGAATCAGGCCTACCACCGGTGGGTCAGTGGCCCAAGCGCAAATCCCGGTGAGCTGGAAGTTAGCAGCGAGCGGACCGGCGAGATTCCGGGCACGCATATTGTCAGCTGGTCTTCGGCCACCGACGACATTGAAATAAAACATACCGCCCGCAACAGGGAGGGTTTTGCCCTGGGAGCCGTACTTGCCGCCGAATGGTTACACGGACGTAAAGGGTTTTTCGGCATGGCGGATTTGCTTGGGAATAAACCTTAACTCAATAAAAAACCTTAATATTGCACCACGCACTGTCCGTTAACGGCAGGTCATCAAGAAGAAATCTATGTCACCAGCACTAATCCTGATCATTCTGATCATTTTCTTTCCGGCACTTTTATGGAAAACATTCGGACACGCCGGGCATCCGGAATGGAAATCCATTGTTCCCATATACAATTATTATATCTGGCTTCAGATTATCAATAAACCGCTCTGGTGGTTTGTTTTCCTGGTTATGCCGTTTATCAACGCCTTTATGGTCATGCTGATGGTGGTTGAGACCCTGAAATGCTACAAAATTCACAGCCTCGGACAACAGGCGCTGGCCGTTGTATTTCCGGTTGTTTATCTTCCCTGGCTGGGCCTGAAAAAGGAAAAAGACTATACCGTTCCGGCAGACCGGGTCAGGATTAAGAAGACCGCCCTGCGCGAATGGGTGGATGCCATTATCTTCGCGGTGATCGCGGCCTCCATCATCCGGATTTTCATGATTGAAGCTTATACGATTCCTACTTCTTCTATGGAAAAATCACTGCTGGTCGGAGATTTCCTCTTCGTAAGCAAGCTGAGTTACGGCCCCAAAGTACCCAACACCCCCATTGCTTTCCCTTTTGTGCACCATACCCTCCCGCTTACGGAAAGCACCAAATCATATGTGGAATGGATCAAACTGCCCTACTACCGGTTCCCCGGCCCTTCCAAAGTTAAAAATAATGATGTAGTGGTTTTCAACTATCCCGACGGCGACACGGTTGCCCTGAAAGTTCAGAACCAGAGCTATTACGCGCTGGTGCGTGACTACACGCGCAACAGGGTATGGAACGACAAGGTAAATTTTGGCGATATAGTTGCCCGCCCGGTCGATAAAAGGGAGAATTACATCAAGCGTTGCCTGGCGATCCCCGGGGATACCCTGCAGATCATCGACCAGGTTGTGCACATCAACGGCAAGCCTGCAGATGTTCCCGAACTCGCACAGTTTAAATATATTGTACGTACCGATGGCACCCGCATCAACCCCATGGCGCTTGACAAGCTTGACATTACCGAAGAAATCGGCATGGCAGGCCCTGAGGAATACATAATTACCCTGACCAGTACAGCGGCTGAAAAACTCAAGGGCTTCATCAATGTGAAAGAGGTAAAAAAGATCATTCAGCCGGCCGGTTTCTGGCAGCCTTACATTTTCCCGTTCGATTCTGCCTATCCCTGGAATGTTGACAACTTTGGCCCGCTGGTAATCCCCAAAGCAGGCACCACTGTTGAAATCAACCACAGGAACATCGTATTGTACGAGCGGATTATCAAGAATTACGAACTTAATGATCTTGAAATACAGGGCAATACCATCCTGATCAATGGCAAACCGGCCACATCCTACACCTTTAAGATGGATTACTACTGGATGATGGGCGACAACCGACACAACTCGGCCGACTCCCGTTTCTGGGGTTTTGTGCCTCAGGACCATATCGTCGGAAAAGCGGTGTTTGTATGGCTTTCGCTCGACAACAGGAAACCCCTGTTCGGTGGAAAGATCAGGGTTAACAAACTTTTCAGAACCATTAATTAGTAAAATAAACCCGATACTGATGATTACAGCAGAAATTCACACCGCCAAAGGCCTGATGAAGGTTAAATTCTTCGAAGAAGACGCCCCCAATACCGTTGCAAACTTTGTAAAGCTTTCGAAAAGCGGATTTTACAACGGACTTACTTTTCACAGGGTGATACCGGACTTCGTGATCCAGGGCGGATGCCCGAACGGCACAGGGTCGGGCGGACCCGGTTACACAATTAATTGTGAGCTGGATGGCGATAACCAATACCACGACCGTGGCGTACTCTCCATGGCCCATGCCGGAAGAAACACCGGCGGATCGCAGTTCTTTATCTGCCATAGCCGTCAGAACACCAGCCACCTCGACCGCAATCACACCTGTTTCGGAAAAGTGTACGAAGGTCTTGAAGTGATTGACCTGATCAGGGCCGGCGACAAAATCAATAAAATCGTTATCCTGGAGGAATAATAAAGCTCCGGGGTTTTCAGCCATAATCTTAACCTTTCAAAAAAATTACCAGCATGAACAGAAATTTTTCAGTATTCCTTACCATAATATTTGCCCTTACGATAGGCCTTTCAGCGGCGTTTGCCCAAAAACCCGGCAGTCCCTTCAAAGGTGTAATCAATTATAAGATCACCTATCCCGATTCAAAAATGGAGGCTTCGCAGCTGGCCATGATGCCCCAGAGCATGAAGGTATTGATGAACGGGAACAAAGCCCGCATCGAAATGGCTATGTCAGGCATCAACCAGGTGATCATCATGGATGCAGATCAGCAATCAACGGTGATTCTCATCGATATGATGGGACAGAAAGTCGCCATGAAGCCCAACAAGGGCGCCGACAGGCCATCAGGGAAAGAGCCGGTGGTAACGGTAACATCAGAAACGAAAGAGATCGCCGGTTTTACATGCAAGAAAGCCGAGATTCATTTCGGAGATGAAAAAAGCAAAGAAAGCCCGATGATCGTTTACTATACGGAGGGCATCGGCAACAACAAACTTTTCTATGATAATGAATACCGCACCTTGCCCGGCATTCCGATGGAGTTCTATTATAAAATGCAGGGAATGAACATGTATATGACCGCGGTGAGTGTGGAAAAGGGAAAAGTATCCGGTAAAGATTTCGAAGTTCCTTCAGATTACAAAGAAATGACCCCCGATCAACTCAGGCAGATGTTCGGAGGCAACTGATTACAGGGAACTGATAACACAATTGTATGAACCGGCCGACCCGGCTGTTACAGCGGATTATCCTGAAAGCACCATACAAATCAGGAATTTCGCTCCAACAGGTCTTCCGGTTTTTGTAAATTTGCCGACTTCACAAAACCAAATACCCCCAAATGGCAAGAAAGGGAAATACCCTGAAAAAAAGCGCCCTCCGTAAGGACGAATTTGACGAAGCCCGGCCAAAAAGCGGGAAGAAGTCCGGGAAAAGACCGGCACTTCCTTCCTGGCTTACCGACGGCCGTGCCGTTAAGATAACAGGGGTCTTCTTCATCCTGCTTGCCCTATACCTGCTTTTTGCATTTTCGTCATACCTCTTTCTATATTTCAACTGGGGATCTGACGATCTTTTTACCACTTACTCTTTCCGCAGGGTACTTTTCGACACCGGTATTGAGGCCGGAAACTGGGCAGGTAGGCTCGGCGCTGCACTTTCTCTGCTGCTGATAAAAAAAGGGTTCGGTGTAGCGGCCTACCTGATCATCCTGTTGCTAATAGTTGCCGGTTTGCGCATGTCGGTTGGGGCAACCATACTGCCTGTCGGTAAAACTTTCCGAAACTCCCTGCTGGGATTATTATGGCTGCCGGTAGCGCTTGGCTTCCTGCTTCAGCAATCTGCCTATGCCATACTCGGGGGGATTACCGGCTACCAAAGCGCCAGATGGCTCGAAGGCCTGCTAGGTAAACCCGGAACCGCAATCTTTCTGCTGTTTTCGCTGGTGGCAATTCTTGTATTTGCCTTTAATATGCCGCTGGAATTGCCCAAAAGGCCTGCCGGCAATGATGAAGGGGGAGAATCTGAAGAGGCGGAAGATAATTTACAGGTAAATCAGAAAACCAATCAGAACCGTTTCAACTCAACCGTATTGCCTGAAGACAAATACAATACGGTTGAATTCGCCGTAAAGGATGAAGACACCCATCCGGAGGCAAATAATATGCTGGTCCCACTGCCCGAAGAGAACGGCTTTGAGCCGGTTGAGAAAAGGCCCGTTGAGCCCAAAGCGCCCCCTGAAATTGAGCTGACCATCGAGAATATTGATACCCTGACTGAAAATCAGGAGATCAGGGAAACCCCGGACAGGTTTACCGTTGATACTGAATTTGATCCGACCCTTGAGTTGCCGCATTATCAGTTTCCAACCCTTGAACTGCTGGATGATTACGGAAGCACAGCCAGCATTTCTGTTCAGAAGGAAGAACTCGAAGCCAACAAAAACCGCATCGTTGAAACGCTGGCGAACTACAGCATACAGATCGACAAAATTAAAGCCACAATCGGCCCTACCGTTACCCTGTATGAGATCATTCCGGCACCCGGTGTGAGGATTTCGAAGATCAAGAACCTGGAGGACGATATCGCGCTGAGCCTGGCGGCCATGGGTATCCGGATTATCGCGCCGATTCCGGGAAAAGGTACCATTGGGATTGAAGTTCCGAACCTGAAGCCGGAAATTGTTTCCATGAAATCCATCATGGGAAATGAGCGCTTCCAGAATTCCAAGTTTGAGCTTCCGTTCGGCATGGGCAAAACCATACAGAATGAGCCATATATTGCCGACCTTACGCGAATGCCCCATATTCTGATGGCAGGCGCTACCGGGCAGGGTAAATCCGTAGGACTGAACGCGATCATTGCTTCCATTCTCTACAAGAAGCATCCATCCCAGGTGAAATTTGTGATGATTGACCCGAAAAAGGTGGAGCTGACGTTGTTTTCCAAAATAGAACGGCATTTTCTGGCCAAACTCCCCGACTCGGAAGAGGCAATTATCACTGATACGCGAAAGGTTGTCAGGACACTCAATTCGCTCAATATTGAGATGGACAACCGTTACGACTTGCTGAAAGATGCCCAGGTTCGTAACATCAAGGAATACAATGTAAAATTTGTCGACCGCCGGCTGAATCCCCTGCACGGGCACCGCTTCCTGCCTTACATCATTGTGGTCATTGATGAATTTGCCGACCTGATTATGACCGCCGGCAAGGAAATTGAGACCCCGCTTACCCGGCTTGCCCAGCTCGCCCGCGCCATCGGCATTCACCTGGTAATCGCCACCCAGCGGCCATCGGTGAATATCATCACCGGAACCATCAAAGCCAACTTTCCGGCCCGCATCGCTTTCAGGGTGATTTCGAAAATTGATTCTCGCACCATTCTCGACACGGGGGGCGCCGATCAGCTGGTTGGCCGGGGCGACATGCTGCTTTCCACAGGCAGCGACCTTATCCGGTTGCAGTGCGCCTTTGTGGACACCCCCGAGGTTGAACGTATTACCGAATTCATCGGTTCACAGCGGGCATATCCCGACGCCTATCACCTGCCCGAATATGCCGACGAGCAGGATGAGAAAGAGGTGGAATTTGATCCGGCCCAACGGGATGAGCTCTTCGAAGACGCCGCCAGAATTATCGTACAAACCCAGCAGGGAAGCACCTCGCTGCTGCAACGCAAGCTAAAGCTCGGCTATAACCGGGCCGGGCGTATTATCGATCAGCTGGAGGCCGCCGGGATTGTCGGCCCATTTGAAGGAAGCAAAGCCCGTGAAGTAAAAGTTGCCAATGAAATGGCTTTGGAACAATATTTGAAGGACCTCAGACCTGAAGCCAATCCAAACGACTATTAAAAAATTTAAAATGAAAAATGTTTTCTTAGCCTTTTTCAGCATGCTATTCATGTTGCCGGCATTTTCACAGACCGACAAAAAGGCCCGCACCATTCTCGACGAAGTTTCAGCCAAAACCAAGGCTTATAAAACCATCCGCATTGAATTTACCTACAAGATGGAGAACAAAGCCCAGAATATCAACGACAGCTTTAAAGGGGTGCTGATCTCAAAAGGCGAAAACTACAAACTGAGTTTCTCAGGACAGGAAATATTCAGCAACGGCAAAACCGTATGGACTTATCTGAAAGATGCAAATGAAGTGCAGATCAACAACGTAAGCAGGGAAGACGACAGTTTTACCCCGAATAATCTGCTCAGTTCATACAATGAGAACTTCAAAGCCAAACTACTGGAAGAAAACAGCAAACAGCAGATCATTGAACTGATTCCCGTGCAGAAGAAAAACTTCAACAAAGTCAGGGTTACTATTGAACGCGCACGGAAAATTGTGGGCAGTATCACGATTTTTGATAAAAACGGCAGCACATATACCTACACGGTAAATAAGTTTGAAACGGACCTGCCTTTTACAGACAGCATGTTTGTTTTCAAAACCGGTGAACATCCGGGTGTTGAAGAGATTGACATGCGTTAACCGGAAAGATCGCCTGATCCCTTTGCGTCAAACAATATCGGCTAACCCGGGATAGCTGTCCCGGGTTTACTTTTTTGTATTGTAAAGATTTTTTCTCAGCAATATACTACCGGTTAAATACTGCAGGATATTGAATGGTAAATACAGTAGGGATTTCCCGGCATACTGTTTATTCAGCCTGTTCCTGCAACAAAAAACATTTGTTCCGGCCTTTTATTGAACATGTTGCCTGCCGGAGTGTTTAACTGCCAAAACAACTGCAACGATGGGCTCTCTCTATACCTTCTCGCTTTACCTGCATTCATGGAACCGCTGGATTATCCTGATTGCAGGAATACTTTCGATCGCAATGGCCTTAAAAGGACTGCGTAGAAGAACCGCTTATTCAGGCGCCAACAGAAATCTTTCCCTGCTGTTTATCAGCAGCCTGCATCTTCAGCTCCTGCTGGGCCTTTTGCTTTACTTTATTTTGAGTCCTTTCACCCTGCAGGCCATGAACGATTTCGGCGCTGCCATGAAAGACAGTACCCTGCGTTACTGGGCCGTGGAACATTCACTGTTAAACATCATTGCAGTCGCACTCGCCCAGGCAGGCAGCATTCTGATTAAGAGAACTGCCGATTCGCGGATTAAACACCGGAAAACGCTGATCTGGTCGGGCATTGCCCTGTTTATTATTTTGCTGATGATACCGGTTGGCATTATGGGGCCCGAAAGACCCTGGTTCAGGTTCTGAAACCGTCGCCGGGAATTGACTCCTGATCCGAAATAAACTTCTAATTCTGAATCAGCTTCTTCATTGAGCCTGCAAATTCAGTGGGCGTGGATCCTGTTTGCGCCTTAAATGCAGAAATAAAGACCGATTTACTGTGAAATCCGGCCTTCTGCGCAAGCCCGAGGTAAGAATATGATTCCGCCTGGTTATCCACAAGCAGCTGAATCACCTTGTTCACCCTGTACCGGTTAAGCATCTGATTAAAGTTGCAGCCTTCAAACTCGTTGATCACCATTGAAAGGTAGCGGGTGTTGGTATCCAGGTCCGAAGCCAGTTGCTTCAGGGTAAGCTTGGGATTGGTATAAACCTCACTTTCTTTCAGGTATCTCAGGAGATGCTCATAGAGCGCTTTCTTCTTGCTGTCGCCAAAAGGCTTGCGGCCGTTCACCTGTGCAGAAACTTCCTCTGTATCTGCATTCACCTGAACCGGCGCTTTGGCGACCACATTTTCCTTCAAGGGGTGACCGGCTTTTTCATACGGCACTGATTGTGAGGAAACGGGATGGAAACAGGCCGGGGCAGCGAGGCCCAGCCAGCCGGTGACAAATGCTGCTGAAAAAAGCAGCAGCGGGTAAACCAGCGAAAACACCTCCTGAGGAATCAGAAATGTCATAATCCAGTTATCAAGCACCAGCAGATAAATAACAAACGACAGCAACAGGTTTCTGATTTTCACCGGATGCCGGTCAGACTCCCGGTAATATTTCTGCAACTTACCCGAGTAGCGTGCATACCGCCTGAACATGCGCAAAGTATAAAATACCGTTTGCAGCATCAGCACCAGATGACCCAGCAGGAAGCGCAGGGTATAGCCAACCTGGTTCCGGCCGATAGAAATATCTGATTCCGGGAAGATTAACAGCAAGGGTGCAGAGGCGATAAACAATACGGGCAGGATCAGGTGTTTGACGACCATAGAAAACGGTTGCGTGGTTCCGGTAATCAGGTCGCGCAGGAACAGAAAAAACAGGGGAATAAAAGCAAGAATCAGCGGGATTTTAAATGCCCCTCCGATTTCGTTGTATGGCGAAGGAGCGCAGCAATATAATCCGTAAGAGGCAAAATAAAGGGCCGAAACCAATAAAAAGACCACAAGGTACAACCTGGCTTTGTCACCCTGCCGCATCGCCTTTTCAAATGCAAGCAATGCCAGCAGCAGTAATGCGCTGGTTCCGACAATCAGAAAAGCATTGATAAATCCGTTCATAGAGGGTTAGATTCTCTGTTGCTGAATGAAAAACCATTGCCGTCAGGTGCAACTTAAGACATGATCATTCATTGCTTCAATACTTTAAACATTAATAACCAAAAACCTGATTTTGTAATTTTTGTTCGATAATCACTGCAATCCTTATTTCAGCCGGCACTTTCTGCCTGTACTGTTTACTAACCATGTATATCACAAAAGCAATAAGAGCCCGAGGCGGGCAACACCGATTGCGTTATACCAGGATTAAGTCCGGCAAGACTCATTTACTTATTATCTGCGCTTCAGCAGATTGTTGGTTAATTTCTTGAAGAATATGCCCGGATAATCAGTTCATAACGGCGGGTGGGCAGAGAGTAGGGCGAGTAAACCAGGATTCAGAAAAAAAAGCACTACTGAATAACCGCTGAACCAGGCGATTATATATATAGAATTTAACATTACAACAAAGGTAAGGTCAGGCTGCAGAGGCTTAATTACCAATGATGCAGAAACAAAGGTACGAAATAATAAATCGAAAATCAAGGTACTGATTTATAAATTCAAACCTTAGATAGAATTTATTCAATATTTAGAACTATTAAATTCATAAAGCTTTATTAACTTGATATAGAAGCACTTAATTCGTACAGTCGCAATTTGGGCTAAAATAAAGTAAAATATTTTTACATTTAATAAAAATATTAACAAAACAATCAGCGAATACCCACGAGTAAGCTAAAAAGAAAGCTATTCACATTTAACTGATTTTATGTTGATTACAATCAAACCAATTTCAACTGTCCGGTTTTAAGGTTTGCGGACCTTAATCGCAGTAAAAAAAATGAATTTGCGGAATTTGTGGTTATCAGGAAGATCCGCAAGAATAAATAAAATATTTTAAAATGCTTCAAAATTCAGCTGTTATCAAAAATATTGTCAGTAATCCCCCCCGCCTATCAGGTATTCCGGCCATAAAATCAACCAGGCCAAAGGTAAAATCAGAAAATGCAAGACATCAGAACAAATTCTTATATATCTCTATTACAAATCATTAAATTAATCATTTAACCAATTCTTTCAAGAAATCAAGCAATTTTACTCCAAATTTAGCAAAGAACTTTGAGCTGATAACCGGAACAGAATGGTAGAAAAACTACCGTATCTGATCCGGGGATATTGAAGTCATCTTTTGAAAATGGCAGAATAGGTTTGAAATCATAAATCCGCAACTCTATGGCCGGATTTATAAATCTGAACCTATCCCGTTTGCATGCCGCTTTCACGCGCTGTACTTTGGTTCTGCTAATAAAACACCCCCCGTGCCGCCCGGAATATCTCGTATCACCTTGAATTACAGCACTTTTATTATTTCACTTTCATTTTAATCACGGCCGGTTTTTCTCCTATCCTCGCAGATTTTTGATGTATTCAGATTAATTAATTGATTTTCAGCAGGATAATGCCAACAAACATAATTTATTAACCAAAACAACCGTGTTATGAGAAAATTATTTACATTACTAATTGTGCTGTTTCTATGGGCCGGAAGCTCGTGGGGGCAGGTAGATGTTCAAATCGGCAGTGGAACGACAACCACGACTTATCTTCCAATCTATTCATGCTATAACTACAGTTACAGCCAACAGATTTATTTAGGAAGCGAGTTACAGAATGCCGGTGGTGGGGTCGGAACGATTAATAAAATCCGATTTTATTATGCTTCAGGCGGTACCACCTTTGCTAACTGGTCAGACTGGACAGTTTACCTTGGTAACACAACGAAAACTGTTTTTGCGAATACTACAGACTGGGAGCCTTATGAAAATTTGACCCAGGTCTTTACAGGCACTATCACGCCTGTTACGGGGTCATGGGTGGAAATTACGTTAACGACTCCATATAACTACACGGGTGGTAACCTTATTGTTGCCGTTGATGAGAACTCCCCCAATTATAGCTGTACTGCATCGTGGCGTTCATTTGCATCCGGATCGAACCGGGGTATATTGTACTATTCTGATGGAACAAATCCTGATCCTGCAAGTCCTCCGGCTGCGAATTATGGACCTAATGCCAGTATTTCTCAGATTCAATTCAACATGGCAGCTTATGTTCCAACTACCCCCCCCAACTGCGCAACCCTGGTTTCCCCGGCCGACGCAGCAACCAATGTACCTGTGGGTGCCACGTTAAACTGGGCATCCGGTGGTGGTGCGCCAACAGGATATAATCTTTATTTTGGAGCCGATGAACTGCCCGCCACACCTATCGACCTAGGTCTCGTAACCACTTACGATCCTGCAGGAGATATGGATTACTCCACTACTTATTACTGGAAAGTGGTGCCATACAATGATAATGGTGATGCAACCGTTTGCGCAGTTTGGTCATTTACCACAGGCCCTGACCCGACAGTCACTGTATTTCCATTTACCGAAGGGTTTGAAGGCGCTACTTTTCCGCCTTATGGATGGTCACAAATTACAGTTAGTGGCACTAGTCCCTGGATAATGTCCACAACAAGCCCACATTCAGGATTACAATGTGCCAGGGCGCCATGGGCCTCCGCAGGTGGTGAGCATCTGCTGATTACTCCACCACTCGATTTAACAACCGTTGATTATCGTTTGAAATTCTGGCTAAAAGGGAGTTCATCTGCCGGAACAGATTTAGAAGTACAGATAGCAACTAATAATTCATCTGCTTCCAATTTCACGACTACACTGGCAACTTACATAGCAGGCACCAATATGCCAACTGTCTGGACTGAGCAAATAATTGACTTGTCAGCCTACGAGGACATTCAATATATTGCATTCAGATTGATTGATGATGATGGATATGCTTTTTACATCGATGATGTAACCATTGAAGAAATACCGGCGACCCCGGTGTTTTCTGTCAGTCCATCAACTAAAGACTTCGGAACATTAGCTGTTGGCGGATCCTTATCACAGGTATTTACCATTTCCAATACAGGTGGTGGAACATTAGTTATTAACCCTGCCATTTCAGTTACAGGCACCGATGCTGACCAGTTTGTACTAACCGATGCCAATACCTACCCATTAAATCTTACTGCAGGTCAGACAGCTACAGTCAGTGTTGCATTTACCCCTACTTCAGCAGGTGAAAAAAGTGCCAGCCTTGTTATTATAGATAATCTGGGATCGAAGGCTACCAACACTGTTCCGTTGACAGGAACCGGTTTCACCCCCCCTCCGGGCTCAACCTGCGACAATCCTTATCCAATAGACCTGCCACTTGAAAGTTTTGCCGGTAATACAGCCACTATGGGTGATGACTATTCAAGTACCTGGATTACTCCGAACTCCAGTTATATGAATGGCGACGATATGGTGTTTGAATTCACCCTGACCGAAGCAGGCTACCTCAGCGGCTCTATGACATCGCCGGATACATGGATCGGATTATTTATCTTAGAAGATTGCCCCGATCCGGTAACACCTGCCGCAGTTATCAGATCAGCTACTTCTACCGGGTCTTCTGTTTCGTTTACAGATCAGCTAATGCAAGCGGGAACGTATTTTGCCATCGTTTCCAGTTACCCGTCACCCCAGTCAATCGCATTCACCCTGAATTTGGCTTTTGAACCCTTACCCGACTGCCTTCCCCCGACCGGGCTCTCTGCATCAGTAACATCGACTTCAGCAAACCTTTCATGGACTGAAGCAGGCACAGCCACAGCATGGGAATATGTTTACGGGCCAGCACCTCTGGAAGCACCAACAGGAGCGGGTACAGCTACTTCATCGAGTACAGACAACCCGATTACTTCGCTTACCCCCGGTACACCCTATCAGTTTTATGTCAGGGCCATGTGTGATTCTCCATCCACATGGGCTGGGCCTGCTTCTTTCAGCACAACCCAGATTCCCGCAACTCTGCCTCTTACAGAAGGCTTTGAAAGTGGATTCGGATCATGGGCTGTTGTAAATGGAACCCAGCTAAATACATGGTTTGCCGGCACTGCCGCTGTACCTCACTCCGGAACTAATTCCGCATTTATAACCAATGACGGAGGTACTTCATATTCTTACACTATAGACGCAGCGAGTGTTGTGCATATATACAGAGACATTGAATTTTCAGGCGGTGAAGCTGCAGGTTATTCTCTGAAATTCTGGTATAAAGGATTGGCAGAACCCTGCTGTGACTATATGAAGGTATTTATTGTGGATCCATCTACTTTGCCTGTTGCAGGCACACAGCTGACTACTGGTCAAATCGGAGTCAATTATAATCAACAGGCAGATTATGTTGAAGTCACATTAGCAATACCTAACACTGTAGCAGGAACAAAACGTCTGGTATTCAGCTGGAGAAATGACGGTTCTATTGGTCCAAATCCGCCAGTCTCTCTGGATGATATAAGCCTGCAGGTCATAACAACGGGAGCAGTCAGAGGCGAGGTAACCGATTGTTATACAGGCGCTTTACTGGAAGGTGTTACCGTATCAATTGCCGGTTCCACAACAACGACCGATGCCAACGGTTATTATGAGTTCCCAGCAATTGCAACAGGCACCTATGACCTTACAGCCAGTCTGTCTGGTTACTTTAACAAAACCATTACCGGTGTAGTTATTTCAGAAGGTGCAACAACCACCCAGGATATCTGCCTGAATATTTATGTTGACCCGCCGCTGAACCTTCAGGCCAGTGTAGAAAATCAGGATGTGCATTTAACATGGCTTGATCCGGGCGCTCTCGGCAACGCCTTCACTGAAGGCTTCGAAGCAGGGACTTTACCCACAGGCTGGTTAGCTATTGACAATGATGGCGATGCTTTCAACTGGGTAAATACAATAGAACAGGCTTTTGGTTTTTCAGCTCATACGGGTTCTGGTGCAATGACAAGTGCATCCTATGATAATACTGCAGGCGCTTTAACTCCCGATAACTGGCTCATTTCTCCTGCCATTTCTGTTACTGCAACATCCGATCTTTCATGGTGGCATTCAGCCCAGGATCCTGATTGGCCGGATGAACAGTATTATGTAAAAGTTTCAACAACAGGAACTGCTCTCACAGATTTTACAACAACTATTTGGAGTGGTATAACACCCGGTGATTGGGCGCAGGTAACAGTAAGTCTTTCAGCATTTGCTGGTCAAACAATTTACATTGCTTGGCAACATACTGATGTTACTGATATGTTCTGGATGAAACTAGATGATGTTGTTGTTACCAACACCGCATCAAGAGGTTCGTACACTCCTATAGTATCAAACAGGACATCAATTGGATATCCTTTCAAAACAGCAGGCTTAACCCCTGAACAAATTGAGGAAAGATTCCTTGCCTACAATGATAATGGTGGAGTCAGATCAACCAGAGCATTAACAGGTTATAATGTTTACAGAGATGAAGTATTTCTTAACTACACTACACTAACGGAATATGATGACCTTAGCCTCCCGGCCGGCACTTACAGCTATACTGTCACGGCGGTATACAACGAAGGCGAATCAGAGCCGGCAGGACCTGTAACAGTAGAAATCATCACCTGTAGTGTTCCGACCAATGTACAGGTAACCGATTATGATCAGACCACGGCTACCATTGAATGGACAGCACCGGCTGAACCGCCTGCCAACGGTTATGAATATGAGGTCAGGTCAGACGGAGACCCGGGCAGCGGGGCCATCGGCCTGGCAGCCTTTGGAGCTACGAATGGAACCACTGCCAATATCACAGAACTGGAAGATGGAACAGTCTATATGGTCTATGTACGTTCGGTCTGCGGCGATGCTAACTACAGCAACTGGACCGGTGGGGTGCAGTTTACCACGCCCTGCGATGCACGGAATCTTCCATTTACTGAAGACTTTGAAGCAAGTTCACCAAATCTGAGTTGCTGGGTCAGTTACAACATAGATGGAGCAGGTACTTACTGGGGACTTTCATCCGCTTACAACCATACTGAGGGCGGTGTCGTGTCAGCACTTCATGCCTATGGCCCTTCGACCAATACGGAGGATGGTTACCTTGTCAGCCCCGGCCTGGTTATCCCGGCTTCAGGATACATCGAACTCAGCTTCTGGTCATACAACGTATACCCAGGCGATTATGTTAAAAACAGTGTATTGATTTCTGCAGGCTCACCTGATCCTACTGATGGTGATTATGTTGAAATCTGGTCTCCTGCTTCCGTAACTGCCAGTTGGGAACAGACACTGCTGGACCTCAGCGCCTATCACGGGCAAACCATTTACATCGCATTCCGTTATGAAGGCAGTTTTGCGCACACCTGGCATCTTGACGATGTGAGTGTTTCCGTCCAGACGCCTCCCACAAAAACCCTGAATCTGACCGATGTCCGTCTTGAGCACCTGTTTGTGACGGGAACCGGCGGTTTGATGAACCAGGCTTACAACGCAGGTGGCCCTCAATATACTGCACCTACTGCCGATGTTATCATTGTAGAGTTACACGATGCTGCCACTTACGCCACTGTTCTCCGCACCTATACGGGTGTCGCGCTTAGCCAGACGGGAACCGCCAGTATACCTGATATAGACCTGCCTGACGGCAACTACCGGATTACCATCAAACACCGCAATTCGATTGAAACCACTTCCATGTTGCCCGTTGATTTCACCGGAGCCATTGTTTCATATTCATTCGGAACCCAGGCTTCTGCATACGGAAATAACCTGAAACTGATAGATGGCTTCTACTGTATTTTCGGAGGCGATGTAAATCAGGACGGACAGGTTGAAGGGCTGGATGTGAGCGAAATTGAAAACGGCGTCAATGCTTTCAGCACCGGATACCTGCCGATTGATGTTGATGGCGACGGTTCACTTGGAATCAGCGACTACTCCATCTGGGAGAACAACAACAATACTTTTGTTAAACGAGTAATTCCAATTCCATAATGATCCGGAGGAATCCCTCTGGTTTCAGGGGGATTCCTTTTATTTATAAAGCTAATCCTTAATCAATCAATTTAACAACCCAAAACAAACAATTATGAGAAAACTAATCACTCATTTAATTATGGCATTACCCTTGCTGGCATTGTTTTTCAATGTCTCAACGGCAGATGCCCAGCGGATGTACGGAACCCGTGCCCTTCAGGATTTCGAGACAACAGTTCGAAATGTGATTCCGGCTGTTACAGGAGGCACAGCATTCCGTTCTTTTACTTTTGAGATTTACCTGCTGGATACTGACCCAGAACAGGATCTGGTGCTGGCTGGTTACCAGGCTGGTATCTACATCAACCCGGCCATATTTCCTGCCGGCGCAACTGTGAGTGCAGCAATTGTATCTGGCTCTTCTACTCTGAGTAATCCATCCCAGATACCGAACGCCATCGAATATGATGCTGCCATAAATACGATTAAACTTGCAGGTCGCACTCCTCCGGGGCCTGGAACTCCTATTGGTGAATTTGAATACATCCCTGACGGATCAATAATTAGTAAGACCGGCTTTGGAACTCGAATAATCAGAATCAGGGTTACTTCAAGTATAGTCTTTACTCCGAATTCCTTCGCCAATCTGATGTTTAATTCGTCAGAAGTTCTGGTTCCGAATTATGCAACCCGGGTTGCACACTATGATTACAATAACGCACAGGCAGTTTATGATGAGGATAATGATCAATGGACCTGGCTAACCCCTCCGTTGAATGTTCAATTGGCTGTAATTCCCGGGGCTCCGGCTGAACCTGGTACCAACGCCCATGTATATGAGAATCCTATACTTAATCCTCAGGCTGAATGCGAAGATCCAGCTGTATTTAATGTTACCGGCGGTGGTTCATATTGCGAAGGTGGCGATGGTGTTGCTGTCGGCCTTGATGGTTCTCAGCTTGGTGTTAATTATGCAATTGTTCCCGGAACTCAGGTTATCGCTGGTACCGGCTCCGCCATCACCTTTGACAACCAGTTGGCTGGAACATATGCAATAACTGCTACCAGCGATGGTACTAACCCTCTTATTTGTACCGATCCGGTAAATATGACAGGTGAAGCTGTTGTTATTGCCACACCGCTGCAAGTTTCAACTGTTTCAATCGTTGCTGATCCGTCCGGACCCGTATGTGCCGGAACTACGGTAAACTTTACCGCAACCCCGGTAAACGGAGGAGATGAGCCGGTCTTTGAATGGTTTGTCAATGGCGCTACACAGGGCGTCAGCTTTACTGGCTCATTCTCTTACACCCCAGTTGACGGAGATGCCGTTTATGTTGTTTTGACACCCGACAACCTGTGCTCGGCAGGAAATGCCACTTCAAATACCATCAACATGGTAGTTACATCCACCAGCACCTTGGAATTCACCGAAAGCGCCTGTGATACATACACATGGCCTATTAGCGGGGAGACTTACACCGCCAGCGGAAATTACACTTTTGTTGACGGTTGTGTAACCTATATCCTGCACCTGACAATCACCCCAAGCAGTACTGAGGAAGAAACCGTTCTTGCCTGCAATTCATATACATGGGCTGTAAATGGGGAGACTTACACTGAAAGCGGCACGTATAACTATGTTGATGGTTGCGTTACCTATGTGCTGTACCTGACAATTACAACAGGAACCACCGTCGAAGTAACCGAAACTGCCTGCGATTCATTCTTATGGGCGGTTAATGGCGAAACCTATACTGTAAGCGGTGATTACACCTATATTGACGGGTGTATTACCTATATCCTGCACCTGACCATCATTCCGAGCAGCTCTGAAGAATTTACTGCTGCCGCCTGCGATGAGTACACATGGGAAATCAATGGCATGACGTATACAGCCAGCGGCGATTATACTTATGTCGTTGGATGTGTTACCAATATCCTCCACCTGACCATTACCCCGAGCACCACAAATGAAATAACCATCAGTGCCTGCGATTCATTCACATGGCTTGATGGTGAAACATATACTGTAAGCGGTGTTTATACATATGTAGATCCTGAACTTCCTTGTCATACCAATATCCTTAACCTGACCATCACCCCGAGCAGCACCGAAGAATTTACTGCTGCCGCCTGTGATGAATACACATGGGAGCTCAATGGTATGACTTATATCGTCAGCGGCGATTACACGTATGTTGCCAATTGTGTTACCAACATCCTGCACCTGACAATCACACCGAGCAGCACCGTTGAATTTACCGAAACTGCCGTGGGTTCATACACATGGGCAATCAATGGTGTGACATATACCGTAAGCGGTACTTATACCTATGTTGACGGATGTGTTACCTATATCCTTTACCTGACCATTACCGGTATCCCCTGCCCTGATATTTCAACCTGGAACGGAAGTGCAAGCGAAGATTGGTTTGATGCAGCCAACTGGACACCGGAACTTCTCCCCTGCGGGAACACCAGTGTAACCATCCCCGGCGGCGTACCTAATTTCCCGACACTTACCGGACCTGCCGCATGTGCAAGTATAATGATTCTTGATGGTGGTTCATTTATCGGTGCCGAGTACCTGACTGTGGCCGTAGCCGAAGTTCAGCGCTATTTTGCCAACTCCGACTTCCACTTCCTGTCATCACCGGTTACCAACATTAACTTTGGCACTGTATTCCCGTTGAACCAGGATGCCGTTTGGGCACGCGAATATGATGAGCCTTCGGGCGACTGGGTCAATCTGTTTGTGTATGACTTTATGGAAGTAGGCAAAGGGTACTCCATCGAAATGACCGAGCCTCAGATGGCCCTCTTCCCGGGTGTATTCAACAGCAACGACGTTACCAAAACCCTTTCGTACCAGAATATGGGAGGCGATCCCGACCGCGCAGGCTGGAACCTGCTGGGCAACCCATTCCAGAGTGCCATCTCATGGAATGCCATGGTGGGCATTATGCCGGCTGCCGTTGTTGAAGCTGCCGTTTACGTATGGGACGGCGCACAGTATGTTTCATGGAACGGATTTGTCGGTGAACTTACCGACGGTATTATTCCGGCCCAGAACGGATTCTTTGTCAAGGCAATGGTTGATCAGGAAATATTCAATATTCCTCTGTCAGCCCGTGTACACAGCAATATTCCGTTCTACAAGAGCAACCTTGCAAACCTGCTCAAACTGAGGGCTAACGGGAACAGCTTCTCCGATGCTGCCTTTATCCGGTTCAACGAAGCTGCAACCCCCCTGTTCGATGGTCAGCACGATGCTTATAAACTGTGGGGGCTCAGCAATGCACCCCAGCTGTACAGCATTGTTCCCGGCGATGTATTGAGCATCAACGAACTGCCCTTCGAAGGCAATGAGGTAGTCAATCTGGGATTCAGGTGCGGCGTTGGCGGAACATACAGCATTACCGCTTCCGGCATGGAAAGCTTCAGCGCCAGCACCCCGGTTATGCTCGAAGACCTGAAACTCAATACCATCCAGGATCTGCGCCAGAACCCGGTTTACAATTTCACTTACAATACCAGTGACAATGAAAACCGCTTCAGGTTACACTTCAAAGCTGCTACCGGTATCAATGATCCTTCATTGGGCGGAATCTCCGTGTACAGCTACAACCATACCGTGGTTATTACCAACACCACCGGCCTTGCAGGAGATGTACGCATCTATGACCTGGCCGGGCGCGAACTCATCAACACCAACATCGGAAGTCAGATGACCACCCGCATTCCTATGCAGGCTGTTATCGGCACTTACATTGTGAAGGTAATTACCGAAAAGGGCACTGTCAACCATAAAGTGTTTATCCGCTAACCATTTTTAACAAAGCTCCCCGGCCTGGCCGGGGGGCATTTACTAACCTTAAAAAACTACAGAAATGAAAAAAATCATGAAATACTTAGCCGCTTTCACCGTGTTGATGGTTCTGAGTTTCTCTGCCAGTGTGCTTGCCCAGCCCAGCCCGGGATCAAACTCGGGAGGTGACCCGGTAGGCGGGCCTCCCATCGGCGGCGGAACCGCCCCCATCGGCGGCGGAATCGTCCTGCTGATCACCATGGCCGCAGGCTACGGGATCAAGAAAGCCTTCGATGCCAGGAATAAATTCGAATAACCACAACACCCGATTTTGCGAAAGCCCGGACATTAGTCCGGGCTTTTTCAAATCAATGAACACAACACTTTTTGAAACATTAATCATTTATTCATATTTACTTATTTATACTGAAACTGTGTAGAAAGGATATATGAATAATGATTCTCCGGAAATCAATGCCGCTTCAGGAATTAAATCTGAAGCTGAAACCAACCCAATTATAAACCCCTAAATACCTTATACCATGAAAACAATAAACCCTTCAGGGTGCAGAATAATTCTCCGTTTCCTATTTGTAACTGCTGTATTTGGCCTGTCTTCCGGCTGGTTTTTACCGGACAGGGCAGCTGCTCAGGTCATCAAAAGGGGGGAACGCCCTCCTATTGATATAATGTCCGTTCCCGATGATGCAATGGAAAAGGGGATCATCAGGATAAAGTTCAGCCGGACAGCAGAGGGCCTGCTTGACAATCATGCTCCTTCAAGAAATGCTGAAGGCATTATTCAGTTTGGCATGCCCGGAACAGACCTTTTAAACCGGCAATTTGGCGTAACTGAAGTAAGAAAAACTTTTGCTGCCGCGATGCAGAATACCCGGTTTGCCGACCGGCACCGGGCATGGGGCTTTCACCTCTGGTACGACCTGATTGTACCTGAAGGCACTGACTTGCGTGCTATGGTTTCCGCCTATACTTTACAGGATGAAATCGGGTTCTCGGAACCGGTTTACCGGAAGCAACTGATCGGAAACGTAATGAATCCTGCGCAGTTTCCTCCGGAAACCGGGGTGAGTTACACACCCAATGACCCTCGCTACAATGAGCAGTGGCACTATCATAATACAGGACAACAGGGAGGAACCACTGATGCTGACATAGATTTGCCTGAAGCATGGAACATTAACCGGGGCAATACTGAAGTGATTGTTGCCATTGTTGATCAGGGCATTGAATACACACACCCCGACCTTGCCGGTAATATGTGGAGCGGCATCGGATACAACTTTGCTTACAATTCGCCAACGATTGTTCCGGGAGACCACGGCACCCATGTAGCAGGAACCGTGGCGGCCAATACAAATAACGGAACGGGTGTCAGCGGTGTTGCCGGAGGTGACGGCAGTGGAAACGGCGTAAGGCTGATGTCGTGCCAGGTATTTATTGGCTCGTCAGGAGGCAGCGGATTTGAGAATGCACCTGTATATGCCGCCGACAATGGAGCAGCGATTTCTCAGAACAGCTGGGGATACAATTCTTCGGGGTATTATGAACAAGCCGTACTTGATGCCATTGACTATTTCAATGCAAACGGGGGCGGGTCCGTGCTGAATGGCGGAATAACCATCTATGCAGCCGGGAACAGCGGCTCTCCGGGACAGTGGTACCCGGCATATTACAGCGGGGCGTTTTCCGTAGCCGCAACAACCAACCAGGACCTGAAAGCATGGTATTCAAATTATGACACCTGGATTGACATTGCAGCACCGGGTGGCGAAACCAACACCGTCACGGAAAGAGGCGTTTTGAGCTGCCTCACAGGCAATAGTTACGGATTTTATCAGGGCACGTCAATGGCCTGTCCACATGTTTCGGGCGTTGCTGCGCTGATCATTTCCCTTGCTCCCGGTCAGTTGCTCCCTCAGGACATCAAAGATATTCTCACTTCAACAACGGACGATATAAATGCACTCAATCCTGCTTACAGCGGGATGCTTGGCAGCGGCAGGCTGAATGCCTACGAGGCACTGCTGGAAACTCAGGGTTACATCAATCCACTTTTACCGGCTGCCCCTCAGGTTTTTTCAGCGAATGCACAGAGTCAGAATCAGATAGGCCTGGGCTGGCAACCCAATGCTGCCAATGATGTTGTGATGCTGGCCTGGAATTCTACCAATATTTTCGGTGCCCCTTCCGGGAATTATCTGCCGGGTCAAACGATTCCGGGAGGCGGAACCGTGCTCTATGAAGGAAGTCTTACAGAATTTCAGCATACCGGACTTGATCCTTCAACAACCTATTATTACGCATTGTGGTCGAAAAACGGGGACTATTATTCTGCCGTTTCTAGAAAAGCCAATGCCACCACGTTTTGCGGAGTGCTGAATTTACCATTCAGTCAATCATTCGCAGGCCCGGACCTGCCAAACTGCTGGACCCAGCAGAATCCCGGGGCCAGTGCTGACCACTGGTCATTTTCTGCCACCAACCGGGCAGCCGGAGCAGCACAGGGCGAAGCAAAATGTAATTGGCAGGGAGGTGGTAGTGTCACCCGACTCGTTACACCTCCGATCAACACCCTTGGAGTAAACTCAATCGACCTGACTTTCAGTCACTTGCTTGACGATTACGGCACAGGGGCAACACTCCGGGTGCAGAGCAGCAATGACGGAATTAACTGGACGAATGAAGCCTGGTCGATGATTTCGGTAAATAATACGGATAAGGGACCGTTCGTTACACAGACTACAGTCGGAAGCAACCTTAATTCACCGGTCACGTACATTGCTTTTACCATAGAAGGAAACATTTCCGCCATTGACAACTGGTATATTGACGATATAAATGTCGAAGCGACCAATACTGACCTTCCTGTAGTTACAACCTCCCCGGTAACTGATATAACAGGCATCTCCGCAACCAGTGGGGGCGAAGTGGTATTTGAAGGAAGCTCCGCCGTCACTGCCAGGGGAGTGTGCTATGGCACCAGCCCGAACCCTACCATCTCCGGCGACTATACAGTAAACGGACAAGGCACCGGCGCGTTTATCAGCCAAATGAACAATCTTTCCCCGTCAACACACTATTATGTAAGGGCTTATGCCACGAACAGCAGCGGAACCTCTTATGGTAACGATTTGGAGTTTTCAACAACCTGCGGAACTCTCTCTCTTCCATTTAGTGAAAACTTTAACACTTCCGCAATTCCTGATTGCTGGAGCCAGACTTCTACCATAAGCAACAGGTGGATGGCATCAAACAGTGCCATTGCCGGAGGGGCTCCATACGAAATGAGGGCCGACTGGGTAAGCGGGACCGGAATATCAAGATTGATCACACCTCCGCTGAACACCAGCGGGGCCAGTGAACTTTCCTTGACTTTCAGGCACTTTTACGACGACTGGGCATCCGGTTTGTCCTATAAAATCCAGTCAAGCGCGGATGGCATCACCTGGATGGATGAATCATGGGTCAACGCCTCAGGTAACGGAAATGACGAAGGCCTGGTTACGACGCCCATCGTAAATAACATCGGCGCAATCACATACATTGCCTGGGTGCTTGAGGGTAATCACTATAATTTTGACAACTGGTATGTTGATAATGTTTCATTTACCGGAGTTCAGAATGAATCTGCGCTTTCGCTTTCACTCATGCTCGAAGGTCTTTACAATGGTAGCAACAGCATGCGCAAAGCCCAGGGCAATTCAGGAGATCAGTTTCCCGGAGAGGTCGCCGATAAAATAACCATTGAATTGCACAATGCGTCTGATTACAGCATTGTCGCATATTCTTTCCCCGATGTTGACCTGAGCACGTCCGGGATGGCGGATATAACCCTGCCGGTCTCAGTCAATGGCTCTTACTACATCACAATAAAACATAGAAATTCATTGGAAACCACCTCATCGGCTCCGGTTAATTTTGGCGGGGGCGATGTTAACTGGCTGTTCGATCATCCCTCTAAAGCTTATGGCGACAACCTGCTTTTAACTTCTGACGGTTACTATGTAATTTATGGCGGAGATGTTGATCAGAGCGGCTTAATAGATACGGGGGATATGACACCGGTGGATAATGACGCTTCCACATTCAGCACCGGATATCTGACCAATGATTGCGACGGTAACGGATCCGTCGATACGGCCGATATGACCATTATAGATAACAATTCAAGTGGATTTGTCCATTCCATATTACCTTAAACAAGCAATGTATGACCTCTTTTGTAATCGCATGCACCTTGTTCTGGGCAGCCGTAAGTCTCCCGGAGTCACCTGACACTCTGGCAAAAAAGGAACTTATGGATTGCTGCAATGCCATGAGGGTGAGCATTCAGAACATCGAATCCGGGCCACGGAAACTTGCCTTCGATATTTACCTGTTTAACACGAAGCCCGGTACACCAATGGAGCTGGCAGGTTTTCAGGCCGGAATTCTGCTTGATTACAATTGGTTTGAGCTGGTTTCTGCCAGGAATATTGAAGTTACAATTAAGTCCGGATCATCAGCGCTTAATCCTGAACAGGCTCCTGAAAGTATCAGTGTCGTTGAACCGGGCATTATCCGCATTGCTGCCAAACGGCCTCCAGGGCCCGGCAATGGCAGTATTATCTCATCAAAAAGCCATGGAACCAGGGTTTGCCGGGTAATCATCACCCTGCGGAACCTTGTTTCCGTCCTGCCTTCAGTCCTGGCAGGTTTTACAGGAAGCAGGGATTCAACTTTATTCCCGACAAGAATCTCATTTTACACCGGCAATACAAATCAACCCTGCGCCATAATCCCGGGTATTAACGCTTTTACCGGTGACCCGCCAAAATAACCGGCGACTATCGTTCCGGATTGAATTGGTCATTTATTTCAAAGTCCACAAACAAATAAGAACAAATAAAAATGCAGTCATGAAAAAAATCAGACACATTACCTTGCTACTGGCAGTCCTGATGTCCATTGCCATAAACGCATCCGGGCAAGTGGTTATCAGCCAGGTTTATGGCGGCGGAGGAAATTCCGGAGCAACCTTTAACAGAGACTTTGTTGAATTGTTCAACAGGGGCACAAGCAGTCAGGATCTGAATGGATATTCTATTCAATATGCATCGGCAACAGGCACTTCGTGGACCAACATTACACCAATCGGGAACATCACAATAAATCCGGGTCAATACATATTAATAGGAGGGGCTTCGGGAGCAAATGGTTCACCATTACCTACTGTCGATGTTAGTGGTGCTATTAATTTGAGTGGAACCGCAGGAAAGGTAGCTCTTGTTAATTCTATTACTGCCCTATTAGGATCCTGCCCAACAGGAGACAACATTATTGACTTTGTAGGTTTTGGAACTACCGCCAATTGCTTTGAGGGCTCTGGTCCAACTCCTGCGCCCAGCAATTCAACTTCTGCTTCAAGATTATCAGCAGGATGTCAGGATAATAATAACAATGCAACTGATTTCACGACTGGAGCAGTAAATCCCCGAAACAGTTCTTCCCCGTTAAATGTTTGTCCTGTAAATGCAACAGCAACGCCTGTATTCTCACCGGGCAGCGGCAATTATTTCAATCCGGTTTCCGTTAGCATTACCTGCCTGACTCCGGAAGCCACAATCTACTACACATCCGATGGCAGCGACCCTGACAATACCAGTACAGAATACACTGTACCGGTAAATGTAAGCACCAATACTACCCTGAAAGCCATTGCCTATGCCGACGGATTTGACCCGAGTGCGGTTGCCATCGCGATATTCACTTTCCCGCCTGTCACCGAGGTAGCAGATATTGCAAGCCTTAGAACAGGGCTGACGAACGAAACAATCTATCGCCTGACCGGTGAAGCCGTGCTTACTTATAAGTCGACCGAACGAAACGTAAAATATATCCAGGATGCAACCGGCGCCATACTGATTGATGACCTTGCCGGAATTATTTCCACCACCTACAATCTGTACGATGGCATCACGGGAATCACAGGAACCCTTGGCACCTTTAACGGCATGCTGCAGTTCACTCCGGTTACCGACCCCGGCGCAGCCAGCAGTTCAGGAAACGCGGTTACCCCGGAAGATGTTACACTGACTGAACTAACTGCCGCTTATCAGGCCCGGCTCGTAAGGGTACTGAATACAACCATTACAGGCAGCAGCCCTTTTGCTGCCAATACGAGTTATACGCTTACCGATGCAAGTGGCAGCGGAGTTTTGCGCACACAGTATGATGATCTGGACTATATCGGAACGGCCGTTCCGACACTGCCGCAAAACATAACAGGAGTCGTACTCCAGTTTAACACCACCCTGCAATTGGTTCCGCGCGGCCTGGCAGATTTCGAGGAAATTATCCCCGAAGATCCGACCATAATTGTCAATCCTTCAGCGCTCACCGGATTCACCTACGTACAGGGCAATGGCCCTTCGGCAGAGCAAACCTTTGTTGTTTCGGGTGAGAACCTTACCGCCGGCATTATCATAACGGCATCTGCAAATTATGAAATTAGCCTGACAACAGGAGCTGGTTATACATCCCCGCTCACCCTTACGCCAACTACCGGATCGGTCTCGGAAACAACCATCTTTGTAAGGCTGAAAGCCGGATTAACGGCAGGGAATTATAATGATGAAATCATCAGCCTCACTTCAACAGGAGCTACCGGTCAATCCGTAACCTGCAGCGGCTCCGTAAGCCCTCCTCCTCCTCCGGATGCGCCTGTTGCCACGGCAGCCACAGACGTTGCAAACTACAGTTTTACCGCAAATTGGGAAGTAGTAGTCGGTGCATTGGGCTACAGGTTGGATGTTTATACCAGTGAACTTGCAGAATTAATTAATACCGGTTTTGAAGGGTCGACCAGTTTCCCTGATGGATGGACACAGAATAGCTCATATGTACAGTCTAATGCGTCTATTGCTCATACTGTGACTAACTATGCTGGCATGAATGCAGCAAACGATTATTTTTATACCCCATTATTGTCATCTCCTTCAACTATCTCTTTTTGGATCGAAGCTTCAAGTGCTACTGCAAACAATACGATTGTTGTTCAATATTCACCTGACGCAACTATCTGGACTGACCTTGCGACTTATTCAGCTAATGGCTCTAATACTGGTGATGTGACGAATTCATGGTCGCAAAAAACCATTAATACAAATCTCTCCGGCAATTATTATATCAGATGGTTCATGTCACTGAGATCCGGAGGGAGTGCTTATTTTGATGATGTTCTTATTATCAGTGGTTCACAAACATACTTACCAGGCTATCAAGATCTCACTGTCAATGGAACCAGTCAGTCAGTTACCGGACTTACGCCCGGCACAACGTATTATTATGTAGTAAGGGCTGTGAATGACTATGGCTCCAGTGCCAATTCGAATGTAATTGAAGTCACTACCGGAGGAGTTATTCTCACCCCACCTGTGATTATATCCCCAACGGTCACCGAAATTACAGTAAATTCAGCCATACTGGGCGGAAATATCACCTCTGATGGCGGAAGCCCGGTTACCGAAAGAGGAACCGTTTGGAATACGACCGGCAACGTAACCATTGATGACAACAAACTGGCTGAGGGAGACACCGAAACCGGCATTTTCACTCATCTCAGAAGCGGCTTGCCCGAAGGTACGCAGATATTTTACCGCGCCTATGCTACCAATGCCGAAGGAACAACACTGACCAATGAAGCAAGCTTCTACACCCTGTTCAGCGAGCCGGACAACCACGTTACCAACTTCACGGCCGGTGCAGCCACCGTTACTTCCATCCCGCTCACCTGGACCGATGCGACCGGAACGGTATTGCCGGAGGCTTACCTGATCAAAGGGAGTTCAGTAAGTTTTGATGATATTGCCGATCCGGCCGACGGCGTTCCTGAATCCAACGGAGCACTGGTCAGAAATGTAACACAGGGAACGCAGGCTTATACTTTTGAAAACCTGCCCCCTGAAACACCGTACTTCTTCAAAATCTATCCCTACACCAATTCAGGAACCGCCATCGACTACAAAACCGATCCGGTGGTTCCTTCCGCAACGGCTACAACACTTGAAATACCTGCCGGCGCATTGGTTTACGAGCCTTTTGATTACCCCGCAGGAGAAACATTACCGTCACAGACAAACTGGACCGGTATTAATACTGGGGATGACAATATTCTTATCATCGAAGGTAGCCTGACATACAGCGGCTTGCAGGCATCGGCCGGCAATAAAGTTTCATTTGCCGGAGCAGGAATTGATGCATACAGAACATTCGTAAACCAGACATCCAATATCGTTTATTATTCCTTTATTATGAATGTTACCGACGTGGGCCTGTTAAATGCCACCGGGGGATATTTTACCGGAATTGCAAGCAATTCGACCAATTTTGGCGCCACAGTATGGACCGGGCTTTTCGGAGATGGTTACAGGATTGGCATCAATCCAAGGACCAGCACGGCAAATACCGTTTGGGTCACAGGCACGCAACCAACCGGAAATTCAGTGCTGATTGTTGTTTCTTACGAATTCATCGAAGGGACAGGCAACGACGTGGTTAATATCTGGGTAAATCCGTCAGCGGCCTCCCTGGGAGCAGCAACACCCCCGGCAGCAACAGCCACGGTTACCAATACCGGCGGCACAGACCTCGGTAGTATATCACAATTTTTTATCCGTCAGGACAGCGATACGGAAACACCGTTCATCGATATGGATGAATGCAGGGTAGGTACCTCATGGGCGGATGTAACTCCGACCGAAACCGCGTCAGGCACCCTGAATCTGACGGTCTTTCTCCAGAGTCTATACAGCAGTTTTGGCCTGATGAATCAGGCTTATGACGAAAACGGCCCGAAATTCGGAAACGGAATTGCTGACCAGATTACCGTTGCGTTGAATGACCCGGATAACTATTCCACTTTTGTATACGAGGATGCCTGTGTAATGCTGAACACCGACGGCAGTGCATCGCTGAATGTTCCGGCAAACCTCAATGGAGACTATTATATCACGATAAAACACCGCAACTCAATTGCAACAGTTTCGGCCATGCCGGTTTCATTTGCTTCCGGAATAATCAACTATGCATTTGATGCACAGGAAAAAGCGTTCGGCAGCAACCTGCTGGAAACCGCTGACGGGTATTTTGTTATTTACGGCGGCGATGTGGACCAGAACGGAGCCGTTGATACAGGTGATATGACTCCGGTTGACAATGATTCTTCTGCCTTCCGCACAGGATATCTGAATACTGACTGTGACGGAAACGGCGCGGTTGATACTGGTGATATGACCATTGTGGATAACAATTCAGCCGCTTTCATCAGTGTGATTACCCCATAGAAAGGTTTTCCGACAGAAGAGAAGCCGCTTCAGAATGTCTGTACGTTCTTTCTAAAATACCTATCTGCCAAAAGCAAAGTAAAATGTCTGATGTGTATTAATGTATTGTTTATGTGTGCATTAATTATCAGGAAAATCTTTTGACCGGTAGAATTCTGAAAGCAAAACCAGGGCAGTGAGGCGGTTTCTCATTTTTTATTCTGTTAGGTGTTTGAAGATCGCACCTTTGATGGTTCCTGAATTAATAAGAACCAATCCGCGTTGGAATGCAAGAAGAATTATTACACTGAATTTACACTATCATCGATTTAACTAAAACTAAACTTGACATCCATGTAAAATGCCGTATATTTACCGCTCATTTCCTGTGTATCCAATTCATACACTAACCCTTGTTAAACGATTTATTGATGTTGCAAGAAACCCCTGTTTCAGGATTAAACCTTCATGTTTCCGTAGATTGTGTGGTTTTTGGATTTGAATTCGGAAAACTGAATGTCCTTTTACTGGAACGCAAGATGATGTTTCAGGGGCAGGAGTTCAAAGACCTGAAATTACCCGGAGACCTGGTGCGCAAAGATGAAGACCTGGACACCGCAGCAGCACGGGTACTCAAGGAGTTGACAGGCCTTGAGAATATCTATCTAAAACAGTATGCAGCCATCGGCACCCCTAACCGTCTGACGCGCCTGGAGCGCGACATGGAATGGCTGAGACAGATCGGACACCCGGAAGAAGTGGTGGTTACCGTGGCTTATTATTCCCTGCTCAACATCGACCAGGAAAGAATCAATAAGTTTCAGCTTCAGGAGGATGTAAAATGGTACCCGGTTTCCCAGATCAAAGAACTGGCTTTTGACCACATGGAGATTCTTGCTGATGGACTCGAAGCCCTGAGAACAGAACTCCGGTCAAACCCGATCGGATTTGAGTTACTCCCTTCAAAATTCACCCTCAGCCAACTGCAAAAACTATATGAGGTAATCCTCGGGGTAACCCTGGATAAAAGAAATTTCAGAAAAAAGGTCACCAATATGCCCTATGTGATTCCGATCAATGAAAAGGAGCGCGGAGTTTCACACAAACCTGCAAGGTATTACATCTTCAATAAAAAAGTTTACGAGAAAACCAGAAAAAACTCCCTGGACTTCGCTGTTTAAACTCCGTAGATATTCCTATACCTGAAGTGAAACAAATTTCAGTACATTCCGTTAATTTACCGGATATTATACGCCTTCAGTCCGATGCACGACATTGAGCCATTTTATGCCTGGCGAAACCTTTACGATGCCGCTGATGACATCCATTCTCCGTTCTATGGACGAACATACAGCGAAACGCAATGTATAAACTCTGTTTACAATTATTTTATTCACCCGCTCTGGGATGAAATGGGCTCAGCGACCCTTTACATTAAAATACTCTATGCTGATTACAGGACCGGTTTTTGCGTAATAGAGTGCCTGGGAGAATGGAATGACACCCTTTACAACGACATAATGTACCTTTACCGGAATGTAGCAGAAATCCTGATGGATGCCGGCATCCGGAAATTCATTATTATCGGTGAGAATGTGCTGAACTTTCACGCCGATGATGATTCCTATTACCAGGAGTGGTTTGACGGCATTGAAGACGGGTGGATTGCCTGCATAAACTTCCGGGACCATGTGCTGGATGAAATTCACCGGCGGCACCTTGATTACTACCTGGCCATCGGTGGCAAACTTAACCACATCAACTGGCGCACGCTCAATCCGAAACAGCTTTTTACCGTGATAGACAGCCTGATCATGAAACGCTTAACAGCCTGAGTGTGTCAGCCATGACAAAAAATATCATTATCCGGGTATATGGAAGGGTTCAGGGTGTGGGATTCCGCTATTACACAAGGGAAATGGCACTTAAGAGCGGGATCACAGGTTACGTGAGCAATGAAGCCGACGGATCCGTTTATATTGAAGCCGAAGGAGCGCAGGAACATCTTGATGTATTTATCCGATTATGCAAAGCGGGCCCTGCCCGGGCAATTGTTACTGACTTCAGGAAATTTGAAGGCACACTGATGAATTATTCTTCATTCAGGATCAAATAACCGCCCGGGATTTTCGCGGATCAGCCCTGCAACAACCCTGTCGACCGGCAATGTAAATAACCCCGGTTCAATTTTGTATGGATCAATCCACCGGAATGCCTGTGCTCCATCCAATGCATCAAGTTCAAATGCTTTATCCGTGACAGGAAAAACCGGAATACCCTGTAAACCTGCCAGATAATAAACATTGATAATCTGACTGACTTCAGGCAGAAAATGCGAAGGCTGAAAATATTCAGTTGTGTAGAAATGCCTGAGGATAAGCACTTCCTGCTTCAATTCCTCCCGGCATTCCCGTTTCAGGCAATCAATCGTTCCTTCCCCGAAATGAAGGCCGCCACCCGGAAATTTTGTCATAAACATGCCAAGCCTGAATTCGTCGGTAACCAGTAACCTGTTTTCGAAAACGATCAGACCGTAAACGCGGATATTAAACCTGCACTTTTCCATTTGTTATAACTCATTAGCTGTCGCCCTGAGCATCTCCCGTTTGCCCGGCGGGCCCGGCAGTCGCTCCGCCGAAAAGCCCGCCTCCTGCAATATTCTTCGCACCCGCCCCTTGGCACAATATGTGACCAATACGCCTCCCTGATCCATAATCAAACGGAGTTTACGGAAAATACCCGGCTCCCATAGCTCCGGAGCCGTTTCGGGAGAAAATGCATCAAAATAAACCAGGTTATATTTTCCCAATCGCGGACCAGCATCTTCTAACCGGCTTCTGCTCAGGGAAAAGGTGAAATTTGCACGCAAGAGGATTTCTTTATCAGGCATAGCCTGATGCATCTTCCGGAAATCGTCAGCAAACCCCTCCATTCCGCCATGGCTGCAATAATTGATCTTTTCAACAACTGACCAGTCAGGGGGGAATGGATCGAGGGCATGATAGCGTGTGTTCACGCCAGCTTTAACAGACGCATCAAGGGTTAGCAAAGCGTTAAGACCGGTTCCGAAGCCAACCTCCAAAATACTGATGTCCCTGAATTTTTCACAAATGTATCTGTATCCGGCCTCCAGAAAGACATGCCGTGACTCCTGTACCGCTCCGTGAATGGAATGATAATGCTCACCCAACACCCTGTTATACAAGGTATAAGAGCCATCCTCGGTTAATACCAGCGCTGGTCTGTGATCCATCATTATCGGTTGTATAGTAACAATAAGTCTGCTGTTTCGCCCTGTACAGCTACGGTTGCAATGCTGGCCTGATCCGGAACCCGGTACGATTCTATACTGTTTCCGGCGGCAACAAATACCCTGCCCGACAATGCATCATACTGCACTGCCCTAATTTCATCAAAGGTAAGGTACCTGACCGTACTTCCTGTTGCCGGACGATACCACCACAGCTCGTTGCCGGAAGCAATAAAACAGTTCCCTCCCGATGGCCCGGTCACCTTGCTGATGTCATGAAATGGAAATGTCCTGAGCTTAACCATTGTGTTCTCAGTAACAGCGTAATGGAACACGGTCGATGCTCCATCGCCATTTACAAAAATCAGCACTCCTTCATTGTCATCCGGATTAAGGTGCACAACTTTCCCCTGAAACTGGAATTTCCTGAATACGGTTCCGCCGGGATAATTGAAAACCACCAGTTCACTCAACACACCATTAAAAGGTTCATATACGGCAATCAGCCAGTTTCTAAGCCTCACAAATCCGGTAAACTTCCCATCCGGGAAAGGCTGGCTTCTGAAAGAAACCAGTCCTTCAGCAGTATAACCCCTGATATAGCCGTCACGGTCAGATATAAAAACCTCATTTTCATCGGACCAGAGATGATAAAAACTCACCAGAGGAGGATTTACAATGGTCTGGACAGTCCAGTCGACCCTGTTCTCCGCAAGGTTCCAGGCCTGAAGATTGCCGTTAATCCTGCCTGCAGTATACAACTGCCGGTTCACTGAACTGACAGCAGCACCTGAATAGTCGCCCTGAAACCTGAAAAGTTCATAGGGCTGGCCATCCAACGGAAAATCGGAAACTACATATGCTGAAGATGACAGTTTGCCAACCGACAACACAGATACCAATGCCTTCTCCAGGGCAGAGTACTGCACCTTAACGGACTCAGCAATCTCCGACTCTCCGTCACCCGCCCTCACCTGCACATAATATGTTCCGTCGTCCATTTGCGGATCATCCAACGAAATGGAAGCGGTGAGCAGATAATTGGATTCATTCACATTAAAATTCAGCGCGGGCAATACCAGCACATTATTTACGCTGACCATCGATACCCTGGCATACTGAATGGTCTTGTAATGATTCAGTTCCGCCTGCAAATGAATTGTATCGCCATAACCATAAGCCTTGCCATCAAAAGGCATCAGGATTCTGATTTCAGGCGGACTTGCATAATCATCGCCCTCGCTGCATGCAACAAGAATTGACGACATCAGTAAGATTACAAATCCCGGAATAAGATTAACCGCGCTTTTCATACTTCAAACCTATATCAAAAAACAAAACCATAACGGGAAAGTTCCTTTTTTTTTTGTCATATCTGACAAGGGGATCAATTCCCGGTTTGTTACCAGCATGTCAGAAGTACGCGCCGGCTATTCCTTCCGGAATAACAACATCATACCAGAAACTATTAACACAACTTCCGCATCTGGTCAGTAAAACAGCCCAAAATTATCAATCAGCCCTGGAGTCAGCACGCGAAAAATTCAATTCTTACATATCAAAGAAACCACAATATACAATTTAATTTTGACTGTTGAAGAGATTGTGCTACCTTTAGCATCGAAAATCGCCTTACCAGGATATGTAATAATGTAACATCCGGCTGTCAATAGAAATAGTTCCGTCAGCTATTAAAACCACATTTATGCTTGACCAGGTTAACATTGAGAAGGTATTGTTTCTCGACATTGAAACAGTTCCCCAGTACCCGGAATATGAGATGCTTCCGGAAGAAATAAAGAAGCTATGGGATCACAAGGCGCAACGGCTTGCCGCTGATCCGGCTGAACCGGCCGGCCATCAATACGAACGGGCCGGTATTTATGCCGAGTTCGGCAGAATTATCTGCATTTCCGTTGGATTCATCAGGAATGGAAAACTCAGGATCAAATCCTTTTCAGGGGATGACGAAGCATTGTTGCTGAATGATTTTGCGGACTTATTGAATCAGAGTTTCAGTAAGCCCGATATGCTTTTATGCGCCCACAACGGCAAAGAGTTTGATTTTCCTTACATAGCCCGGCGTATGCTGATCAACGGCATCAGGCTACCCGCCCTGCTGGATATTGCCGGCCGTAAGCCCTGGGAAGTGCAGCACCTTGATACCATGGAGCTGTGGAAATTCGGAGACTATAAAAGCTATACATCTCTGGCATTGCTTACCATGGTCTTCAATATTCCAACGCCAAAGGATGATATTGACGGAAGCCAGGTCGGCGGTGTTTACTGGAAAGAAAAAAATCTAACCAGGATCGTGGAGTATTGCCAGAAGGATGTGGTTGCTGTTGTGCAGCTATTGCTCAGGTATAAAGTTATGCCGCTGATCGGGGTCGATGACATTGTTTTTACCTGAAAACCGTTAAAAATTGATAATTCTTTGCCAAAGCACACTACCGAGGCAGATGAATCTTTACTTTTGTTTGCTAATTTTAAAACTATCTCAATGAAAACAATCTACGGAGCAATCGCCATATTCCTTATTACCTCACTTTTATCAGGTTTTTCGGCATCAGCGCAAAAAGCCGGCAAAAAAGACAAAAACGATAAAACCGGCGCTGAGCAGGCGATCACAATGACATCAAGACAGGATTCAATCAGTTATATTATTGGCAGGGACATTGGCAAGAATATGCTGACCAATGATATCAGTGTGAATCAGGCGCTGCTCTTTCAGGGATTGAAAGATGGGCTGAGGGGAGTAGACAGTATCATAAATGAGGAGGCTACAGAAAAAATCATGATGTCTTTTCAGCAGGAAATGATGATGAAACAACAACAAAAGTCACAGGCTGCCGCCTCGGAGACCCGTGTCGCAGGTGAGGCTTTTCTTGCCTCGAACAAAAGCCAGCCGGGCGTAATTGCCCTCCCCAGCGGCCTGCAGTATAAAGTAATAACTGAAGGTGAAGGCGAACATCCCAGGCCGGAAGATGTTGTTGAAGTACATTACACCGGATCATTGATTGACGGAACCGTTTTCGATTCATCTGTAGAACGGGGAGAAACCATTAAGTTCCCCCTCAACGGCGTCATCCCCGGCTGGACCGAAGGTGTCCAGCTTATGAAACCCGGCTCGAAATACATGTTCTACATTCCGTCAAATCTTGGCTATGGCGACAGGGGAACCGGTCCGATCCCGGGAGGTTCAGTACTTATTTTTGAAGTGGAACTGATTTCCATAGAAAAACAATAACGGTTTTGGCTGAAAAGGGGCACACACTTTCCAAGTCCACCTTCATCCGTGGCGTACAGTGCCTGAAATCCCTATACCTGAACAAACACAGGCCATTTCTCCGCGACAGGCTTACTCCTGAGCAACTGGCAAAGTTCAGGAGAGGGCATGAAGTTGGCAAACTTGCCTGGCAGTTGTTTCCCGGGGGTAAAAACGGTGCACCCGGGCACCCGTCGCAATACGCGAAAGCACTTGAAAATACCCGTAAACTTATTGCTGAAGTGACGCCGGTAATCTACGAGGCTGCTTTCAGTCACCAGAGTGTGCTCATCCTGCTCGATATCCTTGTTAAAAACGAACAGGGCTGGCATGCCTACGAAGTTAAAAGTTCAACCTCTGTCTCAGAAACTTATATCACCGATGCCGCATTGCAGTATCATGTTATTACCGGCACGGGTCTGAACCTGCAGTCATTCAATATCATCCACCTGAATCCTGACTTTATCCGGGACGGAATCCCCGACGTTCATAAATTGTTCTCCATTCAGGAAGTAACAGAACAACTTCGGGAATTGGGATCATTTATCACCGTCCAGATCGAAAAATCCAGGGAAACCCTGTCTCTGAAACATTCCCCTTCCATCCCTACGGGACTGCATTGCAACAAACCCTATCCCTGTGATTTTACCGGCCATTGCTGGAAAAAGACAGACAAGGATTCCGTATATTCCCTTACCGGAATTCCTTTCGAAACAAGAGCGCGTTTGGCTGCAGCCGGATATCTGACCATTCAGGATATTCCTGCCGGCCTGCTTGAAGAAAATGATGCCGCCATTTTATCATCACACCTTACAGGAAAGGATATTCTCGACTCCTCAGGGATAAGGCAGGTAATTGACGGAAAAGGAACGCCGGTTTTTGCCGCGTTTCTGATCGTTCGCCCGGCGGTTCCGGTCGTAGATGGGTTCAGACCTTTCGGCCCCATGATTGTTGGTATTACCTGGAATGACTTTCAGGGTAATGAAGGATCCTTTATTGCTGAGCCTGGCGAAAGCCCTGTTTATCAGATAAGAAAAATGCTTGTGCAATTGGCATCTGACGGCAGCACTATCGCCTATTCCGGCGGCAAATGGGTTAATAACGCGCTCAGGCAGCATTATCAGGATATGACGGAGAAATTCATCTTCACTGATATAGAGGAGATTTTTTTGTCCGGAAATTTTTACCGCCCCGGGCTTATTCCGGATGCCGGGATCAACCAAATTGCAGCATTTCTGCATCTTACAAGCGCTGACCAGACAATGATTTCACAGACTATGGCCGGAGTGAAATATATGGAAGTAAGAGAAGAAAACAGGGAACATACGCTGAAGGAACTTGGAACTGCCCTATCGGCAGAAGTTGCTTCATGCCGGTCAGTTTACCATTTCCTTAAAAATATCATCAATAATGAAACCTGAGCCTGACCGCATAGGAACTTCCGTCCCAGTTTGCATCAATTAATCACCGAAAACCTCTTCTAATTTGCGCTCGAGCGCTTTTCCGCGCAGGCGGCGTGCAATAATTTTTCCTTCCCGGTCAATCAGTACCGTGTGGGGGATCGATTTTACTCCATAGGCCTGGGCGGCCTGGCTCTGCCAGTATTTAAGATCACTTACCTGGGTCCACACAAGGCCGTCCTTTTCAATCGCATTCAACCACGCATCCCGGTCCCTGTCAAGCGAAACGCCGAACACCTCAAATCCATTATCCCTGAACCGGTTATAAATTCTGACAACCTCCGGGTTTTCCCTACGGCAGGGGCTGCACCAGGATGCCCAGAAATCGATCAGCACCACTTTCCCCCTGAGGGATGAAAGCTTTGTTTCCACACCATCAGGCGCGGGGAGTGATATTTCCGGGGCGGGATTTCCCGTAGCCAGTTTGCGCTCAAAGGCGACTTTTTGCTTCAGGTCAGCAGCAGGTTTAAAGAAAGGATAGCTTCTGCCTGAAGCATTGGCTACACTGTCATAAACATCGAAATCAGCGCTTATATCCAGTTTCTCAATAAGCAACAGGGCGGCAGGTGAGCCCGCATTGGCCATCAGCTGATTGCGCAGGACTTCACGCTTACCCTGCTCCAGCTTATTGTATTCCTGCTCGATTACCGGCATTATTTCTGCAAAATCCGGTTGCCCCTGCGAGGAAGTATAGCGTCTGCCAAGGCTATCCATCTTCCTTTCAAAAGTGGCAGATTTTTCAGCCATATCATAAAGAATCCTGGTATCCGGGGAACCTTCCACCACGGGTAGACTGCCCAGCCGCTCCCTGTTCAGCTCCAGACTGATCCGGTCATCAGGCCTGACAAATATAAAAATATAGTTGTCTGCCGCAATCGAAAGCTTATATAAGGTTAGCTCGTTTACCTGCAAATCAAAGGCGAATACTCCGTCGGAAGCCGTTGTAGCTGTTAACGGTACTGATGCCATCACAAGGGGATCGGACATGCTTAACGCAATACCTGCAATTATATCACCTTTAAGCTTCCCGCTGATCGTTGCAGGATTTTGCCCGTTTACTGATGAGAACAGGATTGTTACAAAAATCAAGAGGAGTAATCTGCTTATCCGGAGTACCATATCACATCGATTAATGCAGGCAAATATATCAATATATTCAAAGATGATGATTGCTGTTATCCCTTACTGCCACAACCCGAAATACAAATGTATAAGATTGTTTATCTGCCACATACACAATTTGATTCTTTGTTAATAACTAAATCACGCAAAGGGGTCTGCAGGCTGGACAGTATTTTATAATTTTGAATTATGGAAGAGAACGACAAAATGGTGGGCGACACCAGAAAAAAAAGGCAATACAAACCCAAAGCGCTGAACGAAATCTTTGAACATGGCAAGGTTCCGCCGCAGGCTACTGATCTTGAAGAGGCGGTTCTTGGCGCCATTATGCTTGAGAAAGATGCCCTTGCCTCCATCATTGACGTAATCAGGCCGGATGCATTTTACAAGGAGGCGCATCAGATTATTTTCATGGCCATCACCCGGCTTTTTGCCAAAGGAGAGCCTATTGACATACTTACTGTCACCAATGAACTGAAATTTACCGGTGAGCTCGAAAGCGCCGGAGGGCCTTTTTATATTGCCCAGCTTACCAACAGGGTTGCTTCCGCCTCAAACACGGAATTTCACGCACGCATTATTCTGCAGAAATTCATTCAACGCGAGCTGATCAGGATCTCTTCCGAGATCATCCACGATGCCTATGAAGACACGACGGACGTCTTCCAGCTATTGGACAAGGCTGAGAATCAGTTGTTCAGTGTCGGAGAAACCAACATGAGACGCAATTATCTCGACATGCAATCGCTGGTGCGCGATGCCGTGAAACGCATTGAAAATGCCAAAAACCAGACGGGTCAATTCAGTGGTGTACCATCGGGGTTTACCGAACTTGACCGGGTTACCGCCGGATGGCAGCCCTCGGACCTGATCATTGTTGCCGCCCGTCCCGGTATGGGTAAAACTGCATTTGTACTTACCATGGCCCGCAATGTTGCAGTGGATTTTAAAAAAGCGGTAGCCGTTTTCTCCCTTGAAATGTCGTCGGTTCAGTTGGTAACCAGGCTTATCTCCGCTGAAGCGCAATTACCGGGAGATAAACTGAGAAAAGGCAATCTCGAAAACTATGAATGGGAGCAATTGAATGCCAAAATCAGTGCACTGATTGATGCACCGCTTTACATTGACGACACCCCTTCCCTTTCGGTTTTCGAACTCCGGGCGAAGTGCCGAAGGCTGAAAGCCCAGCATGACATACAGATGGTGGTTATCGACTATATACAACTTATGTCGGCCGGCATCGACCGCAGCAGCGGAAACCGTGAACAGGAAATCAGCACAATTTCAAGATCTTTGAAAAGCCTTGCAAAAGAGCTTAATATTCCGGTTATTGCGCTTTCACAGTTGAACCGCTCCGTTGAGCAAAGGCCCAACAAAAAGCCGCTGTTGTCCGATCTCCGTGAATCCGGCGCTATTGAGCAGGATGCTGATATGGTTGTATTTATTTACAGGCCTGAATACTATAATCAGAATGTGGATGAGGGCGGCGCCAGCCTGGCCGGCCATGCTGAAATCAGCATTGCCAAACACCGTAATGGCGCACTGAAAGATGTGCCCCTGAGGTTTATCAGCAAATATGCAAAGTTTACCGACCCCGAACCCGGCGACTTCGATATTTCAGGAGCGCTGGCACCCAACGGCAAATTCGAAAATGGCATCAACACACTTACCATTCAATCCAAAATGAATGATATGGATGAGGACCATGAACCCCCATATTAGAATCTGCTTCATTTACATCTCCTTTGCTGCTGTCATTTAAATTCTGAAACCGGATAACAAAACCGGCCTCTGCTGCGTTTAACAAGCAGATTTATTCATGGCTTAACCGATGAGAAAAGTTCTACTGCCGATTACCATTATGCTGTTCCTGAGTATAACCGTTCAGGCAGCTTACCTGCTGCTCCCGATGGACAAAGCCCAGAAGAATCATCTGAAAGCATACGGTATTGCCTATTGGACGCTTCAGCAGGATGTTGAAGTCAGTTGGCTCCTGAACTACAGGGGAGGAAGTTTTATGTTCCGGCATCATCCATTGCTCGAAGCGGAATGCCTGATAAGGGGGGTAACTTTTCAGGTAATTGCGGATGTGCAGGCCGATGCAATTCTGGCTGAGATCAGCGACCCAGCAGTTAATATGGATGAAATGCGGCTGCAGAAAGCGCCTAAAATTGCCGTATACACTCCAAAAAATAAACTTCCCTGGGACGATGCTGTTACCCTGGCACTGACCTATGCCGAGATTCCTTACGATATTGTTTACGACGACGAAGTGATCGGCGGGGTGTTGCCGTTATACGACTGGCTACACCTGCATCACGAAGATTTTACCGGACAGTATGGAAAATTCTGGGCCGCCTACCGTAACGCTCCCTGGTATCAGGAGGATGTCAGCAAAACCGAAGCCACTGCAGCAAGGCTGGGATTCAGCAAAGTATCTCATCTTAAGAGGGCCGTAGCCCATAAAATCAGGGAATTTACCGCGGGGGGAGGCTATTTGTTCGCAATGTGCTCCGCCCCTGACAGTTACGACGTAGCCCTTGCAGCCGAAAATCTGGATATCTGTGATGTGATGTTTGATGGAGATCCGGCCGATCCGCATGCGAATGATCACCTTGAATATCATAACTGCTTTGCATTCACCGATTTCAGCCTGGTGACGAATCCCTATGAATATGAAATTTCCAACATCGATGTAACGACAACAAGAAAAGTGACCATGGCCAACGATTTCTTCACCCTGTTTGATTTCTCGGCAAAATGGGATCCCGTGCCGTCGATGCTTACCCAGAATCATGAAAGGGTGATCAAGGGATTTATGGGACAAACCACGGCATTCAACAAGAATTTTGTCAAGCCCAATGTTATTCTTATGGGAGAAAACAAGGCTGCCAATGAAGCCAGGTATATCCACGGAACTTATGGCAAAGGGACCTGGACATTTTACGGCGGGCACGACCCCGAAGACTACCAGCATCTGGTGGGCGATCCTCCTACCGACCTGAATATGTACCCTAATTCACCTGGTTACCGTCTGATACTGAACAATGTGCTGTTTCCGGCAGCAAAAAAGAAAAAGCAGAAAACCTGATCTGCTAATACTGGCCTGATTTTTGAATAATCAAGCATTCCTGACATTCATTATCTCTTCCTTTATGCAAAAGATATTACTATTATCACTTCTGCTCTTCGTGTTGCAGGAGCGACCTCTTTATGCGCAGCAAAAATATTCAGTAAGCGGGTATGTCCGAGAGAAGAACAGCAGGGAGTTGCTGCCGGGGGTGAATATCTATATTCCTGAAATCAGGAGCGGTACAGTTACGAATAATTATGGGTTCTACTCGGTAACCCTGCCAGCCGGCAATTACATTATCAGTTATTCCTATGTCGGTTACAAACACGAAACCAGGGAGGTTAACCTGAATTCAAACCAGATGATCGATATTGAGCTTGACCCCAGCCTTAACCTCAGCGAGGTCATCATCTCCGCTGAAAAAGCGGAAAGGGTCAGCGAGAGCAACCGCATCAGTATGATCACGCTGCCGGTGCAGCAAGTCCGGGACATTCCTGCTCTGCTGGGAGAAAAGGATGTTTTCAAAGCGCTTCAGCTGATGCCCGGAGTTCAAAAGGGCTCCGAAGGCAGCAGTGGCCTTTATGTGCGCGGAGGCGGCCCCGATCAGAATCTTATCATCCTGGATGATGCTCCGGTTTATAACGCCAGCCACCTTTTCGGATTCTTCTCCATCTTTAATGGTGATGCGCTCAAAAGCGTGGAGCTAACTAAAGGCGGATTTCCGGCCCGTTACGGCGGACGGCTTTCATCAGTGGTTGAAATGACCATGAAAGACGGCAATAAGCAGAAATTTGCAGGAGAGGCGGGCATAGGTCTGATCTCTTCAAGGCTTGTGCTTGAAGGGCCACTGAAAAAAGACACTTCTTCCTTTCTGATATCGGCCCGAAGAACCTATCTGGATTTAATTACCAGACCGTTTATGCCATCCGAAAGCCAGGGCGGGTATTACTTCTACGACCTGAATGCAAAACTGAATTATGACTTCGGCCCAAGAAACAAACTATATCTGTCGGGTTATTTCGGAAGGGACAAATTCCAGTTTATTGACAGATACAATTACGATAACAGCAGTTACAAAAACAAAGGTGGATTATACTGGCAAAATGCGACCGGCACCCTTCGCTGGAACCATCTGTTCACCGAAAGGATCTTTGCCAACACCTCCCTGATCTACAGCCGCTACAACCTCACAATCTTCAACGAGGAGAAAGACAAGTCGGGAACTTATTCACTTGAATACAACTCAGGTATCCGTGACATCGCTTTCCGGCACGATCTCGAATATCATGTTTCAACATCCTACAGACTCAGGGCCGGATTTCAATCCACAACACATTTATTCACACCTTCAGCCATCGTTGAAAAAGACAGTCAGACGCTGCTGGATTATAAACAAAAAACCGAGTACAACTCACTTGAATCAGGCGTTTATCTCGAAAATCATTTTAACATCAATAACCGGTTTCAGGCTAATGCCGGTGTACGTTTAAGCCACTTTATCGCCAATGGAAAACATTACCTATCCCCTGAACCACGTCTTTCTGTCAATTACTTAATCGAAGAAGGGCTTTCAGTAAAAACCGCCTATGCTGAAATGAATCAGTACATTCATTTACTCAGCAATACCGGCATCGGGCTGCCAACTGACCTTTGGGTGCCTTCTACCGACAGGGTAAAACCACAGAACTCAAGGCAAATTTCGGGAGGTCTGGCTAAAGACATGATCAGTAAGAATCTGACAGTGACCCTTGAGGGATATTACAAATGGAGCAGGAATATACTGGGATACAAGCCTGGTGCAAGTTTTTTGCTGCTGGATGACCCTACCGAAGCCCAGAATTTCACCTGGCAGGATAATGTTACGGCCGGAGAAGGCCAGTCATACGGCGCAGAGCTGCTGATACAGCGAAAAACCGGCAAGCTTAGTGGCTGGATAGGTTATACCCTGTCATGGACCCGGCTAAGGTTCGATGAAATCAATTTCGGCGAATACTTCTGGGCCAGGTACGATCGGCGGCATGACCTTTCGCTGGTGCTGATCTATGACCTGAAGGAGAATATCACCCTGTCAGGCACCTGGGTGTACGGGACCGGCAACGCCATTACCCTGCCGTTGGGAGAGTATCCGGGTATTACCCACAACCCGTTTATTGATATGATGGGAGGCGATAACCCATATTACTATCAATATTACAACACCATAACTGATTATGGCGAAGTCAATTCCTTCAGGATGAAAGCATATCACCGCCTCGATTTTGCGATTCAGTTCCATAAACGTAAAGCGGGATATGAAAGAACCTGGGAACTTGGCGTGTATAATGCCTATAACCGGAAAAACCCTTTCTTCTATTTTATTGATAATGAATACAATGAATCCGGAACCATCAGCAAACTCAAACAGGTGTCAATTTTCCCGCTGATTCCATCTGTTACCTATAACATTAAATTCTAAAAAAATGAAAAAAAAGATAATAAGGCTGATACTCCTTTTTGCGGCAGTCCTTCCCATCTCTGCCTGTGAAGATATGATCTCAGAAGTGGATGTGCCTGAATCAGATCCTAAAATTGTCGTCTTTTCGGTAATATCTCCGCAGGATGAGTTCATTACTGTGAAGGTATATAAAAGCCGGGCATTATATAGTCCCACAACACAGCAGCCCTGGGAAGAATCATTCCCGGTTATACCCGATGCCACAGTCCGGATTTCGAACGGAACAGACTGGCTTCAGTTGCCCTTCAATGCTGATACAAGGTCATACCGGATTGCTTCTGAAAATATGCCGGTACTGGCCGCACAAACCTATTATCTGGACATCAAAGCCCCCGGAGGATACTCAACTGAAGCCAGTTGCACAGTTCCTGCCGGCATCCCGCCTGACATTGAGATTACGGCAACTGATTATGTCGAGAATTATGGAGAGCGGTCAGCTATGGTTAGCTTCAGATTTAAGGATATTCCCGGAAACGGGCATTTTTACAGGGTTATTCCAGGATCATATTACAGTGATGAATACTACGGCGACGAATTTTTCAGTGAATCAGGACTCAGCAGGGGTGAAAGCGTATTTTCAGACAAAAACCGGGAGGGCGCTTATTTCACGTTCAGAACTTCAGAAATCTATACCGGAAATAAGCCTGATGTCAAACTTCTGGTATGGTCATCGGTAACCGATGAAAGCTATTACAACTATCACCGTTCGGTATTGTCATTTCAGGGCGACAATCCTTTCTCAGAGCCTTCGCCTGTTTTTACAAATATTAAGGGCGGGCTGGGTATTTTTGCTGCTGTCAGCGGCAGACTTCAGGTATTCAGTCTGAGTCAACAGTAGTACCGGTTCAGTCCTGCTTCCGATCGTAAGTTACGTAAGAGTAGCTAAACCCCAGTGATTCCAGGGCATCCACATCAGTCCTATCCACTTCGGTCCATTCGTCAAAGTTTATTTCCGGATAGAAAGTATCCGCGTCAATCTCCTTATGCACCAATGTGAGATAAAGCCGGTGGGCAAGGGGCATAAACTGCCGGTAAACCATGCCTCCGCCGATGATGAAATTCTCGCGCCCATCTTCCATCTTTTCAATGGCATCTTCAATGGAATAGGCCATCACGCAACCGGGAATCTGCTCTCCCGGCACATCTGTAATTACAACACTTCTACGGTTAGGCAGGGGGCGCAATGGCAATGATTCGTATGTACGTTTCCCCATCACGATGGTGTGACCGGTGGTGAGGGCTTTAAAACGCTTCAGGTCTTCGGGAATATGCCAGAGCAGGCGATTGTCCTTACCTATGGCCAGGTTGTCGGCAATGGCTACTATGATTGAGATGGTTTTCATATACTACTCAGAAACAGATTAATTAATGATCAGCAGACAAAACAGCTTATTCAGTATCAGACAGCTACCGGAGCCTTGATATGGGGATGCGGATTATAATCAACAAGCGAAAAATCCTCAAACCTGAAATTAAAAATATCTTTTACCTCCGGGTTGATTTCCATACGGGGAAGCGGCCTTAAATCACGGCTCAGCTGCAGGGCAACCTGATCGGTATGGTTAAGGTAAATATGCGCATCGCCGAAGGTATGAATAAACTCCCCTGGCTTAAGCCCTGCAACCTGGGCCATCATCATTGTCAGCAACGCATAAGAGGCAATATTGAACGGCACGCCAAGAAAGATATCCGCGCTGCGCTGGTAGAGCTGACAGGAGAGTTTACCGTTGGCAACATAAAACTGGAACAATACATGACAGGGAGGCAGCGCCATCTTTTCTACTTCGCCGGGGTTCCATGCACTCACCATCATGCGACGCGAATCCGGCTTTCCCCTGATCAACTTCAGCACTTCACTGATCTGATCAATCGTTCTGCCATCGGCCGTTGACCATGAGCGCCATTGCCGTCCGTATACCGGACCAAGGTCGCCGTTTTCATCAGCCCATTCGTCCCATATGGATACTTTATTATCATGCAGATACCTGATGTTGGTATCACCTTTCAGAAACCACAGCAGCTCATATATAATGGACCTCAGGTGCAGTTTTTTGGTAGTCAGCACAGGGAAACCCTCTTCAAGATTGAACCGCATCTGGTAACCAAAAACGCTGATCGTACCTGTTCCGGTGCGGTCATCCTTGCGGACACCGTTTTCCATTACATGCCGGAGCAGATCATGGTATTGCTTCATTGCTTATTGATATTTGTGCAAATTTAAATTTTTACAGGTAGAAAATACCGCATCATCAAGGATTGGCAGAATAAAACCTTTTCTGCCGTCACTTTCTCTCTTTCCATGAAACATAAGGCAGTATGGCTCCGGCTGCTTATCTGCTTAACAGCAACCTGGTCAGGGCAAAGGACCGGTTCAGTTTCTTTGCTTAAAATGGATTGAATCACCCCACTGATCATAGCCGATTTTATTCCCTGACAAGTGAATCCTCGCTTCGAGGCAGTTTTTGCAATCGGCGGCTTCCTCGTCGGTGCAGGGTTTATTCTCATAAAGTTTATAATCGTCGCGGTATACACCTGGAGTTATGTTGGGCATGATGATGTTGGCACCAATCTTCAGGGCCTTTTCCCTTCCGATGGGATCAATGGCCTGCAAAGCTGTTGCTGAGGCGATATTGATGGTTTTCATCATCAGCCGCAGCACTGCTATCATTTTAAGTGCCAGGTCAAACCGGGCTTCGAGGGGCAACAGCTGATCACGGTATTCCCACAGCGGGGTATCGGTATGTTCAATGTAAGGACCCATGCCGCACATATCAATGTCGAGCGCTTTCATAAAAAGCAGATCACCGGCAAGATGATCAGGTGTTTGAAACGGAAGGCCTATCATCACACCGGTACCGACCTGGTAACCGGTATCCCTGAGATCGTATAACGCCTGCAAACGCCTTTCAAAGCTGTGCTTTTCATCCCGGGGATGTATCTTGTAATACAATTCCCGGTCAGATGATTCAATGCGAAGCAGATAGCGGTGAGCACCGGCAGCGAACCAACGCCGGTAAACATCCCTTGTCTGCTCTCCGACTGAAAGCGTAATGCCCAGCCGGCCATCCGACAATTCCTTGATCCGCTTTAAAAGACGCTCAATTCTGAGGGTAAAAGCCTCGCCCTCGAGTTCGCCACCCTGAAGCACCACCGACCCATAATTACTTTCAAAGGCAAACCGGGCGGCTTCAAGTATCTCATCATCTGTCAGATTGTAACGGTTCGCCTTTTTGTTTCCTTTCCGGATACCACAATAGAAACAGTTTTTGCCACAGATATTGGAAAACTCAATCAGGCCCCTGAAATAAACGATATTTCCCACATTTTCTTCCTTTACCTTTGACGAACGGGCAAAGAGCGCACTTCTGTCCTCATTCTCAGAGGTAAGCAACCGGACAATTTCTTCATGGGTGAAGTAATCCTTATCAAGAATCTCGCTGATCGGAATCATTTAATAGTTTATTACCAATGGCAAAGTTAGTCTAAAATCCCTTACTACCTGCGCCAGTTTGAAACCGCCATATGCCATGGTGTGCGGTAGGTCTCCGACCTGATCAGAAAATACTCTGACTGGTTATCAGGGAGTGGTTCAAGGTTGAACAGGAATCGCAATGAAAGGGGGTTTCCTGCTTCACCATAGGTCCACTGCTCTGTCGAAGTATTGCGGTAAACAAGATTTGGCGGCCCATAAACGACATATATCATTCCGCGGTCTGATTTCCATCCTTCCCGGCTTAAACTGAAGAAACGGTTGGCCTCCTCCACCCTGCCATAGTACCGCCTGATCTGAGACAGGGCCCTTTCGGAATGCCCAGTAAGTTTAATCCAGAATTCATCAATGGCTGCCCGGGGCGGCAACTGGCTCATTTCCCTGTATTCTGCATCGGTTGAGATATACCTGAGCGATTCCCGCATCTGGGCGGTTGAACCAATATCGGGAAAACCGTCGTAAAACCTGTGAATAACCATCACCGGACTGCCAGCTTCACAGAGCAGGTATCTGCCTTCACCGGGCAATGTAATGAGGGATGTGACACCATTACTGAATTCAACTCCGAAAATACTGTCGGCAACGTGTTCTTTTATGTTATCCGGAAAGCCAAAAGGCGGAGCTCCCGGCAAATACTTTTCAGCATAGTATTTAAAGCGCAGGGAATCAGCAAACCTGTTTGATCGTATCCGTACCTTTTCATTTCTATACAGAAAATTGCGCATCAATGGCAACCCTGACTCATCCAGCAGCAGAAAATCATGAACATTATATACCTGTTTCTTATGTAAACTTATAAAGGTGCTATAATTATTGCCTGCATTAAGGTCAAGTAACTCAATGCTCAGCACATAATCACGTCCCGCCAGGGCCCGGATGGGAACAGAATCCAGAAAGATGACCTTCCCCTTAAGTGAATCTACGCCTGTAAAAGATGCAGAATCAATGATTATACCCTTCTCAAAGCCATCAAACAACTGATAACTCAGCTTAAACCGGCATTTATCACCCCCGTTGTCAGGGAGGTATCTGAGCCCTTCCATAGGGATGCGGATATAGAGATTGGTGATACTGTCGTTCAGATTGAAAAGGGCATATGACAATCCGGTCAGTTGCCGGTCAGGCTTGTAAAAACCTGAAATATTTCTGTACGATAGCTTTGCGGGGCCTTTACAGTAAGCCAGCGTCATTGCAGTCAGAAGCGTTGCAATGAAAAAAATCAGCCTGGACTTCATGTGTTTATTTAAAAAAGTTCGACGATTAACAGATTCTGAAAGTTAAGCGGTGAATAAGCCAATCACCATTCAAACCTGAATAATTAAAAAATCTGACTAACCTTAATGAATGTAAATTTAATAAATTTTGATCAGCAGGCCAGGCTGTTTCTTCAGACCGGAGGACAATAACAGCCGTAAATGGTTATGCGACCCTGATCCGTGAACCGATCCTGAGTACTTTGGTTGGTTTGATGCCATTAATCCTGCACAATTGATTTACCGAAGTGCCGTATCGCCTGGCTATTTTCGAAAGGGTATCTCCCGACCGGATCGTATGATATTTACTGCCGGATGAATCCGTTCCATTATTTGTCAAAGATGATGCATTCCGCCCGGAACTCCAGAAATATTTTGATATCAGCAAAGTATCCGTCCGAAGTGTGTAATTCTCAAAATCGATGATCTTGTCGGGATTAAAATGTTCTCCACGAAAGCGGGTCTCGAAATGCAGGTGGGTAGTGCTTGCCCGGCCTGTTCTGCCACCCAATCCGACCGGCTCTCCTGCTTTGACTTCCTGATTGATATTTACCAGAATTTTTGACAAGTGGCTGTATACCGTCTCCAGTCCGTTATGATGCCTGATCACCACCATTTTTCCATAACCGCTCATCACCCGGGCGATCCTTACCTTCCCGTCAAAGGCGCTCACAACGGTATCTCCTGACTCAAGTTTTATATCCATACCGGCGTGAAACCGGCTTCCCCGCGAGCCATACTTTGAAATAAGCTTTCCTTTAAAAGGAAAAGCAAAAGGTGTTTCCGCCGGATTATTCAGCAGAAGCAGCACCGAATCCGCCATATTGTATACCTCTGTCCTGCCTGTCCTGATATACAAAGTGTCCCACTTATTATTATACAAAACATCTGAAGGCACAAAAATCATATCTTCAGGTATATAGTCATTACTGCCTTCTTCGGTCAGCAACTCCTCATCTTCCGGCATATCATCATTATGCTCCTGTACAACAGAAATTCTGATGGATCCACGCTCTTCGTTAAGGAAAGAATTTGTATCAATTGTAAATGATTGTGCAATGCCGGTAAAAGGTAATGAGAAAACCAAAACACCTATAAATATTAGGGCAGTATTTCGGAAATCCGGTAATGAAAATACCCGGAAATACTGACCAAAAGCACGTTTGTCATTATTAGCCAGCAAAAACCACCCGCTTAAACTATTGAAAAAAAAACGATAATATGGTTCAGGATGTGTTTTCATAACGGGCATTACGTTCACAAAAGTACTATTTTGCCTGAAAACAATACACCCGCAAGCAGGATGCCGCAAAACTCAAAATGTGCAACAGAATCCCAATGCATTATTATTGAAGATATTACACAAAAGAGCCGGCCCTGACAGGGCCGGCTCTAAGTTAAAAATTAACTTTTTTTTAGAAACTGATATCGATTCCAAGCGCTACGGTGAAGGCGCTACGATTATAGGTTTCAGTATATTGAGGCAGAGGGGAGGCTGCCGGGAAATCTCTGGTATCTTCAACATAAGCGGTATTCATGGCACCAAGATTAATCCCGATTTTTTCGTTAACCATATAACGAAGGCCTGCAGCAATACTGTTTGTTGAAAGACTATGACTCAGGTCGGTCTGATACAGGTCCATCACACCGGTCTGGGTGCGGAGGTAACCAGCGCTGACCAGCCATTTTTCGTTAATGGCATATTCAAGTCCCAGGGCAAATTCCCAGAAATTCTTATCCATCACTTTATCATTCTTCACATATTCGCCGTCAAGCTTTTTACCGTATTAAGCATTTTTATCAAAATAATAATGCAGTCCGGCACTTACTTTCAGCTTTTCGGTTGCATCAAAGCCAATTCCGGCAGTAAACATTGCCGGCAGATCACTCGGAACTTCAGCTTTATCAGGATACAAACCAACATCATCCACTTTGGTGCTGTTCTTAACCTTAATGCTGGCTTTATGCTCATATTTCAGGCCGATGTTGAACCGCTCAAACTTCAGATTTACTCCGATAATGGGAACGATGCCGGTTCCGCTCTGCGCCGCATCAACTTCCTTATCACGGGTTGCTGCCGCATTCCCGGCCATAGCCTGAGAATTTGCCGCATAACCTGCTGAAGCTGCTACAAAAAATCCCTGGGCTTCTGCAATGGTCATATTTGAGGGATCGCCGCCAAGCGCTGCGATGGTTCCCTGAAGCGTGGCCACTTCCTGGGCTGTCAGGCCGGCTGAAGTACCGTTGGAGAGGGGAACATTTCCTCCGCCTCCATCAAGCACCGGCTGCAGCGATGAACCTACAGCACCAAGATTGGCAGAAACGTTTCCGAGATATCCGCTCAATTCACCGAAAAACACAGGAGCACTTACCATCTCTCCGGTATAGTTCAAAGCAGAAAACACAGGGTTGATCATAATATCAGAAAGATGACCCTTGTAGCTGTTGTTCAGCATCACATAACGTAAGCCAAGACTGACGGAAAGAACCTCATTCACCTGGTAGGAAGCGCCGGCCTGAACGCCATAAAAAACCGACCTGCCTTCAAACTCAGTATCAAAACTATACTTTGTAGTTTGGATACCTGCATTACTTAAAGAACCAGGAATACCGGCTACCTGCATCTCAAAGGAAGGCAGGCCGTCTTCAAACAAGGCACTTCCACCGCCTCCAATCGGGTTGAAGCCGAGTGAGAATGCAAGTTTTCCTGTTTTGTAAGCTGCATATACTGAAGGAAACAGCGGAGCAACAACATTTCCTTCAAAACCATCACGGTTAAGCCCTGGAAAGTTGGTATAAATTTTCCTGGTCTGTGTAATATACTGATTGTTAAGGGAGAGGTGAAATCCATCTTTGAGCTGCGTTAGGCCGGCAGGATTGTAATACACACCATCCAGACCCAAAGAAGCATCCCTTGCAGGCATTCGGATAAAAGAGGCACTCTGATTCGTGTTGTGCACTATACCACCTGCTAATGAAGTGATGGCGAAGGCACCGAATGATAAAACCAGTAATGTTTTTTTCATGTGGTTCGTATTTGGTTAGGTTAGCTAAAATATTGCAATTCTTAAATATTTCAAAATAATTTACCACATAACATAAAAAACATCCTGAGAATGGAGAAGTATACCATCAAATGCACAAAAGCCTCCGCTGATTTTTTCACCGGGAATCGTCTGACAAAACCGGAATAGTGGAATCCTTAACCTGCTGACTACTAATCAAGTTTCCAGTCAACCGGTGACAAACCCGCATCGACAAGAAGCTGGTTTGTTTGCGAGAAATGCCGGCACCCGAAAAAACCGCGATACACGCTTAATGGCGAGGGGTGCGGAGCTTCCAATATAAAGTGTTTTGATGTATCGATAAGGGATCTCTTGTTTTGGGCATACTTTCCCCAGAGCAGAAATACAAGTTTATCCCGCCCGGATGATAAAGCACTGATGACAGAATCGGTGAACGTTTCCCATCCCCTGCCCTGATGAGATCCGGCCTGATTGGCCCTGACCGTGAGGGTCGCATTGAGCAGAAACACACCCTGATCAGCCCACTTCGACAAGTCGCCGTTTGACGGATATGGAAAACCGAGATCGGTCTGCAACTCACGCAGAATATTTTGCAGCGAAGGAGGGAAAGGAATCCCCGCAGGCACCGAAAAGCAAAGCCCGTGCGCCTGGCCAGGCCCGTGATAAGGATCCTGACCCAGCAATACTACTTTAACCTTCCCGAAGGGAGTCCGGTTGAAGGCTTCAAATATCTTTGATCCGGGCGGATATACTGCATGGTTTGTTTTCTCTGATACCAGGAAAGATTTAAGTTCCCCGAAATATGGTTTACCAAACTCAGCAAAAAGTATTTTCTTCCAGCTTTCTTCAATTTGCGGATTAATTTCTGTCATCAGGCGTTACTTTTAGGCATTTCAAACATAAACAATATAAACTTGTTTTTTAAGTTACATTACCAGGCAGTTTATCTTTGCAAAAAAAATGTCACTCAACTGAGTAAAATTATGAAAAAAATTGTTTTATCATTGCTGGTTGTAGTTTCTCTGGGATTGATTTTGTCTGCGTGCCAGTCGAGTAGTAAGTGCGCTGCTTACGGTGAGGCAAGCAGATATAAGATTGAGAGAAACCGCTGATGATCTCAGATCGTCCTGCTACAGCCTGTGATTAATCATGGGCTTTTTTTGTTTGATACGGCATATTGTTTGTGTACTTTTGCTCAACTCTTATCAGGATATTAATGAATCGGTTCCTTTTTCTTCTTCCGTCGGCAATGTTGCTTCTTTTCACTTCTGTTGATCTTTATGCACAGGTTGATGAGGATTACGACAGCATAGCAGACAATGTACTTTTCCGGAAAGAGATGAACGGAAGCCTGATCATTCACAGTAATGGCTGGGGATTAGAATTCAGGACAGGCAGGAACCAGAGCATTTTCACAAAGTGGATGTTTGAAGCCAATCTGCTTGAAATGAAGGACAGCAAGGAGATAAAATCCATCAATCCGTTTTTTACCAACACCCGCAGCTATTACTACGGAAAACTTAATGCCATTTATATGCTCAGGGCCGGAGCGGGACAGCAACGGATGCTTAACAGGAAGCCTTACTTCGGCGGCGTTGAGCTCAGACTCTTCTATTCGGGAGGCCTTTCGGTTGCATTTACAAAACCTGTTTACCTCAACATCATCAAGCTGGATGAAAGCACCTACCGGTACATTACGGTCACCGAACGTTACGATCCCGAAAATCATTTCCCTGATAATATTTATGGCCGGGCTTCTTTCACCAAAGGTTTCAACCAACTTAAGCCATACCCGGGCATTTACCTCAAAACCGGCCTGAATGTAGAATATGGCACGGTCAATCAGAAGCCAAAAACCGTGGAAGCTGGCATCGCGCTGGACATATTTGCCAAACCGGTTCCCATCATGGCCTTCCGTGATCCTTCTCAATTCTTCTTTACGCTTTACCTCAGCGCAGGGATCGGGAAAAGATACGATTAAAACATAACGGCAAACTCCCTGTTTACTCTATTCTCCCAACTAGTTTATCCGACGAAAGGGAACATTTATATGCCGGTTCTCAACTAACAGCAATAAGCATATCCTCAAATTAATGTGACTGATGATGAGCAGAAAGAAAGTAATTATTATTGGCGGAGGGTTTGCAGGTATTCAGGTTGCAAGACGGCTTGATCCAAGCCTATATGAGGTTACGCTGTTTGACAAGATCAATCACCATCAGTTTCAGCCACTATTTTATCAGGTAGCCACATCACAGATTGAACCAGCCAATATATCATTCCCTTTCCGGCATATTTTCAGAAACAAAAAGCATGTTCAGATCAGATTCGCTGAAGTCAGTCTGATCTCGCCGGACCAAAACAGAATAAGTTCAGGTATAGGTGAATTTTATTATGATATCCTGATTATTGCAACAGGTTGCAGGACAAATTTCTTCGGCAATCGTGAGATCTGCAAACATTCATTTCCTCTGAAAACAACCTATGATGCTATAAAGATCAGAAACCATACATTAAAAACTTTTGAAAAGATCATTTCTTTAAAAGAAGATGAAAGAGAGCCGTTTCTTAATCTGGTTATTGTTGGAGCCGGAGCAACAGGAGTTGAATTGGCAGGCGCCTATGCTGAAATCAGGAAAAACGTTTTGCCAAAAGATTATCACAGGATCGATTTCAGCAAGTTTCAGATCTACCTGGTGGAGGGCAGCCGCAACACCCTGAACACTATGAGCAATAAGGCAAAAACTGCTTCTGAAAAGTATCTGCGCGAAATGGGGGTTCAAATATTAACCGAAAGATTTGTTACAGCTTATGATGGCAATATCCTTTCCTTTAATAATGGTGAAACTATCAGAACAAAAACAGTAATCTGGGCAGCAGGCGTAACGGGAAATTATATTAATGGATTATCCCAGGATTGCCGCACTCAGACAAACCGGATTAAAGTAGACCGGATAAATAAGGTTATCGGCAGCGATAATATTTATGCCATTGGGGATGTAGCCTTTATGGAAACGTCCAAATATCCGAAGGGACATCCACAGGTTGCCAATGTTGCCATCAATCAGGCTAAAAATTTAGCGAAGAACTTAACGCGGATAATCAAAGGGCACTCACCTGTTGAATATGAATACAGGGATTGGGGCTCAATGGCAACGATTGGACAAAACAAGGCCGTGGTTGATTTTCCGTTTCTAAATTTCAAAGGATATTTTGCATGGTTCATATGGATGTTCCTGCATCTTATGCTTATTCTCAGTGTACGGAACAAATTAATTGTATTTATAAACTGGGCATGGATTTACTTTTCTAAAAATTCATCACTAAGACTGATACTGACTGATGATAAGGATCCCTGTCACGAAAACCAATAAGAAATAAAAATTTTAATTCCGGATCAGACTTACCAAGTTGCATATTCCTGGTACAGGGTTGATAAGTAAGTATTCAGTGTATGTGTTATCAAAGATTAAAGCGATAGAATAAAAGAATTCACAATCAAGAACTTCCCGGACGGGTAATTAAAATCTTAAACAGCAAGCTTATAGCCTATTAATATCATCTTCATCCCGCATTGATCAACGGAAGGCCTCCAGGACTGAACGATTGATTTAATCAGGGAAAACCAGAAACAGTTATTGTCCGGAACAATTTTTATTGTACTAATTTCAAACAATTAATCGCTCAAACAAATTCTTCAAATGCTTAATCCTGGTTCGACAAAACAAACAATTGCCGTTTTGCTAACGGCAATATAACATACCCTGAGCGCTTAAAAAAGGCCCTGGCTGTAAAAACAACCAGGGCCTTGAGTTCTGTCTAGTCTCTTAATGCCGTACAACAATTTTTGTCGTGGCAGTTGATCCGTTCATTTCTATCAGTAGCATATAAACACCATCGGATAAAGAACCAAGATCAAAGTTAGTGACCAATCCGGATTCAACCTGAACATCGCGATTGATGCGGGTTTTCCCAAGCAGGTCAAGAACCTTGATTGTAGCTCCGCCATTAATAGAATTCTTCATACGAATGGTCACGAAATCCGTTGCCGGCGCCGGATAAACATTCAACCCGGCAATTGTACCTGAAGGATTATCGATTCCAAGTGCTACACACCGAAAGTTCCATGTTGCACTCCATTCAGTAGTATCACGGCTGCTGATGGCATTGACCCTCCAATAATAAGTGCCTGCGCTGTCGAGCACATGGAGCGGAACCCTGAACTGCTCATCTCCGGCCGAAGTAGTGGCGTTAATGCTGTAATTCCTGGCATTGTTGAAATCGGCGTTGGAAGCAAGCTGCAACTGATACCTCAGCACACCGGTGATTTTTTTCCATGACAGCGAAGGCTGCAACACAACATTGGTTGCATTGTTAGCCGGATTGGCAAGGGTAACGGTACTTACCGTGGTAAATGAACGCCTTGGGGAGAAAAGGGTATCTTTTGAATGAATGGCCGACATCTTCCAGAAATACTGGGTTCCGAAGAACAGTGTATCAGGTTTGGTACGGGTAGCAGTAGCAGCCACATTGTAAACATCGTAATGAATCATTTCAGGCTCTGTAGACAAATAGATATTGTATTTATTGATGCCTTTAACCTGGGCCCACTGGAATTCTGCATCGGGAACCACGTCAACGGCATTGTCATTCGGCCTGGTCAGGTTAAAGGTATTGGTAACCGTAAAAAAGGCAGTTGCGGTCCAGGCGGATGTATCGGCTGCGTGCCTTGCCCTGAGCCTGATATAATGACCGGTACCGAAAAGCAGGTTTGCAGCATTCACCTCTTTCAGTGACCCGTTTACAGAAGTGATATAGGCAAAGGGGCTGTTGAAGTCGGCGGTGGTATCAACCTGGTAGTCAAAATGGCTTACTCCTGTAATGGCATCCCACTGCAGCAGCACATTGGCGTCCTGATTGTTGGCATTGTTCGAAGGGCGTCGCAGAATAGGCCGGGCCACCACTGTAAATGCGCGGGTTTCAGTCCAGTCGGAAGTTCCGGTCTGGTCAACGGCCCTCACTTTCCAGTAATAAGTCTGCCCAAACAAAAGATTGGCCATATTGTACCTGGTGAGATCTGTCGAGAATTCCACCGGATTGGCAAATGCATTATCCTGACTAAGGTGGACAATGTAATGAAGCCCTGTCGTTCCAACCACTGCATTCCAGTCGAGCAACACATTCGGAGCAACGCCGGATTGATTGTTACCGGGCGAAACAAGTTCAGGAGTGTAGATAGTCGGAGAAGCAAGTATCACCGGGCAACTGATCGCTAAAAACAGCAATGAGAGAAATATCTTTTTCATTTTACTTGAATTTTTCTGATTTACAAACTTAAGCCGCAAACCGGCTTCAGCTAATGCTATTTGGTTACAACAAACTTGGCAGTTTTCACTGATGGGCCTTCAGAAACCTGTAACAGATAAGTTCCGTTTACAAGATCAGCAGCAGGGATGCTCAACTGATGTTCTCCAGCACCCGGCTTACCAAAATTGACAGACTTCACAAGCATACCTTGCAAGCTGTAAACATTCACCTGCAAGCCACTGTTACCTGAGAGGCTGACCTTGAAATTAATAGCTGATTTAACGGGATTCGGATAAACGCTGAGTTGAGTTTTACCGGTTTGAGCATAACTACCGGGCTCTCCGATGCCTACAAACATGCGGTTCTCAAAAATTCCGTTTCCGTGAGAAGCCAGGTAAATTGCCCCGAAATTGCTGACACCGGTAATACCGTCTATCCAGGGCCTGCTAACGGTTTGCTGGCGAACCATCATAACCGGTATCTCACCAAGACCGGTATTCTCAACGGTCCATGACGGACTTGAGCCAATAGATTCAGTGGCAAATACACCAAGATCAGTACCAAGGATAACCCTGTTTGAACTGTTCATCTCGATCAGGCAGGAATAAACCGGCATGGCCGGGAGGTTCCCCTGGATAGGACTGAAATCAGGGAATTGTGCCAGAGCATTGGTTGAACGGAAAACATATTCACTGTTACCATAATTACCCAGGGTAACAATCACATGGTTGTCGTTCTTCGGATCCACTGCTACGGAAGTTACATACCGGGCACCAAAGTCTTTGACAATACCGGATGAAATTATACAGGCCGAACTGCGCACATCAGCCCGCAGTGAATCGTAGGCCAGGGCAATATTGGCGATCCTCAGCAGTTTACCATCGGTAGTACCGACATACAGGAAGTTTGCATCCGAAGAGTAAGCCATACATGAAGGCACCCCGGTAAGGTTGGCAATACGGTCCCATGATGGCAGTTTGCCGAAATCAAGGACATTCCTTGACATATATACGGCATTCGTCATCCCGACAAAGAAGATGGAAGAAACAGGATCCACGATATGCAGCGAGTCTCCGTTTGCAAGTGGTTGTGTCAGTGTATATCGGAAGGGGAACTGGGCATTCTTACTCTTGAGTGACAACACATCGCCAGCGTTGTAGTTGGCCTTGGCATGAAATGTAATGCTATCGCGTGAATTCGGGTTATTAAAGCTTTCCCACAACTTAAACGGGGTGATAAATACACCTCCGTTGTTATTGGTAATTTCGGAGCCGTAAATAAATTCATTGGCAGGTGAAACGCCAAGGTCGTTTGATCTTACCAGATTCCCTGCGGTTGAAGAATAAAAAACTGCGCTGGGGTTAATCATGGAGAATTCAACCGACCCTCCGACAAAAGACGGAAGAATAGCATTCCCTGTTTCCGGGGTATTGCCTGTCTGATCGAGAAATACAACACCGTTACCCTGTGATCCGCCGGCTACGCGACCCTTGTCATCGTAAGCAACGGTGTAAAACATGGAAGTGCGGTAATTTTTATTGACGGACTTATTTGAAAAGAATGCATCATCAGTCAGGTATATACCCTGGTCAGAAGCCATATAAGCATTCCCTTCATTGGCGGGATTAATAAAAATCTGGTGGAAATAAAGCCCGGCATCACCCAGAGTTTTCTGCTGCCACTGGTAAAAACCGGTTTCGAGCACTTTAAGGCCTTCCCAAACGTTGACGCCTCCGACAAAAATCTTATCGGGATTCGTCGGGCTGACCACAACTGAAGCAGCATAATCACCATAATGGGTAGTATTGGCAGCATTGCCAAAAACATTGAAAACCGGACTGGCTCCCGGGCCTACCAGGCGCCAGGTTTCACCTTTATTTTTCGAAACAAATACTCCCCTCAACTGGCCGCGCAACGTTCCGCTCAGGGTGCCATCAGAAATCAGCACAGCATAAAGTGTTGATGCATCGGATGGGGCAAAAGCTACCTCGATGCGTGCCACGCCTTCTGCTGGCAGGCTATCCTGACCTACGCCCGTTGAACGCAGTATAAACCCATCGGCAGTGCCGGAGGGAGACACATATAGTTTATTATCAACCGAAGCAGCAATGGCACCATCAGGACCAATCTTTACTTCGTTGCTGGTTCCGGAAAGGTTTTCGCCACCTGACTTTGCCATCGACCAGGATTGTCCTCCATCGGAAGAATATTTCAAACCATAATTGGTTGCAGCTATCACCCTGTTGTTATCGCCGGCAGCAATTTTGTTGACAAAGGCCCATTCGGCGGTCGGGTCGTTATAAGTTCCGGGGTTGGTGGAAGCCAGTTTGGTAAAATTGTTCCCATCCGTTGATTTATAAATACCCTGACCGATAAAACCGCTGAAAAGATTAAACCTGTCGCTGGAGAAAGTTTCTCCGGTTCCGACATAAATATCTCCGTTTTTTGACTGGGTAATACAACTTACATTTAAAATTACCCCGCCTGTCTGAATCTGATTCCATGTCAGGCCATTGGTTGTGGATTTCCATAAACCGCCCGAAACACTTCCTGCAAAAACCGTACGGCCGGAATTATCCCTGTTGTCAAGTATTACAGCGCGGGTGCGGCCTGCAAAATTATCCGGCCCCATCGATGACCAGTTAAGGCCGATCGCCCCTGACTTTCTTAACCCCGAAACCTGGTTTCTGGCTTTTAAAACATCAACAGGATCTACCTGCCCGGTTCTATAGTTGCCACGGATCTGCGACAGGTAAGCCCAGCCGTTTTCAAGCCCCCCCGCAAGACTCCCCGTAACAGAGCTGCTGACAATTTGCCTGAATGAACCTGAGGTAGTCAGTAAAAACATTCCGGCCCCAAAAATTAAAGCAAGAAAGCCAAAGAGTAATCGTCTATTTTTCATATTCTTGTAGTTTATGGATATTACGATTTCAAGTCAACAAAAACAGTGGCACAAGTTACGTCTTTTTTAAAGATGAACAAGATCCCGTTCCACTTTTTCCAAACAAAAATAAACCAAAAATCCAATACCGACCCAACTTTCAGCAATAAAAACTATAGAATTGGCCTCCGGTATCAGGCGGCAAATGTAGGAGAATTTGACAATTTAAAAAAGAACGGGAAAATCTTCAGTAAAAAATTGTCTCCCGGATAAAAATATCATTGCTGAAAATGCAGGTTGAATTGCTTTTTTCATAGGTTTGCCGGTAGCTTCGCATAAGATGCCGCCAATACGGGTAATTGCCCAAGGGTGAAATTATGCCATTACAAATCAATTAGTTAAAAAATATGAGAACGATTGCACTGGTAATCATGTCGGGGCTGGCAGCCTCCCTCTCCTTTTCGTATGCCCAGCAGGACAGCATAAAAAAAGAAGGTTTTCAGTTTGAAGTAATAAAAAACAATCAGGCCACTCCGGTTAAAGATCAGTACCGGTCAGGAACCTGCTGGAGTTTTGCAGCCGTTTCGTTTATCGAATCCGAACTTCTCAGGTTGGGGGCCGGTGAAAAAGATTTGTCGGAAATGTATTTTGTTAACCATGCCTACCGCGAAAAGGCAGAAAGGTATGTACGCCTTCACGGATCTTCAAATTTCGGCCCTGGAGGTCAGGCCCACGATGTTATGAATACCATCGCGAAATTCGGTTTTGCCGAAGAAAAAGACTATCCCGGTCTCCTTGCCGGCGAATCAAAACATTTGCACGGGGAACTGGATGCCGTGCTGAAAGCTTATCTTGATGCTGTTGTACAAAAAAAAGACGGCAAATTGTCGAAGGTGTGGCCCGATGCCTACGCCGGAATTCTCGATGCTTACCTGGGCAGCATGAATAATCAGGCTGCCGGTAAAAAAAACAGCGCAATGCCTGCCTATGCTCAAAAAGCAGGCTTTAACACTGCAGATTATATCGAACTCACTTCCTATCTGCACCATCCGTTCTATCAGAAAATAAATCTCGAAATACCCGACAACTGGTCGCAGGACCTGTATTACAATCTGCCGATAGATGATTTGATGGAGGTGATAAACCATGCCATTGAGAATGGTTATACGGTATGCTGGGACGGAGATGTGAGCGACAAGGGGTTTTCCCATACGAAAGGAGTTGCCATCCTGCCTGAGATTTCAGGCAGCTCCCTTGAAGGAACTGAGCGGGCCCGCTGGGAGAAGCTTACCGAAAAGGAGAAAAATGCCGAGCTTTACAGTTTCAGCAAACCGGTGACAGAAAGAAACATCACCCCTGAAATCAGGCAGGAAGATTTCAATAACCTGAAAGCAACCGACGATCATCTGATGCACATCACAGGAATTGCAACTGACCAGCTCGGCACCAGATATTATATCACAAAAAATTCCTGGGCAGCCGACAGCAATAAAGCGGGTGGTTACCTCAACATGTCGGAAGCTTATGTGCGCCTCAACACCATTGCCGTGATGGTTCACAAAGATGCCATCCCACCGGTGATCAGAAAAAGAATGGGCATCTGACGCACCCCTTTCCTTCAATTTATCAGGAAATTAAGGATTGCTGAGTCAGCAAAGTCCCTGTAAGCCTTTTGGTTTAACAATTTTTAACACCGGTGCTGCACTCCGGCAGCACTGGTAGTAATATTTTTGCAAAAAAAACAATGCCATGATTGAAACTGATATCAAGGAACTGAACGACCGCATCCAGAAGGAAAGTGCTTTTATTGATCTCATTGAGATGGAGATGCACAAAGTTATCGTTGGGCAGAAACATATGGTGGAGCGACTCCTGATCGGATTGTTGTCGAACGGTCATATTTTGCTGGAAGGAGTTCCGGGCCTCGCCAAAACGCTGGCCATTAAATCATTGGCCAACATCATAGAAGCCAGGTTCAGCCGGATCCAGTTTACCCCTGACCTGTTGCCTGCCGACCTGATCGGAACCATGATCTACAGCCAGAAAAAGGAAGAATTTCTGGTCCGGAAAGGCCCCATATTTGCCAACTTTATCCTGGCAGATGAAATCAACAGGTCGCCTGCCAAGGTTCAGAGTGCACTGCTGGAAGCTATGCAGGAGAGGCAGGTAACCATTGGAGAAAACTCATATCCGCTTTCAGAACCTTTCCTGGTACTTGCCACGCAAAACCCAATTGAGCAGGAAGGAACCTATCCTTTGCCTGAAGCCCAGGTTGACCGTTTCATGCTGAAAGTAATCATTGGTTATCCCAGCCGTGAGGAAGAAAAACTCATTATGCGCCAGAATATGTCGGGCAGCTTTCCGGAAACAAAAACGATCATTTCACCTGAACAGATTCTGAAAGCCAGAAACCTGACCCGGGAAGTGTATCTTGACGAAAAAATTGAAAACTATATTACCGATATTGTTTTTTCCACAAGATTTCCCGCTGAAAACAAGCTAAAGAAATTTGAAGGACTGATCGCTTACGGAGCCTCACCCCGTGCAAGCATCAACCTGGCACTGGCCGCCAAAGCCTATGCCTTTATCAAACGTCGCGGTTATGTTATTCCTGAAGATGTCCGTGCCGTTGCCCATGATGTAATGCGGCACAGAATCGGGCTAACTTATGAAGCAGAGGCCGAAAACATCACCACCAACGATATCATCAACGAAATACTCAACACGGTTGAAGTTCCCTAAACAATATAGTCTGTCACGGAAATCAATCAAACATTAAGTTAATTTCTGATGGAAACCAGCGATATCCTTAAAAAAGTACGCAAGATCGAGATCAAGTCCAGAGGCCTGTCCAACCAGATTTTCTCCGGACAATATCACAGTGCGTTCAAGGGTCGCGGAATGGCATTCAGTGAAGTGAGGGAATACCAGTACGGCGATGACATCAGAAATATCGACTGGAATGTCACTGCACGGTTCAACCATCCTTACATCAAGATATTCGATGAGGAGCGTGAGCTCACGGTGACTTTACTGATAGATGTAAGCGGATCCAACGAGTTCGGCAGCCGGCAGTGGCTCAAAGAGGAAATGATGACCGAAATTGCCGCCGTGCTGGCGTTTTCGGCAATTCAGAACAACGACAAAGTCGGTGTCATTTTTTTCAGTGATAAGGTTGAAAAATTTATTCCGCCAAAAAAAGGGCTGAGCCACATCCTGCGCATCATCAGGGAACTGATCGATTTCAAGCCTGAGAGTCAGAAGACCAATATTTCTGAAGCCCTGAGGTTCCTGACAAATGCCATGAAGAAGCGTTGCACGGCGTTTCTGATTTCCGATTTTATGGACAGCGGTTTCGAGGATGCACTCAGAATAGCCGGAAACAAGCATGACCTTGCAGCCCTGCACATCATCGACGAAAGGGATTTAACCATCCCTGACATGGGACTTGTAAGAATGTACAGCAAAGAGGCCGATAAAGCGATCTGGGTTGACACTTCAAGCAGGGCCGTCAGAAATGATTATGCTGCTCACGCCGAAAGCAGGATGAAGATGCTTGATATGGCATTTCGCAAAAGCGGGGTGGATGTTGCGCGTTTCAAAACCGGACAGGATTATGTCAAGCCATTGCTTGGACTTTTTAAAGCAAGAGAATCGAGAAGATAAGCAGACCACAGTTAATGCAGGATGGAGATGAAGGGAGCGTTAATCATAAAAAACACCGGTAAGCTGGCAGTATTGTTTATACTGCTGCTGCTTTACCCGTTTCACGGCATAGGGCAGAAAGCCACACCCGACACAACCAGATTCCTGATCGGACAGCAGATCAACGTTACATTGGAATTGCAGGTACAGGAAGGCACGCTGGTTAACTGGCCGGCTTTCGGGGATACGCTTACAAAGTCACTTGAGATAATATCCGTCTCCGGAATCGATTCGCTGAAACAGGAAAATTCCAGCAATATTCTGCTTCGTCAGATAATCAGAATTACATCATTCGACAGCGGCTACCATGTACTCCCCCCTGTTTCGTTTGCCATAAAGGAAGCCGGATCAAATGAATTTGAGGATGTTTTATCGGAAGCATCCCTGCTGGAGGTAATGAATGTGGCCGTTGATTTATCGGCTGATATCAAAGACATTAAACCGGTATTGAAAGCGCCTTACACGCTGCGCGACTTCCTGCCGTATTTTTTAATACTGCTCGGGCTGGGGCTGGCTGGGCTGCTAATATGGTACTATTTAAAGAACCGGAAAAAGAACAAGCCCTTGATCAGATTCCCTTCGAAGCCGGACAAGCCATCCCACCTGGTAGCCATTGAACAGCTTGAAGAACTGAAAAGGGAACAACTCTGGCAAAAGGGACAGGTAAAAGAATATTACACCCGGCTTACAGATATTCTGAGGACATATTTTGAGGCACGTTTTCAGGTGGATGCTATGGAAAAAACCTCTGATGAGATCCTGGATGCCATGCGCGATCACCTTGCTGATGCAGGAAGAATGGAAGATCTGCGGAAAATTCTGATGCTTTCTGATATGGCAAAATTTGCCAGGGCCCGGCCGCTGGCCGCTGACAATGAACTCAGTCATACCCTGGCTGTTGCAGTTGTCAACAGCTCCATTCCTGCTCCGCCGCGACCTGAAGCGAATACTGTTCAGGAAGCTGAAAAGAATGAGCCATCAGATACAAATATCAATCACTGACAGTCATGTTTGAGCACATAAAATTTGCCAATCCTGAATCGTTGTATCTCCTGCTGCTGATTCCTGCTGCCATTGCCTGGTACTGGTACAGGGGGCAGGATACCAAAGCACGGTTGCAGGTCAGTGATTTCGCGGCGTTTCTCAATAAGCGGAAAACCCTGAGGCAAAGGCTGCGTCACCTTACATTTATCCTGAAGGTAATCGCTTTCTCGCTGCTGATCATCTCCCTGGCCCGTCCTCAGTCGAGCACTTCGAGGCAAAATGTCAGCGTTGAAGGAATCGATATTGTGCTGGCCATGGATATCTCAGGCAGTATGCTGGCCGAGGATTTTAAGCCAAACCGCCTGATAGCGGCCAAAGAAGTGGCGAAGGATTTCATCAAAGGACGGCCCAGCGACAGGATCGGCCTGGTTGTATTCAGCGGTGAGAGTTTCACGCAGTGCCCGCTCACTACTGACCATGCAATACTGTTAAATCTGCTTGATGAGATCAAAAGCGGAATGATAGAGGATGGCACAGCCATCGGAGATGGCCTGGCTACGGCAGTAAGCCGGCTTAAAGAGAGCTCCGCGGTAAGCAAAGTCATTATTTTGCTCACCGATGGAGAAAACAACCGGGGCTTTATCGATCCGGCATCAGCCGCTGAAATAGCAAAGGTATTCGGACTCAGGGTTTACACCATTGGGGTGGGCACCATCGGTACGGCGCCTTATCCGGTTCAAACCCCTTTCGGGATGCAATATCAGCAGATGGAAGTAAGGATAGACGAACCGTTGCTCAGGCAGATTGCTGAAATGACAAACGGCAGGTATTACAGAGCGACCAATGCCGGCAAGCTGAAAGAGATTTACCAGGAGATCGACCAACTCGAAAAATCCAAAGTCGATGTGACTGAATTCCGGAAAAAAACCGAAGAATTTTTACCTTTTGCGCTGGCAGCGCTGGTTTTGCTGCTGCTTGATTTTGTCCTGGGCATCTCTTTTTTCAGAAAATTTCCCTGACAGCAAACTTTAACCAAAGACAGGAAGAGACAATGTTTAGATTCGAACATCCGGAATATTTAAACCTTCTTATGCTGCTTCCATTGCTATTGGTAGCTTACCTGCTCTACCTGCGATGGAAGAAACATGCTGCAAACAGGTTTGGAGAAAAACCATTGGTAACACGGCTGACACCGGATGTTTCGCCTGGCAGGTCACACATAAGGTTTTTACTGCTTTCACTCACCATCGCCTCAGTATTGCTGGCGCTGGCGAATCCTCAGATTGGCTCAAAACTCGAAAAGGTACAGCGCAAGGGTGTTGACCTCATCATTGCCCTGGATGTATCGAACAGCATGTTGGCACAGGACATCCAACCCAGCCGGATTGAGCGGGCCAAACAATCCATTTCGAGGCTCATCGATGAACTGGAAAATGACCGGATCGGACTGATCGTTTTCGCCGGAAAGGCATATACCCAGCTCCCCGTTACCACCGATTACGGAGCAGCAAAACTCATGCTATCCACTGTAAAACCCGACATGATTCCCGTTCAGGGCACGGCCATCGGACAGGCAATAGAAATGGCCATGGCATCGTTTAAAGCAGAAGAGGCAGGAAAAGCTATAATCATCATCACCGACGGGGAAAACCACGAAGATGATGCCGTAGAGAAAGCAGCCGAAGCTGCACAAAGAGGTATAAAAGTATACACCATCGGCATGGGCCTTTCCGAAGGGGCCCCGATACCGGTGTACCGTGACAATCAGTTGGCAGGGTTTAAAAAGGACAGAAGCGGAAGTACCATCATAACCCGGCTTGACGAAACCATGCTCCAGCAGATTGCGCAGGCCGGCGAAGGCATTTACGTAAGGGCAAGCAACACCCAGGCCGGGCTCCGTAAGGTATTCGAGGAAATCAGCAACCTTGAAAAAAATACTTATGACACGAAAAGCTTTTCAGATTACGAGGACAGGTTTCAGTATTTTGTGGCACTGGCAATTATTCTAATGGCCCTGAATTTCCTGCTTAATGAACGCAAAAGCCGCTGGGCTGGAAAATTCCGGATTTTTAAACCCGAACAGCCAATAAGATCATGAAAAAATTAATCATAATACCCGTTTTAGCTTTAATATGCACGCTTTCATTCGGGCAGAAGGATAATCCTTTTATCAGAAAGGGGAATAAACTGTATGATAAAGGCAAATTTAAAGAAGCGGAGATCGATTACCGCAAAGCAATGGAAATGGTGCCTGCTTCTGCCAAAAGCACTTTTAATCTAGGCAATTCACTTTACAGGCAGGAGAATTATGAAGAAGCCGAACGCAATTTTATCAATGCGGCCGGATTGTTGAAGCCTGCTGATCAGGCGGCCAGGGCCGGTGCCCTTCATAACCTGGGCAATACCTACCTGAAAGCAGAAAAGTACCGCGAAAGTGTTGAAGCATATAAACAAGCCCTGCGTTTGAACCCGGATGATGAAGATACCCGTTACAACCTGGCCTATGCCCAGCGGAAACTGATGCAACAACAGCAACAGCAGCAGCAACAACAACAACAAAATAACGACAAGAAGGACAACAAGGACGAGAAAAATCAACAGCCTCAGCAAGATCAGTCAGATCAGCAGGATCAAAAGGAGCAGCAACAGCAGCAAAAGCCACAGATATCAAAACAGGATGCCGAACGTATGCTCCAGGCGTTGAAAAATGATGAGCAAAAAACCATTGACAAGGTCAATAAGCAAAAGGTAAAAGCAGTGCCGTCGCAGGTTGAAAAAGATTGGTAACTTGTGCCGGAAAATCAAGATGGAATTCAATATCAGAACTTAGTTATTTGGCCGATGAAAAAGTTACGATTTTCTGCATTACTGGTTATGTTTACCTGGGTTTCGTTTGCCAGCGGACAGGATCTGGATTTCAGGGCATCTGCCAGAGAAGTTGTTTCCGTCGGCGACCAGTTCCGGTTGATTTATTCCATTAACGGGCAGGCATCCGGTTTCCGCGCTCCGGCTATCAAAGACTTTTCGGTTCTCGCCGGGCCAAGTCAATCGACCAGCACCAGCATGCAGATCATCAACAACCAGGTTTCGCGTTCGGTCGAGTATTCATTTACGTACGTCTTACAGGCTACCAGCGAAGGAACCTTCACCATTCCGCCTGCATCGGTCAATGTGGATGGCAAATCTTATCAGTCCAATCCCGTAACCATCAGGGTGGTAAAGGGCAGCGCACCTGCACCGGCCGGAACGCAGCAACAGGCGCAGCCCCAGGGCGGAGAAATCACCGCAAAGGACCTTTTTGTAAGGGCATCTGTGAATAAATCAAACCCATACCAGGGAGAACAGGTAATCATTACCTACAAAATCTACACCCGCGTTCCGGTTGCTGAATACAGTATAACACGGGTACCATCCACTGCCGGCTTCTGGTCGCAGGACCTTATCAAGGACAATACAAAACTGAATCAGTACCGCGAGACGGTTGACGGCAGCGAATACGTCGTTGCGGAAATTAAAAAGGAAGCGCTGTTTGCCCAGAAAAGCGGCAGCCTGACCATCGAACCCCTTGAAATGGATGTGGTAGCCCAGATTCAGCGAAAAGCAAGCCGCAGAGGATTTAATGACCCCTTTTTCGACAGCTTTTTCAATGACAGTTTCCTTGGAAACACTTACCAGAATGTAAAGAAAACACTACGATCCAATCAACTGAATATAAACGTTAAGCCATTGCCTTCAACCGACAGGCCCAGCGAATTTACCGGGGCTGTCGGTAATTTCAGCATCAGTAGTTCCATCGACAGGGAGCAGCTTAAAACCAACGAGGCGATGACACTGAAATTTACCATAACCGGTAAAGGCAATATCAAACTGGTGGAAAAGCCCAATCTGGTTTTTCCCAGTGACTTTGAAGTTTATGACCCAAGGATTACCGATAATATTGCCGCTTCGCAAACCGGCGTATCAGGCTCCCGTACGTTTGAGTACCTGGTTATTCCGCGTAATCCCGGCGATTTCACGATAAAATCTTCCCGTTTTGCCTTTTTCGATATCGAATCAGGAACCTACAAAACGCTGAATTCTCCGGACTTCAGGATTAAGGTTGAAAAAGGAACCGGCAATGAAGCAAACATAGTTTCCGGCACGACAAACAAAGAGGACTTCAGGTATATAGGTACAGATGTAAGATTTATCAAAACAACTCCCTTGAAATTGAGGCCGGCAAACAGCTATTTTCTCAGTCATCCTTTGTTTCCCTTGTGGCTGGCCATTCCGCCGGTGCTGCTGGCGGCATTTATGCTGATATGGCGGAATGAACTCAGGAAAAGGAATAACCTGGCGCTGATGCGCAACCGGAAGGCTACACGGGTAGCCAGAAAGCGGCTGAAAGCAGCCGAACAATTCCTGAAACAGGAAAATCAGGATGCTTTCTGGGCCGAAGTCTCGAATGCATTATGGGGTTACATCAGCGATAAATTCAATATTCCCGGATCAACATTATCGATGGATTCGGTAAACCAGGCGCTGAAAAACAAAAACGTAAAAGAAGAACTGATCGCACAGTTTATATCTGCACTTAACAACTGCGAATTCGCGAGATTCGCACCCGGAGATAAATCGCAGGCGATGGACAAACTTTACAGGGAGGCCATTGAGGCGATCACAAACACAGAACAGCAATTAAAATAAAGGCATGCAACACAAGTTCAACAACATGAAACTCAAGACAGGCATTGTTATTTTATTTGCGGGTTGTTACCTGACGCTTTCAGCCAATCCGCAGGCGGATTATGAGAAAGCCAACAAAGCGTATATGGCTGGTTTTTATGAGAATGCCATCTCCATATATGAAAGAATTCTGGAAAATGGCATTGCCGCCCCCGACTTGTATTACAACCTTGGAAATGCCTATTTTAAAATTGACGATATTCCGTCAGCCATACTGAATTATGAAAGAGCGCTGAAATTGGATCCGGGAAACGAAGATTACCAGTACAACCTCAGGGTGGCGAACAACAAAATTGTTGATAAGATAGATGTATTGCCCGAATTGTTCTATATCCGCTGGTGGAAAGGTTTAATACTTCTGCTCTCGCCTGACGGATGGGCAAAACTGGCCCTGACAACCTTTACCCTTATCTTTGTTACTATTGCTGGCTTTCTTCTTTCAAGCCGGATGTGGGCCCGCAAGCTGATTTTTTCATTCGGTATATTACTCCTACTTACTAACCTGATTTCCGGAATAATTGCCTGGCAAACATACAGGGACGCCAAAGATCAGAAAACTGCCATCATTTTCACTCCTACCCTTCCGGTAAAAAGTTCGCCCGACGAAAGCAGTATCGATCTCTTTGTCATTCACGAAGGGCTTAAGGTAACGGTAATTGACAGAATCGGTGAATGGCAGGAGATAAGAATTGCCAACGGAAGTAAAGGCTGGATTAAGGCAGGGCAGATTAAACCCATATAATCCCGGAACATGCTGCAGGCAGCAGGCTTCATTACGGTTATCCACCTTCGCAGAACATGGCGTATTGTTACTGCGCTCGGACTTTTCAGGGCCGTTTTCCTGCTGGTGCTGATCATTTTCGGTTTTACATCAACGCTGAGGCCGGGAATGCTTCCGTTGCAGGCTGCACTGATCCTGTCGTTGATTGTGCAGTCACACCTTACACGGAAGGACCATAATTTCCTGATGAGCCTTTCATTAAACAAACCGGTCTTCTTTATCACAATCTACAGCCTGATGGCCGGGCCTTTTATATTGTTGTATCTCTTGCTAAGGGATTTCAATGCATTTCTTATTCTTGCCGCTGGTTTGTGTCTGTTTTCACTGTTCAACAAACCGGTTAAATTCAGAAAAAGAAAAATTCATCTTTCCTTTCCCTTAATTCCTGCAGATGCATGGGAGTGGCGCGCCGGGCTGAAGAATTCATGGCTTATACTATTACTTTCATGGCTGATGCTACTAATTTTCTACCGTCAGGATTTCATTTTCCCGGGGTGCATTCTGCTGTTTTCACTGCTGGCCGCTGGCTTCCAGATGAATCATGAAAGCGTGTCAATGGTCAGGGCACTGGGATTAAACAGCCGGCAGTTTCTGATCAGAAAAGTTAATCTCCAGTTATTGCTTTTTCTGGCCATTTCAGCACCCGCTATAATAAGCAGTATGATTCTTCATCCTGAAGGTAATATTGCGTTGCTCATGGTCACGCTCAACAGCCTTCTGGTTCAGGCATTTGCAGTTGCCATTAAATATTCAGGTTACCGGCAGGGGCAGCACACCCAATATCAGATGTCCATTATTGTTATTTTAAACATTGCATTTGCCATCCCTGTACTTCTCCCCCTTCCGCTGATTATGCTGGCTATTTATCTGCGCAGGGCCGGTTTACAGTTAAAAACAGTATTGTATGCTTAAACTGGAAGACCTCTGCTTCAGTTATGGAAAAGCGCTGGTTATAGATCATTTAAACTGGACGCCGGACCCCGGGAAAGTGCATGGTCTTGTTGGCATGAACGGGTCAGGTAAAACTACCCTTTTTAATCTTTTATCGGGGATGCTTGTGCCGCAATCCGGTTCCGTGATTTTCAACGATCAACCCCTGAAACCCGATAAATGCGCTATGATGGAGACTACTCCATTTTTCTACCCTATGATCAGCGGCAAGGAATATCTTGAAATCTTCAGGCTTAAAAATCCCGGCTTTGACATAGCCACCTGGAATGGTCTCTTTCACCTCCCCCTGTCAGAGGTGGTTGACAATTACTCAACCGGTATGCAGAAAAGACTCGCCCTGTTGGGACTCATTGCTACGGGCCGCTTGCTGCTGATTCTGGATGAACCCTTCAACGGACTTGATTTTGAAGCAGTAAGAATGGTTCAACAGATCATTCCTGCACTTGCTGCCAAAGGAAAAACCATATTGCTGAGCTCACATATACCGGAATCATTAACTTCAGTTTGCCATACCATCAGCTTTATTCGGGATGGCAAAATTGATTTCACCCTCCAAAAGGATGAATTCGTAAAACTGCCGGAGCTTATTGATGCTGAAAGCAAAATACCTGCCGACATTCTTCAGAACATGAACTGATCAGATACATTCACCCCATTCAAGCGGATTCCCTCTATTGACAAAAGCGAAAATATCCTTATATTTACAAAAAATCCCTTATCCTGATGAAGTGGACCTGGTTATTAGCGCTCTGTTTTTTCTCATTCTTTGTCGCTGAATCTCAGGAATATATACATATCCAACCGGCTGGTGGCAAAGGGCAGTTGCGGCACTTTATTGATCAGGAACTGGTTTATCCTGAAACATGTCTGGCCTCAGGCACTGAGGGTAGGGTAATAATCGCATTCAAAGCCTCAGAAAAAGGACAAATCGAACTTATCAGATATCATCACAAACTCAGCCCCGCCTGCGACCGTGAAGCAATGAGAATATTCAGGATGATTGAATGGCTTCCCGCAACAAAAATGGGTATCCCCGTTGCAGATTCAGGCATGTTTGAGATTGAGTTCAACATTAAGAAATACAAGAGACTGTGCAAAAGCCGCGGGTATTCCGGACATTTTTACCCCTTTGAGCCCACCGACACCTCCGGAACAGTTTATTACTACCGCAACCTTGAAACTGCCCCCCGCCCTATTTTTTCCAACGACAAGATAAACCTGGCCGCTTTCATCGCCGCCAACCTCAGATACCCCGATGCTGCCATCAAACAAAACCTCAGCGGGGTTGTTAAGCTTGGGTTTATTGTTGAACCTCACGGCAGGCCATCAAATATTCAGATACTGAATTCACTGGGAGCCGGTTGCAATGAGGAAGCCATCAGAATTGTCAGGCTGATTAAATGGATGCCGGGAACTGTTAACCATATGGCAGTGAGGACAAGAATGAGCATTTCTATCAACTTCAGCCTGGAACCGGGTAGCAACGGAAATGCAATACCTAATATCAGATCAAGCTATGGAGGATAAAAACCATTAATAACTAAAAACCACAAACATGCGAAAAACATTGTTCTTATTGCTGCCATTGATTTTTATATTTTCTCCGGACTCTTTCTCTCAGAAGGCCGACACTACCGGCACCTGGACACGGGGAATGAAGGCATCCTTTGCCTTTAACCAGGTATCGCTCACCAACTGGGCTGCCGGCGGTGAAAACAGCCTCGGCGGTAATTCATTCCTGAATCTTTTTGCCAACCTGAAGCAGGGCAAGTCTACCTGGGACAACTCCCTCGACCTGGCCTACGGTCTTGTTAAACTGGGAGATGCAAAAATCAGGAAAAGCGACGACAAGATTGATTTCGTGTCAAAGTACGGGCACAACGTAATTCATAAGAACCTCTTCCTGAGCGCTAACCTGAGCTTCAAATCCCAGTTCACCGAAGGCTACAATTATCCGAACGACTCTGTGATGATCTCCAACTTTATGGCCCCCGGTTACCTGATGCTCGGTTTTGGTATGGACTGGAAACCTTATCCTTACCTTTCGGTATCATTTTTACCGCTTACCGGGAGGCTTACTTTTGTTACCGACCAGACCTTGTCAGATGCTGGCGCTTACGGAGTTGATCCGGGCAAGCATGTCAGACCTGAATTCGGTGCCGCTTTCAAAGCGGTATTTGAAAAGGACCTGGTTGCCAATGTAAACCTTAAAAGCAAACTGGAGTTATTCTCCAATTACCTTAACAAACCCCAGAACATCGACATAAACTGGGAAGCAATGCTCATGCTGAAGGTGAATAAATTCCTTTCCACCTTTGTCGGACTGCAAACCATTTATGATCATGACATCCTGATTGCAGACAAAGACGGTAACAAAGCCCCCCGCACTCAGTTTAAGCAGACATTTGGCGTCGGACTTACCTACACCGTATCCGGAATTCATGCCAACGTAAAACCATAACAAATCCAATAAAACCATCTATTAACCCTTAACACACACAAGATGAAACTTTTAGACGAATTCAAATCATTTGCCATGCGTGGCAATGTAGTTGACATGGCTGTTGGTATCATCATCGGCGGCGCTTTTGGCAAGATCATTTCTTCATTTGTTTCTGACGTCCTGATGCCTCCGCTGGGCCTGTTGCTTGGTGGCATTGATTTCAAGGATATGATGTTTGAAATGAAAGCGGCTGTGATGGAAGGTACCGAAGTAGTGACACCGGCCGTTACGCTGAACTATGGTATGTTTATCCAGAATGTTGTGGATTTCCTGATCATTGCGTTTGCTATTTTCATGGCCATCAAAGCAATGAATTCGCTGAAGAAGAAAGAAGAAGCGGCACCCGCCGCGCCGCCGGCACCCACCAAAGACCAGGAACTGCTCTCTGAAATCCGTGATCTGCTTAAAAACAAATAAACCACCTCCGATGATTGACAGGCCTGCTGAAAAGCAGGCTTTTTTTTTGCACTTGCAGCTTGCGCTGATTTAATAAATCCGGTACTTAATGACGTCAAAATCTATACACACGCTGCTATGTAAGATTTTCTTAAATTTGTACAAAACACCGTTTATGCAGTTTCTGTCTTTCGATTTTACCACCTTTTCAGCGTCAAATCATAAATTAATCCAGTATATCGTAGTCGCGTTAATCATCGGTTTAGTTGCTGTAATTCTTTCGCGTATACTGCAAAAACTGATGAAGGTCTACTTTGAGCGTTCGAGCCGGGTGCTGAAGGTGGATCCGACACGTTACAAGTTCCTCAGGAACGCCGTAAGTTTCGTAATTTTTATGCTGGCGGTGACGCTGATTTTTTATACAATTCCCGGCTTGCGCACCATTGGCATCACCTTGTTTGCCGGAGCCGGAATCTTTGCTGCAATTATCGGCTTTGCATCCCAGGAAGCATTTTCTAACATTGTCAGCGGCATTTTTATTGTAATTTTCAAGCCTTTCAGGGTTGGCGACAACATCAGGATAGGAGATCTTCACCAGGGAACCGTGGAGGATATCACCCTCAGACACACCATTATAAATAATTTTGAAAATCGCCGGATAATCATTCCGAATACGGTCATCAGCGGGCAAACCATTATCAACTCAACCATTGAGGACGAAAAGGTGTGCACATTTATTGAATTGGGCATCAGCTATGATTCCGATCTCGAAAAAGCAATTGAAATACTGCGTGAAGAAACAGAAAGACACCCCAACTGTATCGACAACCGTAATCAGGAAGATATGGAAAAAGGTATTCCGAAAGTTGTTGTAAGGGTGCTTGGTTACGGCGATTCGGCCATTAACCTGCGCGCCTATGCATGGTCAGCCACTTCAGGCGAAGGGTTTGTAATGAAATGCGATATTTTTGAATCACTCAAAAAAAAGTTTAACGCACAGGGAATTGAAATCCCTTATCCTCACAGAACTCTGGTTTTTAAGAATCAGCCCCCTCATACAAGCTCCTGAACATGGCTGCAGAAAAAATAAGAAACTACCGCAAGAAAGCAGGTCTCCCGCCCGGGTCCCTCGTCTATACCGGATCGGTTGAAAGCGAATCAAAACTGGATATCTTCAGTTTCGACTCAGCATCAATTGAAAGAACGCAAAGCGATGATGTTGAACATATTATCAACGGAATATCACCGGCCAGAAACTACTGGATCAACATTACCGGCCTGAACAATACAAGCATTATCAGCAAGCTTGGCATCCATCACAATATTCATCCGCTGCTGCTCGAGGATGTGCTAAATACTGAGTCTGTCCCGAAAATTGAAAATACCGGCAATATGCTATTCATATGCATGAAAATGCTCAGCTGGAATAAAAAATCTGCCGGCATTGATGCAGAACAAATCAGTTTCATCATCGGCGAAAAATACCTGTTGTCGTTCCAGGAACGCGAGGGGGATGTATTTAATCCCGTGAGGGAACGCCTGCTTAATGGCCTGAGCAAAGCCCGGGAAAAGGGCATCGACTTCCTTGCATATATCCTGATAGATAAAATCATTGACAACTATTTTCTGGTTCTTGAAAAAATCGAAGACCGGATAGAGCAGACTGAGATGGAGCTGCTGCGGGATACCGACCGCATAACGCCCCTGGAGATGATGCACCTCAAAAAGCAACTGATTCTGCTGAGGAAATATGTTTATCCTTTGCGCGACGAAATCCGTAAACTTCAGCGCGACGATTCAAAACTCATCGACCGGAAAACCATTAAATATATCAACGACCTTTATGATCACCTGCAGAACATCGTTCAGAACATCGAGGGTTTTCGAGATACCATCACCGGATTGATGGAACTGTATTCTGCCAGCCTGTCGAACCGCATGAACAGCGTAATGAAAACCCTTACGATGATCGGTGCTATTTTTATTCCCCTGACATTTATCGCAGGAATTTACGGGATGAATTTCAATTACATGCCCGAACTCACTTATCCATGGGCTTATCCGGCAGTGATGCTGTTCATGCTTGCCCTGGCTTTGGGCATGTTCTTCTATATGAAGTCAAGAAAATGGTTTTGAATACCCAGGAAAAATTCCCGGAATAACTGACCATATTAGCAAGTTCTGTTTTGCACTTTTTAACATCTATCCGGAATGGTTTTTGTGGAAATCACTGATAATTCGTAATTTTATCCGTCAATTATTCCTGTTATGAAGCAACTTCGTTTACTGGTAGCATTAATTTTTATTCCTGCGTCTTCGCTGCTGTCCCAGACTTTTAGCAGCAGGGCTTTCAGCCCGTTTTCCCCGGGGGCCGGATTACCGCTGTGGACAACACAAACCATGCCTGCATTCAGTTTACAAACAGGTGCGGAATTCGGCATGTTCAACAACGGAAGCATGCTTAACACCTATCTGGCCCCGGTTTTCAGCCAACCCTTGGGGAAAAGGCTGACCCTGTCGGCAGGCGCTATGATCAGTAACACCACTTTTAACAATGCATGGATATTTGACCCGGCGGGAGAGTTATCAGGTTTCAGCGGTAATATTACCACTACAACCCTTTTCGGAAGTGGTTCATATCAGGTGAATGAACGGCTGACGGTGACGGGCGCCGCTTACAAGACCATCAATCCGGCGTTCAACAGCCGGCTGAGCCCCGACAAACTGCAGATGGAAGCTCAGGGAGTCAGTATGGGCGTGGGATACCGCATTAACGACAATCTGCATATCGGGGCTGAAATCAGGATGCAGCAGGGAAACTCCAACTTTTATGCACCATTTGCAAATCCCGCATCCCCCTTCCGGAATAGCATATATGGATTCTGAATAGTCCATCATTAACACTGAAAAAACATCAAATGCTGATCATTATCTCTCCCAGCAAAACCCTTGATTTTGAAAGTAAAACAAGCATCAGAAACGGTTCCGAACCGGAAATGATCCTCCGGGCGAAAAAACTGGTCTCGTTGCTGAAGAAAAAATCTCCGCGGCAATTGGCTGAATTGATGGATATCAGTCCGAAATTAGCCGAACTTAACGCGCTTCGCTACAGCGAATGGACGTTTCCTTTTCCTGAAGGGAAAAGCCGGCCGGCCCTGGCCGCTTTCAAGGGTGATGTTTATGAAGGGCTCAAAGCATGGGAACTTACAGACGTACAAACAGACTTTGCAGATGGCCAACTGCGGATACTTTCCGGTCTTTACGGCATCCTTAAGCCGACTGACCTGATACTGCCCTACCGGTTAGAGATGGGCACAGCGTTGGAAGGAAAAAACCATAAAAACCTTTATCAGTTCTGGGGTGATTCAATCACAAAAAGCACCAGGAAGGCATTGAAAGATTCAGGTTCTGACACACTGGTTAATCTTGCTTCTGATGAGTATTCAAAAGTAATTGATTTCAAGTCTTTGAAAGCAAGGATTATAACGCCTGTTTTCAGGGAATTCAGAGATGGTAATTATAAGTTTGTAAGTTTCAATGCCAAGCGCGCCCGCGGCTTGATGACGCGCTTCGCGATTGACCGCCGGATCAGCAATCCTGAAGACTTCAAACACTTTGATTATGAAGGCTATGGCTATATGGAAAGGCTTTCAAAAGGAGATCAGTGGGTATTTGTCAGATAGCGATTTACTCCCGGCATTGGTTGGTTTAAGCAGACAAACACCTGAAATCCACCGGGAATACCCTCTTCAGGAAAACATTTTAGATTCAGCAGAAGAATAAATTTACCCGGCCGCGGCAAGTCAGAAAATGTATAAGATCAGGTTATCCGCCGGTGACTGATGTTTTAGTTTAACAGGCCGGAAAATCAGCGCATGGATTACCCGTTCAAAAGGGATTACCTGCGGTGGTCCCCGCGGGGGGCTTCAGACAATCAGGACATCAGCCGGGGGCTGATGTTTTAGTTTAACAGGCAGGAAAAGCAGACGAGGATTACCAACTCAAAAGGGATTACCTGCGGTGATCCCTGCGGGGGGGGGCTTCAGACAATCAGGACATCAGCCTCCGGCTGATGTTTTTAGTTTAACAGGCAGGAAAAGCAGACGAGGATTACCAACTCAAAAGGGATTACCTGCGGTGATCCCTGCGGGGGGGGGCTTCAGACAATCAGGACATCAGCCTCCGGCTGATGTTTTTAGTTTAACAGGCAGCAAGCTCAGACGAGTCTGACTTACTACCTGTTAAACTAAAATGCCCCGCTGTCGCGGGGCATCCTGATTGTCTGGCGGAGAGAAAGGGATTCGAACCCTTGGTACCCGTAAGGGTACAACGGTTTTCGAGACCGCCCCATTCGACCGCTCTGGCATCTCTCCTGAATCGTTGGGGACTGCAAAATTAGCAAATTATTTTTAGCACAATACTAAATAATTCCGCACTTTTACAGCTTCGTAATTATGTATGGCATAGTTATTGAATTTAATTTCATCCTTAGACCCTGATCAACTGACCAAAGATTCCGCAACATGAAAAAAAACATCCTGCTTGCAACATTGATTTTATTGATAACAGGCAGCAGCCTCTCTGCCCAGGATATCATCATGAAAAAAAACAATGACCTCATCAAATGCAAAATCAGGGAAATCGGCCTGGATGAAATAAAATATAATCTGCCGGAATATTCGGCAGACGTTCTATTTTCAATAGATAAAGACAAAATCATCAAAATTATTTTTGAGAACGGGCAGGAAATGGAGTTTAAGAAAGAGATGTCAAATGCCGAAAACTACCTCGACAATAAAAAGAATGTGCTGAAAATTGATTTTTTATCTCCGCTCACCGGAAATACCACTTTTGCTTACGAGCGCAGCCTGAGGCCCGGTCGCAGTGTTGAAGCAACCCTGGGCATTATCGGACTTGGCACGGACCCCGACGACAGGAACCCTGGCGGGGTTTTTGCCCGTTTCGGCTACAAGTTTATCAAAGACCCTGATTTTTACCTGCGCGGAATGCGCTATGCCCATATTCTGAAAGGCAGTTACGTAAAGCCCGAAATCGCAATGGCATTCTTCAATCACGATACCTGGATGTACAGGGATTATACCAGCAGCTATTATGAAAAAAGCAGGGAAAGTGTTTTCTCGGGGACCATCCAACTGGTGATAGGTAAACAATGGATTATAGATAACGCCTTTGCTGTTGACTTTTTTGGAGGCGTCGGATATGGTTTTACCACCGACGAGTCGTACACCCCATACCATTACGGTTACAGCGTGATGGATGAGAGCTTCCCGATGGCATTTTCTGCCGGACTGAAGATCGGGTATCTCTTTAAATAGCAGCCCAACACAACTTCAGGTTCAGCGCTCCGGCAGAGGACCCGGCGATACAAGCTTTCTGCTTGCGGACCGGACTTCGAAATTCAGGAATATCATCATTCCCGCAATGATTCAGCACATTCGGCCCTTTTACATTTAATTCCTGAACTAAGGAATAAACTGAATATTTTTATCAACGCAATCGTTTGCAGCACCACATATTCGGAATTCTTGACAACCAATAAGTTACATATATATAAATAGCTTACTACTTAATTAGACTGTGTATAATTAATAGATTATCATAGCATTATTGAAAACTTTTTTTGAAAGATTATGTTATGTGCACTAAATTCGCATTATAAGAACTGCCGGAATCTGACACACACAATCCGGGAATCCGAATTTTTACATGACGCCTGACTACACACTGGGACTGCATTTTTTTGTGGAATACAATGCCGGAGCTTTGCATCTTACGGCAAAAGATTTATAGTATGGTTTGGTCTGTAAAGATCAAACCATACGTTTTTAACAGATATTTACAATTGAACCATAACACACCGCATACAGCTATGAGGCACTTTATCGCGACATCCATCTTCAGTAAGGCAATCGCCGGGCTTCTCCCGATCTTTTTTCTGTCGATATTTCTGCCAACCGGGGCATTGGCCCAGAACGAGGGTAAAAAGTTGTTTGAAAAGCATTGCACGGTTTGTCACAAACTGGGCGAGGGCAAACTTGTAGGACCCGAACTGCTGGGCATAACCCAAACCCGTGAAAGGGCCTGGTTGGTTAAATTTATCAGAAATTCCAAAGAACTGATTGATGCGGGAGATCCCATTGCCGTAAAGGTATTTGAGGAAAACAACAAAATCCCCATGCAGGCCTTTACAAACCTGTCGGATACCGAGATCAACAGCATCATCGATTACATAGAAAACTGGGAGCCCCCGAAAGCTCAGGAGTTTACTGCTGATGTCAATAAAAAGGACGGTTTTACTGAAACTGAAATTCTGCGGGGCGAAAGAATGTTTTATGGCCTGATCCCTTTTGAAAACGGAGGAACCACTGCCTGTAATTCATGCCATTACACCAAAAACAGCGACAGCCTCAACTGGAATCCTTCAGCTATGGATCTGGCTCACGCTTTTATGGAAAAGGATGGAATGAATATCTATGCCTCTATGAGCGAGCCTGCTTCAGCGGTGATGGAAAAAGCCCACGCTGAGTATAAACTGAATGAACAGGAGATCTACTTCATTTCTGCCTACCTTTCCCACTTTGTGCACAAGGAAATCAAGCCATTCAAAATTTTCCCGACCCGCCTGCTGATCTTTATTTTGTTTGCGGTATTGATGACACTGGCCCTGATCGACCTGATTTTCACACGAAAGGTGCGTTACCGCTTTATTCATGTCATCATTCTGATGGTCGGCATTGCCGTTCATTTCAACATTGCCATGGTTGAAGCTCAGAACCTGAGCCGCACAAAGGATTACGCGCCGGATCAGCCCATCAAATTTTCACATAAGATCCATGCCGGCGACAACCAGACCGATTGTCAATACTGCCACCATATTGCCGACCACAGCAAATCGGCCGGATTCCCTTCAAACGATGTCTGCATGAACTGTCACAATGTGGTGCAGGAAGGACGGAATTCAGGCAAATTTGAAATCAACAAAATCCTTCGTGCACAGAAAACAGGGAAACCCATTGAATGGATCAGGATTCACAATATGCAGGAACATGTCTTCTTCAGCCATGCCCAGCATGTGAATGCCGGTAAAATTGCCTGTGAAACCTGTCATGGCCCGGTGGCTGAAATGGATATCATGCGGCAGTTCTCCGACCTGTCGATGGGCTGGTGTATCGATTGCCACCGCGACACGAAAGTGAATTTCAAAGACAATGAATATTACTCGACCTACATGAAGTTGCATGATGAACTGAAATCAGGCAAAATCGACAAGGTAACAGTTGAGCAAATCGGCGGACTTGATTGCATGAAGTGCCACTATTAGAAGCATTTTCTGAAACCTGCAATATCAGGCATTTAATTAAAAGGATTTAAATGGAAAAGAAATACTGGAAAAGCCTTGAAGAGCTGAACAATCAGCCTGAAGACAATAAATCAGCCGATCATATTCCTCAGGGGAAAAACCTGCTGGATGTGATCAATGATGAAATCGCCGATAAACCTTCATCCAGAAGGAATTTCCTCAAATTCTGCGGTTTTGGCTTTGCATCCGCCGCCATCATGAGCAGTTGTGAAAACCCGGTAAAGAAAGCCATACCCTACCTCAACAAACCGGAAGATGTAACCCCCGGCATGGCAAGCCATTACGCTTCCACTTACTTCGATGGTTCGGACTACAGCAGCATCCTTGTTAAGGTAAGGGACGGCAGGCCCATCAAGATCGAAGGAAATGCCCTTTCACCCCTCACAAAAGGAGGAAGCTCAGCAAGGGTGCAGGCTTCAGTGCTCAGCCTCTACGACGGCCACGCAAGGCTCAAAGGCCCCTCGAAAAGCGGAGAAGACATCGACTGGCAAACACTTGACAATGAAGTTATTTCAAAACTGAACGAAATCAGTGATGCCGGAGAAGCCATCGTGCTGCTCACTTCAAATATCATCAGTCCTTCCACTTTAAAACTGATAGAGGAATTCAAGACATTCTATCCCGGAACCCGCCATGTGATCTATGAGCCGGATTCTTTCAGCGGCATGCTGATGGCAAATATGTCAACATACGGACAGGCTGTAATCCCTGATTACCGCTTCGAAAAGGCCGAAGTCATTGTTTCGTTTATGGCCGATTTCCTCGGCACCTGGCTGAATCCCCTGGAATTTGCTTCCGGATACGCGGCCATGCGCAGCCTGACCAACGGAGAGCAAAAGCTTTCTTACCATATACAATATGAAACAGGGGTAAGTATTTCGGGCAGCAAGGCCGACAAGCGCGTGCGCATCAAACCTTCATCCGTCGGGGGACTGCTCACCGGCCTGTACAACAGCATTGCCGCCCTTGCCGGAGCCGAAGCGCTTCCCGGCGGCACCGCACACGAATCGTTCGGCGAACTGGCACCTAAACTCTGGGAAAGCCGGAGCAAGTCTTTAGTGATCTGCGGCACCAATGATCCTGATGAACAAATTCTTGTAAATGCCATCAACAACCTTTTGGGCAACGTGGGCAATACCATCAGCTACGCCACTCCTTTACTTACGCGTAAAGGCATGGACAGCGAAATGGAAACGCTGATTAACGATATGAAGTCCGGCAAAGCGGGCGGCCTGATCCTTTGGAATGTAAACCCTGCCTTTGATTATTACAATCCTGAAGCTATAATTGAAGGGCTTAAAAACCTGAAAGTCACTGTTTCCCTCAATACATCACTCGACGAAACCCTCGGACATATCCTTTATTCGGCACCCGAACACCATTATCTGGAGTCGTGGGGAGATGCTGAACCGAAAAAGGGATACTTCAGTCTTGCCCAGCCTGCCATAAGACCCATCTATAATACCCGGCAGGCCCAGGATAGCCTGCTGAAATGGATGAATTCCGACAAGGATTACTATACTTATCTGAAGGAATACTGGCAAAACAATATTCTGAACGCCGGAGATTCTGCATGGCGGAAGGCTTTACAGGACGGGGTATTTCAGATTAGCGCTGCCGCAGCTGAACCAGGCTTTACCGGATCCGGGATAATTGCTGCCGCGCAAAAACTGACAGCATCCGCTGAAGCACAGGGATTCGAGATCCATCTCTATCAGACAATCGCCATCGGTACAGGCCGCTATGCCAATAATCCATGGCTGATGGAAATGCCCGATCCCGTTTCCAAGGTGTGCTGGGACAATTTTGCTGCCGTTTCGCCCGGCACCGCTCAGGAGATGGGCCTCATCAAAGGAAACATGATCAAAATCGGCAACCTCGAACTGCCTGTGCTGATACAGCCCGGACAGGCCGACAAAACGATATCCCTGGCACTCGGATACGGGCATACAGGTTTTGGCAAAGTTGCCGATGGCGTTGGTGTGAATGTATTTCCACTCAGCACCATCAGCAAAAACTGCCGGACATACCACATCAACGGCATTGAACCTGTAAAAGCTGCAGGAGAGTATAAACTGGCTTCCACCCAGATGCACCACAGTATGGAAGGCCGGCCGATCGTGCGGGAGACCACTCTTGCCGGATATCTTGAGAAACCTGATTCCGGGAATGAGCTACATGCAGAATTTGAAAAGAAACATGTTACCCTCTATAAGGAAACCGAATTCAAAGGACACCACTGGGGCATGGCCATCGACCTGAACACTTGCATCGGTTGCAGCGCCTGTGTGATCGCCTGTCAGGCTGAAAACAACGTGCCTGTGGTCGGCAAGGAAGAGGTGATGAAATCGCGCATTATGCACTGGATCCGCATCGACAGGTATTACAACGGCGACGGGCAGGATCCTGAAATCGTCTTTCAGCCTGTGATGTGCCAGCATTGCGACAATGCCCCCTGTGAAAACGTATGCCCGGTTTCGGCAACAAACCACAGCAGCGAAGGCCTTAACCAGATGGCCTACAACCGTTGTGTCGGAACCAAATACTGCATCAATAACTGCCCGTACAAGGTTCGTCGCTTCAACTGGTTCCGTTATGTGACCAACGACAAGTTCGATTACAATATGAATTCCGATCTCGGCAGAATGGTGCTGAATCCTGACGTTACGGTACGTGAGCGCGGAGTCGTTGAGAAGTGTTCGTTCTGCATACAACGTATTCAGGAGAAGAAACTCCTGGCCAAGAATGAAAACCGTCAGCTCGCTGACAATGAAATTCTGCCGGCATGTGCACAGGCCTGTCCATCCAAAGCGATTGTTTTCGGCGATCTCAATAACCCTGAAAGCCGGATATCGAAGATGTTCGGTGATCCGCGAAACTATCACCTGCTGGAAGAACTGCACACCCTGCCTTCGGTGGGATACCTTACCCTTGTGAGGAACAAGCCCGGAACGGAAGCGTAATAATGAAGAAAACTGAAGTTAATGTATAACATCCTGGTCTATGTATAAAACTGAAGTGAGAGGACCGCTGATTCTCGGAGATAAGAACTATCGCCAGATCAGCAGCGACATCATTGCCCCGATCGATCAGCCGATCCCTGCCTGGTGGAAAGCGGTATTCGGAATCAGCATGCTGGCGACCCTGTTTGGCTTATACGCCATGTATAAAACAGTGTCGGAAGGGATAGGAACCTGGGGGGTAAACAACTCCGTCGGATGGGGATGGGAAATCATCAACTTTGTCTGGTGGATCGGTATCGGGCACGCCGGTACCGCCTTTTCCATCTTCCTGCTGATCCTGCGCCAGAAATGGAGAACATCCATCAATCGCGCTGCGGAGGCGATGACCGTTGTTGCCGTTGGCGCAGCGGCAATTTTCCCCGCGCTGCACATGGGACGCGTATGGCTGGCATTCTTCATTTTCCCTTACCCGAATACCCGCGGACCGCTCTGGGTCAACTTTAATTCCCCGTTGTTCTGGGATTTCATCGCCATATCAGCTTACCTGCTTATTTCAGCTTCATTCTGGTATTATGGAATGGTTCCTGATTTTGCAACCATCAGGGACAAAACCACTTCAAAAATCAAGAAAGCTGTTTACGGTTTCTTCGCTTTCGGATGGACCGGATCATCCAGGGAATGGCTGCGCTATGAAGCCCTCAGCTATGTGCTCGGCGGCATTGCTGCGGTGCTGGTGGTTTCGGTACACTCCATTGTATCCACCGACTTCGCGGTTTCGGTAATTCCGGGATGGCACACCACCGTGTTCCCGCCTTACTTTGTGGTAGGTGCAATTTTCTCAGGCTTCGCCATGGTAATGACCCTGATGATCATTATCCGCAAAATATACAAATTTCAGGATTATGTGACTGATTCTCACCTGAATGCAATTGCCAAGATCCTGATTTTCATTTCATTGATCATGGGAACAGCCTATGCCACGGAAATTTTCATTGCATGGTATTCGGGCAGCCAGTATGAGATGTTTACCTTCTTCAAAAACCGCATCACCGGCGATTACACATTCCAGTTCTGGGCTATGGTGGTATGTAATGCCTTTATCCCTCAACTGTTCTGGTTTAAAAAGGTAAGGCAGAACCTGACCCTGGCATTTATCATTTCGCTGTTCATCAACCTTGGCATGTGGTATGAAAGGTTTAATATCCTGATCACTTCCCTGTCGAAAGATTACCTGCCTTCGAGCTGGACAACCTACAGCCCCACCTGGGTGGAAGTCGGGGTTTACATCGGCACACTGGGAATATTTGTATCCGGCGTATTGCTGTTCTTCAAGTACATCCCGATGATTGCCATAAGCGAAGTGAAAAGTATCTTAAAGGGCACCAGCATTAACAAGAACGACACAAAACACATCAGCCATGAATAACAACCATATCATCGGCGTATTCGACGATGAAGACACCCTGATGGAGGCTGTACACGAAGTGAAAAAAAACGGCTTCGAGATCGGCGAGATATACACCCCCTACCCTGTTCATGAGGTCATTGAAGCCATGGGCAAGAAATCAAGGTTCACACTGGCAGCCTTTATTTACGGGTTTCTTGGCGCGGCGGGCGTACTCGCGTTTATGTATTACACAGCGGTGATCGACTGGCCGGTAAACTACGGCGGCAAGCCCACCAACGCCTTCCCTTCATTTATCGTTGTCACCATCGTGATCACTATCCTCACCGTTACCCTTGCCAGCCTTTTCACCTTCTCCGTCAGGGCGCAGATATACCCGGGCAAGGCATATATCCTGCCCGATGCAAGATCGACCGACGACAAGTTTGTGATGATTTTCGACAAAGCCCTGAGCGGCAATAAAACCGGTGAACTTGAAGGGATACTGAAAGAGAAGGGTGCAGTTGAAGTGTACGAAAAAGAGTTAAAACCACAAAAATAAGCGGCATGACAATAAATCGAATCAACCGGGCTTCCATTGCCGCCCTGTGTATCCTGATAACAGCTGTTTCATGCGACCGTTCGCGAAACGACAAGGGTTACGAGTATTTCCCCGACATGGCACATTCGCTGGCCTACGAAACCTATGCTCCGAATCCCAACTTCGGTGACAGTATGACCATGCGATTGCCGGCCGAAAATACCATTTCGCGTGAAATTATGCCTTATCCATATCCCAACACCCCTGAAGGCAGGGCATTGGCTGCCGTTGAACTTTCCAACCCGCTGGAGTTGACCGAAGACCATCTGAAGGCAGGAAAAGAAAAATATGCCATATTCTGCCGGAATTGCCATGGTGCACTTGGCGACGGCAACGGCTACCTGCACACCAGCGGCAGATATGCCATCAAACCGGCTTCACTGCTTTCGGAAAAGATGCTGGCAGCACCTGAATCGGATATTTTCCATGTAATCACCGCAGGTTATCAGGTGATGGGCGCGCACGGGCAGATGATCAGGCCTGAAGACCGCTGGAAAATTGCCATGTTTGTGAAAAACGAATTGCAAGCCAACACTGTAAAATAAAGGAACTGAGATGGATACAAAAATCACGCTGTCAAAGGGCTTTCAATATACAGCCATTGCCATGATCACCGCCGGAGCGGCTGTGATCATTTACAGTTTCATTGCTGAACCTGCCAGGGCCTGGGCCAATTTGTTGCTCAACAATTACATGTTCCTCTCACTTGCTATTGGTGCCAGTTTTTTCATCGCCATCCAGCATATTTCACAGTCAGGCTGGTCATCCATGTTCAAAAGGGTTCCTGAAGCCATGATGGCCTACATCCCTTATGCCGGCATCATCATGCTTCTTTTGTATTTCGGCATGCATTCGGTTTACCACTGGACACACGAAGAAGCGCTTGCCGGCGACACGCTGATTCAGCACAAGTCCCCCTATCTCAACATCCCGTTTTTCTTTATCAGGATGGTGCTCTTTTTCATCGCCTGGATGGTGATGACCCGCCTGATCAGAAACGCCTCGCTGGCTGAGGATGCCCAGGGAGGTATGCTGTGGTTTGAAAAAAGTGAAATTTACTCCAAAATCCATATTTTCCTGCTGGCCGTAACCTTTTCATTCGCTTCCTTCGACTGGATCATGTCGCTGGATGTTCATTGGTTCAGTACCATCTTCTCGCTTAAGAATTTTGTCGCCGCATTTTTCCATGGCTCGGCAACAGTGGTTCTGGTGGTGATCCTTCTCCATGAAAAAGGTCATTTTAAAGCGCTCAACAAGAGTCACATGCTCGATTTCTCCAGGTATATTTTCATGCTTTGCATTGTGTGGGGGTATTTTGCTTTCTCTCAATTCATGCTGATCTGGTACGGAAATATCCCTGAAGAAACCGAATACTTTGCGCACCGCTGGCACAGCGGATTCAAAGTGATTTTTTATGTCAATTTCTTCATTAACTGGTTCCTGCCATTTGTTTTCCTGCTACCCCAGGTGCTCAACAAAAACATCAGGGTTGTGAAAACAATTGCCATCCTGTTGATTGCAGGCCAGTACCTTGATCTCTATGAGCAGATTTTTCCCGCAGTGCTGCACCACCCTGTATTCGGCATTACGGAGATCGGCTTTTTCATCGGCTTTGCCGGTCTTTTCATGTTTATTACCGCAAAAGCCCTGGCATCAGCCCCGCTGATCCCGCGCAACCACCCTTACCTCGAAGAGAGTCTGCAGCACCATGTGCATTAGTGCCTGTTTTTGTTAACTTTGATAATCATGATTTCTGAACTCCTGTTCATCTCTCACACAACTTGTACCGGGTGCACCGTTGAACAACCGGGCGACGAACACAAAATATAACGCTTGACAGAATAAGTTTTCAAACCGCCGGATTCTGAACCCTTTCAAGGCTGAACGCCATGGTAATAAAACGCTGAATTAAAAAAGAACCTGTATGAAAAAATCAATTCTTTTTGGCCTGATCGTGTTCCTCGTCCCGCTGATGATGCAGGGACAAACCATCAAAGCAACCCAGGACATCAAATCTCCTGAATTGGAAATTGGCATTGTTGAGCATCTGGATGAATATATTCCTGATGACCTGATGGTGATAGATACAACCGGGCAGGCGGTTAGCCTGAAGCAGCTGATCAACAAACCCACTGTACTTATGTGGGTCTATTACCGTTGTCCCGGAATCTGCAGCCCCCTGATGACCAGTGTGGCAGAAGTAATCGGTAAAACAGACCTCATCCTGGGCAAAGATTTTCAGGTAATAACAATCAGTTTTGACCCGCGAGAAGGGAGTGACCTCGCGATCCGAAAAAGACAAAATTATCTGAAACTGGTAGGCAAACCAGTTGATGAATCGGGCTGGATGTTCTATACCGCCGACAGTGCAAATATTGCCAGGGGAACAGAAGCAACAGGGTTCAGGTTCAAAAAGGCCGGAAATGATTTTATGCATTCGGCCACCCTGATCATGATCAGTCAGGATGGAAAAATCACCCGCTATCTTCAGGGGACTTACTTCCTTCCATTCGAATTTAAAATGGCCCTTATTGAAACAGCGCAGGGAAAAAGCGGGCCCACCATTTACAAGATACTTCAGTTCTGCTATACTTACGACCCTGCCGGACAGCAATATGTACTTAACGTCACCAAGGTCGCAGGCAGTGTGATTTTGATCATTGCACTGATTGTCTTTCTGATACTGGTGCTGAAACCACGTAAGAAAACTACTTCAAACTAAAGAGAAATCAACCTATGACTGATTTTAACCATACAAACAGAGAGCCCAATTTCCTGGAATACAAGGGGAAATACAAAGGCATACTCGGATGGATCACATCCACCGACCACAAACGGATTGGTCTATTATATTTCTATTCAATGATGTTCTTTTTCCTCGCCGGCGTTGTAATGGGGCTGCTGATGAAATATGAACTGATCTCTCCGGGCGAACAGATTATGGGCGCCCAGACATACAACGGCCTGTTCACTTTGCACGGGCTGACCATGATTTTTCTTTTTGTAATCCCCGGTGTGGCGGCTGTATTCGGCAACTTCTTCCTTCCCATCCTGATCGGGGCTAAAGATGTATCCTTCCCCAGGCTGAACCTGATGAGCTGGTACCTCTACATCATAGGCGCCATCATTGTACTGATTTCGCAGTTTATCGGCGACGGCCCGCCCGATACCGGCTGGACCTTTTATGCGCCATACAGTCTTAAAACCAACACCAACGTGGTTGCAGCGGTTACGGGTGCCTTTATCCTGGGATTTTCATCTATCCTGACAGGGCTGAATTTCATCGTAACCATGCACCGACTGCGCGCCCCCGGCATGGGCTGGCTGCGCATGCCGCTTTTCGGATGGGCACTTTACGGAACCGGCTGGATCCAATTGCTTGCAACTCCGGTGGTTGGCATCACTTTCCTGATGGTCATTGCCGAACGCCTGCTGGGTATCGGTTTCTTTGATCCGGCCATAGGCGGCGATCCCATCCTGTACCAGCACCTGTTCTGGATATACTCCCATCCTGCTGTTTACATTATGATCCTTCCGGCCATGGGCGCCATCACTGAAATCATCCCGACATTCGCCCGGAAAACGATCTTCGGCTATACCGCCATTGTAATCTCTAGTATGGCAATCGCTTTCGTCGGATATTTTGTCTGGGGTCACCATATGTTTACCTCCGGAATGAGTTCTACCTCCCGCTGGGTCTTCTCCCTGCTCACTTTCCTTGTTGCCATTCCTTCTGCGATCAAAGTGTTTAACTGGACTGCGACACTCTATAAAAGTTCCATCAATCTTCAGACCCCATTCTACTGGGCCATTGCCTTTGTATTTGTCTTTATGATCGGTGGCTTCTCCGGCCTGGTGCTCGGATCTCTTGCAACTGATATTCATGTGCACGATACAGCTTTTGTAGTAGCACACTTCCATTATATTGTATTTGGCGGGACCGGATTCGCCTTTTTTGGCGCCCTGCATTACTGGTTCCCGAAAATGTTTGCCAGGGTTTATAACTTTAAGGTTGCAAATACCGGGTTGATCATCTTCTTTATCGGCTTCAACATGCTTTATTTCCCGATGTTCTACCTCGGACTGCTCGGCATGCCCCGCCGTTACTACGATTACCTTCCCATGTTCCACTCGGCAAACATTCTCTCGACTGTTGGTTCATGGATCATGGCGACAGGGCTGCTGATCATCATCATCAACCTTATCAGAGCCCGCAAAGGCAGTGGCAAAGAAGTAGATGATCCATGGGATGGCAAAACGCTGGAATGGACAATCCCTTCCCCTCCTATTGTAGAAAATTTCGAAGAGATCCCTGAGGTAAAACATGGGCCTTACGAATACTAATCCGCGGAACCTATGGAAACAATAACCCACCAACATCACGCTGACGCACACCGCGACGACACTGCGGCCAAGATTGGCATGTGGCTGTTTATATTCACCGAAATCCTGCTTTTCGGAGGGCTTTTTATCGTTTACTCTGTTTACAGGCACATGAATCCCGTGGCTTTCCACCTGGCTCATGAAGAACTGAGCATCACTATGGGATTTATCAATACCATCATTCTTCTGGTCAGCAGTGCCACCGTAGCCATTTCAATTTCGGCCCTGCAAAAAAATGACCGCAAACTGACCATGCTGATGCTGGGCATCACCCTGCTCCTTGCACTCACATTCCTGGTTAACAAATACTTTGAATGGGGCGGAAAATTTGAGCACGGGATGTATCCTGGCTCAGAACTGATGAAAAACCTGAGCAACGGGGATATGCTGTTTTTCAGCCTGTACTTTTTCATGACCGGTTTGCATGGGGTTCATATCATCGTGGGAATGGTGCTGCTGGGCATTACCCTGTATAAAGTAAAAACAGGGGCGGTCAACAGCGGCAAATATGCCCTGCTCGAGAACAGCGGCCTATACTGGCACCTCGTTGACCTGATCTGGATTTTCCTGTTTCCCTTATTCTACCTGATACATTAATATTTGTCACTCATGGAAAACGAAAAACATCATATTGTACCCTACGCCACCCACATCATGGTCTTACTCGGCCTGATTGTGCTGACAGTAATCACCGTGCTGATCACCAGTGTTGAACTTGGCGCATACAATACTACCGCCGCACTGATCATCGCATCCCTGAAAGGCGCCATCGTATTGCTCTATTTCATGCACCTCAAATTCGATCATAAAATATACTGGATTATGGTTAGTCTGGTGATTGCCATATTTGCTGCCGTGATCGTCGTCACCTTTTTCGATTACCTTTACAGATAGGAGAAGCTATGTACTCAGGAGCATCAAACTTTGTTACTACAACCGATACGGCTTTTGCCGTAATTATCGGCATATCGGTTATTTTTCTGGTCGGAATCACTGCAACCATGCTTTGGTTTGTTTACCGATACAATAAAAAAAGAAATCCGGTAGCCACCCAGATTCACGGAAGCAATACCCTTGAAATCGTCTGGACAGTTATCCCGACCATCCTGGTTCTGGTTATGTTTTTCTATGGCTGGTCGGGCTACTCACCTATGAAAAAAGCGCCGGAGGATGCCATGAAAGTCAGGGCTACAGCCCGGATGTGGTCATGGCTGTTCGAATATGAAAACGGAATAAAAACCGACACTTTGTATATCCCGGTCAATAAAGCCGTGGCACTGGACCTGATTTCCGTTGATGTCATCCACAGTCTCTACATACCCGCATTCAGGGTGAAAGAGGACATGGTACCCGGCAAAACCAACAAAATGTGGTTTATCGGGCAGAAAGAGGGCAATTATGAACTATTCTGTACCGAATACTGCGGCCTTTCGCATTCCTATATGTTTACTGAAGTAAAAGTCCTTCCCCAACAGGAATTTGACACCTGGTATGCAGCCATGGCTGACACGTCGAAGCAATCGGCTATGGCAGCCAAACCGGGAGCTGCCGGAAGACGGCTTGTACAGGTCAACGGGTGTCTTGCCTGTCATTCCGCCGATGGCACCAAACTGATCGGACCCACATTTAAAGGTCTCTACGGCAAGGCGCATACGGTTATAACAGGAAATTCAGAGCGCGAAATTATTGCGGATGACGACTATATCATCAAATCAATTTATGAGCCGAACGAAGATATCGTTAAGGGTTACGTTAAAGGGCAGATGATCTCATACAAAGAGCAACTGAGCAAAGAAGACATCGCCCATATTATTGAGTATCTGAAGACACTTGAATGATTGAGAAAGCATATTCCCGTTTTACTGCCCTCTCTCGTCTGTGTAAATTCAGAATTTCTTTACCGGTAGCGCTGACAACCTTTACCGGTTACCTTATCGGAATGGGAGGAATCGTTCCGGAAATAATATTTCCGGTAGCCGGTGTATTTCTGCTCGCGAGCGCAGCTTCTGCCCTGAATCAGATTCAGGAGTACAAAACCGACCTTCGGATGCCGCGTACCCGCAACCGGCCCATTCCTGCCGGTAAAATCAGCCGTAAAGCTGCATTGGCCTGGACGATTTTCTTTGCTGTCACCGGTACCGCCATACTCTGGTACTTTTCAGGGTGGTTGCCTGCTTTCCTGGGATTGCTGACATTTGTCTGGTACAATGGCATCTACACCCCGCTGAAGCGAATTACCGCCTTTGCTGCTGTTCCCGGCGGCGTAGTTGGCGCCCTGCCCCCGGTGATCGGATGGGTGGCAGGAGGAGGTGACATCGCACATCCGGCTGCATTTGCCCTTGCCATGTTTTTCTTTATCGGACAGGTGCCCCACTTCTGGTTGCTGCTCCTCCGGTTTGGGGAACAGTACGAACTGGCAGGCATCAAATCACTCACTGCCAGACTATCGCATGTTCAGATCCGCCGCCTCACCTTTATGTGGATTGTGGCCACCGCCGTGTCAGCCATACTGTTGCCGGGATTTTACGCTTTCCATCATAAAACGGCTGTCTGGGCAGTGTGGATACTTTCAGGCCTGCTGGTGGCTGTATTTGTAAAACTGCTGAAACCCTCGCTCGAAAGCGTAAGGTTTAAATCATCATTCCTGCTTATCAACCTCTATTATCTGCTGATCATGATTACCTTCGGGCTGGATGTACTGATTTGATTTCACCGGAACCTAAATCCGGATTATTTCCGCTGTTTAACCAGCAAATAAACGATCAGAATCAGCGTAAGCAAAAGAAAAGCAATATTTACAACGGCAGCAAATGGAGGAGCGCCCGCCGGCCACAACTGACCCAGCAACACAAGCAGGTTGAGGACCAGCATAACAATCAGGATAACTCTTTTCATGCATTCCGTGTTAAGTTTTTAATAGATAAAATTAACCCTTTCCTGATTTCGGGGCGCACACTATGGGAGTTTCCCGGGAAACAGAAAACCCTCTGTGTAAACAGCGATTTCAAAGCTGCTACATCCCCAGCGACTTCATGGCCTCATATACCAGAAATGCAGGCCATACAATCGCTTTGAGAAAACCAAGCACGCCCATCCAGAAACCGGTGGCATGCGAGATAAAGTAAACAGCTGCACCAATCAGCCCCAAACCATAGATGGCGCCCGAAGGGCCACTTTCATGCATCTGAGCTTTTGCCATAGGATAAATGTTTGAAAATATAAAAGTAACAAGAATCCGGATCAGATTCTCCATTATTTGCAATCTGGTAAAGAATCAGAATTACATTAATTTTCCGGACAAGCAAATGCTTACTAAAGATGCGATTTTTATATGTAACCGGCAATTATTCATGCAGATTATCTGCAGCTTATTCCTTTAACAGTAGTCCGCTAAAAATTTTTAATGAATTGATTTACTACGGATTATAAAAACCTGCTTAAAGATAACAAATCATTCATAATCAAACAATTGCTGCCTGCCCCGCCACTTTTGCGGGGTCTTTGCGCCTTTGCGTGATTTTTAAATTTAACGGACTATTGCTTTTAACAATATCAATAATTCAATTTACTGTACTTTACCGTATTGAACTGAATATCTTACCAGACGCCTTTCTGTCGTAAATGGCTGAGAGGCAAAAAAGGGCAGGGTTTCCACAACCAGACCGACTTCACGGGCAAAACGCTTATGAATAAATCTGGGGTTTGGAGAAGGTAAAAATTGAGGATTCAATACGTAAGTTGATTTACAATTTAACGTTGAAAATGATCCTGCAGGAATATTGACTACCTCAGCATGATCCTCCATCTTCATACTGACGTGATAAACCGTGTCACCATTATAGAATAAATGCGCATATGAGTAGAAAACGGATGAAAAGTCCTGAGAAGAAAATAAAATTTTACCACCGGGAGCAACTATATAATGCAAAGAATCCCTCAACAATTCATATGCCGGGGAATAAGAAGGAAGATAAACGGGCCGGACCACTTTGGAAAAGGAAATCCCACCGACAATTGTATCCTTCTCAACATAGCAACTGTCAAATATCTCCTGCGGAGTGGCCACTCCATTCGAATCTACGATAAATCGCTGATAAATCCAGTAATTCCCGGTCTTTAAACAACCATAATCAGGATAAACTGGCGAGTCGCCGCCTTTATCATTTTTCTCACAGGAAAGCATTAAAAGGGCAATAAAAATTGACAAAATCAAATGAACGTTTCTAATCATCGCTATGATATTTAGGGTTATTAATATCAGGCTGAAACGTAAAATATCATATCCTATTATATTTTTATTAATATAAATTATTGTACGACCTTAGTTTAACCCCATGTGCAAGCATCAGAATAGTACAATCTGTCTGGAACACGTTCAATTACAGGAAAATAATAAAGGGGGCTTCGCCCCCTTTTTAAAAGTGGCTTAAGGTTTACTATCTTTCAACAGCTATATCTTTGACATCCCCAACGGTAATTAGTTTGCCGTCATTGCCAAAATTCTTCAACACATAATTGATCACGGCGACCGCATCTTCATGATTATCCAACTGAGGCGGCATGGGAGCGGGATAATTGACAGCATTACCTGAAGATACTTTTTCAGAACCATTCAGCACCTGGGCAACGGCCATTCTGGTATTGTTCAGCAGGAAGTCGGAGCCGGTAAGCGTAGGAAATACATTGGGAAGGCCCTGTCCGTCAGCCTGGTGACAGGCAAAGCACTTCTCCTTATAAATCTGCTCTCCGCGTGCCAGCTGCGCTGCAGGATCTGCAGCTTCCTCAACCTGGGCTGATTCAGTTGTACCTTTTTGTCCACCGCCACCACAGGCGGTGATCATTGCAATCCCGAAAACCGACGCTAAACTTGCGATAAGTAAACTTTTTGCTTTCATAATATTTGGTTTAGTAAAATGTAAAGTTAACAATAAAGCACAACAGTCAGCCTTTGCTATCTGCTTTTATCATTAAATTAACAAAAAAAGGCTGAACTCGAAGGTAACAGCCTCATAAACGATCCACCCGGAAAGCTTTAATTCAACGGCGTATAGACGATAGATAACAATTCTCCGGACTTACCGGGGATTACCGGACATTTATCAACAATATTGTTCATAGCCTCTTCCGGGATATTTGCCGTAACCGTAACTTTCAGGTTGCCACAGTTGCAACCTGTATACGCCGCCATAAACCTGTTAGAAACCCATACCCCCTGATTAAACTCATTTACCCCCTGATATTCATACACATATCTGTTTCTCAAGGCAATATTATTCAGATAATCGCAGGCATATTTGAACCTTTCCTGGGCGGCAACCGTAGTATATTTGAAATTAACCCCGTTTTCATCGAAATCGTAAACATGGGCCACATTTGACCTGTTTTTGTTTTCCGATTTGTGACAATAGAATACCAATCTGTTGGGAAAGGAAGAAACATCCCATGATTCATCGGGATTTTCATTATTCCACCTTGCATATTCCATTTTTATGATGGTGCTGTCCAGACCAAGCATCAGGCCCGGAGCTTTAGCCTTTGCCTTGGTTTCAGGCCTTAACTGCCCGAAGCATACAAGCATGGAAAGCATTAATCCTGTTAAAAAGACGACTTTTTTCATAACGGTCCGGGTTAAAATTCAGGTTAAATGAATTGGCAAAAAAAACCGGACCAGATAAATCTGGCATGACAACCGGTCCGGTTTTCTATGTTACAAAAATACATCCGGATGTGGTCTTGTGCAATCCGTCAAAATACTACTTTTAGGGGCACTGGAGGTAAAACAGACTGTAAGTAGAAATACCCATAAGTCAGTATCTAAAGGCAATGCAGAAAAAAAAATCCGGGCAACTGATTTATTAGCCCGGATATTACAACATGATAATAGTGCCTAAAGTTCGTCAGCCTGTAAAAAACGTACTTCATTCAGGCAACGGATAGAACGATCCGAAAAATAATCAGCGGCCGGATATAGCAGAAACGCTCCCTGGGTTTTTACGCCATACATCGGAACAATCAGCACTTCGGCCTGATCGTTGCGGTTAAAGATTTCGCTGTAAGTGAACACGGCACGATAGCCGTCAGGTGCCGAAACCAGTATCATTCCGGTCATCAGGTTTTGCTTTGAAACAGGATAAAGATCAACGGTATAATCCTTAAACATCACTCCGGTGAAAGGGGTCGTACCGTGGATACCCGTGCCTCTCCCATAAAAAACGGCACCATATGAAACCATATTACCTGTCAGTTTGCCATCTTTAATGGTGCTGAGCAGTTTGTCACCGGCTTTAAACTGAAGCTCCGGTGCATACATATCAGGGATATTCCGGTCAATTTTAAATGCAATTTTTGATGAGCGTACGGTGATTTTAACCGGATTACTGATATTGCGCTCCGTGTAAAGGTCGGAAGCCACCACGAGTTTTGAATCTACCGGCAGAGGCCAGAGTTCCTTTGTTTTTGAAGGCACTATCCTGCGCACAGCTGCAGCAATCAAGATCTCATGCCTGTGTATGGGATAGTACAACTCGCCCCAGCTGAGCACCACTTTTTGCCCGGAAGCATTTTCAACCTCCACAAAAAGATCGATGATGGGCGGAAACTCAGCTTCATTCTTCTTTTTTAAAATCGCAGCATTCAGAATATCATAAAGCGAATAACCCTCATAAAGATAGGCTCCGGTAAATTTTCCGCTCTCACCATCCAGCAGGGTCTCTTTTACGATCACCTCCCTTCGCTGAAGCGCCGAAAAATCAACCTCTCCGGGATTTGCTACCTCGCCGTCAATTATAACTTTGCTCATTTTCAGTTCATTCAGGGGAGCATCATCATAAAAATCATTGGTCTGCGCCAATAAAAGGCCGGTGAACATCATAACCATTGTAGCGGTAATCAGGACTCTTCTCATATCAGTTATTTGTTAAATGATTAAGGTTTATGTATTTAGAAAACACTCCAGCTCCCCGAAGTTGTCAGAAGCCGGCTTCAAGACCGACTGTGATAAAACGTCCGGGTCCTACGTTGAATTTGCTGTCGTAGACTTTTTCATCAAACAGGTTCTGCACATTCAGCGAGACTTTGAGGTGCTTACCGACAGGCCTCCAGAACCTGAGATCAAGGGTTGAGTATCCCGGATACTTATCCAGGTTTAAAATTTCATCCACGGTATTCTGATCATTTATGTAAGCTGCCCCGGTATACCGGAATGATGCTCCTGCGTTGACAATCCTGCTTGTCCAGATCAGCCCTGCATTGATGATGTGCCGTGGCACATCCGTCATGGTTTTGCCGGCAAGATCAATGGTATCATTTGCAGCGATCTTTACATAATCAAGTATTTCAGCGCTGGCGAAGGCGTAACCGGAATAGAAGGAAACCGCCGGTGTGATTTCGAAATTTACGGATATTTCCGCACCATATATTTCAACTTCGCTGATATTGGCCCTGATAAGTATCGGACGTTCTCCGAAACCCATATCTATGGTCTGTCCATTGGTTACATAGTACTGAAAATCGCTGCCTTTCGAATAATAAGCAGAAGCTTCGAGGGATAAGCCATTCAGCGGGCCGATGGCAAAAGGCCTCAGATCGATGCCGGTCTCAAAATTATTAAGGTACTCAGGCCTGAGATCCGGACTGGCCACTTTAAACCCACCCTTAATTCTGCCGCTGCGGCACATATCATCGAGCACTGCCGGCCTGAACCCCCTTGAATAACCAGCATAAACCCGGCTCCGGGCATTCCAGCGATAATGGGCCGAAATTCGCGGACTTAATGCGCTGCGTGTACGTGAGGGCATGGCCTTGTTCTGATATGCAGCCATGAAAAATGACTCCTGTGTGGGTGCTTCCGTGTAGAATAATCCATCGTAAAAACGGGCAATATCATATCTGACTCCGGCAAGAATGCGCACCCTGTCATTGAACAGGCCGATTTCATCCTGGGCAAACATTGACCAGGTGTTCATTTTACCTGCGTTGTAAATGATGTCTGTCGAAGTGTAATACTTATCATAGGCATCCACGCTTCCGTTGCGCAGGTCGAAACCTCCCGTCAGTTTATGATTACTGCCAAGTTCACGCGTAACCGTGGTAAGCCAGCCAAAATCCCTTCTTGTGCTGAGTACCTCATACCAGGTATAATCATCTTTAAGGTACTCATTCACTTTCTTATAATCCTCATTCAGGAAATAGGCAGAGGAGTTCAGGGTGTAACTACCCAGGTAGCCTTTATAATTCAGGGTGATTCCGTAAGAGTCGTGATCTGTAGTGTTACCGCGTGGCTGAAACACCTTTTCGCCTGTGCCGCGATTGTCGTTGTAATAATTGAGGCTGGCTACGATACTGTGCCTGCTTCCGATGTTGTAATTTGTCCTGAACGAAGCGCCTCCTTCGCGCAGGTCACTTTTTACGATGTAAGGATTGGCCTGTTGTTCGGCGTCCGGCTGGGTGATGTAGCCGTCGCTGGCGCGGTAAAAGGTATTTGCCGTCCAGGTCCAGGAATTGCCGGGCTGCCTGACTTTAATCGCTCCTCCGGCGTTAAGTTTACCACTCATCGTATTGAATGATCCATAAGATAAGCCGGCATTGAGAAACAGCTTTTCAACAGGTTTTTTTGTAACGATGTTGATGATTCCGCCCATGGCATTTCCGCCATAGATGGCCGAACCTGCGCCCTTGGTCACTTCCACTTTCTCTATCTGAGCGGCATCAATCATGTTCCAGTCGAAACCGCCTCCATCGCTCTTATTCATCGGAATACCATCCACCAGTATCAGAACCCTACCCTGCTCCTTGCCGCTCATCCCACGCATGGTGACCGTAGCTTTGGTGCTGAATATGCCGAACGATCGACCGTAATTCACCCCTGGAACAATCTTCAGCACCTCATCAATGCTTTGAAGCGGAAGCGCCTGCATTTTTGCGGGACCTACCTGTTCTATCCTTACCGGGGTATTGGCGATTCTGCTATCGGTGCGGGTCGCCGAAACAACAAATGTTTCCATTTCTGTGGTTGCCGGAGAAAGCAAGATGCGGAGACCGGTTGCATCTGTGGCAAAACGCCCGCGTAAGGTCTGATAACCAAGGTAACTGATGGTAAGGGTTGCAGAGTCCCCTTGTAAAGTACATATCCTGAAAGCCCCGTCCTTGTCAGTAGTGGTGCCTTTCCCGGCTTTCACCAGAATGCTGGCTCCCGGTAATGGCGACAGGCTCGCGGCATCGAAAACACGGCCTTCGAGGCAGGGCTGGGCGGTTATGCTTTCGGCGGATAATAGCAGGGCTGCACAAGCCCATATGATATAACGGGTTCTCATAATCAAAAAGAATTATTGCTGAATCTTAATTTCGAGCAGCATGGTACCCTCTGCATGCTCATCGGCCAACACAATTTTAAGCAGGCCGTATTTACCTTGCTGGGTTTTAAAAGGGATCACCTTACCTGAATAGGCATATTTACAGTTTCCGCTCACTTTCGTGGGATTGTAACCGGTGACCAGTAAGCTGTCATTTACCGCAGCATCAAAAGCCGACGTAGAAATCAGGTCGTTATCCGAGGTGTTATAGTCGAAAAGTGTGGAATTCTTTGCGAACCAGGTATTGATCGACGGATAATATCCTACCACCGAGGTGTAACCGGGACAGGTAAGCGAAGGCGATGGCAATCCGGACGTAAAATAAAAGTAAGGAACAATATCAATGGTACCCTCTATACCCGCGACGGAAACGTCATCGTAAACCAGCCCCAGGTCGGCATCGAGGTAAGAAGCGATTGTGAAATTCTGCTGCATTCCCAGCACCACATCAGCATAGTGATGGATCGGTCCGTAATTGGTACCGGCCCCTTTGCGCACCATGATACTGGCAGTGGCGGTATCACGGTCGGCATTCATCACCAGCACCCGCCATACCTCTGAAGCAGCCTGACCCTTCGGGAAACTGAAATCGGCGTCAAATCCCTCTTTGCCAACGTATATCCCCCTGTCAAGTTGAATGGTTGTGTCATTGCCTGTTATGCGTTCAATGCGCAGGTAAGTAAGCGGAGATCCGCTACCTGAAGCAAGTATGCCTATGTTGATTTTGCCGCCCGGAGAGACCTCCTCGCCAGGAGCCGTGTAAGCACTCCCTGATTTCAGAATCACCGAAGCCCGGCTGATTTCCTCTTCCGGACTGCAGGAAGTCAGAAAAAATATACCAGCTGACAAGAAACAAAACTGCAGGGCCGGAATAAAGCCCCGCAGTTTCAACAATGATTTCGCTTTCATTTACTGTTTCTGAATTTTAACAGCAATTTCAAGGGTACCGGTTTCCTCTCCCGAAACTGCTATCACTTTGATCAGACCATACAAACCCGACTGGATCTTAATGGCATACACATCCCCGGCGGTGAGCACACTGGCTTTTTTACGGGATTCATCTGCATTATAAGCATCAATGATAACTGCGTCATTCTGGATTGCGTCGAACTGGGCAGCAGTGAGTTCAGTTTTAAAGAAGCGGGTCAGGTTTTTGGTGGTATAATTATCAGGGGATGAAGCGCCATCGAAAATTCCGGTAATGTTGGACCCCGGTGAGCCCAGTGACATCATATTCTGATGTGTTGCTGTATTTTCAAAGAAGCAGAAAATGTCTATTTTTTCCTGATTTTGAAAAGCTGATGCCTGGAAATATTTCGTTGCCTGATTACCGCTGAAAGAAAGGAAACTCTCGGTATCAACATTGTCCTGTGCACCCATCAAAACTGTTGTGTAAGCATTTATCGGACCGAATTCTCCGGTAATGGTGATGGTTTCTTCTTTTTTGTTTCCGGCGATATCGGTGGCTGTAAATACCCATACCTCCTGATCTGCAATACTTTTAACCGTGTAAAAATTAAACACAAAACTCTGGGTATTGATGGTAGAATCGAGCAATACCTGATTATTGGCTTTGATACCGAATTTTACAATGTTGTCAGTTCCATTGCCCTGGAGGATAATCCCGAACCTCAGGGTATCACCGTATGAAGCGGTAACATCACCAGTTACGTAACCCGCTTGCTGGTTGAAAGCAATTGCCGGGGGAACCGGTTCATCTTCATCTTTGGTACAACTGCTGAACATCAGCCCTGATAGCAGGGCGAATCCGCATACAATAAGTAGTCTTTTCATGATTGGTGGTTAGTTTAATCGTTGTGAATAAATATTCATATCGAAGGCAAAAATAGCAGGTGTTTTCCGATTATCAAATCTGTTGATGAATTTAGAAGGATTCTAAAGACCGGTTAAACCGGTTTTCATAGCAAATCAAAGAAAATAAGTGTTAATTTTCAGCTAACCTTGCTGATTCCCAGGCAACTGTTTACATGTGCCAGATCTTCGGGGCGGTCGGTCATCACCAGCAGGTTATCACCCGGTTCAATGATGGTAGTCCCTTTTGGGGTAATGTATTTTTTATTCCGCTCGATCATAACGATCAGTGCGGTTTGGGGAAATCCGACTTCAACCAGGGGTTTCCCCGCTGCACTGCAGTCTTCCGGCACCGTAATTTCCACCAGTTCGTTGTGAAATCCTTCGGTTAAATCAAGTTCAAGCGGATATTTCTTTTTGGGCGGCTCCCACTGATACAGTCCAAGCCAGCGGGCGACAGGAGCCAGCGTAGTTCCCTGAACGGCAACGGAAGTCAACACAACAAAGAAAACGATATTGAAGATCATTTCTGCATTGGGTAAACCTGCCATCAGAGGGAATATGGCAAAGATAATGGGCACAGCCCCCCTGAGTCCGACCCAGGATATCAGTAGTTTTTCCCGGATCTGCATTTTGAAGATAGCCAGGCTCAGGAATACGCTCAAAGGACGGGCGACAAAAATTAACACGAAGGATACCAGCAATCCGATTCCGATCACCGGAACGATCTTTGACGGATAAACGAGCAGCCCCAGGGCAAGGAACATGATGATCTGCATCAGCCAGGCCTGGCCGTCGAAAAATTTAAGAATACTGCGTTTGTGGATGAAACTGTGGTTACCCAGAATCACACCGGCAATGTAAACGGCAAGAAAACCATTCCCCTTAAAAAATACAGCCAGCGAGTAGATCAGCAACACCAGCCCGATGATCAGTACAGGGTAGAGACCGTCATAATCAAGACGGATATGGTTAAGCACCCATACCATCAGCCTGCCCATCAGATAACCAACCAAACCACCTATACTCATCTGCAACAAAAAAGACAATAATCCTTCCCAAAGGCTTGTATCCGGAACCAGCAGCAACTGCATCAGGGTTATTGTGAGGAAAAAAGCCATGGGGTCGTTGCTCCCCGATTCCAGTTCAAGTAGTGGACGGAGTCGCTTCTTCAGCCCGAGGTTTTTCGATCGTAAAATTGAAAATACCGCTGCAGCATCGGTCGAAGAGATGATTGCCCCGAGCAGCAGGCCCTCAACAAGCGAAAATTCAGTTAGTTGCCAGACGACTATACCGACTATGGCAGCGGTCAACATCACACCGATTGTTGACAGGATTAGGCCTTTAAGCAGAACCGGTTTTACACTTTCCCAACGGGTGTCAAGACCTCCTGAGAATAAAATTATAATAAGGGCAAAAACACCGAGCAGTTGAACAAGGGCTGTGTTTGCGAAATCAATACCCCCGAGCCCGTCGGCACCGGCAAGCATACCGATTAAAAGAAAAAGGAGCAGGGAGGGAACGCCAAGTCTCCCGCTTGTTTTACTTGCAACGATACTGAGCAGGAGCAGAATGGCTGCCGTAAGAATCAGGTAATCTATACTTATTCCGGTCAACATTTATTCATTAAGAAGCATTCAATTTTGAAAATCCAAAGTAAAGAAAATTCACTCAAAAAGGATTATAAATTTTCCCGGATAACCGAAAAATATTCCGGAATTATTTGTTGGCGATTAGCATACCCTCCTTTGAACAAACAAAATATGGTATGTGTTCAGTAATAATCCCCTGACCGGCGCCTTATTTTTCTCTTCCGGCCGGTCATTTCATTTTATAAACCTTAAATATGCCGTTATGAAAACTTTTTCTGTAACAATCGCTTTCGCAGCGTCCCTGAGTTTATTTACTTTCTGCACACAAAAAGAAATGCGTATTGAACAGAGCCGATCAGCAGCAGCCGACACCAGTATTGAGGCAATGCTTGCTCACGGAAAGTATCTCGTCACCATCAGTGGATGTCATGATTGTCATTCCCCGAAAAGAATGGGCCCGCAAGGTCCTGAGCTTATCGATTCCCTTTTATTGTCGGGTTACCCATCCGGCCGGCCGATACGGGAAGTTGATGCGAATGCTGTCAGGAAGGGCTGGGCCCTTCTGAACGAAGACCTTACCATGGCTGCAGGACCCTGGGGCGTATCATTCGCCGCCAACATTACATCCGACGAAACGGGCATCGGAACCTGGACGGAAGAACAATTCAGCAAAGCCCTGAAACAGGGTTGGTATAAAGGGATTGAAGGAGGAAGAAAGTTGCTTCCGCCCATGCCATGGCAAAATTTTACTGATATGAAAGATGAAGATATCAGGGCGATGTATCAGTACCTAAAAAGCACCAGGCCGGTAAGAAATATAGTTCCTTCGCCTGCCGCACCCAGGCTTTAGGAGTAAACAGCTTACCCGGTCATTCCGGTTTTCCGGATCTTGTATCCGATGAACACTGCCTGTCAGGCAACGGATAAGTCGCAGCCTCCTTGTTATTTGCACCTCAGAAAAATCTTCATGGGTATATAATTGAGTCATAATCCTTTCACAAAAATGACCGGGCCTGCAATCGATTGCATAAACATTTGTGTATCAGCCGCTTGAATTATGCGTATTTTTGCAGATGCAAACTGATATCAAATCCCGGCCAAGATGAAAAACGATAATCACCCCACTTCTTCTGCCGAGTCCGGCCGTACACTTTCAGCCCGTGACCTGATCCGGTACATCAACCTGAAACTGGCAACCATGGGTCAGCCGGTATTCGACGACCAGCAGGCATCCGGCATTGAAAAGCCCCTGGCAGATCCTGACTTTCTTGATCTCACTTCCAATCTTGTAAATATCTACCGAAGCCGTACGCGCCTGATAGCCGATGTTTATTCTCCGGTTGACAGGCGCATTCAGGCCTTTATCAACAACTACCTTGAAGACCTCAGGCTTCCTGAAGTCCCAGGGCTGCCAAATAACACGCTGGTAAGTGATAAACCCGGCGTTGCCCGGATGCTGAGCCTTCCGCCACATAAAAACCATTACAGCAACGAACTGCTTGATTCATACCGCATACGTCAGGGAGTGCTGCATAATCCGCGCAACGACCGCCGGACAACGCAGGGGTCTTTCCATATCGTGGAAGGCGGGCTGCCTGTTCCTCCCGATAAGATAGAAGTTCCAAAAGCCGCATGGGCAAAATTCCTGGAATCTGCTTTTAACCCTCCGCCTGAGCTTAACCGGCTTCCCTTTACATCAGGCCAGGATAAGCAGGCTGAAGTGTTTGTATCCCTGCTCCTTCGCCCGGTGGTTTGCCCCGAAGTGAAGGGGGTGCTGAAACGCAAAACCATGGAAGTCCGTTTTTTTGCTCCCGGCAGCCTGGTTGCCAACATCGACTTTGTGGAGTCCATCTTCGGGAATGCCGGCAACCCGTCGAATCCGGCCTGTGATGCGGCGCTGGATCCGGAAAGCTGGACCGGCCATACAGGATGTATCGTGCTGGCCCCGCAATTGACAACATTGACGAAGAAAGCACTGGGTCTTCCCCATTACGATGAGGCCACTGAACGCCAGCGCCGCGACGGGGTATGCTGGAAAGATGAAAACGAACTTTACAACGGCGGTCAGGCTTTTAAGATCACTTGCCGTGACGAACGCGGTGTGGTAATCACCCTGATCGCGGATAATTATTTCGGCTATTCCAAAAAAGAGATCAAAACCCAGATCAGCTACAGCGCCAACCTGTTTGGTCTTGTTGAAGAAGAGCATTCCGGGGGGGCCATCGCCTTCAGAAGAAAAAACATTGGTTCAAACTTCAACGGGGCGCTTTTTATGAAAAACCGGCTGAAGAAGTCTTTCTATTTTTCTGAAGTGATTGAGAAGTTCGGCCCGCTGATGCACCTGAAACCTGAGGGTTATGGTGTAGACAAAAAATTCGGGAATATCATATACATTCCCGAAGATACGGAGATAGACCTCTACAAAGGCACGGTCCGGTGGAATTACAACGGCAGCAGTCAAACCATTCCGCTGAGACCAGGGCATTACTATATCTATCCGTCAGGCCATAAGCTGCATATGGAAAAGCATCCTTCGGCACCCTCCTGGCGCCTGGTGAGCACCCATGCCCGCGGCACATTCTGCCACAAGCCCAGCACTGTTTCGGGAGGCGGCAAGTCAGAGATCTCCAAATCCCTGCTCAACGCCATCATTTACGGGTCTTTCTTTGTGGATGATTTTGATCAGGACATGAAAGCGGCAGATGAGATTATCCGCAGGGACTTTTCGGGACGCTGGAAAAATCCTGAAGAACACAATGCGGTTTCACGCCCTTTGCTCTCGCCTGACCGCACCCTGGGTTCGGTGATCAAACTGCTGAATCCTTCATCGCAATATACCGATGAATACAATGATTTCGTCAGGTCGATACCGGCACATGTCAAAGCCTTGGTTTTCTATGTGAAGCGTTTTTACCGTCCGGAACGCACCAGCGACGACTGGAAGGAATTCTTCTCCACCGACGTGATCAACGGACGCAAAGGCCACGAACTGCTGTTCAGCAACCGTAAGCTGAGCGCAAGCTACCTCAGGGTTGGTTTTGCAGCAGACAATTCGTGGTACCTGCATAAATTGCGTTCCGATTTTATTGCCGCCGCAAAAATTCAGATGGAGGATGACATCACTGCTTCAGTCACCCTGCCGGTAAAGCATCTTAAATACCTTAACCCCGATTACGCGAATCCCAGCGTTAAGATTACGGAAAACTGCGAAAGCAAGTTCTTCCAGCGGCCCGACGAAGCCATTCACCGGGGCTATGACAAGGAAACCGAAGCAGACCTGTCGCAGCGCAACAACTTCTGCAGTAATTATCAGCCATTGACTTCTGAGGACGGCAAACGCCTGATTGAAGATGCCATTAATTTTGACCGTTATACGCGCCCTATTCAGAAACTGATTATAGAAGGCAGCAACGACAGCACCGGGAACTATTTTATCACACCTTCGCATCCGAGGATTGTCAACGGTGCACCTTCGAAAAATCCCCGCTACCTCCAGATCAGGCCCGACCTTGTAAATCCGATAGACGACCATCTGGCCGAGGTCGGCATGCGGTTATCGATGCGCATTCCTCTTTCCGAACAGGTTTTCAATCCCATCCATGCTGTATTGCCGGGCCGGCGCAACAATCCGCCTGACCCCGCAGGCAATATCCGCGGGCTGAGTGTTTATGGCCCCATCCATTACCAGGAGCTGCCGGAGTTGTTTATGGACTATATCTGCAGCCTTACCGGCAAATCACCGTCAACAACCGGCGCCGGGTCGGAGGGTGCGCTCACCAAAGGTCCTTTCAACATGCTGAGCCCGGTGACTGATCTGAACAATGCCCTGCTGAGCTACATCCTGACCGGATATAACGCTTTTTCATCGGCTGCCGGATTTATAGGAACCAAATCACGCTTCGACCATGATATCTCCCTGCTGATCCCGGAACTCTGGAGCCGCATGGAAGTAAAGGACCGGGATCCTGAAAAACTCATTGAGGAAGGATCACTCGAAAAACTGGAAGATTTTGATTACAAGGGCAAAAAAGTGCTTGCTTCACGTTTGGGCTACAGAATTACGGAAAACTTCACATTCAGCTACCTGAAAAGCATTTTTGACGAACCCCAGGCTGTGTTCAATGAAATGATGCTGCGCCCTGAAAAACAGGATATGGAGGCCTTCGTTGACGGAATCAACAATATTGTGGAAGCTCAGCAAAGGGTGGCACGTGAGTATTTTGAGGATGGAAGCGTTGAAGCGGCCATTCCTCCGCTGAAAGCGCTGCTCCACATCATGGCATGGGGCAGTTACGAAGGAAAAACGGCAGAACACCCTGAAGTAAGAAAACTGTTTAACCGAGACCAGGTGCTGGAATCTGCGTGGTATCGCGAAAGGCTGGCGCGCAAACAGCAGATAGATATCCGCTACCTGAAGGAAAGCCTTGCTTATTTGCAACTATTTACAACTCAGACGAACAATGCAGAATACATTGAGCCCCTTCTTCTGAATGAGCGGATTAACAACGTTATAAATGAGCTCAGATTTGTCGCTTCGGAAGCCTATATTGAATTTTTAACGGGAACCATCGGCGCAGACCCGCTTTTCAGAAAACAGGAGCAGCCGGAAACCGTGAACGCATGAAATCCCGTGTACCTGCTGTTTCAACAGACACATGAATATACGTTGAACCGCACCGGAAGGCATTTCCTGAAGGCTGATCAAAGATAGGATTATTCACTGACCCTGAAGCTGACCCCTGATGGTCAGTGTCATATTTATTGACTGCCAGGTTTCATTGCCAATACTGAATGAGGACGACTTACCATGGTTACGCACGAACCCGGCCTTTTCGTAACAATGAATGGCCGGAAGGTTCCAATCATAAACATTCAGTTCCATTTCTTGAAATCCGAACTCCTCCCGGCAAATACGCAGCAACTCTCTCACAAGTTCCTGGCCGATTCCCCTTCCGCGTTGCATTGGGTCAGAGATCAAGAGGCGGCATAGTTTTCCGCGGGTATCCGAAAGGCGAAAAATCTCCGCATGACCGACCGCTTTACCTGAAACACAATCCTCCACGACATAAGGAATCCTGTTGCTTTCAGCAAGGTATTGCTCCAGCTGAAATTCGGTAAGGGGATATTGAAAAACAGGACCGGCAAACTGATACAATAGCTGTTCGCTGTCGATCCACGCGATCAGCCTGGCAAAATCACGCCTTTCGAAAGGCCTGAGGCAAATATTCTTCATCTTATTGCAAGCTGAATAAGCAGATTCATGTCTGAGATTCCCTGCAAATAATCCGTTTTTCGCAGGATAATATTTATCCGGTTTTCAACGGGATAAAGATAAACAATCCGGTTTCATGACGCGCGGCATTTTCCCCTGCCGCAGTTCTCCGGTTGAACACTTGCGCCGTTTCGCTGTTTAAAAACCGATGTTCAACAAAGATCAGGATAATTTCTTGTAAGCATTAATTCCATGAGGAAGGCACTGGCCATTTTACTGCTCTTACCGTCACTCTGGCTGATCACCAACGGATTGATCAACCGGCACGCGCACAGAATGCCGTCTGGACTGATTGTAGAACATGCCCACCCTTTTAAAAGCACCGGAAACACGCCTCTGCAGAAACATTCGCATTCAGAGGAAGAATATTTTTATTTCGATCAGATATCAACCCTGCAAACCATGATCATTGTTGCCATCATTATATTGATGGCAACCGTGTTTATCAAGCCGTTGAACATTGAATCAGATTCCGAAGATATTCTTCCAATTATCTATCCTGTTTACCGGTTGCGCCCTCCCCCCACATTTTAAAAGGCCTGAATCCTTAGCAATCAGTTACCGGCATTTTCAGAAATCAAAAGCTATTTTCTGACTGAAAAGCCAAATCAGCTCTTAAGCTATATTTTGAAATACAGGTACGGCTTTGCCAGCTGGAGAAACGCATACTGTAATGGTTATCAGGCATTATGACCCATTAACAGTAAAAAAATATTTTCAATTACTAAAAAGCCATTATAACAAATGAAACTCAAAATACTCATTATAATTCTGCTTCTTGTGCAGTGGACGACAATTTTTGCCCAGTCAGATGCTACACTATTCGGACATGTTGTAGATGAAACCGGCACGCATATTCCCTTCGTAAACCTCGTGATTAAAGATACGCGTATCGGCACGGCCACCGATATTTCGGGCCATTACATGATAAATAACATTCCTCCCGGAACTCACTCCATTGTTATTCAGCATATTGGTTACAAAACCAAAGAAATGCAGTTTACCATTGCGAAACGGGAAAGCAAAGAGTTTGACATTACCCTTGAAACCATTACTGTCGCCCTGGAGCAGGTAGTGATCAGCGGCAGCCTGAAGGAACAGTCGCTGCGCGACTCACCGGTAAAAATTGAAGTACTTGGAGCCGCATTCCTCCGGAAAACCCCGTCCAACAACCTGATGCAGTCCGTTGGCATGATCAACGGGGTGCAGCAGGTGACCGCCTGCGGGGTATGCGGCACCAACGAGATCCGCATCAACGGACTCGAAGGCTCCAATACCGCTGTATTGATTGACGGCATGCCCATTATGGGCGCGCTGGCGTCGGTATATGGGCTGAACGGCATTCCCAATGCCCTGATTGAACGGGTTGAAGTAATCAAAGGAGGTTCCTCCACGCTTTACGGCTCCGAAGCCATAGGCGGCATCATCAACATCATCACCGCCGGTGTGGAAACGGCGCCCAGGTTTTTCTTCAATACCAACTGGAGTAACCTCGGCGATCGGAATGCCGATATCGGGTTCTCGCCCTTTCGCGGACGAAAATTTGACGCCCTTTTCAGCGGAAGCATCAATACAATGGAGCGCTTTACCGACCTGAACAAAGACAACTTTGCCGACAAAGTCACCATCAGCCCGTCCGTATCGCTCTTCAACAAATGGAGTTTTCAGCGGCCTGCCGGGAAAACCGCCTCATTTGCCGCAAAATTCTATCATGAAAACAGAGCCGGGGGAACACAGGAATTTCTGGGTGCATATAATTATAAACCGGACAGTAAAGTGAGGGGAAGCGACAGCCTTTATGGCGAAACCATTTTCACAAACCGTTATGAACTGATGGGATCTTACTCACTTCCGGGAAGTGCCGGCCTGCGGCTGGACATTTCGCAAAGCGGACACTGGCAGGACAGTTGGTATGGTACGACATTTTACAAGGGTGAGCAGCACATCAGTTTTGCAAACCTCATCTGGTTGATCAAAGCCGGCGACAGACACAATATTACTTCAGGGGTTACTGCCCGCTATCAGGTTTATGACGATAACACACCTGTAACAGCCAGGGGCAGTGACAAACAGTTTATACCTGGCATTTTTGTGCAGGACGATTTCAGAATCAACACAAGGACAAATCTGCTGGGCGGTGCACGGCTTGATCATCACAGCAGGCACGGGCTGGTCTTTTCGCCCCGGCTTAGCGCTAAATATAACCTTACCGGAAATACAATACTCAGGATAAACAGCGGCACAGGTTTTCGCACGGTGAATATCTTTACAGAAGACCATGCTGCCCTTTCAGGATTCCGTGAAGTCGTAATCAGCGAAAATCTTAAGCCGGAGCAATCGTGGAATGTCTCACTCAGTCTGAATCAGACTATCAATCGCCTTGTCGGGCGCTGGGTTGTGCTGGATGCCGATCTGTTCTACACCCGCTTCAGCAATAAAATCCTGGCTGACTACGACACTGATCCGGAGACAATCATCTACCGCAACCTTCCTGTCGGTGATTATGCCGTAAGCCGCGGGGTGGCTGTTTCAGCCAACGGGAGAATCAACGGGTTTTTCACATGGACAGCCGGATTTACCTGGCAGGATGTGTTTGCGGTAAGCAAATCCGGATCAGAAAAACCTGAAAAAGAAGCTCAACCCTTAAGCCCTGAATTCACAGGCAACTGGCTGCTGAGTTGGGATGCCAGAAAAATCAGGACCACCGTGGACCTAACGGGGACTTTTACCGGAAAAATGCTCTTACCAACAGTTGATCCTGAAGTGGTGAACGATGATCGCCTGTCAGAAGCCTACAGTCTGATTAATTTACTGGTAAACTATAACCTTAACCAGAGCGTAAGGGTTTATGCAGGGGTAAATAATATCCTCGGCTGGCGGCAGAGCCGGAACCCGGTTATCAACTGGCAATCTCCCTTTTCGGATGGCTTCGATGCAGCCAATGTTTACGGACCGCTCTACGGCAGAGCCGTGATGATGGGCATAAGGTTACTGATGTAAGCTTAGGTCCGTCACTCGGGCAATGACATTCTCCGGTGCAACAATCCGCTAAACCCGATTGTTAAGTAATAAAACCCAGCACCTATGGAAAAACCCAACAACACCCTGAAGAAGATCTATCATCCATCAAAAGAGGTAACTAAAAGAGCGATTGTAAAGGATTATGAATCCCTTTATGAGGAATCCGTGGCCAACCGTGAAGATTTCTGGGCAAAAGAAGCCAGACGGCTGGAATGGTTTAAAAAGTGGGATAAAGTACTTGACGCATCCAATCATCCTTTTTATGAATGGTTTCAGGGTGGCCGCATCAACATTGTGCACAATGCACTCGACCGGCATCAGAAAAACGCCACCCGCAATAAGCTGGCAATAATCTGGGAAGGAGAACCGGGCGATCTGCGCACCTTTTCGTATCATGCGCTTCACCGGGAAGTTTCGCGGTTTGCCAATGTCCTTAAATCTATGGGAGCACGGCCGGGCGAGGTGGTCACCATCTATATGCCGCAAATTCCCGAAACGGTGATCGCTATGCTGGCCTGCGCCAAAATCGGCGCCATTCACAGCGTGGTTTACGGAGGATTCAGCGTGGAGGCGCTGGCAGAGCGAATCGAAGATGCCAACAGCCGCATACTGCTTACCGCCGACGGAGGATTCAGACGCGGAAAAGCGGTAGGGCTGAAGAGTATTGCCAATGAAGCGATGAAACGATCACCAACCATAGAAGTATGCATCACCGTAAAGCGCACCGGTGAAGAATGCTATATGGAAAATGACCGTGATTTCTGGTATCACGATCTGATGTCAATGCCGCTGGCTTGTACCGATTGCGCTACGGTGGAAACCGACGCCGAAGACCCATTGTTTATACTCTATACTTCAGGCACCACCGGAAAACCCAAAGGGCTTGTACACACCCACGGGGGATACGCGGTATATACAGCATCCACATTCAGGTATGTTTTCGACATCAAACCCGAGGACCGTTTCTGGTGTGCTGCCGATCCCGGCTGGGTGACCGGACACAGCTACATGGTTTACGGTCCGCTTATCAACGGTGCCACCATGATGATGTACGAAGGCGCCCCTAATCACCCCTACCCTAACCGTTGGTGGCAGATGATTGAAAAATACGGCATCAACATACTATACACCTCGCCTACCGCCATTCGCGGACTTATGCGTTTTGGTCCGTCGTGGGCCGACCGGCACAACCTGAGCTCTCTGCGGTTGCTTGGCTCCGTGGGTGAACCCATCAACCCCGAAGCCTGGAAATGGTATTACGAGGTAATCGGCAAAGGCCGGTGCCCCATTATGGACACCTGGTGGCAGACGGAAACCGGCGGCCACATGATCACCCCGCTTCCCGTGATACCGTTGAAACCGGGATCTGCCACCAAACCCTTCTTTGGCAACGAAATGGCTATTGTGGATGACAAGGGCAATGAAGTAAAAACCGGGGAGGAAGGCAACCTTGTTATTAAAAATCCATGGCCGGGAATGGCCCGGACCATTCTGGGTGATCCGGATCGTTATGTGGAAAAATACTGGGAAAAATACAAAGAACAGAAATGGTACCTGGCCGGGGACTCGGCAAGACAGGATGAAGACGGGTATTACTGGATCATCGGAAGGATTGACGATGTAATCAAGGTAAGCGGCTACCGGCTGGGGTCGGCCGAAATTGAAAGCGCCCTGGTAAGCCATCCTGCGGTGACCGAAGCTGCAGCCATCGCGTTGCCTGATGAACTGCGCGGCAATATCATACACACTACCGTGGTCCTCCGGCAGGGAGTGGAGGCTGGTGACAAACTGGCAGAAGAACTTAAAGCCCATGTTGAGCACGAAATAGGCCCCATCGCCCGTCCGGCATTTGTCGTGTTTACGGAAGCCCTGCCCAAAACAAGAAGTGGCAAAATCATGCGACGCGTGCTGAAAGCCAGGGTGCTCGGTCAGGATACCGGCGATTTAAGTACGCTGGAAGAGTAGTATCCGGACAAATACTTCACCCTTATCTGTCCCGGCTTCCGGGAATACCGGCCCTCTCATACAGCTGCGTTATCTTCTTTGCAGACCAAAAAAATAAGGTTTTGCATAAACCATGTTTATTAAATCTTCTTAAAAGTTTAAACAAAAAAATAAGTATATTCGTTAACCCAATGAAAAATGCAACCTGATTATAAAATGATGATAAAAGCAAACACCGGATGAACGGGATTCTGATTTATTTGCTGATACTTCTTATTGCTGCATTGTTATCGCCAGCCATCATTCAAAGGGGTGGCAGGCATGCTGCATGGCTGCTCGGGCTGATCTCGGCGGCCGGCTTTGCCATGTTTCTCACTTTTGCACCCCTTACCGCTGCGGGTGAAAAACTTTATCTTACCATAAACTGGTTACCGGAGCTTTACCTGAATTTTTCTCTCTACCTTGACGGGCTTTCGCTTTTCTTTGCCCTCCTTATCACCGGCATGGGGGCGCTGGTGCTTGTATTTGCCGGTAAATACATGCAGCCTTACCCGTTTAAGCACAGGTTTTTCTTTCTTATTATTTTGTTTGAATTTGCGATGTTGTCGCTGGTGCTTTCAGGAAATTTATTCACCATGTTTGTTTTCTGGGAGCTGACTAGTGTAACTTCATTTCTGCTTGTGGGTTTTAACCACGAAAAACCCGAAGCCCGCAACGCAGCCTTGCAGGCATTACTGATCACGGTTTCGGGCGGATTGGCCATGATGGCGGGATTTATTATGCTCGGTCAGGCAGCAGGCAGTCTGGAAATCCCTGAGTTGCTGAAATCCGGCGCCCTTATCCGCAACCATCCCCACTATCTGCCGGCATTGTTGCTGATTCTGGCAGGGGCTTTTACCAAATCGGCACAGTTTCCTTTCCATTTCTGGTTGCCAGGAGCCATGCAGGCTCCTTCGCCGGTAAGCGCTTTTCTGCATTCCGCCACCATGGTAAAGGCCGGCATTTATCTGCTGATGCGCCTGAGCCCGGTTATGGGCGGCACCCCAGAATGGAAATATGTTTTAACCATTACCGGAGCTATTACCATGCTGCTGGGCGGATATTTTGCCTATTCGCAGACCGATTTCAAAAAAGTTCTCGCCTATACCACCATCAGTGCGTTGGGAATCCTGGTGCTGATGCTGGGAGTTGACACGGACATCTCCATAAAAGCAGCCATCATTTTCCTGTTGGTGCATGCACTCTACAAAGGCGCACTGTTTATGATTGCCGGCCTGATCGACAAGTCTGCCGGTTCACGCGACCTGCGTAAACTTGGCGGGTTGTTCAGGGTGATGCCTGTAGCGGCTGTTGCCGCCATTATCAGCTTGCTTAGTATGGCCGGACTTCCACCAATGATCGGGTTCATCGGTAAGGAACTTATTTACGAAGCAAAAATAGGGTTGCCTGACATCGGCAATTTCCTGCTGGCAGCCGGTGTACTTACCAATGTGATTATGGTCGCCATATCCCTGGCCCTGATTTTCAACCTTTTTCTCGGGCCGCTGAAATACCCCGGGGAAAGGCCCAGGCGCCCGGCACTGGCGCTCAGGATAGGACCTATGATACTGGCATCCGTAAGTCTGGTCTTCGGACTGTTTCCATCAACCGTTGCCGATCTGCTGCTCCGGCCGGCCATCACTTCCATCAGGCCAGGCATCGGCACCCTTAAGCTGGCATTATGGCACGGATTCAACGAAGTCCTGCTGGTTAGTTTTGTCACCGTTGCCGCAGGAGTCGCCCTTTTCCTGCTTTACCGGAAGGTAAATCCTGTACTTACCCGCTTCAACAACGAAGTGATAACCTTCAGGTTTGCCGATGCCTTCAACAAAGGGCTGGATTTTTTCCTTTCACTGACCAAAAAGAAAACCGCGCTGGTTCAGAGTGGCTACCAGCGCTATTATCTGATGGCCATCTTTGTCATGACCTCAGCACTGGCCTGGTATCAGATTGCATATTCATGGAAAGCCCCCGAATTCATTGCTGTTACCCCTCCCGGATTTTATGAACTGATGATTGTGGCAGTGATTGCTGCATCAACGATATATGCGGCCCTGGCAAAATCGCGGCTGGCCGCCATTCTTTCGCTAGGAACAACCGGTTATGGCATTGCCTTGCTTTTCATTATTTACGGCGCAATCGATGTGGCCATTACCATGATACTTACTGAAACGCTGGTGCTTGTTTTGTTTATGGCGGTCATTTACCACCTGCCGAAATTCACCAACTTTTCTTCAAAAATGTCACGCCTGCGCGATGCGGCAATCGCATTACTTGCAGGGGGTTTTATGACAGGTCTCGTGCTGAAGGCCGGTCAGATCAACCTTAATCCCAAGATATCGGAATTTTATACCGAAAACGCACTTTCGATGGCCCACGGCAAAAATACCGTGAATGTCATATTGGTTGATTTCAGGGCGCTTGATACGCTCGGAGAAATTACCGTGCTCGTGATCGCTGCCATCGGTGTTACCGCATTATTGAAACTCATAACAAAGAAAGGGAGCGCAACATGAGGTCACAACTTCTACAAATGGCAGCCTCCAGGTTACTTCCTGTCACAATGATTCTTTCCCTGCTGGTATTTTACCGCGGACACAACGATCCCGGCGGAGGTTTTATCGGAGGGTTGATGGCCGCAGCCGGATTTGTGTTTTATGCCCTGGCTTTCGATACCCGGGAAGCAGAGAAAAAACTAAGGGTCAGCCCGCTGATGCTTATTGCCTCCGGCCTCTCCATTGCCTTTATCAGCACCCTGCCGGCGCTCTTTGCGGGCAACCCCTTCTTTACAGGGGAATGGGTCAGCATCAGCTTACCGTTCTCAGCCAAACTGAAACCAGGAACTCCAATGCTCTTTGATTTCGGTGTTTACCTTACAGTATGGGGGATTATGCTTACTGTTATTTTTAATATTATGGAGGAATAAGCGGTGGAAACCATACTCGCATTTTTGACCGGACTATTGTTTGCAGCAGGGGTTTATCTGTTGCTTCGCAGGAGTATCGTGAAACTCATCCTGGGCGTTATGCTGCTCAGTCATTCAATCAACCTGTTGATTTTTACGGCCGGTGGTTTACACAAAGGCAACCCTCAGTTTACCGACTCGGTTATGGAAGCAGGCCTCACCAATCCTACCGACCCCCTTCCCCAGGCGCTGATTTTAACGGCCATCGTGATCGGCTTTGGGATTACCGCTTTCTTTCTGGCTCTGATGTACCGCTTTTATCAGGTTACCGGAACCGAAGACCTTGACGAACTTAAAGAAGGAGACACCAAATGATATTACCTGCATTACCGGTACTCTTTCCGCTGATTACCATAATTTTCCTGCTGATCAACTTTCAACGGAGGGAATGGCAGCCATGGATCGGCCTTACCGGATCGCTGCTGCAACTGATACTCGCCGTTTTCATACTGATCAGGGTCAGGTATGAAGGCATACTTGTATTGCATACCGGGAACTGGCAGGCCCCCTTCGGCATCACACTGGTCGTGGACGCCTTCAGCTCCATCATGATCCTGCTTGCCGGCATCATCGCGGTAAGTATCAGCATTTATTCTTTTGAAGCCATCGACAGGCAACGACAATCCTTTTTTTATTTTCCGATGGTTCACGGCTTGTTGATGGGCGTGAACGGAGCTTTTGTCACCGGCGATATTTTCAACCTTTACGTATGGTTCGAAGTTATGCTGATGGCATCATTTGTACTGATTACCCTTGGAGGTGAAAAGAAGCAACTGAGGGGTGCCATTAAATATGTAACGCTCAACCTGGTTTCTTCCCTGTTTTTCCTTGCCGGGATAGGGCTGCTCTATGGCAAAACAGGCACTCTCAATATGGCCGACCTTGCCCTGAAACTATCAGTCGCCAATAACAACATCCTGATCAACTCCTCGGCCGTACTGTTTTTCGTCGCTTTTTCAATAAAGTCAGCCGTATTCCCCTTTTTTTTCTGGCTTCCGGCATCCTACCACACCCCCCCGGTCGCCATTACCGCCCTTTTTGCCGGATTGCTTACCAAAGTAGGAGTGTATGCCATGATCCGGTTCTATACCCTGTTTTTCGTGCAGGACAAACTTTTCTGGCACCCGCTGTTTCTGTGGATCGGCGGGTTCACCATGGTGGTTGGCGTGCTGACAGCCGCCTCGCAGTATGATATTCGGAAAATCCTATCATTCCATATCATCAGCCAGATCGGCTACATGATTATGGGCCTCGGCATCTTTACCGTTGCCGGCATTGCAGGCGCCATTTTCTATATGGCCCACAACATCATCGCCAAAACCAATACTTTCCTTGTAGCCGGACTGATTAACCGGGTTACCGGAAGCTATGACCTCAAATCCATTGGCGGGTTGTACAAAGTAAGGCCCTGGCTTGCAATCCTGTTTATTATTCCGGCATTCGGACTTGCCGGCATCCCGCCCCTCTCCGGATTTTTCGGAAAGCTCATCCTTATATCGGCAGGATTCAATGCCGGCGAATATGTCATTTCTTTTATTGCACTGGCCGTTGGCCTGTTCACCCTCTTCTCGATGGTGAAAATATGGAATGAAGCCTTCTGGAAAGCAAGGCCTGAAAACAGCGGACCATCTGAAGGTGAAAATGAGAAATTACCGGTCTCCATGGTGTTACCCGTTGTGTTTCTGGGATTGCTTACGCTGACAATGGGATTTGCCGTCAAGCCAATTCTGGATTTCGCGATGGACGCCTCCCTGCAACTGCTCAACCCCGGGCCTTACATCGAAGCCGTGCTGGGAAGCGATTATCTGAGTCATTAAAAAGAGAATCAGCTATGTCGAAAATCATCGAAAATACAATTGACCTCATCATCTTCCTGCTTTTTTACCTTAAGGAAATGGTGAAAGCCAACCTTGTGCTTGCCCGCGACATCCTCAGCCCTGTGATGAAAATCAGTCCGGGTATTGTGAAAGTCCCCATCGCCGCCAAAAGCGACAGTCAGGTACTGGCCCTCTTTAACCTGATTACCATGACGCCCGGGAGTCTCTGCATGGACATCAGCGATGACAAGAAAAACATCTATGTACACGGCATGTATGTGAAAAACCGCGATGCCTTTGAAAAGGAAGTAAAAGAAGGTATTGAGAAAAAGGTAATGGAGGTGTTCGAATGAATGCAATAACATACCATCTCCCTGATTGGGTAACCCTCACCAGCCTTATAATCCTTGCGCTGTCGATGCTGCTGGCCCTGATCAGCCTCTTCAGGGGGCCATCCCTGCCCGACCGCATTGTGGCCCTTGACCTGATTGCCTCGCTGAGCATAGGATTTACCATTGTTTTTGCGGTGTCAACCGGAAATTACCGCTATCTTGACATTGCTGCCATTGTGGCCCTGGTCATCTTCATCGGAACAGTGGCCTATGCCTCATACCTTAAAAAGAAGTATTATGATTAAGATGATACTCATCCCGGTTCTGCTTTTGGCAGGATCCCTGTTTTCGTTGCTGGCAGCCATCGGCGTAATCAGGTTCCCTGATATTTATACACGCATGCACGCAGCCACCAAAGCCCCTGCCTTTGGTATCCTTTTACTGCAAACGGCCGCCGCCATCCATTTCTCAACTCTATATGCTGTTGCCATCAGCCTGATGGTGATAATTTTCATATTTCTCACCGCTCCGGTTGCCTCTCACATCATCAGCAGGGTGGCGCACCTGCTCGGGACGCCCAAATGGGATAAAACCGTTATCGACGAGCTTGAAAATGACCCGGATGTGTCAATCCCTGAAAAAATATCCGGAAGCCGAACAAAGCAATCCTGAAATTGCCCGGAATATACGGCACATTCGCTATATTTGTCATAAGTCAACAATAATCATCTAACCTTTAAAACGCTGAGCAAAGTATGAAAAAACTTCTTGCGATTCTTACAGCCGGTATGCTGCTCGTGGCATGCAATCAGACCAATCAATCCGAAAAAACCAGTGGTGATGTAGCTGCCATCAAAACCATTGAGCTGCATGTTACCGGCATGACCTGCGAAGGCTGCGAGAACACGGTAATGAAAGCAGTAAACGAACTCGATGGCGTAACCGAATCCATGGCCTCACACGTGGAAGAACTGACCGTTGTAAGTTATGACACCACGCTCACCAACCCTGAGGCAATAACAGCGGCAATTGAAAAAGTCGGATATACGGTAGAAGGCCCTGCAATAAAACAATCACCGGTGGAATAATTCCATGCACAATAAGGTACGAATAAACATGTAAGTTTTTAGGATAAACCCTGTTGCTCCCGGATGGTTTTCAACGCCAATCCGGGATTTTTTTGTCTAATCATTCAATGTCATCAAAACACTTTTTTGAAACACATTGTAATCATTTGTTCATTATAATGATTTTTGTTTAATTCAAGACTGACATGCATTATATTTACTTTATTCTATATATTTTATTTTCATTACTTTATCAAACCGGCAATCAAGTACCGTTTTAACGTTCATTAAACAATTTAGACATTTTATAAATTACAAATCCGGGATGAATTACAGAAGTTTCTCGGTATATTTGAAGTCCACCATACGCACCTTTTATGAAGAAAAAAAATATCTTTCTCAGGATTTTTACTTTTTATTATGAAGGGTTTAAAAGCATGACCGTTGGCCGCACCTTATGGGCTATTATTCTGATTAAACTATTTGTCATGTTTGTGATCCTTAAAATATTCTTTTTCCCGAACTTCCTTAAGTCGAACTTCGACAATGATGAAGACAGGAGCAAACATGTGATTGAGCAATTAACCAATCCTAAATAAATACACACAATCATGACAGAAACCTTTGACTATTCACTGATTGACTGGTCGCGCGGGCAGTTTGCGCTTACGGCCATGTATCACTGGATTTTCGTCCCGCTCACGCTTGGCCTTGGTTTTATTATGGCCATCATGGAGACCATCTACGTGCGCACCGGCAATCCGGAATGGAAGCGTATCACCAAGTTCTGGATGACGATTTTCGGGATCAATTTCGCCATCGGGGTGGCTACCGGCATCATCCTCGAATTTGAGTTCGGCACAAACTGGTCGAATTACTCCTGGTTTGTCGGGGATATCTTCGGGGCGCCCCTGGCCATTGAAGGCATTATGGCATTCTTCATCGAGTCGACCTTTATTGCCGTGATGTTCTTCGGCTGGAACAAAGTCAGCAAGAAATTCCACCTGGTTTCCACCTGGCTGGTTGCTTTCGGAGCCAGCCTTTCAGCCCTGTGGATACTGGTAGCCAACGCCTGGATGCAGATGCCGGTGGGGATGAAATTCAATCCCGATACGGCAAGGAATGAAATGGAACACTTCTGGGACGTGCTCTTCTCTCCCATGGCTGTGAGCAAATTCACCCATACAATTTCCTCATCCTACATGCTTGCCGCCCTGGTTGTAATCGGCATCAGCTCATGGTTCCTGCTTAAAAAGAGGCATCTGGTCTTTGCAAAACGCAGCATTGTGGTTGCCGCCGTATTCGGATTGGTGACCTCATTGTTTACCATCCTTACCGGGGATTACAGCGCCAAGGTAATCGCCCGTCACCAACCCATGAAATTTGCCGCATTCGAAGGCCTTTATGTCGGTCAGCGCGGTGCGCCGCTGGTCGCGATCGGAGTGGTTTCTTCAACGCCTGAAGACCCTAACAATGAAAATATCAAGGATTTCGTTTTCAAACTTGAAATACCGAACTTCCTTTCATACATGGCCTTCCAGGATTTCAACGCTTTTATTCCCGGCGTTAAGGACCTGATGGAAGGAAACGAGGAACATGGCATTCTGTCTGCGGCCGAAAAAATTGCCCGCGGCAAACTCGCCATCGACGCGCTGGCCGAATACAAGGCGGCCAGGGAAGCCGGAGATCAGGTCAAGCTCACCGAAGCCAAAGATATCCTCGATCAGAACTTTCAGTATTTCGGCTACGGCTACTTTGTGGATGACCCATCGAGGCTGGTCCCCAATGTTCCGCTTACCTTCTACAGCTTCCACCTGATGGTTGCCCTGGGTATGTGGTTTCTGGTATTTTTTGCCATCGTACTCCTGCTCGTTTACAAAGGAAAGATTTCTCAGTCAAAGTTCTGGCTTACCATCGGCATTGTCAATATCCCCCTTGCCTATATCGCTTCCCAGTCGGGATGGGTTACCGCTGAGATGGGCCGCCAGCCCTGGGTTATTCAGGACCTGATGCCTACCATGACGGCTGTTTCAAGGCTTGATACCAACGCGGTGATAACCACCTTTGTCCTGTTTGCGGTAATCTTTACCACCCTGCTTATTGCCGAGCTCAGGATTATGTTTAAACAAATCAAGTTAGGACCCAAACAAGAAGGAGGACATTAAGATGTTTGAAACTTTTGAATTACTGACACTTCAGCAATACTGGTGGATCATCATTTCACTGCTGGCCAGCCTGCTTGTTTTCCTTATGTTTGTGCAGGGTGGTCAAACCCTTATCTACACTCTGGGCAAAACCGATACCGAACGGTCAATGATCGTAAATACGCTGGGCAGAAAATGGGAGCTTACCTTTACCACCCTGGTAACTTTCGGCGGCGCTTTCTTTGCCTCCTTTCCCCTCTTCTATTCTACCAGTTTCGGCGGTGCTTACTGGGTGTGGATGGCCATTCTTTTCGCTTTTATCATTCAGGCCATCTCCTATGAATACAGAAGCAAACCCAATAATTTTCTCGGCAAACGCACCTATGAGGTATTTCTCTTTATCAACGGGGCGCTGGGAACCATACTGATTGGTACGGCAGTCGGTACATTTTTCAACGGAGCCATGTTCTCGGTTGATAAACTGAACCTGACCAGAATCTACGATTCCGCGATATCGCGCTGGGAAACGCCCTTCCACGGCCTTGAAGCGGTCCTTAACTTCCACAATGTCGCACTCGGCCTCTCCGTTTTCTTCCTGGCCAGGGTGTTGGGCATCCTCTACATCGTTAACAGCGTGAAAGATGACAACATCCATCAACGCGCCAAAAAACAGATGTTGTACAATGCCGTGCCTTTCCTGGTATTTTTCCTCTATTTCGTGATACACCTGCTGCTAAAACAGGGCTTTGCCGTAAATCCGGACACAGGAGAAGTCTTTATGGAAAAATTCAAATATTTCCACAACCTGATTCAAATGCCGGTAGTGCTGGTATTGTTTCTGGCCGGGGTCGTGGGTGTGCTGGCCGGCATTGCAAAATTCATTTTCTGCAGCAGCAGCAAAGGAATATGGTTTGCCGGAGCCGGCACCGTTCTCGCTGTTTTCGCCTTATTCCTGATTGCCGGTCTGAACAATACTGCCTTCTACCCTTCGCTGCATAACCTGCAACACTCACTGACCATCCGCAACAGCTCATCGAGCCATTACACGCTTACCGCGATGAGTTATGTTTCCCTTTTCGTCCCGGTTGTTATCACCTATATCTTTTTCGCCTGGAAATCAATCAACAACAAACCGATTGAGAAAGCCGAACTGGAAGATGAAGGTACCCATATTTATTAAGATGTTAAACCTAAAAAAGCAAGAAGATGTATCTCGATAAAATCCTCTGGTTTCTGGCCTGGCCTGCCATGATTATTGCAGCGTATTACCTGAGCCTCTGGGCGTTGAAAATTCTTGACAAACAAATCAAGAGCGATCCCCTCGGCGAAGACACCACGCCTTAGCACCGGCCCCGCAACTGAAAGACATTCCTTTCGAGGGTGTGCAGTAAGGAAGTTCCGTTCAGGGACTTCCTTATTTTTTATTCCGGGTTACAACAGAAAGCCCTATGGGACAGCAATATGGATAAATCCTGAATTAAATATGAATGCAAACTGCGTATGTATACTGCAAATAATTATTTTTGTAAGCAATACATCAACGAAAAAACAAAATTATACATGAAAAAAACTATCTGGGCAGGAGTGTTGCTGACCGCTTTACTTACGGGACTCATACTCAGCGCACCTGCTTCGGCGCAAAATGCCGTTAACGACACTGCAAGTTACCCTTACTGGGTTGAAATGATGCAGGATCCTTCTGCCAACTTTTTTGAAACGCAAAAAGCATTCAACACATACTGGGAAGGCCGGGAAATCACCAAGGGAAGCGGCTACAAACCTTTCAAACGCTGGGAGTATATGATGCAGCAAAGGGTGTCGGCCGACGGTACCCGCCCCGCCGCTGACCGCGACATCAGGGCTTACAATGAATACATCAGCAGAAACAGCAGCCGCACTTCTGCCGGCAGCTGGACCCCGCTGGGGCCATTCACTGTACCTTCGGGATACAATGGCTACCGCGGTCTGGGCCGTGTCAATGCCATTGCCTTCCATCCTACCGACGCAAACACCATCTATATCGGCGCACCTTCGGGAGGGTTCTGGATCACCACCGACGGCGGGCTGTCATGGGAAAGCCATACCGACATTCTTCCAACCCTCGGCGTTTCTGCCATTGCAGTAGATCAAACCAATCCAGATGTGATTTACATGGGCACCGGCGACCGCGATGCCGGCGACGCCCCGGGACTTGGAGTATGGAAAAGCCTTGATGGCGGTTACACCTGGAACGTGTCATCCAACGGCATGGGCAATGTCACCGTTGGCAGGCTGCTGATTCATCCCGGCTTCAACAATATCCTGCTGGCCGCCACCAGCAACGGATTCTACAAATCCGTTGACGCCGGTGCAAACTGGGTTAAGAAAGCCAACGGCAACTTCAAGGAAGTGGTTTTTAAACCCGGCAATCCCGATATCGTTTATGCTGCAGTAGGAGGAACTTTTTACCGCTCAACCGACAACGGCGAAACATTCACGGTAATCAGCAACGGCCTGACCGGCGGCAGCCGCGGGGTCATCGGTGTATCACCCGCCGACCCGGAAGTCGTATATTTTCTTGTCACCAACAGCGATTCCTATAAAGGCATCTACCGCTCAAATGACAGCGGACTTTCATTCACCCTGCGTTCAACAACGCCCAACATCATGGCCTGGGACTGCAACGGAGGCAGCGGCGGACAGGCATGGTATGATCTCGATATTTCGGTTGACCCGGCAAACCCTGACATCATCCACGCCGGTGGTGTCAACATCTTTAAATCAACCAACGGGGGAACCAACTGGTTTATCACCGCCCACTGGTATGGCGGATGCGGCGTTCAATCGGTTCATGCCGACCTGCATGTACTCGAATATAACCCGATCAACAACCGCCTCTACGCCGGAAACGACGGCGGGGTTTACTGGACGGCTAACGGTGGGCAATCATGGACCGAAATCTCTAACGGCCTGGTTATCAGTCAGGCCTACAAAATCGGGCAGAGCGCGACCAACAAGGACTTTGTAATCAATGGCTACCAGGATAACGGCACCTCAACTTATACAGGCACCCAATGGATAGCCGTTGGCGGAGGAGACGGCATGGAATGCGCTTTCGACCCCAACGACGACCGTTACAGCTATTCAACAGTCTATTATGGTTCGATCAACCGGATATTCAACCATAACTCACAAGGTCAGATCGCCGGGGAGGGTTCAAACGGAATCACCGAAAGCGGCGCCTGGGTTACCCCCTTCGTGATTGATCATTTCGATGGCAATGTAATGTTTATAGGCTACAAGAATGTTTGGCGGAGCACCAACATCAAAGCAGGCAACACCAACAGTGTAAGCTGGACAAAAATTTCGAATATAAACACCAGCAACCTGAGTGTGCTCAGACAGTCAAGGGTGAATACCAACATTATGTACGCGGCCAGTGGAAATCTGCTTTACCGCAGCGACAATGTAAAAGAAAGTTCTGTCAGCTGGAATACAATGACCCCTAATCTTCCGACTTCGGCTACCATTACCGGTATCGAAACCAGCCCGGTTGACGAAAACACGGTTTACGTGGTGCAGCAGAACCGCATCTTCAAATCAACGGACAAAGGATACAACTGGACCGAGATCACCGGAACCCTGCCCGATGTGCAGATGAATACCCTGGCTTATTACCGCAACAGCCCCGAAGGACTTTACCTGGGCACAGATATCGGGATATTTTACAAAGACGGGACCATGACTGACTGGATCATGTTCTCCGATGGCTTCCCGGCTGCCGGCAAGGTAACTGAACTTGAGATTTATTACGATCCTGCCGGCCCCAACGGCGATGTAATCCGTGCCGGAACCTACGGCAGGGGATTATGGGAATCTCCCGTGAATTATTCAGCCCCCATGGCCGATTTCGGCGCTTCTGAAACAGTTGTTCCGGCCGGGTGTGCCGTGAATTTCACCGACCTTTCCCTCGGCATCCCGTTTGATTGGTACTGGTCGTTCCCGGGATCCAATACCCCCTCATCAACTGTGAAGAACCCGTCAGGAATTGTCTGGAGCACTGAAGGAACTTATTCAGTCAGCCTTACTGTAAGCAACCCTGCAGGCACCAGTACTGAACTGAAATCCGGATTCATCACTGTCAGCAACAGCATTCTGCCCGCAACTGACTTCTCAGCCGATAAAAGGGTTTTCTGCTCAAACGACAATGCCGTTGTACAGTTCACCGATAACACTGCTTACTGCCCCGAATCCTGGCAATGGAGTTTTGAACCGGCAGATGTAACCTTTATCAACGGAACGACCGAAAATTCACAGCACCCCCTGGTATCGTTCAACAGTCCGGGCAATTACACAGTAGCACTCGAAGCCGCCAATATCAACGGAGCAACCTCTGTTATCAGGGAACAATATATTCAGGTTGGCGGTGTCGCCATTCCTTTTGGCGAAGACTGGGAAAGCAACTCATTGAATACCAACGGCTGGCAAATCGAAAACCCCGATAATAAATCAACCTGGAACCTTGCCCAGGTTCAGGGCAGTTCATCACCGGGCAGCGCCATCCGCATGAATTTCTTTGATTATACGTCCGCCCCCGGCCCCCGCGACAGGCTTATCTCCCCTCCGCTCAACCTGGAAGGCTTCACGGCCGCGTTCCTTGGCTTTGAACATGCATATGCCCGCAGGTATGCCCAGATTACCGATTCACTGGTAATTTACCTCTCATCAGATTGCGGACTCAACTGGCAAAGGGTATTTGCCATTGGCGAAGACGGAAGCGGCAATTTCAGCACCCATGAAATTGTGGATACAGGTCTCTTCGTTCCTGCACTGCCCGCCGACTGGTGCGGCAATCCGGGCAACCCCTCCTGTTTCCTGATCGACATCAGCCAGTGGGCCGGCCTCAACGACGTACGCGTCGCCTTCGAATCGGTGCACCGCCGCGGCAACAGCCTTTACCTTGATAATATCTACGTGACCGACCTAGTCGGAAGCAATATGCAGATCAAGCCAGTTGCAGGGATCAGCGTATTCCCCAATCCCGGGAAAAGTGTATTCAGCATTTTCTCCGAAACCATGCTTACCGGAACGGAGCTCAGCTTATACAATGTCCATGGCAAAAAGGTGCTTACCCGCAATGCCGGTGACGGTCAGCAGTTTACCCTGCAAACCGGCGAACTGCCGGCCGGCATCTACCTGTTGAGCATTACTTCGCGTGAGAAACGTCAACAAATCAAACTGATCATCGAATAGGAAGAATTTTTAAGTGTAAAAAGCCGCAGTCATCCTGCGGCTTTTTTTACATCCGGCACAATCTGAAATACAACAGTGCATCACACCTCAGTGACAGGTCAGACCAAACAAAAGTGCAACAAACGGCTTCTTTCTTATCTTTGCAGGTATAACACGAAAACCTGCCATGCACCTGTTTTACCTGCCCGGAAAGGACCTCGGCGAAGTTTACCGTAACGGCGAAGTGCTGCAAGAGTTGCCTGCCGATGAAGCTGGCCACCTCAGGGTAATGCGACTCAAAACCGGAGACCGGCTCATGCTCACTGACGGGCTCGGCAACTACGCTGAGGCCATCCTTGAAGATCCGGGTCCTAAGAAGTTCACGGTCAGGATAAACACCATTTATCCTGAAGCGCATCGTAATTTCCGGCTGATTATGGCGATTGCCCCGACTAAAAACATTGCCCGCTTTGAATGGTTTATCGAGAAGGCAACCGAGTTCGGGGTGGACGAGATCATCCCGGTATGGTGCGAACATTCCGAGCGTACAAAGCTGAGGACTGACCGCTTGCAGAAAGTAGCCGTCGCCGCCATGAAACAATCGCTTAAAGCCACCCTGCCGCTAATCCACGAACCCATTCCGCTGCAGCAGTTGTTCAAACGCCCCGAAGCCGCTGACCAACGCTTTATTGCATGGATAGACGATCAGGTAACCCTGCACCTGAAAGACGGTTGTCAGCCGCGGAAAGACACCCTGGTCCTGATCGGTCCGGAAGGCGATTTCAGCAAGCAGGAAGTGGAACAGGCCGTCAAGTCCGGATACAGGCCGGTGAGCCTTGGCAAAGCCCGCCTCAGGACAGAAACCGCCGCCCTGGCTGCCTGTTTTACCGTTAACCTTATCAATGCATAAACCATCAATACTCTCCTGATGCAAAAAGTAAAACTGAAAATACTGTTGCTGGCCTTTCCCCTGCTGCTGATGGCTGGATCGGCCCCCGCCCCCGTTCAGATCGCCCTGCTGAAATACCGCGGCGGCGGCGACTGGTATGCCAATCCGACCTCATTGCCCAACCTGATCGCCTTCTGCAATAAAAACCTTAAAACCAATATCGACCCCGACTATGCCACGGTGGATGCCGGAAACCCCGACATATTCAACTATCCGTTCGTGCATATGACCGGTCACGGTAACGTCCTATTCGACGGGCAGGAAGCCGCTAACCTGCGTAATTACCTGATAGCGGGAGGATTTCTGCATATCGACGATAACTATGGTATGGATCCCTACATCAGGCCGCAAATGAAAAAGGTATTTCCGGAACTCGAGTTCGTTGAACTTCCCTTTTCGCACCCCATCTACAATCAGCGGTTTTCTTTTCCAAACGGGCTTCCCAAAATACATGAGCACGACAACAAGCCGCCGCAGGGCTTCGGGCTGATATGGGAAGGAAGACTGGTATGCTTCTATTCTTACGAAACCGACCTGGGAGATGGCTGGGAAGATCCTGCCGTACATAACGATTCGGAAGAGACACGGCTGAAAGCGCTGAAAATGGGCGCCAACCTGATTCAGTATGCTTTTACTAAATAACTGGTCAGGGGTATATCCGGGTTATCAGCCTTCTGCCATGACAATTCAACGCTAGGCTGATTATAATAAAACCGGGGAACCGACCCCTAAATTTCTTATATTTGTGATGTGGAAAAGATTGGGTTCATAGAGATAAGAATAACAGGCTCAAAGGGCAACTTCGACCTGTCCCCCGACAATTATGACATTCGGGAGATAATTTCCATACTCGAAAATGCCGAAAACTTTTTATTTCCGGGGGATAAGAGAGACAGACCAACTATCAGTTACAAAATTGAAGAAGGTTCTGTAAAACACATTTTCAAAACCTCAATACAATATATCATCGGGTTTAACGCGATCATCGGACAGGTAAACCAAGTTCAGAACATCGACTTTCTTGATTTAGGAACGGCAAAAGCATTTGAAAATATTCAAGATATTGCAACAAAACGCAATTATGTTTTTAGCATCAGAACTTCACTTGACAATACCAATGAAGTAAGAGTAGATAAGACAACAAGGTATTACAGAACAGAAGCTATCTGGGCAGACGCTGAGTTCTATTTTTATGGTAAAGTTACCAACGCAGGTGGCAAGGACAAAGCAAACATTCATGTTTACACCGAAGATATCGGGATGGTAAGAATACAGACACCCATTAGCTTCTTAGAGCAATATAACGAGAACTTACTTTACAAGACTTTTGGAATAAGGGCAACAGGTAAACAACACTCAGGAACAGGAGAAATTGACACAGCAACATTAAAATTTATAGAATTGGTTGACTACCAACCAAAATATGACGAACAATACTTAAAGGCACTCCGGGATAAAGCAAAAAAATCGTGGCTTGGCAGCATAAACCCCGACAGTTGGTTAAAAGATATAAGGGGTGGTTATGACACATAAAGCAGTTTTGCTTGATACAAGTTTCTTTATACGTTTTCTTAACGACAGTGACCCGCTATTTAAAAATGCTGACGGGTATTTTCGATACTTTTTACAAAAAGAAATCACAATGATGATTTCTACAATCAGCATTGCAGAATACTGTGTTGGGGGAGATGTTCACGAACTCCCCTTGAGAAATTTACAAATTGTTCCATTTAACTTAGACCATTCTAAACGAACGGGAGAACTTGCCAGAATCGTTTTTCAGAATAAAGGAAAACTAAAACTCAAAGAACGAAACATAATCCCAAATGACACCAAGCTTTTTGCTCAAGCCGACTGCGAAAAAGCGATAGAGTTTTACGTCTCATCTGACAATGAAAGCTTAAAGATATACAACTTTCTGAGGCAGGAAAGTATACCAAAATTTCAGTTCATTGACCTGAAAACACCTTATAATGAAACGTTCGGCCTGCTTGACTTTTGACAAGGAAGAAAGAATGATCGATTACATCAGTTTAGCGAAATGGCTTAACCTGCTTAAATGAAAGTTTAGTGTTTACTCAAAGTACATTTCTTCAATTGAGCTTATGTCCTATAAAACCGCCCCTTGATCACACTGACCAACGATCCAAAGATCATCAGGGAGTTTCTGCACCTTTCATTCAAGCACCAGATACTTGTTAACCTCCGCTATTTGCCGCGGATTGCCAAACAGATAGAGCATATCGTCGGTTTCAATGGTCATCTGTGGTTTGATCTCTGTTATGTAACGGTTGTTCCGGCGGATGGCCAGCACGGTAATGTTGAACTGGGTTTTTAACCCGCTGCCGACAATAGTCTTACCTACTATCTTGTTCGACCCCCGCTGTACCGGCAGGGTGGCGATTACCATATCAGGGATACTGAGTTGCATTTCCGGGGGATGCTGATGCGGAAAGCCGCTTGCGGCGAGCAACTCGTAATTCCGTGCGCGGATATGACTTGAAAAGGACTGTATCTTATCAAAAGGAACCAGGTAATGGTTGAGCACACGGGTAAAGATCTGGATGGAAGTTTCAAACTCCTCGGGAATCACCTCATCGGCGCCCAGTTTAAGAATCCCGTCCATTTCACTGACATGCCGGGTCCGCACAATCACATGGGCCGTTTCCGTGATATTCCTGAGGATGGAAATAATCTTTTTGGTAGCCTCAGGATCTGAAATGGCAATCACCACCACCCTGGCCATGTGGGCATTCACATGCCTGAGAATCACATCGTCGGCGGCATCGCCGAACACAAGCCTGTGCCCTTCCTGCTGCCCCTTACTGAAAACTTCCGGATCCAGTTCTATCGCCACATAAGGAATTTCAGCCCGGGAGGCCGTGCGGGCAACATTGGTCCCGTTGATGCCAAAGCCTATGATGATCAGATGATCTGTCAGGGCAGGCTTTTCCGCTTCAGGTTCGCCCTTGCGGCGGTTACGAAGACTGATCAGCCTGCGCCTGACCCTCGACGGCAGCATGGCCTGAATAATAAAATCGGCAATGCGGTCGGCATTGTCACCCAGAAACGGGGTCAGCATCATCGTCAGGATAGAAATGGCCAGAAATGACTGGTAAACTTCCGGGGACATCAGCCCGTTGCGCAACCCGATGGTGGAGAGCAGGAAGGCAAACTCTCCAACCTGAAACAAGGTGAAGCCCGTGATCAGCGCCGTTCGCAGGGGATACCTCAACAGCAGTACGGTTACGGTTACCACCAGCTGTTTCAGCAATATCACCCCGAGGGTAAAGCCCATCAACAGCAAAAAGTTCTGCAGAAAGAAGTGCAGATCGAGCAGCATCCCGACCGATACAAAAAAGAAGCTTATAAAAATCTCCCGGAAGGGCATAATGCTGGCCGTTGCCTGATGGCTATACTCGGATTCGGAGATGATCAGGCCGGCAAAGAAGGCGCCGAGGGCCAGCGAAAGGCCCACGGAAGAGGTAAGCCAGGCCGTGGCCAGGCACATGACCACAATGGTCAGGATAAAAAGCTCACGGCTGCGGGTCATTACCACCCGCTTCAGTAAAACCGGGACCACATAACGGGCCAGCAACCACAAAAGGCCCACAACCAGCGTAAATTTTCCGGACATCAGCAGCAACGACATCCAAAGGTTACCGTCTTTGCCTGCCAGCAATGGGGTAACCAGGATCATGGGCACCACGATAATATCCTGAAAGATCAGTATGGCTAGCGATATCCTGCCCTGGGGCGACGACATCTGCCCTTTGGCAGCAAGCATCTTCAGGACAATGGCCGTGCTGCTCAGGCTGATCAGAAAGCCCATAAACACGGATTGCGCGACCGGCAGCCCAAGCAGGCGCGAAACAGCAATGGTTAATAAAATTGTACCACCCACCTGAACCAATCCGCCCAGCAACACCGTTTGTTTTATCCTTGAAAGACTCTTCAGCGAAAACTCTATCCCTATGATAAACAAAAGGAAAATAATGCCCACCTCCGACAGAATCTCCACCTGGTGCGAAGCCCCTATCAGGCTTAGCCCGTTCGGTCCGGCGACCATGCCCGTGATCAGAAACCCAAGAATGGAATGCAGCCTGACGCGCTGAAACAACAGGATAATAAGCACAGACAGGCCCAGGATAATTACTACTTCTTTTAGCAGGGGGAGTTCCATAACAGGAAGCTGTTTTGGCAATATTCGGCAATGCGCTGTCAAATATAGGAAAATCTGCCGGACAGGCAGGGAAAAAGCCGGTTGCAGACCGAAAAAGAATTCCGCCTACTATTCCGGCATTTTTAATTTGCTATATTTGCCACACACCTCTTTGCCATAAACTAAAACAAGATATTTCTGACAGATGCTTGCCTATCACTTTTATCAATTAATCAATCTGAAATTTATGAAAAAACTGAAATTTGCCGGCCTGTTGCTGGCCGCGATGACCATGATTGCTGCATGCTCAAAAGATAATGATGATGACAAGAAAGAAGAACCCGCCAGTCTTTCGGTGGAGTACAACGGCGTAACCTGGGAAGCCACTACCGTAACGGCTGTTTACAATTCCGCGAATGGCAGCACCTCCATCAGCGCTTCAAGAAATTCGCCGACCGACCAGGTGGCGATTTCATTCAGCATAACCACAGGCAATGAGGCAATCACAGAACCAGGCGAAGGGGCCATGTTCAGCATTTCCACGCCCGGACTGGGCAATTATACTACCCTGTTTGTCAATGGTGTGGTGGGCGAACTGACAATTACCAAATACGACATGGAGAAAAAGCTGGCCTCGGGAACATTCCACTGCAGTGCCAAAAACTTCGATTACGATGTAGTGGAGTTTACCAACGGACAGTTTACCAATGTTCCCGTAACAATCTATTAATACCATTCCGGGACATCCACAACCCTCCCGGACATTATTACAGGCATCAATCAGAAACTAAACGGTCCGCCGGCACCAACAGATACCGGCGGGCTTTTTATTATTTCAGGCAGGTAAAGATATAATGTGCCGGGCATCATTGGATAATTCAATCATTCCGGAACTTTACCCCGAATCAGGTATGTTTGTTCCGTCGCAATTTCAAGACCGGTTGTGAATTGCTTTTGAATTGTATCTTTAAGAGGAACATTACTGCGAACTGATTCCCGGCTTTCATCACCAACATGTTTCAAGCCAGACACTTACGCAGAG